>Ga0307508_10000001_pt1 | contig 553635 bp, 502 predicted proteins | sample 9_EM_MG_FD_203089 | JGI IMG/M metagenome (GOLD analysis project Ga0307508, IMG submission 203089) | Populus trichocarpa ectomycorrhiza microbial communities from riparian zone in the Pacific Northwest, United States - 9_EM | ecosystem: Host-associated > Plants > Roots > Unclassified | place...
CCCAACTTGCGCAGAATCGCACCCTGGCTATAAGCAAATCAATGCCTTAGCCAAAAAGTTGGCACTACATTTTCTTGCGAATTGGGATCAGGCGGTTTGTTCGAGAGCTGGCAAGTGCTGCTCGGTGAGGCGCATGCGTTTGGGCAGGACGATGCCGAGACGGTCGAGGAGAGCGGCCTGCGCCGGGTCTGGCTGGGTCACACAACGCAGGCGAATCTGGTGATGCGCCGCAGTTGGCAGGACGACGTCCTGGGACTGAATGCGTTTGAGTTCTTCCAGGATGATGCGCGGGGAATTGCCGAGACCTGCGCGGCTCTGCCACATCTCCAGGCTCTTCCACAGCACGAAGGCGAGAAAGCAGACGAGGATATGAGCCTGCACGCGATCCTCGCGCTGGTGCCAGATCGGGCGAAGGTTGAGTTGGTCCTTCTGGATCCGAAAGGCGGCTTCGGCTTGAGTGAGCTGGATGTAGGCCTTCCACAGCTGTCGATCGCTCCAATCGTCGATGTTCGAACGCAACAGATAGGCGCCCTCCGAGAGCGCGGCCCAGTCGTCGAACGCTGCATTGTAAACGACGCCAAGGCGGAAACCCGAAGGACGGCCATCCGGCTCCAGGGTGATCGCGAAGCGGGCGGCGGATCGCTGGTTTTGCTGCAGAATGCGGCCGATCTGCCGGTTCACCGTCGCCGGATCAACACGCGTCTTCGAACGGGTCAGCCGTGCTGCCAGGCGCCCGAGCGCTTCTTCGATCCGCTGGCTGAACTTGTCATGCATGGCGCGCTCTTTGCTGCGCCGGTCAGCCGAGCGGCACAGGATCACCGTCTCGTCGGTCTCGGGGTGGCGCGTCAGCTTGACCTCGACGCCTTCGTTGACGATGCGCCAGCCATCCGGGCGAGCGAGTTCAAGGGCGAACTTCTTCAGTTCCGACTTCGGCGCGCCGATGATGTAGCGTCGGCCGGTCTGGCGCAGCCACGTCAGATTGTCGGCGCTGGCCATGCCGCGGTCGGTGATCCAGACCCGCCCCAGCACGCCATGCCGGGCCTCCATGGTAGCCACAATCGTCTGCAAGGTGCGCGAGTCGTGGGTGTTGCCGGCGAACACCTCGTAGCCCAAAGGGAAGCCGTCGAAGGTCACGACAAGGGCGATGCACACCTGCTTGCAGTCGGGGCGATGATCGCGCGAATAGCCGCGACGTGCCTGCGGATTGGCCTCGGCCTGGCCCTCAAAATACGTGCTCGTCACGTCGTAGAGCAGCACCTCGTTTTGGATTGCAAACAGTTCGCCGCAGCGCTGCGACAAATGCGCTTCGAGCTCGCTCTTGTAGGCAAGCAGATGATCGAGCCCGCGATAGAGCCGATCCTTGTTGACCTCCTCGTCACCGAGTTGCAGCAGATCTGAAAGCGCCGTGCGGCGGTACCAATCCTCCGCAATGTGCAACTCGCTGGATGGCTCGCAAAACCGCGCGGCGACCAGCACAGCCGCCATCTTCGACCACGCGATCCGCTCCTTGCCGATCGGAAGCAGCCGCTCGCACAGAGCCTCGAGCCCGGTTCCGCGCCACAACGCGAGCGCCAGATACACATCGCCAAACTGACGTGGGCGCTCGATGCGGATGCCCTTCAGCCGCACCGGCACCGTTGATTGCTCGCTGCCATCATCGAACAGCTGAGCGCGCTCGGGAGTACCAATCAGCCGCTGTGCCAGCGCTCGGGCCTGCACGTGGCCTTGCGCGTCCAGTTCGCCGAGTTGCGCCACCGTTTGCTGGATCACACGACGACCAACACGCACGCTGCGCACGAGGCGCCAGTAGCGATGAACCTTCCCATCCTTGTGTATCGTGGTGTGGCGCAGATACATGCGCCCGAATCAATCCGACTCGTCGCTTCCAGAAAATACCCTAGGTTGGCACTACACGCCGAAATCCCCGATCCGCACCGCCTAATCATTTGATCCGATTCAAGTCGGGTAGCGCAAAACCTCGAAAAATAGTCGAATATCGCCTCCAACTGCGCAAGTTGGGCTAATTCGGATATGGCGCAGAACCGTGTCTCGAATCGCGCGTTCGCATCATCATGTTGCGATCGCGCAGCGTCCTGTTCTCGCCAATTTGGAAATCGAGAGAACGCTGGGAATCCTGATTTGAGCGGTCTTGACTCAAGCGTTCGCGCGGCGAATTCGCGGAGCCAGCGCGACGGCAAATTTCTCACGCGCGATAGTGCCCGGACTTGCCGCCCTTCTTCTCGACGAGATGAATGCCTTCGATCCGAACACCGCGCTCGACGGCCTTGATCATGTCGTAGATCGTGAGGCAGGCGACCGAGACTGCCGTCAGCGCCTCCATCTCGACACCGGTCGGGCCGGTGACCCCGACCGTGGCGCGGACCAGGCAGCCGGGCAACTCCGCGTCCGGGACGATGTCCACGGTCACCTTGGACAGCGCGAGCGGATGGCAGAGCGGAATCAGCTCGGATGTCCGTTTTGCTGCCATGATGCCGGCGATTCGCGCGGTGCCCAGCACGTCACCCTTCTTGGCGTTGCCCGATACAATCAGTTCGAGCGACGTTTTGCTCATGACGACGCGGCCTTCGGCCACGGCCAGCCGCTCGGTAGCGGGCTTGGCCGATACGTCGACCATTCGCGCCTCGCCACCGGAGTCGATATGGCTGAGGACGGGGCTTCCGGGGATGGGCTTGCGCGCCATCAGCGCGTGCCTGTGGTGCTGATGCTGGCGTCGCGCGCGAGCAGCGTCTTCGTCGCTGCGGCGACATCGGCTTGCCGCATCAGGCTCTCGCCGACCAGGAAGGTCGAAATGCCGACCCGGGCGAGCCGCGCAAGGTCGGCCGGGGTGAAAATACCGCTTTCCCCGACCAGGAGCCGGTCGCTCGGGATCAGTGGCGCCAGCGTCTCGCTGGTCGAGAGCGTGGTCTCGAACGTGCGCAGATTACGATTGTTGATGCCGATCATCGGCGAACGCAGTTTGAGGGCGCGCTCGAGTTCGCCGTGGTCGTGGATCTCGACCAGCACGTCCATGCCAAGCGCCAGCGCGGTATCCTCGATATCCCTTGCGGCGGCATCGTCGAGCGCCGCCATGATGATCAGGATGCAGTCGGCGCCGTAGGCGCGCGCCTCGACCACCTGATAGGTGTCGAACATGAAATCCTTGCGCAAAGCGGGCAGGCCTGTCGCGTTGCGTGCCGCCACCAGAAAATCGAGATGGCCCTGGAACGAGGGCGCATCGGTCAGTACCGACAGACATGCGGCGCCGCCGTCTTCATAGGCTTTCGCAAGCGCCGGCGGATCGAAGTCGGCGCGGATCAGACCCTTGGAGGGCGAAGCCTTCTTTATTTCGGCGATCAGTGCATAGTCGCCGCCGTCAAGCTTGCTGCGGATAGCCTGGAGGAATCCGCGCGGCGCCGCCGCCGCCTTGGCACGTGCCTCGATCTCGGCAAGCGGGTGAGCGCGTTTGGCGGCGGCGATCTCCTCGCGCTTGTAAGCTTCGATCCGGGTCAGGATATCGGACATCACGACGGCCAATCAGCTGTTGGAGACGGCGATCAGCTGCTTCAGCTTCGCGGCGGCCGCCCCGCTGTCGAGCGAGTTGCGACCGATCGCGACGCCTTCCTTGAGAGAACTGATCCGGCCGGCGACGATCAGCGCAGCGGCGGCGTTCAGCAGGGCGACATCGCGAAAAGGGCTCGGCATCCCGTCGAGCACGCTTTGCAGCGCAACCGCATTGGCAGCGGCATCGCCGCCTTTCAGGGCATCGCCGCCGACGCTGGCAAGACCGGCGTCCTCCGGCCTGACCTCGAAGCTGCGGATATTGCCGTCCTCCAGCGCAGCGACAAAGGTCGGGCCGGAGAGGGTGATTTCGTCGAGCCCGTCCGAACCATGCACGACCCAGACGGAGTCGGAGCCGAGATTCTTCAGCACCTGGGCCAGCGGTTGGACCCACTGCCGCGAGAATACGCCGACCATTTGCCGCCGGACGCCGGCCGGGTTGGACAGCGGACCGAGCAGGTTGAAGATGGTCCGGGTGGCCAGTTCGGCACGGGTGGGAGCGACATTCTTCGTGGCCGGGTGATGGGCCGGCGCGAACATGAAGCCGATGCCGGCTTCATTCACGCAACGGCCGACGAGGTCGGGCTTGATATCGATCTTGACCCCGAGCGCGGATAACACATCGGCCGCGCCGCAGCGTGAGGACAGGTTGCGATTGCCGTGTTTGGCGACGGGAACGCCGGCACCGGCGACGATGAAGGCGGCGCAGGTCGAGACATTGACCGAGCCGGAGCCGTCGCCACCGGTTCCGACGATATCGACCGCGTCGGCCGGCGCATCGACCCGCAGCATCTTGGCGCGCATCGCCGCGACCGCGCCCGTGATCTCGTCGACGGTTTCGCCGCGGACCCGAAGCGCCATCAACAGTCCGCCCATCTGCGAGGGCGTCGCCTCGCCGGACATCATGCTGTTGAACGCGGAGGCGGCCTCCTCGCGCGACAGGGTTGCTCCGGTCGCGACTTTACCAATGATCGATTTGAGGTCGTCCATCGCTTACTCTCGGCACTCTCGGTGTTTCCCGAGCATGATCTTTAGCGCATGACGCGCCAAAGTGTGAGCGGTTTGGCGTGATCGGGTGCAAGACCGGACACGCTAATATCGGTATCCGCTCTTCGGGATCATGCTCATTCGTTGTTCGCGCCGGTCACCTGCGCCACCGCCGCCTCGTTGATCGACGTGCCGATATCCTTTTCCAGCTGGTTGACATATTGCGCGACCTGCTCGTCGGTCAGCCCGCGCTGCAGCGTCTCCTTCAGCTTCTTGATCTCGTCGGACGCAAGATCCACCGGCGGCACGCTGATGTCGGTGACGCGGAACACGATCCATTCGTTTCCCCCGTTGCCAGGGCTCTGTCCGACACCGTCCTTGGGGGTGCGGAAGGCCGCTGTGATCGCGCCCGAGGGCACGCCCGGCGGCGACGCCTCCCGCTTGAAGGCAGCAGCGGTTTCGACCTTGGCGCCCATGCTCGACGCTTCCTCGGCGAGTTTGCCGCCCTGATTGAGCTTCTGCACCATGTCCATTGCCTTGCCGCGCAGACGGGTGGTCACCTGGTCCTCGCGCCAGCGTGCCTCGATCTGGTCCTTGACTTCATCGAGGTTGCGGTCGCGAGGCGGGGTAATGCCGAGCACGTCGTACCAGACATAGCCGCCCTTGAACGCGATCGGATCGTTGTCGACGCCGACATCGCTGCTGAAGGCCTGCGATACAACGTTGAGGCCAGGCGGGATGTTGCCAGCCGGCTGGCCGCCGGGCGTCCCCCCCGAACGATCGACGGCCTCGATCGTAGTTGCGGTCAGTCCGAGTTTTTGCGCGGCCTCGATCACGCTTGCACCGCCACCGCGTTCGTCCTCCATCTTGTCCCGCAGGGTTGCGGCCTGGGTGCGGCCGCGCTCGGTTGCGATTTCCTTCTTCAGGTCGGCTGCCACGCTCGCATACGTTGGCTCGACTGCGGGCTGGATCGGGCCGACCTTGACCAGCGCCACGCCGAACTTTCCCGGCACCGGCTGGCTGATCTCGCCGGAGGGCAGCGCAAAAGCGGCATCCGCGACCGCGGGATCGAGGATGGCGGATTTCGTCACCATGCCGAGGTCGAAATCGGCCCCATTGAGGCCTCGCTCCTTGGCCAGATCCTCGAACGACAATCCCGATCCGATACGGTTGCGCGCCGTCTGGGCTTCCTCCGCATTCGGGAAGACGATCTGGGAGACTTGGCGCCGTTCCGGGGTTCCCAGCCGATCGCGGCGCTGCTCGAACAGTTTCTTGGCGTCCTCGTCGGAGACCTCGGACCATTTGCCGAGATCCTCGGGGGTGATCGCGACAAACGAAATCTTTCGATATTCGGGGGAGCGAAACTGCGCCTTGTGCTCGTCGAAATAGGCCGCGAGCGCTTCCGGCGCTGGCGGCTCGATGGTGCCGGCCTGCGCGGCATCGAGCTTCACGTATTCGATCGAGCGCTGTTCATTCTGGAAACGGCTCAGCGCGTCGATCAATGTTTTCGACGGCTCGAGTCCGGCCGAGATGGTGCCCGCAATCTGGCGGCGCAGCGAGACGCGCCGCTGGTCGGCGACGTAGCGGGCCTCGCTGAAACCGAACTGCCGGATCATGGCCTGGAAGCGCTGGGGATCGAACTTGCCGCCCAATCCCCTGAAGTTGGGATCGCTGGTGATCACGCGCAGGGTCTCGGCGTCGGATTGCCCGAGCCCGAGACGGCGCGCCTGCTCATCGAGGGCGGCTTCCGCAATGGTCTGCTGCAGCACCTGGCGGTCGAGGCCAAAGGCACGGGCCTGGTCTTGCGTCAGTGGCCGGCCGAACTGGCGGCCGATCTGCTGCAGCCGGTCGGTGTAGACCTGACGGAACTCGTTGATCGAGATCTCGGTGCGGCCGACCTTGGCCAGCGTCGATTGCCCAAATCCACGGAAAATATCGGCGATGCCCCAGACACCGAAACTGACGATCAAAAAGCCCATCACCACCGTCATGATGGTCTTGCCGAGCCAGTTTGATGAGGCCTTGCGTAATCCTCGAAGCATGGGTCCAATCTGTTCGCTGGAAGTGAATGGCTCGCGCCGTCAGGCCGTTACGTCAAAAGGGGCGCCACCGATTTGATCAGGCATCATAAAGTGGCTGCCGCCCCCTCGCAACCTCGCCCCGGCCTGTCCATCGTCAGGTTGCGGCGGATCCGATCTGGAACTGGCCGCGTAGCTCTGCTAGCGCATACCGGAGAAAAAGCTAGCTGGATTCCTTGCCATGACCGCTACCATCAGGCCGTTGATCGCCGGCAACTGGAAAATGAACGGCCTGAAGGCCTCCTTGGCTGAATATCGGGCCATGCTCGAAGGGGCCGACCGCGTCGTGGCCAAGGCGGACCTTCTGGTCTGCCCACCGGCGACGCTGGTGGCCGCCTTCGCGGAGGAGGCGCGGGGCACAAAATTGCTGTCCGTAGGCGCCCAGGATTGCCATCCGGAGGCGTCCGGCGCCCATACCGGCGACCTTTCGGCGGAGATGTTGGCAGATGCCGGAGCAACGGCCATCATTGTCGGACATTCCGAGCGCCGCACCGATCACGGCGAGAGCGATTTGCTGGTCCGGCAGAAGGCCGAGGCCGCCTGGCGCGCAGGGCTCAAGGCGATCGTCTGTATCGGTGAGACCCAGCATCAACGCGATGCGGGGCAGACGCTCGATATATGTGGCGGGCAGCTCAAGCTTTCGCTGCCCGAACTGTCCACCGCCGGCAATCTGATCGTCGCCTATGAGCCGATCTGGGCGATCGGTACCGGGCTCACGCCGACTGTGGCCGATGTCCAGCAAATTCATCAATTCATACGCGATCTCTTGAGCGCACGGTTTGGTGGGGAGGGGGCCCGGATGCGGATCCTGTATGGGGGCTCGGTCAAGCCTTCGAACGCCGCCGAACTGATGTCGGTCGCCAATGTCAACGGCGCGCTGGTCGGCGGCGCCAGCCTGAAGGCGTCCGATTTCCTGGCGATTGCGGCCAACTGTTAGCCGGATACCGTCAGGCGCTTCCAATAGATCATCGTACCCGTGAGCCCGCCGTGCGGTTTGAGGGCGTAGTCCGGAATGATTCCGGCGAGCGTGAACCCTGCACGCTCGTAGAGCCATGACGCGCCGTCCTCGAGAGCGGTGTCGAGCACCAGAAGCGTACGTCCGCGATCGATCGCCATCTGTTCGGCGGTCCGCATCAGCGCGGTTGCGACGCCGCGGTGGCGGTGGCTGATCCGCGTCATCATCTTGGCGATTTCGGCGCGATGTGGCTGGTTGGGCGGAAGGTCGAGCAGCAGTGTGACGGTGCCGATCAGGTGATCTCCGTCGAACGCGCCCAGTACAATCCGCTCGCCGCGGCCAGCCGAGGCCAGTGAGGCCTGCCAGAAATTCGCGGCCGCCTGAAGCGACAATGGGTGCATGAAACTGACCGAACCGCCGTTTGCCACGGTCTCGATAAGAATCTCGCTCAGTGCCGCGTTGATAGAAGGGGAGGCGGTCAACGGCTGAATCTGCGGATTCATGAGCTAGCCCTTCGCAAGCGCGACGACATATTCGCAAGGCGAAGTCGTCTCGTTGGCAAACGTCACGTCCGACGGCGGGCCGAAGCCCAGGCAGTCGCCTGGCCTGAGCATGTGGCGCTCGCCTGCCTCGATGATGACGAGGCTGCCGCGCAGCACCCAAACGGCCTGCCGGAAATGACCGTAGGAGGATGCGGGCAGCGTTACCTGCTGACCTGCCGGCATCTCGACCTTGACGATCTCGACCGGATGGTCCGGGCGGCCGAACACCTGTCGTCGGAGGTACCCGGTCTCGGGGTCCCGCCAGACCGGTTGTTCATCGGCACGGGAAAGTCGGTCGGGCTGACCTTCAACCCGGAGCATGAGGCCCGCCAGCGTCAATCCAAACGCGCCCGCGAGCCGCACCAATATGACGGCCGTCGGGCTCGCTTCGCCGCGCTCGATCTTGCTGATCGTGGCTTTGGCAACCCCCGAACGCTCCGCAAGGTCGGCGAGCGACCAGCTCCGGCTGTCCCGCTCCAGCCGCAGGCGATCGGCAAGCTTGTGCGCAAACGCTTCTATAATAGTAGTCATATGACTATTATAGTAGACGAACCCCTTCGCTTGCAAGGAGGGAAAAGGCGCCGGCAAGCGCGCCTGCAAAAATGCTTGCTGTGTGCGATCTAAAGACTATCTCCGACCGCGAGCGGGGGTGACAATGGCCCGCTCAATCGTGTAACACCGCGCGACTTCAAAGAACCCCGCAAGCTCTCCATCGCGCCTCGTCGCTGGCGGCCTTGGGCTTGCGACGGAAGGTAGCAATGCAAACTGTCGTTATCGTCATTCACCTCATGATCGTGGCCGTGCTGATTGGCACGGTGTTGCTGCAGAAATCCGAGGGCGGCGGCCTCGGCATGGGTGGTGGCGCGGGCTTCATGTCGAGCCGGGGCACGGCAAACCTGCTTTCGCGCACCACAGCCGTGCTGGCGGCGGGATTCTTCCTCACCAGCCTCCTGCTGTCATGGATTGCGAGCTATGACCGCAAGCCGGCGTCGATCATCGGCATTCAACAGCCCTCGCAATCGCAGCCGGCGGGTGGTGCGACCCCGGTGGCGCCGCCGACCAGTGGCGGTCTCTTGGATTCCCTGAAGAAGGCGGACGAACAGCAGAATCAGGCGCCGTCGGGGCCACAGGCGCCGCAGTCGCAATAACGCAGGGTGGCCATGCAGGATCGAAGCCTGACGTCCTGCATCATAAATTCGTGTCAAGTCACTGATAAGACGATCATTCTCAAGTCACCCACAGTCGCGCAAGAAGTTCGCGGCGACAGACGATTCGTTTTGGCGAATCGGGCCGCTGGTCTTAAAGGTAAGGTCCCATGGCGCGGTACATCTTCATCACCGGCGGCGTGGTCTCCTCGCTCGGAAAAGGTCTGGCTTCAGCGGCTCTCGGCGCGTTGTTGCAGGCGCGTGGCTACAAGGTCCGGCTGCGCAAGCTCGATCCCTATCTCAATCTCGATCCCGGGACGATGTCGCCCTACCAGCACGGCGAAGTCTTCGTCACCGATGACGGCGCGGAGACCGATCTCGATCTCGGTCACTATGAACGCTTCACGGGGCGGCCGGCGACGCGGGCCGACAACATTACCACGGGCCGCATCTATCAGGATATCCTGACCAAGGAGCGGCGCGGCGACTATCTCGGCGCCACCATCCAGGTGGTCCCGCATGTCACCAACGCGATCAAGGAGTTCATCCTCGCGGGCAACGACGACTATGATTTCGTGCTGGTCGAGATCGGCGGCACGGTCGGCGATATCGAAGGGTTGCCGTTCTTCGAGGCGATCCGTCAGATCAAGAACGATCTGCCGCGCGACGACGCGATCTACATTCACCTGACGTTATTGCCCTATATCCCGAGCGCCGGCGAGTTGAAGACCAAGCCGACCCAGCATTCGGTCAAGGAACTGCGCTCGATCGGCATCCAGCCGGACATTCTCCTGTGCCGCACCGATCGGCCGATCCCGAAGGAGGAACGGCGCAAGCTCGGGCTATTTTGCAACGTGCGCGAAAGCGCCGTGATCGAGGCGCGCGACGCCGACAACATCTATGCGGTGCCCGAGGCTTATCACGCCGCGGGCCTCGACGACGAGGTCCTTGCGGCGTTCGGTATTGCAGCAACAGCTCCACTGGAGCTCAAGAGCTGGCACCTCATCAACGAGCGCGTCCGCAATCCCGAAGGCGATGTCACCATCGCCATCGTCGGCAAATATACCGGCATGAAGGACGCTTATAAATCGCTGATCGAGGCGCTGTCGCATGGCGGCATCGCCAACAAGGTCAAGGTCAATCTGGACTGGATCGAGAGCGAGGTGTTCGAGAACGAGGATCCCACGCCGTTCCTGGAGCACGTCAACGGCATCCTGGTGCCCGGTGGCTTCGGCCAGCGTGGCGCCGAAGGCAAGATCCGCGCGGCGCAGTTCGCGCGTGAGCGCGACGTGCCATATTTCGGCATCTGCTTCGGCATGCAGATGGCGGTGATCGAGGCGGCGCGCAATCTTGTCGGCATCGAGCAGGCCAATTCGACCGAATTCGGCCCGACGCCCGAACCGCTGGTCGGACTGATGACGGAATGGCTGCGCGGCAACGAGCTTGAGAAACGTACGAAGTCCGGCGATCTCGGCGGCACGATGCGGCTTGGCGCCTATCCCGCGATCCTCAATCGTGGCAGCCGGGTCTCTGCGGTGTATGGTGGCGCCATCGAGATTTCCGAGCGCCATCGCCACCGCTACGAAGTCAACACGGCCTACAAGGACCGGTTGGAGCAGCACGGCCTGAGATTCTCCGGCCTCTCGCCCGACGGGGTGCTGCCGGAGATCGTGGAATATGAGGACCACCCCTGGTTCATTGGCGTGCAATTCCATCCCGAACTGAAATCACGGCCGTTTGAGCCGCATCCGTTGTTCGCGTCCTTCATTGAGGCCGCGATGGTGCAGAGCCGGCTGGTGTAATCCGCATTTGGACGGCCTTTGACGAAGGCCGCGATTGTTGCGACAAAGCCTCCCGATATTCCAGGAACAGAAATCAGGGAGCAACCCATGATCTACGAAAGTCGCGTCTATCGCTGTGTCCCCGGCCGGCTGCCGGCGCTGCTGAAGCGCTTCGAGAACACCACCTTGAAGCTGTGGGAGAAGCATGCCATCCGCCCGGTCGGTTTCTTCACCACCCTGATCGGGGAGTCCAACCAGGAACTGACCTATTTCCTGGCCTGGGAATCGCTCGCCGAACGTGAGACCAAATGGGCGGCCTTCCAGACCGATCCGGACTGGATCAGCGCGCGCGCCAAGACCGAGGAGGACGGGCAGATCGTCGGCAATATCGTCAGCCAGCTGCTGGTGCCGACCGCGTTTTCCGCGATGAAGTGACGGCGGTGCAACCCTGATATTCCCGACCACGAAATTGGGTTGATCCGTCCGGTGTTGACCTTATGGTCGCGCGGGACAAAGGATACCTCATCTTGAACATCAATGCATCAGCAGCACCAGTCGTTACCGTCGGCTCCGCCAGGTTCGGCAACGATCTGCCGATTGCCGTCATCGCCGGCCCATGCGCGCTCGAGAGCCGCGCGCATGCGCTCGAAGTGGCCTCCGCGCTGAAGGAGATCGCTTCGCGCCTCGGAATAGGACTGGTCTACAAGACCTCGTTCGACAAGGCCAACCGCACCAGCGCCACGGCTGGGCGGGGGCTCGGCCTGAAACAGTCGCTGCCGATCTTTGCCGAGATCAGGTCCTCGCTCGGATTGTCGGTTCTGACCGATGTGCACGAAGCCGCGCAATGCGCCGAGGTCGCCGAAGCCGTCGATGTCCTGCAGATCCCGGCATACCTGTGCCGGCAGACTGACCTGCTCATCGCTGCTGCCACGACCGGGAAGGTCGTCAACGTCAAGAAGGGCCAGTTCCTGGCGCCATGGGACATGGCCAATGTCGTGGCCAAGATCACCGGCGCCGGCGATCGCAACGTGCTCGTCACCGAGCGCGGCGCGTCGTTTGGCTATAACACGCTGGTCTCCGACATGCGCGCACTGCCCATTCTCGCGCGCACCACCGGCGCGCCGGTGATTTTCGATGCCACCCATTCGGTGCAGCAGCCCGGCGGCAAGGGCGCCTCATCCGGCGGCGAGCGCGAATTCGTGCCCGTCCTGGCGCGCGCCGCGGTTGCGGTCGGTGTCGCCGGCGTGTTCATCGAGACGCATCCCGATCCCGACCATGCACCGTCTGACGGTCCCAACATGGTGCCCTTGCGCGAGTTCGAGGCGCTGCTGCGGGTGCTGATGGCGTTCGACGCGGTGACGAAGAACCTCAAGGCAAGCATGCCACGTTGATGCAGGAGGCGGCAGGGCTGCAAAAGGACCAACGCCTGCCGCCGGCGCTCAACATCATTGCGCTCGCAAGCTTTGCCGCGAGCCTGTCGGCACGGGCACTCGATCCGGTGCTGCCGCATGTCGCCGACGATTTCGGCGTCAGCATCACCACGGCGGCCGGGTTTGCCGCGGTGTTCGCATTCACCTTTGCGATCATTCAGCCTCTGGTCGGGGCTGCGGCAGATCTGTTCGGCAAGGCGCGGCTGATGATCGGCTGCCTGGCGCTGCTCGGGCTCGCCAACGTCCTCGGTGCGATGTCGGGCTCGTTCACACTCCTATTTGCAAGCCGCATCCTCGCCGGCATCGGCTCCGGCGGGGTGTTTCCGGTGGCGCTGGGACTGACCAGCGACCTGGTCGGACCCGAAAAGCGTCAAGTCGCGATCAGCCGCACGCTTGCGGGCTCCATGACCGGAAATTTGCTGGGCGCGTCGGCGTCGGGCCTGATCGGCGACTTCCTGGGCTGGCGTGGCGTGCTTGCGGTGCTCGGCGGTCTCGCGGTCATGGCGTCAGTTGCTGTCGCCGCTGGCTTTCGCGGTGCGCAGCTGGCGCATCCGCCACGGACCAGCCTGGCGGCGCTTAAGCACGGCTACCACACGATCTTCAGCAATCCGAATGCCAAGGTCTGCTACGCGGCCGTGTTCGTCGAGGGCTGCTGCGTGCTCGGCCTGTTTCCCTATATCGCCGCTTTCCTGGTCGATCTCGGCGAAACCTCGCTGTCGATCGCGGGGCTGGTGATCGCAGGCTTCGCGATCGGCGGATTGTTCTACACGCTCACCGTGGCGCGCTTGCTGCCCAGGCTCGGCGTCAAGGGGATGATGATCTCGGGCGCTACCCTGGTCGGGCTGCAGCTTGCGCTGGTTGCTTTCGGCCCACCCTGGAAGCTCCAGTTCCTCAATCTCCTGCTGATGGGCTGGGGCTTCTACATGATCCATGGCTGCCTGCAGGTCTTCGCCAGCGAGCTTTCGGTCGAGGCGCGGGCGACCGCGCTGTCGCTACACTCCTTCTTCTTTTTCATGGGCCAGACGATCGGGCCGCTCGCCTATGGTTCCGGGCTCCAACACATCGGAAAGCTCTGGACTTTGCGCGTCGCCGCGATCGTGATCATCGCGCTCGGATTTGTCTGCGGGCGACTGCTGCGGCAGCGAAAGCCAGCGGATGCAATATGAGATCGCCGGCTCGTTCTTGATCCGCCGCGACGAATGGGATCCGCGCGTCCCGGTGAGACACGACATCACGCCGGCACATGACAGCGCTGCGTCCGGGTCGGGAATCCATGGACTTGAATCAGACGGCCTACTCGGGTTCAAATGACAGCGGAAGCGTCGCGGCCAACGCGCCGGTCATCCCCGGGAGGACGGTATGGATTGCTGCGGTCATTGTACCTGTCACAGCCATGCCTTCACGCGTCGACAGTGGATGTGGAGCACGGTGCTCACGTCGGTTGGCGCGATGCTCGGCGGCGGCGTGGGGCCACGCGGTTCGACCGCCGCGGCGCAGACCGCCGAAACCGCCTCCGCTGCGCTCGACGTGCTGCGAAAATCCATCTCCGTCGATGTTCACACCCACGGCGGCACGACGGGAATTACGTCTCAGGCGCCGCCCAATGACGACCTCGCGAGCGGCATGCGGGCGGGATCCTTGGCCGTCGCGTGTCTTGCAGATGTCCCCGACGGACCCATCCTGGGCAGAAATCCGGCGGGCGTGCTCGCCGCGTTACAAACCCCGGAGCCGGGCCAGCTCTACAAATATCATCTTGGGCGGCTCGATTGGGTGGACGAGATGGTTGCCAACCATGGCCTGCGGCGGGCGCTTTCGGCAGCCGACCTCGAAGCCGCCCACGCGGCGGGGCAACCCGCGATCGTGGGCGACGTGGAAGGGCTCGACTTCCTCGAGGGCAGGCTCGAGCGACTTGAGCAGGCGCATCAGCGGGGCGTCAGGCACGTTCAGCTCGTGCACTACACGCCCAACGACATCGGCGACTTCCAGACCGGCATCGTCACGCATCGGGGCCTGACCTCGTTCGGCGCCGAAGTGATCCGCGCCTGCCATCGGCTCGGGTTTGTCTGCGACGTCGCGCATGCGACCGAGGATATGGTCAAGCAGGCGGTCAAGGTCGCGACCAAGCCACTGCTGTTGTCACACACCGCGATTTCAGGCTCGCGTGCGATGGGTCCGACGCCGCTGACGGGGCGCCAGATCAGCACCGACCATGCGCGAGCGATCGCCGAGACCGGCGGCGCCATTGGCATTTGGCACTTCTTCCCGAGCCTCGATAAATATGTCGAGGGCCTGAAAGAAATGGTTGACGTCGTCGGCATAGAGCACGTTTGCATCGGCACCGATCAGCAGGTCGCCCCCGGCATTCTGCAGAACTACGCGCAGTGGGTACACCTCGTCGCGGCGATGCTGCGCGGCGGCTTCACGCCCGAAGAGGCGGGAAAGATCGCGGGCGGCAATTATATGCGTCTCTTTCGTGCCGCCGTCGGCTGATCCGAATGGTCAATTTCGACTGGCCGCGACATCTCGAAATCGGCTGAGCTGTGACAGTTCGATCAGCCCTCGTGGGCAAGTCGGGCAAAGTCCTCGAATACGGCCGCAACCAGATTGCGATGGCGGGTGTCGTCCGGTGACAATCCCGCGGCGTATAAGTTCAGGATATAGCGAGCCTTGGCGGCAGCTTCCGACCACGAAGCGGCGGGAATCGCCAGCAGCTGGCTTTCAAGAACTGCCTGCCGATCGCGCAAATCCCTTGCGTTCTTCTCGACCTGCGCCAGCGCACGACGAACGCCGGTTGCCTTGCGCGCGGCAAGGCCACGGTGCTTGTCGAGATCAAGCGGTTCGTTATTCATGAGGCGCGCTGGCGTCGATCCGCTGCGCATCCGACAGATCGACCGAGCCGATCGAGATCATTTCCATGATTGAGCCGCGCGATGCCGCCGCGGGCACCATGATCATGGTGGCGACGCGACGAAACGACGGGAACGAAAGTCCTTCGATCATTTCCTCATCCGTGATGACCGCGTAGGCTCCCGCCGGCAAGAGACGGTCAATGCCCCTGATCTGAAACGGATGTTTGAAGGTCACGGTTTCCCGCCGCGAGCGGATCGTCATGTCCGCCTGCCTTCCGCGAACAGCCTTGCCCCGACGCCGGCTCGATGCATGATGCACCATGCGCTCATCGGGTTTGATTAGCTATCTCTTTCTCGCGGAACGAAGTTCCGCGAATCCGCACGAGGGGTGCCGGCTGCTTTCGACCGCGAGTCGAGGCGCTTTTGCGCTCGCTATTCCGCTGTGGCGAGCGTAGAGTTCGCAGATTGCAGGGCTTCCTGCGGCGTTTGTCAGTGACTGAGGATAACGAGCGCTCCGACCGAAAACGACGAGCGTGCATTGTCTTGAGTTTCGGCTGGTCAACTGGATCCTGCCGCGGTCATCGTCCCGAGGTTTCTGGTGTTTGCAGGTGCTGTTCTGCACGGATAGGACGACGCAAATGCAATACCTGATTAGTGGAAACAATGGATTTGGTCGCGTGAATCTTGGCCGCGACACGGCTCCGGCCGCCCTGAAAAAGGCAAGAGAGCTTTTGCAAGAGGGCTACATGGACGTGAAGATATGCACGCCCCGCGGCCAGGTGCTGTTGTCCGACGAGTTCGATCAGCTCGAAATCAACTGACGCGCCTGTCGCATTTTGGTGACCGCCACATTCGTCGAGTCCGCATCCCAATCCTGCGTCAACATCAACCCCAAGGAGATCGACAATGCCCAAAGGCGAGCAAAAAGGTAATCGGGAGGTCAAGAAACCCAAGAAAGAGAAGATCAAGGTCATTGCCGCAGCGCCAAGCCAAAAGACCGCGGGATGGCAACCGACCTTCGGCACGGGCAAGAAGAAATAGGGACGGCGATCCCCGACCGGCGAGGCCGATGTTGGCTGGCCTATTAGTCAGGTCGCGATTGCCAGGAGCGCGGCGTCGATGAACTCCTGCGGCGGCAGGTAGCCGTGGGCGACGACATAATGAAGCACGAGGACGGGAGCCACATAGGTTATCCCGCTGGAAGCGGCGACGACGCGAATCTCGCCAGTCCCTGTCGTTCCGGGCACAGGGTCAAGCATGGGCAGCCCGCCGGGTGACATCGTCGTCGGCGGATGAGGGCAGAATTCGCAGACATGCAAACCTCGGTACAGGTTGACCGGGGATGCGACCAGTTGTCGAAGCGCCTGAACCAGCCGTTGGTCCGGGGTGCCGACGGGGAACGTCTGTTCGGCGGAAAGCCAGCCCACATTCAGCACGTTTGCTTGAGGCTCGGTCCGCCCGTATGCGTATGGCGTCAGGTCGGGAAAGTACATCTTTGAACCAAATCCATTTTTTGTCGATCGCGGCCACCAGGTTGATCATCACGTCAGCCGCGTCCGCGATAGGGCGCGACGCCCTGTTCGGGTAGCCAAAGACCTCTCGGCGCTTTGCCGGCTTGCCAGAACACGTCGATCGGGATGCCGCCGCGCGGGTACCAGTAGCCGCCGATGCGCAGGAATTTCGGCTTGATCTCGGCTGCGATCCTCTTGCCGATCATGACAGTGCAGTCCTCGTGGAACGCGCCATGATTGCGGAAGCTCGCAATGAACAATTTCAGCGATTTCGACTCCAGGAGCCACGCGCCCGGCGCATAGTCGATCACGAGGTGGGCGAAATCCGGCTGACCGGTCACCGGGCAGATGGAGGTGAATTCCGGCGCGGTGAAGCGGACCAGATAATCGGTGTCGGCTTGCGGATTGGGCACCCGATCGAGCTTTGCCTGATCCGGCGTGGTCGGCCAGTCCACCGCACGGCCGAGCTGCAGGTCCGTTGGAATCGCTGATTTATCGGGTTTCTTGGGCATGATGGTCTCCAATGACCGGTCTTATCCCAATCCCAATCATCCCGTCACCCGGCCTTTTCGGCTCCCACGCGTTGCGGTAGAAGCGGCGCCGACTCCTTTCCGCACGTCATCGCAAAGAGGAAACCCATGACCGCCATTGTCGACATCATCGGCCGCGAAATTCTCGATAGCCGCGGCAATCCCACCGTCGAGGTCGACGTCGTGCTCGAGGAGGGCTCGATGGGCCGCGCGGCGGTGCCCTCGGGGGCCTCCACCGGTGCGCACGAGGCGGTCGAGCTGCGCGACGGCGACAAGGCGCGCTATCTCGGCAAGGGCGTGCGCAAGGCGGTCGATGCCATCAACGGCGAAATCTTCGAGGCCCTGACCGACATGGATGTCGAGCAGCAGGTCCAGATCGACCAGATCATGATTGATCTCGACGGCACGCCGAACAAGAGCCGGTTGGGCGCCAACGCGATCCTCGGCGTTTCGCTCGCCTGCGCCAAGGCGGCTGCCATGTCGCTGGACATGCCGCTGTATCGCTACGTCGGCGGCACCTCGGCGCGGACCCTGCCGGTGCCGATGATGAACATCGTCAATGGCGGCGTGCATGCCGACAACCCGATCGATTTCCAGGAATTCATGATCATGCCGGTCGGTGCTGCGACCTTTGCCGAAGCGCTGCGCTGCGGTTCGGAGATCTTCCACACCCTGCGGGGCGAACTGAAGAAGGCCGGCCTCAACACCAATGTCGGTGACGAAGGCGGCTTTGCGCCGAACCTGCCGTCGGCCGATGCCGCGCTCGACTTCGTCATGAGCGCGATCGGGAAGGCGGGCTACAAGGCGGGCGGCGACGTCATGCTGGCGCTGGATTGCGCCGCGACAGAATTCTTCAAGGACGGCAATTACGTCTATGGCGGCGAGAACAAGACCCGCTCGCGCTCCGAGCAGGCGAAATATCTCGCCGACCTCGCCTCGCGCTACCCGATCGCCTCCATCGAGGACGGCATGTCGGAGGACGATATGGACGGCTGGAAGGAACTGACGGATCTGGTTGGCAAGACGTGCCAGCTCGTCGGCGACGATGTGTTCGTCACCAACGTGACCCGGCTCGCCGACGGCATCAGGCACGGCCGCGCCAATTCGATCCTGATCAAGGTGAACCAGATCGGCACGCTCACCGAGACGCTTAGCGCGGTCGAGATGGCCCACAAGGCCGGCTACACGGCCGTGATGTCGCACCGCTCCGGCGAAACCGAGGATTCCACCATCGCCGACCTCGCGGTCGCCACCAATTGCGGGCAGATCAAGACCGGCTCGCTGGCGCGCTCCGACCGCACCGCGAAATACAATCAGTTGTTGCGCATCGAGCAGGAACTGGGCAAGCAGGCAAAATACGCAGGGAAAGCGACGCTGAAGGCGCTGGCCTGATCAAGAAAGACGACAAACAGGGAGGGTTCGATGCGTGACGGCAAGACCGGACTGCAGCTACGCTCGTTGATCAGGAAGAGCGGCGAGCTCGAGATTTCACTGCTCGACGTGCCGACCCCCGAACCCGGTCCTGACGAGGTCGTGGTCCGCGTCGAGGCGACGCCGATCAACCCGTCCGATCTCGGCCTGCTGGTCGGCGCCGCCGACATGAGCAGCGCCAAAGCATCAGGCACCAAGGACAAGCCCGTCGTCACCGCAAAGGTCCCGGAAGCCGGGATGCGGGCGATGGCCGCTCGCCTCGACGAGTCCATGCCGGTCGGCAATGAGGGCGCGGGCGTCGTCATCAGGACGGGCTCTTCGGATGCCGCCAAGGCGCTGATGGGCAAGACGGTCGGCATGATCGGCGGCGCCATGTATGCGCAATATCGCTGCCTGAAAGTGAACGAATGTCTGCCGCTGCCGGCAGGAACGACAGCGGCCGAAGGCGCGTCCTGCTTCGTCAACCCGCTGACGGCGCTCGGCATGACCGAGACCATGCGGCGCGAGGGTCACAAGGCGCTGGTCCATACCGCGGCCGCATCGAATCTCGGCCAGATGCTCAACAAGATCTGCCTCAAGGACGGCATCGCGCTGGTCAATATCGTGCGAAGTGAGGGGCAGGCCGATATCCTGCGCAAGATCGGCGCCAAACATATCGTTGATTCTACCTCGCCCACCTTCATCGACGATCTGACCCAGGCCTTGGTCGAGACAGGAGCGACGATCGCGTTCGACGCCATCGGCGGCGGCAAATTGGCCGGCCAGATCCTGACCTGCATGGAAGCCGCCGCCAACAAGACCGCCAAGGTCTACAGTCGCTACGGCTCCAACGTGTACAAGCAGGTCTACATCTATGGCGGCCTCGACACGCGCCCGACCGAACTCAACCGCGCCTTCGGCATGACCTGGGGCGTCGGCGGCTGGCTGTTGTTTCCGTTCCTGATGAAGATCGGGGCGGCGGATGGGCAGAGGCTGCGCCAACGCGTCGTCGACGAGCTCAAGACGACATTTGCAAGTCACTATACGCAGGTGGTTTCGCTGCAGGAGGCGCTGCAACTCGAGCACATCGCCGTCTACGGCAAGCGCGCAACCGGCGAGAAGTATCTGATCAATCCTAACAAGGCCTGATCACGCTCTGCCGTTACGACACGTTCGGTCACCTCAAGCGAATTCGCAACGCCATCAACTAACTACAGGAGCTGTTGAAATCGTTTTCTGAAAAAGGGAGAGACTCAATGTCGACAGATCTGAAGTATCTCGCCTTCACCGCACTTCTCACGGCGTCGTTGTGGATTCCCTATGTGGTCTCCCAGGTCATGACGAATGGCCCGTTGCAGCCGCGCAACTATATCGATCCTGCGCCGCGGCCGCTGCCGCCCTGGGGCAAACGTGCCGACAGGACCTACCTCAATGCGGTCGAGAACTTCGCACCCTTCGCCGCGCTGGTGATCGTGGTCCATCTTGCCGGCAAGGCCGATGCGATGACGGGGTTCTGGGCGATGGCCTTCTTCTGGCTGCGGCTTGCGCACGCCGTGGTCTATCTGCTCGGCGTTCCCTATGTGCGGACCGTGATCTTTACGCTCGGCTATGTCTGCGTGGCTGGAATCTTCGTCGAATTGATCAGGTAGCTCGGCAACGAGGGGCTTGCGTTCTGCCGGTAACGGGGGAAGATCTGTCCGGAATTTAAGCTGAAAACGCAACCTATAGTTGAGTGGAGGATCTGCGATGACCAAGTTGAATCGCCGTCAAGTATTGGCTGGCGCAGTCGCGGCGGGTGCCGCAACCGCGCTGACGTCGCTGGGACAATCGACCGCGCGCGCCACCGTGCCACCGGCGGGGGCCCAGGCGCCCGGCTTCTACCGCTACAAGGTCGGCGACTACGAATGCACCTCGATCAATGACGGGGCGCGCTCGTTCCCGATGCCCGATAAATTCGTTACCAACGCGACGAAAGACGAAGCACTCGCGGCCGCGGACGCGGCCTACATGCCGAAGGGCATGGTGACGGTGCCGTTCAATCCGCAGCTCATCAATACCGGCAGCAAGCTCATCCTGATCGATAGCGGCAACGGCGTTGCCACTCTTGAGCCGAGCAAAGGGGCGGTCGGCCGCACCCTGCAGAATCTCGCGGCCGCCGGCGTCGACCCGAAAAGCATCGATATCGTGCTGATGTCGCATCTGCATCCCGATCACACCAACGGCATCCGCGCCGCCGATGGATCGATGGCATTTCCGAATGCCGAGATCATGGTGCCGGCGAAGGACTGGGAGTTCTGGATGAGCGACGAGAACGCCGCCAAGGCCCAGTCCAGCGAAATGATGAAGAACTACTTCGCGAACGTGAAGAAGATCTATGCCGGTATCGAATCCAAGGTCACCAAATATGACTGGGGCAAGGAGGTCGCGCCTGGCATTACCTCGATCGCCACTCCTGGGCATACCCCTGGACATACCTCGTTCGCTGTTGCGTCCGGCAGTTCCAAGATTCTGATCCAGTCGGACGTGACCAACATTCCGGAATTGTTCCTGCGCAATCCGGACTGGCACGTCGTGTTTGACGTCGAGCCCGATTTGGCCCAGGAGACCCGTCACAAGTTTTACGACATGGCGGCGGCGGAGAAGGCAACGGTTGTGGGCTTCCACTTCACCTTCCCCTCGATCGGCCACGTCGAGAAGGACGGCAATGGTTATCGCCTGATCCCATCCGCCTGGAATCCGACGATCTGATTATCGAGAGGTGCAACAGCGCAGGCCGTTCCGAATAGGGACGGCCTGCCGTATTTTTAGGCGTCCGTTTTGGCGGACTGTCGGTTGTTCATGCACTTGCATCTTTCAATCGATCTGATAGGTGAAGGCAGCCAATTCAGACCCGAGAAGGAATTTCCATGGCCAATCCGCATCACATCGTGACGATCGTCGGCAGCCTGCGCAAGGAGAGCTTCACGCTCAAGATCGCGCACGCGCTCGCCAAATTGGCGCCTGCAGCGCTGAAGCTCGACGTCACGACGCTGCATGACATTTCCTTCTTCAACCAGGATCTGGAAGCCGCACCTCCGGCCGACTGGCTCGCATTCCGGGAAAAACTGCAGAAATCCAACGGTGTCCTGTTCGTGACGCCCGAGTACAACCGCTCGATCCCCGGCGTGCTGAAGAATGCGATCGACGTTGCCTCGCGTCCCTATGGCAAGAGCTCGTTCCTGGGCAAGCCGGTCGGCATCATTTCCAATTCCCCCGGACCGCTGGGCGGGGTCAGCGCGGCAAAGCACTTGCAGAACATCCTGCCTGGCATTTCCGGGCCGATCCTCGGACAACCCGAGACCCATCTGAATGGCATCGGCGACGCCTTCAACGACAAGGGCGAGCTTATCAAGGAGGCGCTGCAGAAGGTGATGCAGCAATATCTCGAGGCGTTCGCCGCTTTTGTCGAGAAACAGAACCGCTAGCGCCGTCGGTCGGTGGTCCAGTTCTTAGGAAGGCGTTAACCGAGCGGCGGCATTCTAGGGGTCGTATGGTCATTCGCGCGCGCCTCAAATCCTTCCTGACCGGGCTTGCCCTCTACACGATGGCAACGGGAATGGTTGGCTATTTCGGCGTCAATGCCTACACCGGCAAGTATGGTCTGACTGCGCGACAGGAACTGGACCAGGAGATCATCGCGCTGACCTCGGAATTGGCGCGCCTGAAGCGGGAACGGGCCGAGAGCGAGCAGCGAGTTTCGCTGTTGCGCTCGGATCGTGTCGACCCGGACATGCTCGATGAGCGCGCCCGGTTTCAGCTCGATTATGTCAACCCGCACGACCTGGTCCGGATGAGAAATCCGAACTGAGCGGAAGCCCGGGGCCGCCGGAGCGCAGCTGGTCAGTCCCTCTATTCCAAAATCCGGCGAAATCGATTTCTAAAATTTTCGTGACGCATTGCACTGCGGCAAATGCAAGACTTCCAGCCAGTCAAGCAGTCCTTTCACGCCGGTTTGAGTTGGGATAGAGAGGGTTCATCGCTCTCTCATCCTCATCCGGAATTGCCATGGCCGTACCGAAGAAAACCGTCGCCAAAGAAACAGGCAACGGCTCGCACCATCCCCTGGAGTTCACCAGAGAACAGGAATTCAGCGCGCTACGCGACATGCTGCTGATCCGCCGGTTCGAGGAAAAGGCCGGCCAGCTCTACGGAATGGGCGCAATCGGCGGCTTCTGTCACCTCTATATCGGTCAGGAGGCTGTCGTCGTTGGCATGCAGATGGCCCTGAAAATTGGTGATCAGGTCATCACCGGTTACCGTGACCATGGGCACATGCTGGCGTGCGGCATGGAAGCCAAAGGCGTCATGGCCGAGTTGACCGGCCGCCGCGGCGGCTATTCCAGGGGCAAGGGCGGCTCCATGCACATGTTCAGCCGGGAGAAGAATTTCTTCGGCGGTCACGGCATCGTCGGCGCGCAAGTGTCGCTCGGCACCGGCCTTGCTTTCGCCAACCGCTATCGCGGCAACGATCTCGTCAGCCTGGCCTATTTCGGTGACGGCGCGGCCAACCAGGGCCAAGTCTATGAAAGCTTCAACATGGCCGAACTGTGGAAGCTGCCGGTCATCTATGTAATCGAGAACAACCGCTATGCCATGGGTACTTCGGTGACCCGCTCCTCCGCGCAGACCGATTTCTCCAAGCGCGGCGTATCCTTCAATATTCCGGGCGAACAGGTCGACGGCATGGACGTGCGCGCGGTCAAGGCGGCCGGCGACAAGGCGGTGGCCTGGTGCCGCGCCGGCAACGGTCCCTATATCCTTGAAATGCAGACCTACCGCTATCGCGGCCATTCCATGTCCGATCCGGCGAAATACCGGACCCGCGAGGAGGTCGAAAAGGTCCGCCACGATCAGGACCCGATCGAACAGGTGCGCAACCGGCTTCTGGAGGCAAAGGTGAGCGAGCAGGACCTGAAGGCGATCGATGCAGAGGTGCGCGAAATCGTCAACGCGGCGGCGGACTTTGCCCAGCATGATCCCGAACCCGATGCGTCCGAGCTGTGGACCGATGTCTATCGCTGAACCCCAACCGTGCGTGGGCCACGCGCTAACCAGATCAAGCAGGACGAAGCTCAAGAATCGTTCCCCGGAGTCGATATGCCAATTCAAGTTCTGATGCCCGCGCTGTCGCCCACGATGGAGAAGGGCAACCTTGCCAAATGGCTGAAAAAGGAAGGCGAGACCATCAAGTCCGGTGACGTCATCGCCGAAATCGAGACCGACAAGGCGACCATGGAGGTCGAGGCGACCGACGAGGGCACGCTGGGCCAGATCCTGATTCCGGAAGGCACCGCCGACGTCGCCGTCAACACCCCGATTGCGACCATCCTGGCCGATGGCGAGAGCGCCGCCGATCTCGCGAAGGCGCCGGCAAGACAGCAGCAATCCGCAGCGTCCGCTCCGTCCGCGGAGGCCAAGGCTGAGGCTCCTGCGGCGCCCGCATCCGTGGCGCCGGCCGCACCCGTGGCCGCCCCCGATCCGGAAGTCCCCGCAGGCACCGAGATGGTCACGATGACCATCCGCGAAGCCCTGCGCGACGCGATGGCCGAGGAGATGCGGCGCGACGCGGACGTCTTGGTCATGGGCGAGGAAGTTGCGGAATATCAGGGCGCCTACAAGATCACCCAGGGCCTGTTGCAGGAGTTCGGCGCGCGGCGTGTGATCGACACGCCGATTACCGAACATGGCTTTGCCGGCATCGGCGTCGGAGCTGCCATGGCGGGCTTGAAGCCGATCGTGGAGTTCATGACCTTCAACTTCGCCATGCAGGCGATGGACCAGATCATCAATTCCGCGGCCAAGACGCTCTATATGTCTGGTGGCCAGATGGGTTGCTCGATCGTGTTCCGCGGGCCGAATGGCGCGGCTGCCCGCGTCGCCGCCCAGCACAGCCAGGACTATTCGGCCTGGTTTTCTCAGGTTCCCGGATTGAAGGTGATTGCACCGTTCTCGGCCGCCGATGCCAAGGGCCTCTTGAAGGCCGCGATCCGCGATCCGAATCCCGTGATCTTCCTCGAGAACGAGGTGCTCTACGGCCATTCCGGCGAAGTGCCGAAGCTCGATGACTATGTCATCCCGATCGGCAAGGCGCGCATTGCGCGTCCGGGGAAAGACGTCACACTCATTTCCTGGTCGAACGGCATGACCTATGCCCTCAAAGGCGCCGAAGAGCTCGCCAAAGACGGCATCGAGGCCGAGGTGATTGACCTGCGCACGCTGCGTCCGATGGATACCGAGACGATCGTGGCCTCGGTGATGAAGACCGGTCGCGCGGTCACGGTCGAGGAAGGCTGGCAGCAGAACGGCGTCGGCGCCGAAATCGTCGCCCGCATCATGGAACATGCCTTCGACTACCTCGATGCGCCGGTGGCGCGGGTCTCGGGCAAGGATGTGCCGATGCCCTATGCGGCGAACCTGGAAAAGCTCGCTCTGCCCTCAGCCGCCGAGGTGGTCGCCGCCGCCAAGGCCGTTTGCTATCGGTGACATATGGCCGGTCCAAAACAGCAGCCCTTGCCCCCCGACGTCATAGGCCGCGACGACGCCACTGAGGTGCTGCGCGCCTTCGTGCTCGACGGCGGGTTGTCGATCGCGTTCATGCGCGCTTTCGAGGAGCCGGATATGTGGGGTCTGCTGCTTGTCGACATCGCGCGCCATGCCTCGCGCGCCTATGCCAAAGAGAGCGATTACACCGAACAGGAAGCGCTGAGACGCATCATCGACATGTTCGAAGCCGAAATCGCGCGTCCGACCGATCTGGGCAACACCGTCCCGCGGTCGCAACAAGGACACTGACCGTGGCAATTGAACAATATCATTTCGACTTTATGGCCGAAGCCATTCGCGAAGCCGAGACCAGCATTGCGCAAGGAGGCTTGCCGATCGGGGCGGTGCTGACGCGCGGCGACAAGATCATTGCCCGCGGTCACAATCGCCGGATGCAGGAAAAGAACGTCATCCTGCACGGCGAGATGTCGTGCCTGCGCAATGCCGGACTGATGTCGTTTCATGACACCGTGATGTATACAACGCTGTCGCCCTGTTCGATGTGCGCCGGCGCCGTCGGGCTGTTCAAGCTTTCGCTTCTGGTGATCGGCGAGTCCGTGACGTTTCCGGGCAGCAAGGACATCCTGACCCAATTCGGCATTCCCTTCATCGATCTCGCGGACGAGCGATCGATCAACATGATGAAATCATGGCGGTCCAACCCGGCCAACGAGCGCCTTTGGCAAGGCGACATCGGCAATTGAAGCGGAATTTCGATCCTTTGGCGGGTGCCGACGACACCCAGATAGTCTTTCGGTTCGCTCGCCCGCGGATGGAAGATGACGAGCAAGAATTTCAGAGGTCAGTATGCCGATCAACATTCTGATGCCCGCGCTGTCGCCGACGATGGAAAAGGGCAACCTGGCCAAGTGGCTCAAGAAGGAAGGCGACAAGGTCAAGTCCGGCGACGTCATCGCGGAGATCGAGACCGACAAGGCGACCATGGAGGTCGAGGCAGTCGACGAGGGGACGATCGCGAAGATCCTGGTGCCCGAGGGCACGCAGGACGTCGCCGTCAATGACGTGATTGCGGTGCTCGCCGGTGACGGCGAGGATGTGAAGGCGGCAGGTGCGGGGGCCACGGCTGCGAAACCGGCGCCCGCCGCTCCGGCACCCGCGGCTTCGAAACCCGCTGCAGCCGTGGCATCGGCGCCTGCGCCGGCGCCTGCCGCTGCGACTGCGCCGGCACCGAAAGCGCCGGCTTCGCCTCAGACCAATGGTCATGGGCGGATCTTCTCGTCGCCGCTGGCGCGACGTCTGGCGACGGAAGCCGGCATCGAGCTTGCGCGCATCGTGGGCTCGGGCCCGCACGGCCGCGTCATCGCGCGCGACGTGGAGCAGGCCAAATCCGGCAAGGGACTGAAAGCGCCGGCGGCGGCTCCGGCGCCAGCGCCGTCGATTGCGCCCTCGATGTCGGACCAGCAGATCCTTGCGCTGTTCGAGCCGGGCTCGTACGAGATCGTGCCGCATGACGGCATGCGGCGCACCATCGCGCAGCGGCTCACCGCGTCGATACAGAATGTGCCGCACTTCTATCTCACCATCGACTGCGATATCGGCAGGCTGCTCGCTGCGCGCGAGGAGATCAACAAGGCAGCGCCAACGGACAAGGAGAAGAAGCCGCTCTACAAATTGTCGGTCAACGACTTCGTCATCAAGGCGATGGCGATCGCGCTGCAGCGGATCCCCAATTGCAATGTGAGCTGGACCGAAAGCGGCATGCTCAAGCACAAGCATTCCGACATCGGCGTGGCGGTCGCGATGCCGGGCGGACTGATCACGCCGATCATCCGGAAGGCCGAGACCAAATCGCTGTCAACGATTTCGGCCGAGATGAAGGATTTCGCCGCTCGCGCAAGGGCGCGCAAGCTCAAGCCCGAGGAATATCAGGGCGGCACCACGGCGGTGTCCAACCTCGGCATGTACGGGATCAGCCATTTCACCGCGGTCATCAACCCGCCGCATGCGACGATCCTCGCGGTCGGTACCAGCGAGGAACGCCCGGTGGTGCGTAGCGGCAAGATCGAGGTGGCCCATATGATGAGCGTCACGCTATCCTGCGACCACCGCGCAGTCGATGGCGCGCTGGGTGCCGAACTGATCGGCGCGTTCAAGCTGCTGATCGAAAATCCTGTCATGATGATGGTGTGAGCGGAAGAGAGAGCTAGCCAATATGGCCGACACATCCTTCGACGTCATCATCATCGGCTCCGGCCCCGGCGGCTATGTCACCGCGATCCGCGCGGCGCAGCTCGGCTTCAAGACCGCGATCGTCGAAAAATCCTTTCTGGGTGGCATTTGCCTGAACTGGGGCTGTATCCCGACGAAGGCGCTTTTGCGTTCGGCGGAAATCTATCACTACATGCAGCACGCCGGGGATTATGGGCTGTCCGCGGAGAAGGTCGCCTACGATCCGAAAGCCGTGGTGCAGCGCTCGCGCGGGGTGTCGAAACGCCTCAATGACGGCGTCGGCTTCCTGATGAAGAAGAACAAGGTCCAGGTCATTTGGGGCGAGGCTTCGATCGACGCGCCCGGCAAGGTCACGGTGAAAAAATCCGCCGTCGAGGCGCCGAAAGGCGCACAGGGCGAGGGGACCTATCAGGCCAAGCACATCATCCTCGCGACCGGCGCGCGACCGCGCGTGTTGCCGGGGCTCGAGCCCGACAAGAAACTGGTCTGGACCTATTTTGAGGCCATGGTGCCGGAGAAAATGCCGAAGTCGCTGCTGGTAGTCGGCTCAGGCGCGATCGGTATCGAGTTTGCTTCCTTCTTTCACACCATGGGATCCGAGGTGACGGTGGTCGAGGTGCTGCCGCAGATCCTGCCCGTGGAGGACGCGGAGATCGCAGGGCTAGCGCGCAAGCGCTTCGAGAAGCAGGGCATCAAGATCCTCTCCAGCACCAAGGTGACGAAGCTCGAGAAGAAGAGCGACAGCGTGGTCGCCACCATCGATGACGGCAAGGGCAAGCCGGTCACGCAGGAGTTCGAGCGGGTGATTTCCGCGGTTGGGGTGGTCGGCAATATCGAAAATCTCGGGCTCGAAAAGCTCGGGGTCAAGACCGAGCGCGGCTGCGTGGTGATCGACGGCTACGGCAAGACCAATGTGCCCGGCATCTACGCCATCGGCGATGTCGCCGGTCCCCCGATGCTGGCGCACAAGGCCGAGCATGAGGGCGTGGTCTGCGTCGAGGCCATCAAGGGCCTGCATCCGCACGCAACCGACAAGAACCTCATTCCCGGCTGCACCTATTGCAATCCGCAGGTTGCTTCGGTGGGATTGACCGAGGCCAAGGCGAAAGAGGGTGGCCGCGAGATCCGCGTCGGCCGCTTCCCCTTCGTCGGCAACGGCAAGGCGATCGCGCTCGGCGAGGACCAGGGGCTGGTCAAGGTGATCTTCGACAAGAGGACCGGCCAACTCCTGGGCGCGCATATGATCGGTGCGGAAGTGACCGAGCTGATCCAGGGCTATGTCGTCGCCATGAATCTGGAGACCACGGAAGAAGAGCTGATGCACACGATCTTCCCGCATCCGACGTTGTCGGAGATGATGAAGGAAGCGGTACTCGACGCCTATGGACGTGTGCTGAACATCTGACGATGTTGGGCCGAAGCCACACACCCACACCTCATCCTGAGGAGCTTGCGAAGCAAGCGTCTCGAAGGATGGGCAACGCAGGGACTCGCGGGCCATCCTTCGAAATGCGCGCGAGAGCGCGCTCCTCAGGACGAGGTCGTAGCCGGCCCGCTATAGCAACCGGGACTGTATCCAGTGAAGGACAACGATAATCTGACCATCGAACGGCCGACGTTCGTGACCCATCTCGAATGCGCGATGGACGGCGATCATTATCCCGCCGACCAGATTCACAATCTCTCCAAAGCCGGCAAGCCGCTGCTGGTGCGCTATGATTTGCCGGGCGTGAAGGCGGCGCTGACCAAGGATGCGTTGAGCCGGCGTCCGGCCGACATCTGGCGCTATCGCGAGCTCTTGCCGGTGCGCAAATGCGCCGACATCGTCAGCCTCGGCGAGATCATGACGCCGCTGATCCGTCTGCCGAAGCTCGCCCGAAAACTCGGCGGCGGCGAGATCATCGTCAAGGACGAGGGGCGCCTGCCGACGGGCTCGTTCAAGGCGCGGGGGCTGGTGATGGCGGTCTCGATGGGCAAGGCGCTCGGCATCAGGCACATGGCGATGCCGACCAACGGCAATGCCGGGGCGGCGCTCGCCGCCTATGCGACCTCCTGCGGCATCAAGACCACGATCTTCTGCCCGGCCGATACGCCGGAAGTGAATGTCAGCGAGATCGAGCTGCAGGGCGCGACCGTCTATCGCGTCAACGGCCTGATCGACGATTGCGGCAAGATCGTAGGCGAAGGCAAGGCCAAGGCCGGCTGGTTCGACACCTCGACCCTGAAGGAGCCGTACCGGATCGAGGGCAAGAAGACGATGGGGCTGGAACTTGCCGAACAGCTCGGCTGGGACGTGCCGGACGTCATCTTCTATCCGACCGGCGGCGGCACGGGGTTGATCGGCATGTGGAAGGCCTTCGCCGAGCTCGAGGCCATCGGATTCATCGGCTCAAAACGCCCGCGCATGGTCGCGGTGCAGGCGGCGGGCTGCGCGCCGATGGTCCGCGCCTTCGAGAACGGCACCGAGCACGCAGCCCGCTGGGAAGACGCCCACACCATTGCTTCCGGTATCCGCGTGCCGCAGGCGGTCGGAGATTTTCTGATCCTGCGCGCCGTGCGCGAGAGCAAGGGTTTCGCGATTGCGGTCTCGGACGAGGCGATTTCTTCTGCGCTCAACGAGGTTGCGCGCGAAGAGGGACTGTTGCTGTGCCCCGAGGGTGCGGCGACCTATGCCGCCTACCAGCAAAGCCTGGCCGACGGCCGTGTGGCGAAAAATGATCGCGTGATGCTGTTCAACTGCGCCACCGGGCTTAAATATCCGCTGCCGCCGGTCACGCGCACGCTCGATCGCCACCAGCCGATCGATTATGCGGCGCTTTAGCTGAAGCGCCCACGGGGCCCGGCGCGTTCGGAGGACGGAATGCGAAAAGCAATTTGGGCCATCTTCTTCGTGCTGTTGACCTTTGGTGTTGCGGCGCGCGCGGAGAATTTTCCCTCGCACCCCATCACCATCGTGGTGCCGTTCGCCGCCGGCGGTCCATCGGACGCGATGGCGCGGATTCTCGGCGAGCGTATGAAGGTCACGCTCGGTGAAGCCGTGCTGGTCGAGAACGTCACGGGGGCGGGCGGCTCAATCGGCGTCGGCCGCGCGGTGCACGCAGCCCCCGACGGCTACACCATCAGCTTCGGTCATCTCGGCACCCATGTCGCCAACGGCGCCATCTACAAGCTCAGCTACGATCTGATCGATGATCTCGAACCCGTGGTGCTGCTGCCGAGCAACCCCATGATCATCGTCAGCAAGACCGCGGTGCCGGCGAAATCGCTGACCGAGCTTCTGAGCTGGCTCAAGTCGCGGCCGGCGCCCGCGACCGCCGGCACCGCCGGCGCCGGCTCGGGCAGTCATATCGCCGGACTCTATTTCGAGCGCGTCACCGGCATCAAGTTGCAGTTCGTGCCTTATCGCGGTACGGCGCCAGCCATGAGCGATCTGATCGCCGGACAGATCGATCTCATCATCGATCAGACCTCCAACTCCATCAATCAGGTGCGGGCAGGGACGATTCGCGCCTACGCGGTCACCGACGACAAGCGCGTGGACTCGGCGTCGGACATTCCGACGACCGACGAGGCCGGCCTGCCGGGATTCCATATGACGCTGTGGTCGGGGATGTGGGTGCCGAAGGGGACGCCAAAGGAGATCGTGGCGAAACTCAATGGCGCAACGGTCGAAGCCCTCAACGATCCGGCAGTGCGCAAGCAGCTCGAAAATCTGGGACTGCAAATGCCTGCGGCCAATCAGCTGAGCCCGGCGGCGCTGGGCGCCTGGCAAAAAGCCGAAATTGCGAAGTGGTGGCCGATGATCAAGGCCGCTGACGTCAAGGTTGAGTAGTCGCGCAAGGTGGATGCGCCATCGGCACGGTCGCAGCGGCGTCATGGAACCGAGGGAACGCTTATGGCTTCCCTATGCGCATTCGACCGGCCTCCTCTTGAAATACCGCAATGGACTGCGCAGCTTCCGGCCATGGAGGCGCTCATGACGTTCCAAGCAGACTTCGCCGGCCAAGACTATTTTCGCAATCCCGGCGCCGCAATCGAAAAGCTGCGTACCGCGGGGCCGGTGATCGAAGTGCGCTTCCCGATCGTAGGCAAGATCTGGACCACGACGACGCAAGCGCTCGCAGACCAAGTTCTAAAGGACACCGAGACATTCACCGTTCAGCAGGAGGACGGCACGGTCGTCGGACTTCGGTGGTGGATGCCGGGCGTCGTGCGGACGCTGGCCAAGCACATGCTGTCGATGGACGATCCCGACCACAAGCGATTGCGCGATATTGTCGACGAGGCCTTCCGCCGCCGCGCCGTGCTCGAAATGGAACCGAGTATCCAGTCGATCGGCGATGAACTCGCCGATCGACTGTTCGACGAAGGGAGCCCCGCCGATCTGGTCGGGCGCTACGCGCGCGAGCTTCCGCTGTCGGTGATATCAGAATTACTCGGGCTGCCGCGAGCCGACCGGCGGAAATTCATCGCCTGGGCGGGCGGCTTCACCCGCTACACCGGTGCGCTTGGATTCCTCCGGGGGATCACGAATCTGTTTCCGTTGAAGCGCTATATCGAGCGGCATCTCGAGTCCGTTCGAAGGCATGGCGGGGAGGGGCTGATCGCTGAGATCGTTCGCCTTGAGAAGGACGGCGGACGAATCAGCCGCAATGAAATCGTTGCGATGGTGTTCCTGCTGCTGTTCGCCGGGCACGAGACCACCACGCACCTGATTAGCGGGTCGGTCTATGAACTTCTGAAAAACCCCGATCTGCGCGACTGGCTCGAAGAGGACTGGGGCCGCGTCGATCTGGCGGTGGAAGAATTCCTGCGCTTCGTCACGCCGGTGCAATTCACCAAGCCGCGCTACGTGCGCCGAGACATCGAACTCGGCGGCGTCAGGCTGCGACGCGGCGACAAGATCATGGTCATGCTGGCAGCGGCCAATATGGACCCCCAGGCAAATCTGCATCCGGAACGATTGGATCTGCAGCGCAAGCCGAACCGGCATGTCGCGTTCGGCACCGGCATCCATTTTTGCCTGGGCCACCAGCTCGCACGGATCGAGAGCCGATGCGCGCTGAAATCCCTGTTTCGGCGCTGGCCTAAGTTGGCTCTTGCAGTCGACGAGTCGGAAATTGTCTGGCGCGAACGGCCCGGCCTCAGGGCGATCGAGCGATTGCCGGTCGCCGCCGGGTTGCAATAGTTGAATCCGGTCGTGGAGCGTAGAGGTTGATGGCGGTTGCACACCCCAGCGACATGTTTTGATCTGCAACCTTGAATAGATATGTGTCTTGCAACTATTAATTTACGAGTGCTGTCGCACCTTCGTAGGATGCAGATTGTTGCGATGCATCACGGAGTTCTGAACGCAGTATACGAAATGATAAGGCGATGGTTGCTGGGATGCCACGTATGTTGCTGGTTCGCAACAGCGGGGGAACATTTCACAACCAGTGGTGTTCGCTCTTGTGCTCGCCGCTTTTTGGCCACACCCCTCTATGAAATGATTGATTCAAAGGCTTGTAACGGGAAGGCGACGGGAATTCCGGCCTAGATGGGCTGGATTTTCTGGGGTCCGCAGAAGCCGACCCGGAGGCAGCAAGGTTCGAAATGGACGCCAAGACCAACATCAAGAAGAGACTTCCGAGCCGCCATGTGACGGAGGGGCCGGAGCGTGCGCCGCATCGCTCGTATCTCTATGCCATGGGACTGACGACGGAGCAGATCCACCAGCCGCTCGTTGGCGTGGCATCCTGCTGGAACGAGGCAGCGCCCTGCAATATCTCGCTGATGCGGCAGGCTCAGGCGGTCAAGAAGGGCGTTGCGGCCGGGGGCGGCACGCCGCGCGAATTCTGCACGATCACCGTGACCGACGGCATTGCGATGGGTCATGACGGGATGCGCTCCTCGCTTCCCTCGCGCGAAGTCATCGCCGATTCGGTCGAATTGACCATCCGCGGCCATTCCTATGATGCGCTGGTTGGGCTTGCCGGCTGCGACAAGTCGCTGCCCGGCATGATGATGGCGATGGTGCGGCTCAACGTACCCTCGATCTTCATCTACGGCGGCTCAATCCTGCCGGGCAATTTCCGTGGCCAACAGGTCACAGTGCAGGACATGTTCGAGGCGGTCGGCAAGCACTCGGTTGGCGAGATGTCCGACGACGATCTCGACGAAATCGAGCGCGTGGCGTGCCCGTCGGCAGGCGCGTGCGGTGCACAATTCACGGCCAACACCATGGCCACCGTGTCCGAGGCGATCGGGCTGGCATTGCCTTATTCGGCGGGAGCACCGGCGCCTTATGAAATTCGCGATGCGTTCTGCATGACCGCAGGCGAAAAGGTGATGGAACTGATTGCAGGCAATATCCGGCCGCGCGACATCGTCACCCGCCGCTCGCTGGAAAACGCCGCTGCGGTGGTCGCGGCTTCGGGCGGCTCCACCAATGCGGGCCTGCATCTGCCGGCGATCGCCCATGAGGCGGGCATCAAGTTCGACCTGTTCGATGTCGCCGAAATCTTCAAAAAGACACCGTATGTCGCGGATTTGAAACCGGGGGGCCGTTATGTCGCCAAAGACATGTTCGAGGCTGGTGGCATTCCGCTTCTGATGAAAACGCTACTCGATCATGGCTTTTTGCACGGAGACTGTTTGACTGTCACCGGCCGGACGATTGCCGAAAACCTCAAGAGCGTGAAATGGAACCCGCACCAGGATGTGGTGCGGTCCGCCGATAAGCCGATCACCGTCACTGGAGGCGTGGTTGGACTTAAAGGCAATCTCGCACCTGAAGGAGCGATTGTGAAAGTCGCTGGCATGTCGAATTTGAGATTTGTCGGTCCTGCACGTTGTTTTGACCGCGAAGAGGACGCCTTCGAGGCGGTTCAGAAGCGGACCTACCGGGAGGGCGAGGTCATCGTGATCCGCTACGAGGGACCGCGTGGCGGCCCGGGTATGCGGGAGATGCTCTCGACCACAGCGGCGCTGACCGGGCAGGGGATGGGCGGCAAGATCGCCCTGATCACCGATGGCCGGTTCTCCGGCGCCACCCGCGGCTTTTGCGTCGGCCATGTGGGGCCGGAAGCTGCGGTGGGCGGGCCGATCGGGCTGCTCCGGGACGGCGACACCATCGAGATCGACGCCGTTGCCGGAACCCTTAACGTAAAGTTGACCGACGCCGAATTGGCTGAGCGGAAAGCCAAATGGCAGCCGCGCGAGACCAACCACGGGTCCGGCGCGCTCTGGAAATATGCCCAGCAAGTTGGGCCGGCGGTAACGGGGGCCGTGACTCACCCGGGTGGTGCGCACGAGAAGCTGTGTTATGCGGACATTTGAGCGTATCATTTTTGGCTGGTTTTTGGTGATCGCACCGCTATCGGGGCCTGCGGTGGCCTTTGATGGCGCTCCCGTCAACCAGGACACGGCCATCCCTGTGGTTTCGGCCCAACCGGGGGCCGGTGCGGCCCTGCGCAAAAACGCGCCGCCGCCGGCGGCGACATTACCCGATACCTCCCTGACCGCGCTGCAATACGCGGCCGAAGGCGGCCACCCGGTTGCGCAATGGAAGTTGGGGCGGATGTATGCCAGTGGCGAAGGCGTCGCGCAGGACGATGTGCGCGCGTTCGAATATTTCAGCCGCATCGCCAACGCGCACGCGGAAGACAGCCCGTCGGCGCCACAGGCCGCGATCGTTGCCAACGCCTTTGTTGCGTTGGGACGATACTATCTGAGCGGTATCCCCAATTCCAAGGTCAGGCCCGACCCTGACCGAGCGCGGGAGATGTTATCCTACGCAGCCTCCTATTTCGGCAATGCGGACGCGCAGTACGATCTGGCACGGCTCTATCTGAAATCTCCGGACGCCTCGCGCGACGACTTCCGCTATGGCGCCCGCTGGCTTGGCCTTGCCGCCCAGAAAGGTCAGCATCAGGCCCAGGCCTTGCTGGGGCAAATGCTGTTCAACGGCGACAAGCTGCCGCGCCAGTCTGCGCGCGGGCTGATGTGGCTCACGCTGGCGCGGGACGGTGCGGGCCCGGACGAGACCTGGATCAAGGAGAGCTACAACCGGGCTTTCGCCAAGGCGTCCGACGATGACCGCGCGACGGCGCTGCAGATGCTTGAGCTCTGGGTCAAGGGCAAGCGGGACTGATCGGGGCCCCCGGCCGAAAAACCTCAATTGTGCGAATCCGGTTCCCAAGCTAAGCTTTGGCGCGCTTGGGGGCCGGACAAATGGGCTGGAGCGGACGGTGGGTGGCTGCGTTCGCGCTTGTGGTCATCGCCAGCGCGCAGCTTGTAGCTTCGGCTTCTGCGGAAAAGCGAGTAGCGCTCGTGGTCGGCAACGCCGCCTACGTCAATGTCGCGCCGCTGACGAATTCCGCGAACGACGCTCGGCTGATGGCCGAGACCTTGCGGGGGCTGGGATTTGCGCTGGTCGGCGGAGCCGCGCAGACTGATCTCGACAAAGCCGGCTTCGACACCAGGGTCCAGCAGTTCGGGGCGCTGTTGCAGGGGGCCGATGTCGGGCTGTTCTATTACGCCGGCCACGGCGTCCAGGTCCGCGGAACGAACTATCTCGTACCGGTCGGGGCCAACCCGACGCGGGAGGCCGATATCGATTTTCAGATGCTCGACACCAATCTGGTGCTGCGGCAGATGGAAGGCTCCGGCACCAAACTCAACCTTGTGATCCTTGATGCCTGCCGCAACAACCCGTTCGGCGGACGGGGTCTGCGAGCCACCAGCGGCGGTCTTGCCCAGATGCAGGCCCCTGAAGGAACGCTGATCTCGTTCGCAACCCAGCCCGGCAACGTTGCCCAGGATGGCAGCGACGGCAACAGCCCTTACACAAAAGCGCTCTCCCAGACCATCCGGCGACCGGGACTGGGCATCTTCGATGCCTTCAACGAGGTCGGGCTTGCAGTGATGCAGGCAACCGGCAATGCACAGCAGCCCTGGGTGTCGACCTCGCCGATCAAGGGAAGCTTTCATTTCGCCGAGCCTTCACCCGGCGTGGCCGCGCCCGTTGCCGCCGTGCCGTCGCCGGCGGCGGACGAGATCTTCTGGCTTGCGATCAGGGATTCCAAGGTCTCGGCGTTGTTCGAGGAGTTCTTGAGGAAGTTCCCCTCGAGCCAGCGCGGTCCCGAGGCGAGGGCGCAACTTGAAGCCTTGAACAAGGTTGCTGTCCTGACGCCGGCCCCGAACGCGGTTGCAGCTGCACTGCCCGCGTTCGCCGGCGTTTATAGCGGGAGTGTTTCGCGCAGTCAGATGGCGACGCACAAAAAAGAGGAGACGCGCCGCTACACGGTAACCTTCGATGCGGACGGCAGAGGCGGCAAGCTTGCGATCAAAGGTGGCTCGGTCGACTACGAAATGTCGTTCGTAGGTCAAATGAAGGATGGCCGAACCTTCGTCGGCAAGACCAGACCGGCGGATGCCAACATTCCCAAGAACTATATTCCCGACGACATCACGCTGGAGTTCTCGTCGGACGGCAAATCCTTGCGATGGCATCACGAGGATGGAAAGATAGAAGGCTCCGGGATGCTGGCGCGTTCCTGAGAATGGGGCTAACCCGCATGACACCCCGCCGATCCGCGCGCAGCGGCGCCGCCATTTCGGCGGTGCTTGCTGTCGTCGTCTTGACCCTGCCAGACACCGTGGTCGCAGAGACGGATTGGCTTCGCTTCCCGAAACGGGAAGCAAAGGAGACGGTGCGCGAATCCGTCTACAATTATCTGATCATCAGCCGCGACGGGCCGGTCGTGAGATTTCGTCGCCTGGAAAATGGCGCGACCGTATCCGCGATCGATCTCTCCCATCCGACGCGACAGGTCGTTCCCTATACCGCCGCCTTGTTCGCTGCGGCACTGGTCAAACCAGATCCGCGCGGCGTCCTCAATATCGGGCTCGGCGCGGGCGCCTTCGACAGGCTGTTCGTGGCCGGTTTTCCGGAAGCTCGGCTGACCACCGTCGAGATCGACCAGATGATATTGGAGGCGGCAAAGACATTCACCGCGTTTCAAGAGACCGAACACAGCAGCGTGGCGATCGGTGACGGCAGGCGCTATCTGCAGCGTCATGGCGAATCGTGGGATTGGGTCGTGCTCGACGCCTATGTTCGAAACAGCCAGGTGCCGGCACATCTCACGACCATGGAGTTCTACAAGGTCGTTGCGGATCGCCTGAGCGAGAGAGGGGTCTTTGTCGTCAACCTGCATAGCGGCTCTGCGCTGTTTCAGAGCAATGTGAAGACGCTCGCGGCGGCGTTTCCGCAGGTTGTATTTCTTCAGGTGCCTGACAGCGGCAATGTGATTGGCGTTGCCGTGAAGTTCCGCGACCGCGATTTGATGCAGCTCATCACGAGCGCGACCATCGCTGAGTTGCCCGCGACGGTGACCTCGGAGGTCGATTTTGCGGCGTTGAAGCCCAATTTTCGGCGGGCGGGGGACATGCCGCTGCGACGCAATACCAGATTGCTGACGGACGACTTCGCTCCGGTCGAATTTCTCGATCTGCAACCCGAACGATGAGTACTCCCCGCCGGACCCATGCTGTCCTGGCGCTTGCCGTCGTGCAGGGTTTTCTGGGGATGGGATTCCAGCTCGTCGCATCGCGGCTGCTGTCGCCCTATTTCGGAACGACGCTGATCGTTTGGGCGTTCCTGATTTCGGTTTTTCTTGCCGCGTTCAGCCTTGGCGCGTTCGTTGGCGGCATCGTGTCCCAACTCGATTCCCGGCGCAGAAGGATTGGGGTCGCGGTGCTCGCGATCGCGGGAACCGCATGGTTTGCATTCGTCGCGCTTGCGGGATGGGCCGTTGTCGGCGCCATCGAACAGACATTTGAGGCGCTGTGGCTTGCGGTCTGTATCGCGTGCGTTCTGTTGTTCCTGCTCCCGGTTGCCGCACTGTCGGCGCTGCTGCCGATCTATACCGACCTCGTGGAGCAGGGTGGCAGGGGGGCCGGGATATCCTCGGGCCTGGTTTTCGGCACGTCCACGTTCGGCAATATTGTCGGGGTCATCGTCACAGCCTTTGTACTGATTCCGAATTTTCCTACCTCGGAGCTGCTGGTCGGCTGGTGGCTTTGCGCGTTCGCCTGCTTTGCGGGCGCCTATCGGATTGCGCGATAGCCCGAGAAGTCGCTGTCAGACGGTTTCCAAATCCAGATCCGCCCACACCGGCACATGGTCTGAGGGTTTCTCCCAGGCGCGGACATAGCTATCGATGCCGACGTCGATCAGCCGATCGCTCGCCTGCGGCGACATCAGGAGGTGGTCGATCCTCAAGCCCCAGTTCTTCTGCCAGGCACCGGCCTGATAATCCCAGAACGTATATTGGCCGGGCGCATCCGTGACCGCGCGCAAGGCGTCGGTGAGGCCAAGCCCGAGCAGCGCCTGGAAGCTCTCGCGGGTTGAGGCCTTGAACAGTGCGTCGTTGACCCAGGCCGGCGGGTTGTAGACATCTTCAGCCCGCGGGATGACGTTGAAATCGCCCGCGAGCACCAACGGCTCTTCGGCTTTCAGGCGCTCCTTCGAGTACTCAAGAAGTCTCGACATCCATTTGAGCTTATAAGGATATTTGTCAGAGTCCGGTGGATTGCCGTTGGGCAGATAGAGGCATGCGACCCGCAACACGCCGCGCTTCAGGGTGACCACGCCCTCCAGGAACCGGGCGTGGGCATCCTCGTCATCTCCGGCAAGCCCCGATTTGGTCTCGTCGAAGGGCAGTTTCGACAGCAGCGCGACGCCGTTGAAGGTCTTCTGGCCGTGCGTGACCACGTTGTAGCCGAGCGATTCGATCTCGAGCCGCGGGAAGGCGTCATCGACGCATTTGATTTCCTGCAGGCAGACAATGTCAGGCGCGCACTCCTTCAGCCAGGTCATCAGATTATCGATCCGCTGGCGGACCGAATTGACGTTCCAGGTGGCGATGCGCATGGGAGGCCTCCGGGCTGGCGTTCTTCGTCCGCTTAGATCAAGCGGGGCCCGCATCCGTCAAGGGCAGCGAATGAGCGCCGAAAACGCTGGAGGCCAGTGTGTTGCCGTCTAGCATCCGCTTTCCTGTGCTCGGACCCGTTTTGCCTTCCGCTTCGCGACCGGTGCGCGCCGCCGCTGCCGTTTTCCTCGCGCTATCTCGGTCGCCAGCGCATCCAGCTTCGGCTCCCAGAAGTTTCTGAACTGGCTGACCCACGTGTCCACCGCCTGCAGGCCCGCCGCATCCACCGAATACAACCGCCTCTGCGCCTCCGCGCGCACCCGCGCAAAGCCGCTCTCGCGCAGCACTTTCAGATGCTGCGATACGGCCGCCTGGGTGATCCCGAACTCGGCGCCAATGGCCTCGACCACTTCCCCCGAGGCCATTTCGCCTCGACCGAGCAGTTCGAGGATGCGTCGGCGTACCGGATCGGCGAGGACATCGAAGACGTGCATCAGCTCCCCGTTCCCGGGTGCGCCATGTCCGGCGGGATCTCGCCGCGAAAGAAGGCGATGGTGCGGTCCGAGCGCTCTTTGGCCGAGTCCGGATCCTCCCCGCTTTCGACATGCGCCGCGCGCCAGCACTCGCCGCTCTGGCTCATGAACTCCTTGCCGTTGGGCGAACCCATCCACGTCATCGCCGTCGCTTGATCGAGCGGCGCCCCCGACGCCAGATGCCGCGCAAGTCCCATCAACGCGAGATCCCAGCCGATGCCGACCGCGCCAGGACCGAACTGCTTCCAGTGATCCTCAAGGATCGCCGTATGCTCCAGCGTCAGCCGCGCCTTGCCGCGCTCCGCCGCCAATCCGACGTCGATCCAGCTCACCGCTCCGCCGAACTCCCAGGTCGCAGCAAAATGCGTCGGCGGCGTGCAGCCCGTGATCGTGCCTCCAGCATTTCCCTTGAGCTGGTACTTGCCGCCCAGCTTCAGCTCGCCCTCGACAGGCAGGAACCAGCGCGGGATCCGCTCGGCGCTCGTCAGCGCCTCCCAGAGGTCGTCGACGTCGGTATCGTAGAGGCGGGTGAGCGTCACCGTGCTCGCCGGCTTTCCATCCTTCTCGAAATTTCGCACCGTTCGCGTGACGAGTCCCAACACACCGGCGATGTCGATCTCCATGGCTACCTCCTCGCTTTGGCTGCGAGGAGTATCGGTATGAACTTATATAAGTCAAGACTTGTATAAGGATCTGGCGAGCCTTCGGCGAAATTTTGGGATTGTGATCACGCCGGACGACGACGGCGTGAACGCCGCGTGGCTGTTTGCGCGTCGCAAACGCAATAAACTCCCAGATTGTCATCGGTGAAACGGGAGCGGAGAGCCTGTTGGGAACGGGTGATTTACTCTGTGACGTGGGACGGGGCGTGATGAGAGCGCAGAGCTACTACGTGCCCCAATCGGAATTCTTGGAGATTTTGAAGGTGCCAAGAAATTAGGAAGCCGCGCGGCCGGCAAATCTGACGGTATGCTCCCCTTGGATCCGGTACTCAGAATCAGAGGGACCTCGAAGCTCCCGCAACTCCTTCAAGCAAGCTCGAATGGCAAGACGGGCTTGCAGCTGCAGTCGCGTCTTTTCCGTCAGTTGCTGCTCAATGGCCTGAATCCTTCCGACAGCGTCTGCGATCATGAGTCAGACTCCCGCTTGCGACCCTTCTGAATTAAGCGGGAAGGGGGTAAACAATCGCTTAATGGTCGCAACGTTGGTGTCTTGCAACCTTCGAGAACGAAAAAATGCCGCGCTGAGGGCGCGGCATTTCGTTGAGGCGGCTCTGTTGTGAAATCGCGATCAGGCTGCTCGCTCTGAGCTCTCGCCGAGACGGGTAGGCGGTGGCTCGGCAAATGGATTCAAATCCTCCATGGGAGCCTGCGAGCTGTCCGCCGAAGCAGCGGTCCCTGGGGGCTCATCGTGTGCGGCGGTCGTAGGCTGCGCCAAAGCGATCTCCGCCGTCTTTGGCTCCGTGACCATCTCCTCGGACGCGGACACGATCTGATCCGGCTCGGGTTGAGCCGCAACAGTCTGGTGCGTCGGGGCGGTCTCCGCGGACCCCGGTTGCCCTGCTGTTGGCGCCAACGCGGATACCAGAAGATCTGCGTCGTGGTGGCCGGCGGTCTCCTGAGGTGACGCGATCTCCGCGGCCTCGGGCTGCGTCACCGAAGGCTGGGACGCCGAGACGGCCTGATCGGGTTCCGGTTGGGTCGAAGCAATCTCATGTGGGACAACTTCGGATTCGGATTCGTTCGTCGGAAGCACCGTCTGAGGCGCGGGCTGAACTCCCAAGTCGATCGATACTTCGGTGATCAGCCTGTCGATCGCCAGCAGGGCCCGGTATTCGGGAACGCTGGTCAGATGCTCTTTGAATTTTGCCTTGGCCAACTCCAGAGCCGTAATGACGTCCGCGGCCACCGTTGGCTTGGGAGAATTGACGAACTCGTTGAGGGTCTCGGCGACCTTCTGGGTCGAACTTTCGACCAACAGGAACACTTCGTATTGTCGAATCGATTTGAGTTGTTCGTTGTAATCACTGCGCACTGTATTCAGCGCATTCACAAGATTCCCAAATGACATGGTTTCTGACATAACCCAACCCCCGGTGCACGCGACGAGACTTCATTAACGCTATCTTAAGAATTGCCGACCTTCAAATTAGAAAAGAAAACGTATGCAACTTTAAGGAGATATCGTTAATGGGCCACAACTGCTGACCCAATACGGCGGCCGGGGTTCCTTCGGAGCCACTGAAGCAGGCGGTCATCGCAGACCCGACCTGAAACGCTCGTTCAGATCGAAAAGCTGGTGCCGCAGCCGCAGGAAGCGGTGGCATTCGGATTGTGGACGCGGAACGACGCGCCGATCAGGTCGTCGACGAAATCGACTTCCGACCCCGCCAGGAACGGCGCCGAGGCCGGATCGACCAGCACCACCGCAGATTCGCGTTCGATTACCACATCGTCGTCCGCCCGCGCGCGGTCGATATCGAACTTGTACTGGAAGCCGGAGCAGCCGCCGCCCTCGACCGAGATGCGCAGCATCGCGCCGTCACCCTCGCCTTTAAGGATTTCGCTGATTCGGCGGGCGGCCCGCTCGCTGATGGTAACGGGGGTGGTCATGGCAGGAGCCCTATCTTTCCAAACTTGCGGCCGGCGTATATCCAATTCATTTGGTATCCGGTCCTTGCCATAGTTAAGTGCGTCCATCCGTGGAATCAAATGGATAAGGGCCAATTTTACCGTGTCGGTCGGAATGGCAGCCCCTCGCGCGATTTATGCCTGCGATTCCGAGGCGAGCCGCGGCCGGCTGGTCGCGGAGCCGCCGAGCAAGACCCGCAGCCCGTTCCGGCGCGACTGCGACCGGGTGATTCACTCCACCGCCTTCCGGCGCCTGAAGCACAAGACCCAGGTGTTTGTGTTCCACGAGGGCGATCACTACCGCACCCGGCTGACCCATTCGCTCGAAGTGGCCCAGATCGCCCGCGCGCTCGCTAGGCAGCTCGGGCTTGACGAGGATCTCACGGAAACGCTGGCGCTGGCGCATGATCTCGGGCACCCGCCGTTCGGCCACGCCGGCGAGCGCGCGCTGGACGCCTGCCTGAAAGACCATGGCGGCTTTGACCACAACGCCCAGTCGCTGCGCGTCCTGACATCGCTGGAACATCGCTACCCCGAATTCGACGGTCTCAACCTGACCTGGGAAGCGCTGGAGGGAATCGTCAAGCACAACGGCCCGCTGACCGACGCGATCCCGGCGGCGATTGCCGATTACAACCGTCTCTACGACCTGGAACTCTGGAGCTTTGCCTCGCTCGAAGCCCAGGTTGCCGCCATCGCCGACGACATCGCCTACAATGCCCATGACATCGACGATGGCCTGCGCGCGGGACTGTTCCGCCTCGACGATCTCAAGGACGTGCCGCTGACGGCCGAGATCATCGCGGATATCGGAACGCGCTATCCCGGCCTCGACGACGCAAGGCGCGGTGCCGAACTGGTCCGCGAACTGATCTCCTATCTGATCGGCGCGGTAATGACGGAATCGCGCGGGCGCCTGGAGGCCGCGCAGCCACCGTCCGTCGACGCGGTCCGCACGCACGGCGCGCAGCTGATTGGATTTTCCTCAACCGTTGCGAAGGCCGAGGCCGGCATCAAGGCGTTCCTGAAGCAACATATGTACCGGCATTCCCGCGTCATGCGGGTGATGACGGAGGCCGAACAAATCCTGTTCGACCTGTTCGCGCGCTATCAGCGCGATCCATCGGAACTGCCGGCCGAATGGCTGCCCGAGGGGGCGGACAGCGAGAGCGAGACGGCCCGGGCGCGGCGGATCGGAAATTTCATCGCCGGTATGACCGACCGTTTCGCATTGACGGAACACCAAAGGCTTTTTGACTCGACCCCAGATTTGCGTTAGGCGGCGCGCCATGGTCGAAAAAGCCCCATCCTTGCATCTTTTCGCCGATGTCCTGGCGCGGGTCCAGGCGATCTGCGCCGCGCTCGGCGCCGACAGCGGTTGGCCCGCCGACATCGATTTTTCGAAGATCGTGGTCGAGCCGCCGCGCGATCCCTCGCATGGCGACATGGCGACCAACGCGGCGATGGTGCTTGCCAAGGAGGCCAGACTGAAGCCGCGCGAGCTTGCCGAACAGATCGCCGGCCGTCTGCGCGGCGAAATACTGGTCGACAAGGTCGAGATCGCCGGTCCCGGCTTCATCAACCTCACCTTGAAGCCGATCGCCTGGGCGGAAGCGCTGCGCACGGTGCTGCGCGAAGGCCCGTCCTATGGCCGCCGCGTCGCCCCTCGCAACGCCGCCAGGGTCAACGTCGAATATGTGTCGGCCAATCCGACCGGCCCGCTTCATATCGGCCATTGCCGTGGCGCCGTGTTCGGTGACGCGCTCTGCAGCCTGCTGCAATTTGCCGGGCACGATGTCACCCGCGAATATTACATCAACGATGCCGGCGCGCAGGTCGACGTGCTCGCGCGCTCGACCTTCCTGCGCTACCGCGAGGCGCTCGGCGAGGACATCGGCGAAATTCCGGAAGGACTTTATCCGGGAGACTATCTGAAGCCGGTCGGCCAGGCGCTCGCGGCCGAATATGGCGAGCGGCTGCGCACGCTGGCAGAGGCGCAATGGCTGCCGATCGTCCGCGCCAAGGCGATCGCGATGATGATGGACGAGATCAGGGGCGATCTCGCCGCGCTCAATATCCATCACGACGTGTTTTTTTCAGAGCGGTCGCTGATCGAGGGCCAGCACAACCGGGTCAGCGAGGCCATCGCGTATCTGCGCGCCAAGGGCGACGTCTACGAAGGCCGGCTGCCGCCGCCGAAGGGCAAGCCGGTCGAGGACTATGAGGATCGCGAGCAGATCCTGTTTCGCGCCACGGCCTATGGCGACGACGTCGACCGTCCGCTGATCAAGTCGGACGGCTCGTTCACCTATTTCGCGTCCGATATCGCCAATCACCGCAACAAGTTTGAGCGCGGCTTTAACGATTTGATCGATGTGTTCGGGGAAGATCACAAGGGCTACGTCAAACGCACGCAGGCGGCCGTGAAGGCGGTGAGCGCGGGCAACGCGACGCTTGATGTCAAGATCGTGGCTCTCGTCAAGCTGTTGCGCAACGGCGAACCGTTCAAGATGTCGAAGCGTTCTGGCGATTTCGTGACGTTGCGCGAGGTGGTCGATGAGGTCGGCAACGACGCGGTTCGCTTCATGATGCTCTACCGCAAGAACGACGCGGTGCTCGATTTCGATCTCGCCAAGGTGATCGAGCAGTCCAAGGACAACGCGGTCTTTTATGTGCAATATGGCCATGCGCGGGGCCATTCGATCTTCCGCAACGCGCGCGAGGTGATTCCGGATCTGCCTGTGGACCCGGAGGCGCGGGCGGCTTATCTTTCGGCTGCGCCGGTCGAGGTGCTCACGGAACCTGCGGAACTCGACCTGCTGCGACGCATCGCGATGTATCCCCGCGTGATCGAGGGGGCCGCAGCAAGCCACGAGCCGCACAGAATCGCCTTTTATCTCTATGATTTGGCGAGCGAATTTCACGGGCTGTGGACGAAGGGGCGGGACTTGCCCTATTTACGCTTCATTATCAATAATGATGCAAATGTTACCAAGGCGCGATTGGCGATGGTCCAGGCCGTCGTATCGGTCTTGGCATCGGGTCTGGCTATTTTGGGCGTCCACGCCCCGGAGGAAATGCGCTAGTCTTGGGGGGCGCATGCGGGCCTTAGGTTTTCGACCAGTGGGGGCATCCGGCAGGGGCCGGATAGCTTTATACGGAGTTTGCGGCTAGCCCGAAGGGGGTGCATCATCGCGATGGCTGATCGTTACCAGGACAGAAATTTCATGGCCGATGATTTGGATCGCGGCATGACACCGCGTGGCCCGGCGCGGGGCGAAAGCGACCCGCTGGCGGAGCTTGCGCGGCTGATCGGTCAAAACGATCCGCTGGCCGGCTCGGGTCGTCCTGCTGCGCCCAAGATTCAGCCGAGAGTTCCCGCGGCCGCCGTTGCGCCTGAGCCGATACGGCCTCCGCAACCAAGTTTTGATGATCCGCTGGCGGCTGCCGGCCCGCCGCCGTGGGTACAACGCGGCGGCAGCCGGCCTGAGGCTCCGCGACCGCCACAGGCGCCCGCAGAACAGGATCTCCCGGGAGCCGCTCATCCGGTGCATCGCTACGGTGCGGGGAATGCAGCCCCGCAGGATTTTCAGGAGGAGGCGTTTGCCGACGAGGAGGATCAGCCGGATCCCTCGCGCTATGACGATACGCTGTTCGGGCAGGTCGATGATGGCGCGCGTGAATTCCGTCGCGATCAGGGCTATTCGGACGACGCCTATGCCTTCGAAGAGGACGGTTACGACGAGGGCGAGGACGAAGGTCAAAAGAAGCGCGGCGGCCTCTCCAAGATCGCGATGGTGCTGGCGCTTGCCGTGATCGGGACGGGTGGCGCGTTCGCCTATCGCGCGCTGGTCATTACCCCCCGCAATGGCGAGCCACCGATCATCAGGGCCGATAACAGCCCGACCAAGATCATGCCGGCGCCTGCGGACAGCACCGCGAAGGTCCCCGACCGGCTGTCGGCGGGTTCTGAGAAAATGGTGTCGCGCGAGGAGGCGCCGGTCGACGTCAACACCAGGGCGATGGGCCCGCGGGTGGTGCCGCTGACCCAGGGCGCAAACCCGTCGGTCCCGCCGATGAACAACATGGCCAACATGGCGTCCAACGACCCGCCGCCAATGATGGCGCCGCCTGTCAACACCACGGCGACGAACGGCGGCGCGCCGGCGGCCAGTGAGCCGCGCCGAATCAAGACCTTCTCGGTCCGCGGTGACCAGACCGACGCTGCGGCCGCGCCGGCTGCAGCGCCGCCTCCGGCCCCACGTGCCAAGGGCGGGCGGAAGCCGCCAGCCTCGGCCAATGCGAGCGCCGATGCGCCCATGTCGCTCTCTCCGCAGGCATCGGCTCCGTCAGCCGCCGAAACGCCGATGGCTTCTGCCAATTCCGCGCAAGGCGCCGACGCAGACGCGGCCCCGGTCAACGGCTATCTGGTTCAGGTCTCCTCACAGCGCAGTGAGGCCGACGCAAAGGCTTCGTGGCGGGCCCTGCAAACCAAGTTCCCCGATGCCTTGGGCCAGCGTACACCGCTCATCAAACGCGCCGATGTAGCTGATAAGGGTACGTATTACCGGGCGATGGTCGGGCCGTTCGGCACCGCTGACGAGGCCACGCAATTCTGCATGAACCTGAAATCCGCCGGCGGACAGTGCTTCGTCCCCAGGAAATAGTCCCAAGGAAATAATGGCAGTTTCCTTGACCGTTGGGCTGAACCGGGGCTAATCGCCCCGGCATGGCAGCACGGGCATTCATTACAGGCGTATCGGGAACCGAACTCGGCGATGCTGAGCGCGCGTTCATCGGGTCTGCGCAGCCGTGGGGCTTCATTCTCTTCAGGCGAAACGTCGAGACGCCCGCTCAAGTTTCTCGCCTGACTGGGCAATTGCGCGCCGCCGTCGGCAATGCCGAGACCCCGATCCTGATCGACCAGGAAGGCGGGCGGGTGCAGCGCTTTGGCCCGCCCCATTGGCCGAACTATCCGCCCGGTGCGGCGTTCGGGCGGCTCTATGATATCGAGCCCGCGCTCGGTCTGAGGGCAGCACAGCTGAGCGCGCGGCTGATCGCAGACGACCTGCTGCAGACGGGCGTGACCGTCGATTGCCTGCCGCTCGCCGATGTTCCGGTGCCTGGGGCTGACGCCGTCATCGGGAATCGGGCCTACGGGACCAACCCCGGCAAGGTGGCGGCCATTGCGCGAGCCGTGACGGATGGCCTGCAGCAGGGTGGCATTTTACCAGTACTCAAACACATTCCCGGTCACGGCAGGGCGACCGCCGACACCCATTTCAGGCTTCCTGTCGTCGATACGCCCCAGGCCGAGCTTGAAACGACCGATTTTGCCGCATTCCGGCCGCTGGCCGACCTCGCGATGGCGATGACCGCACATGTTGTGTTTAGCGCGATCGACCCCGCCCATCCCGCGACGACTTCTGCGACAATGATCGCGCAGGTGATTCGCGGTTCGATCGGGTTCCAGGGTTTGTTAATGAGTGATGACGTGTCCATGAACGCCTTGGCGGGATCGATCTCCGAACGGACCCGGGCGATTTTTGCCGCAGGCTGCGACATCGCTCTGCATTGCAACGGGAAACTCGAGGAGATGAGGGACGTTGCCGATCAGTCGCCCGAATTGTCCGGCGAGGGGCTGCGACGCGCCCGCCATGCACTTGACGCGCGCAAACCGCCTTTGCCCTTCGATCGGACGGCGGCGAGGACGGAGCTCGATGCCTTGATGGATCGGTTGGGAACGGCAAACGCATGACGGCGGAGATCTTATCGTTTGAGACCGGCCGGCCGGCCGAGCTCGCCGAAGGCGAGCTGTCGCTGGTTGTCGACGTCGAGGGCTACGAGGGCCCGCTCGACCTGCTGCTTGCATTGGCGCGGCAGCAGAAGGTTGATCTCGCCAAGATCTCGATTCTGGCGCTCGCCGACCAGTATCTGCAGTTCATCGAGGTGGCGCGAAAGATCAGGCTGGAACTCGCCGCAGACTACCTGGTGATGGCGGCCTGGCTCGCCTTTCTGAAATCGCGGCTGCTGCTGCCGGAGCCTCCGACGCCCGATGGCCCGAGCGCGGAGGAAATGGCAACCGCGCTTGCCAACCGGCTGCGCCGGCTCGAGGCGATCCGGGAAGCCGCCAACCGGCTGATGAACCGCCCGCAATTGCAGCGCGATATCTTTCCGCGGGGAAGTCCCGAGGCGATCGCCGAAATCCGCCGCCAGAAATATACCGCGACTCTGTTTGACCTCTTGAGCGCCTATGCGGCGCAGCGTCAGCAGCGGGTGCTTGCCAGCGTCCATCTCGCCAAACGCACGGTCTGGTCGCTTGCGGAGGCGCGGGCGTCGCTGGAGCGGCTGGTGGGGATGGCCGAGGAGTGGAGCTGTCTGGACGAGTATCTGCTCAGCTATATCGTCGACCCGTCGCAGCGCGCGACCGTGTTTGCCTCGAGCTTCGCCGCCGCTCTGGAACTGGTGCGCGAAGGCGGGATGGAATTGAACCAGAAAGAGGCGTTCGCGCCGTTGTATTTTCGAAAGCGTCCGCCGCTTCCATCCGGTGCAATGACCGCGCCGGACCTGACGGCCGAGTGAGTAGTTGTGGAAGGAGATCGTGCCATGGCAAGTCTGGCGGAAATGCGCATCGAAGACGCCGAGGAGACACCGGCCGATCCGCAGGCGCGGCCCGAGGAATTGCGGCTGCTGGAAGCCCTGCTGTTCGCGTCCGCCGAGCCGCTCGATCAGGCGACCCTGGCCAAGCGCATGCCTGACGGCGTCGACATCAAGGCCGCTCTTGCGCAGCTGCAGGCGGACTACGCCTCGCGCGGCGTCAATCTGGTCAGGATCGCCAACAAATGGACCTTCCGCACCGCCGGCGATCTCGCCTGGCTGATGACGCGGGAAAGCACGGAGACGCGCAGGCTGTCGCGCGCCGCAATCGAGGTGCTCGCCATCATCGCCTATCACCAGCCGGTGACGCGCGCGGAGGTCGAGGAAATCCGCGGTGTGATCACCTCCAAGGGCACGCTCGACGTGCTCCTCGAAACTGGCTGGATCAGGCCGCGCGGACGGCGCAAGACGCCTGGTCGTCCGCTGACCTTCGGAACCACCGAGAGCTTCCTGTCCCAGTTCAGCCTCGAAGCGCTCGGCGACCTGCCGGGACTTGATGAGCTCAAGGGCACGGGTCTGCTGGATTCGCGTCTGCCGACCGGTTTCAGCGTTCCGAGCCCGTCGGACGATCCGGCGCTCCGCGAGGACGAGGACCCGCTCGATGCCGGCGATCTCGACCTGGCCCTCGCGCCGGCCGCCGATCCGGAGGGCGGCGATGCCGCCTGACCTGGGTAGGGGTTAACGGTAGCGGCAATCCCAGCAGTCAACAGCGATTTGACGCAGCCTCGGTCCTTGTTTTTGACGGCTGCGACGCCTAGTTTTATCGCAAGGTTTGTGGCCGTGGACCGGCCACTCGTGCCCGATTTGAGCATTCCTCTCCGCTTGAGGCGAATGCAGGGTCCGGGGCGCTCATGTTTGGAGGGTTGCAGGATGGGTTCGCTAAGCATTTGGCACTGGATCGTGGTGATCGCAGTCGTCCTGCTGCTGTTCGGCCGCGGCAAGATTTCGGATCTGATGGGTGACGTGGCGCAGGGCATCAAGGCCTTCAAGAAGGGCATGCAGGACGACGATAATGTCGCCGACAAGTCCGAGCCCGTGAAATCCATAGATCATGGCGGCTCGGCTCCTGCGGCGACGCGATCGGACGTCGGCAGCAAGGCTGTCTGAGGCCGGACACCGGAGGCAGACGCGACTTGCGGCCCCGTTTTCGACATGGGGCTGAACCGGGCGCGCGTGAGCGGAACTTTTCATGTTCGATATCGGGTGGAGTGAATTCGTCCTGATCGCGGTCGTTGCGCTGATTGCCATCGGCCCCAAGGAACTGCCGGGCGTGCTGCGCATGGTCGGCCAATGGATGGGCAAGGCCCGCAAGATGGCCGCTGAATTCCAGGGCCAGTTCCAGGAGGCGATGCGCGAGGCCGAAATGGCCGACCTGAAGAAGAGCTTCGACGAGGTGAAGGAGGCGGCCAGCGGCTTTACCAGCGGCAACCTGATGACCTCGTTGCAGAAAGATGTCAGCGATTCGCTGCGCATCGACGATCTCGACAAGCCCGCTGCGACGACGCCGGCGTCCGAGGAGCCAGCTCCCGCGCAATTGCCGGTGCCGACCGATGTCGTGGCCTCCGAGCCGCTCGCGATCACCCCCGAGGTTGAGGCCACGCCCGCGCCGCAGGAGATCGCGCCTGCCGCGCCCGAAGCACTGAAGGACGCCAAAGCGTCATGACCGCCGAAGATATCGAGGCCAGCAAGGCTCCCTTGATGGACCACCTGATCGAGCTGCGTTCGCGGCTGATCAAGTCGCTGCTCGGCTTCGGCGTGGCCTTCATCTTCTGTTTCTTCTTCGCCAAGCAGATCTACAACGTGCTGGTCTGGCCGTTCGTCTGGATCGCGGGGGCGGACAATTCCAAATTCATCTACACCGCGCTTCTGGAATATTTCATCACGCAGTTGAAGCTCGCTTTGTTCGGCGCGGGATTCATCTCGTTTCCGATCGTGGCGACCCAGATCTACAAATTCGTCGCGCCCGGCCTCTACAAGCACGAGCGTGGCGCGTTTCTGCCCTATCTGATCGCGACGCCGGTCTTCTTCGTGCTTGGCGCCATGCTGGTGTATTTCGTGGTGCTGCCGATGCTGGTGCGCTTCTCGCTCGGCATGCAGCAGATGGGCGGCCCGGAGACCGCGCAGATCCAGTTGCTGCCCAAGGTCGGTGAATATCTGTCTTTGATGATGTCGCTGATCTTCGCGTTCGGGATTGCGTTCCAGCTGCCGGTGATCCTGACCTTGCTCGGTCGGGTCGGCATCATCACCTCAAGGATGCTGCGTGAGAAGCGCCGCTATTTCATTGTGGTCGCCTTCATCATCGCCGCCGTGCTGACGCCGCCCGACGTATTGAGCCAGTCCTCGCTCGCGCTTCCGCTGCTGGCTTTGTACGAAGGCTCGATCATCGCGGTGCGCATCGTGGAGAAGAAGGCGGCCGCCGCAGCCGCGGCCGCTTCCACCCCGCCATCCGCAGCCCCGCCACCGGCCGCCAATCCGGCGGAGTAGGGCGGTCGCGCACGGCCGTCATGCCCCGCGAAGGCGGGGCATCCGGTACGCCGCGGCGTCTCGGATCAATCACGCTACTCTGGAATACTGGATCGCCCGCTTTCGCGGGTGATGACTGGTGTGGTACTGCAAGCGCGCCGTGAAAGGTCAACGTTTTTGCTATTTGCCAACGGCGATTCAGGACACTCCCATGCACGACATCAAATCGATCCGCGACAATCCTGACGCCTTCGACGCCGGCTTGAAGCGGCGCGGACTGGCACCGATGTCGCCGTCGCTGCTGGCGATCGATGAGAAGCGCCGCGCGGCGATCCTGGCCTCCGAACAGGCGCAGGCGCGGCGCAATGCGGCGTCGAAGGAAATCGGCGACGCCAAGAAGGCCAAGGACGACGCGCGTGCCGCCGCATTGATGGAGGAGGTCGCCAGGCTCAAGACCACCATGCCGCAGCTCGAAGCCGCCGCGAAAGAGGCCGACGAGGAACTCGCGCAAACGCTCGCCGCGATCCCGAACCTTCCGCTCGAGGACGTCCCCGAGGGCACTGACGAGCACGGCAATGTGCAGCGCCACGTGTTCGGCGCGCGGCGCAATTATGCCTTCACACCCAAGGCCCACGACGATCTCGGCGGCGCGCTCGGCTACATGGATTTTGAGGCCGCCGCCAAGCTGTCGGGCGCGCGCTTTGTCGTGCTGAAGAAAGGCCTGGCGCGGCTCGAGCGCGCGATCGGGCAGTTCATGCTCGATCTGCACACGGGCGAACATGGCTATGCGGAAATCAATCCGCCGCTCCTGGTGCGCAATGAGGTGATGTTCGGCACCGGGCAGTTGCCGAAATTCGAGGACGACCAGTTCTGGGCCGTCAAGGGCGAGTTGCTCGCAGCGCCCGACGAGCGGTTGCAGACCGAACGGCTGGGCCTTATCCCGACCGCCGAAGTTTCGCTCACCAACCTGGTGCGCGAGTCCATCCTCGACGAGAAGCAGTTGCCGATGCGGCTGACCGCGCTGACCCCGTGTTTTCGCGCGGAAGCCGGGGCTGCGGGCCGCGATACTCGCGGCATGATCCGCCAGCATCAGTTCATCAAGGTCGAGCTGGTCTCGATCACCACGCCGGAGACCAGCAAGGACGAGCACGAGCGCATGCTGGCCTGCGCCGAGGAGGTGCTGCGCCGGCTCGATCTGCATTACCGGGTGATGACGCTGTGCAGCGGCGACATGGGTTTCTCGGCGCAGAAGACCTACGACATCGAGGTCTGGATGCCCGGCCAGGGCGACGGCGGGGCGTTTCGCGAAATCTCGAGCTGCTCGGTATGCGGAGACTTCCAGGCCCGCCGCATGGACGCGCGCTACCGCGGCCCCGACGGCAAGCCGCGCTTCGTCCACACCCTGAACGGCTCCGGCACCGCCGTGGGTCGGGCGCTGATCGCCGTCATGGAGACCTATCAGCAGGGCGATGGTACCATTGCCGTGCCCGATGTGCTGCAACCCTACATGGGTGGCATGAAAACCGTTGCAGGCGAGCCATAGCTCGCGGCAAAATTGCGGCAGAACCGCGTCTTTTGTTGCGAACGAGGGACATCGCTGTATCTTGGACGGAGTTATTTCCTTGACCAAACTCATTTTGGAAACATGCCGATGGCGCTGCATCGCGATATCTATTGGCTTGGCCGGCAATGGGCCGTCACCGGCTATGGGCTGCAGGCCATCGATCAGCGGCTCAAAGGCATTTTCGACGTCGAGGCCGCCAAGCTCTGGAATCCTGGGGTGCTGGATGCCCTGCGCGCGCACGATTGGGTCAATTCGGTAGATCTCGACAACGCGATTGCGGCCACGCGCAAGCGGTACCCCGAGCCGCTGCGCAAGGCCGTCACGCCGGTGGTCGAAGCTCCGCCGCGACTGAGCGACCTGGTCGCCCCTGAACGCGCAAAGCTCGCGGCTGCGGTCCTTGAGCTCCGCGCTCAAGGCGAACTGGCGAAATTCGCCCCGCAATGGCGCATCAAGCAGTGATCGAGCATGATCCGGAAAAGTGGATACCGGTTTTCCGAAAAGATCGTGCTCAAACAAAAAGATAGAGCGGGATGACGATTCGAAGAATAGCCATCCCGCTCTAATCTTAATCCTGCGGCTGAACCGGATAGCCCGGAAATTTGTAGAGCCGGTCAACGTAGCCGGGATAGCCGCCCAAACCGGCAGGGGCGGCGAAGCCGGGATGTCGCCGGTGCGCGCTGACGCAGCCGGCGCGGGTGCGGATCATGCCCGCTCCGCAGTGATACCGGTGTTCGTCGCCATCAGAGGCTTCCTCGTTGGGCACCTTTGGCGCGGCTCCGGCTTTCGTATCGGCTTCGATGCTGTCGGATTTCGTCGCAGCGACGCATTTGCCATCCTTTGCGATCGTCAGCACCGGGCAACGCTTCGGCACGCATTTGCCCCGCACAAACTCCAAATCATAGGTTTCGCCGGACATGACGACCTGTGCATTGCACTGGCAGGCGCCGGAAACGGTCAATTCGCCGCCGAGGCAGTTTTCCGCGTTGGTCTTGACGCAGGTCCCGCCGGCGGCGCCGTCGCCCGCGGACCTCAGACTGAATCCGGCCGGGCAGACGCACGCTCCCGCGTTCACACTGCCGCCGTCGCAAATGATGCGATCATCGGCCTTGGTTAGCGGCGGGCTGGGGGCCGGGGTGTTGGACACCGGGGAGCTGGGTGCCGGCGGCGCATCAGCGAGGCAGCTTCCGCCGGTCGGATCGGGATGCGTGTTGGCCGGACAAGCGCATTGGCCGGACAGGTTCCGTGTCTCGCCTGGACAGTGACTGGATTCGACCGAAACGGCCGGCGAAGAGGACGCAGGCTTGGTAACGCACCGGCCACCCCGCAATTCCTGCCAGGGGAAGCACTGGGTCTCGGACAGATTCCGGTCCGATTGCGCATGCGCAGGGTGTGAAGCCAGCAGGACGAACCAAAGCGTGGCGGCCGCGGCTGCAAAGCGCGTCATGTCCGAACTCCGTTCCCATCGCGGGAGCAGCACGAAAATAGTCGAAGGGAAAATGCCTTCGCAAGCGCCAGAAACATGGATCAGTTCGTCGATAAATCCGGCGTTTTCAGGGGAATCTGCGCGTTTGCCACCGTGGCCATCAGCGGATAAGACGGCGGCCGAGAGTGAATCTTGAGAATCGAAAGGCTTCTGGCGGAATGCGAATTCTGTGCACCAATGACGACGGCATTCATGCCCCGGGCCTTGAGATCGTCGAGCAGATCGCCCGCGAGCTGTCCGACGACGTCTGGATCGTGGCGCCGGAGCTCGATCAATCCGGGGTTTCGCACTCATTATCCCTGAATGATCCGCTTCGCCTGCGCGAGGTCGGCCCGCGGCATTTCGCGGTGCGCGGTACGCCGACCGACTGTGTCATCATGGGGGCCCGCCACATCCTCGGCGACAGGATGCCGGACATCGTGCTGTCGGGCGTGAACAAGGGCCGCAACGTCGCCGAGGACGTGGTCTATTCCGGCACCATTGCCGGCGCGCTCGAGGGCACCATACTGGGCTTGCCGTCCTTTGCGCTGTCGCAGGAGTTCAGCATGGAGACGCGGGAGAAGCCGTTGTGGGACACGGCTCTGAAATTCGGTCCGCAAATCCTGCGCAGGGTGATCGATGCCGGCATTCCCAGGAATACGGTGATCAATGTGAATTTCCCGGCCTGTGCGCCCGAGGAGGTCGCGGGTATCCGCGTAACCCGGCAGGGCACGCGTAATCTCGGCTTCCTCAAGGTCGATCAGCGCCGTGATGGCCGCGGCAATCCTTATTTCTGGATCGGCTTCGAACGTGCGGCGATGTTGGACACGCCGGCGGAGGGCACTGATCTCGCGGCGCTGGCGGCGCGCTACGTATCGGTGACGCCGCTCCGGCTCGATCGCACGGACGAGGCGTTCTCGGCCACGTTGACCGAGACGCTGCGGTAAAATCGAAACAGGCCGCGCGACGGTTTCACCCGGACCGGATCATGCTCTAGGAATCCGGAGGTCGCGCGGTTGATACCCCGGCGCTTCTGAGCGCGGAATCGATTGCCTTGCCCAGTGTCTCGATCTGGAAGGGTTTCTGCAGCGCGGGACGGTCGCGGTACTCCTCGGGCAGCCCCGATGAGCCATAACCGGTTGCGAAGATGAAGGGGCGATTGCGCGCCTTGATGACGTCGGCAACCGGCGAAATCACCTTGCCGTTGACATTGACATCGAGAATGGCGAGGTCGAAATAGGTTGTCTGCGCGAGACGAATGGCTTCGCCAATCTCGCCGGCTTCCGCCGACACCAAAAATCCCAGCTCTTCCAGCATGTCGGCGACCATCATCCTGATCATGACCTCGTCTTCGACGAGGAACACCGACCCGCGCGGTGGCCGCGTTGCAGTCATGTTGTCGTCCTCGCTGGTCCCATCCATGACGTTCGCAGATATCCCGCGCGGCTGCAATGTCAACGTTTCCGGCTGGAATCCGGCGCGAAGATCGCCGCAAGGTGCGCGCTCGCTTTCTCGAAAAGGTCGATCCGTCGGCCTGTTCCGGGTGTGGAACGGAGGTCGAAATGCCACTTCAGGTGGCGGCCCGGATCGCATCAGGGACCGTTTACGCGACTGCCCGCAGTGAATTCGCGTCCGAAACAAAAAGGCCTTGAGTCGAGTTTGGATTTGACATTTGCCGCACGCTGATCACGGGGATAGACGGGCGAAGCGCGAGCCCGCTACCGATTGCGTCCCGTCAAGCGAGACCGACATGCCTCCCGACAAGAGCCCTCCTGAGAAAATGCTGTTTCAGCTTACCCTGCGACGGCGCGGGATCAGCGACCAGGGGGTATTGCGTGCCATGGAAGAGGTGCCGCGCGAGGCCTTCGTCGAGGATGTCGATCGCGTCGACGCCTACCGCGACAGTGCCCTCGGCATCGCCTGCGGACAGACCATCAGTCAGCCCTTCGTGGTGGCGTATATGACCGAGCAGCTCAAGCTGCAGAAGCATCATCGCGTGCTCGAAATCGGCACCGGCTCGGGGTATCAGGCGGCCATCCTGTCGCGGCTCGCGGGCCATGTGCTGACGGTCGAGCGATTCCGGACGCTGGCCGACAGGGCCCGGAGCCGGCTCGAAAGGCTTCGCTGCGACAATGTCGAGGTCATGCTGGGGGACGGTTTCGATATCCCGGCCGGGGCGGGGACATTCGATCGTATCATGGTGACCGCAGCCATGGAGCAGATCCCGGAAAACCTCATGGCACGGCTTGAGCCCGACGGTATCCTGATCGCGCCGGTAGGTCCGCATCACGGGGTGCAGACCCTGGTTCGTGTCGTCCGGACGGCAGCAGGTTTTGATCGCAAAGAACTCGTCGACGTCAGATTTGTTCCGGCGCTGCCGGGGGTTGCGCGAGAACTCTAAAGGCCAGGATTAGCTTGTCAGCCAACGCCTTATGGGAGGGTTAAGCGGTTATTTACTGGGAGCGTGTTTACTCAAAACGATAGTTTGTTGCGTACGAGTGAGTAACCATGTCCCGTCTCGCCGAGTTGCTTTACTCGCGCCGCGTCCCCCATATGGCGGCGCTAGCGCTGATCTCGTTCGGCTTCGCCGGCTGCAGCGCCGACGTGTCGAGCCGCCTTTCCCAAAATCCCTTTTCCAATCCCTTCGGCTATCAACCGGAAGCGACCGGTACGGTACCCACGGCACCCGTCGAGCGTCGCGAACTGCCGCAATCTACCCGCCCGCAACCGCCCGCTCCGGTGTCATCCGGACAGCCGCCGGTGATCGCGCCGCCGCAATCCTATCCGACGGCCTCTGCCGGAGTTTCGGGCGGAGGACGTGGGATTGCCTCGTACACGCCGCCGGCCCAGCCGAAGCTGGAGACGACGGCGAGCGTTGCGCCGCGCTCGGTCGCCGCGACACATCCTGCCGGCGGCACCACGATCATTGTCGGCACCAGCGATACGCTTGAAATTCTGGCCCGCCGCTACAACGTCGCGCCGGCCGCGATCCTGGCCGCCAACGGCTACAAGGGGCCGCGCGTGCTGTCGCCGGGCCAGCAGCTGATCATTCCGCATCCCGCTGCGGCGATAGCGGCGGCGCCGACGCCGTCCGCGCCAGTGAGCAAGCCGGTTGCGGCGGTGAGCGCCGCTCCGAGCATTCATTTCGTCAATCACGGAGACACTCTGCTCAGCATCGCGCGGCACAACCATGTGTCCGTCGCTGAACTCGCGAAGGCCAACAGCATCGACGCGTCGGCAAAGCTCAAGCTCGGCGCCAAACTGATCGTGCCGGCCAAGACGGCAGCTGCCGCGCCGGCGGCGGCGCCGGTACCTGTCGCGGCGGCGCAACCGGTTGCGGCAATACCCGCGCCGGCAACCAAGGTGGCCACCGCCGGCGGCCCGCCGCAAAGCGCCCGGCTTGCCCAGGCCATCCCTACAGCCGAGGAGAAGGAAGCCGACGCTCCGGTCAAAGCGAGCGAGGCCACCGGGGCGCTGCCGACCTTCCGCTGGCCGGTGCGCGGCAAGGTGATCACGAGCTACGGCGCCAAGACCAATGGCAAGTCCAATGACGGCATCAATCTGGCGGTGCCCGAAGGCACGCCGGTGAAAGCGGCCGAGGATGGCGTCGTCGCCTATGCCGGCAACGAACTCAAGGGTTACGGCAATCTGGTCCTGGTGCGGCATTCCAACGGCTACGTCACCGCGTATGCCCATGCGAGCGAGTTGTTGGTGAAGCGCGGCGATAGCATCAAGCGCGGCCAGGTCATTGCCAAATCGGGGCAGTCGGGGGAGGTGGGGTCGCCGCAGCTCCACTTCGAGATCCGCAAGGGGTCGACGCCGGTTGACCCGCTTCAATTCCTCAACGGCGCGTGACGCCGCAAGAGCCGTCTACGGTTCGCCGGCGTGCGTGTTCACCCGGGCTTTGGATCACATCCCGCTCAGACGCACCCCGAGCCGTCCGGCCAGTTCCTGCGTGAACTGCCAGGCCACGCGCCCCGAGCGCGAGCCGCGCGTCGTCGACCATTCCAGCGCCTCGCGCTCCAGCTCGTCCTCGGCGATCGCGATGCCGAAATGCCTGCAATAGCCTTTCACCATCGCCAGGTACTCGTCCTGGCTGCAACGGTGGAAGCCGAGCCACAGTCCGAACCGGTCCGACAGCGAGACCTTCTCCTCGACCGCCTCTCCTGGATTGATCGCGGTGGAGCGTTCGTTCTCGATCATGTCGCGCGGCAGCAGATGCCTGCGGTTCGACGTTGCATAAAGGATAACGTTGTCGGGGCGGCCTTCGATACCGCCCTCCAGCACCGCCTTCAGCGATTTGTAGGAGGCGTCGTTGCCGTCGAACGACAGGTCGTCGCAGAACACGATGAAGCGGAAGACCGAGGTGCGGATCAGGTCCATCAGCGCCGGCAGACTTTCGATGTCCTCGCGGTGAATCTCGATCAGCTTCAGCCGCACCAGCGGCTTGCGGTTGGTGTTGATGCTGGCATGCGCTGCCTTCACCAGCGACGATTTCCCCATGCCGCGGGCGCCCCATAACAGCGCGTTGTTGGCGGGCAGGCCATTGGCGAAGCGCTCGGTATTCTCGATCAGGATGTCGCGCATCCGATCGATGCCCTTGAGCAAGGTCATCTCGACCCGGCTGACGCGCGGGACTTCGGTAAGGCGGCCGTCCGGATGCCAGACGAACGCGTCGGCACTGGTAAATGATTGCGCCGTGCCGGCCGCCGCGCTAGCGGCTGAAAGATGCGCCGCGATGGCCTCGAGCGCGCACGCGATCCGAAGCCCCGTATCGTCGGCGGGCGCGCCGATGGGGCCTTTTGCCGCGACTTTCAGGGCTTCCAGGACGGGGGCCTGGGCGGTGGGACGGGGGGCGGTCTTGCTGGGCTTTTTCGACATGTCTCAAGTTCCTGACAGCGCAGCCTTATCGGGCCTGAGGGGGGCCTGCAAGCGGGGTCAAATGAAAGCGCCGGGCCACGTTGCAATTGGGACCGCGGCCGCTATAGTCCGCGCGAATTTGCCTGAACCGGCTGGCCCGCAATGCGGCGTAGCCGGTTTATTTCCCGTTTCACGAGGACTTTCCTGATGTGGATAACCCCTGCCTATGCCCAGGCCGCGGCCGGCGGAGACACCAACAGCATGTTGATGTCGCTTCTGCCCTTCGCGCTGATCTTCGTGATCATGTATTTCCTGATTCTGCGGCCGCAGCAGAAGAAGGTGAAGGATCACGCCGAGCTCGTCAAAAACATCCGCCGCGGCGACACCGTGATCACCACGGGCGGCCTGGTCGGCAAGGTGACCAAGGTGGTCGACGACGATCAGATCGAATTCGAGATCTCGGACGGCGTCCGGGTCCGGCAGATGCGGCAGATGATCTCGGGCGTACGCGCCAAGGGCGAGCCGGCGAAGGAGAAGGCGGAAGTTGCCAAGGACGAGACGTCCGCAAGCTAGTCCACCGCGTTATCGCCTCGCGCGATTATCCTGATCTGACAGATCCGACGGGTCAACTCGATGTTGTATTTCACACGGTGGAGGGCGCTGGGTCTCATCCTGATCGCGCTCGTGGTGTGCCTTTGCGCGGTTCCGAACTTCTTCCCCGAGGCCAGGGTGAAGTCTTGGCCGGCATGGGCGCAGTCCCGCCTGGTTCTTGGTCTCGACCTGCAGGGCGGTTCCTACCTCCTGCTCGAGGTCGATTCCAACTACGTGCGGAAGGAGAAGCTCAATCAGATCAGGGACGACGTCCGCCGCACGCTACGCGATGCCAGGATCATGTTTACTGGCGGAGTTGTGGTGCGCAACGACGGTGTGGAGGTTCGCATCGGCAAGGACACCGACGTGCAGACCGCGCTTTCCAAATTGCGCGAGCTGTCGCAACCGCTCAGCGGCCTGGCCGGGTCCAGTGGGCAGCGCTCTCTCGACGTCAGCGACGCCGGCGGCGGCTTGATCCGGCTCACGGTGCCGCAGGCCGCGATCACCGAGCGCATCCGCCAGACCATCGAACAGTCGATCCAGATCGTCGAGCGCCGCATCAACGCGACCGGCACCGTGGAGCCCATCATTCAGCGCCAGGGTACCGACCGCATCCTGGTGCAGGTGCCGGGCCTGCAGGATCCCACGGAGATCAAGAATATTCTGGGCAAGACCGCCAAGATGGAATTCCGCATGGTCGACACCACCGTGCCGCCGGATCAGGCGCTAGCGGGCAAGGCGCCGCCGGATTCCGACGTCCTGATGAGTGCGCAGTCGCCCAAGATTCCCTACGTCGTCAAGAAGGAAGTGCTGGTGTCCGGCGGCGACCTGACCGACGCGCAACCGGGTTTCGACCAGCGCACCAGCGAGCCGATCGTCAGCTTCCGCTTCAACTCCTCCGGCTCGCGCAAATTCGCTCGTGCGACGCAGGATAATGTCGGACAGCCGTTTGCGATCGTGCTCGACAATGAAGTGATTTCCGCGCCCGTCATCCGCGAGCCGATCACCGGCGGCTCCGGACAGATCTCCGGCAATTTCACGGTCCAGGCGGCCAACGAGCTTGCGATCCTGTTGCGCGCCGGCGCGCTGCCGGCGCCGCTGACCATCATCGAGGAACGTACCGTCGGTCCGGGGCTGGGTCAGGATTCGATCGAGAAGGGCGAGCTCGCAGCCTATGTCGGCTCCATCCTGGTCATCGTGTTCATGCTGCTGACCTACCGGCTGTTCGGCCTGTTCGCCAACATCGCGGTCGCCATCAATGTCGCAATGATCTTCGGCGCGCTGTCGCTGTTGCACGCCACGCTGACCTTGCCCGGTATCGCCGGCATCGTGCTGACCGTCGGCATCGCGGTGGACTCCAACGTGCTGATCTATGAACGCATCCGCGAGGAGCTGCGCGGCGGCCGCAACGCGATTTCGGCGATCGATGCCGGCTTCAAGCGGGCGCTGTCGACGATCCTCGATTCCAACATCACGACCTTCATCGCCGCCGCGGTGCTGTTCTACATCGGCACCGGCCCGGTGCGCGGTTTTGCCGTGACCCTCGGCATCGGCATCATCACCACGGTGTTCACCGCCTTTACGCTTACCCGCCTGATCGTGGCCGGGTGGGTACGGTGGAAGCGGCCGCAAAGCGTGCCGATCTAGCAGGGCATCAGGAGCCGGTTTTGACGCATTTGGTTCTCATCGGGCTTGCCGTCCTGATTGTCGCGCTGACCGTGGTCAGCGCGTTTGGAATGCTGCCGTCGTTGCGCATCGTTCCCGACGACACGCATTTCGATTTCACCCGCTTCCGGCGGATTTCGTTCCCGATTTCTGCGGCGCTCTCGATTGTCGCGATCACGCTGTTCTTCACCCACGGGCTGAATTTCGGCATCGATTTCAAGGGCGGCACCCTGATGGAGGTCCGCGCCAAGTCGGGCGCGGCCGACATCGCAACGATGCGTGCGAGCCTCAACGGCCTCGGCCTTGGCGAAGTGCAGTTGCAGCTGTTCGGTGGACCGGAGGAGGTGCTGATCCGGGTCGCCGAACAGCCCGGCGGCGACGCCGCTCAGCAGGAAGCGGTGCAGAAGGTCCGCGGCGCACTCGGCGATTCCGTCGAGTACCGCCGCACTGAGGTGGTGGGACCGCGGGTGTCAGGCGAATTGCTGGCCTACGGCATGCTCGGCCTGATGCTCGCGATCTTCGCCATCCTGATCTATCTCTGGTTCCGGTTCGAGTGGCAGTTCGCGCTCGGGGCCATGATCGCCAACGTCCACGACATCGTCTTGACCATCGGCTTCATGTCGATCTCGCAGGTCGATTTCGATCTCACCAGCATCGCGGCGCTGCTGACGATTCTCGGCTACTCCTTGAACGACACCGTCGTGATCTACGACCGCATCCGGGAAATGCTGCGGCGCTACAAGAAGATGCCGATGCCGCAATTGCTCAACGAGTCCATCAACTCGACGCTGTCGCGCTCCATCATCACCCACGTCACGGTGACGCTGGCGTTGCTGGCGCTGCTGCTGTTCGGCGGCAATGCCATCCACAGCTTCACCGCCGTGATGATGTTCGGCGTGGTGCTGGTCGGCACCTACACCTCGATCTTCATCGCCGCCCCCATCCTGATCTATCTCGGCGTCGGCACCCACCGCGAAGCGCCGGACATGCCCGCCAAGAAGGCGGATGTGCCGGCCCCGAAGCCGGATACGCCGGCCACGAACCCGGATACGTCGGCCGCGAAACCGGATACACCGGCCACGAAGACGGAAACGGCCACCAAGAAGGCGGACACGCCCGTCAAGAAAGCGGATACGCCCGCGAGGAAGCCGAATAAGCCTGCCAAGAAATAGCGTAGGAACCGTCCGGCATTCCCCGGTTCAGGCCGGCGGGCGGCAACGTTTCGGATCACTCCTCATGCCGGCTCCCATGGACGCTCCGCATCTTCCGAGGTCGGCGCCGATCGACGCCTACGGGCAGGGCGGCTTCGCCTTTGCCGGGATGTCGCATCGCGGCTCGCTGTTGTGCCTGCCCGATGCGATCTGGGCCTGGCCGGTCGCGCGGGTGGAAGAGATCGACAAATATTCGCTGCAGCGGGTGTTCACAGCCGCCAATGGCATCGACACGCTGATCGTCGGCACCGGCACCACGGTCTGGCTGCCGCCGACCGAGCTGCGCAATGCGCTGCGGGCGGTGCGGGTGGTGCTGGATGCGATGCAGACCGGGCCCGCGATCCGCACCTACAACGTCATGATCGGCGAGCGGCGGCGGGTCGCCGCGGCGCTGATTGCCGTGCCATGAGCGAGGCGGACGGCGAGATGGCGTCGGCCGCGTTCTGTGCCGATCTGGTGCGTTCCCATGATTTTGCCCGTTACGCCGCGACGCTGTTCGTGCCGACCCCCGAGCGGCGCGGCCTGCTCGCGCTCTATGCGTTCAATGTCGAGGTATCCCGCGTCCGCGACGCCGTGAGCCAGGCGCTGCCCGGCGAGATCCGCCTGCAATGGTGGCGCGATATGCTCGCAGGCAACGGCCATGGCGGGGTCGAGGGCAACCCGGTCGCCGCCGAACTGTTGCGCGCGATCGGTAACTGGGATCTGCCGGTCGAGCGGCTGTCGCGCCTGATCGACGAGCACCAGTTCGATCTCTACAACGATCCGATGCCGAGCCTGGCAGCGCTGGAAGGCTATGCCAACGATACCTCCGCCGCGCTGTTTGCGCTGGCCGCCCAAATGATGGGGCCGCCGTCGGCCGCGATCGACCATCTGGCGCGGCACGCCGGGCTTGCGCAGGGTTTTGTCCAGGTGATTGCGGCGCTGGCGCGCGATGCCGCGCGGCGCCAATTGTTCGTGCCGTTGCAGCTTCTCGAGGCCAGCGGCAGCAGCCTGGAGGAGGTGTTTGCCGGCAAGCAGACCCCGCAGATGCGGGCGGCGCTGGACGCGTTGATGGAGGAGGCGCGGCAGCACCTGCAGACGGCGCTTGCGCTGCTGGCGGATATTCCGCGATCAATCAGACCGGCGTTCCTGCCACTCGTTGTGGTGCGCGGCGAGCTGGCGCGGATGGCGCGTGCGGATACCGATCCGTTCGTGCCGCATGTCAGCTCGCGGCTCAGCACGCTGTGGGCGTTGTGGCGGGCGGCACGGTCGCGCGACTTCGCGTAGAGCGGGCCGCGACGGCGGTATGGCCACCGCGGCGGTCGGACCCAAAAATATGAAAACAACCCCATGCACAGTAGTCCGCAAAGGAACTTTGCGGTCCCTGGCATGCGTGATCTCACGGAAAACACTTTGACTCGTCGGGCAAATCAGCTGTAATATTCGAGAATTCAGAAATTCTTCGATTGTAGACGCTGGCGGAAACGCAGCAGTCATTGCGTGCCAACGGATCGGCGCAACGGGGCGAATCAGTTTTCGAAGCCGGTCGGGTCGCGGACATTGACGACATCGGGCACGCTGGCAGCGGACACTCTACAACCGTAGAAAATGTTCCCGCCTTCCCGCACAATAGCTCATGACCATGGGAACGTCTGACGGTTCACTTTGCCAAGCATGTCGTTGGAGACCGGTTGCGGTGGAGGTTGGCGACGACGATCCTTCGGAGCCTTACAGAGTATGCCGCGAATGCAGCGACCGCCTCAGAGGTCGAGCCCTCCGGCCGATCGAGTGGTTCAATCTCGCCGCCGCGCATGGTTGGAGCAAATTTCTGCTTCATGACGATTTCTATGATCAGGATGGATCCGCAAGCCACTCGGACATAGATAATTATCCGACTGAGGCGATGCAGGCGCCGTCGCTTGAAACGTGCGCGGAGTCACATGAGCGCCTGGTCGACTATTGCATCACGCGTTGGCACCTCAGCGCAGCGGATTTCGAGGCATTCAGGCCATTCGCCAGCAGCGTGGTTCTTGCGGAGCTGGAGCAGCGCGCCAAGGCGGGCAATCGGCACATTATGAAGGTGACACTCGAACTATGCGCAAATGTGGTCGGAAGCCCCGCTGCCCCGTGGGTGCGCGCGCAGTTTGCAAGGGCTTGCCGCGACGGTGCCCTGTTTGCCTGGGCTGAGGCGGCGGCAAAATGCTTGCCCGAGCCCGAAGGGCTTCACAATACCATCGACGCGTTGCGAACTGTTCATGGTCGCGCTCTGCCGGATCGAATGGGAGCGCTCTCCTGGTTTCGCTCGCGCGAGGTTCTGGATTGGATCGAGGTCAACGCCCCTCCCGAGAACGTCTCTGCTTCATGGGGCCAGCTCGCATCGCTCTCCGATCTACATTGGACCAGAGTTCAGGATTGGCTCGTGAGACGCCGTCCACTTAGTCTTATCGCGCTGGACGCGCTCGCAAGCTACATTCCGCATCGGGGACAGGCGCCGATCGTGCATCTGCTCAATCCGACGCTCAAGGGCTGCCCGGATCGGTTGATGATAGAGCAAGCTTTGCGGGCCTATGCGACTGAAGACGTCGCCCCTCGCGTCGCAGCCAGGTGCAGATTTATCATAGACAATCTGGCTGACCTTCGCGTCGAATGAACAACTGCGGCGGACCTCCGGAGGTCGGGCAAATCAGTTGGAGGAGGGCTGGACGCTCTGCGCCAAGTTCGACGGCTCGTCGGCGGCGCGTCCGCAGAGCCAAGCCGGAATCGGGACGATCCGGTATAGCCGGTGGGGCCCTTCACGACAGCGCGTGCGCCGATTGTTTTCGGATGCAGCGGACCGCTGGCTTGGTATTGCACCATATGACTCGTCATATCCGCGAAGCGGAGTATCAAGTACGCTGCGGCTTCTCGATTGAATCGCAGCGGCTTCGGAATACTGGATCACCCGCCTTCGCGGGTGATGACATCTGCGGACGATGGCAGCGCTAAATCATCGGCCTCTAAATTGAACCGATCCCTCAGGTTCGTGCGCTGCTCGATGATGTCCCTGGGCAAGAATTTGCCCAGCTTCGAGACGATACCCATCAATCGCGTTTTGCAAAGATGATAGGTTTCGCGAAGGGCTCAATCCATCCCACGCGCTAATGGTCAATCGCGTCCAAGAGCGCACATAAGGGTGTCACGTTTTTTGGGGCGCATCGGTTTTTTGCCCGAAGACTTGCGATCTTATATACATGCTTCGTGTGTCGGGTCCGTGGTCATCAGCGCAACCTGGGGACACAATAGAGTTGTCGCGTTTCCGCTAATATCGAACGCAACGAGCCGCCGAGAAGATTGCAACCTGAGATATTGGTATGCGCCACCTGACTGCCGCGATACTCGTCATCCTTGCATTCAGGCCGCAGGCACAGGCACAGGATCGCCCGGTCGAACTGACGGCGGCCGGCAAAGCCATCCTGGAAGCGAAACTCGCTAGTGATGGCCTTCCGCTCTATGACAGGCCCGGACCCGAGAAGCCGCTCGCGTTCCCGCTGGCGATGTGCGCGTTTCCCGGCGGCCTCTGCGGCGCGGTGCGCCGGGACGGCAGCGTTGCCGTGCCGCCGCGCTACGATTGGGTCGGCCCATTCGCCGACGGACGCGCCGCCGTCCGCACCAGCGGCCTCTATGGCTTCGTCGACGAGGACGGACACGAGGTCGTGCCGCCGCACTATCACATCGTCGGCGACTACAGGTTCGGCTTCGCTCAGGTCGACATGGACGGCAAGTCCGGCCTGATCGACCGCGACGGCAGGCTGGTGATCGAACCAAGATACGGCTTCGTCGAAGCCGTTGCTCCCGATCGCTTTCGCGTCTCGGAAGCGCGACCGTTGCGAGGAATGGTCGGCGCCGAGGAGTTTTCCGGCACAAGTGTTGAGTTTCGTGCCAACGACGGCAGGATCTCGGGTCCGCCCGATGGGAGTAAGTTTGGGATCATCGATCGCGCCGGTCGATGGATCGAGCCACCTGGCATCCGCATCTTCGACCCCGACGACAGGTCGATCAGCATCGTTCCCAGGGACAATCTATGGGGGCTGCAGCGCGCCAATGGAAGCTGGCTGGTCAAGCCGCAATTCAATGCGGTGGATGCGCTCAGCGACGGCCTCGCCCGCGTCAGGGTAAGCGGCAGGATCGGCTTCATCGACCGCATCGGCCGGTTCGTCATCGACCCGGTCTTCGATGAAGCATGGGCCTTCCTGCCCGGTTTCGCACGCACGCCGGTAAGGCAAGGCAGGAGCGCGGGCGCGATCGACCGCACAGGCGCCTGGGTGTTTCGAATTGATGCCGATGGGCTTCAACGGGCAGTCTCAGTTGACAGCAATGGCGGAGCACCGTTCGGTTGGCATTTTCAGAGGGACGATCGGTGGGGTCTGGTCGATCTCGATGGCCATGTCGTGCTGGATGCCGCGTTCGATCAGACGGTCCAGCGCTGTGCCGACGGCCATCTCGTTGCCTTCAAGGACAGGGAGTGGCTTTATTTCAGGAGCGACGGCAGCCCGTTGCAGCCGCCGCACGGCCGCATCCTCGATGCCAGCTGCGGCTCGCTCGCGCCCTACATCGTGAAGGCCGACGACAAGTTTGGGCTGGTAGACGGCGATGGCAAGGAGATCGTCCCGCCGGCATTCGACGCGCTGATTTCGGCGACCAAAGACATTTGGAACGCAAAGCTCGCTGGAAAATGGGGACGCATAAGCCTCGACGGCCATTGGCTGTTTGATCCGAAGTTCGACGACCTCTCGCGCGGCGACCCCATGATTGTCGCAGCGATGAACGCCAAGCGCGGTTTCCTGAAGGCGGATGGAAGCTGGCTGATCGAACCACGATTTGATGGTGCAAGGCCTCGGGATTCCGAGACGGCGTTTGTCACGATGGACGGCACGACCGGCGTCATCAGGGTGAAGGAGCAATCATGGGCCATCGCACCGCGGCCGGGTGTGATGTGCGACATCCCTTACGGAATCCTGTCGCAGAGCGAGGGACGCCGCACCATTCTCTCGCGAGGCGGAGAGGAGTGGATTGATGCGCGTGTCGACCGGATCGGAATCGACCTGGAAAGCGGGCTGCTGCCATTTCTGAAGGATGGCAAGTGGGGATTGATGGACACCGCCGGGATGGTCGCAATCCAGCCGATCTACGACGACCAGGTCAGCTTCCGACCATCGTTTCGCGGCATCGCCTGGGCCAAGCACGATGGCCGCTGGTGCCCCATCGACCGGCACGGCCAGGATGTGCCGGGAATCGCATGCATCGAACGAAGCCCCTTGGGCGAAGGTGGCGCATACTTCAAATGCGCGATCGAACCATGATCATCGGTCTGGAAGTTGAACTGCGAATTCTACAAAAAATATCTGCGCGAATGAGGATGATGAGCGCGCGCGCGCGCCGATCGTTTTCGGACGGAGCGCTGGCTTGGTGTTGCACCATATGACTCGTCATGCTCCGCGAAAGCGGAGTATCAAGTACGCTGCGGCTTCTCGGTTGAATTGGCGCGGCTCTGGAATACTGGATCACCCGCCTTCGCGGGTGATGACAGCCGCGGACGATGGCGACGCCAGATCAGCCTCAAAATTGAATCGATCCCTTAAATTCTTGCGCTGCTCGATGATGTCCCTGAGGAACGCGCGATCGGCGTCGCTCTTCATCATCGGCTCGATCAGGTCGAGCTGGTTCATCGCCACCAGCTGCAGGATTTCGGAACGCGCCTTGCCGGTGGCGTCGCGCGGCAAGGCATGGACCACCTGGATGTGCTCGGGTGGTTTCGGCCCCTTGGCGGCGGCAAGCTGTGTGCGCAACTCTCCCTCCAGCGCGGCGCGGTCGGCCTCGACGAAGGCATAGAGCCCGACGCCCGAACGGCGGTCGGCGAAGGCGACGATGGCGGCATCGCGCACGCCGGGGTTTTTCCGGATCAGGTCGATCAGAACCGGCGCGTCATTGACCAGCCGCCTGCCGCCGCCTTCGCGATCGGTGAAGTTGAAGAGGCCTCGGGTGATGGCGCGATAGACCTTCTTGCCGGTCATGAGCCACAGGCGCGCAACCAGCGATTTGCGGGCCAGGATCCCGCGCTCCCGCGCGGTGAGTGCTTCGGGCGCATAGCTGCGCTTGTGCTTCAAGAGGTGCCGCAGATCCTCGTAGGCCGCGATCCGGAACAGCCGGTTGCGGGTCGAAAAGCAGGCCGCGAGCTGAAAGTCGGTGACGTACGCGCGCCCATCGCGGCCGACGAGCCAGTTCTGTTCCTTGGCGAGATCGTTGTGGCAGATGCCGGCGCGATGCAGCCGGTGCAGCGCTGTTTTGGCCGAGCGGAAATAGGCGACATCGCCATGCGGCTTGGCCAGATGCAGCGCAACGCCGTCGATGAAGCCGCGCACCAGCGCGCGCTGTCCCGCCCATAACAGTTCAGGGCCGACCTTGAGGCCTTTCGCCAACGCCAGCGCCTTGCGCTCGCGGGCGAACAGGTGGCTGGCGGGAATGAAGGACCACCATGGCACCTCGTCGAGCCGGCGCAAGACCGCATCGACCTCGCCGGTGTCGCTGCGATAGCGTCCGCGCTCGACGGTGGAGAACACGTCGCGCTTGAGCAGCACGCCCTCGCTCCAGCGCGCCTTCAGGATCGCGGCATCGTCTTCGCGAAGCTTCATCGGGGTCAGGCCGCCGCACGCACGCGAAGATTGTCGGCGATCCAGCGCTCGAGATCGGACAGCGCGCGAGCGCTGATCGCCTGCTTCTTCGCCACCGTTTTTTCGTTGCCGCGCAGCCGCGTGCCGTCGGGCTTCTTGCTCGGTGGCGCAGCGAGCGGCGGAAACAGGCCGAAATTGATGTTCATGGGCTGGAACGATCGCGCGCCGGGCGCGCGCGTCGCGCCGGGCTCGATGGTCTCGATGTGGCCGCCGGTGATGTGGCCGAGCAGGGCGCCGAGCGCGGTGGTTGGAGGCGGCGGCGAAAGCCGCTCGGCCCGCGCGTCCGCGGCGGCGTAGAGACCTGCGATCAGGCCGATGCTGGCGGATTCCACATAGCCCTCGCAGCCCGTCATCTGGCCGGCAAAGCGCAGCCGCGTCTCGGCGCGCAGCCGCAATTGGTTATCGAGCAGTTTCGGCGAGTTCAGGAAGGTGTTGCGGTGCAAGCCGCCGAGGCGGGCGAATTCGCACCTTTCCAGTCCCGGGATGGTGCGGAAGATCTGCTGCTGCGGGCCGTATTTCAGCTTGGTCTGGAACCCGACCATGTTGTACAGCGTGCCTAACCTGTTGTCCTGGCGCAGCTGCACCACGGCGTAGGGTTTGACGCTCGGGTCATTCGGGTTGGTCAAGCCGACCGGCTTCATCGGGCCGTAGCGCAACGTCTCGCGCCCACGCGCCGCCATCACCTCGATCGGCAGGCAGCCGTCGAAATAGGGCGTGTTGCTTTCCCAATCCTTGAAATCGGTCTTCTCGCCCGCAAGCAGGGCGTCGACGAAGCTGTCGTACTGCTCCTTGGTCATGGGGCAGTTGATGTAATCGGCGCCGGTGCCGCCGGGGCCTGTTTTGTCGTAGCGCGACTGGAACCAGGCCACCGACATGTCGATGCTATCCGTGTGCACGATCGGGGCGATCGCATCGAAGAAAGCCAGCGCATCCTCATCGGTGCGCGCGCGAATGGCGTCGGCCAAGGCTGCCGAGGTGAGGGGCCCGGTGGCGACGATGACATTGCGCCAGTCCGCGGGCGGCAGGCCCGCGATCTCGCCACGCCGGATATCGATCAGGGGATGGTCGTGAAGGGCCTTGGTTACGGCGGCGGAAAATCCGTCGCGGTCGACGGCGAGCGCGCCACCGGCGGGGACCTGGTTGGCATCGGCGGAACGCATGATCAGCGAGCCCAGCCGGCGCATTTCCGCGTGCAGCAGCCCGACCGCGTTGTTGGCGGCATCATCCGAGCGAAATGAATTGGAGCAGACCAACTCCGCAAGCGAATCGGTGCGATGGGCCTCGGTCATCTGATCCGGGCGCATCTCGTGCAGGATCGCCGGCACACCGGCCTGCGCCACCTGCCAGGCGGCTTCGGAGCCTGCGAGGCCGCCACCGATGATGTGCACGGGTTCGGAAGATGAGAGGGTGCCTGTCATGGGCGAGACAGGTAGCGCCTTTTCCGAAGCAAGGAAATGCAGAAGGAGGGCAAGCGTAGGCCAAAGACGATAACGCCCGCCGTAGGGGCGGGCGTTATCCGTCGATCAGGCGACTGAAAACCGATCAGCCATTATAGCTTCCGGCCGCAACGCGCGGAATGTCCGAACGATCGAGACCGATGTCGGCCAGTTCGCGATCGCTCAGCTGGGACAGCTCATTGACGTTGCGCTGATAGTCGCGGAACGCCTGAATCATACGGATGAGCGAGAGCAGCATGGTAATCTCCTTATAGATGCGATTCAGCTCTTCGATCGAGCGTGATCGTTGAAGTGAATATAGATCGAAATCATGCGATGCAGAACCATAAATGTTGCGATGCAGCTACGTGCAAAGTGCATGGCATCTGTAAGGGAATATTAAGGTCTGAGGTGTCGGCCGGTCGGGCTGCAAATCATCAAGAAACCCCCGTAGAATCGCGGTATCTTGTAATTTTACGGAGCCGCGTGTCGACAAGATAGGAGGAGCCGATGCAGATTCGACCATCCGAATTGGGCTGGTGAAACTGATTTGTGCATGCACGATTCGCATGCATGTGGAACAAATGAATAGATATTCATAAAAGATTCGCCGCTCTCTGTCCCCCTGCAGCTCGGTTCCAGCTTGAGGTTCCACGTTTGGATGCGAAGCCGGCTCACAGCACCTCGTGACGTTGGCGGGCAGGGTCGTATCAGCGGCCGGGCCTCAACCTCCATGCACTTGCGATCCAGGCGTCGGTGCCGATCGATCCCCGCATCGTTCGATCTCATCGGCGCGATCTCGACCTCAAGCGGCAACCGCGGGCGTGCATTCTGACGGTCTGACCAATAATGCAGCCCGCAAGCTGAGGGGGTTTGACCACGTCATTGCGAGCCAACGGGTCGCGCGAATGCGCGCCCCCGACGAGCGCAAGCGCTCGTGCAGAGATGACAGGTTCCGCGAAGCAAATGTATCGCGCCGCAAGTCCGATGCATGGATCGCTTCGTCGCAAGTGCTCCTCGCAACGACGGGGAAACAACTCTATTCCATGAACTACATTTCGAGCCAGGCTCCGGGGTTGAGCGAACCCTCAGCGACATCTCCGCCACGAATCAGTTTCGCGATGTGGCAACGCAGCGGAGAGCAAAGCAATCGCGCCATCTTACGGCGCTGTAATGAAAATCACGGCTCTTGCATAAGAGCTCCGCTGCAGACGCCGATCACATTTTTCTCTCGTGGAATTCATTCGCAACCCTCGGGCGATCAGCGAAACATCGTCGCGCGGAATCCGGCAATCGCCGGGATGCTCAAAAACAGAAAATGGGGAAGTAACATGCTTAGAAACTTGGTCGGAGCAGTAGTCATGGCTGCCGTCGCTTACGCTGTCGTTCCCGCTCACGCCGCCAAGATGGGCAAGATGGGTATGGGCTGCAGCGGCGCAAACCTGGAGAAGACCGAGACCATGATCGATGCCATGGCCGACGGTGAAGGCAGGATGGCGGCGCAGAAGGAAATCGCGCTGGCTCAGGACTCCCTGCTCAACGGCAAGATGGGTGCGTGCGGCATGCATCTGAGCAAGGCCATGCACGCGGGCGAAACAAGCTCCGCTCAGAAGTGAAGCGAGAGGGCCGTTCGCATCCGCGACCGGCCCGACGCTCCAGATCGTTACGAGAGCGTTTTCGAGCGAAGTGGACACCGGTTCGCTGTCCAAGAAAACGCGTCAAAACAAAAAGCTAGAGCTTCCGTTCCGATTCAATCGGAACGGAAAAGGCTCTAGGGCGCGTGCGACAGCTGAGTCGCGAAATACGCGATGGTCTTGGCGTAGACCTCGCTCTTGTTCCATTGCTGGAGCACGGCGAAGTTGGGACCATCGGGTTCCCAGTCCTTGCCGCGCTTCCAGCCGTAACCCGCAAGATAGTTGGCGGTTGACGCAAGAACGTCGGGCACGTTGCGCATGAGGTCGCGACGGCCGTTGCCGTCGAAATCGACGGCATATTTGATCCACGACGACGGCATGAACTGGGTCTGGCCGATTTCTCCGGCCCAGGCGCCCCGCATCTCCGATGGCGCGAGATCGCCGCGCTCGACGATGCGGAGCGCATCCATCAACTCGCCGCGGAAAGTGTCGGCACGCCGGCAGTCATAGGCAAGGGTTGCGAGCGAACGCAGCGTGGGGAATTTCCCGGTGTTGACTCCAAAATCCGTCTCCAGGCCCCAGATCGCCACCAGCACCTCACCGGGCACGCCGTAGGCCTGCTCGATACGCGACAGCACCGAACCGTATTGCTTGAGCATGTTGGAACCGCGCGCCAGCCGTGGCGGGACCATCCGGCCGGAAAATTCTTCAAAGCTCTGGCTGAACACGCGCTGCGAACGATCGCGCGAGAGCACGCTTTGGTCGAGCGTCACCCCGTTCAGGCCCGCATTGATGGCTGCCTGCGAAATCCCCTTGGCAGCTGCCTCGCTCTTGAAATCGTTGAGCCAGGCCTCGAAGCTGCCGCTGCCGCAGGTGGCGGCGAAGGCAGGGGCGCCGGTCACGATCAGGGCTCCAATCGCGACAGCCCGAACGAGGGAGGAGAACGTCATCGGTGTGAGGAATCCGGACTAGCTATTCGAATCAATGTTGCACAGCGGCAGAACATGTCGGGTTCGACCGCGGCCAAAACAAGGCTCCAAAACCTGCAGAGCGATCGAAAATATCAACAAATTCGCGACCGGCAAACCAGTATGCGTAACAATTGTGTGCGCGGCTTCGCGCGTGCAATACGGACCGCCGGCCGGATCGGCGGTCCTGGTGCTTCGATGGCTTGCCAGCGGCTAGCGGTCGCCGCGCTGCCGCCACGGAAACAGGTTGGCCGGGAAGTCCGCGGCCGGACGCCGTTCACGAGTCGGGCGCGGCGGAATTGGACGTGCGGTCGGGTCGATGGCGACGGCCTCGCGGTAGAGATGCCAGGTGGCGTGGCCAAGCACGGGAATCACGACCGTAAGACCGAGGAAGAGCGGCACCGATCCCACCACCAGTAACCCGGCGACGATCAGGCCCCAGGCCGCCATCGTCAGCGGATTTCGTCCGACCACGCGCAGCGACGTGACCATCGCCTCGAGCGCGCCGGCGTTGCGATCGAGCATCAGCGGGAATGACACGACGGCGATACAGAGCGCGACCAGTGCGAACAGGAAGCCGACGCCGCATCCGACTCCGATCAGCCACCAGCCTTGCGGCGTGGTGAGAACGCGACGGATGAACTCATCGAAGCTCGTGGCGCCGCCATAGCCGAAGACCGCCACATAGATCGCCTGCGCGGTCGCGACCCAGGTCACAAACAGCGCCAGCAGCAGCGTGCCCAGCCCGAGCATGGCGCCGAACGAGGGCGAGCGCAGCACATCGAGGGCGTCCCACGCGGACGGCTCCTCGCCACGCTCGCGGCGGCGGCTCAATTCGTAGAGGCCCAGCGCCGCGAAGGGACCGACCAGGGCGAAGCCCGCGGCGATCGGAAACAGCAGCGGCAACACCGAATAACCAAATACCGCGCGCGCCAGCATCAGGCCGAGCACGGGATAGATCACGCAAAGAATGATGGCGTGACTCGGCACCGCCTTGAAATCCTCCCAACCCAGTCGCAGCGCCCGATGCAGATCGGACAAGCCGATGGTTCGGATGATCGGGCCAGGTGCGGTGTCCTGCGCCGGCTGGGCCCGTGGCGTGACATTGCCTTGGTATGGTGTGGCCATGATCGTCAGCTCCCTTGCCGCGAGCGCCCGGGATCTTGCGCTGGACGCAAGCGGACGCCGCTGGAACGATCGCGATCAGGCCAGACGCGATAACCGGAGTGGCAATGTCGCGAACTGAGCTGTCAGCATACGCCCAAAGATTGTGGGCCGTCTGTCACGGCTCGGTGAGATCTGTGATGTCGCAGGTGCGAAGGCAGGTCGCCGATTGAAGTTCGTGAACCGCGCAAGAGGCAAGTTCGCTCCTGGAACTAATCGCCTCGTTCCGCCGTTATTTTGCCGCGGCTAAGCTTTATTCGGGGCCTCCGACTGCGCATTGGCAAGCGGAGCGTGGGTCGTTAAGTTTCGCAAAGCGCGCGCCTCGGCTCGATGCGGCTCGCCAACAAGAAGTCTGGTTCAAGCTTTTCACGCCGTCTCTAAGTCTTTTGGGAGCAATCGATGAGCATATTTGGAAAAATAATGAGTGCGATCTTTGGCAGCAAAGCCGACGCTGCACCGGCAGGCGGCGGAGCAGCCACCGCTCCCGGATCGTCTCCAACCGCAGCACCTGCGTCGGCGCCTGCTGCTCCGGCCCAGAGCGTCGATGTCGCCGCGATTGTCGACAAGGCGGCCGCCGCCAAGAAAGAAAAGCTGGAGTGGCGCACCTCGATCGTCGACCTGTTGAAGGCGCTCGATATCGATTCCAGCCTTGCCGCACGCAAGGACCTGGCCAAGGAACTCGGCTACACCGGCGACACCAACGATTCCGCGAGCATGAATGTCTGGTTGCACAAGCAGGTGATGGCGAAGCTCGCGGCCAATGGCGGCAAGCTGCCGCCGGAAATCAAGCATTGACGATCTGTCGCGCGTGACGACAGCAAAAGGCCCGCGATGTGATCGCGGGCTTTTTTGCGGTGCGAGATTGCCGTCGCGACAAACCATGCATTTGCGCGAAGATTAGGCGCGAACAGGGACGTGATATCAGTGCGCGGCGATACCCGCAGCGCGGTGCCAGGCCGCGGCGGATAGTTCGCTGCGGTTCAACCCGATATCGCGCAAGATATGCTCGTCGAGCTGGGCGATGCACGACAGTTGTTCGCGATAGCGAAGGTATTGTTTGATCGCTTCAAAAAGCTTGAGAAGAATGCTGATGAACATGAGATTTCTCCAAGGCGACGCGCTTGGCGTGTGATGTCGCGCACCATTCTCCTTCCTCGTATCGATTGCGTTAACGGAGGATTGGCTGGTGACAAAACAAGGCGTTTCCCCGTATTGCTACGGAGGGCCACGCGGATGGCCGGACAACGACGAACAGGGGAAACAGTCCATGAAGACAGTCGATCGCAGGACGGTGCTCGCGACGGGCGCGCTGGCGCTTTCGGGAGCTGCGGGCGCAAGCGCGGCGGCCGAAGCGCAAGCGGGCCCGAAGCCGATCTTTGCAGTGCCGGCGACAACGATCCCGATCGTCGGCGAGACCGACCTGTTTCAGGTTCGCCGCATCTATTGCATCGGGCGCAACTATGCGGCCCATGCGATCGAGCGCGGGTCCGACCCTAGCCGGGAGCCGCCGTTCTTTTTCCAGAAGCCGACCGATGCGATCCAGAACGTCGGAATCGGCGTGGTCGCCGACCATCCTTATCCCTCGCTCACCAGGAACTACCACCATGAGGTCGAACTGGTCGCCGCGCTGCAATCCGGCGGCACCAATATCGCGCCCGACAAGGCGCTCGACCATGTCTATGGCTACGCGCTCGGGCTCGACATGACCCGGCGCGACCTGCAGAACGGCATGGCCGCGGAAAAGAAGCCGTGGGAGATCGGCAAGAGTTTCGATCATGCCGCAGTCCTCGGTCCGATCCACCCCGCAGCCAAAGTCGGGCATTTCACCAAGGGGGCGATCTCGCTCGCCGTGAACGGCACGGTGCGGCAGGATTCCAATCTGGACAAGATGATCTGGAGCGTCGCCGAGCAGATCGCGAAACTCTCGGAAGCCTTCGAGCTGAAGGCCGGCGACATCATCTATTCCGGCACGCCCGAAAACGTCGGCCCGGTGGTCAAGGGCGATGTGCTGTTGTGCAAACTCGAGGGCCTGCCGGACATGTCGATCCGCATCGTATGAAACCTTCCGAGCCCTCCCGGAATGACGGTTGGCGTGGCGCTTACCCCACCAGATCGGCAAATTCCGGATGCTTGCGCAAATAGTCGGCGACGAAGCTGCAGCCGGCGACGACCTTTCGCCCGTCGTTGCGAATGATCTCGAGCGCGCCCTCGACCAGTTCGGATGCGATGCCGCGGCCGCGCAGCGCCCGCGGCGTCTCGGTGTGGGTGATGACGACCGCCTGCGGCGTCAGCCGATAATTGGCAAACGCGGTTGCGCCGGCGACGTCGAGCTCGAAACGGCTTTGCGCGGTGTTGTCGCGGACGAGCGCCATTTGCCTATTCCTTGGCCTGTTCTTCCAAGAGCGAATTTCCTGTCCTCATTTAGGTCTGTGAACCGGTTCCTGCAAATCCGCAGCCTTCGCGACCGTTCAAGATCGCCGCGCTTGCAGAGGAATGCGTTAACGCGATAATCAGGCCCGGAATAATCCAGCCTTTCCAAGCGGGCGTCTCAAGCGCCCGCATCGTCCAAGAGGAAACATCCATGAAGCTCGTGCTGACCCTGCTCGGCGTCGTCCTGCTCGTCATTGCCGCGGTCTATTTCCTGGTGCCGGCCGACCAATTGCCGGGATTTTTCCCAGGATATGAAGCCGGCGCGACGCGGGTGCATGTCAAGCATGGGATTGTTTCGGGTGTGTTGGGGGTCGTGCTGCTGGCCGCCGGCGTCTTTGTGGGACGGAGGGGCGGGTGAGCGGTTCCGCCAAAGACCCGGGTCGGCAGCCCTTGCGGATGTCGCGCCGGGTCATGAACCTGGCGTATCTCCTGACCCAGAATGCCCGCCGCCACGGCAACCGCACCGGTTTTGTGTGGGGCGAGCGGGCCTGGACTTGGCGTGACATCGACACTGAGGTCTCTGCGCTTGCAGCGGCGCTCGCCGCGCGCGGGATCACAAAGGGCGACCGTATCCTGGTCCATTCCAAGAATGGCGAGGAGATGTTCTGGTCGATGTTCGCCGCCTTCCGGCTGGGCGCGGTGTGGGTGCCGACCAATTTCCGCCTGATGCCGGACGAGGTGACCTACCTTGCGACCGCCTCGGGCGCCAAGGCGTTTCTGTGCCATGGCGATTTTCCGGATCATGCCGCGGCCGTCAAAAGCGCCTCGCTCGGCTTCACCTGGCGGATTGGCGAGGAGGGCGGCTTTGGCGAGACATCGGTGCACGAGGCGATCAAGGCGCATGGCGGCGCGAAGGTCGAGAACGCCGCGGTCGAACACGACGATCCCTGCTGGTTCTTCTTCACCTCGGGCACCACCGGCCGTTCCAAGGCTGCGGTGCTGACCCACGGCCAGATGGGTTTTGTCATTACCAACCATCTCGCCGACCTGACGCCCGGCACCACGGAAGACGACGCCTCGCTGGTGGTCGCGCCGCTGTCGCACGGCGCCGGCGTGCATCAGCTGATGCAGAGCGCGCGCGGCGCCAAGACCGTTCTCCTGCCGACCGAGAAATTCGACATCACCGAGGCCTTCCGGCTGATCGAGACCCATCGCGTCAGCAATCTCTTCACGGTGCCGACCATTCTGAAGCTGATGGTGGAACATCCCGCGGTCGACCGCTTCGATCATTCTTCGCTGCGCCATGTGATCTATGCCGGCGCGCCGATGTACCGCGAGGACCAGAAGGCGGCGCTGCGAAAGCTCGGCCAGGTGCTGGTGCAATATTTCGGGCTCGGCGAGGTCACCGGCAACATCACGGTGCTGCCGGCGGCACTGCACGATCCCGAGGACACTCCGCGGGCGCGCATCGGCAGCTGCGGCTTTGAGCGCACAGGCATGCAGGTCCAGATCCAGGACGATGACGGGCGCGAGCTGCAGCCGTTTGCGACCGGCGAGATCTGTGTCATCGGCCCGGCCGTATTCGCCGGCTATTACGACAACCCGGATGCCAATGCGAAGGCGTTCCGCGACGGCTGGTTCCGCACCGGCGATCTCGGCCACATGGATGAGGAGGGCTTCGTCTACATCACCGGCCGCGCCTCGGACATGTACATTTCCGGCGGCTCCAACATCTATCCGCGCGAGGTCGAGGAGAAGATCCTGACCCATCCCGCGATCGGCGAGGTCGCGGTGCTCGGCGTGCCCGATCCCGTGTGGGGCGAAATCGGGGTCGCGGTCTGCGTACCGCGCGAGGGGATCGCGCCTCCGACCGAAGCCGACATGGCGGGCTTTCTCGCCACCAAGGTGCCGCGCTACAAGATGCCGAAGCGCTTCTTCTTCTGGGACGCCTTGCCGAAATCCGGCTACGGCAAGATTCCGAAACGGATGGTACGGGACGAGCTGGAAGCGCGCGGCCTGCTCGACCTCGTCACCACCACCAAAACCGGTTGATCGGGGCAGGGGGATGCGGCGCATCGCGCAACCCGGTCCGCCTGCGCCTGAGCGCATTCAATGGGTGGAGGCGCGCGGCCGCGCCTTTTCCTTCACGCTCGAGAGCGGCCTGCCGCTGCTGGAAGCCGCGCGGCGCGGCTTTGCGAGCGAAGGTTTTGCCGGCGGCGTCCTCAGTATCCAAGGCGGGGCGCTCGGTCCCTTTGCCTATGTCATGCCGGCGCTGTCGACGAATGGCGCCAACGCGGCCTTCTACAGCGACACATTCAGGCCGCAGGGCATCACGCGGCTCAGGACGGGGACGATGACCTTGGGCGTGCGCGACGGTGCGCCGTTCTTTCACTGCCATGCCTTGTGGAGGGAACCTGACGGGCGCGCCGGTGGCGGGCATATCCTGCCCGAGGAAACCGTTGTCACCGAGTCGTTCGCGGTGCAGGCCTTCGGCCTCGATGGCGCAATCTTCGCCGCCGAGCCTGACGCCGAGACCAATTTCAAACTGTTTGGACCTGTTCCCTGGTCCGCAAATAGTGCCCGCACCACCAGCCGCGCCTTCGCGTTGCGGTTGCGACCGAACCAGGATGTTGCCGGCAGCCTCGAAGACTTTTGCCGCGCGCGCGGCATCATCAGTGCCAGGATACACGGCGGCGTCGGTTCGACCATCGGTGCCCGCTTCAGCAACGGAGAAATTGTCGAGCCGTTCGCGACCGAGCTGACGGTGACGTCGGGCGCGATCGCGCCCGGGCTGAGCGGAACACCGGAGGCACAGCTTGAGGTCGCCCTGGTCGACTACACCGGTGGGCTGGCCGCGGGGCGGCTCGTGCGCGGCGATAATCCGGTGCTGATGACCATGGAACTCGTGCTGGAAGTCACCAGCTGTTCCGAACCGGATTCGGAACAATAGCGCGCGGGCCGCGAGGCATCGCGGGCAATTTCGCGCCGTCGATAACGGAACAGAGGCGGGACGACGCCTCTGCTCCGCCCATCGGCCGCTTCAAGAAATTGAGTATTCAATCGATTGCAAGGCCAGGTAGTCCTTGATGATCCGACACCGCATCAACTTCTTTTTGCCACCATCGTAGTAGGAGACTGTATACATCCCTCCAGAGGCCTTCACGCTCTTCGGATCGCGCCCTTCGGACGAGGACAAGCAAAAAAGCCCAATCTCCAATCCGTAAGCCTGAGGCCGCCTCGCCGCACGCCTAGTTCCCCTGTAGACCCTTGAGTCCATGCTTGAATCCTTTCCCGAAACGCGATCCCGGGACCTCAACGAGATCGAGGCCGCACACAGAGCGACGGCATATGGCGATTATGTCGACCTGCCGGGTGGCAGCCCCCGGCACGAATTGATCGCCAATGCAGCACGCTTCAATGATGCCGCGCTGGTCTTCAGTACCTATGACGATCCCGTCTCGTTCGGATTCAAGGCCGCGAGCTGCATCCGTCTCAACTATCAGATCCGCAAGACGAGTGAGTTAGCGCTCGAAGGCCGCGTCATCGAAAATGCCTCGTCGCCGGTCGGCTACCTGATCCCCACGGATCGCCCCTGGTCCGTGCGCCATACGGTGGGGTACCGCAGTCTCAGCATGCGGATCCCCGGCGAGGTCCTGCAGCGCAAGCTGTCGGCGCTGCTGGGGTCGAATCGCGAGCAGCTCGATCTGCGGCAGCCGTCGGCGGCCGATGGCAGGAGCGCCGGGCTGATCCGCGAAGCCATCTTCAATTTCGCCGAACAGCTCGAGCTTGGCGATCCGCGGTTTCGTCCGCTGCTTGTCGAACACGCGATCGACGACATCTGTCTCAAGGTGCTCACCGGCCTCAGCGACCATGTGCTGGAAACGGACCGCGCGCCGGCGGCCCCGTCCGACCTGCAGCTCGGTCGGGTGGAGCAGTACATCGTCGCGAACTTCAGCAGGCCGCTCGGCGTGGAGACGCTGGCGGAAGTTTCCGGCGTCAGCGCCGGCAGCGTGTTCCGGCACTTTCGGTCTCGCTATGGCTGCACGCCAAATGAATACCTCGGCAAGATCCGGCTCGAGATGGCGTATGTCAGGCTGCTCTCCTGTCCCGACAACAACGCCGTGGTGGCCGCCGCGTTGCAATTGGGCTTTCCCAGCCTGAGCGGGTTCGAGCAGGCTTACCGCGAGCGGTTCGGCGAGCATCCGTCGCCGATGCGGCGTTGAGCGGCGGTCTCGCCGCGGCTTGCGGATCGCGAGGCGATGGCGCTGTCGCGCATAAACTGCTTCAGGAAGTAGAGCATTCAATCGATTGCAGCGCCAAATAGAACGGCGCGGCCCCCGACCGCATGAACCTCTTTTTGCCACGATCGTAATGGGACATTGTATACACCCCTCCTGAGGCCACCACCTCCTTCGCACGTGCTCTTCGGACGAGGAAAAGCAAAAGGCAAATCTCCCGCCTGCAAGCTTCAGTCCGCCGCCCTGCACGCCTGGTTGCCTGCTTTAGAACCTGAATCCATAGATCCTGAGTCCATGCTGGAATCCTTCCCCGAATGTCGGTCTCGCGACAGCAGCGAGATCGAGGCCGCCCTCAGGGTGAATGCCTATGGCGAGCGCGTCGAGTTGCCGGATGGCCGTCGCCGGCACGAGTTGATCGCCAATGCCGCGCGATTCAATGATGCCATGCTGATCTTCAGTACGTATGACGGTCCCATCGCGTTCGGCTTGAAGGCCGCAAGCTGCATCCGTCTCGTCTATCAGATCCGCGGGGTGAGCGAGGTTACACTGGAGGGCAGCGTCATCGAGAATGCCTCGTCGGCGGCCGGCTACCTGATTGCCACGGATCGCCCCTGGTCGGTGCGACATCCGACGGGGTACGGCAATCTCAGCCTGCGAGTTACCTCCGAGACCCTTCAACGCAAGCTGTCGGCGCTGCTGGGGTCGGATCGCGCGCAGCTCGACCTGCGGCCGCCGTCGGCGGCCGATGGCAAGAGCACCCGGCTGATTCGCGAAGCCGTCTTCAATTTCGCCAGGCAGCTCGAGGCCGCCGATCTGCGGTTTCGTCCGCTGCTGGTTGAAAGCGCGATCGACGACATCTGCGTCAAGATCCTGACCGGCCTCAGCGATCATGTGCTGGAGTCCGATCGTTTGCCCGGCGCCCCGTCCGACCTGCAGCTCGGGCGGGTGGAGCAGTACATCGTCGCCAATTTCACCAGACCCCTCAGCATTGAGACGCTGGCGGAAGTCGCCGGCGTCAGCGGCCTCAGCGTGCACAGGCACTTTCGGTCTCGGTATGGCTGCACGCCGAACGAATACCTCGGCAAGATCCGGCTCGAGATGGCGCATGTCAGGCTGCTCTGCTGTCCCGACGAGAACGCCATGGTGTCTGTCGCGCTGCAATGCGGCTTTCCCAGCCTCAGTCAATTTGAGCAAGCCTACCGCAAGCGGTTTGGCGAGCGTCCGTCGCCGCTGGCGCGATGAGTGGCGGTCACGCCGGCTGACGGATGCGGCGACGATCCGGTGCTGATGAGCAGCTGGTTCTGGAATACATCTCATGCGCGTAGGCGCTGTATCGATCAACCAAAGTCTTCCGATGTTGGCGGGCACGACAAAGAATCACCTCAATCAATCTTGAGTCTGAACATTCGCAAAATCCCGCGTTCGCGGAGTCCGCGTTAAGAGTCTTCTCACTGCAACCATGTTAACGGCGAACGCTGAGATTCCCCAGCCTGCCGTCAGAGCTACAATGTGATCCTGTTGCTGTGAAGAAAAGCAAGCTGCGAGTTCCTCCCGTACGCCAATCGATGCTGCTGCGATCCTATCCCGAACTGCGCACCCGCAACCTCGACAAGGTCAAGGCCGCACTCAAGGTCAGTACGTTTAGCGATCGTATCGACCTGCCGGCTGGCCGTCGGCGGGATCAGTTCATCGCCAACGCCGCGCGTTTCAAGGAAGCAGGGCTCGTCTTCATCCGCTATGATTCTCCCATTTCACTCGAGGTCAATCCCCGCAACGACACCCTTATCGGCTATCAGATCCGCGAGGTCAGCGAGGTCGTGGTCGACGGCGAGGCGATCAGGACTGGAGCCGGCGACGCGGGCTGTCTGATTCCGAGCGAGCACTCCTGGTGCGTGCGCAATCCGACCGGATATCAGGTTCTGCTGCTCCGTGTTGCGACCGCAGCCCTTCGCCGCAAACTGTCGGCGCTTCTGGGGTCGGACAACGTGCGGCTCGACCTGCGACAGCCGTCGTCGGTCGGCGCCACCCGCGCTCTGGTTCGTGAATCGGCCGTGAACTTCGCGAAGCAACTGGATGTCGTCGATCCCCGGTTTCTGCCGCTCTTGGTCGCAAATGCGACGGAGGACATCTGCGTCGGGATACTGACCAGCCTCAGCGAGCAATTCCTGGAGGCGGAGCGCGCGCCGGCTGCGCCTTCCGCCGTGCAGTTGGGGCGGGTGGAGCAGTATGTCGTCGCGAATTACGCCAATCCGCTCACCGTGGAGACGCTCGCGGAGATTTCCGGCGTCAGCGCCCACAGCGTTTTTCGTCACTTTCTCTCGCGGTATGACTGCTCGCCGCATGAATATCTCGGCAGAATCCGGCTCGAAATGGCGTACGCCAAGCTGCTCGCCTGCCACGACCAAGCCTCGGTTGCGTCCGTTGCGTTGCAGTGCGGCTTTCCCGGCCTGGGCTACTTTGAGCAGGCCTATCGCGACCGGTTCGGCGAGTTACCGTCGCCAATGGCCTCCGAACGCCGCCCGCGGCGGCGCTGACGGGCGCTGGGCATAACGCGTGAACGGGCCGTCCGGCGTCATTGCGACCGCCAGGGAACGCGCTAGAACCTCAATATTTTGTCGCCCGCCCGGTTATGGTGGTGGTGATGCGCGTGGTGGCGATGGCTGGGATGGTGGTATTGCCGTTGATGATGGCGATACGTCTGGTGATGATGCCGCTGGTGATGCCTGTGATGGTGATGGTGCCGGTGATGATGGCGATGTGTCACCGTCGGCTTTTTCGCTACGGTCACCGTCTTCAACTGCTTCGTTTCCTTGGCTGCCGCTGCTCCGACTGATTTGGCCTTTTTGGCCTCCGTGGCTGGTTTGACGTCTTGGGCTGATTTGGCTGGTTTGGCTTCCGGGACTTGCTTGGTGACGTTTTTGGCTGCCTTTTCGGTTACCTTTCCCGTTGCCTTGGCCTCCGGGGCTTTTCCGGCCGGCTTGGCTTCCAACGCGTGCTTGGCGTCGTCGGCCGCTTTGGCTTGCCTGGCTTCGAGGGCTTGCTTGGCATCGAGGGCTTGCTTGGCATCGAGGGCTTGCTTGGCCTCCAGAGCTTGTTTGGCTTCGCTGGCCTGTTGCGCATCCTGGGCGGCCTTCGCCTCTTGGGCGCGTGTCGCGTCCTGAGCGTCTTTGGCGTCCTGCGCCTGCTTGGCCTCCGCCGCTTGCTTCGCTTCATCGACCTTTTTGGTCGCTTCGACCGCGGCCTTTGCTTCCGCCTGCTTGGGTTCCGCGTTCGCCATGGCAGTCGTTGCGCCCGGATCTTTCACGGTGATGGTGATGAGCTGCGACTGCAACAGTGGGTGCAACGGGATGTCGCTCGGGCTCGTGAGCACGAATTGCAGGGTGTGCTTGCCGGGCGGCAACGTCACCATCGCGGCGATCTGGCGTTTGCGGAAGTGAACGTGCTGCGCGTCGCTCTTGATCGGCTTGGCCATCTCCTCGTCGGTGAGGGTGGTGTCGATCAGCAGATCGGGGTGACCGGCATTGTCGCGATCCGCGCCGATGGCCGCACTCGCGTTCGGGCGCGGTCCGAGCTGGACCTTGAACGGGCTTGCGACGGTTTCGCCATTTCCCGGCGTTTGAATCCAGGGGGGCTGGATGTCGGCGCTGGCTCCGGCTGGTGCCGTGGATGACGCAGCAGGCGATGACGTCGCGTCCGAAGGACGCGTCGATGGCTGCTGGGCAAAGATGGGCGCGATCGCAGTCATGATCGCAGCCGCGGTCAGGACGCCGTAACCGAACTTGAACATGGGGTACCTCTCGCGCGCCTCGTCACCGATTGGCCTTCTGTCGATCCGAAACGAGGCCGAAACTTGACCGCTGCCGCGCATCACATCCGTCGCCTGCCGCAAACCAGCATTCCGCTCGCCGATGTTGCATCGTCGTTAATCTCGCATCTTATGGACACTCCACGTTGTTGAGCCTATATTCGAAATGCAACCCCTGATAGATTTCGTCATGAGGCGGCCCATCCAGCCGAGACTCTACGGAGGCGTGCGAGTGCGCATTCTTTCTCGCTGTTTTCTTGCGCTGACGCCGATCTTTTGGCTTTTCAGCGCCATCAATGGCAACGCTCAGACGCCGCTTTCCGGATTCTTGGCGGACACCGAGTCCGAGCTCGATCGATTGGCACAAGCATCGACGCTAGCGTGGTGGAATTACAAGACCAATATCAACGACGAAACCCGGAAGCTGGCGATTGAAGCAGACGCGGCGCTAGACAAAGAGAAAAAGGCGCGCTCGGCTCAGTTGCGCGCGATGGACCTGAGAAGTGCGACCCGGGACGAGGCGAGAAAGCTTCTTCTGCTGAAGCTGCAGTCCGACGGAATCGTTATTGACCCGAAACTCGCGCAGCAATTCGCCAACATCAAAGCCGACATGGAGAAAAACTACGCCCAGGCGTGTCCCTTCATAGATGTTGGACGGAGCTGCATGCCGCGCGGCGAGATTGAGCTGGAATTGCAGAGCGGCCGCAACCCGGATCGCCTGCGTACCCTCTGGCTCGCCTGGTATGACACCGCCCGGCCGATAGGAAGGCTTTATCCGTCCTATGTCGAACTGAGCAACCGCGGCGCGCGGGATAGCGGATATTCGGACGCGGCGAGCATGTCGAAGGCGGCATACGAGGTCGATCCGGTCGAATTCGAGCGCGACCTCGATAATCTTTGGGCTGAAATCCGCCCGTTGTACCTCCTTCTCCATGCGTACGTCCGCAAGCAGCTCGTAGCGGCCTATGGCAAGGCGGCGGTCGATCCGAGCGGACCGATTCCTATTCATCTCCTGGGAAATCTCTGGGGGCAGGATTGGGAAAATATTGCCGATCTGCTTGCGATCCCGGGTGGCTCAACCGACTATTCTGCCGCGCTGAAGAAAGCCAAGCTGACCCCGTCGGATTTTATTAACGTTGCGGAGCGCTTTTTTACCAGCCTCGACTTCCCGGCGTTGCCGCCGACGTTTCGTGAACGCTCATACTTTACGCAGCCGCGCCCGCTTGCTCAGCCACCGGATTTCGATTGTCATCCCTCTGCCTGGATCATTTCTCCGAGCGATTGGCGTCTGAAAACGTGCCTTGAGATCAGCTGGACGGACTTTTTGGTCGTTCATCACGAGATGGGCCATATCTTTTACTATCAGTCCTTTTCGCCGCAGCCGTTCCTGTTTCGTGATGCTCCCAATGAAGGAATCAACGAGGCCATCGGCGATGCGGCGGCCCTCTCGGTCACGCCGGAATATTTGAGACGGATCGGCATCCTTTCAAGTGACGGGACGAACGACGATTTGAACCAATTGATGCATGTCGCGCTGCGCAAGTTGGCGCGCGTGCCATTTGGTCTAATGCTGCAAAAATGGCGTTGGGGAGTGATGTCTGGCAAGATTGCTCCGGAACACTACAACGACGAATGGTGGGGCCTGGTCAGGAAATACCAAGGCATCGCTCCGCCGGCTCATCGCCCCGCGGATGCGTTCGACCCCGGGGCGAAGGAACATATCGCTGCCGATATCGACTACACCCGCTATTTCCTGGCGGATGTTCTGACGTTTCAAATCCACGAGGCGTTGAGCCACGAAGCGGGTTGCACTGCTCAATTGCATCGGTGTTCAATTTTTGAAAACAACGCAGCGGGAAGCCGCTGGCGATCGGCAATGCAGCTCGGATCGAGCCGGCCGTGGACGGAAGTTCTCGAATTGATGACAGGCGGAAGTCGCATTCAAGGTCGCTCGATGCGAAACTATTTGGCGCCGCTGGAAGAGTGGCTGAAACAAGAGACAAGGGGTGACGCCATCGGTTGGGAAAAATGACCCGTTGCGAGGTCGGTCGGGGGGCCACTGCTTTCGCGCAAGTCGCGGCTCGATGACCGGCTCCAGTGCAACTCGCCTCTTTGTCGTCGGTGAACGGCGGATGACGCTGGTGTTGAACCGCCTGGCAGTCTTATGTCATTGGTGCGGCCTGGCGGAAGAAGGGCGTCGAGCTTGCGACGTGCGTCAGATCGGCGGATGCGGAATGCGCCGGCCGACGCAATGCTTATGCCGTCAAATGTCGGGCTCACGGGTCAGCGCCGCCTTCGAACGTGGATATTGATATCGAGATCGATATCGCGGACGCAACTTTGTTCGGTGCGGTGCGAGCCGCCTTCATGCCAGCGGCCGTTGCGCAGGCAGGCGTCGCTGACGTTGGCAAGCCGCAGGCAGCGCCATTGCGGCAGCTTGCCGGAACTCTCGCCGGCGAACTGCCACGCCAGCACGACCTCCTCGCCTTTTCGGTTGGTGCCGATGATGTGCGGGCACAGCTCGCGGGTGCGGCCGTGATAGCTGCAGACCACCTGCTGCTCGCCGAGAATGGCATTGCGGAACAGGGTGTAGGTGGCGCTGGGCATTGGCCGGCCGCATCGTGGAGGCATGGTGCAATGTTATCTCGTCTTGTTGTCTGGTCTTGGCGAAATATCCGGGGCTAACCCCAACCAGACGCGCCCGGCCGCAACACAATCACTGCGTGAATGTTCTTGTTACGTTCTGGAGAATGTGCCACAAACCGCAGTCGCACCTCCGTTACCCGGATCCCCTCCATGAGCTCGAGAAAGAAACGCGACATCCGCTTGCCCGCGCCCTACCTGAGGCGGCTTTGGCTTGATCCGTCGCGCGTCGCCGACCGCACGGCCTATCCGTTCTGCCTGCCTTTTCTCAGCGACGATTTCGAGCTGAGCTTCGAGGCGGCGATCACCATCATTGTCGGCGAGAACGGCACCGGGAAATCCACTCTGCTCGAAGGCATTGCCGTGCTGGCCGGCTATGACGAGGCCGGCGGCGGCAAAGGCCATCGGCCGGTCGATCATTCGAATGCGCTGGAGAAGATGGGCGGAGAACTCTCCAGCGCGCTGCGCGCAAGCTGGCTGCCGAAGATCACCAATGGCTGGTTCTTTCGGGCGGAAAGCTTCTTTTCCGTTGCGAGGTATCTCGACGAGGTCAACACCGAAAAGATTCCCTATGTTCCTGGCGGCACTCCGCCTGATTTCCTCTCGCATTCGCACGGCGAAGGGTTCTTGCGCTTCTTCGAGGAGCGCTGCCAGCGCCAGGGCATCTTCATCTTCGACGAGCCGGAATCGGCGCTGTCGCCGTCGCGCCAGATCGAATTCCTGAAGCTGATGCGGCGCATGGAGCAGTCGGCGATCTGCCAGATCATCATGGCCACGCATTCGCCGGTGCTGATGGCCTATCCCGGCGCGCGCCTGCTGCGGCTGTCGAAGCATGGGCTGGAGCCGGTGAGCGTCGAACAGACCGACCACTACAAGGTCATGCGCGAATTCTATGACGATCCCAGGGGGTTCGTGGAGGCGGCGATCGCGGAGTGAATCACGGCACGGGTCGCTGACAATCTCGGTGCCGCCTGCTATATTCCGATTTGAGAGAGTGCCATGACCTATGAACGCATCAACGTAAACCCTGATATCATGGACGGCAAGCCGGTCATCCGCGGCACGCGCGTTCCGGTCGAGCTGGTCTTGCGCAAGCTCGGCGCCGGCATGTCGCCGGAGGCGATCCTGGTCGACCACCCACGGCTGACGCATGACGATATCCTCGCGGCGCAGGCATTTGCTGCTGATTATCTTGCCGACGAAGACATCGTCTACCGCTGAATTATGCGTTGGCTTGCCGACGAATGCGTCGCGGCGCCGCTGGTCGCGTATCTTCGCGCCACCGGTCACGACGTGCTGTATGTTGCCGAGGCTGTCGCAGGCTTGAGCGACGCGGAGGTTATTGCCCTGGCGCTAAGTGAACAACGCCTCCTGCTCACCGAGGACAAGGACTTTGGCGATCTCGTATTTCGCCGGGAACGCTCGGTCCCGGGCATTGTGCTGATGCGTGTTGCGATTGCCAGCCTGAGGGCGGTGCGGCTGGCGGCGGCGATCGCGCAATATCGCGATGAGCTTTTCGGCCGCTACACGGTGATCGAGGAAGGTCGTTTCCGGTCTCGTCGATTGTGGAGCACAACATAGCTGAAAGGCACGAAGCGGGCTACGGTGTTCGTGCAGGCGAGGAAGAGAGGCGGAGACGCTGCGCTGTTCCGCCTGCGCGCGATAGAGGTTGACAATCATGGCGCCTGTCGTTCACCCCGGCCGCTTCCTGAAGCGTGAAATGGCGGTTCGCAAGCTCAGCGCAAATCGCTTGTCGCTTGACATCGGCGTGCCGTCGGGCCGCGTCACCGACATTCTGAACGGCCGTCGCGCGATTACCGCCGATACCGCGGTGCGGCTAGGGCTGTACTTCGGCAACAGCGCGAAGTTCTGGCTGGACTTGCAGAGCCAGTACGACATTGGCGTGGTCGAGCGGGAGAAGGGCGCGGAACTCGCCAAGCGCGTCAGGCCGGCGGATGCGGCGTGAGTTATCGTATGCGGTGAGCAATGTGATGGCCATCAATTGGGCTGCGGCAGTCGAAATATGGACAGGAGCCGGTGTCGGTCGAGCAGACGATCACTATGAGGTCATGCGCGAATTCTATGACGATCCGGCGGGGGTCGCGGCGGCGGCGATCGCGGAGTAATCACGAGTGCCGAAGGGTGGCGACAGGGTGGAACTTAAAGTGAACCCGGCCGTTGTCGTAGCCGTTCCCGGGCCGTTGTTGTAATCGTTTCAAGAGAGGCTCCGATGCGGTTGGCCACCTTCAGCGTTTCCGTTGCAGTCACTTCCGTGGCGCTCGTCTCGTTTCCGGCCTTCGCGCAACAGACGCCCGGAACGACCGGTGCATTGCCGGCACCACCACCAATGACGGCGCCGCCATCGATCGCACCCCCGACCGTGGGCGCCGCTCCCCCCGTGAGCGGACCGCCGCTGACAACAGGCAGCGCCGACAAGTCCGCCGAGGAGACGGTTCCTCTCAGACCAGTGAAAACGGCGCCCTGCAGTGTTGCCGCCAGGGAGACCGACGGCACCACCACCTGCATCGGCCTATCCAACGAGAGCAGGGCAGGGAAGCGGAGGCGGTAGCCTTCGCAAACGCTGCACGCCGCTGACGGCGTTTGCTCGGTCCAGTATGTCGGATGGGTGGAGCGAGAAAGGTCGGACATTCTTGTCCGGCCTCGAAAGCGATACCCATCAATCGCAGTTTGCGAAGACGATGGGTTTCGCGAAGTGCTCAACCCATCCTACGGGCTAGTTACGGCATGTATTCATCGCTCTTGTCGCGATTGCAACCAAAGCAGGTAAGCCGAATATTGTGCTCTTCTGAACTGCCGCCCTTTGCGATCGGGATGATGTGATCAAACTCGACCTCATCGTCTTTCAAATGTTTGCCGCAATGCTGACAAGTATGGTTGTCGCGTCGGACGACGCGCATTTTCGTTTTGAACGAAATATACCTGCCGCGCCTCCGTTCGGTAGATGTCTCCGTGGATGCCTCGGCTGAAAAAAAGACCGGACAGACATGCCCGTAAACATTGCATTCCGCTTCGTAGAACGCTTCTGGAACGGTCTCGGGATAGTCAGATGGGTCGAAACCTTCTACTCTTTGGCGAAACCATGCTGCTCTTGCGGATTCCAGCGGTGAACGGTTGTCGATTTTCCCCGTCGCGATCGCAAGTTCGTATTTTTTCTTAATCGCACCGGCGATTTCCTGAATTTCAGCCCAATCTGTTTCTGAAAAATCCGAGGGTTCAATATCTCCGTTGTCGTGCTCGAAGGGGGCGCGATAGACGTGGATTGGAGGGAGTGGACCGCCAATCCATGCTTCAATCTTGTCTTTGTCAGTCGGAAGTTTGCTCGCTTCTTCCAAGCGCTCTCGGCGCTCCAGTTCATCAACGGCTTGTCTTAAAAGCAACTTGTCATCTGCAATCCATTCTTCGTATTGGCAACGATCTTCTGAGGATAATGCAACCACATTTCCGATTGTGTTATCTTTTAAAGAACGCTGAAAGTAAGCGATCTGGTCGATCATACCTGCCCGCAGAGGAGGAATGGCGGGTGATTGTTCTACCAGCGGGCCGTAAGGACAGTACTTTAGTTCCCAGCAGGGCTTACAAACACGAGTCGTGCGAGCTTTCCAGTCCGCCATCACGGCCGCGTCGGGCTCATCTCGTTCGTAGCCCAGCGCAACTTTGATACTTGGATCAATCGACTTCTTGAGAGATTTTCGCATATTCCTCGAATCCAAATACTACTCCGCCGCCTCGCTCGCGCCGCTCTTCCCCGGCTTCCCGACCTTCTTCAGCACCGGGGCCAGAAACTTCCCCGTATAACTGCGCGGCGCCTTGACGATGTCTTCCGGCGGGCCCCAGGCGACGATCTCGCCGCCGCCGTCGCCGCCTTCTGGGCCGAGATCGATCACCCAGTCCGCGGTCTTGATCACCTCGAGATTGTGCTCGATCACCACCACCGTGTTGCCCTGCGCCACCAGCTCGTGCAGCACCTCCAGGAGCTTCTTGACGTCGTGGAAGTGCAGCCCCGTGGTCGGCTCGTCCAGGATATAGAGCGTGCGCCCGGTGGCGCGCTTGGAGAGCTCTTTCGCCAGCTTGACGCGCTGCGCCTCGCCGCCGGAGAGGGTAGTGGCCTGCTGGCCGACATGGATGTAGTCGAGCCCGACCCGATGCAAGGTCCGGAACGTTTCGCGCACGCGGGGCACCGCCTTGAAGAAATCGGCGGCTTCCTCGACGGTCATGTCGAGCACGTCGGCGATCGACTTGCCCTTGAACAGCACTTCGAGGGTCTCGCGGTTGTAGCGTTTTCCTTTGCAGACGTCGCAGGTGACGTAGACGTCGGGCAAAAAGTGCATCTCGATCTTGATGACGCCGTCGCCCTGGCAGGCCTCGCAACGGCCGCCCTTGACGTTGAAGGAGAAGCGCCCTGGCTCGTAGCCGCGCGCCTTGGCCTCGGGCAGCCCGGCAAACCACTCGCGGATCGGCGTGAAGGCGCCGGTATAAGTCGCGGGGTTGGAGCGCGGGGTGCGGCCGATCGGCGACTGGTCGATGTCGATGATCTTGTCAATGTGCTCCAGCCCCTCGATGCGGTCGTGGGGCGCGGCGCCTTCGCTGGCGCCGTTGAGTTTGCGCGCGATGGCCTTGTAAAGGGTGTCGATCAGCAGGGTCGACTTGCCGCCGCCGGACACGCCAGTGACGCAGGTGAACAGCCCGAGCGGAATTTCGGCCGAGACGTTCTTCAGATTGTTGCCGCGGGCGTTGATCACCTTGATGGTGCGGCGATGGTTCGGCGGCCGCCGCTCCGGCACCTCGACCGACAATTCGCCGGTGAGATATTTGCCGGTCAGCGAATTCGGATTGTGCATGATCTCGGCGGGCGTGCCCTGGGCGACAATGTGGCCGCCATGCATGCCGGCGCCGGGGCCGATGTCGAGGACGTAATCCGCAAGACGAATGGCGTCCTCGTCATGCTCGACCACGATCACGGTATTGCCGAGATCGCGCAGCCGCTTCAAGGTTTCCAGCAGCCGCGCATTGTCGCGCTGGTGCAGCCCGATCGAGGGCTCGTCCAGCACGTAGAGCACGCCAGTCAGCCCCGAGCCGATCTGCGAGGCCAGCCGAATGCGCTGGCTCTCGCCGCCCGACAGTGTGCCCGACGCACGCGCCAAGGTCAGGTAGTTGAGGCCGACATCGAGCAGGAACGACAGCCGCTCGCGGATCTCCTTCAGGACGCGCGCGGCGATCTCGTTCTGCTGCGCGTTCAGCGCCGTCGGCACGCTCTCGAACCATTCGCCGGCGCGCCGCACCGACATATCGGCGATCTCGCCGATATGCTTGGCCCCGATCTTGACGCAGAGCGCCTCGGGCTTGAGCCGATAGCCGTTACAGCCGGCGCAGGGCACGTCGTTGAAATATTTCGCGAGCTCCTCGCGCGCCCACTCGCTCTCGGTCTCGCGATAGCGGCGCTCGATGTTGGTGATGACGCCCTCGAACGGCTTCTTGGTGTCGTAGGAGCGCACGCCGTCTTCGTAAGTGAACTTGATCTCGTCCTCGCCGGAGCCGTGCAGCAGCGCTGCTTGCGTCTTCTTCGGCAGGTCCTTCCATTTGGTGTCGAGCGTGAACTTGTAGAATTTGGCGAGCGCCGTCAGCGTCTGCACGTAATAGGGCGAGGAGGACTTCGCCCACGGCGCGATCGCGCCCTTGCGCAAGCTCATCTCCTTGTCGGGAATGACGAGATCCTCGTCGACATGCTGCTCGACGCCAAGCCCGCCGCAGGCCGGGCAGGCGCCATAGGGATTGTTGAAGGAGAACAGCCGCGGCTCGATCTCCGGAATGGTGAAGCCGGAGACCGGGCAGGCGAATTTCTCGGAGAACAGCACGCGCTCCGGTCCGCTCTTGTCGTGGATTTTGGCCACTTTTTTCTTGTCACCCTCCCCTGGTGGGGGAGGGTCGGCGCGTAGCGCCGGTGTAGGGTGATTGGAGCTGGCGGTTTCACCCCCTCCCGCCCGCTTCGCGGTCGACCTCCCCCCTCCAGGGGGAGGTGAAGAATCAATGCCTGCGCTTGTGGCCGCCGCCGCATCCGCATATTCGATCACCGCCAGCCCCTCGGCGAGCTTCAGCGCGGTCTCAAAACTCTCCGCGAGCCGCTGGCCGATATCCGGCCGCACCACGATGCGATCGACGACGACGTCGATGTCGTGCGGAAACTTCTTGTCCAGGGCCGGCGCGTTGGCGAGCTCATGGAACACGCCGTCGATCTTGACGCGCTGAAAGCCCTTCTTGAGGTATTCGGCGAGTTCCTTCCTGTACTCGCCCTTGCGGCCGCGCACGACCGGCGCCAGCAGATAAAGCCGTGTGCCCTCCGGCATCGCCAGCACGCGATCGACCATCTGCGAGACCGTCTGGCTCTCGATCGGCAGCCCTGTGGCGGGCGAATAGGGCACGCCGACGCGGGCCCAGAGCAGGCGCATGTAGTCGTAGATCTCGGTCACCGTGCCGACCGTGGAGCGCGGATTCTTCGAGGTGGTCTTCTGCTCGATCGAGATCGCGGGCGACAGGCCGTCGATCTGGTCGACATCCGGCTTCTGCATCATCTCCAGGAACTGACGCGCATAGGCGGAGAGCGATTCGACGTAGCGGCGCTGTCCCTCGGCATAGATCGTATCGAACGCGAGCGAGGATTTGCCGGAGCCGGACAGGCCCGTGAACACCACCAGCCGGTCGCGGGGAATTTCGACGTCGATGTTCTTCAGATTGTGTTCGCGCGCGCCGCGAATGATGATGGCGCGCTGGCTCGCGCTTCCGGATTGCTGGCGCTGTTTGGCCTTGAGCACTTCATCCATGTCGGCATTTCCAAGGCGCGTGGCCGCGCCAGCGTTCAGGCGCGCTTTGCCCGAAACCGGGACCGGACGCCAAGGGCTTGAACCTGGAACGTAGGCAGAACGCGACGGGATTTCCAGTACGTTCCGCGAATCATCAACGGTTTGTTGGCTCCATGGCAGCAGCTGGCACACGCTGTCTCGTCACAGCAAAAAGGTCGACCGAAAAAGTCGAAGCCCCCGGTCCGCGGAAAGCGGAACGGGGGCTTTTGGTATTGGTCGGAAAGGCCGAAACAGCGATCAGAAGTGATAGTTCACGCCGACCTGGAAGCTGTTCATGTTGAGAGTGCCAGACGGAACATTGAAATAGTTCTGGCTGCCGAAGCTGCGGTACAAATACTCGGCCTTCACCGACCATTTCGGTGCGAACATCACCTCGACACCTGCGCCGGCAGTCCAGCCGTTGAGCACGTGGCTTTCCGACGCGCTCAGGCCGAGCACGGTGGCCGTGAGCTTGGTGTCGGCCCAAGCATAACCGCCGGTGCCATAGAGCAGGACTTGATCGAAGGCATAGCCGATGCGCCCGCGAACGGTGCCCAGATCATTGACCTTGGCGGTAGCGGTCACCAAGCCGGGGATTCCAGCCGTCGAGCTCAAATCCGCCCATGCGGCGTCAGCTTCGAGGCCGAACACCACCGGACCGGTCTGCCAGTTGTAGCCGATCGTGCCGCCGGCAAGACCACCGCTCACGGGAGCGAATGATGCGTCTTCCTTGGCATAACCGCCCATGGCACCGATATAGAAGCCGGCCCAGTTGTAGATCGGTGCCATGGCAGGCGCCTTGGTATAGGTCCGCGCCGGAAGGTCTGCGGCGACAGCGGAGGCCGTTCCCAGTGCGACCAAGCTAACCGCCGTCAGTAAAGCCTTCTTCATTCTCATCTCCAACTCTCTTTTTCGCGTTTTCTTTGATCAGAAAGCCGCCGGATGGGTCCGGCGGCTCAATCCGACGTTGATGGCATTCTCTAGCCCAAATGGTCTTGCAATACCGTCACCGAGAAGCCACATCCGCGGCAGAAACGCCTGCGATATAGCCAGAAAGCGCGCTTCTGAAGCCGTGATTTGACCAACAAAAAAGCCGGCATGAGGCCGGCCTTCGGGTTCCAGTTGGCGGCGAAACCAGAATCAGTATTTGGCGATGACCGGGCCGCCCCAGCGATAGTTCACGTGGACCGTCCCCATGTCCACGTCCTGGCCGATATTGTCGCTGCGACCGACTGCATTGCCCGTTGCCGGGAACGCAACACTGGTCTTGCCCATGAAGAGGTGATCGTATTCGACCGCAACCGACCAATCCGGCGCGAAGCTCATTTCAAGCCCGGTTCCGACAGCGCCACCCCAACGCGTGTCGCTCGCACTGTTGAACTGAACGCCGCTTGCGGTGAAGAAGGAACTGTACTTGTTGTCGGTGACTGCGGCACCGCCCTTCACGTACAGGAGAACATTGTTCCAAGCGTAACCGACCTGACCCGTGAGCAGGCCGATGGCCTCGACCTTGGTCTGGTTGGTATAGGGAATCAGCGCCGTCGCGCTCGCGTTTGATCCCTTCAGGTTAGCCCAGTCACCCTGGCCTTCGACGCCGAACACCCAACTGGCGCTCTGCCAGCGGTAACCAACCTGACCGCCGACCAATCCGCCCGTCGCGTTGTGACAGCCTTCCGAGTTCGGGAGAACCGGATTGCCTGCAACGCTGGTGATGGTCAGGCACTCGCGGCTCGAAGCGCCGCCGCCGTTGAAGCCGATATAGAAGCCGCTCCAGTCATAGATCGCAGCGACCATCGCTGGCGCCTTGGTGTAGGGCCGCGCAGGCAGATCCGCCGCCGAAGCTGAGGCAGCGCCCAAGGCAATCAGGCTCGCCGCACCGAGCAAAGTCGTCTTCATTACCGTCTCCGGTTCAGGCTCGCATTGCCTACGCTTGCGGCCTTGAACTCAAATTTCTCAACTAGCGGTACCCTTATAGTCGCGTGGGATCGCAAATGCCGTCACCAAAAAGCAACAACTGCGGCGGAAAGTGAGCGCAGCAGGCTCCCGAATCCAAGCAAATCCGATGCAAATCACCAAACGGCCACAAAAAAGGCCGGCGCGAGGCCGGCCTTTTCGATTCTGAACCTGCGAAAAATCAGTACTTGGAAATCACCGGGCCGCCCCAGCGGTAGTTCAGGCGGACGGTGCCGACGTCGACGTCCTGACGGATCCGATCGGTCGCCGAGAAGGCAGCCGCCGGGGTGTTGGCGTTGATGTTCCGGGTGCCCATGAACAGATGGTCGTATTCGACGCCGACCGACCAGCTCGGCGCAAAGGCAACTTCGAGGCCGGCGCCGATGGTGCCGCCCCAGCGGGTTTCGCTGGCGGAATCGACGGTCACGCCGGTCGCGGTCGTGAAGGTGCTGTACTTGTCGCTGGTGACGGCGGCGCCGCCCTTGACGTAGCCGAGAACGTTGTTCCAGGCGTAGCCGACCTGGCCGGTGAGCAGCCCGAAGGCATCGACCTTCGAGCGATCGGTGAGGGCAGGGAGCGCCAGGTTGGTGTTGCTGCCGCTGAAGTCTGCCCAGTTGCCCTGACCTTCAACGCCGAACACCCAGCTGGATGCCTGCCAGCGATAGCCGATCTGACCGCCGACCGTGCCGCCGGTGGCGCTGTTGCAACCCTCCGTGACCGGCGGGGCGAACACGACCGCGCCGTTCTGCACGAGATCCCAGCACTTGCGGGCCGACCCGCCACCACCGTTGATACCGATATAGAAGCCGCTCCAGTCATAAGCCGCGGCGATCATCGGCGGCGCCTTGGTGTAGGTCCGCGCTGGAAGATCCGCAGCGGAGGCAGGCGCAATCGCGCCCAACAAAAGCAAGGAAGCCGTACCCAGCAAAATCTTTTTCATCGTCTCAATCTCCAATTTTTTTCTTCTGTCGCTTCCGTTTGTCCCCAGAAGCGCTTCAATTCAGGCGCGATCGCCCAGCTCAATCACTGTTCGGCCGCCAATATACTCCGATTCAACCTGGAATACCGTCTCTCAAATACAACACTCGCCTTGCAAGAGTGCCTGATGCGGTTCACCTAAATTAATCTAAGTTAATGAAGTTATAACGATAATTTGAAATTCGGTGACATTTTACCGATCGCGCAGCAATCACCGAGGGGGACAACCACAAAGCGAAATGTCCGTTTCGGAACAAAACTGGAACAAGACTCGCCGCCATGCTATATGTGGATAAAGCTGGTGAAGGCCGGTGGCCCGCACCCAGCCGGGGTATAGGGTCGGCTGCGGCGGTGGACGGACATGCCTGGTTTGAAGCCAAGGCGCAGGGCGGCTGGCGCACCAAATCATCTCAAGTGTGGAGCGTGGCGATGGCGGGAAGTGTGAACAAGGTGATTCTGGTCGGAAATCTCGGCAAGGATCCAGAGATCCGGCGGACCCAGGACGGCCGCCCGATCGCCAATCTGAGCGTGGCGACCTCGGAAAGCTGGCGCGACAAGGCCACCGGCGAGCGCAAGGAAAAGACCGAGTGGCACCGCGTCGTGATCTTCAACGAAGGGCTCTGCAAGGTCGCCGAGCAATATCTCAAGAAGGGCGCCAAGGTTTACCTCGAAGGCCAATTGCAAACGCGGAAATGGACCGACCAGAGCGGTGTCGAGAAATATTCGACCGAGGTCGTGCTGCAGGGTTTCAATTCGAACCTCACGATGCTGGACGGTCGTAGCGGCGGCGGTGGCGGCAGCTTCGGCGATGAGGGCGGCGGCGATTTCGGTGCCGGCGGTCCGTCGAGCGCTCCGCCGCGTCGCGCAGTCACGGCAGCGGCAGGCAGCCGCAACAGCGACATGGACGACGACATCCCGTTCTGAACGCACATGGGCGCCATCCACGGTGGGGAAGCTCCACCGTTGGGCTGCTCATAACCGGTCGTGTGAACCAGGCTCGTCGCAGTTTTTTTCGGAGGGCCGAAGGCCCGGAGCCTTCGCCGTGAGTGTTGGCCATGAGCCCTGCGCCGCTGCTCGACGCCGCGCCCGCCATCCCGCTCCATGCGTTCGCGGCGATGGCCGCCTTCGCGCTCGGAATAGTCCAGTTCGCAGCACCAAAGGGCACCTTGCCGCACCGAACGGTCGGCTTTGTCTGGGTCGCCCTGATGGCCTGCGTGGCCGTCAGCTCATTCTGGATCCACCAGCTTCGTTTGGTCGGCCCCTGGAGCCCGATCCATCTGTTGTCGATCTTCACGCTGGTGATGCTGCCGCTCGCGGTCTGGAAGGCGCACACGCATCACGTTGCCGCGCACCGCCGGGTCATGATCTCGCTTTTCGCGGGCGCGCTGGTGATTGCGGGGCTGTTCACCCTGCTGCCCGGGCGGATCATGCACGCGGTGGTTTTCGGACCTTAGCGCAGAGGCCCATGGCCGTGCCGGGACACGTCGTTCGGCAACGCCAATGAGGGTGCATCGAACCACCGCAAAGTAGCCCGTAAGTCTCTGGAAAAACGAAGAGAAAGTTTTGTTCCCTGGGGTCTTTGGGGTGGTCTGCGCGACCCCGATGCGCTATATGATTCCTTACAAAGAACCGACCGGATTTCCCCTTGTCAGATAACGAAGATAACGAGCCCGGCGAGCCGCCGGTTCCTTCCGACATTCGTCCCGTTTCCATTCTCGACGAGATGAAGCGTTCCTACCTCGATTACGCCATGAGCGTGATCGTGGCGCGCGCGCTGCCCGACGCACGCGACGGTCTGAAGCCGGTCCATCGTCGAATCCTCTACGGCATGTACGAGAACGGCTTCGAATGGAACAAGCCGTATCGCAAGTGCGCCCGCACCGTCGGCGACGTCATCGGTAAGTATCACCCGCACGGCGACCAGTCGGTCTACGACGCGCTGGTGCGCATGGCGCAGGATTTCTCCATGCGCGTGCCCCTGATCGACGGGCAGGGCAATTTCGGTTCGGTGGACGGCGATATGCCGGCGGCCATGCGCTACACCGAATCGCGTCTGACCAAGATCGCGCAGTCGCTGCTCGACGACCTCGACAAGGACACCGTCGACTTCCAGCCGAACTATGACAATCAGGAAAAAGAACCTGTCGTTCTCCCGGCGAAGTTCCCGAACCTTCTGGTCAACGGCGCCGGCGGCATTGCGGTCGGCATGGCCACCAACATCCCCCCGCACAATCTCGGCGAGGTGATCGATGCCTGCCTGGCGCTGATCGACGATCCGGCGCTGTCGATCGACGATCTCATCCGCATCATTCCCGGGCCGGACTTTCCGACCGGCGGCATCATCCTGGGACGCCAGGGCATCCGCTCCGCCTATCATCTCGGCCGCGGCTCGATCATGATGCGCGGCAAGGTTTCGATCGACACCATCCGCAAGGATCGCGAGGCGATCATCGTCACGGAGATTCCCTACCAGGTCAACAAGGCGACCATGGTCGAGCGCATTGCCGAGCTGGTGCGCGAGAAGCGGATCGAGGGCATCTCGGATCTGCGCGACGAATCCGACCGCGATGGGTTTCGCGTGGTCGTCGAGCTGAAGCGCGACGCGATGGCCGATGTGGTCCTGAACCAGCTCTACAAGTTCACGCCGCTGCAGACCAGCTTCGGCGCCAACATGCTCGCGCTCGATGGCCGCCGGCCGCAGACGATGAATTTGAAGGACTTTCTGACGCTGTTCATCGCCTTCCGCGAGCAGGTGGTGACCCGGCGGACCAAGTTCCTGCTCAACAAGGCGCGCGACCGCGCCCACATCCTGGTTGGACTCGCGATCGCGGTCGCCAATATCGACGAGATCATTCGCGTCATCCGCACCTCGCCCGACCCGAACACCGCGCGCGAGACGCTGATGTCGCGCGACTGGCCGGCGCGCGACGTCGCCGCCATGATCACGCTGATCGACGATCCCAGGCACCGGATCAACGCCGACGGCACCGCGCGGCTCTCGCTGGAGCAGGCCAAGGCCATTCTTGAGCTGCGACTGCAGCGCCTGACTGCGCTCGGCCGCGAGGAAATCTCCGAGGAGCTCGACAAGCTCGCCGCGGAAATCGCCGATTATCTCGACATCCTGCGCTCGCGCGCCCGGGTGCAGGCCATCATCAAGACCGAGCTGACCGAGATCAAGACCGAGTTCGCCACGCCGCGCAAAACCGTGATCATGGAGCAGGAAGGCGAGGTCGAGGACGAGGACCTGATCCAGCGCGAGGACATGGTGGTGACGGTCTCGCACGCCGGCTATGCCAAGCGGGTGCCGCTATCGGCCTATCGCGCCCAGCGCCGCGGCGGCAAGGGGCGCGCGGGCATGCAGACGCGCGAAGAGGATTTCGTCAGCCGGCTGTTCGTGGCCTCGACCCACACGCCGGTGTTGTTCTTCTCCTCCCGCGGCCAGGTCTACAAGGAGAAGGTCTGGCGGCTGCCGGTGGCCGCGCCCAACGGGCGTGGCAAGGCGCTGATCAACATGCTGCCGCTGGAACAGGGCGAGCGCATCACCACCATCATGCCGCTGCCGGAGGACGAATCGTCCTGGGCCAATCTCGACGTGATGTTCGCCACCACCGGGGGCAATGTCCGGCGCAACAAATTGTCTGACTTCGTCGATGTCCGCCGCTCCGGCATCATCGCCATGAAGCTCGACGACAACGAGTCGATCGTCGACGTGCAGATCTGCACAGAGCGCGACGACGTGCTGCTGACGGCCGCGGGCGGTCAGTGCATCCGCTTCGCCGTGACCGACGTGCGGGTATTTACCGGCCGCACCTCGATGGGCGTGCGCGGCATCGCGCTTGCCGCCAACGACAAGGTGATCTCGCTCACCATCCTGCGCCACATGGAGACCGACGCCGAGGAGCGCGTCGCCTATTTGCGTCGCGCCAATGCCGTGCGCCGCAGTGGCGTTGAAGAGGAGGCGGGCAGCGACGCCGAGGATGCCTCCGGCGCGATCGAGCTCGGCGAGCAGCGCTATGTCGAGATGTCGGCCGCCGAGCAGTTCGTCCTCACCATCAGCGAAAACGGCTACGGCAAGCGCTCCTCGTCGTTCGAATATCGCACCACCGGTCGTGGCGGCAAAGGCATTGCCGCGATGTCCGTCAACGAGCGCAACGGCAAGCTGGTGGCCTCGTTCCCGGTCGAGGACGGCGACCAGATCATGCTGGTGACCGACAAGGGCCAGCTGATCCGCTGCCCGGTCGAGGACATCCGCATCGCCGGCCGCTCGACCCAGGGCGTCATCGTGTTCGACACCGCCGACGACGAGCACGTGGTGTCGGTCGAGCATATCGGCGAGGAGGCCGAGAATGGCAACGGAAATGGCGGAGAGAATGGAAATGGAGGCTAGGCGGTCATCGCCGGGCCTCCACCAATCGCGCGTCGTTCGGATTGTGTCGATCTGCTGCCTTATGGCCTGCGGTCGGCGGTCACGAGTCGAGCTTCGCGAACCATGCTCTTGGTGCCGGCGCGGCGCAGGCACGACGCCTCGAAACGGGGCCACGCTTGCTCGGAGCACTCGCGGCCGATCGGGCGGAAATCCAGGCGGTCGCTCTTGGCAAGCGCCTGCGGAACGCTGGCTTCGACCTGCGGGGCGAAGCCGGGGAGAATGGCGAGGGTTGCGGCGACACACGCAGCAACAGCAATAGCTGAAAGTGCTTTGATCATGACGGTCCCCTGTCTGTCTTGGTCTTTTCGGACCTTGTGGCCCGTTGTTTGGTTGACCGATTAGTAACCACCACTGGTTTCCGGATGCCTTCGCCAAACGCGGAAAATGGTTTCGTGCCCGGCCCCTTTTGTTTCGTCGGCCGGTCCGGGGATGAAACAGGAGGCGGGTTTGGTGAGGCCGCCGGTGCCGGGGAACCGGCCCGCCTTGCGATGCTGCCCGGGGCGCGCTAGGAGGGACCATGCCCCGTATTGCGCTTTACCCCGGCTCCTTCGATCCCGTGACCAACGGCCATCTGGATGTGGTCCGCCATGCCGTGGCCCTCTGCGACCGGCTGGTCGTGACCATCGGGGTCCAACACGCCAAACAACCGCTGTTTTCGGTCGAGGAGCGGCTCATGATGGTCAACGAGGTGTTCGGCCCGATCGCCGCGAAGGCCGGCTGCGCCCTCGAGGCTACGACCCACGACAATCTCACCGTTGTTGCGGCGCAAAAGCACGGCGCAACCATCATGATCCGCGGCCTGCGCGACGGCACCGACCTCGACTATGAAATGCAGCTCGCCGGCATGAACGAGGCCATGGCGCCCGAGGTGCACACCGTGTTCGTTCCGGCCTCCGCGACCGTCCGCCCGATCACCGCCTCGATAGTCCGCCAGATCGCGGGCATGGGCGGCGACGTGTCAGCCTTCGTGCCTGCGTCGGTCGCAGCGAGCCTCAAGACCAAGCTGGCCCGCTGAGACATCTCAACGAGCCCTGTTATCCCCCAAATCCGATCGGAGTTTCCATGATCCGAGTTCTCGCACTGCTCGCCGCTCTCTTCTGCGCCGCTCCGGCGATCGCGCAATCGCTTCCGGCCGGTCTCGACAAACAGAACGCCATCGTCATCGACACCACCAAGGGCCGGATCGTCATCAAGCTCCGGACCGATATCGCGCCCCAGCATGCCGAGCGCATCAAGCAGCTGGCGCGTGAGGGATTCTACAACAACGTGCCGTTCCATCGCGTGATGGATGGCTTCATGGCGCAAACCGGCGACGGCCAGAAGTTCGACGGTACCGGCGGATCGAAATATCCGAACCTGAAGCAGGAGTTCTCCAAGGTTCCCTTCACGCGCGGGATCGTCGGCATGGCGCGGCGCGGCGACAGCGTCGACAGCGCGAACTCGCAGTTCTTCATCATGTTCGCGGACGGCTCGAGCCTCAACGGCCAGTACACCGTGATCGGCGAGGTCGCGCAGGGCATGGATGTGGTCGACAAGCTCAAGAAGGCTCCCCCAGGCTCGCCGGGTGGCACCGTCAGCGATCCCGACAAGATGGTGAAGGTGCAGGTCGCCTCCGATATCAAATGAGCGCCGCGGGAGGTACGGGGCGCTTCCACCGGCTGGCCGGCTGGCCTGTCGCATCGCCGTCGCGGAGGCATTGAAACGCTGCCCGCCCATGCCATTTATCGATAGTCAGGGCGGCGCGATCGCGGGGCGCGCATCCCTTCGCGACGCGCTTTCGGAAGATCACCCGCAACATCCATTTAGCACAGAGAAGAGAGCATGGCTGTCACCGAAAACACTTTGATTCTCGAGACCACGCAGGGCCCTGTGACCATCGAGATGCGGCCGGATCTTGCGCCCAATCACGTCGCGCGGATCAAGGAATTGGTGCGGGAAGGATTTTACGACGGCATCGTATTCCATCGGGTGATCGAGGGCTTCATGGCCCAGACCGGCTGTCCGCAGGGCACCGGCACCGGCGGCTCGGGCAAGAAACTCAAGGCCGAGTTCAACAAGGAGCCGCATGTGCGCGGCACCACGTCGATGGCGCGCGCCTCCAGTCCTGACACGGCCGATAGCCAGTTCTTCATCTGCTTCGACGACGCCTCGTTCCTCAACGGCCAGTACACGGTCTGGGGCAAGGTGACGGACGGCATGGACAACGTCGACAAGATCAAGCGCGGCGAACCGGTGAAGAATCCCGACAAGATCGTCAAGGCGCACATGGCGGCGGATGCCGAGCAATAGGAGCGGTGACAATACTGCGACGTCATGCCCCGCGAAGGCGGGACATCCAGTACACACCGTGTTGCGCTATGAGCGAGGTCGGTGGTTACTGGATCGCCCGCCCGCGCGGGCGATGACGGTATGAGTTATGCGCACCGATCTCTTCGATTTCGAGCTTCCACCTGACAGCATCGCGCTGCGGCCTGCGAGTCCGCGCGATGCCGCCCGCATGCTGGTGGTGCAGGCGGACGGCGTGCTGCGCGACCACATCGTTTCCGACCTGCCGACATGGCTCGCGCCCGGCGACCAGCTCGTCGTCAACGACACCAAGGTGATCGCGGCGCAACTCTCCGGCCGGCGCATCGGGCGATCGACCGAGCCGAAGATCGAGGCCACCCTGATCAAGCGGCTCGACGGCGCGCGCTGGCAGGCGCTGGTCAGGCCCGCGAAGAAGCTTGGGCCCGGCGACCGCATCCGCTTCGGCAACGAGGGCAAGGTCTGCCTGCTCGGCCATCTCGACGCCGAGGTCGTGGCCAAGGGCGACGAGGGCGAGGTCACGCTGGCGTTCTCGTATCACGGGCCTGTGCTGGATCAGGCCATCGCCGATCTCGGCCGTCCGCCGCTGCCGCCCTATATCGCCTCCAAGCGCGCAGCCGACGAGCGCGACAGCAGCGACTATCAGACCATGTTCGCGCGAAGCGAAGGCGCGGTCGCCGCGCCAACGGCAGGTTTGCATTTCACTCCCGTGCTGGAAGACGCACTGCGGGCCCGCCGCGTCGGGATCCATCGGATCACGCTGCATGTCGGGGCAGGGACCTTCCTGCCGGTGAAGGCGGAAGACACGGCGAGGCACCGGATGCACGCCGAATGGGGCAGCGTCTCCGCCGCGACCGCCGAGGCGCTCAATGCCGCGCGGGCCGCAGGCGGCCGCATCGTGGCCGTCGGCACCACCTCGTTGCGGCTCCTGGAAAGTGCCGCCGCCGAGGACGGCACCATCGAACCGTTCATGGACGAGACCGAAATCTTCATCACGCCGGGCTATCGCTTCCGCGCCGTCGATATCCTCCTGACCAATTTCCACTTGCCGCGCTCGACGCTGTTCATGCTGGTGTCGGCCTTCTCAAGCCTCGACACCATGAAGCGCGCCTACGCCCATGCGATCGACCAGGGCTACCGGTTCTATTCCTATGGCGATGCCTGCCTGTTGTTCCGCGCACCGGGATGAACAAACATGCCGACACCTCAACCGTCTTCAGACCACGACTTGGCGCTGCCCTACAGGACCATGGCGCATAACAACGCCTGGGCCAATTACCGCCTGCTCACGGCCTGCGCCCAACTCTCACAGGACGAGTTCACGGCGCAGCGGACCGGTTTCTTCCCGAGCCTTCGCGCCACGCTCAACCACATCCTGGTCATCGACCGGTTTTACGTCGATGCGATGGAGGGAGGCACACTGGGTCCGGCGGCCTGGTCCGACCCGGAGCCGTGCGGAACGGTCGCGGCTCTGCACGAGGCGCAGGCAGCAGTGGACCAGCGGCTGCTCGCGGTGGTGCGGAATCTGGACAGCTCCGGTCTCCACCGGATCGTCTCGGTCCATCGCGGAGATACGATTCAACATGAGAGGATGGACCGCCTGCTGCTGCATCTGTTCCAGCATCAGATCCATCATCGCGGGCAGGCCCACGCCATGATGAGCGGCACGTCGGTGCCCCCGCCGCAATTGGACGAATTCTTCTCGGCTGGCGAGGCGCCCTTGCGGGCACATGAGTTCGCCGCCCTCGGTTGGACCGAGGACGCGATCTGGAGCAGCGGAGATTAGAGCGAGGGTGGGCAGGCAAAGCGCCCTTAGCGCGGTGCCCACCATCTTCTACTGGTGGGCACGCGGAGCCTGTCATCACTGTGTGAGCGCTGTTGCGCTCGTCGGGGGCGCGCATTCGCGCGACCCGGTGGCTTTGTCCACCCTACGTTCCTTGCCTCGCGTCACGCCATCGCGCGCTCCGGCAGCAACTCCGCGATCTGGATCGCATTCAGGGCTGCGCCCTTCAACAACTGGTCCGCCGACACAAACATCGAGATCGAGTGGCCGCTGGGGTCGCTGAGATCCTTGCGGATGCGACCGACCAGGACGTCATCCTGGCCCGACGCATCGATCGGCATCGGGAAATAGTTTCGGGCGCGATCGTCGACGACCTTCACGCCGGGCGCATCCGCCAGCAGGTCGCGGACCTGATCCTCGGAGATCGGCCGTTCGCATTCGAAGGTGATCGCCTGGCTATGGGCGCGCAGCACGGGGACGCGCACACAGGTCACGCCGATGGCAATGCGCTCGTCCTCGAAGATCTTTCTGCTCTCCCGGATCACCTTGATTTCCTCCTCATTGTATCCGGTCTCGGTGTCGATCGCGGTGTTGTGGCTGAACAGGTTGAAGGCGTAGGGGTGAGGCAGCACCTTCGGCTGATAGGTCCGGCCGGAAAGGTTCGCGCGCGTCGCTTCAACGAGTTCGTCCATCGCCGCCGCGCCGCCGCCGCTCGCCGCCTGATAGGTCGACAGGATCACGCGCTTGATCGGGTTGTTGCGGTGGATCGGCCACAACGGCACCAGCGCGGTGATGGCCGAGCAGTTCGGCACGGCAATGATACCCTTGTGATCGCGGATGCGGCGCCCGTTGATCTCCGGGATCACCAGGGGCACGTTCGGATCCATCCGGAAGGCGGACGAATTGTCGATGACGACGGCGCCTGCCTTTACGGCGATCGGCGCGAATTTCCGGGCGATGCCGCTGCCGGCCGAGAACAGCGCGAGGTCGACGCCGTCAAGTGCGTCCTCGGTCAATTCCTCGACGATGATGGGCTGGCCGCGAAAGCCGAGCATCTTGCCCACTGAGCGCGCGCTCGCCAGCGCTTTCAGCCTGCCCACCGGAAACCGGCGCTTGTCCAGGGTGGCGATGAATTCGGCACCGACGGCGCCGGTGACGCCGGCAATGGCAACGACGGGATCGCTCTTCACTTTGGTCTCCATCATTTTTCAGGCAATAAAAAAGCCCCGGACCTTTGCAGGCGGGGCTTCGGGTTCAGATGATGCGATCGCAAACTCTACGCGCGCACGACTCCCGAAGCCCGCGAGGGCTTGCCGGTTTTCGTGGTGGTTTTCGCGGTCGTCATCATGGCGCGGCAACATATGGGCAAGGCGAACCGGCGTCAACGGCTTTGAGGGCGTCCTGGCAAGCTCAACGCGGTTGAAGCGGAGGCGCTTGTTGCGCCATAAGCAGTCCGCATGAGCCTTCCCAATCATTTTGAACTGCTGGCGACCGGCGGACAGGCGCGGACCGGACGACTGACCACGCCGCACGGCGTGGTGCGGACGCCCGCCTTCATGCCGGTCGGCACCGCCGGCGCCATGAAGGGCATGCACTGGCGCGAGGTGCGCGACGCCGGCAGCGACATCGTGCTCGGCAATACCTACCATCTGATGCTGCGGCCGGGCGCCGAGCGCATCGCGGGCCTTGGCGGGCTGCAGCGCTTCACCGGATGGAACGGACCGATGCTGACCGATTCCGGCGGCTTCCAGGTGATGTCGCTGTCGGACTTGCGCAAGGTGACCGAAAGCGCCGTCACCTTCCGCTCGCATATCGACGGCGCCAAGGTCGAACTGTCGCCGGAACGGTCGATCGAGGTGCAGCGGCTGCTCGGCTCCGATATCGCGATGCAGATGGACGAATGCGTTCGGCTGCCGGCAGAACGCGCCGATATCGAACGCGCGATGCGGCTCTCATTGCGCTGGGCGGAGCGTAGCAAGCGCGCTTTCGAGACTGCGCCTGAAGGATACATGCTGTTCGGTATCGCCCAGGGCGGCGACGTGGCCGAACTTCGCCAGGCGAGCGCGCGCGGCCTGGTCGAGATCGGCTTTCACGGCTATGCGATCGGTGGCCTTGCGGTCGGCGAACCGCAGCCGGTGATGCTGGCGATGATCGAGGAAACGGCACCGAGCCTTCCTGCGGACCGGCCGCGCTATTTGATGGGCGTCGGCACGCCCGAGGACATGCTGGAGGCGGTCGCGCGGGGCATCGACATGTTCGATTGCGTCTTGCCGACCCGCAACGGGCGTCACGGCGTCGCATTCACCCGGTTCGGCCCGGTCAATCTGCGTAACGCCCGCCACGCCGACGATCCACGCCCGCTCGACGAGGAGAGCCCGTGGCCGGCCGCGCGCGCTTACGCGCGCGCGTACCTGCATCACCTCGTCAAGTCGGGCGAGACGCTGGGGGCGATGCTGTTGTCGGAGATCAATATCGCCTACTACCAGCATCTGATGCAGGGCATGCGCGATGCGATCGCGCAGGGCGGGTTCGAGGCGTTTCGCGCGCAGACGCGCGCCGGATGGGCGCGCGGCGATATCGATCCGCGATAACTGTCTCATGCAGGTTCGAGCGTCGCGCCCATCGCCTCCGCGATCAGAAAATAATCCTGCGACGGAATGTCGAACAGGCCGAACCGCAGCTGATAGCCCCAATTCTTGCGGTCGCGCGAGAACGAGAGCTGGCCAAGCAGCGGTTGGATCGGTGCTTCGTTGGCCTCGCCCCACTCCACGGTCCTGCGGAACGGAGAAAAGCCGCCGTCCATCTCGACCTGGTACGGCGTCCCCGGTCCGACGACGCCGATCGCGGTGAAGGCCTGCAGGCGCGCGGTGCCGCCAAATGAATTTGTCGGCGAGTAGTAAACGATGCCGTCACCGGCGGCGATGCGACGCAGCGGCGCGGCCTTGCCGTGGCAGACCTGCATGAAGCCCTGGCTGCGGCCGATGCGAACATGCTCGGCCGAAGCCACTGCAATCCAGTGTTTCCGGCTCATGGCGCCACCGGGGCGAAGACGCGCAGGCGGTGACCGTCCGGATCGAGGGCTACGAATGTGGTGCCGAAATCCATCGGCGTCGGCGGTTGCGCGATGGTCAGTCCACGCCGGCTCCAGTCGGCATGGGTGTCGTGGACCGCGGCACTATCGGCAGCCGTGAAGGCGACCTCGCCGGCGCCGGCCATCGCGGTCGCCTTGGGCTCCACGGCGTTGCGCGACCACAGGCCGAGCATGACCCCATCGCGCAGCGGCAGCATGGCAAAGGTCGGCGACTGATCGATGATCGGCGCGCCGAGCAGGGCGGCGTAGAACTTTGCGCTGTCGGGCGGGCTTTCGACATAGAGCAGGACGAAGCTGAAGTTGGGCATGCGGTGATCTCCCGATGGTGCGCGCCACAGCGGCGCGACGGGGATCATAGAGGCCACTGCTGACAGTTTTTGTCAGCAGTGTGATCTCACTGTTCCGGAAGGCCTTCGAGGCTGCGCCACTCCTTCAGGAGCGCCTGGCGACGGCGCGGATAGCGCTTTGTCGTCGGCTTCAGGGCCTGGATACGATCGGTGCGGAAGTGCCGATAGCCGTCGCGCAGTTCGCACCAGGCGACGACCATGCGGACGCGGTCGAAGAACGCCAGCGCGATCGGCCAGATGACACGCCGGGTCGGCGCCTTGCGGCCGTCGGAATAGACGATCTGCAGCTTGCGTTCGGTGCGGATGGCGGCGCGGATCGAGGCCAGTTCGCCGTCGCCGGCGGCGATCGGATCGCCGGGGCCGACAAGGCTTGCCGCATCGAGACTGGTCTTGATGTCGTCAGGCAGAACCGCGGCAATCTTCGCCATCGCATTGCGCGCGGCGTCACCGAGCGGGGCATCGGCGCGATCCGCCACCCATCGCGTCCCCAGCACCAGCGCTTCGATTTCCTCTTCCGAGAACATCAGCGGCGGCAGCATGAATCCGGGTCGAAGCACATAGCCGACGCCTGCCTCGCCATCGATATGGGCGCCTTGGGCTTTCAAGGTCTCAATATCGCGATAGAGGGTGCGCAAGGAGACGCCGGCTTCGTCCGCGAGCGTGGCGCCGCTGACGGGTTGGCGGTGCCGGCGCAGGGTCTGGATGAGATCGAGCAGGCGCTCGGAGCGTGACATGCGGTGGTCCGAAAAACGACTGCTCGAGCATAGCGTATCCTGCTGACAAAAGCTGTCAGCAGCCACGAGATGGCGGAGGCCGGATTGCTTGCGGCGGCGTCAAACCGTCACGCGGCATTCTTGGACGTTGCCAATCAAAAGCAAAGGCGCGGCCAACGGCCGCGCCTGCATCAAACTTCTTCCTGGTGTTTCTTGTGACGTCCGCAGCTTCTGCGCGCGATCTAGTTACAGCAAAAGCGCTTGTTGACGGAATGCCTGGTAACGAAGCCGTAGCCGCAGGTATCGCAGGTCCAGAGATAGCTGATCACATTGTCATCGACATAGGCCGATGCTTCGGCAGCGATCATCGAGTCTGCGCACACGGGACAGGTCGGCAAATCACTCCCGCGCGGATCCGGCTTAGAGGCGACGGTCGACAGAACTGCAGCAACTGCTGACATCGTGACCTCCTTGCGATCTGAACCGGTTGCCCACTTGCTACATTATACACCATTCTCCTTGAACTTGTCGCAACACAATTGCGTTCGTTTTGCGATATTGCGTCGCAGCGAATTGATCGTCGTGTGGTGGTTGAGAAAGTTTGCTTCGTAGCGGCCTCGCGAGTTCATCAACCGCTTCCGAACCAGAACCACCCTGAAATCACGGATTTGCAGCGCTCGTTCGAATCCGAAATTGGGTTGAGAGGACGCGCTGCACCACGATGCGAACTTCGGATTTGGAACACTCGGTCGGATTTCAAGCTTGCGCATTGCCGCATGCTGCCTTTATTTGAAAGTAGCGAAGTACGAATTTCACCGAACATTGTTGGCTAAAGGTGTTGTCATGGATGCGTCATCGAAAGCGAGTGCAGTGCAACCTCCAGGCCGCGGCCGGGTTTTCGACTCCATCGTGGATGCGATCGGGAACACGCCGATTGTGCGTCTGCGAAGACTGCCGCTGCAGCGCGGCGTCAATGCGACAATTCTCGCCAAGCTGGAATATTTCAATCCGGCGGCGAGCGTAAAGGATCGCATCGGGGCTGCGATGATCATCGCGATGGAAAAGGCCGGCGTGATCAATGCCGAGACGGTGCTGGTCGAGCCGACGTCGGGAAATACCGGGATCGCACTCGCCTTTGTCGCGGCCTCGCGCGGTTATCGGCTGCAACTGGTGATGCCTGAATCGATGTCGATCGAACGGCGCAAGATGCTGGCCTTTCTGGGAGCCGAGATCGTTCTCACGCCGGCCGCTCAGGGCATGAAAGGGGCGATCGCCACCGCCGAGGAACTGGTGCGAACGACTCCCAACGCGGTGATGCCGCAGCAGTTCAAGAACCTCGCAAATCCCGAAATTCACCGGCGCACGACGGCGGAGGAAATCTGGAACGACACCGGCGGTGATATTGATATTTTCGTGGCCGGCGTCGGCACCGGCGGAACCATCACCGGCGTCGGGCAGGTGCTCAAACCCCGCAAACCCAGCTTGCGGATCGTGGCCGTGGAGCCGGAGGAAAGCGCGATCCTGTCCGGCGGGCAGCATTCGCCGCACAAGATCCAGGGAATTGGCGCAGGCTTTGTTCCCGACATCCTGGATCGTTCCGTGATCGACGAGATCGTCAAGATCAACAGCGCGACCGCACTCGACACCTCGCGCGCGTTGGCACGCAACGAGGGCATTCCCGGCGGCATCTCGTCAGGTGCCGCAATCGCCGCCGCGCTCGAGATCGGCAAGCGCCCGGAGAGCGCGGGAAAAACCATTCTTGCGATCGTGCCGTCGTTCTCGGAGCGCTATCTGTCCACGGCGCTGTTTGAGGGGATCTAGCGATGGTTGACAAGACTCCGCCGAGACGCCCGCGTACCTTGAACGACGCGCGGACGGAAGCCGAAGCGGCATTCAAGAAGGCCACGACGAAGGTGGTGGACGCGCCACCCAGACGAACCGCGCTTCCCGGTGTCAAGGAGCAGGTCAGCTTGCGGATTGATCAGGACGTTCTCGAATATTTCAGGGAAGGCGGTCCCGGCTGGCAGGATCGCATCAACGACGCCTTGCGAAAGGCCGCCGGCAAGTAAAGAGGCCGCACTGGATCCCGACGCAAGCAAAAGCCCGGCAACGTGCCGGGCTTTCTTCTGGTTGGGATCTGCTTGCTCGGTTGCAATAATCAGCGCCGGAGCATCCCGCCCATCATGCCGCCCACGACGCCGCCGAGGAAGGCGCCTGGATCGCCGCCACCATTGTGACGAGGAGCAGCAGCACCACCGCCACCGCTTGAGCGTTGGGCCCGGCGGGCCGGGCGGCTGTCGGAGTCATCGCTCGAACTGGTCGCGGTCGCTGACACGATCTCGGTCAGCAGCGCCTTGTGCTGCAGCTTGTTGAGATAGCCGCTCTTGGGGTAGCCGCGGGCGGCCTGCCAGCGTGTAATGACGGTGCGGGTTTCCTCGTCGAACTTGCCGGTCACCTTGGTATCGAAGCCAAGGCCGGTGAGGCGGCGCTGCACATCGCGGCGCTGGCCCTTGTCCAGACCGATCTGATCCTCGGTGGTCTGACTGGCCTCCTGGGTGAAGGTTGCGGGATCGACGCCGGCCGTGAGGTTGCGGGTCGTGGTCGATGGGCCGTTTTCGAGCGCGGCGATCCTGGCCAGCGCCAGCGACTTGAACTGGCCGTTCGGATAGGTCGTCAGATAGGCGTTGAGCTCTTCAGGCTTGTTGGATTCCTTGACCGAACGCCAGAACTCCAGTTCGACATCGGCATTGGTCGACGCAGCAGCGGCTGGCGCGCCGCCTGCCGGCGCGGTCGCGGCATTGGCCGCAGGCGCCGCCACCGGGTTGAGATACACCGCGCCGATCAGATTGGTATGGCCCCAGGGCAGCTGGCCCTTGTTGGTCTCGTCGTTGACCTGGGCGCGCACCTCGGTCATTGCCTGCTGGATCTCGACACCGGGCTGGGTGACGTGGGCGATCAGGGCGCGGGTGAACGGGCTGTTGGTGCCTTCCTGGCCATCCAGCGCGGTCTGACCGGGCCCGGTGGCAAACGCAATCAGCGTGCCTTCGCCGGATTTCATCTCGGCAAGGCCGGTCTGCACCGAGACGCTGCGGGTCGCCGAATTCGACTTGATCTTGGCGGCGAACGGATTGTCGCGGCAGGCATCGAGGAACACCAGCTTGACCTTGGCGTCGCTCATGGTCTGGTCGAGCGTGAGGTCGATGTTGATCGCGGCACCGAGCTTGACGTCCATCTCGGACTTGATGTCGGCGTCAACGGGCAGAAGGTAGTTGGTGCCGCTGATGGCGATGCCGTGGCCGGCATAGAAGAAGACAGCGACATCGGCGCCTTGCGCCCGCTTGCCGAAGTCGAGCAGTTTTTCCGTCATCGTGTCGCGGGTGAGGTTGGTCCCCTCGACGACGTCGAAGCCGACATTGCGAAGCACGGATGCCATTGCCTTGGCGTCGATCGGCGGGTTCGGAAGCTGGGCGACGTTCTTGTAGGCGCCGTTGCCGACGACGAAGGCGACGCGTTTGTCGGCAAACGCGTAATTGGCGGTGAACATCACGCAGATCAGGGAGGCGATGACGGTGAGATAGCGCATCTGGGATCCCCAGTCAGTTTCGACTTGGCAAGCGGCGGTGCATCAGCTCCAGATTACATCAAAGGCCGGCCCTGGCGTGACAAAAAAGCGGCTGCACACAAACTCGCGGCAACAAGAGGCGGCAATGACAGTCCGTCGGTATTAGCTTACGGGAGGATCGTCGGGCACAGCCGGCGCCAGCGTGATTTGGATCACAATCGCCGCCAATGTCTGGCCCTTCAGCCTGCGGCGCGCACGGGCGCGGGACCGGCCGTCCTCAGGTTCAGGAGATTGCCTGCAAGGATCAGCGCCGCGCCGAGCACGGTGAACGCATCGAGCCGCTCCGCGTAAAGCAGCCAACCAGCAGTGGCGGTCAGCGGCACCCGCAGGAAGTCCATCGGCACCACGACCGTTGCGTCGGCATAGAGCATCGCGCGCGCCATGCAGAAGTGAGCGAACGTTCCGCAGCAGGCGATCACCACGATCCATCCCCAGAGATAGGCGGAAGGCCATACCCAGACATAAAGGGCAGGGACAAGTCCCGCCGTCGATTGTACGACCTGCATCCAGAAGATGATCGCGATCGTGTGTTCGGTACGGGTCAGAGACTTGACGAAAGCAATCGAGATGCCGAACCCGACGGCTGCGCCGAGCGCGATCAACTGGCCGGGATTGACCGCGCCGGTTACCGGTCGGACGATGACGAGAACGCCGATCACCCCGAGGATGATTGCCGCGATCTTGCCACCTGTCATCCGTTCGCCGAGAAAGGTCGCAGCGAGCAGTGCGGTCCAGATCGGCATGGTGAACTCGATCGCCACGACCTGGCCGATCGGGATCAAGGTCAGCGCGAAGAACCAGCCGAGCTGCGCGCAGTACTGGATGAGGTTGCGGGCTACATGCATTGGCAGTCGCGACGTCCGCAGGATCGCAAAGCCGCCGTTCAGGCGGATGAAGGGGTACAGCAGGAAGAAGCCCAGAATCGAGCGGACTTCTATGATCTGAAACACGTTCAGCTCGCGCGCAGTCTCGCGCCCGGCTACCGCCATCACCGAAGTCAGAGAGAGCCAGCCCGCCATCCATAGTGCGGCACGGAATTTTGAAGGTGTTCGGTGCATCGATCGGGATCGTCCGAAGCAGAGGGGTGGGAGCCGAATGCGCGCCCCTCCGCTTATTTGAAACGCGCAGATGACGCAAATTCGCTGTGGGAGGACCGGGCCGATCGGTGCTAAGGGACGGGCCGTAAAGGATGTAAGGGAACGAAAAACATGCGTATCTTGCAACCGGCCGATTGGTCAAAACCACGCGGCTTCTCGCATGGCGTTGCACTAGAAGGGCCGGGCCGATGGATCGTGCTCGCCGGTCAGACCGGGGGCAATGAAACCGGCGAATATGCGGGCGATCTGGCAGGCCAGGTCGGCACCGCGCTGCAACGGATCGTCAAACTGCTGGCGGAAGCGGACGCTGGCCCGCAGCATATCGTTCGCTTGACCTGGTATCTCACCAGCCGCAGCGAATATGAAGCCGCGGGTGCCGGCATCGGCGCGGCCTGGAAGCAAACCTTGGGCAGGAATTTTCCGCCCGCGACGCTGCTCTTCATCGACGGCCTCGTCGATGCAAGGGCGAAGGTCGAAATCGAAGTCACCGCCTTTGTTCCAGCGGCCTGACATCCCGAATCCGAAACTCCAGAGAGCCTTGAAACGATGACGAACCGATCCGCCTCCGCCGACTTCGTGACCGCGTTTTCCACCGGCTGGCCAGAGCAGCAGCCTGAAATCATGGTGCTGTCGCTGACGACGCATAGGGGCGTCCAGGACTTTGCGCTTACCAGGGATCAGGCGCTTCTGATCGCAAAGACCATGCGGAAAACGGCATCCCAACTCGTCCGACCGAAGACGAGCTGATGCGGTGGTTCAGAAGTTTTCCTCAATGCGGCTCGCACCGCCGCGCGCCGCAGCTCGCGCTCAGGCACGTCGAGTTTGCCGATTGTCGATGGCCCCCCGATTGAGGCCAAGCCCAATTGCCGATCAGCGCGACAGCGAAATCGTGGCGGCGCGGAACTGGCTGTCTGCCCGCATTGCGATGGATTGCCTGTTGCCGCGCGTCGTCAGCGAGATGCTGGCATTGAAGCCGGCCGTGCTGGCAATGACCTGGAAACTGCCGTTGCCGCCGCGGCCTTGCAGGCTGCCGCCGACGTTGCGGCTGGATTCGCTCCAGTTCCCGGAGATGACGCCGCCGCCTTCAGCAACGACATCGCCCTGCAGATCGAACCTGTAGGCATCGCTGGCGCAGACCAGTCGCAAGGACATACGAGGTCCGGCGACCGCGTAGGACGCGCGGCAGCGGATCCGCTCGGTAGAGCCATCATCGAGGCTGACCGTGCCGCCGCCGCCCCAGCTGCCGGCCAGACCGGTGAACGGGCCAGATTGCGCATGACTGGCCGAACCGAAAACCGAAGACAAAAACAAAACGGCGGCCGCGATGAGCAGCCGCCGGGATGTTACGGGCGCGCTGACCGCGCCGTCGCAGTTATTGCCGCGATGCTTGCCAGCGACCGCTGCACGGTATGCCCGCCGAAGCTCCATTCCACTTTCCCGAGCCAGAGTTGCCGCTGAGCTGGCCGTTTGCATAGGCACCATTAATCGAGACCTTCACGAGGCCCTCGCGTCCAATGTTGCCGGATACGTTCGCGCCAGGCCCGGAAATCTTACCGTCGGTCACGGTCAAGGTCGAGCTTGCCGTCGGCTCGCAACTTCCGCTGTTGGTGACGATGGTGACCTGCCACAGCCCGTCATAGGGCGACTGGGCCAGAGCGGGAGCGGCGGCTCCGGCGAGAAGGGTGGCAAGAGCTACCGTGCCAATGCGATTGCGGCGCATGAATAAGATCCTCACATGTGGGTGATGGGATCTTATTCGGGTCAAATGTGACAGAATTGTGCTGCGGCGCAATATTAGTAAATATCCCTTTATTATCAAATGTATAACGATTAATTTGAAGACGCCGCTGAGGGTCGGGATGGTTCGGCTAAGTTCCCGAATCAGTCAGTGCGACAGGCTTGGCGCCTTGGTCGCGAACTGCTCGTCCTGGGGCGTTGCCGGCAGCGCGTCGTGAGTCTTGGCATAGTCGATGACTTCGCCGAGCAGCCGCAGGCCGAGCGGCGCCAACGCGCGCTCCCACAGCTCGCGCGCGGTTTCGCCCTTCTTGACGAAACACCAATCCTGGAGCGCGATGGCTCCCGCATCCATGCGCTCGGCCAGATGATAGATCGTCCCGCCCGCGATCGGATCGCCTTCTTTGACGGTCCATTCCACAGCAGCGAGTCCGCGATGGCGCGGGAGCAACGACGGGTGGTAGCCGATTCCACCCAGCCGAGCTGCGGCGAGCGCCTCCTTGGCGATCCGCGCGTGGCTGTGCGCGGTCACGATCAGGTCGGTTCCTGGCGCGATCTCGGCGGCGACCACGAGCTTGGGGTCTTCCTGCACCACGACCTCGATGCCGGCTGCGCGCGCAGTCGCGGCAAGCCGATCATCGGCATCGGCGACAACGACCCTGGCGATCTCGACCCCGCGCTCCCGCAGCATGGTCAGCGCCGTCACGCCGAAATGACGTGATCCGACAAGGGTGATCCGCATGATCCGGGGTTCCGTGTTGGGCTCCACTGGCCCGTCGATATCACGTCGCGCGCCGCTGTCACGCGGGGCAGGCGAGGTTGCTGAAAGTTATCAACAGGGTGGGGATGACCCGCGTCGAAGCTCATCGCGCCGCCCGGGATCCCGCGCGGCAGGCGCCAGGGCGGAGCCCGAGGGGACCAGGGCGGAGCCCGAGGGGAGATGGCCGCGGCGCTGACCGCGGCCAGAAAGAGCGGCCTATTCCTCGGTGAACGCCCGCCCCAGCTGATCTGTGATCGGCTTGAACAGATAGTTCATCATGGTGCGCTTGCCGGTCTGCATGAAGACTTCCGCCTGCATGCCCGGGATCAGCTGCACGTCGCCGAGCCGGCGGCGTTCTTCCTCGGACAGGAAGATCCTGACCGTGTAGAAAGCCCCACTTGAAGCGGCGCTGGGAGGCGCGCCTGAACGGTCCTGGGTCGTATCGGCCGACACAAAGATCACCTTGCCGCTGACTTGCGGCGTCGTGCGCTGGTTAAAGGCGGAGAAGCGGACGAACGCCTCCTGCCCCTTCCGTACATGGTCGATGTCCTTGGGCTGGACGTGTGCCTCCACTTCGAGATCGTCGCTGTCCGGGACGATTTCCATCACCGTGTCGCCGGACTTGATCACACCACCGATCGTATGAACACTCAGCTGGTGGATCACACCGGACGTCGGTGCACGCATCTCGATGCGGTCGAGCTGATCGCGCGCGGAGATGCTGTGCTCGATGAGTTCGCCCTCCTTGGCCTGCGCCTCTCCGAGATCCTTGACCACTTCGCTGCGGAAGTCCTGGTCGACCTTGACGATCTGCAGTTGCGCCTCGCCGATCTTCGATTTCGTCTCCGCGATGCTCGACACCAATTGCCCGCGCTCGCCATCGATCCGCGCTGCCTCGCGTTGCAGGGTCGTCAGCCGGGTCAGCGGCACCAGCCGCTTGTCATAAAGGTCCTGGACGCCGGTCAGTTCACCGTTGATGAGTTCGATCTGCTTGGTCTTCGACACGGACTGGGCTTCCAATCCGCTGATTTCCTCGGTGAGCTGCTGCACGCGGCCCTGCTGAAGGTCCTTCTGGCTCTGTCGGGTGTTCTGGCGCGCTTTGAACAGCGAGGTCTCCGACGCGATGACGCTGCGCACGTTGTCTTCGTTCATCCGCGACGTCAGCTGGGACGGAAATTCCGGCTGCTCCGTTCCGTCGCGTTCGGCGGTCAATCGCGCAATCTTTGCCCGTATCTCGTCGAGCTGCTTGCTGACGGTCTGCAGATTGGCCTGCGCCTGGGTGGGGTCGAGCCGCAGCAACAGATCGCCGGCGGCAACCCGCTTGCCGTTCTCGACCTTGATCTCGGCGACGATCCCGCCGGTCGGGTGTTGAATGGTCTTGACGTTGGATTGCACGACCAGGTTTCCCGGCACGACGACCGCGCCGGCCAGAGGCACCAGCGTCATCCAGCCGCCAATGATCACCGTGGCAGCGATGAGGATTCTCAAGCCGGTGCGTAGCTCGCGCTCATAGCCGCGCCCGGTTCGCGACGAAAGGTTGTCGCCAGGCAGTTCGTCGATGGCATCGCCGGTATTGAGCAGGAATGCGACGCCGTTGTTGACGGCGGACGAAGCCGTAATGATCGCGCGCCCAACCGGCGTTTCGGCCTGCAGTTTGATCGGGACTCGCGATCGGGCCGGGCCGACCTGAGTTTGCAGCGGGTTGAGCTGAGATCGAGATGGGTTGGGCTGAGATTGAGATGGGCTGACCTGAATGGTTGGTGGCGAGGCGTTCCGCGTCGCGATGGCCCGGCCAGCCTTTGCGGCGCCGGCCTTTGCGGCGTTCGGCGATTCGATATCGACGGCGGAGATCGACGGACTGCGCCGGTGGGGCAGCGGTGCCGCGATTTCGCGCATCATGTCGCGCCCAGGATCTTCCGGGAGAATTGTGCGCAGTCCGAACGGTCGCAGACAGATATCGAGCGCCCGTTCCACCGTGCCCTTCTTCTTGCGCTTCGACCGGCGCGCCGGTGGACGCCGACCGTCGCGCGAGGGACGCCTCCCTCCCGATCGCGAATCAGGTTGCCCGTCGTCGTCGAAGGCCTGGCGTAGACGCTGCAATTCCAGAATCAGGGCGGTGCCTTGCGGCCCATGTCCCTCGTTGCGCGGTTCGACGCTCCAGCGCCGATCGGCGCCGTCCGGCGTCCTTGCCCTTTGTTTGCGTGCCATAGTTATGCCCTCTCGACTGCGGCCGCGCGGCGAGCCGGCTTGTTGGCGTCTGCCACCGCTGCCACGGCGGGTTGCTGAGCGAGACCGGGTTTCGGTAGTCCCCCGGCAACGCGGGAAAAGATCTCCTGGCAGGTGCCGAAGGCAATCGACTTGCCCTCATACAGCACCATCGCCATGTTCAACGACGCGAGCGCGCTCGGTCGGTGTGAAATCACGATGACGATGCTTTGATTGCGGCGCAGAGACAGAATCGCCTGGCTCAAGGCGTTTTCGCCGTCGGCATCCAGGTTGGCGTTGGGCTCGTCGAGCACGATTAGAAACGGATCGCCGAAAACGGCGCGCGCGAGGCCGACCCTCTGGCGCTGGCCAGCGGAAAGCGCCATGCCGCCCTGACCGATCCGCGTCGAGTAGCCTTCAGGCAGACGCAGAATGAGATCATGCACGTTGGCGAGCTGCGCGGCCTTCAAGATGGAGTCGGAGGTTGCGTTGGCGTCGAAGCGCGCGATGTTTTCGGCCACCGTGCCATCGAACAGCGCAACATCCTGCGGCAGGTAGCCGATATGGCGCCCGAGTTCCTCGTTCGGCCATTGATCGAGCGCTGCCCCGTCGAGCCTGACGACTCCCTGCAGCGCCGGCCAAATCCCGACCAGCGCCTTCGACATCGAGGTCTTGCCCGATGCGCTGGCGCCCAGCAGAGCCAGTCCCATGCCGGCCTTGAGCGTAAACGAGACGTTGGAGACAATCGGCCGGCGGTCGCTGCCGGGCGCCGCGACTGCGAGGTCCTCGACGGACAGTTCGCGGCAGGGACGCGGCAAATCGATCGGAGGTTGGGGCGGCCTCGCCGTCGCCTTGCAGATTTCCCGCAGCCGCGCGATTCCCTGGCGCGCCGCGACGAGCTGCTTCCAGCTGCCGAGTGCGAGCTCGACCGGAGCCAGCGCGCGGCCCATCAGGATCGAGGATGCCATCATGACGCCGCCGGAAGCCTGTTCGGACACCACGAGAAACGCGCCCATCCCGAGCATTCCGGACTGCAGCACGTAGCGGAGCACCTTCGCGCCGGATCCCAGATTGGAATAGACGTCGGTGGCGCGCATGTTCTCGCGCAAATAATATTCGTTGACCCGCGCCCAGCGCTGCGCAAATCGATCGGCCATCCCAAGCGCACGCAGCACTTCCGCGTTGCGCTGGGTGGCATCGGCCAGCACCTGCCGCTGCGCGGCAATATCGGTCGCGGCTTTGGCCGCGCCGCGCGACAGTTTTTCGCTGACCAGCGTCATCGCGATGATCGCGGCAGTGCCGATGACCGCCGTGAGGCCGATCAGCGGATGGAACAGAAACAATCCGATCAGAAAAATCGGAATCCAGGGCATGTCGAGGAACGCGGTAGGCCCCATGCTCGACATGAACGAGCGCAACTGATCGAGATCGCGCAGCGGTTGCTGCATCAGCATCGGCCGCACGCCGCGCAGCGGCAGGGTGGCGAGAGCGTTGTGGATCGAGTCCTGCAGGCCGACGTCGAAGATTGTGGCGACCCGGCACAGCATGCGCGTGCGCAACGCGTCGAAATATCCCTGGATCAGATAGGCAATCAGCACCATCATCGACAGGCCGAACAAGGTCGCAAGGTTGCGGCTCGGGATGACACGGTCGTAGACCTGCATCATGTAGATCGAACCCGACAGCATCAATATATTGATGACGCCGCTGAATACGCCGATGCCGATCATCCGCCGCGCAGCCAGACGCATCCCCTCGGCAACGGGATCCTCGGACGCCGCTACCGCAGCCGCCTGCTCTGGCCCGACCGAGAACGCTTCCCGCGGACGATCATGACCAAGACTCATCCTCTCCTGCCTCCCCAAGCAGCACACCCCAAACAGCACACTGACCGACCTTCGTGATTGACAGCCGATGCCGACCATTTTCCGGCAAGATTTGGACAACGATATTTTTTCTGCGCGAAGAAGGTTCCGTAATTCGCGCGATCGCCGGCGTTGTTAACGTAGCGAATTCCGCTGTGATTGCGATCCGTGCAGGTGTGTCTTTCGCATCAGCACAACGACGAATATCGATGACGCTGTCGATACTTACACGAGGGTGACAGATGCCGATGCATTGCAACGCCGCAATCGTCACAGTTTTGTCGGTCAATCACCTTGGCTTCTGCCCTTATTGGCCAAGGTGTGGGCCGAATGAAGCCACGAAGCTAAATGAATCTTCAATTCATGCGCTCGAATGCGCGATCAGATTCCTGTTTCCGGTAACAGCGAGGTGAAAAGAACAAGCAATGGGTCCCGCGGCAATGAAGCGTAGGACCTAGGACCAGGCAAGACACTATCCGCGCCAGCCTCTGTGCTGACTGTTGGATAGACCGGATGGTTCGACCCGCGCATGGGCGATGCCGATAGAACCAACCATTCGTGCTCACTGGTTTCTCGAGACGAGAAGTAGAGGGTCATTCCGTTCGCCGCTCGGCGGAGGGATCATCTGGGGGACAGTCAAGTTGCGTACCAACAAGAACAACATTTGGCGGAGAACTCCGCCTTGCGAGTCAGTGGGGCGGCAGAACAACGTGCGATCAGGCAGCGTAAGCGGCAAGGTGCGACCTTTGCGGTGGAACGACATCTCCCGTTCCGAGCTCTCTCTTAAGGGAGGGCATCAGTGAGAATCCGCAAGACCGACTATGGAACCATCTTCCTTCACTGGGTACTTGTCGGCGGCATCAGCGTTACGCTTGTCACCGGATTGCGGATGGCGACCGAGGGGCCGGATCATCTCTGGGTCAATATGTTCGACAGCGTGCTGCCGCGCACGCATGTTTGGGTTCCCCACATCTGGGCTTCGATGATCCTGGTCACGGTATCGCTCGCGTATGCCGTGTATCTTGCCAAGTCGGGTCTCAGCCGTCGCGTTCAGATCGACAAGGCGCGGCTGCGGGCATTGATTGGAAGGCGCCAGGTGCCGCGGCTGAGCGCATTTAGCGCTATCCTGACCTGGACGTTCTTCCTGACCATGGTGGCGTTGATCGTCAGCGGTGGCTGTCTTTACTTCGGTGTCGGTGCGAACCACTTCGTAAGGTCGATACACTGGTACGCGACATGGACCGCGCTCGGTTTTGTCGGATTGCACGTCCTCAACCACGCTGCGATCGGCGGCGTCTCGCAACTGGCGCGAATCTTCCGACCGGAACGTCTGCCGGCGCCGCCGCCACGGCTGGATGCCGTCGAGTTGCTGACCATGCTGGTCGAGCAGTCGGAGCGTCTGACGGCGGAACCTGAACCGGTTGCGAAGACCCCCATGCAGGCGCCGTTGCAACCGGCGCAAGCGCCGAGCGACGCCAGCGGAAGCCGACAGGATTCGCCGTGGAACGCGCGGAACTCGCGTGAGGAGCGGATGATGGCCAGGCGCGCGGCATCCGTGGCCCCGAAATCCGTCGCGCCGGCTGCAGCGCCGAAGAATGTCCCACCGCGAAGGCGGCGGAACCCGACGTTCCAGGCCAATCCTCTCGTGGTCGCATTGGCCGTGGCGATCACCGGCGCGTCCCTGGTGTTGGCCGCCGACCGTTACAGCGGCGACGTCCTGATCATGCATCGCATCGACACAGCCGATGCGCCGGTGCTTGACGGCGACACTTCCGATCGGGCCTGGCGCAACATCGAGCCGATCGAGATCATGACCAACCAAGGCGGCAATCTCGACGGCAAGGGAGATTCCCGCGTCGAGATCAAAGCTGTCCATGATGGCAGCTGGGCCTACTTCCTGTTTACCTGGGAAGATCCGACGCGCTCGCTCAAGCAGTTGCCGCTGGTGAAGGAACGTGACGGTTGGCACATGTTGCACAACGGCTACGAGAACGGCGACGAGCACGACTATAACGAAGACAAGTTTGCGGTTCTGTTCACCACGCTCGATGTGACGCTCGCAGCTGACAGGACCTTTCACGCGAGCCCGCAGCCGATCGCCGACATGCCGGCGACCAAGACCGGCCGCGGTCTGCATTACACGCCGGGCGAAGGCATCTATGCCGACGTGTGGCAGTGGAAGGCGACGAGCGGCGGCCCGACCGGCTGGTTGGACGATGACAATTTCGGCCCGCCGCTTCCGCCGACGCCGCTCCAGACTCGCAACATCGTTCCCTACCGGGGCGGCTTTGAACCAGATCCAGGAACGGCGAACTACTCCGACAATTTCGTCCTGGACCTCGATGCGGACGGCAACCGCAACGTGACGCCGGTCCGTCTTCCGAAGGACTTGGCCGCGATGACCAAGGCGATGGGTGAGATCGTGCTCGATCCGAATGTCGGTGAGCCGGACGGCGCGCGCTGGTTCATGACGGATACCGAATCGGTTCCCTATTCGGTGGAAGCAGATCGCGCCATTCCCGTCGGCACCGTGATCCCGGGTGTCATCATTGCCGGAGAATATTCCGGCGACCGCGCCGACGTCCGATGCGCGGCCCGCTGGGCCGCCGGCCACTGGGCACTCGAAGTCGCGCGCCGGTTGGATACCGGAAGCAAATACGACATTCCGTTCAAGTCCGGCATCTATATGCGGGTCTCGGTCTTCGATCACAATCAGATCCGGCACACCCGGCATCTACGACCCATTCGCGTTGAGGTAGAATAATGAGCAGAACCTGCAAGGTTACGGTCAACAACGAAACCTTTGAGGCCAAGTGCGGCGACCTGCTGCTCGACGGCGCGATCGCGAATGGTGTCGATCTGCCTCACGATTGCCGCAGCGGCGTCTGCGGCACCTGCAAGGTGCGCGTGGAAAAAGGCAAGGTGTTCGGTGGCCAGGACGGCGATAGCGACATGATCTATGCCTGCCGCGCCCGCGTGGTGTCGGACGTGAAGGTCATCGTCGAACCGGTTCCGGATACGGTTTCGGTATCGGCCGAGATCGCCAATATGGTTCGGCTGGCTCCCGATATTTTCGGCGTCGATCTCAAGCTGCAGAACAGGCTGCGCTATCTGCCGGGCCAGTATTGCAAAGTGCAGTTTCGCGGCTTCCCGGCACGCTGCTACAGCCCGACCTATCCGCTGCAGGGCGCGCCGCGCGACCGGCTCTTCCACTTTCATCTCCGCAAGGTCCAGGACGGAAAGATATCCTCGGCGCTGGGTCGCGAAATCCGCGTCGGGCATCGGGTCAAGCTGATCGGCCCCTATGGTAGCGCCTTCTTCAGGCCAAAACACCGGGGGCGCGTCGTGATCGTAGCCAGCGGCACCGGCTTTGCGCCGATGTGGTCGGTCGCCACCGCCGCGATCAAGCATCGTCCGCAACGTGAACTCGTCTTTATCGTGACCGCACGCACGCTGCAGTCGTTCTACATGCACGCAGCCCTGTGCCGGCTGGCCCGGTTCCCCGGCGTAACGATCATTCCGGTGGTGTCTGAAGCGCAGAACGTCTCGCCTGCGATTCGAAGCGGGCGACCGACCGAGCACATGCCGGAACTGACGCCCAACGATGTCGTCTACACGGCCGGCGCGCCGGTGATGACGGAAGCCGTCGCCAAGCTTGCGCGCGCGGCGGGTGCACGATGCTACACCGATCCGTTCAGCGCGAACCACGGTGCTGGCGAGGAGGTCGGCTTGATCACGCGGCTGACCGGCTGGCTGGATAGCTCGCGCAGCAGCGGCGGCGCAATGCTGGAGCCGATGGGCTCGCGCATGTCCGCATAGACAAGCTTCGCGGTCCCGACAGCACTGCTCCCGTCATAGTCTGGCGGGAGCGATGTCGTGCGCGGGACTATGTAGGCCGATGCGGGCGGCGACCGGCGTCGGACACTCTATTATAGGCGCCAATGGCTAGACGTTTCCCCGGTCTGACAGCAGCTTGATGATCTGGTCAGCGAGCTGCTCCGGTTTTTGGCTCATCGTGGTCAGATGCAGCTCGGGCGATTCCGGAGCCTCGTAGGGCGCGTCGATGCCGGTGAAGTTCTTGATCTTTCCCAGGCTTGCCTTGGCATAAAGTCCCTTGGGGTCGCGCCGCACGCATTCCTCGAACGGCGTGTCGACGTGAACCTCGATGAACTCGTCCTCGGCCACGAGACTGCGCACGGTGTCCCGCTCGGCCCTGTAGGGCGAAATGAACGAGCAGATCACGATCAATCCGGCGTCGACCATCAATTTCGCCACCTCGCCGGCGCGCCGGATGTTCTCGACCCGGTCGGCCTCGGTGAAGCCGAGGTCGCGATTGAGACCATGCCGGACATTGTCGCCGTCCAGCAGCATGGTGTGACGCGCCATCGCGAACAGCTTCTGCTCGACCAGGTTCGCAATCGTCGACTTGCCGGCGCCCGACAGGCCGGTGAACCAGATGATGCAAGGCTTCTGATGCTTGAGGCCCGCGCGCTCCTGCTTGACGACCGTCAGCGGCTGCCAGGCGATGTTGTTGGCTCGTCGCAGGGAAAACGCGATCATTCCGGCACCGACGGTGCGATTCTCGTAGCGGTCGATCAGGATGAACGATCCGGTGCGCCGGTTATGCTCGTAGGCGTCAAAGCTGATCGGGAGCGTCGTCGAGACGTTGCAAAGGCCGATCTCATTGAGGCCGAGCGTTGTCGCGGCCAGATGTTCGCGGGTGTTGACGTCGATCTTGTATTTGATGGCGGTCACGCTGCCCGAGACCGACTGCGCACCCGCGCGCAGGATGTAAGAGCGGCCCGGAACCAATGCCTCCTGGTCCATCCAGATGATGTGGGCTGCGAACTGATCCGCCACTTCGGGGCGCGCCGCGGGCCTTGCCAGTACATCGCCGCGACTGACGTCGACCTCATCCTCGAGCGTGATCGTCACCGCGTCGCCGGTTTCGGCGCGGGAGAGATCGCCGTCATATGTCAGGATGCGTTTGACGCGGGAGGTGCGCCCCGAGCCCGAGACCACGACGTCGTCTCCCGCTGCGATGCTGCCGGAAGCGACCGTTCCCGCAAAGCCGCGAAAGTCCTGGTGCGGCCGGTTCACCCATTGGACGGGAAAACGGAAGGGCAGGTCGGCGGTCTCCGCGCGGATGTCGATGCCCTCGATGTAATCGAGCAGGGCGGGACCGTGATACCATTCCGTGTTGCCGGATCGCCCGACGACGTTGTCGCCGTGGCGCGCGGACAGAGGAATCGGCACGATCGACGAGAAGCCGAGCCCCGAGGCGAAGGTGAGATAGTCGCCGACGATCCGGTCGAACACTTCTTTCTTGTATTGGACAAGGTCGATCTTGTTGACCGCCAGCAAGACGTGCCGGATGCCGAGCAGCGAGCAAATGAACGAATGGCGCCTGGTCTGGATCAGGACACCCTTGCGGGCGTCGATCAGAATGACGGCGAGCTGCGCGGTTGAGGCGCCGGTCGCCATGTTGCGGGTGTATTGCTCGTGCCCTGGCGTGTCGGCCACCACGAACGAACGCCGCGGTGTCGTGAAGAACCGGTAGGCGACATCGATGGTGATCCCTTGCTCTCGTTCCGCCTCGAGCCCGTCGACCAGCAGGGCAAAGTCCGGATCGCCGCCGGTCGTGCCGCAGCGCGCGCTGTCGGCCGCAAGCGCCTGCCACTGATCGTCAAGGATCAACCGGCTGTCGTGCAGCAGGCGCCCGATCAGCGTCGATTTGCCGTCGTCGACCGAGCCGCAGGTGATGAAGCGCAGCAGATCCTTGGTCTCAAATGTGTCGCGCCGATCCCGGCTTTCGGTGTCCATCAGAAATAGCCGTCCCGCTTCTTCTTCTCCATCGACGCGGTTTCATCGCCGTCGATCAGACGTCCCTGCCGCTCGGAGATCCTCGCCGACCGCAGTTCGGCAACGACGTCCTCGATCGTGCTGGCGTCAGACAAGATGGCGCCGCTCAGCGGGTAGCATCCCAGCGTGCGAAAACGGATCTTCCGCAGTTCCGGGACTTCATCGGGACCAAGCGGCAGCCGGTCGTCGTCGACCATGATCAAAGTGTCGTTGCGGCGAACCACCGGGCGTGTTGCGGCGAAATAGAGCGGCACCAGGGGAATGTTCTCGAGCATGATGTATTCCCAGATGTCGATCTCGGTCCAGTTGGAGAGAGCGAACACGCGCATGGTCTCGCCGCGACGGATCCGGGTGTTGAACAGATTCCAGAGTTCGGGCCGCTGGTTGCGCGGATCCCAGACGTGGCCCGCGGACCGGAACGAGAAGATGCGCTCCTTGGCGCGGCTCTTTTCTTCGTCGCGACGCGCGCCGCCGAACGCCGCGTCGAATCCGTAGGCGTCGAGTGCCTGCTTGAGCGCGTCGGTCTTCATGACCTGGGTGTGGAGCGACGAGCCCGATGTGATCGGGTTCACGCCGCGATCGATGCCGTCCTTGTTGACATGCACGATCAGATCGAGGCCGAGCCGCTTCACCGTGTCATCGCGAAACCTGATCATGTCGCGAAACTTCCAGGTGGTGTCGACATGCAGAAGCGGGAAGGGGAGCTTCGCCGGATAGAACGCCTTGATCGCGAGGTGCAGCATGACGCTGGAATCCTTGCCGATCGAATAGAGCATGACCGGCGCTTTGAATTCGGCCACCACCTCGCGCATGATCTCGATCGACTCCGCTTCGAGGCGCTTGAGGTGAAGCGGCAGCGTACGTCGTTGTGCCCGCGGGATCATCGCGTCGGCGCCGGTCGCAAGAGCGTGACGATTATCCGACGGGCGATAGAACTGTCGTTGCGACATTCTTGAAACACTCTAGCAAGTCGAAGTGTGGCCATGATCGGCGACGACCCTGCAGCGGCGGCCGCCAACGCGCAGGGTATGCCGAACGTCAGCTCCGCGTCGACTGCGGAGCTGGTGAGCGGACGCGGCGCGAGAATCGGGGTGCGGTGGTTTGGAGTTTGTTTGTTCGTCGTGCATGATTTGCTCGGGGCATCCTGGTTCGAACGGCGGACATTGGTTCGATAATTGGTTTGTGGCACGCCAAGTCGATGGCGCTGCTGTGGCGGGACGGCCTCAAATCCGGCGGAATCTGGACGGGGGAACATTGCACAAAATACGCGCTGCATTGCCCGGACATCAACATATTTGCGGCCCCCGGTGCTCTTCTTTTGGCCCAATTGGCGCGATTAATTCGCATCTGCTTGTGGCGCTACAATAGCTCACCAAGCCGACTCGCGTCGGTGGAGGGGCCCTTTCGTTCTACGCATCCTCGTAATCCTGTGGAGGGCGCCAAGCGGGAGTCGAGATGAAACTTGGGGAGATGATCTAATGGCAACAACCTTATTCAACAAGACGGCACTGGCGAACGGCACGTCGAACTTGATCGTACGCGCAGATGCGATCAATCAATCGACGGACGTCGTGCAGGCCGGCGTTGTCTTCAACGATGCGGTCCGTGCGTCGCTGGGTCTGTTCTCTTTGGCAGGCAGCGGCAACTCGAACCCGTTCCTGGGGAGCTACACGACCGATATCCATGCGGTCCAGAACGACATCGCGGCGATGCTCGCCACGCCCGGCGCCGTGACGCTCGGCGGTCAGGCCTTTACCCTGAACACCACCGACACCGCGGTCTTGACCAACGTCCAGGCGCAGCTCAGCACGCTCTTGACGGCTGCGGCACAGACCACCAACGCAGCGACGCTGGCCGCCGCGGACCAGACCATCCACGCCGTGCAACTTGAGATCTTGGGGGAGATCAACAACGATCCGCATCTCGCGGCTGGCCTTAACAACGTTACCTTCCTGGCCAATACCGGTGCGCATGACGTCGGGTTCCAGAACCTCCCGGCGGGTGCTGACGATCCGGCAGCGCTGGCTGCGGCGACCGCTGGCAACAGCCTGCATGCGGTCGGTACGGTCTTCAACGCCGCCACTGTTGCCGCTGCCGGCGGTATCAACGCGGGCAATCTCGCCGAGATCACCAACGACTTCACCGCGGTTCAGAGCGGTCTGACCAACATCCTGAACAACGCGACCCAGCTCGCCGCGATCGAAAAGGGCGAAACGGCGAACGCCGCCGCGTTGACCACGATCCACCTGCAGACGGTGCTGAATCAGATCAACCTGCAGCTCAACAAATATGACGGTGCGGCAGCAGCCGGCAATCAGGCGGCACTGCGCGGCACTGCCGACAATCTGCTCGACATCATCGATATCGTGCAGAACGATACCAACCTGAACATCGCGTCGGGCGGCAACGGCATGGCGGGCCATGCTGGCGGTTTCTCTGAAATGCCGGGCGGTTTGACCGGAACGGTCACCAAGTTCCAGGATAACCAGGTGCAGACCAATTTCTGGGCCGCGTTCCTGGCCGAAGCCAACACGATCAACGCGCATCTGACAGGAATCGCCAACGGAACCCAGAAGGCGACCGCCACGCTGATCACGCAGATCCAGAACTACCAGCAGTTCGGCGCCAACTTCGACGCCGCGCAGGGGGCAGTGTTCCAGGGCCGGTTCGACAACGAGTTGAACAACGGCACGCTGGAGGCCGATAGCGCCGCAGCCGTGAAGGCACTTCAGGGCATCCTGAACCACGATACGGGCGCAGCGCTTGCTCACGACAACGCGATGCTCGTGGCGGCCGGCATGGGCTTTGCCGCCGACGCCATGGACGTCTCGGGCAACAACATCGCGATCGGCGGTGCCACCTATGTCGGCACGGCAGTCACGGTGTCGACCGCGACTTCGGTGCATGGCCTGGCACAGGGTACGATCCCGGTGACGGCGACCCCGAATATCGCCAACGGTACCGGCGGCACCGCGGCCACTGGCACCACGACGACAGGTGGTGGAACGACGACGGGCGGTGGCACCACGACGGGTGGTGGTACCACGACGGGTGGCGGCACCACCACGACGCCCCCGACAAGTCACCATCACCACCACCATGATGCGGCTCCGGCTGCAGCGGCTGCGACTCACGCTACGGCTGCCGCCCACACTGCTGCCGCGGCGGTCACCGCACCGGTCATCGACCACCACGCGATGCATCATATGTGGGCCTGATCGGCCAGCGCGCCGAAAAGGTACACGATCGAAAAAAGCTCCCCAGCGCAGAACCTCCGTTCTGCGCTGGTTTGGCTTTGAACGATGGGCGACGTCGTAAGTGGTCCCGCCCGCAATTGATCCCGGATCTTTGCACAATCGATCGTCCTCACCGCGCTCCTGCCGCAGAGTTGCCGGCTTCGGAGCCTTTGTTGGTTCACGCCTCACCGTTCAGCCGTGCGTGTGCTTGCGCACGCCACCAGTCAGACAGCGTCGCCCATGAATGACTCAGCCATTGCCACCCGGCCTCAGGCTACCGCAGCCACACCCGTTGCCGGTGGTTACGCGCTCCACACAGCCGAACAAGCCTATCGGCAGCTTCTTGCCAGTCAGCCCCGCCATTTCCGCGCGTTGTGCGGATTGGCCGCGGTTCGCGGACAGCTTGGGGCGCTGGATGAAGCGCGCGAGCTGATGGCTCAGGCGGTAAGTGTCGCCGGCCAAAACGTCGACGACCAGATTACGCTCGGGACGACCTTCATCCGGATCAACGATGTTGAAAGCGCGCTGCGGCATCTTGGGACGGCCGTTCGCCTCGACCAGGGCCATGCGGGCGCACGCTTTCACCTCGCGAACGTCCTCTCCAGCCGTGGCGCCGTCGCCGAGGCGGTGACGCAGTACGAAAAGGCGCTCGCGATCGAACCGAATAACGCGGAGGCCCATCAGAATCTTGGTGTGGCTCTTCAGCGCCTGGGTCAGTTCCAGTCTGCTCTATCGCACCACGAGGCTGCCCTCGCGATCTCGCCGAAATCGGCAGTCATTCATGTCAGCCTGGGCGACGCCTGTCGGCATCTTGGCCGATTTGATGCAGCGGCGGCTCAATACGCACAGGCGCTCGCGATCAATCCGGCGCTGACGGACGCGCACATCAATCTCGGTGGCTGCTTCCACGCGACCGGCCGTCGCGAGCAGGCGATCCGCAGCTACCATCGCGCCTTGACGATCAATCCCGGTCTTGCGGACGCACATTATAACCTCGGCAATCTCTATGCCGAGCTCGAGAATCCGGACGCAGCCATCATTCACTACGAGCGTTCCCTCGCCCTGAACGCGAGCTCGGCCGAGGCCCACAACAACGTTGGCAACGTGCTGCGAAGGCGTGGTCGCAACGAAGAGGCCATCGAACACTACAAGAACGCGATCCGTCTCAAGCCGACCTATATTCCCGCGCAGCGCAGTTTGGGCGATGCGCTGCAAGCGCAGAACCATCTCGACGGCGCCATCGTTTGCTATCGGGCTGCGCTGGCCACCGAGCCGCAGGATGTGCCGACCCTGAATCGGCTTGCATCAACACTCCTCGTCGCGGGACGCCTTGACGAAGCGTCGCGGGTGTTCGAGACGGCGGTCGGCATTGCGCCTGACAATATCGGCATCCAGCACAACTACGCCTCCCTCAGGCCGTTTGCCGACGGCGACCGGCGCCTGGCCGGGTTGGAAGCGCTGATGGCGCGCGAGGCCAGTCTTTCCGACGAACAACGGATGGTGCTGCACTTTACCCTCGGCAAAGCCTATGCCGACCTCAAGGACGCCGACCGGTCATTTCGTCACTTGGAGGCCGGCAACCGTCTCAAGCGTCAGCAAATAAGTTATGACGAGCGTGGAACCCTGCTGCTGATGCAGCGGATCCGCGACACCTTCACGAAACAGGTCCTGCAAGCCAAAGCGAATGTCGGACACGAGTCCGATGCGCCGGTCTTTGTCGTCGGCATGCCGCGCTCGGGAACGACTCTGGTTGAACAAATCCTGGCCAGCCATCCGCGCGTCTTCGGCGCCGGTGAGGTCAGGGATCTCGTGGCCGCGGCCTCGGTTTTTTCGGAGCGAACGGCGAGCGCCTATCCGGAAATGCTCGCCAGGATGTCGGACGACGATCTACGAGAGCTCGGCAAGACCTATGTCGAGCGGCTGAGCAAGGGTGGAGCAGCGAAGGATCGTATTGTCGACAAGTTGCCTTCCAATTTCCTGTTCGTCGGGTTGATCCATCTTGTGCTTCCGAAAGCCAGGATCATCCATATCAAACGCAACGCGATCGATAATTGCTTGTCCTGTTTCTCGCTCCTGTTCGAGGAGGATCAGCCTTTTTCCTATGATCTCGGCGAAATGGGTCGTTACTACAAGGCATATGCCACGCTGATGGACCATTGGCGGTCGGTTCTGCCGCCCGGCGCGTTGCTCGACGTACAATATGAAGACCTCGTCAGCGACCTCGACGGCCAGGCGCGGCGTCTTGTTGCGCATTGCGGGCTGGATTGGGACAAGAGCTGTCTCGCCTTTCACGAGACCGCGCGTCCCGTCAACACCGCAAGCCTGGTTCAGGTGCGGCAGCCGATTTACAAGAGTTCGGTCGGACGCTCGCGGTTGTATGGCTCGCGGCTCAAGCCGCTCATGGACGCACTCGGGATCGACGATCCGTCCTCTTCAAAAGCCGATCAGGGTGCAATTGTCAGCCGTTCCAAGCGCGGTTCCAAACGGCCCGCGACGGTCGACGACCCGTCCAATCCGCCAGATCCGGTCAACCGCGAGGCTGAAGCCGGAAAGCCAGCGGCGGCATGGCCCGACCTGGCATCTGAGGTGGCCCACAAGCTCCGGGAACGCGGCGACCTCGCAAACGCGGAGCAGCTCTTCAGCGCGGCGCTCGCCCAGCGCCCGACCCATTATAGTTCGTTGTTGGGGCTGGGTTCGATATGTGCCAGCACCGGTCGTTTCGACGAGGCGAAGCGCCACCTCACGCAGGCGGTCGCGATCAACGGGGATGCTGCCGAAGCCCAGGGCAGCCTCGCCGCAGTCTACGCCAGCGCGGGGGACTCTGACGATGCAATCGCCCATTACGAAAAGGCCCTCGCGCTGGCCCCAAAACATCCCGGCATCCATTATGGGTTTGCGGCGCTGCTGCATCAGCTCGGGAGACACGTGGAGGCGATCGAGCACCTCAAGCGAACTTTGACGGAGAAGCCCGATCATCTCGACGCCTATTTCACGCTTGGCAATGCGCTTTATGCCATCAATCGGGATAACGAAGCCATCCAGTGCTATCTGAAGGTTCTGGAACTGAGCCCACGCCATCCGGAGACACACAACAATCTGGCCAACGTCTATCAGCGGCTGGGCCAGATGGATCGCGCGATTAGCCACTACAAGACGGCGATCGAGATCAAGCCGGACTATGCCGATGCCTATGGTAATCTCGGCAATGCCTTTCTCGTCACCGAGCGGCTCGAGGAATCGATAGAGCAGAATCGCCGCGCCCTCGCGCTCAAGCCGGAACGGTTTGGTTCGTACAACAATCTGGGTGTGGCACTGCAGGCGCTGGGGCGGTTCGAGGAGGCTGAAGCCGCTTTCGCGCGGGCCATCGAGCTATCGCCAAAGGACGCGTCGATCCACCTCAATCTCGCGAACATGGGACGCTTCGAGTCGAACGATGTTCGGCTTCCTGGTCTCCGGAAGCTGATTGAGGACGTCGGTTCCCTTGATGTCGATAATCAGATCGCGGCTCATTTTGCCATCGGCAAGGCGCTGTCCGATCTCAAGCAGAACGACGAGGCGTTCAAGCATTTGCTGAAAGGGAACGCCCTGAAACGGCGGACCATCGACTACGACGAGCCGCAGCGACTGGCCATGTTCGAAAACGTTCGGACGACGTTTTCTCCGGACTTCATGAAGGCAAGGGCGGGCGGTGGCGATGCCTCGTGGTCGCCGATCTTCATTGTCGGCATGCCGCGCTCGGGAACCACGCTCATGGAGCAGGTCCTGGCGAGCCATTCGAAAGTGTTTGGTGCCGGCGAGCTGGAGACGTTCAAGGACGCGATTTCGGAAACCGTCAACAACCATGGCATCTTGCGGGCCTATCCAAAGTTGGCCGAGGCCCTGTCAAAGGATCAAATCCGCGAGCTCGGAGAATTCTATACCAAGGGTGCCCGCGCCCGCGCACCCGAAGCTGAACGGATCGTCGACAAGATGCCGCTCAATTTCATGTTTGTCGGGCTGATCCACCAGGCGCTGCCGAACGCCCGCATCATCAATTTGCGCCGCGATCCCCTCGACACCTGCGTCTCCTGCTTCTCGTTGTTGTTCACGGGAAACCAGCCTTTCGCCTACGACCTTGCCGAACTCGGCCGCTACTATCGGGGCTATGAGAGTGTCATGGAGCATTGGCACAAGGTGTTGCCGCCGGGTGTCCTGATCGATGTCCATTACGAGGACCTCGTCGATGACCTGGAGGGAGAAGGAAGACGCGTCCTCCGCCATTGCGGGCTCGAGTGGGAAGACGCCTGCCGCGATTTCCACGACACGAAGCGGCCGGTGCGAACGGCCAGTCAGATGCAGGTGCGCGAGCCGGTTTACCGGCGCGCGATCGGCAGCTGGCAGAAATATGCCAAGCATCTCGGGCCGCTGGCCGAGGCGTTGGGCATCGACATCGGTGCTCAGCAGGCGGAAATGTCGTCCGTCGGCTGAACGGACCGCGATCGGCTGACCCGGGAACAGAGCGCTGGCGCAGCAGACGTCAAAGCGGCACGAACGCGAGCAAGGTGCCGGTCGCCTGCGACGGTGGTACGCAAATGCCGCCGTCGCTGCGGATACCGGCAGCGCCCAAGGCTTGCTTGGTTGCCGCGAGATCCTCTGAAGCAAGGACGAGACCGGCGCCGCCGCGCTCGGGCAGACCTGCCAACGGGACCTGCGGATAGCGGCGGCCGAGCTGATCGCGGGTCAAGAACACGAAGTCGGCGCGATCTGCTCCCGAGGGCACGGCGACGGCGCCATCCGCTTCGCCGCGTGCCTCGCGATCGATCAAGCGGGCGAGGTGCGCGGCATCTGCGGCCGGATCGGGCGTCAGGACCAAGACCTGCTTGAGCCGCTTCGCGGCGTTGGCATGCCGCATCAGCTCTGGAATCCAGACCGTGTCGCGGGTCTTGTGCTCGCAGGCGAAGATGCGCACGCCGCCCGGCGCTTCAGCGATCGGCCATTGAAACACCCGGAATTTCGCGGCGGATCGCCTGCCATCAGGCATCGTCACCGGCCGCTCGAAGTCGATCGGGCCGATCGGCGGGCAGCCGCGTGCGCGAATTTCCTCAGCGCCGGCGGCGGAATCGACCGCGGTAAAGGCGATGCGCTCGATGCCTTCGCCGCGCTTGTCGAGGAATGCCCGCGCGGGAGCATTGTGCTCGGTGGCCGTGAGGACGCCGAGCAATTCCACATAGTCGGGGTCGAGCATGATGGTGGTGTTGCCGGATCCCATATGCGCGCTGTGGGTGCCGCGCGGCGAGATCGTGAATCCGAGGTGCTGCCAGGTCTCGGCAGCCGTGTCGAGATCCTTCACCATGACGACGGCGTGGTCGATACCGATGACGTTCTTGAGTGCCACTCTTTGGTTTCCCGGCAACAAATCAGCTGACTGAGGTAATCAGATCGTTCCGTTGCCGGCAAGCCGACCTCAGCTGGCAAAGGACGAGGGCCGCGGGATCGAAGGGGTTGCGCAGGTGTAAAGCGAATCGATCAAATCCGATCGGCCCGAATTCACCGCATTTAAAGAACTTTGACCCATGATGGGGAGAAGGGTTCACGGTGACCGTGTCGTGCGAAGAGCGCTGCGAGGTCCCCGGCACATCAGGGTGGGTGGTAGGTCATCCTGCCGGCTCGCGTGTTGGCGATCAGAGAATTTGATCATGCACCACAAGCGTCTGTATGAGCGCATTCGGCCCGACGGCAGGATCGCGCGTTCGGCCAAAATATTCATTGGTCCGAAGCTGCCGGTCATCGCCTGCATTCTGCTCGACTATTCCGCGGGCGGCGCGTGCATTCAGCTCGAGAAATTCGCTGATCTTCCGCAACGGTTCGAGCTGATCTACGGGACGACGCGAAAGCGGTGCCGGATTGTCTGGAAGCGTGCGCTGCGAGTCGGGGTGACGTTCTAGCCGCGCGCCGCGCCAACGTGCGAATCGTCGACGGCTTGGCTGTGACTGCAACCATGTGTTGCTGTGCGCGTGCGGAATACGCCGCTGGCGTTGCGCGCGATATCGGCGCGTTGCTTTTTTGACCGACAGTCTCAACAACAGCCTTGGCGCAGACATAATTGGATGGTGGCTTCATGGCTCATGAGCGGCCATCGTGCGGCGCGCATATAGATTGTGTTTCTCGATGAAGTTAGCGACTTTGGTTCTCATCCTCTCCACGGTTTCGTTAAGTGCTGCCCGCGCGGACGATGCAAGCGTGCGAAGTCTCCAGTTCGCACAGATGACCCAGTCGAAGCCAGAGCATCAACCGACCGGCGCATGCACGCCCATCGGGTTGACCGCCAACGGCGACATCGTGTTTCCCTGGGAATGCCGGGAAATCATCGAAAAACAACGCGGCCCCGTGACGGTGAATGTTCCGACTGTGCCGAGCGATCCGTCCGCGAGGGATCAGCCCGCACCGCTGAATGCGCGATCGGAGGATGCAGTCGCGCCGCCGGTGCCTGCGCAACCAACGGTAGCGACAACAGGCGACCATGCGTCCTCGCCGCCGGACGCCAACGCAGCTTTGACAGCGAAGCCTCTCGCGCATCGGCAGCGCTTCTCTGCCGTCCGTCACAAGGATCAACCTGCGACCACGCAACCGCATCCGGCGGTCGGCGCCGTCGTCAAGGTATCGAGCAAAGACACAGCAAACAAAGACACAACAAGCAAAGACACATCAAACAAAGACAAGGTCGCGTTGCAGCGCGGCGCGGCCCAGAAGTAAGACTTAACCTAACCCTGCCCACGCAAGGCTCTGCGAGCGACGGTGATGCCAAGCAGCTCAGCGCAGGCCGTTGCCGAGGGCCGTCCAGTTTCCCCAGGGAACGCTGGACAGGCTTCGCAGATCGGTCGCCAGAGGACGCCTGATCTGCCTGTCGTGCAGCGCGACGACCTGCTCTGACTCCCTGATTTTTTGCCGCAAGTCTGCGACGAGCCCTGCGCTCTGATCAATTGCCTCTGGGTCGGAAAGCTCGCCAACGAGAAATTTGGCGGTTTCGATCCGCTTCAAGGTCGAGCGGTTTTTTCTCAGCTGGGCGCGATGCCAAGCGATCTTGCTATCACTGTCCGCAACCATTGTACTCTCCTTGCGTCTGCAAAGCGTTGAGAAACTGTTTCCGATTCGCGACTTTTTGGAGTCAACTCATTGTTGATTGCGTGATCGGGACCCCAAGGCGGGATCCGCGTTTTTTCGCGTGGTCCGGATGTCTTCGCACGAGGCATGGATGGCCGAAAACGCTTCTGCGGCAGCGTACAACGATCGATCCTGCTTGGCGCGCTCGCGAGAAAGCCCCTGATCGGATCAACTACGACCTTCCGCCTATATTGGCCGAACGATGTTGCTGTACCCTTGCTTGCGATGGGCAGAACGTGCCGCATCGATAGCTCCGCGCATCCAATCGTAAATATACGAACGCGGTCACGAGACATTTCGGAGGAAACAGATGAGGCTCGGTAGCAGGAGTTTCTTTGCTGGCGTTTCGGTCGCTGCCGTTTTGGTGGTGGCGGCGGGCGGCGCCCTAGCCAATGATTCGGTCGTCAAGGCGGTATCCGATCCCAATGGCTGGGCGATCGCGGGACATGACTATGGCAACACCCGCTTTAGTCAGCTCAATCAAATCAATTCGGAGAACGTCGGCAAGCTTCAATTGGCTTACTCGTTGTCGTTGGCCTCGCTTCGCTCCAACGAATCATCTCCGGTCGTGATCGGCGACACGTTGTACGTATCGACGTCGTGGGGTCCGAAATATGTCTACGCGATCAATGCCGCCACCGGCGCGCCGAAGTGGACTTATCAGCCGGACATACCGGATGACGTGCTGCAATATGCGTGTTGCGACGTCAACAATCGCGGGGTTTCCTACGCCGACGGCAAGATCCTTGTCGGTCGGCTCGATGGCATGCTCACGGCGCTCGATGCCGCCACCGGCAAGGAGCTTTGGACCTCGAAGGTGGTCGACTACAAGCAGGGCTCCGTCATCACTTCGCCGCCTCTCGTCGTGCGGGACAAGGTCATTACCGGATTCGGCGGCGGCGAATATGGCGCCCGCGGCGCGCTTCTGGCGTTTGATCTGAATACGGGCAAGCAACTCTGGCAGACCTATACCGTTCCCGCACCCGGCGAGCCCGGCAGCGAAACGTGGAAGGGTGACACTGGCCTTCACGGCGGTGGCGTAGCCTGGCTGGTCGGCTCCTATGATGCCAAGACTGACACCGTGTACTGGGGTACCAGCAATCCCGGTCCGTGGAATACCGGCGTACGCTCGACCGGCGACGGCAATTTCGGCAAGCTGACGAACCTCTATACCGCATCGAGCCTCGCCATCGACCCCAACACCGGCAAGATCAAGTGGCACATCCAGGGCACGCCGGCAGATGCCTGGGACTATGACGGCGTCAATGAACTGCTGCTGGCCGATCTGAAGATCGGCGGAGCCGACACGCCGGTCCTGATGAAGGCCGACCGCAACGGCTTCTTCTTCGTCGCCAACCGCGAAACCGGCAAAGTGATCTCGGCCGAAAAATACGTCTTCGCGAACTGGGCGAAGAAGTGGGACATCACTACGATGCGTGCGGAGGAAGATCCGGACAAGCGCCCGGGTCCGGGCCATCCTGCCAAGGACATCTGCCCGAACCTGATCGGCGGCAAGAATTGGCAGCCGATGTCGTTCAATCCGCAAACCGGCCTCGTCTACATTCCGAGCAACAATGTCTGCATGGATTGGTCGGTGAGCGACGTTTCCTACAAGCGCGGCGTGTTCTACCTCGGTGCTGAATTCCCGACCAAGGAAGGGCCCGGCGGATTCCTCGGCGAGTTGGTTGCCTGGGATCCGGTCGCCAACAAGAAGGTCTGGGGCCTCAAGGAAGACCTGCCATTCAATGGCGGAACGCTGAGCACCGGCGGAAACCTGGTATTTTCCGGCAACCTTCACGGCGATTTCCGGGCCATCAATGCGAAGGATGGCAAGGTGCTGTGGAGCAAGAACCTGGGCAGCGGAATCGGTGCAGGTCCCGTGACCTACGCGGTCGATGGCAAGCAATATGTCGCCATCGTCGTCGGACGCACGGCGGCCCTTCCTGCCTTCCTCGGCGAGATCGGCAAGAAGATGGTCGCCGCGGCTCCCGAGGGCGGTGCCCTGTTCGTGTTCAGCCTGCAGTAGGACAAGCAAGTGGAGGCAGCAGTGCCAGTGTGGTCAACAGTTCCAGACGCAGCCCGTCACGCATCATGCGGCGCGCGGGTGGAGAAGATCGTTCGGGCGCTGCTGCTCTCCACCATCATGGTTGCGCCGGCTTTCGGAGCCGGCGCAAACGAGATAAAACCGCTGCGGCTTTGCGCGGATCCGACCAACCTGCCGTTCTCGAGCGACGATCCGGCAAAGCCTGGTCTCTACCTCGAGATCGGCCAGATGGTCGCCGAGAAACTGGGGCGTCCCGTGACCTACAGCTGGTACAAGTCCTATTTCGGCAAGCGGACGGTTCGGGAAACGCTCTTGAGCAAGCAGTGCGACGCCATGGTCGGTCTGCCGCAGGTGGACGATTTCATGGGGCCTGCCGTGATCTTCTCGAAGCCGATCGCGAAGGAAGGTTACGCGCTGGTCAGTGCGAAGGGCCGGAATATCGCCGGCGTCGATGACCTCAGGGGGTTGCGGGTCGCCGTGCAGTTTCAGTCCACGCCGCAAAACCTGCTCGCGCTTCGCGACGAGATCGAGAAGGTCACGGTGCTCAGTCCCGAGGAAGGAATGAAGGTGCTCGAGCAGGGAAAGGCCGACGTCGCCTTTATCTGGGCACCGGTGGCCGGTTGGCTCAACACGACGGTCTATGGAGAGAAGTTTCAGATCAAACCCACGGCCGGCGACGGGCTGGCCTGGCCTACGGCGATCGGCTTTGCCAAGGCGTCGAGCGGGCTGCGCGATGACGTCAACGCGGTTCTGCCATCCCTGCGGGCGGATATCGACAGGCTGTTTGCGAAATATGGCGTGCCCAACGACGCCCCGATCAAATTCGGCGAGCTCGGCCATCCGACCGCCGTTGCGGTCGCGGGGCCAACGGAGCCCACAACTGTCGGCCAATCGACCGGCGACAGCAAGCCCGCCGACGCCAAGGCTGCGGGGAACGCATCGGCCGGTCACGAACTCTTCAACGGGACGTGCGCGCACTGCCACGGGCCTGACGCCGTGCAGGCCGAGCGGCGGATCAATCTGCGCCTGTTGAAGAAACGATATGGCGACGACATGGAGACGACCTACTGGAAGACCGTTCACGATGGACGGCCGTCCAAGGGCATGCCGGCCTGGAAGGAAGTATTCGGCGACGATGAACTCGGCAACGTCTTCGTCTACTTGCAGACGGTGCAGGAGGCCACGGACGGTTCGAATTGAGATCCCGTGAGGGGAGGATCTCAAATTGGTGCCGCTTTTCGATCTCATGTTCGTGGATCGGATTGGCAGCTTGAAGTCGCACGAACTTCAGATCGGCGGCACCCGTTGCAGCTCATGCTTTGCGCGAGGCTCTCATGACGGGCTTCCTCATCATCGATGATCATCCGCTGTTTGGCGAAGCCCTGGGCAATGCCATCCGGATCTCGCATCCGGAGGCCCGAATTTTCGAAGCGGCCTCGATCAAGGGGGCGCTGAGTATCCTGGCAACCGAGCGCAACATCGATCTCGCACTGCTGGATCTGCTGTTGCCGGGTGTCGTGGGATTTTCCGGCTTTCTGAGCCTGCGCGACAGCCATCCGAAGCTGCCAATCCTCATCGTATCGAGCGTGGAGGATCGACAGACGATCCGCGAGGCGCTTGCCCTGGGGGCGGTCGGCTATCTCTCCAAGTCGACATCCGTGAGCGAACTTTCGGATGCGATCACCCGGGTCTTGAGCGGGGCGGTTTCAGCGCCGAAGGGTTTCGCGGCAACAGGAGCGGGGGAGCAAACCGAAGCCGCCCTGCGCGAAAGAATAGGGAAGCTGACGCCGCAGCAGTTGCGCGTCCTGCACCTGATCAGGAACGGCCTGCAGAACCGCGAGATTGCCGCGGAACTGAAGCTCGCGGAATCGACCGTGAAAGCTCACGTCACCGAGGTCTTGCGCAAGCTCAAGCTCTTCAGCCGCAACAAGGCGATCATCGCAGTCGGGAACATCGCCTTGCCGATGCCCGCGCCCTGCCAAAATCCAAAGGCCGGGCGGGAACGGCCGCCGTGACAGATGGCCGCCTGGCAATTCGCGGTCACGGGCCGCCGCTGCGCAGCTCATCGACGGCGGTTGGTGCATCTGATAAGAAATGGCGAAGGTTATAATCCTCTGTGGGTGCATTCATGGAGCGAACGGCTCGTTGCCAGTGTGGGAGGCTCGCCGCAACCGTCGTCGGGGCGCCGGCTCTTGTTACTGCATGCTGCTGCACATGGTGTCAGCGGCGGTCGGGGAGCGCGTTTTCGGTTGCGTCGCGATGGACCGTGGATCAATTCAAGTCGCGGGACGGCTTGAGCACGAGCTTCACGCGCACCGGGGAGGCGGGAGGTCGGGTCACGATCCATTTCTGCCCGACCTGCGGTTCTACAGTTTTCACCGAATTGGACACGATGCCGGGCTTCATCGGCATTCCCGTCGGCTGTTTTGTGGATCCCTCGTTTCCAGCGCCGCAGGTCGTCGTGTGGTGCGACACAAAGCCGAAATGGCTGCAGTTTCCGGCCGGAATTCCTCAACTGCGCGATCAAACCAGCCCAGTCGAATCCCGGTGACGTGACGAAACGAGAGTGGTCCTGGGCCCATTCGATTTGTAGAGGATCTTGCCGTCGGTAATTGATATCGATTTTCTGATGGGCGAAGGGCGCGACCGAACGCGATTGGCCAACACCATGCCGACGACAACCGAGACCAATCCAGTGAGGTTGCTTGTTGTCGAAGACCATCCGCTGTTTCGTGATGCCCTGGTCGGCGTCATCGCGACGGCCTTTCCCAGTGCCGAGGTGTTTCAGGCGATATCGATCGACGCCGCCCTCGATATTCTCGGCTCGAAAGGGCCGGTCGATGTGATCCTGCTCGATCTGTCGATGCCGGGTACCAGCGGGCTCCTCGGGGCCTTCCGTGTGCGCGTCGCTGCACCGAAAAGCGCGCTTGTCATCGTTTCGGCCCACGACAGCGCCCGGATCGTAGGGTGTGCGATGTCGCTCGGCATTTCCGGCTATATCCCGAAATCAACCGCGAAAGCCGAACTGGTGCAATCGATCCGCTCGATTCTCGAGGGCGAGGTCTGCGTCCCGAAGCGCTTCCACGGGATTGCGGCGGCGCGGCGCGCGGGCGCGGAAATTCAGGACCTGCTGCGCCAACTGTCTCTTCTCACATCCCAGCAGCTGCGCGTTCTCGACATGATTTGTCGGGGCTTGCAGAACAAGCACATCGCATACGAGCTCGGTATCTCCGTCACCACGGTCAAGGTTCATGTCACCGAGATCCTGCGAAAGCTCGGTGTACGAAGCCGTACCAACGCGATCGTCAAGCTGTCGAGCCTCGATTTGACCCGCCCGGAACGCAGCGCGCCGGCGGCCGTTCGCAGTTCGGGAAGGGTCACGCCGTCTTGAACCGGGACCGGTTTCGCTGGCTCGCGAATCGATCAGGTCAACAGGAAAGAGAGCAGGGACCGCATCTCGGCAGGCTTGATCGGCTTCTTGAGCAGTTCATGTCCGAACGATGCGACGTCCGAGGCGGCTTTTGCGGAATAATCGGCCGTGACGATGATGGCGGGGACGTCGGTCTTGATCGCGTTGCGGATATCTTCGACGGCTTCGATGCCGGTCTCGCCATTGTCGAGATGAAGGTCTGCGATGATGACGTCGGGAACTTCGTCCAGCGCCTTCAACCGGTCGAGCGCGTCAGCGGTCGACGTCGCGACGGCCACGTCGCAACCCCACTTCTCGAGCAGACTGGTCAGCCCCTCGGCGCTCGACAGATCGTTTTCGATCAGGAGGATCCGCGCATCCCCCATGCCTCCATAGGTGGGTTCGGGTTGCGAGGGCCCACAGCGCGATGCAGCCTCGTCGACGACGGCGGAGCAAGGCACAATCACGCCAAACATCGATCCTCGCCCGAGTCGTGACTTCAGATTGATTTCATGACCGAGCGCGGTCGCGAAACGCCGAACGATCGATAAACCAAGACCGATCCCGGCATCGTCGTCGATGCTGGTCTCCCCACGTTGAAATTCCATGAAGATGGCTTCGCGCTGGGCTTCGGGAACGCCCGGACCCGTATCGTACACCTCGATGCTGACATTGGCGCCCCTCGATCTGCATCCCATGAGCACGGCGCCCCGTTGGGTGTAGCGGAGCGCGTTTGCCACCAGGTTCTGCAGGATACGCCGCAGCATTAGTGGATCCGACAGGACGGTCCTGGCGCAGGGGCCGATCTTCAGAACAAGGTGACGCTTGGCGGCAAGCGGTGCGAATTCCTGCCGCAGCCCCTCGAACAGCGTCGCAACCGAAATCGGATGGCACTCCGGCTTGAGAACGCCCGCATCGAGCTTGGAAATATCCAGAAGGGTCCGCAGCAGGTCTTCCAGGGTCGCAAGCGAGCGATCAATCTGCTCGGTCAGCAGTGCTCCCTTCGGCGAAGTGGTCATTTCGGCAAGCGCGGACAACGTCAGCCGGGCGGCATTCAGCGGCTGCAGCAGATCATGGGTCACGGAAATGAGCACCGACGACTTCAGGGAGCTCGCGGCTTCCGCCTGCTGCTTGGCCTGGGACAGATGACCGTTGGTCCTTTCCAGCGATTGCAGCGCCTGCTTGAGCTGCTGGGTTCTGTTGCGAACCTGCTGGTCGAGCGAGATTGCGGTTTCAAACAGCGAAAAGGCATTGAGTTGCTGATCGGTGGAACGCTCCACGCGTGACATCAATGCCGCGTTGATCTTCCGAAGCTTGGCAATCTCGCGTTCGAGCGACGCGGTCTGGTCCGGCTCAAGGTCGATCAAGGCGCCATCCTTCGCCGTCCGATCGCAACGCCCGTCAGCGTTTGATTGACGTGCATCGATCGATATTGCTCACCATAGGTCTGAAATCCGATGACATTGTTGCGGCGATACAGGTCGGACATTTCCCGCGACAACTGGTGTTGTTCGACTTCCAGGCGGCGCAGGACGCATTCGAAGCCGATGAAGATGGAGACGTCACCGAGATCGGCGGTGAGCTGCTTGAAAAGCTCGTTGGTCGCGTCGATGGGATTCTGGATCCGGGCGACGGTCAGAACCATTCCTTCGTCGATGGCGCAGAAAAATCGAAGCGATCCGTCGGGATCCATCCGCTGGATCGAGCGCGCGTAGTAAGAGCCGCCCACCCGCACCAGGACCGGATGCGCGGCAAAGGACAGCGCATCGAGCTTGGTGTCTCCGATCCCCACCGCTCGGGAATATTCGATCGCCGCCGGCTCGGCATTGATCTCCTTGACGATCCGGCGCTCGATATCGGCGTCGGTCACCACCATCTTGACCGACGTCGGCTCGAAATGGTCGCATTTGAAGAGCCGGAACGGCAAGCGCGTCTTGATCAAGATCAGAACCGCGGCATCCGAATGCGCTCGCCCGTCATAGAAGACCCATGACTTGCCGAACCGCAAGCCGTCGCCAGCTGACCCGCCCACGACCGGAATATCTTCCAGCGAGGCGTAGATGGCGGACATCAGCGCCTCTTCGCGCTGACACATGCCGTCGATAAACAGCAGGCCGAAGGCCTCCTCGCCGCAGCCGCCATGCTCGGTACGGCCGGCAAAGTCCTGATGCAGCTCGCTGCAGATCGATCGGCCGTGATCGACGCGAAAGCCCGCCAGGTCCGGAAAGGGGCGTGCCGCGACGGTAAAATCCGCCGCCTTGAAGCCCATCGCAACCACGCTGTCCTCGTCCCAGCCGCCGGGCGCCAGTTCACCGGCTGTGGTGCAGCCGAAGATCGGTGTTGCCGGAAACTCTCGCGTCAGTTCCTCGATGAAGATCGCGGGATCGTAAAATGGCGACACGAAGACGATGATCATCGCGAGATCAAGCAAATGAAGCTGCCGGGAAATCTCCCCGGCCGCTTCGCGCGGTCCCACGGTCTTGGCCTGCGCGACGACAATGCTGTCGCCGACGCTGCCTTGCTTCCCTCCCAAAGGAAATCCTCTTTTAGCGGATTGTTGTTTTTCTTTGATGCTAGCGGCTTTGGGATGCCCCGGCAATGTTCGCCCTCTTGCTGCCGGGGCCGGCAAGGCGCCACGGCTACCCCCACGGCTCAACCTTGAGCACGCGATGCAGCGCCGCTGGCCCCGTAAGGGTCATCATCGCGCCAATTGCGTTGCGCTTCAGGCCTCGCGCGGTGGTCCCCAACTACCGGAACGGCTGCAAGCGAAGCCCGGGCTCCGGGGACGCCTCAGATCCGCACCTCATTGGCTGCCGGCGGCGGAGCGATAGGTTTCCGGTTGATCGACAACGGGCCCAAGGTAGTGGTTCGTCACATAGACGGCGCCGATGGCAAGCAATACCCCCAGCGCGATGGCGAGTACCGTCGGTACGAGAAATTCCAGAGTAATCTCTTTGTGGGTCATCGCTGATAACTCGCTCTGACCTACCCCCTGACCAGATGACCACTTTCCACTGAGTCGGGAAACCCCGGCGTTGCCGTTCATCGCCATTGAGGTGAGGCGTTGCGATTACCGACGCGCTTGGGCGATCGCAGGCGGCCGGTGAGGGGGGGACATGAGGGTTCGGGCAATGCGGTCCTGCGCTATGGCGTTGGCAGGCGTGCTCGCCTTGCGCGGCGCGGACGGTCGCACAAACCGAGCCGCAATCCTCGCGGGCCGAACGTCTCGCGGCCGGCCGCGATTGACACGACTTTTGCCACGAATCACGTCTACGGCCGACTGAGCCAAGCCTCGGGTTCGATCCTTTGGTTTGGTCAGGCCCGACGTGTGTCGTCCGGAAACGTTTGCGCGTCGGGCCGCCCAACCGAGTTGATCGATCGTGGCCTGCACACCGCCGGTGTGAGCGAGATCACGCTAACGGACAATAAGATCAATCCGCGCCCATGCGCGGAGGGTCACGCGCGAGAACGCGCGACCATCAACAGAATCCCGCCGATCTGCGGCAGCAACGCCAGCAGCACCAGCCGCAGCATCGCGAAGTCATTGCCGTTCGGCTGCAGAACGCCGTGGCTGACCCAGGCGACGATTCTGACGGCGGCCTCGGTCTGCGGATCGGCGGTCTGTTCGACCGTGCGCATGGCCGCGTCCAATACCTGCCGACGATCGGCGACCGCGACCTCGCGCTCGCGGCAGAACTTCCCGACGCCGCCTTTGCACTCGCGGTCCCGCGCCGCCATGGCGTCGTTGAGTGCCGCCTGGGCACTCTGAACCGCCGGCGTCACGCGTGACGCGCGCGACAGCGTCACATCCGCGATGTTGACCGACGCGAACCCGATGCCCGCCGTGACTGCAAACACGAACGTCATGGCCCAGACACTCCAGCCGACCAGTGCAGTCGCCCGTTGCGCGGTCTGCCAAAGCCCGGCAGCGCAGGACGGCATCACCAAGGCAACGAGATCGGCGGCCACGCCGATGGCCAGGAACAGCCATGCAGCGACGTCGCTCGATCCCAGGGAGCGCGCGAACCAGCCATTCATGGTGATGCCGACGCCAGCCAGGGCCAGTGCCGCGGTCGATAACAGCAGCGGGGCGATTTGGCGTCGCGACCGTGTGACGGGCGCGGTCGCGGGCGACGTCACGATCGCCGGCAGCGTGTTCGGCGGTTCGGCGATGTCCATATCCGCCGACAAGAACTCCGGCGGTATCAGCGATTCGGAAGCTGCAAAGTCCATATCTTCCGAGACGGCGGCCTTTGGCTTTCGCGGTTTGCGCTTGCGGGTGGGTTTGGCGCGAACTGCGCCCGCCCTGGCCCTCTTTTTGGGCGGGACTTGATGGAGAGGGATGATAGATGCAGAAACGTCGTCAGCCATTGAAACCGCTCCTTTCGGTTTTGGTGGTCAGGCGCGGCGTCGTGCTTCCAACACGACGTTCGCGCCGCCTCAGAATCAAAGCACTCCCACACTTTCACCCCGCACCAAGGTTGAAGCAATACGCGCGCCAGCCAATCCACGGGTCCATAGACCCGCGCTGCTTACGCACAGGTTTTTTGGGTCTTGGCGGCTTCCGACAAGCGCTTGTCTATGTCTATTGGTGAGCGCGGTGGGGCTCGAACCCACGACCCCGTGATTAAAAGTCACGTGCTCTACCGGCTGAGCTACGCGCTCACTTTAGGTTCGCGAGGGTTTCCCATCGCACTCGACCTCGGGGCACGATTTCCGCGCAAACGCCTCTGACGCTTGCACGGGGGAAAACCGGCTTGATCCCGGATCATGCTCCAGCCGCGCTGTGTAGGGGTCAGACCCCTGCGGGTCAATAGTCCTGCGAGGCCGGGAGAAACGTGATCCCGAGGCCGCGGAATCGGCTGCGATACGGCCTCCTGGCGGACTGCTTCAGGCCGGCCGGCCGCGTCGTCGGCACGGGATCAGACGTGCTCGCGATGCACCTCGCCGCTCACCAGCACGTCGCCGGCGACGGGCTGCGACGAGGCGGCCGGAACCCCCGGCAGACTTACCGGACGCAGTCCGATCAATTCCGCCGTCCGCACCGCGCTGTTGCGCCAGAACGCAAACGAATTGATCCGCGAACTCTCGAGAATAGCGATCGCGACCGCTGACAGGAACGGCAGGCTCTCGAGCACCAGAACGGCTGCAAAAATGTAGATTTCACGGACCTGTTTGGTGCCGTTGGTAACCACCAGCACGCCGGCGCCGGTCAGCAGCAGCACGCCGATCACGGCCTCCCAGAACGCCTGGAACTCGATCGACATCCGCGACAGGCCGCCCTTCGAGGTGCGGGCGAACGGCAGATGCTCAGTAATCAGGCCCTGGGCCACCGCACGCGACACCGTCCATTGCACCGACATCGCCGCGATCATGGCGCCCAGCATCTGGCCGGTCTTCACCGGCACCCGCAGCCGATACATCAGCAGGAAATGTCCGAGCGAGACCACAAACGCCGCCATGATCGGCAAGGTCAGGATCTTGTCGGGGATGGCGATGTCCGCGAAGGCGACAATCGGCACCCAGACCAGGTTCAACAGCGCCACCAGCACGCCGAGGCTTTCGGCGCCCAGCCAGTTCAGCCAGCCCAGCGCGAACTCGTGCTTCTGGTCGCGCGTCAGCCGGCTGGCGCCGGGCAGGAAACGCCGCCAGTGCTTCTTGACGATCTGGAAGCCGCCATAGGCCCAGCGGTGGCGCTGCTTCTTGAACGCCTCGTAGGTGTCGGGCAGGAGGCCGCGGCCGTAACGGTGGTTGGTGTAGTGGGTCAGCCAGCCCTGCTCGATGATGGCAAGCCCGAGATCGGTATCCTCACAGATGGTGTCGCCGGCCCAGCCGCCGGCCATTTCCATCGCCGCGCGGCGGATCAGGCACATCGTGCCGTGAACGATAATGGCGTTTTCCTCGTTTCGCTGGACCATGCCGATGTCGAAGAAGCCGGCATATTCGCCGTTCATCATGTAGTGCATCAGCGAAAGATTCTCGTCGCGATGGTCCTGCGGCGCCTGCACCAGACCGACCCGCGGATCGGCGAACACCGGCACCAGATCCTTCAGCCAGTCCGGCTCGACGACATAGTCGGCATCGATGATGCCGATGATTTCGGCATCAGCCGCGGTGCGGTCCATCGCGATGCGCAGCGCGCCGGCCTTGAAACCCGTGACCTTCTCGGCGTTGATGAACTTGAAGCGCTCGCCGAGCGCACGGCAATGGTCCTGGATCGGCTGCCAGAAGGCCGGGTCCGGCGTGTTGTTGATGATGATCACGCATTCGAAGTTCGGATAGTCGAGACGGGAGAGCGCATCGAGCGTCTGCTTGAGCATGTCCGGCGGCTCGAAATAGGCCGGCACATGGATCGAGACCTTCGGGTAAGGCCCATCGACGGCCGCGTTGCCCTTGACCAGCAGGCGGCGCGGGGCGCGCCCGAAAGCGACGGCTGCGATCTCGTCGATCCGCGCCATGGCGATCAACACCAGCGGCACCAGCAGGATCAATCCCAGCGTCAACGCAAAGGCCGAGCCGAACACGAAATAATGGCCGTCCCAGTAGGCAAACACGGTCGCAATCCAGGCGCCGACGCCGTTTGCGGAGGCTGACAGCAGCAGCGCCTGCAGCACCGTAGGGTCGGGCAGGCGAAGGATCGGAAGCGACATCAAGACGCCGACCAGCAGCGCAATCGCGGCGAGCTTCCAATAGTTCGGATTGACGATCGGGCCTACCCAGGAGAATTTCGGCTCGCGCGCGGCATTGAGGATGCCCCAATAGGGGCCGACGCCGCCCTCGAAGAATTTCCAGGGCTGATCGATGCTCTCGACGATGTTGTATTCCATGCCGATGGCTTCGGCGCGGGTCACGAAGTTGCGCAGCACGGAGGCCTGTTCGAACGGGCCGGGATTGGCGTTGATCAGATTGTAACCGGCGCTCGGCCAACCAAATTCGGCGATCACGATGCGCTTGCCCGGAAATTTCTCGCGCAACAGGCCGTAGAGATACATCGCCTGGTCGACCGCCTGCTTGTCGGTGAAGTTCTCCCAATAGGGCAGGACGTGCGCGGCGATGAAGTCGACATTGGAGGCGAGCTCGGGATTGTCGCGCCAGGTGTTCCAGACATCGCCCGTCGTGACGGGAACATCGACCGACTTCTTCACCCGCTTGATCATCTCAATCAGGTCGTCGACCTTCTGGTCGTCGCGATGAATAACCTCGTTGCCGACGACGATGCCAACCACATTGCTGTTTCGCCTGGCGAGATTGATGGCAGCCGCAATCTCGCGCTTGTTGCGATCGACGTTCTTGTCGATCCAGGCGCCGACCATCACCTTGAGGCCGAACTCGGCGGCGATCGGCGGGACCAGTTCCACCCCGCCGGTCGAGGAGTAAAGGCGGATCGCGCGGGTGATCGTCGAGAGTTTTTGCATGTCGGCGCGAATCTTGTCCGCGCTCGGAATGTTGTCGACGTCGGGATGGGCCGTTCCCTCGAACGGCGCATAGGATACGCTGGGCAGCATGCCGGCAAAATCGGGGGCCTGTTGCTTGTCCTGCAAAATTCCCCATAGCGCGGCGTGAGCGGCGCTAACCAACAGCAGTACGGCAACGACGGCGCGCATCGCGACAAGACCATTCGGGGCTTGGATTTGGGAGAACGAACCTGTCCCCTAGGTTCGACCGGGACGACGGCGATTTAAGGATAATCCTGTCACGCCATTTGACAACTGATATGACGCCAGGGCGTCTGAAGGGCGCATGAACGTGACGATCGAAGGGTTGGACGGCTACGCCCGAGCGCGATGACTTGTCTTCGAATTCGTCATCTCGCTCTATCTTTTTGTTCGAGCATGATCTTTTCGGAAAACCCGTGCCCACCTTTCCGGATCATGCCGCGGTTCGACTATTTGGCCGGCGGCTGGGGCGAGGAAGTTGGCTGCGGCGTCGGCGACGGGGCTGGCGTCGCCGCCGCAGCCGGGGTTGCCGAAGCCGCAGGTTGCGCTGCTGCGGGGGCCGGCGCAGCCGCTGCCGGCTGCTGCGGCTGGGCCGCCGGGTTGATCCAGCAGGCTTGGACCCGGATGTCCAGGCTGCGCGGCACCTTGTCGTCGATCTGGTCGCCAAACCGGGTCAGGCAGCGGAAGGCGGCCTGGACATGACCGCCGGGACAGCCGAACCGGTCGTAGAGATCGAGGTGGCGAAAGGCGGTATCGAGATCGTCGACCCACATCAGATGGACGACGCGGCGGCCAAGCCAGACGCATTCCGGGTTCCCGGCGGGGCCATTGATGGCCTGGGCAGCTTCGACGAACTCGGCTGTCTTGCGTTGATTGTCCTTGGCGGCGTCGGTCGGAGCATTGGCGGCGGGCTTGCCCGGCTGATCGCCGCTCTGGGCGGACGCGCTACCGAGTCCGAGCAGCAGGAGCAGGCCGGGGATCGCAAGCTGCCGCACAATCGTCATCTTTGGCTGAAGCACCCGACGCATAAATTCCCCGATAAATCGCCCACCTAACGTCCAACCCTGGACGCATCGGTGATGCCGTTGAAATGGGTCTCCAATACGGCCGAGACGCCACATGAATGTCCGCGAAATCCCATGACGTGAATTTTGGATTTTGTCCAGCAAACTCACAACTTTATCGGTTGGCCCTGAAGCCTTGGGCCAAACAATGGGCTAGGACACGCGAGGCCGCCGCCCTTGGCAGATCGGCGGTGACCGGCTAAGCGACGAATGCAGGATCGAGGAGTGAGCCAATTTCCCTTCGTACACCACTGGCGCTGTTGCTCATTTCGCTTGGCGCGATTGCTGCCGTGTGGTGGTGGCTGGCCACCCCTATCACGCTCGCTCGCGCCCCGATCGATCCCGACGCCAAGCTCCAATGCGTATCCTATGCTCCGTTCCGCGGCGCCCAGACCCCACTTGATCCGACCCTGCGTGTTTCCGCCGAACAGATCGAGCAGGATCTCACCCAGCTTGTGAAGATCAGCGACTGCGTGCGGACCTATTCGATCGAGAACGGCCTCGATCAGGTGCCCGACGTCGCAGCAAAAGTCGGACTGAAAGTCATCCAGGGTATCTGGCTTGGCAGCAATCGCCTGAAGAACCTCTCGCAAATTGCGATCGCGGTCCAGCTGACCAAGGACCATCCGGGAACAATCACGGCATTGGTCGTCGGCAACGAGGTGCTGCTGCGCGGCGAGATGACGACGTCAGACCTTGCCGGGACCATTCGCTTGGTGAAATCGCAGGTCAGCATTCCCGTCACCTATGCCGATGTCTGGGAATACTGGCTGCGCAATCGCGAGATCTATGACGCGGTGGATTTCGTCACCATTCACATCCTGCCCTATTGGGAAGACTTCCCGATCCGCGCCAAATTTGCCGCCATCCATGTCAATTCCATCCGGCAACAGATGGCGGTGGCCTTTCCGGGAAAGGAAATCCTGATCGGGGAGACCGGCTGGCCGAGCGAGGGCCGGATGCGCGAGGGCGCGCTGCCGTCGCGGACCAACCAGGCCCGCGTGGTTTCGGAGATCCTGAGCCTTGCAAAGCGGGAAAATTTTCGCGTCAATCTGATCGAGGCCTACGATCAGCCGTGGAAAAGAAAGCTCGAGGGAACAGTCGGCGGTTATTGGGGATTCATCGATTCTGCCCAGCGTGCCCTGAAATACCCGCCGGGCGAGGCGATCAGCAACTTCCCGTTCTGGAAGCTGCAGATGGGGTGCGGCATGGCGTTGGGCGCCATGGTGTTCGCGGCCGCCATGCTGACGTTGCGGCGCAGGCCCTGGACGCCGCGGCTCTCGTCATGGATCGCGATCGCAATTTCCGCGACCACGGCCGGCATCCTGCTGGGCGTCGCCGCCGACAAGATGGTCTACGAGAGCTACGGGCTGGGCGGCTGGTTGCAGTGGGGGGCACTGCTGGCGGCTGGCATCGCCGCACCACTGCTCGGCGCGCATGCCCTGATGTCGGGGCGGGCCATGCCGACCTTTCTGGATCTGTTCGGGCCGCGCGACGGCCGGACACAATCGATCCTGACCTATCTGCTCGGGGCGTCTCTGGTCGTGACCGCATTGATCGCCGGCGAGACCGCGCTCGGCTTTGTGTTTGACCCGCGCTATCGCGATTTCCCCTATGCCTCGCTGACCATGGCCGTGGTGCCGTTCGTGATCCTGACCCTGAACCGCCCGCAGCAAGGCGCCCGTCCGATCGCGGAGGCGGTGTTTGCCGGATTGCTGGCAATGGCCGCGGTCTTCACGGCCATCAATGAGGGCCGGGATAACTGGCAGTCGATGTGGACCTGCGCGATCTATCTCTTGTTCGCGGTCACGCTGTGGCGGGCGCGGGCCGGGCAAATCCCAGAATGAGCAGGCCGATCGCAAGCCCCGACAGGGCGATGTTGTAGAGCACGATCCCCAGACCTGCGGCGATCAGGCCGCCGGTCAGCAGCACGATGGATGGGCGGATGACGTGCAGCGTCGCGATCACGAGGGCTGCGATGCCGAACACCGAATTCTTGAACAAATAGGTGCCGACCAGCCGGGCCTTGCACAGCACGGTCTGTAGCCCCGCGTCGCAGGCTAGCGCGACCGTCGAGAACTCGACGGCGAAATAACGCAAATACAGCGCGTAGCCGATGGTGACGAAGCCAACGACCAGGAGCCACTGGACCTGGTAGGGCGTGAGCCGGAACGGAGTTTTCTTCATGAGAGCGCTTTTCCAGCCAAGTGCGTACCGGTTCGCGTCAAGAGAACGCGTCAAGACAAGAAGCTATGGCTTTCGTTCCGATTCGGCCGGAACGGAACAGGCCGTACCGGAATATGGTCGGGAAAACCGGTCGGGACAACCGCAAAGCTGTTGTCGAACCCGAGCTTGCGCAAATCTTGAAAAATCAGATTTAAGTGTCTGTCAGGACAGGTGTATTTGGTCTATTTTCCGGACCGGCCGAACAGTGAGGACAGGGTCGATTGCGGCTTGGCCGACACCGGCTCTTCCCGCCGCGTACGCCGCTGGCTCCCGTGCCGCGACGGGCTGGCTTTCACCGCTGGGGGCGCGGTCGCCCGCGGCGTCTCTTCCGCCTGCATGGCGAGGCGCTGACCGTCGAACACGGTGGTCTCGCAGCCGCGCTCGCTTTCGATCAGGGCGGCGCAGATTTTCGCCGCCGCCGCCGCATCCGACAGCGGGCCGGCGGCAAGCCGGAGCTGCATGCCGAGCCCGCTACTGCGTTCCTTGACCACAATGATCGGACGCAACGACGCAAGTTCGGCGTTGACCTTCAAGAGGCCGTGCCACAGCGCCCGCAGTCCGCCGACCGAATTGGCGCTGCCGAGGTCGACGGCAAATTCGGTGCGCTGTACCTTCGACGATGCACCGTCCGGCACCTCGGCATCGTTGGCCGCGGGCGCAGCCGCCGCCACCTCCTTTTCCTTTTCAACCGGGGGCGCTGCGTCCTTGTCGGCGGTGGGAGCGGCACTCTTTTCGGCGGTGGGAGCGGCACTCCTTTCGGCCGGTGGAGCAGCGCTCTTGTCGGCCGGGAGGACAGCGTTCGCCGCCTTGGCGGGCTCAATCAGCTTGGAGGCCGCGGGATCGGGCGGCCCCATCAACGATTTTGGGCCGGTCAGGGGTTCAGTGGGTGCGTTGGACACGATCTTTGGCAGCGAGGCGACCGCGGCCGTCGCTTGCGTCTGAGGCTGGGATTGTGGCGGCGGTTGTTGAGGTTGAGCAGGTTGGGATTGTGGCTGGGATGGGGCGGCGGAAACCTCGGCCCGAGGCCGTTCGGGTCCAAAGGCGGTCGTTGTGGTGACAGGTGCCACATTCGGCGGTGGGGCCGCGGCCGCCTGGGCCGGCGCGGGCGGTGCCGGCTCGGTAGCCGGAGTTGGCGATGGCGGTGTTGCGGGAGATTTGGCCGCAACCTGTTGGCTCGAAGCGGTAATCGGGGCGGAGGACTGTCGCGCGATCGCGCCGGTGACCTGCTCCAGCCCTTGTTCGAGCACCGTGACGCGGGAATAGAGCCGGTCGCGATCGCCATTGAGCGTCTCGACGGCGGACGCCAGGCGCCGCGTCTCGTTCTGGCTTTCACGCGTCAGCGACTGCAGCTGCTGGGCCTGTCGCGAAAGATCGGCCGCCGCAAGCTGATTGCGGTGCAATCCAAGCGAGGATTGGTTGGCGAGCACGGCGACAGTCACGGCGCCGACCGCGCCAGCGGCCCACGACCCGAGCCGCCACAGCGCGCGGCGATCGAACTCGTTCTCCTCGGCCAGAAGCCCGGACAGCACGCCGCCGGTATTCTCGGTCCCGAGGGCACCGGCCAAATGGTCGGGTTTCTTTGCCATGCGAGCTGGAGCCTCACCGAATCATGGCCGAAGATTAACAGGAATTGGCCCGTGAACTTGAATTCCGGACGTTTGCCGGAACCCAAAAACGCTTTATGACGGCGCGGGGGATCTTCCTGGCCTGGGTTGAAGGAGGCGCATGACCGTTCGTTCCAGCCTGACTGTCGTGCTTGCGGCCGGCGAGGGCACGCGCATGCGATCGAGCCTGCCCAAGGTGCTGCATCCCATCGCCGGCCAATCGATGCTTTCGCATGTGCTCGACGCTGCGCCCAAAGGCGATGCTGCGCGGCTTGCCGTCGTGGTCGGGCCCAACCACCGCGCGGTCGAGGACGAGGTCAGGCGACTGCGCCCGGATGCCGACACATTCATCCAGCGCGAGCGCCTCGGCACGGCGCATGCGGTGCTTGCCGCGCGCGAGGCGATCGGCCGCGGCGCCGACGACCTGCTTGTCGTCTTCGGCGATACGCCGCTGATTTCGGCCGAGACATTCGAGCGGCTCCGTGGACCCCTGCAGAACGGCGCGGCGCTCGCCGTGCTCGGGTTCCGCGCGGCGGACCCGACCGGCTACGGCCGCCTTCTGCTCGAGGGCGACCATCTGACAGCCATTCGCGAACACGCGGACGCCACTTCTAGCGAACGCGCGGTCACCCTCTGCAACGCCGGTGTAATGGCGTTCGACGGGCGCAAGGCGCTCGAGATCATCGACAAGATCGGTAATGCCAACAGCAAGAACGAATATTATCTGGTCGATGCCGTCGGCATCGTTCGCAAGCTCGGATGGGAGGCCGTCGTGATCGAGACCGGCGAGGACGAAGTGCGGGGCATCAACGACAAGGCGCAGCTCGCGCAGGCCGAAAGCGTCATGCAGGCGCGGCTGCGACGGGCGGCGCTGGAGGCCGGCGTGACCATGGTCGCGCCGGAAACGGTCTATCTGGCGGCCGACACCCGCTTCGGCAGGGACGTGACGATCGAACCCTTCGTCGTGATCGGCCCCGGCGTCTCCATCGCCGACGGCGCCGTGATCCATTCCTTCACCCACATCGTGCATTCCTCGATTGGCAACAATGCGCAGGTCGGTCCGTTTGCGCGTCTAAGACCCGGAACCTCGCTTGGGGACGGTGCGAAGATCGGCAATTTCGTCGAGACCAAGGCCGCGACGCTGGAGGCCGGCGTCAAGGTCAATCACCTCTCCTATATCGGTGACACCCACGTCGGTGCCTTCACCAACATCGGGGCCGGTGCGATCACCTGCAACTATGACGGCTTCTCCAAGCACAAGACCACGATCGGGAAGGGCGTCTTTGTCGGCTCCAATTCTTCGCTGGTGGCGCCGCTCAACATCGGCGACGGCGCCTATATCGGTTCGGGCTCGGTGATCACGAAAGACGTGCCGGACGACGCGCTTGCGGTCGAGCGCAGCCAGCAGACCACCCGCGAAGGCGGCGCCAAGCGCTATCGTGAGATCAAGACGCGGGAGAAGAAGCCGAAAGAGTGAGCCTATTCGTCGTCGTGGAATTCGCCGAGAATCGTGCGGGTCAGGCACGAGCCGCGCGGCGTGGCGGGCTCGACCGGCTCGTCGGGCTGAGGCTTCATGATGACGTGATCGGTGTCCTTGCCACGCTGCGGCGGCCAGTGCGCCAGCCGGCTCCCTCCCGGTTGTTGGGACAGAAAATGCAGGGCGCGTGGGTTGCGCGTGTGGGTCACGGGCTCTTCTCCAAGGCTCCTGATCTTCCCGGTGATGCGTTGACATGTGGTTAATGCGCGTTGTCTGGAACGCCGCCGGACCGGTCACGACGTTCGCGCTTAACCCTGTCGCAATCGGCAATAATTATTGAGTCCTGAGGCGCGCCGTTTTTCGTTAATAGAATCGTGTCGTTTAGAAGATCATTCGACCATTTTAAGGATATTGATCTGCATGTGCGGCATTGTCGGCATTCTCGGACGCGCGCCAGTCGCGGAGCAATTGGTGGACTCGCTCAAGCGTCTCGAATATCGCGGCTATGATTCCGCGGGCGTCGCCACACTCGAAGGCAATCGTCTGGCGCGGCGGCGCGCCGAGGGCAAGTTGAAGAACCTCGAAGCGCGGCTGCGCGCCGAGCCGCTGGCCGGCCACACCGGCATCGGTCACACCCGCTGGGCGACCCATGGCAGGCCGACCGAGAACAACGCGCATCCGCATGCCACCGATCGCGTCGCCGTCGTGCATAACGGCATCATCGAGAATTTTCGCGAACTGCGCGAAGCGCTGGAAAAAAAAGGCGCGGTGTTCAAGACCGAAACCGATACCGAAATCGTGCTGCACCTGGTCGATGATCAGCTCAAGCGCGGGATCAAGCCGGTCGAGGCCGTCAAGACCGCGCTGTCGCAGCTGCGCGGCGCGTTCGCGCTGGGTTTCATCTTTGCTGGCGAAGACGATCTGATGATCGGCGCCCGCAACGGCCCGCCGCTTGCGGTCGGTTATGGCGAGGGCGAGATGTATCTGGGATCGGACGCGATCGCGCTCGGGCCCTTCACCGACACCGTCAGTTATCTCGAGGACGGCGACTGGGTGGTGATGACGCGCAAGGGCGCAACCATCTTCGACAAGGACAATGCGGTCGTGCAGCGCGAGGTGATCAAGCACGCGGCCGCGACCTCGCTGGTCGACAAGGCCAACTATCGCCACTTCATGGCCAAGGAGATCCACGAGCAGCCGGAGGTGGTCGGCCATACGCTCGCCCGCTACATCGACATGGCGACCGAGCGCGTCGCGCTGCCGGTCCAGCTGCCGTTCGATTTCCGGGACATCCAGCGGATCTCGATCACGGCTTGCGGCACCGCCAGCTATGCCGGTTACGTCGCCAAATACTGGATCGAGCGGCTGGCGCGCCTGCCGGTCGAACTCGATGTCGCCTCGGAATTCCGTTATCGCGAGGCGCCGTTGCGCAAGGGCGATCTCGCGATCTTCATCTCGCAATCCGGCGAGACCGCCGACACCCTGGCCGCGCTGCGCTACGCCAAGGCGCAAGGCGTTCACACCCTGTCCGTCGTCAACGTGGCGTCCTCGACGATCGCGCGCGAAAGCGAGACCGTGCTGCAGACACTGGCGGGACCGGAAGTCGGGGTCGCCTCGACCAAGGCGTTCACCTGCCAGTTGATGGTGCTGGCGGCAATCGCGGTCGCCGCCGGCAAGGCGCGCGGTGAATTGACCGATGCCGACGAGACCAAGCTGGTTCACGGGCTGGTCGAGATCCCGCGCCTGATGGCGGCGGCGCTTGCGATCGAGCCGCAGATCGAGAAGCTGGCGCGCGACATCGCCAAGTCGAAGGACGTGCTCTATCTCGGCCGCGGCACCAGTTACCCGCTGGCGCTCGAAGGCGCGCTGAAGCTGAAGGAGATTTCCTACATTCATGCCGAGGGCTATGCCGCCGGCGAACTCAAGCACGGACCGATCGCGCTGATCGACGAGACCATGCCGGTCGTGGTGATCGCGCCCTACGATCGGGTTTTCGAAAAAACCGTCTCAAATATGCAGGAGGTTGCAGCGCGCGGCGGCAACATCATCCTGATGACCGATGCCAAGGGCGCCGCCGAAGCGACCGTGGAATCGCTCGTCACCATCGTCATGCCCGATATGGCGGCGACCTTTACCCCCATGGTCTATGCCATTCCGGTGCAGCTTCTGGCCTACCATACCGCCGTGATCATGGGCACCGACGTCGATCAGCCGCGAAATCTCGCGAAATCGGTGACCGTCGAATAGGCAGGCGGAACAAGGCGTTCGCAACGATATGGCCGAAATCGGACGCGAATGCTGGAATCGGGCGTCTGGCGCCATCTGCGGTCTTCAAAAATCTGCTAGAACGCACTAGCTGATCTTTTGACCCATCTGGAACCTGCATGAACACCCGCGACGATCTGCCCCCGCCGAGCGTCCCTCCGGCCGAAACGCCCCCTGAGGTGGTCCATAGCGGCATTGTGGCGCGCTTCCGCAACTATTTTCTAACCGGCCTCGTGGTCGCGGGTCCGATCGCGATCACCTTTTATCTGACCTGGTGGTTCGTGACCTGGGTCGACGGTTTGGTGCGTCCTTTCGTCCCGATCGCCTATCGGCCGGAAACCTACCTGCCGTTCGGGCTGCCGGGTTCCGGGCTGATCGTGGCGGTGATCGCGCTGACCTTGCTCGGCTTCCTCACCGCCAATCTGATCGGGCGGACGCTGGTCGACCTCGGTGAGAAGCTGCTCGGGCGGATTCCGGCGGTGCGGGCGATCTATCGCGGCCTGAAGCAGGTGTTCGAAACGCTGTTTTCCGGCGGATCGAGCTTCCGCCGCGTCGGCCTGGTCGAGTTTCCCTCGCCGGGCATGTGGTCGATCGTGCTGATCTCGCAGTCGCCGAGCCCCGAGGTGGCGCGCCGCCTGCCGGGCCAGGAGGAGCACATCTCGGTGTTCCTGCCGTGCGCGCCGAACCCGACCACTGGCTTCTTTTTCTACGTTCCCAAGAGCAAGATCATCGAGGTCGAGATGAGCGCGGAGGATGCCGCGACCCTCATCATGTCCGCCGGCGTGGTGCAGCCGGGCTCCGATCCGCAGAAGAAGGTCGCGGCGCTCGCCGGCATGGCCAATGCGGCGCGGGTCGCCAATGCCTCGTCCTTGCAGCCGGCGCCGGCGAAGGTGGAGTGAACGGCGCCGCGCCGCAATGACGATCATTACCCCGCCCCGATCAACGGGATCGCCTCGTCGCGCTCGAACAGATAGAGCAGGCAGCGCAGCGCCTCGCCGCGTTCGCCTTCGAGGTTCGGATTGTCCTTCATGATGCGCAGCGCCTCGTCGCGCGCCTGCGTGATCAGCTGCGCATGCACCTCGCTGCGCGCGATGCGGTAGCCGGGCAGGCCGCTCTGCCTGATCCCGAGCACGTCGCCTTCGCCGCGCAACCGCAGATCCTCCTCCGCGATCCGAAAACCATCGGTGGTCTCGCGGATGACGTTGAGCCGCGCCTTCGACATCTCGCCGAGCGGCTCGCGATAGAGCAGCAGGCAAGTCGAGGCCTCCGAGCCGCGGCCGATCCGTCCGCGCAACTGGTGCAGCTGCGCCAGCCCAAAGCGCTCGGCATTCTCGATCACCATGATGGTCGCCGCCGGCACGTCGACGCCGACCTCGACCACGGTGGTTGCGACCAGAAGCCCGATCTCGTGGGCGGCGAAGGCCGCCATCACGCGATCCTTCTCGGCGCCCTTCATCTGGCCGTGGACGAGGCCGACGCGGTCGCCGAAGCGCTTCGTGAGGCTGTCGAAACGCTCGGTGGCGTTGGTCAGATGTTCGGTGCCTTCGGCGTCGGATTCCTCCACCAGCGGGCAGATCCAGTAGACCAGCGTACCGGCGGCAAGGGCGCGGCCGACCGCATCCATCACCTCGTTCAGGCGGCTCATGGGGACCGCGCGGGTGTCGATCGGCTGCCGGCCGGCCGGCTTCTCGCGCAATTCCGAGACATCCATGTCGCCGAAGTAGGTCAGCACCAGCGTGCGCGGAATCGGCGTCGCACTCAGCACCAGCACGTCGACCGCGTCGCCCTTGGCGGTAAGCGCCAGTCGTTCGCGGACGCCGAAGCGATGCTGTTCGTCGACCACCGCGAGCGCCAGCGCCTTGAACACGACGTCGTCCTGGATCAGGGCGTGGGTGCCGACGAGAACATCGATCTCGCCCGCTTCGAGCCGCGCCAGGATATCGCGCCGCTCCTTGCCCTTTTCGCGCCCGGTCAGGATCGCGGCCGTTAAGCCGGCGCGTTCGGCAAGCGGCGCGATGGTCTTGATGTGCTGGCGCGCCAAAATTTCGGTCGGCGCCATCAGGGCGGCCTGCTTGCCCGCTTCGACCACGGCGGCGGCCGCGAGCAGCGCCACCACGGTCTTGCCGGAGCCGACGTCGCCCTGCAACAGCCGCAGCATCCGCACCGGCTGACGCAGATCCTCCGCGACCGCGGCGGCGGCCTGGCGCTGCGATGGCGTGAGCGCGTAAGGCAGCGCGTCGATGATTTGCTTCCGTAAACGGCCGTCGCCGGCATGGCGTTGGCCTGCGGGGCGGCGCAATCGCGCGCGCACCAGCGCCAGCGCCAATTGCCCGGCCAGGAGTTCGTCGAAGGCGAGCCGCGACCAGAACGGACCGTCGGGGAGAATGTCGGTCATCTCCTGCGGGAGATGGACGCGATGCAGTGCCTCCGCGACGGGCGGGAATTTGCAGCGGCGGATCACCTCGGCGCTGATCCATTCCGGCAATGGAGGCAGCTTCTGCAGCGCCTGCGCAATCGCGCGCCGCAACGAGCCGAGCGCGAGCCCTTCGGTCAGCGGATAGACCGGATCGATGCCGGAGAGTCTTGCGAACGCCGCTTCATCCACGACCCGGTCGGGGTGGATGATCTGGGGCATGCCGTCGTACATCTGCAAGGTGCCGGAGACGTAGCGCTTGGCGCCAACCGGCAGCAGCTTCTCGACATAGCCCGGCTTGGCGCGGAAGAACGTCAGCACGACATCGCCGGTGTCGTCGCTGGCATAGACCAGATAGGGCGCGCGTTGATTGCGCGGCGGCGGCGGCCGGTGCCGGTCGACCGTCACCTCCAGCGTCACCATGGTGCCTTGCTCGGCGTCGCGGATCTTCGGCTGCGCCCTGCGATCGATCACGCTTGACGGCAGATGCAGCAGGAGATCGACCAGCCGCGGCGTCTCGTCGCGGCCGAGCAGATAGCGGAACAGCTTGTCCTGCCGGGGCCCGACGCCGGCAAGGCTCGTGACCGAGGCAAACAGCGGATTGAGCAGGGCAGGGCGCATCGCTGGAATCTAGGATGTTTCGCGTCCGGCTTGCCCGACCTCGCGCCGGGCGTCCACGGCTTTTTTTTAGGAACGTTGGTGGCCACAGTGCATCTGCGCGCGCGATGTCAGGGGAGTCGGCCCGGATACTTGCTCGCGCGACGGAAGGCGGGTAGCGTTGTTGTCTTAACACAATGAAGGGGCGAGTGGGCGCGTGAGTTCGGGATGGTTGAAGATCTGTGCCACGGTGCCGCTCGTCGTCGCCATGTCGACCGCATCGAGTGAGCCGGTCTCGCCGGCTGCAGCTAAGCGCTCGGCAACAGCGGCGGCCAAGGGCGAACTGTCGAGCAGTCGCGACGCTCCTTCGACACCGTTTTCGATGGCGCCGGAAAACCTCCGGATGGTGATCGCGGCCTTTCTGGAAACCCAGGCTCCGTTCAGGAAATACGACGACCAAGCCGCGCCGAAACTGGTCAATGCCAAATTCGCCGGCCCAGCCCCGGTCCTGTATGGGTCTAATCGGAAACAGCCGATCTATTGTATCCAGGTCGATCTGATCATGACCAACCCGGTATTCCTGGCCACCGTCGACTCGCTGGAAGCGCGCATCACATTTCCGCCGCCCGAGAACGGAGGGCCGCGGATCCAGGGGCAGGTCTGGAGCATCCGCGGAACCGGCATGTCGTCCAAGACGTGCAACAACGTGCCTTTCACGCCGTTTCCGGAACTCGAACAGCTGCGCGCCAAGCGCCGGCGGGCGCTGGGAAAGGCTGATCCTTAGACGATCATCTTGCGTGAATGCGGGCAAAGCGTCGATGACGCCCGGCGCTACAATGGTCCAACCGCAATATCGATCGAACCATTGGGGGAAGAGGGAGGCATGGCGTCCGAGCCAAACGCGGCAAAGCGTCGTCCGGCTGCGTATCGTCCGGTGATATCGGGTGATCTGGATCTGATCTGCCGCCATCGTCACGAGATGTTCAAGGCGTCAGGCCGCACCGATGCGATGGTGCAGCCATCGACCGACGCCTTCAAGGACTGGTTGCAACCGCGCCTCGATGATGGGTCCTATTTCGGCTGGATGGCGCGGGTCGACGGCATCGACGTGGCGGGACTGGGCATGATGGTGATCGATTGGCCGCCGCATCCATCGCACCCGCTGCAGGCGCGTCGCGGCTACATTCTCAACGTGTTCGTCGAACCGTGCTGCCGCGGGCGGGGCCTCGCCCGAGCGTTGATGGAAATGGCCATGGCGGAAGCGAAGCGGCGCGATCTCGAGTACTTGATCCTGCATGCAACGGCGATGGCGATGCCGATGTATGAAAAATTCGGCTGGCGCCGGACATCCGAGATGTCGATGACGTTGCCGGTTCAGCCTTGAGCGGATTCTGTGGTTTGGCAGGCATTGGATTGCCCCGGAGGAATAACTGCCAATCCGCTCGACCATCAACCAATTCTTAACCATGTTGGTTTAATTGAAACCTTGGGCATCTGGGGCGCGTGTGCTGGTCGTGAAGGCCAGCCCTAATCGTAGGCATGCCACGATGCCATTGGACCCCGAAGAGCTCGTCACCCTGACAGATCACGGCACGATGAAACTGCACGCCGCGGTTTTGCGCGCGATGACGTTGCCACTCCAGGAACGCAAGCGCGCAATCATCGTCCGCGACGGCGAACGAGAGGCTCTGAAATTCGCACAGATCAAGGACCTCGCGGCACGCTGGGAACAACGGTCCGTGCCGTCCGACTAGTGCGGTGAAGCGCACTCAAATCTTGAATTTTGCCAGTGCCCTTTGATTCCGAAGTTCGCATGGAAGCAAGCCGCATATGTTTTTCGAAGTTCGGGGTCGGAGCACTTGTTTCGCTTTGCTTGCGATTCCGATCGGGCCGCGCATCCCCCTGCGCCGGCCCGTGCACGGCCCCGCCATCCGCCCGCTGACCTCACACCCCGGCGGGGCCGTGCTTCTTATCCTTCGCGGTCACCGCGCCTGATCACCACGTCATCGGAATGACGGTGACGCTGCTGGACGCACTCAATTGATCGAGACCATCATCGCTCCCGCACGCGGACCTCGACCCCCATGGCATCGAGCAGCCGGAACATCTGGTCGTCCGAGATCTTCACGCCTGCGAAATCAGCCAGGCTCATCAGGTTCACGCCGCTCACCTCGGCGCCCCTGAGATCCGCGCCGGTCAGTTTGGCGCCATCGAGGATCGCCTGGAATAGATCGCTCCCGGTGAGGTCGGCGTCGGTGAGGTCGGCATTCGACAGGTCGGCTTCGCGAAGCCTGCAGCCGGCCAGACTGCAGCCCGGCAGCTTCACGCCGGACAGGTCGGCAACGTCCAGTCTGCAGCCCTGAAAACTGGCGCGCGTCTCGATTGTCTTGCGGCTGAGCGCGCGACTGAAGTCGGCGGTAGAGAACCGGGCTCCGGTCAGGTTGCACTCGCGCATCTCGACCGCGAACAGGTCTGTCCTGTCGAACACGGCCTGGGACAGGTCGCAGCCGGAAAACTGCGTCCGCTGCAGATTGCTGAAGGCAAAGGTACAGCCCTTGGCGCCGTCATTGATAAAGCGGCAGTCCTCGAAGCGGGCGCCCGACAGTTCGGCATGGGCGAAGCGGCAGGAGATGAACCGGCAATTGGTGAAATGCGCCTCGCCAAACATGGAGTTCGAGAATTGCACCTGCTCGAAGGCGCAGTCCTTGAAGCGGGCGCCGTCGCAATCAAGCTCCGGCCAGCGATCATCGCTCATCCCGAAGGAATGGATGGGTTCCGCAGCAGCAATCTGGCGGGCCAGCGCGTCGATGTTCATGCGAAACCGTTCAGGCGGGTCAGGGTGAGTGGATCAAGGATAGTGCAGCGAAGCGATGCCCATCAACTGGGCTCGGGAAGATGTTGGGTTTCGCGAAGGGCTCAACCGATCCGGGCTACGAATTCGTATCGCGCCAGGGCTTCGACGACCCGTGAAAATACGGTGCAGTCAATTTATTGCGACGTCGTTTTGCGCCTGCATATTCCAATTGAGTGCACCGTAGTTCTGCGGGCAGCCCATGGTAACGGTTCATTGTTTTGACGCGTGCTAGATCACTTTCCGGTTGGGCCAGCCCAGGTCGGATCGTCCACCCATACGGTTTGCGTCGAACGCATCGAAATCATCGCAACGACTTCTTTACGATAGGCGCCATGCCCCGCAATGACCCCCCTCGTAGAGACGGCGCTTGGTCCCTCGGCTTCTCGGACCGCGCACCGCTCTTTGTGGCCCTCAGCTTCGGTGTGATGCTTGCCCTCGGCGCGGGACTATTGGTCTCCCAGTTGCGCCGTAACGCCTTGGATAACAGCGGGCAGGAGCTTCAACGATTGGCGCTGGTGCTTGCTGACCAGGCGGAGCGAACCTTTGAGTCGGTCGAACTGGTGCAGGACAGCTTTGTCGAACGGCTTCAGAACGATGGCATAAAATCCCCCGAGCAATTTCGGCAGCGCATGATCGGCGTCGCGGTCCATGAGGACATGCGTAGCCGCATTCACGGTCTTCCGCAGCTCGATGCACTCATCGCAGTGGATGCAGATGGCAGCCTGCTGAATTTTAGTCACTATTGGCCGCCTCCGCTCGTCACCCTGACGGACCGCGATTATTTCAAGGCGCTCAAGACGAACAAGGCATTGAAATCATACTTCGGCGAGCCGGTCATCAACCGTGGCACGGGAACTCTGACCCAGCATCTTGCCCGCAAGGTAACGGGGCCCGATGGGCAGTTCCTCGGCTTGATCCTCGGCGCCGTGGAACTTGCCTATTTCGAGCGGCTGTATGAGAGCCTTTCGCTTGGCAGCGACACCACCATCGTGGTGCGCCGCGACGACGGCAGGCTGCTGGCACGTTTCCCGACGATCGATGCACGCAATGGCCCGCAGATCAATCCCGTGGAGCCTTTCTCGGAAATGCGGCGGGCCGGCCAGCGCAGCAGTCTGCTGCACCGCGCCAGCAGCGTGGATGGCCAGGATCGGCTGATGGCCTTTCACCTGTTGCAGCGCTATCCACTGGTCGTGGGCACCACAAAGACGGTCTGGAGCGCTCTTGCGGAATGGCGCAAGCAGACGAGCTACCTGGTCGGGGCCACGCTGCTTCTTGAATTCTTGGTGTTCAGCATCGGCCTGCTGATGGCGCGCCATATGCGGAACCAGCGGACTCTGTCCGAGGAGCACGCGGCTCGGCTGCGCGCCGAGGCAGATGCCCAGCTTGGCTATATGGCACAGCATGATGCACTCACCGGACTGCCCAATCGCCTGCTGTTCCGGAGCAGACTGCAGGAAGAACTGATTCGCTCCCGGCGGGGCGCGTCCTTTGCCATGCTTTATCTAGACCTTGATGCCTTCAAGGACGTCAACGACAGCTTCGGGCATCCGGTCGGCGATATGCTGTTGCAGGCCGTGACCGTCCGGCTGCGTCGGGAGATCCGCGAGACCGACACCGTTGCACGGCTCGGTGGCGACGAGTTCGCCATCATCCAGGCCGGCGCCGAGCAACCGGCCGCCGCCATCGCCCTCGCCGAGCGGCTGGTCGCGCGGCTGGCCGAGCCATTCGACCTCGATATCCATCAGGCCGCGATCGGGGTCAGCATCGGCATTGCCGTATTGCCCGGCGACGGCGAAGGTGCGGATACCGCCCTGAAGAATGCCGACCTCGCACTCTATCGCGCCAAGGCCGACGGACGCGGCACATTCCGCCTGTTCGAACCCGCCATGGATGCCGCTATGCAGCGTCGCTCGACACTGGTGCGGAACCTGCGGCATGGCCTGGAGACCGGGCAGTTCGAGCTTTTCTACCAGCCGATCATGGACCAGCACGCCGCAAGGATCCATAGCTTCGAGGCACTGATACGTTGGCGACACCCCGAGCGCGGGTTGATGCTTCCTGCCGAGTTCATTCCGGTGACCGAGGAAATCGGCCTCATCAGGCCGTTGGGGGCATGGGTCCTGGGAAAGGCCTGCGCCGATGCCATGCAATGGCCGAAGTGGATCAGCGTGGCCGTCAACGTCTCATCGGTGCAGTTCATCAACGGCAATCTTCTGCAGGACGTCAAGCAGGCGCTTCGTGCTTCCGGACTTCCACCCGATCGGCTCGAGCTTGAGGTTACGGAGACGGTGCTGATCCAGGATTCCGAAGCGACGCTCGCATTGCTGAATGCGCTGAGGGCACTCGGCGTCGGCATCGTCCTTGATGACTTCGGCACCGGCTATTCCTCGCTCGGCTACTTGCGCAAATTCCGGTTCGATCGCGTGAAGATCGATAAGTCCTTTGTCGACGACTTCCGCCCGTCCGGCGACGCGACGGCGATCGTTCGGTCCGTGACCAGCCTGTGCCAGGCTCTCGGTATGGCGACCACGGCCGAGGGGGTGGAGACGTCGCAGCAATTCGACGCAGTCAGGGCCAGTGGCTGCACGAATGTGCAGGGTTACCTGTTCAGCCCGCCAGTCCCGGCGGCCGAAATTCCGGCGCTATGCGAAAAACTCCAACGCCATAGATTGACGGCCTGAGGACGCGAAGGCGGCAGTGTGAAGACCGGCGCCGCCGGGTTGCATCATAGCCCCACTGGCCTCCGACCCCCGTCAGTTGCCGCCGCTGTTGCAAACAATATACGGGTCATGCCGGGTCGCGCGACGACCCCTGCGCAAATGGGGCGACGAAATCGCCGTTTGCCGAGGCGCGGACTTGCCCTGAAAGCCGGACGGGGCGAGGATTGCGATCAATCCGGCGGCATTTGCGAAAATCACAGCCGGAAAAAACTCGGGAGGAAGCCATGAGCGGTGCAAGGCTGAAACATTACGGCTGGGGCCGCGAAAATGAGGGCATGACTGCGGAGGAACAGGCTTTCGTGCTCGGCCGTTACCGCGCAAAATTTGCCCGCGACGCATTCGAGACCATCGCCGTCCCCGATCTCGCGCAGCTCACGCTGCGCGCGCCGCGCGTGGCGCCGCCGGCCTCGCTTGCCGCGTTCTGCAGCAGCGAACGCTACGACCGCGTCGCCCACGCTTACGGAAAATCCTATCCGGACTATGTGCGCGCCATGCTCGGCGACTACGACAATGCGCCCGACGTGGTCGCCTATCCCCGCAGCGAAGCCGAGATTTCCGCCGTGATGGACTGGGCCGGCAGTGTCAGCGCTTCGCTGACGCCGTTCGGTGGCGGCTCCAGCGTCTGCGGCGGCGTCGAGCCGCGGGTCGATGGTATCAGCCACAAGGCCGCCGTCACGCTCGACCTGCGTAATCTCGATAAGGTTGTCGAGGTCGATCAGATCTCGCGCGCCGCACTGATCGACGGCGGCATCTATGGCCCGGCGCTGGAAAGCCAGCTCAAGCCGCATGGCGTCACGTTGCGGCATTTTCCGCAAAGTTTCGAATACTCGACCCTTGGCGGCTGGATCGCGACGCGATCGGGCGGGCATTTCGCCAGTCTCTACACCCATATCGACGATTTCGTCGAAAGCCTGCGCGTGGTCACGCCGCGCGGCATCCTGGAAACACGCCGCTTGCCGGGATCGGGCGCCGGCCCAAGCCCCGACCGCATGTTCATCGGCTCGGAAGGCACGCTCGGCGTGATCTCCCGCGCCTGGATGCGCTTGCAGCCACGGCCGAAATTCCGTGCCGGCGCATCGGTGCGTTTCCATTCGTTCTTTGCCGCGGCGCGCGTGCTGCGCGCCATCGCGCAAGCCGGTCTGTTTCCCGCGAACTGCCGCATCCTCGACGCGCAGGAGGCCTTCAACACCGGCGCCGCCGACGGCAGCGTCGCGATCATGGTGCTCGGCTTCGAATCCGGCGACCATGCGCAGGATGGGCGGATGGCACGCGCGCTCGAATGCTGCGGCGATCATGGCGGCACGCCGGAGGCCGCGAAATCCGGCGAAGCGCATCTCGCAGGCGCCGCCGGACTTTGGCGCAACGCATTCATCCGCATGCCCTATGCGCGCGAGTTTCTGACCCCGGCCGGCCTCATCAACGACACCTTCGAGACCGCCATCACCTGGGACCGGTTCGAAGCCTTGCACGACAGCGTGAAGGCGGCGACGGAGCGTGCGATCCTTGCTGCGACCGGCATGAAGGGAGAGGTCACCTGCCGCGTCACCCATGTCTATCCCGACGGCCTTGCGCCGTATTTTTCCTTTCACGCGCTCGGCCGCCACGGCGCGCTGCTGCAGCAGTGGCAGGCGATCAAGACTGCGGCCAGCGACGCGCTGATCGAGGCGGGCGGCACCATCACGCATCATCACGCGGTCGGCCGCGATCACAGGTCCTGGTACGACCGTCAGCGCCCGGACCTGTTTGCGGCGGCACTTCGGGCCGCCAAACGAGAACTCGACCCGCAGGGCATGCTCAACCCGGGTGTGCTGATCGATGCGTAGGGCCGATGCGCGGCAAGTAGCCCAGATGCGCGCAGCGACAGCCGGGACAGCAATCTCAAGCTGATGCGCTGTTCCGCAAGAAAAACAATCAAAAATTCCGGATTTCGCCGCGCTTATCCGGGCTAGCCCCTTCCTCGCGAGCTATTGGAAAGCATTGCGCTGCAGTCACTTCTTTACTCTGCGTTGCAAAGTGATTTGCCCGACGGGCAGGGTTCGCGAATTCTTGTCTAGTCCTCACGTGAAAAATAAATTACTTTTCAGCCCCCCAAATCATATGGCTTCATTCCGCCCATCCCGTCCTCGCTACGAGGGGCGCTTCGCGATCGTCACGAACGTTGGGATGGGATGCGGTGGACGCGGCAGCGTCGGCGCGCAAGCGTGATGGCAGGGCGGGCGAACCTCGTGAGTCATCCGGGCGCGCAAGACGAGCGATGCTGAAGCGGACGGCAAAAGCGTGTGGTCCTGGCACCCGTTGCTGGTGTCAAGTCGGCGGAGGTCTGCATCAGCCCAACCGGGCGTACAGGCCATCAATTCGCCGGCGACGGTGGCAAGACGAATTCGTCGCCGGGGAGAGTACGCCATAAGCTGTTAAAACCATTCGCGTGCGGGAATGCCGGGTGATTTCCGGTGCCTCCGCTGTGAACACTCGTGCGCATACTTCACTACCCCAGCGCGCACGGGGCTGCGGGTGCACTGGGCACCCGGCATTCCCCACGCCCTCCGTTTTAATGAAGGGCGAACGTTTCGGGCAAAATCTCGGGCGCGTCGTGCTGCGAGGATGAGAAAGCATGTCTGCGATCGCGCGGGAATGCGCCGCACTCCCAACTGTCATTGTCCGGCTTGACCGGACGATCCAGTATTCCAGAGACGCTGGTGATCAACCGAGAAGCCGCGGCGTACTGGATGCCCCGCCTTCGCGGGGCATGACGGCTATGCTTGGGCGCGCAAATGTCCACCATCTCAAGCAAGAGGTGGGCACGGCGCAAAGGGCGCCCTTGCCCACCCACACCTCGCTGAAGCCTCTCGTCACACGCAATCCGTCATCGCCGGGTCAAGCCCGGCAATGACGGCGTGGTCGATAATTCACGCAACACGGGTGCTGACATTGGGCGCTTCGACGGCTATATCACCCCCGCCCGGCATGTCCGGGCTTTTGGCGTTGGATTGGATGGGTTGATGACTGGTACGACACGATCGAGCGGAGGCCTCGACATCAGGCGCAAGCGGCTGTTGTTTCGCTGCTGGCACCGCGGCATCCGCGAGATGGATCTCATTCTTGGCCGTTTTGCCGATGCCGAGATCGCGACCCTGGCCGATGCCGAACTGGACGAGCTGGAGCGCCTGATCGAGGTGCCCGATCCCGATCTTTACGCCGCGCTGACCGGTGACAGGCCGCTGGCGCCGCATTCGTCCGGCGCGCTGTTCGCGCGCATCCGTGCCTTCTGCCCCTCGGACGATCTGACATGAAGCAGACCGTTCGTTCGCCCGCCGACCTCATCGGCGCCGGCCGGGCGCTGACGCTCGCCAATGTCGCCGAAGGCGCCGAAGGCCTCATCGTCTCCGATCTCGCCCGCGCCATTGCCGCCAAGCCCAAGCCGCCCGCGATCAGCCTCGCCGTGATCTGCCGCGACGGGCCGCGCATGCAGCAACTGGCGCGCGCGCTCGCTTTCTTCGCGCCCGACCTGCCGGTGATGCAGTTTCCCGCCTGGGACTGCCAGCCCTATGACCGGGTCTCGCCGCATGGCGGCATCCTGGCGCAGCGGCTGACAACACTTGCAAGGCTGTCGCGGCTCGCCGGCAGCGAGAAGCCGCTGATCGTGCTGACCACCATCAATGCCGCCGTGCAGCGCGTGCCCGCGCGCGAGGTGATTGCGGCGCAGGCGCTGTCGGTGGCGCCCGGGCAGGTGGTGCCGATGGATTCCATCGTCGCCTGGCTCGAGCACAATGGTTACAACCGTTCCTCCACGGTGCGCGAACCCGGCGAATATGCGGTGCGCGGTGGCATCCTCGACCTGTTCCCGGCCGGGCTCGACCAGCCGGTGCGGTTCGATTTCTTCGGCGACACGCTGGAATCGATCCGCTCCTTCGATGCCGAAACCCAGCGCACGCAGCTCGACATGCGCTCGCTCGATCTGGTTCCGGTGTCGGAATTCCAGCTCGTCACCGAGACCATCCGTCGTTTCCGGATGGGCTATGTTGCCGAGTTCGGCGCGCCGCAGCGCGACGACGCGCTCTATGAAGCGGTGAGCGAGGGCCGCCGCTATCCCGGCATGGAGCACTGGCTGCCGCTGTTCCAGGAGCGGATGGATACGCTGTTCGATTATCTCGGCAACGCGCCGGTCGTGATCGAGCCCCAGGGCGAGGACGCGGCGATCGAGCGTTTCAAGCAGATCGCCGATTATTACGACGCCCGTCGCGAGGCGATGGGGCATCCCGGCAGTGGCGCGATCTACAAGCCGCTGCCGCCCGACCGGCTTTATCTCACGGGGCAGGAATGGAAACAGCGGCTTTCGGACGCAGCGCTGGCGCGGCTGACGGCCTTTGCCGTGCCTGACGCGACGGATGTCATCGATGCCGGCGCCCGCCAGGGACGCAATTTCGCCCCCGAGCGCAACGATGCCGCCGTCAACGTGTTCGAGGCCGTCGTCGCCCACGTCCAGGCGCTGCTGGCGGTGCGCAAGAAGGTCATCATCGCGCTCTGGAGCGAGGGCTCGCGCGACCGCATGGCGAGCATGCTGCGCGACCACAAGCTTGTGAACATCACCAGCGTCAACAGCTGGCGCATCGTGCAGGCGACCCCGCGCAACGAGACCATGCTGGCGGTGGTCGGCATGGAATCCGGCTTCGAGACCGACGCCGTCGCCGTCATCACCGAGCAGGATATTCTCGGCGATCGCCTGGTGCGTCCGCGCAAGGCGAGCCGCAAGCTCGACAATTTCATCTCCGAGGTGACGAGCCTTGCCGCCGGCGATCTCGTCGTCCATGTCGAGCACGGCATCGGCCGCTTCGTCGGCCTGCAGACGCTGGCGGTCGGCGGCGCGCCGCACGATTGTCTCGAACTGCATTATGCCGCCGAAACCAAGCTGTTCCTGCCGGTCGAGAACATCGAGCTGTTGTCGCGGTTCGGCTCCGACCAGGCCAATGTGGAACTGGACCGGCTCGGCGGCAGCGGCTGGCAGACGCGCAAGGCCAAGCTCAAGAAGCGCATTCGCGAGATCGCCGGCGAACTGATCAAGATCGCCGCCGAGCGGATGTTGCACGAGGCGCCGAAGCTGCCGGTGCAAGCGGGCGTCTATGACGAATTCTGCGCGCGCTTCCCCTACGAGGAGACCGAGGATCAGCTCACGGCGATCCAGGCGACCTTGAAGGATCTCGAAACCGGCCGCCCGATGGACCGGCTGATCTGCGGCGACGTCGGCTTCGGCAAGACCGAGGTGGCGCTGCGCGCGGCATTCGCGGTGGCGCTCGACGGCAAGCAGGTCGCGGTCGTGGTGCCGACCACGCTGCTGGCGCGCCAGCACGCAAAAACCTTCACCGAGCGTTTCAAGGGCTTTCCGGTGAATGTGGCGCAGGCCTCCCGCCTGATCGCGCCGAAGGAGCTGGCGCAGGTCAAGAAGGGGCTGACCGATGGCTCGATCGACATCGTGGTCGGCACCCACGCGCTGCTCGGCAAGGCGATCAAGTTCCGCGATCTCGGCCTTCTCATCGTCGACGAGGAGCAGCATTTCGGCGTCAGCCACAAGGAGCGGCTGAAGCAGTTGCGCGCCGAAGTGCATGTGCTCACGCTCAGCGCGACGCCGATCCCGCGCACCCTGCAGCTGGCGCTCACCGGCGTGCGCGAGCTCTCGATCATTGCCTCGCCGCCGGTCGACCGGCTGGCGGTGCGCACCTTTGTCGCGCCGCATGATCCCTTGATGATCCGCGAGGCGCTGTTGCGCGAGCGCTATCGCGGCGGGCAGGCCTTCTATGTCGTGCCGCGCATCGAGGATCTCGCCGGCGTCAAGGACTTCCTCGACAAGAACGTGCCGGAGATGAAGGTCGCGGTCGCGCACGGCCAGATGGCGCCGACCGTGATCGAGGACATCATGTCGGCGTTCTACGACGGCAAATACGATATCCTGCTCTCGACCACGATCATCGAATCCGGCCTCGATATTCCGAACGCCAACACCCTGATCGTGCACCGTGCCGACATGTTCGGTCTCGCCCAGCTCTATCAGCTGCGCGGTCGGGTCGGGCGCTCCAAGCTGCGCGCCTACGCGCTGTTCACCTTGCCGGCGCAGCAGAAGATCACGGCCCAGGCCGAGCGTCGTCTCACCGTGCTGCAGTCGCTGGAAACACTCGGCGCGGGCTTTCAGCTTGCCTCGCACGATCTCGACATCCGCGGCGCCGGCAATCTGCTCGGCGAGGAGCAGTCCGGCCATATCAAGGAGGTCGGCTTCGAGCTGTACCAGTCGATGCTGGAAGAGGCGATCGTCAACCTCAAGGCCGGCGTGGTCGAACCCGCCGCCGACCGCTGGTCGCCGCAGATCACCATCGGCATGCCCGTGCTGATCCCCGAAGAATATGTGGGCGACCTATCGGTACGGCTGTCGCTCTATCGCCGGCTTGCCGATCTCGACACCGAGGACGAGATCGAAAATTTCGCAGCCGAGCTGCGCGATCGCTTCGGCAAGCTGCCGGACGAGGTGCGCTATCTGTTCAAGGTCGCCGCGATCAAGGCCTATTGCCGCCGCGCCAATGTCGAGAAGGTCGATGCCGGGCCAAAGGGTGCGGTGATCTCGTTCCGCGACAATAAGTTCGCGCAGCCGGATCGGCTGGTGTACTTCATCCGCCAGCACGGCCAGGCGGCGAAGGTGCGCCCTGACATGAAGGTGGTGTTCCTGCAGGACTGGGAGACGCCGGAAGAGCGCTTGATGGGAACGACCGAGATCCTGCGTCAGCTTGCCAACCTCGCGGAGAACAAGAAGGCGGCCTGACCCGTCATCGCGTGCCCGTCGGTGCAACGAGAAGATCAGGACGCGGCGCGGCGGCTTTGATCCTGCAGCCGCGCCAGGAGCGAAGCTGGCGTATCCGACGGCATCAGGCTCGCAACCGTCACGACCGGCTCGCCCCGCGCGGTGGCTTTGCCATGAGAGGTCTGGCGGATGACGCTGGAAAGCCGCCGCGCGATCGAATGGGCGGCGCGCAAATCGGTTGCGCCAAGCACCACGGTCGCCGCACCGTCAGCCTGCAGCGTGCCGAAATCCATCTTTCGCATCAGGTGGCTGATGATACGGGCGCCGTCGAGCCGCGCGCGCGGGTTCGCCGGATCGAAGGCAAAACGGGCGACCGACAAGCCACCGCCTTCGGACTTCGCCTCCTTGACGGCGGTTGCGAAGTTGCGGGCGAACGCGGCCGGTGTCAGCAGCCCGGTCTGCGGATCGAGCAATCCGCCGGCGTCGATCGCGCGCAGCGTGCGGCCAAGGCAGGATTCGAAGGCGCGCTGGCGGAGCAGCGGCAAGGCATGCGCTGCGACGCGCCGCGGCTCGCCCGCCAGGATTTCCAGATTGGGCAGATCGTAGGTCGGGGCCAGCTCCTTCGACGTCAGCACCACCGGCAGGTTGCGGAAGCGCGCATCCTCCGACAGCACGGTGAGGAAGGCGTCCACCACGCGCAGCGTAAAGCCGTCGGCGAGCACGATGCCGTCGATGTCGCGGGTGTTGAGATGTTTGCCCGCGGCTTCCATGCTGAAGGCGCCGAGGACGCTCACGCTTTCGCCGAGCGCGACCGAGAGCGCGGGGAAATGGCCGCCGCGCCCAATCAACAGCACGGTCGCCTCGTCGATTGGATCGCTTGCGGGTAACCGGGTTGCCGCGGCCGGCTGGTCATGCAGGCGGCGCAGCACGGTGGCATGCAGGGCTCTTACCCGCAGTGCCGCCCGCAGCCGCGCCACCAGGCGGTCCGGCTTGCCCTGACCTTGCACGAACGGAATTGCGTTGATGGCGACCGGCCCTTCGGGATCGATCGCGAGTAGCGGCAGATAGGGCTTGCGCACCGCGACCTGTCTCGCGATGGCCGCGAGATTGGTTTCCGTGGCCCCTTTCATCGCCGCCAGAATGGCCGCAGGCTGCACGTCGGCCACTGCACGCGAGGCCTCGGCCCAGTTGGTCTCGATCAGTGGGAACAGCCCGGCCTCGTCGAGCGCGGCGGCGAAGGACGGTCGCGCGCCGTTGGAGACGAGCAGGATCGGGCCTTGCTGGGACATCTGACAACTCGGATCATGGCACGATGATCCGCAAAGCCTAGGAGGCGGGCCTTAACGCAGCGTCAACGACGCGCTAGGCCGGGCCGATGCGGTCCCGGAAGGCTTCCACCATCAGGGGATTGAGCCCGAGTTCGGTCAAAGCCTCGCGCGCCCTGGCATTGTCCTGGGCGCGGCCGGCCAAGCGGTGGCCGCTCAGGCGATCGGGCAGGGCGGTCAGCAGCGCCCCCTGACCAAGCCGTCTCGACCATTCCTGCAGATCGTTCGCCAGGAAGCGGTAGCCGCCGACCGCCATGATGCCCGCGGGCGGCGCCGTGATGGAAATCGCGCCGGTCACCCGATCGAGCCGCGCAGTATATTCGGTGTCGACGAAATCGCGCGGCGGCTGCGCGACCAGGGAGTCGCTTGACGGCGAAGGCGGCGCGTAGGCGGCCACCGTAACCATCGGGCCGCGCAATCCGAGGGTTCCCTTCGGCGTCAGCAGGATCTCGCCCGCGATCGATGAACCCGGCAGTTGGCGTGGCGCACCGTGCGGTCCGGGTTTCACCAGTGCGGCTGAGCCGTCGTCCGCGGTCCGGCGCGCGCCGAACATGCCGGCCTCGCCGAACAGATAGACATCGGTCATCGAAACCTTCCGCGCGGTCCATGCCGGACTGGAACCGACCTGCTCCGGCGTGCGCCAGAGGCCGATCACATTGCGCAGGCTCGGCAGCCGCGCCGAGAGGTCGAGTTCGTCGAAGCGCAGGGCAAGTTGTGCCGGTGCAATCAGCGCGTTGCAGCCGAGTTCCCTGATCTGCTGCTCGAGCGCGTCGCCGTCGAACGGGTGGTGCAGGACCAGCGTCCCGCCCGTCAGCAGCCAAACCGCGAGCGAGCAGGCGAGGCCCGCAAAGGAGGACGGCGCGAAGGCCGACATCAGGTTCGCGCCCTGCGGGACCTCCGCTTCCAGCGAAACCGCAAGGCCGCCGGCGATCAGACCGAGATGCGGGCGCGGCACCGCGCGGAAGCCGTCGCCGGTGATGTCGAATGAAATGACCGCGGCCTTGCGGCCGTCCTGGATCACGGTGCGTGCCGGGCGCGGGCCGCGCGCAATCGCGTCGTCGAGCGAGGCCATGCCTTCCGGCAGGCTGCTGCCGAAGCCGCAGACATGGCGGATCGAAAACACTTCGGCCGCAGCATTCATCGCGATGTTGGCGTGACTGACCCCATCGATCCATTCGCTGGTGACGATGGCGCGCGCGCTGGTGCGGTTGAGCGCCGAGACGAGCTCGGCCTGACGCCATAGCTGGGGAATCAGCGCGACCACGAGCCCCGCACGATGGGCGGCCAGCACCGTGAGCGCGAATTCGACGGTGTTCGGCAATTGAACGGCGATCACCGAATGCGCCGGCAGGCCGGATTCCACGAAATGCGCCGCCAGGGCGGCGATCGCGCGGTCGGCCTGCGCGTAGGTCAGCCGCTTCGGCGGGTGGCCGGTGACGCGCGGCTTGTTGAGCGGATCGACCAAGGCCACAGCATCCGGATCGCGTCCCAGGATCCGCTGGAACAGAGTCTCTAAGGTCGGCGATGGGTGGACGGTCTGGTTCACGGCGGTCAGATCACTTGCTGTCGGATGGGTCGGCGTCAGCTTACTTGGCGTCCGGTGGCTTGGCTTGCGAAGATTTGGCTTGCGAAGATTTGGCTTGCGGAGGTTTGGCCTGGGGGTCCGGTCGCTGCCACCAGCTTTCCGGGAGGTATCCCGTCAAGGCAGTGGTCGATGGCTGTTCTATCCGATTCCACCGCGCGATCCATTGTTCGCCGGCGCTAAACACGGGGATAGCGTAAAAGCCCGACATCAGGACGCGATCCAGCGCACGGACCGCCGAGACGAAGGCGGGGCGGTCGCGGGCCTGGAGCAGGGCCGCTATCATCGCATCGATCGCGGGATCCTTGGCCCCCATGTAGTTGCGGGTGCCCTGGATATCGGCGGCCTCGCTTCCCCAGTAGAACGACTGTTCGTTGCCCGGCGACAGCGATTGATCCCAGCGGTTCTGAATCATGTCGAAGTCGTAGCCGAGCCGGCGCTGATCGAACTGGACGGGGTCGACGAGGCGCACCGTTGGCTCGATCCCTGCGCGCTTCAGATCGCGCGCATAAGCGAGCGCAATGCGTTCCTGATCACGGGTCGTTGCAAGGATTTCGAACGACAGGGGCGCGCCGGTCGTGCGCTGGCGCAAGACGGTGCCGTCGAGCACGTAACCAGCCTCCGCGAGCAGGTTCAGCGCGCTGCGCAACGTGGCGCGGTCTCGCCCCGAGCCGTCGGTCACGGGCAACCGGTAGCTGCCGTCGACAATCTCCGGCGCGATGCGCGATGCGAAGGGTTTCAGAAGCGCCTTCTCCTGCTCGTCGGCAGGACGTTCATAGGCCGACAGTTCAGACCCGGCGAAGTAACCGGCCGACCGCGAATAGAGGCCGAAGAAGTAGTTTCGGTTGATCCATTCGAAATCATACAGCAGCGTCAAAGCCTGGCGCACCCTGATATCGGAGAATATTGGGCGGCGCGTATTGAACACGAGGTATTCCGACGGCTGCGGCATCCCGGTCTTGATGGTGTCGCGAACCACTTCACCGTTTTGCGCGGCCGGAAAATCATAGCCATCATGCCAGCGCAACGGCTCCCCCTCGATCCGGAAGTCGTAAAGTCCGCGCTTAAAAGCTTCGAATTGTCCGTTGGATTCGCGATAGAAATCGACCCTGATCTCGTCGAAGTTCCAAAGTCCTTTGTTGACCGGCAAATCGCGTCCCCAGTAGTCGGGGTTGCGGGTCAGCGTGACGCTCGCGCCCGGCTTCACCGCGGTGACCCGGTAGGGACCGGAACCGACCGGCGCGGTCATGGTGGTTTCCTCGAACGATGCGACGTTCACCGCATGCCGAGGCAACACCGGCATCAGCCCAAGGATCAGGGGCAATTCGCGGTCGTTCGCTCCCGCGAGGTCAAAGCGTATCGTCAGGGGGTCCTGAACGTCGGCCTTGGCGACCTTGGAATAGTATTGGCGGTGATAGGGACGGCCGTGGTCGCGCAGCAGATTCCAGGAAAACAGCACGTCGTCCGCACGCACCTGGGTGCCGTCCGAGAAGCGGGCTCTCGGGTCGAGATGGAAGGTGACGTAGGACCTGTTGTCACCGGTCTCCACGCTCTTCGCCAACAAGCCGTACAAGGTGAAAGGCTCGTCATCGTTGCGCGTCATGAGACTTTCGAGCACATAGCTCCTGATCTGCTGCACTGCGATGCCCTTGACGATCAGCGGGTTGAGGCTGTCGAAGGTGCCCAGCAACCCCCAGATGAGCCGGCCGCCCTTCGGCGCCTCTGGGTTGGCATAGGGCATGTGACCGAAGCCGGCGCCCAGGGCGGGCGTGCCGTGCATTGCCAGGCCGTCACTGTCGCCCGCTGCGAGGTAGCCGGCCCCCATCCCCTGCACGAACGCCAATGCCAGCGCAACCGTGAGCACTGGGCGTGCGATTCGCCGCAAAGTTGACCCGATTGCGCGGGGATTTGATTCGGACTGGCTCACGCATGAATTCTATCATAGGCGCCACGAGAGGAACTGCGTTCGTCGCAAAGACGGTTGTCGGCATTGATCTTTCCGTACGTCACTGTATGAAAGCGGGCGATCGCGAAAGGCGACAGGGCCTGTCACGTATCCGCCTCAATTGACTTGGAGACAGCCGCGCGAAACGGCGAGGTGTCGCGCCTCCGGCGATTTCGGGCGATTCCCCGTTCAGAAAGGGTTTTCCGCAATGATTTTCCGTATCTTGGCCGCGTTGGCCGGGCCGCGAGGACGGCTTCTGGCCGCGTTGACGGCCACCGCGCTGGCTATCCCCTTTGCATTCGAGGCCCAGGCCCAGGCTCCGGCGCCCGCGGCTGCCCCGAAAGCCAAGGCTGCGGCGCCCAAGGCTGCACCGAGAGCGCCGGCGCCGACCGCCCAGGCGCCTGCAACCCAGCCGCCGGCAGCGCCCCAGCAGCAGCCTCCCGGTGCACAAGCCCAGGGTGGCCAGCCTCAGGAACAGCAGATCCAGTTGATTTACGCGCCCTGGACCAAATTCTGCCTCAAGGGCCAGGATGCCGCCGCCAAGCAGGTCTGCTTCACCGGCAAGGACGGTCGCATCGAGTCCGGCCAGCCGGTGATTGCCGCCGTGATCATCGAGCCCGAAGGCGAACCGAAGAAGATCCTGCGGGTGACGTTGCCACTCGGCATGCAACTCATTCACGGCACCCGCGTGATTGTCGACGGCAATACCCCGCTGCAGAGCCCATACGTCATCTGCTTCGCCAACGGTTGCATGTCGGATTACGACGTGACGCCGGAACTGCTCGCGAACATGAAGAAGGGGAAGAACCTGGTGGTGCAGGCCATCAATTCCAACGGCGCACCGCTGACCCTGCCGTTGCCGCTCGAAGAAAACGGCAGCAGCTTTGCCAAGGCATTTGACGGTCCGCCGACGGATCCCAAGCAGTTTGAGGAAACCCAGAAGAAGTTGCAGGACGAACTGCAGAAGCGGGCCGAGGAAGCACGCAAGAAGCTCGAGCAGCAGCAACCCGGCGGGGGTGCGACACCGGCCAACACGCCCGCCAGATAGCGGAGCCGTTAGCGGCGCATATCGAACGAAAAAAGGCGCTTTAAACCAGCGCCTTTTTTGTTCGTTCGGTTCAGCAGGTGGCTCTAGCTTCTTGTTTTGACTCGCTTTCTTGGACCGCGAGCCGGTACCCACCCCGCGTCAGGTTCGGGGCAGGCCTTCGCTCTAATTGAGCGATGGGTTGCGCGGACGGTAGCTGCCGGATTTATCCTTCACAAAGATCTCGGCGACCTGGGAATGCCGGATCGGCTCGCCGGAATCGTCGGCCAGCAGATTTTGCTCGGAGACGTAGGCGACATATTCGGTTTCCGCGTTTTCCGCGAGCAGGTGGTAGAAGGGCTGATCCTTGTGCGGGCGTACCCCCTCGGGAATGGACAGCCACCATTCCTCGGTATTGTTGAACTCCGGATCGATGTCGAAAATCACGCCCCGGAACGAAAAAATCCGGTGCCTGACAATCTGACCGATCTGGAACTTGGCGGTTCGCGCTTTGATCATGTCTTGTCGAATAGACCATGATTGCCGGCGATGCTAGTGGCGTCCCACCAATTTAACCTTCGCAGGCCGCCGGGACCGGGCGACAGGGCCGAAAAACGCCGCAAAACGCCATCTCTCGATGGTCGATATCCTCACTCGCGGGCTGCCCATATCGGCGTGATTTTCGTCGACTTTGTTGCGGCAAGGCCAACGGCGTCGCTGGCTCGACCGCCGCAACCGCTGCTTGCGATCGTCGCTAAGGTCGGCGTCCGAACGCCAAGGCATTCGGACGATCCGCGACGACGCGATCAGTGTTGGACCAACGTTCAAACACGATGCCAGCGGAGAGCAACATCGCGGCTTGCTCGCATGCGACCTCTTTCAGGGTAGCATCGTGGCCTGCCAACCTTGCAGGACCCTTGTCGCGGCAGCGAGGTCGATGGCCGAGGACGCAAGTCCGGCGCCGTCCACCACCAGCGCAAAATGGACCGCGCCGGCCGTGCATGGCGACGTCAGCAGCAGCCGCCGCGCCTTGGTCGACCCGATCTCGTTGGCAAAGGCGATCGGGCCAAATGCGGGGATACCGAAGACGCTGCCGAGGTCGCTGACTACGATCGTGCTCGCGGCGTTGAAGGATGCCGGCAGGTGCAATTCGGTGGGAGCCGAGCAGGCCGCGGCTGAAGCGCGCCACACCAGGACGCCGTAGCGCTTCCCGGCGGTGAGCGCCTGGATGGTTGAAAGCGACGGCGGAACAGTGAGCCATGCCGCCCCGCTGCCAGCGCCGGCGAACCCCGAACTGGCCAGATCCTCGGTGGCGAAGGCAAGGGTGTCGCCGGCAACCGCGCTCGGATAGATGCGGTCGAGAACGCGCTGATCGAGGCGCAGCACGACGTTGCCGCTGGTGTCGGTCTGGACCAGCGAAAAGTCTTCGCCATTGAACGCGTCGGCCGCAGTCTGAAGTTTCGATGGATTGCCGTTCATCAGCTCATGATGGCGGCCGCTGTAGATGTCCCAATGCCATTGCGTCGACGACAAGACGCGGCCACGCCCGGCCGGCGCGGTCCACCAATCGGACCCATTGCCGCTGTGATCGAGGCTTTCGTACATTGACCGCACCATCCACGGCGTGCGCGCATCGCTCATGCTGGACCCGAACTCCGAGACAAAAGCGGCCGTTGCAACCGTCGTGGCCCGATCGCGAATTCCGTCGATCGCGCTTGAGTAGGTGCCGTCGCCGGCCGCAAACGGGTCGATCGTCATCCTCGCCCCGTCATAATAATGACTGTTGAAGACATACCTGGAACCTAACGTGCCGACGGTCGAGAGGCCTCCTTGCGAGCTTGCAAATTGGTTCCAGAATACCAAAGGCTCCACGAATGCCAGCTTGTCCGCCCACCCTGCGGCGTCCATGGCGGCGCGGAACCGCAGGTAGAACGGCATCAGATAAGTCTGCTCCCACGTCGTGCCGGATGCACCGTCGAGACCGCCATCAAAGGGCTCGTTGAAGGGATCGACCCCGATGATGTTTTGCAACGCTGCGGCAGGCAGCGTCGTGCGCAGATAGGTCATCACCTGGGCGGCCTGGGAGATGTAGGCATCCTGCACACCTATCGTCCCCGCGCTCGTGACGATTGCGCGGTTGTGCCAAAAATCGTGCATCGCATCGCGAACCGCGGCGTTGGTCAGCATGTTCTGGCCCCACAGCAGGCAAATGCCGCACGACTCCGCGGGATATGAGCCTGCGGTGATGACCCAGGCAGGCGCGCCATCACCGGTGTACCAGCTGTTGGTGTTGAACAGGTGTTGAGAATAAAGGTCTTGATGGTAGTCGATCAGCACATAGAACCCGCGATCGGTGAACTCCCGGATTTGCGCAGCAGCGCGCCCGAGATAGGCCGTGTCGACCGGAGCGGCGGACGGCTCGGTGCCCTGCCAGCTGATCAGAAAGCGGATGACATTCGCGCCGGTCAGGTCGCGCATCGCTTGCGCTGAGACGCTGGCATCGGTGGTCGAACGAAAGGGAAGAAAGCCGCTCTCGGCAAGTTTTGTGCTGCCGGAGACGTTGAAGCCGCGCAGCGTGATTTCCCTCCCGTAGGCATCGCGCAGAACCCGCGCATTGTCCGCCGGGACCGAGCCGACCGTAATTGGTGTCGCACCCAGTGACTGGGCTTGCACGGAGGTGCGGTCGAAGGTCACGAAAAGAGCTGCGAGGGCCAGCACGATCGCCGGTCCCAAGCGGCCGGCCCCAACCTGCAAGCGCTTCAGCGCGCGGAAATTCGGGATGATCACGGTCACGTCGTTGTCCGATGCATGCATGTGTTCCATCATCGTCACCGCCACCTCATGCCGAACATCAACCTCGATCTCGTCTCACAAGTTGACTGGCGCGCACAACCAACCATGGAGCGAGCTTTTTGCCGAATTGTGTTCCGCATTCCTTGCGCGGTGCAACAACATCATGACAGTGCATTGCGATGGTCGTGATGATGGTAAAGCGCCGGTGTCCATACCAGTACTTTGCGGCGAGCCACGGCTCGCGTTGCTATCGCTAATTGAAATGTTGCTTGATTTGGAGCGGGAGCATGCTCGCAAAGCGCGAAGCAGTTTTCACTCGCGAGAAGCGCCGCAGGCGTTTGCGCGGCGATCATGTTGCGTATGTCTTGGAATCAAAGATTTCCCTGAGCCGATGAGCCGGCGCGGTGCCGGGAGCGCCAGGATGGTGCCAGCCCCTCGCGCATCGCAAGGCGCCGGAGCGGGCCGATCGCGCCGATCAGGTGAAGGCCGGCCGCGCGCAGCGACTGCACCGGCAAGAGATCGCTGAGCAGGGAGCGGTTCGCGACATCGATGACCAGGGTGCGGCTCAGAATATCGGGGCGGCGGGCCGCCGCATAGCGCGCCAGCACTTGCGGCGCGCCCGGATCTTCGCCTGAGATCATCGCCTTGCGAACAATGGCAGCGATGTCGTCGGCGTCGCGCAGCCCAAGATTGAGGCCTTGCGCGCCGATCGGCGGAACGACATGGGCGGCTTCGCCGACCAGCGCGATACGGTTGCGCGCGATTTGCGTCGGCCGCTCGATCGCCAGCGGAAACAGATGTCGGCCCGGTTCGACATGCACCCGCCCAAGAATGGAATGCGACTGCCGTTCGGCGGCATCCGACAGATCGTCGTCATCCAGCGCTTTCAGCCGCGCACCCTCGCCCGGCCTGGCGACCCAAACCACGCTGCAGCGGTCACCGGGCAGGGGCACAAACACGCATGGACCGTGCGGGGTGTGAAACTCGGTCGAAACACTCCGATGCGGTCGCGAATGCGACAGGTTGAACGTCAACGCGGCCTGTTCCAGGTCGTGACGACGAACCGCGATGCCGGCAGCTTCACGACAGAGCGAATGCCGCCCGTCCGCGCCGACGACGAGGCGCGTCGCAACCGCCTGTCCGCCCGCGGTGTGGATTGCGACCTCGAACTCGCCCGGAACGATTGTTTCGGCTTCATCGTCGATGCGCGACAGAGTGGAAATCTCCGCGGCGCGTTCCTCAAGGGCCGCGACAAGGGTGCGGTTCTCGATATTGTAGCCGAACGTGTCGAGGCCGATCTCATCGCAGGCAAACCGCACCTCGGGTGCGCGGATCAGCCGGCCGGTGTCATCGACAAGGCGCATTGCCTGCAAAGGCGCGGCCTGGTCCAGGCAGCGGCGCCAAACATCAAGTTCGTCGAGAAAATCAACCGAACCGCCGAGCAGCGCGGTGGTGCGATTGTCGCCGTAAGGCGCGCGCCGGGCAATCAGCGCCGTGCGTGCGCCGGTCTGGGCCAGCGCCACGGCCGCCGCAAGTCCTGCGGGGCCGCCGCCGATGACGGCAACGTCAAAGGGTGCCGATACTTCACTCATGCCGGGACATTTGACGTTCCCGGCGGCAATTTCAAGTCCGTGCGAGTGTCCCGGTTCTAACATTCGCATCAGATCGCGGCGGAAGGTCGCAAGCTTCGGTGTGCAAATCGGAACGATTCCTGATAGCAGTGCAGGGCTTATGGACCGAATAGATCAGGACGATTCTGCCTCAACACCGCCGGCCAGGCGCGCCGCGGCGTTTTTCGTTCATGTCTTCACCGCGCTTGGCGCCGGCGTCGCCCTGCTTGCCTTGCTCGAGGCAGTGCGCGAGCACTGGGCCATGATGTTCTGGTGGCTTGGCGCGGCGCTTATCATCGATGCGCTTGATGGCCCCATGGCGCGGCGGTTCGATGTCGTGCGCATGCAGCCGAACTGGTCGGGCGAGGTGCTCGACCTCGTCGTCGATTTCACGACCTATGTGTTCGTCCCGGCTTATGCGATGACAGCGAGTGGCCTGCTGCCGCCGCTGGTGGCGCCGCTGCTCGGGTTCGCAATCGCCGTCACCGGCGCACTCTATTTCGCCGATCGGCGCATGAAGGCCGACGACAATCATTTTCGCGGATTTCCGGGATTGTGGAATCTTGCAGCATTCTATCTGTTCCTGCTTCAACCCAGACCGCTGCTGGGCAGCCTCGGCATTACCCTGCTGATCGTGGCGACGTTCCTGCCGTTTCACGTCATCCACCCGGTGCGGGTGGTACGGCTCAGGTGGCTGACCTTGACGCTTGTCGGCATTTGGGCCGGGCTTGTGATCTACACGCTGCTGCGCGATTTCGACGTCGAGACCCCGATCACGGCCGTGCTCTGTGCGATCGCGGTGTACTTCGTTGCCAGCGACGGCGCGATCCGTCTTCTAAGATCGCTGAAATCATGATCGGACTTTTGACCAGCCCGGAAGCCTGGGCGGCCCTGTTGACGCTCACGGCGCTGGAAATCGTTCTCGGGATCGACAACGTCATCTTTCTCTCGGTCGTGGTTTCCCGCATTCCGGCAGCGCAGGCACGGCGTGCCCGCCAGATCGGCCTCGCGCTCGCATTGGTGTTCCGCATCATCCTGCTCAGCCTCCTGGTCTGGTTGATCGGACTGACCGAGGCTGTCCTTGAGCTGAAGGGCATGGCGTTTTCCTGGCGCGACATCATCCTGATCGGCGGCGGCCTGTTCCTGATCGGCAAGGCGACACACGAAATTCATGCCGAGGTAGAGGCGGCGGAAGAAGAGGACCAGCGCACACCAGGCAAGGGAGCCTTCTTCCTGGTGATCGTCCAGATCATCATCATCGACATGGTATTTTCGCTGGACTCCATCATCACCGCGATCGGCATGGCGCAGGAGCTTGCGATCATGATCGCGGCCGTCGTGATCGCCTGTCTCATCATGTATCTGTCCTCGGGACCGGTCGCGAAATTCGTCGGCGACCATCCGACCACCAAGATGCTGGCGCTGGCGTTTCTGGTGCTGATCGGCGTTGCGCTGGTAGCCGACGGATTCCAATTCCATATCCCGCGCGGCTACATCTATTTCGCGATCACCTTCTCGGCGGCGGTCGAATTCTTTAACGTGCTCGCGAAGCGCAATCGCAAAAAGCGCCGCTCCTGACCCCGCAGTCGAGTTGACAAGCCGGTCTCGATGGCTTTCGCTTCCCAAGGAATCGAGGGAGCGGAGTCGATGGTCAAGGCCGTGCGCGTGCACAAGGTGGGAGGTCCGGAGGCGCTGGTGTACGAAGCGGTCGATCTGCCCGCGCCCGGTCCGGGCGAAATTCGCATCCGCCAGCACGCCGTCGGCCTGAATTTCATCGACGTCTACTACCGCACCGGGCTCTACAAGGCGCCAGGTCTGCCGTTCGTCGCCGGCAACGAGGCGGCGGGCGAGGTCGTTGCCGTGGGGCCCGGCGTCACCAATTTCCACCCCGGCGACCGCGTCGCCTATTATCACAACCTCGGCGCCTACGCGACCGAGCGCAACATCCCCTGGGAGAAGCTGGTCAAGCTGCCCGACCATATCACCTATGAGCAGGGCGCGGTGCTGATGCTGAAGGGATTGACGGTCTGGTATCTCCTGCACAAGACCTTCAAAGTTGAGCCGCACCATCGCGTCCTGGTCCATGCCGCGGCCGGCGGCATCGGGCTGCTCGCATGCCAATGGGCGAGGGCGCTGGGAGCGCATGTCATCGGCACCGTCGGTTCGAAGGCAAAGGCCGATCTCGCGCTCGCCAACGGCTGCGATCACGTCATCCTCTACAATGAGGAAGACTTCGTCGCGCGGGTCAAGCAGATCAGCCGCAACGAACTCTGCGACGTCGTCTACGACGGTGTCGGCAAGTCGACCTTCCCGGGGTCTCTGTCGTGCCTGAAGCCACGTGGCATGTTCGTCAGCTTCGGCAACGCGTCAGGCCCGGTGCCGCCCTTTGCCATCGCCGAACTGAACAATCACGGCTCGCTGTTTGCGACGCGGCCCAAGTTGAACGACTATATCGGCAAGCGGTCGGAACTCCTGGAGGGAGCCGACACGCTGTTTGCCGCCGTCATCAACGGCAAGCTGCATGTGCCGATCCACCATGCCTATGCGCTGAAGGACGCGGGCCGGGCGCATCTTGATCTGGAGAGCCGCGTGACCACCGGCGCTTCGATCCTGAAGCCGTAAGACCTCGTCGCTCGCAGCCACGCGGAGCGCGGCGATGGAGCGATCCAAACTTCTTTGTTGCCGTGAAGTTCGGATGCTTGATGGCGCGCGCCGCGAACGCGGCGTGCAACGGCTGGGTTCTCACCAACCGGGTCAGCGATCCCCATAGGCCGTCGCTTCGGAAGGCATCGTCGCCGCCCTGACCGCACGGAAGAACGAGCCATAGCCTTTGACGGCGGCATAGAGATTGAGCCGGCCCCAACCATCCCAGGTGTTGCCGTCGAGCAGGGCGAAGCCGGACGGCAGTGCGGTGTCCCGCAGGATCTCGGTGCGCTGTTGATCGGTGAGATAGGGGAAACGCGTCAACAGCAACACCTGCGCCTGTACCGGCACGCTCTCGGGCGAATGCGCATTGTTGGCAAGCGCAAGCCCGTAGGTCATGCGATAGGTGAAGCCCCTGGTGTCATCAGGGTCGACGTTGAAGTCGTCGGAATCCCGATCGCCATGACGGTCGTGGTCGGCCTCGTATTCGGCCCTGGCCTCCGTTTTCTCGATGCACTCCTCCACGCTGCTGGTGCCGCACGACTGGGCCAGGTATTTTTGCGTCTGTGTGTAGGCTTGGTAGACCGCATGAGCGGCGGCGTTGGCGGGATTGGTCCAATCCAGCCGGTTGCCGTTGGTATCGTAGAGCGCGTTGTAGATGTTGGTGGCGATGATCGCGGTCGCTTCGATGCGCCCGCCGATGACGTCGAGCGGCGAATGCATGCCGGCCAGGATGCGGTTGTTGCCGAGATCAGCGGCGCGCGCCAGCAGGCCCTTGTATTGCTGGGGCACCAGGAAGGCGAGGCCGAGCGCCTGATTGTAGGCAAGGTTGGTGTGACCGCTGACGAAGGCGCCGTCGCCGTAGGGGTTGGTGCCGTTGATGATCTGCCAGAGCTGCGTCGGAACGTTCACCTCGGTCGACAGCCGATAAGGCCGCGGGGCCGTGCCGATACCCGGGACATAATCGCCGACACTGAACGTCGTGGGCGTGAAGATGCCGGACGCGTCATAGGATCCGACATTGGGGACCGTGATCGGCTTGCCGCCATTGGCGGCCACCATCGCCTGCGTCGCGGTGAAGCCCCGCACCCAGCTGACGGTGTTGTTGCCATAGGCGGTCGGAACCGCAAAATTGCTGAAATAGGTGGGAACGACGAACTGCGCGGTGTCGGCGGTGGTGAGACCGGCCTTGTTGCTCACGGCGCTATAGTTGCCATAACGCGAATCCAGCGGGCTGACGATGGCTGCCGTGATTGATGCCGGATTGGTCACGGGGCCGGTCGAGCCCATGTAGCGCTCGAACGTGCGTTTCGGCGGTTCGGTCGAGGCGTTATTGCGGATGGTGTTGTTGAGGAAGTTCGCGGCGCTTGCCAGTGGCGTCGCTGTGCCATCGCCGAAGGCCGGAAAGCCGATGGTTGCGCCGCTCAGGTAGTTGATGCCCTGGGCGGTCGGCGCATAGTCCTGCAGCGTCGTGATCACGTAGGAGGTCGGCGTCAAACTCGTGGGCGCCGTAGCCGTGGTGGACGACCCGATACCGGTCATGAAGGAGGACGTCAGCACGCCGAGCCCGTTGAGGACGCTGTAGGGTTGCGCCGTGCGATCGTCATGGATGGCGGCGAGCGTCTGTGCCGCCGTGCGATCCCGCGTCATCTTGACCACGGTCTCGATGTTCTGGTCCATGACCCCCGGGCCGTGCCTCAGCTTTGGATCGAACTGCATCAGGTTGGCATAGGAATCCAGTACGTTGACGATGGTGGACCCGACCGCGGCGCTGGAGTTGTTGGTGAAGTTCACAGGCGGCGTGGTCGGAATGCTGCCGGCGCGCGTGGCGAACGGCACAAGCGCAGCACCAAGGGCCGCATATTTCCATAACTTTAAGGACGCTGCAGACGACATTTCAAAAAGGCTCCCAGAACATGAGTGGTGGGCCCACTCGCCCCGGTGGCTAGGTAGGGAATTCACCGTGAAGGCCCGGTGACAGAATTGCGACATCTCGCGATGGAAGCCGCGCGAGCTCGGCGGAGTTGCTGCCGAGCATCACCATCTTGTAGTTGCGCGAATGTTGCGTCCGCCGACATCCGTACGAGCAGGCGAATGTCGAGCCGTCGAGACCGGCCATGGTGCGACGCCAGACGACTTGATGATTGCGCGACCACTCGGGACCGAGTGGCTCTCCGCTGGGGCCGTCGCGGGCCCGAACTAGCTCCGGTAATCACGCTCGATTCTTGGAAACATTCGGGATTGCCAGCGGTGCCAGTTATGGCCAACATCTGGTGTGAAGGAGCGGTCAGTCGCGTTGGCCGTGCCGAAAAAAATCTCTGGGGAGGAAACAGCGATGAAGGAAAGTGCAGTCTCGCGTCGTGCCGTCTTGGCGGGCACGGCAGCCGCCGGTATGATGGGGCTCACCCGGTTTCCGGCTCGCGCCGCCGACGTGCAATGGAAGAAATTCGCCGGCACCAAGCTCGAGGTGATCCTCGCCAAGGGGCCGCGCGGCGACAATCTGCAGAAATATGCCAAGGAGTTCACCGAGCTGACCGGCATCCAGGTCGAGTCGGAGCAGATTCCGGAACAGCAGCAGCGCCAGAAGGTCGTGATCGAGCTCTCCTCGGGCAAGCCGAGCTTCGACGTCATTCATCTCAGCTATCACGTGCAAAAACGCCAGTTCGAGAAGGCCGGCTGGCTCGCGGACCTGTCGCCCTACATGAAGGATCCGGCGCTGACCGCACCCGATCTCGTCGAAAGCGACTTCTCCGCCGCCGGCCTGGAGTATGCGAAGAACGACAAGGCGCAGATGCTGTCGCTGCCATGGTCGGTCGACTACTTCATCCTCTACTACAACAAGGAAATGTTCCAGAAGAAGGGCGTCGAAATACCGAAGACGCTCGACGAGATGGTGCTGGCCGCCGAGAAACTGACCGACCCGAAGGAGGGCACTTTCGGATTCGTCGGGCGCGGTTTGCGCAACGCCAACATGACGCTGTGGACCAACTTCTTCCTCAACTACGGCGGCGAATTCCTGGATGCCAAAGGCAATATCCTGACCGACGGTCCGGAAGCGATCGAGGCCACCAAGCTCTATCAGAGACTGCTCACGAAAGTGGCCCCTCCGGGGGTCGCCGGCTTCAACTGGATGGAGTCGATGGCAGCGTTCACCCAGGGCCGTGCCGCGATGTGGATCGACGGCGTCGGCTGGGCGCCGCCGCTGGAAGATCCGGCGGCGTCGCGCATCGTCGGCAAGGTCGGCTATACCATCGTACCGGCAGGCCCGAAGGGACAATATTCGGCGACCTATGGCGACGGAATCGGCATCCCGCAGGCCTGCCCGAACAAGGAGGCGGCCTATCTGTTGTGCCAATGGATGGTCTCCCGGGCGCAGGGCGGGCGTCTCTTGCAAGCCGGCGGTGGTGTGCCGTTCCGCAATTCCGTGCTCAACGATCCCGCGACGCGCAGCGGCGTGAAACTGCCGCAGGAATGGCTGCAATCGGTGATCGATTCCGGGAAGATCAGCAAGCTCGGCCTTCCCGTGATCATTCCGGTTGCCGAATTCCGCGACATCGTCGGCGCCGCGCTGACCGCGACATTGTCGGGGGCGGATCCGGCGACCGAACTGAAGAAGGCTCACGAACAATTCCGGCCCATCCTGGAGCGCAGCGAGAAAACGTGACCGCGGAATTATCGGCGAGCTCCCTCTCGACCGAAGCGAACGCTTCGGCGGGGCGGGAATGGCGGCGGCCGTCGTACTGGCCGTTCGTGGTCCCGGCGCTGGTCGTGGTGCTCGCGGTCATCATTTTTCCGTGGGTATTCACGATCTGGATGAGTGTCCACGAGTGGAAGGTGGGTTCGCCGACGACGTTCGTCGGCTTCGCGAACTATTTGCGGTTGCCGCAGGATCCGCGCTTCGTCGAGGCGGTGGAGCATACGCTGGTCTACACCGCGCTGTCGGTGCTGTTGCCGCTGGTGCTTGGAACCTTCGCCGCGGTGGTGTTTCACGCAAACTTCCGGGGCCGCGGCGTGTTGCGCGCCATTTTCATCATGCCGATGATGGCGACCCCGGTCGCGATCGCACTGGTCTGGACCATGATGTTCCACCCGCAACTCGGGGTCCTCAACTATCTGCTGTCGCTCATAGGCCTGCCGCCGCAGCTCTGGGTGTTCCATCCGGCGTCGGTGATCCCGTCGCTGGTCCTGGTGGAGACCTGGCAATGGACCCCGCTGGTCATGCTGATCGTGCTCGGCGGCATCGCGGCGATCCCGACCGAGCCGTACGAAAGCGCCCAGATCGACGGCGCGAGCCTGTGGCAGATGTTCCGGTATATTACGCTGCCGCTGATCACGCCGTTCCTGTTTATCGCCGCGATGATCCGGATGATCGATGCGGTGAAAAGCTTCGACATCATCTTTGCCATCACGCAGGGAGGGCCGGGTTCGGCGTCGGAGACGATCAATCTGTATCTCTACAGCGTCGCATTCACCTACTACGACCTCGGCTACGGCTCGGCCATCGCCGTCATGCTGTTCCTGTTGATCGTGGCGCTCGCAGCACTTCTGCTGCATCTGCGCCGGCGCGCGATGTGGACGGAAATCGGAGCCGGCGCATGAGCCCGCGTCGGATCCTGGGCCGAATCGGGCTGTGGTTCTCGGTGATCGTGATCGTTTCGCCGGCGATCCTGTTCTTTCTCTGGATGTTGTCGCTGTCGGTCAAATTCGAGGTCGACAACGCGGCGTATCCGCCGGTCTTCATCCCCGAACATTTTGCCTGGAAGAATTACGCCGACGTGCTCGCGTCGAATCGTTTCCTGACCTATTTCGTCAACTCCCTGCTGGTGACGGGCACGGCCACAGGACTTGCGATGCTGGTCGGCGTCCCCGCCGGCTACGGGATTGCCCGGATGGCGGCAAAGAAGTCGGCCGTGGTGATCCTGATCGCGCGGATCACGCCGGGCCTGTCCTATCTCATTCCGCTGTTTCTCCTGTTCCAGTGGCTGGGGTTGCTCGGTACGCTGTGGCCGCAGATCATCATTCATCTCGTGGTCACGGTGCCGATCGTGATCTGGATCATGATCGGCTATTTCGAGACGACGCCATTGGAACTGGAAGAGGCCGCGCTGATCGATGGCGCGACGCGCTGGCAGGTCTTTCGCCACGTGGCGCTGCCGATCGCGCAGCCGGGCCTTGCGGTTGCGTTCATTCTTGCCGTGATCTTTTCCTGGAATAATTTCGTGTTCGGGATCGTGCTGGCGGGGCGCGAAACGCGAACGCTGCCGGTTGCCGTCTACAACATGATCTCGTTCGATCAATTAAGCTGGGGCCCGCTCGCGGCGGCCGCGCTGATCGTCACCTTTCCGGTGCTGCTGCTGACGGTGTTCGCGCAACGGCAGATCGTCGCAGGCCTCACAGCTGGAGCCGTAAAAGGCGGCTAGGGAGGGGCGGTTGGCCCCCGGCCGTCAGCCCTGGCGTTTGCCTGTGCCGCCCGGCAGTGTGACGGGCACATGGGGTGAGGTGCTGACCACGCGCGGACTGCCGTCCGAATGGGCCGGGCTTCGGAGCAGTGTCTCAAGATACATGATGAATTTCTCCGCGAGCATCGGAATGCACTCCTCTGAAATCTGTTTGGTTCGATGTCGCTTCGACCATCGATTGGCCGCGGCGGCTCGAACCGTCGCCGGCCAAGGTTGCACGGTTGAGATCTCGGGCCGTCTTCGCGGCAAGGCGAAAATGGTTTCGTCGTCGACCTGAATGGTTTCATTGCCGCTCCCGCGACGACACAGGCTCTGGCGACATTGAGATACAAGATCCGTGCCGCGCATTTGCGATGCGACTGCGATGCTCCGATCGGGGCGTGCCCCGAGGCGGAAACCAGCATGTACCGGCGGCAAGGCGTGCGCCTGAGCCAACGACGAAGGTCGTCCCGGAGGAGCGCCGAGGAGCCGATGATGCCCGGCGCCGGGCAGATTCCCGCCTCAGCCCACCAAGTTGCCATTTTTCTGTCGCTCAGAAGTAGCATTTTCGTAATAGCACGCCTTTGACGTTGCATTGGGGTCAGGCAACGACGCGGGTTTTGTGCCGGCGTGCCCGATCGCGGGACGCCGACCACGTTCCCCAGCCTCGGAGGATATTCGAGCCGCTTCTGATGCGCGTCAGGAAACCAGCGAAAACAGGAGAGCAAGATGAAGAATGGGCGACCCAGTCTCCACTTTCGAAATGCCCTCGTCGGCTTGGCGGTTCTGCCTTGCGCCCTGGTGACGGGCGCGCTCGCCGATCAATTGCACATCGGTCCACTGGTGCAGGTGACCGCCGGCGACCCATTCGCCGATTGCCGGCGCGACGACGTCGCGGGCCAGGAGGCGAGTCTCGGAAGCACGCTCTTTCCGAACACCGCCATCGAACCTTCGATCGCGGTGGATCCGACGGATTCGGGACGGGTGCTGGTGGGGCATCAGCAGGATCGGTGGAACGACGGTGGCTCGCGCGGCGGGGTCGGCGTGCTGTCCAGAACCGACGACCTCGACGATTGGCGCAACACGATTCCTCCGGGCGTGACGAAATGCACCGGCGGGCCCCTCATCCGTGCATCCGACCCCTGGGTCTCTTATGCCAACAACGGCACGGCGTTCTTCTTCAACCTCACGATTGATCCGGCCCCCGCCACCACACCGTTCGGCAGCAGCCGCACCGCCATGTTGATGAGCCGGTCCACGGATCATGGCGAGAACTGGCACCAACCGTCGCATCTCATCGACGAGGTGACCACGCTCGCCCTCAACGACAAGAATTCGGTGACGGCGGATTGGACGCGAACCGAAAACGCCTACGCGACCTGGGACCGCCTGTCGCTGGTCCCCACCGTCGCCGCCGCGCAGCTGCCCTATCTCGGCCACGACGGCATGGCCATCGCGCGCAAGGCTATCGCGAGCAAGCGACTCCACGCGGAGGCACTGACGGCGGCGGCGACCACCTTCACGAGCTTCGGTCCGACGCTGCTTTCGCGCACGACCGACAACGGCGTCACCTGGAGCAAGCCGGCGACGATCTACGACCCGGGTGCCAACAACCAGACCATCAACAACATCGTCCAGGTCACGCCCGACGGCTCGGTGTACACATTCTTTACTTCGATTATCGGAGCTGCGCCGACGATCGCGATCGGCTTCGTGAAGTCGACCGACAAGGGGGTCACCTGGAGCGGACCGACGACCGCGCAGGTGATCCCGGGCAACGCCGTTGTCACCCCGGATTCGGGCCAGGCGGTGCGCGACGCCGCGATCCTGTATAGCGTCGCGGTCAACAAGCGGACCGGGGCCCTCTATATTGTCTGGCAAGACGACCGCTTCACGAGCACGACGTGTACGACGCCCGGCGCCGGCACGATCCCGGTCGACGGGATCGCCTTCAGCCAGTCGCTCGACGGCGGCAGGACGTGGTCGACGCCGATCCAGGTCAACCAGACACCAACCAACGCGAATGCTTGCCGCCAGCAGGCCTTCATCCCGACGATCGCGACAACCAATGACGGTCGCCACCTGGTCGTCACCTACTACGACTTCCGCAATGACACGAACACGCCTTCCGGGAACGAGGGGACGGACTACTTCGCCGTGGGATGCGACGTCTGGTGGAGTGATTGCTCGAAGGCGGGAACGTGGGGCGGCGAAGCGCGCCTGACGAAGTCCTCGTTCAACATTCTCGACGCCCCGGACGCCGGCGGCCGTTTCCTTGGCGACTACATGGGTCTTGCGCCGCTCGGTTTGAGTGCGGTGGTGCCGATCTTCGGCATCGCGACCGGCCCGAATTTGACGGCCGACTTCACGCGTCTGATCTCCAGCACTAAGATTTCCTCGAGGTAGAGCCGCGGATGGCTCGTCGGGATAGAAGGCGACGAGCCATCGCATTCGCCCAGGTGAGGGACCGGCCGTGCCGGGCTCTCGCCCGGCACGACCGGCGCGACGATTAAGCCACCCGCCTCGCGGCACCCGTCTTGACCAGGAGGGTGTCGAGGTCATCGATCATTTGACTGATCTCTTCGCGCGTGACGTTGAGCGCGGGCATGAAGCGCAGCGTATCGGGCCGCGGCGCATTCAGGAGCAGGCCCTGTTCGAACGCTTGCGCGACGATCGCCGGAGCAACTGGAAGTTTCAGATCGAGCGCCAGCAGCAAGCCCCGGCCACGCACTTCGCCGAGCCCGTGGCGCGCCGAAAGCCGCTGCAGTTCGGCCTCCAGAAACAACCCGAGATCGCTGACCGATTTCAGGAACTCCGGCGCCGCCACGGCGTCGAGCACGGCAAGGCCCGCCGCGCACATCAGCGGATTGCCGTTGAAGGTACCGCCCTGATCGCCATGCTCGAAGCAAGCTGCCCGTGCGTTGGCGAGCAGCGCGGCGAGCGGCACGCCGCCGCCGATGCCCTTGCCCAGCGTCATGATGTCGGGCTCGATGCAGGCATGTTCGTAGTGGAAAAGCTTGCCGGTCCGGCCCATCCCGGTCTGGATCTCGTCGACGATCAGGAGCAATCCGCGTTCGCTTGTCAGCGCGCGCAATTCTTTCAGGAATTGATCGGTCGCAGGCCAGACGCCGGCCTCGCCCTGGATCGGCTCCAGCATCACGGCGACGGTCTGCGCGGAGATCAGCCGCTCGACCGAGGCCAGATCGTTCAGGCACGCCTTCGGAAAGCCCGGCACCTTCGGCTCAAACAGCGGCTCGAACGCCTTCTTGCCGGACGCCGACATGGTCGCGAGCGTGCGGCCGTGAAAGCCGCCCTCGAACGTGATGATCTCATAGGCGCCATTGCGATGCAGCGCGCCATATTTGCGCGCGAGCTTGATCGCGCCTTCATTGGCCTCCGCGCCGGAGTTGGTAAAGAACACCTGGTCGAAGCAGCTCTGCGCTGTCAGCGCGTGCGCAAGCTTCAGGCTGGTATCGTTGTAATAGGCCGGGCTCGGCGTGATCAGCCGTTTCGCCTGCGCAGCGAGCGCCTCCACCACCACGGGCGGCGCGTGGCCGAGGCAATTCACGGCCCAGCCCTGGATGAAATCGAGATAGCGCTTGCCCGTGTCATCCCACAGCCACGAGCCTTCGCCGCGAACAAAAACGACGTTCGGGCGCGCGGTGATGTCCATCAGCGCGTCGAACGGATGGATAGCCATGGTCATGGTCGAACTCCTGCGTTTGGGATGGGTGGGGGCGCAAATGCGAAAAGGCCGCGAACCTCTGGGGCTAGCGGCCTTCTCGAAAACTCGGCTGATTTAGGTGTTCAGCGTGGTCGTCGGACACGGCGCAGCCCATCATCGTCGCGGGTGCGACGACGGAATGCTGCGCGGCGGTTGGTCCGGTTCAGGATCATGGCGCAGGCCCATACAGCCGAACGGCAGGGCATGTCAAGGGAATGTGCCCGTCCTCACGCCGCCGGCAGTTCGGCGGTGACCCGCAGTCCGCCGAGCGCGGCGCGTTCGAACATCAACCGGCCACCATACTTCCCGGCAATCTCGCCTGCGAGCGAGAGGCCAAGGCCGGTCCCCTCGACAGCCTCATCGAGCCGAACGCCGCGCTGCCCGAGAAGCGGCAGATGTTCGTTTGCAACGCCCGGACCGTCATCCTCCACCGTAATCCGCAGCAGCGAACTGCCTTCGGCAGAAATCGCGACCTCGCATGCGGCCCACTTCATGGCGTTCTCGAGCACGGCGCCGAGCAGTTCGAACAAGTCGTCATCCCGGACCGGTATGACGGTGTTTTCGTCGGCGTCGATGCGCCATGACAGTGGCGCTCCCTTCGGGCTCCGCGACAGCGTCCTGACGACACGTTCGATCGCGGGCAGGACCGGATGCGGTGCCGAGGGGCGCCCGGTGGCTTGAATCATGGCCCGCGACAACTCGTGCTGCACGTGGCGCCGCATATCGGCTGCCAATTCGTCAATCTCGTCGGCGATGGCGATCTCGCCCTTGTGCCGCAGCCGTTCGGTGTCGCCGGCCAGGACGGTCAGTGACGTCTTCAGCCCGTGCGCAAGGTCCGCCGCCCGGGCCTTGGCCGATGTGACGGCGGTCTCGCGATCTTCCAGCAGCGAATTGAATTCCTGAACCAGCGGCATCACTTCCGTCGGCCCCTCGATGCCGATGCGCTTCGCGTTTCCTGAACGAATCGCTGCCACCTTGTCACGAAGGGTTACCAGCGGACGCAGGCCGACACTGATCTGCAGCCATGAAACCAGCATCAATATCCCCGCCAGGAACGCAAGCGAGGCGGCAACGTCGGACGCGAATTGCCAAACTGCTGCGCGAACGTCCTTCTCGTCTGCGGCGGCTGCAATCCTGAGCTGATGCGTATCAGTGCCGTGCGGATAGATGAGAAGCCGCTCGCTGACCATCAGCTGAGCGCCATGCGGCCCCTCAAGCTGGTGGCGATGCACGGCGCCGGGGGCGATGTTATCCCGCGGGAGCCCGATCACATTCTCCCAAAGCGAACGGGAGCGGAGCTGTGCGCCGGTATTGTCATCCTCGATCTGCCAGTACAGACCGCTATCAGGCTCCGAGAAACGCGGATCGGCAAGCGGACGGATCAGCCGCAGCGTCCCACTTTCGGTAAGCAGGATGCCGGCGGCAAGCTGACGCACATAGGTGTCGAGTTCGGCATTCATCCGGCGAACCACATGACGCTCGAACAGCATGGAAAGACCGAAAGCCGAGATCGTCAGCACGACGACAATCGAAATCGCGGCAATGATGGCCAGACGAATGCGCAGCGAGCCCAACCTCATGCCCCGTCCTTTGTGAGCGTGTAGCCGAACCCCCGGCGCGTCTCGATCACGTCCATGCCGATCTTCCTGCGCACCCTGCCGACGAGCACTTCGACCGCGTTGATCTCCTTGTCGCTGTCGTGCGAGTAGAGCTGCTCGATCAGTTCGCCATGTGTGACCACGCGTCCGGCATGGTACATCAGATAGGTCAGCAGCCGGTATTCCTGCGGCGTCAGGTTCAACGCGACGCCGGCGTTGCTGATACGCATCTGGCGCGGATCGAGCGTGAGCGGACCGACCTCGATGATCGGCGCGCTGTTGCCGGTGGAACGCCGGATGATGGACCGCAACCGCGCCAGCAATTCCTCCATCTTGAACGGCTTGGGCAGATAATCGTCGGCGCCGGCATCGATCCCCTCGACGCGCTCAAGCCAGGTGTCGCGGGCCGTCAGGATGAGAATCGGCATGGCGCGCCCGTTGGCACGCCAGCGCTTCAGTACAGATAATCCGTCGAGACGCGGCAGGCCGAGATCGAGAACAGCCGCCGCATAGTCCTCGGTGTCGCCCTTGAACCATGCCTCGTCGCCGTCGGTGGCCCGGTCGACGACATAACCTGAAGCGGCGAGGGCGGCGCTCACATCCCGTGCGATCCGGTCATCGTCCTCGATCATCAATATCCGCATCAACACTCCCTCGCAGGAAGGCGCCGGTCCGGCCGTCGACCCGGACCTCCCTCATGACGCCTGCCGGAGAGATGACCTTGATCTCGTACAACCAGCGCCCGTTTTCGCGCTCGAGTTCGATTCCGGCGACTTCCCCGGGAAATGACTGCCGAACCGCCTCAAGAACCGTCTTGAGCGGGAGAACCGCCCTCTGCATCTGGCCCTGGCGCGCCAGATCGTGGTCGCGACGCGGATCGACAGCTTCCTCTCCGAGAGATACCGGAGATGTTGCCACAAGCGTGGCCACAATGAGGATCGATCGAGTCAGTATTCGGGAGAACAAAGGCATGGCCAGCGCTTTATGACGGATCGAGCCTGTCAAAACGCTGACAATTCCTGCCAGCCGGCCGACAGCCCCCATCGGTTAACTGATCCATGTGTACGGGGCAATCACGCCCGATCTTCACCTGGAGAACCGCCATGCGCCGCTCAATCGCCTTGTTGACCCTCGGAGTTGCCATCGGCTCCACAGCTCCGGCCTTCGCTTCCGAGCATTCACGTTGCAGCGTGGCGCTCAAGGAGAAGTGGATCGCGATGGAGATCGTCAAGGCAAGGCTCACGGAGCTCGGCTTCGACGTCAGCGCCATCAAGTCGGATGACGGCTGTTACAAGGTCAAGGCGATCGACAAGAAAGACGAGCGTCTACATCAATCTCCAACGGCGGGGCCGGTCGCGTCTGACGCAGGACGAGAGGAACGATCCTGAGGGGCATGAAGGCCGCGGAGCCGACGCCGCCCGGCCGAACCGGCGTCGACCGCACTCTCCCGCAATCGGAGCCGTCATCATGAAGGTCTTTCAGAAACTGCGCCTCTATCACGCATTGCTGGCGTTCTCTGCCCTCGCTGCCTATGCGACGGGGGGATTCGACATCGTGCATCCATGGATCGGCTATGCGGTGACCTGCATCATTGTATTTCGCCTCACTTGGGGGATACTCGGTCCGAACCAGCTCCGCATTGGGCGATTCCTCCCCGATCTTGCGAGTCTTCTCCGGATACGCACCGCGGATGATCCCGCTATCGCCCGTGTTCTCCTCGGCGGCGTGGTGGCGACGCTTCTGCTTGTCACGGGGACCGGCATCGCCCTCGACCAGCTCAGCTCTCTCAATCCCGCAACGGAGGCAAGGGCGGTTCCGGTCCCGCGTGCCGAGTTTGGCGCGCGCGCGACCAGCGCCAGGCATGTCGCAACGAGCGCGGGCGCCAGCGAAGCGAATGACGACGAGAACGAGACCTGGCTCGTGGAGCTTCACGAGTTCGCCGCCAACATGATGCTGCTCTTCGTCGGGCTGCACGTGTCCTACATGCTGCTCTTCAGGCGGCCGCTGGCTGGATACATGCTGTTCCGTCCCGGACGGAAGCAGCGAATTGCCTGACCGATCAGAAGCGCAAAAGCCTGGACCGTGGCGCCCTCGCGCGGCTGCCGCCGTCCGGCGATAACGAGGATCCCGCATGCCCGCCGTTCCCTATATCGAGAAGTACTTCACCGCATCCGAGAGAAGCGCCGAGCAGATGACTGCATTGTCTGAACCGCCCTATCACATCGACCTCGACAGCATCCGCAGGGCGTTTCCACCCGGCTCCGAGCCGCCACCATTGCTGCTTGATTTCGCCGCGTGGCTCACCGGTCGCCCTTGGGGAAGCGTCGGTTGCTTTGCCCTTGTCGGACAGTTTTGCGATGACGCACCGATCGTCGACGGCAGCCTGTTGCGCAACGACTTCGCGCTATTCCTGCGGCTGCCTGACGGGTCCGTCGTCGGCAGCTGGTATGGGGCCGCGCCCAATGCGGCCAATGCGCCCATCGTGGTGCTTGGCGCGGACGGGCAGAACGAAATCCTCGCGGCCTCACTCGAGGGCTTGCTCGCCAAGATCGCACTAAGGCACCTTGAGGAGAGCGAGTTCGCGCCACACGAAGATACGGAGGATGCGACCGACGCGCTTGCGGATTGGTTGCTCAAGCGTCTCGGCACCAGGCATCTCGAGACATTGACGGAAGCACCAACCGGGTTGGCAGATTTCGGTCGTTGGGCGGAACGATGGTGCAGGGATCGCGAGGCTTTCTGGTCAGCCCATCCAACGGTGATCGAGATTGCCGAGCACCTGAGTGCCCACCGGCCGAAGGGCAAGAACCCGTCCGACCGGACGCGTTTCGAGGTCGCGATCGTCGGCAGGCAGTTTCAAGTGCGGGTCTTGCGTTGCGGCCGCCAGCCGATCGAGGAAGCCGCGCTGATCGAACCCTTGCTGTGCGATCTGCGCGATGAAATGTGGCGGGTCCAACCTGCGCTCGGTCTGTGGTATTCGATGTCGTTTGCGTTGTCTGCGGATGGCCGCATTGTGCCGCGCTTCGACTACCAAACGCGACCAATGATCAATGAATCGCCTGCCGACCTTGTGCAAGCCCGGACTGACCTGCTTCGTGCACCCCGACCCGGACGATGGGTGCCGACGTGGCTGGCTGCACCGTGAGGTCAAAGGCCCTTCGTCGGTGCGGCCCTGCCTGACTTCATCCGTCGGGGTGTTTCGCGCGATTGCTCGACTCCGAAGAGAGCGAACTCATTGTCATGTCGGCTTGGATCGCTGCCATGTCGCTCTGCACGCCGGCTGCGTCACCATTCTTGCGTCGGGCGATGCCTCGGCCGTGCAGTGGGCTTGCTAGCTTCGGAACCTGTCAGAACGATAACACGCCCGGCCAGATCACCGACAGGCGCAATCGGCTAGCTGTCCATGGCACGGGCAATGACGCCCGCTTCAGATGGAGAACACGCCATGCATGGTTCGATCGCTGTGGTCGTCGTCGCCTCCGCCGTTCCCGTCATCGCCTCCGAGCGCGGGCGCTGCTGGACGGCGGCGAAGGAGAAATGGCTGGATGCGGTCAAAGCCAGGATCGCCGAGCAGGGTTACGTCGTCCGCAGCATCAAGTCGGAGGGCGGCTATTACGAGATCAGGGCCGTCGATTTCAACGGCACGCGCGTCGAACTCCATGTCAATCCCAGAACGGGTACGCTGGTGGAGCTTGGCTCACGACGCGAGGGTCGATCACAGGAAGCATGAGGCCAGCGCCGTCTGCGCCGCCTCGCTGATCCGGCCCCGGGGCAATCTCTCGCAATCACGAGTCGCTCGGTTAGAATCCCGCGACGGTGCCGTGCAGGTCGTATTGATCAGCGCGTTCGATCTTGGCGGTCACGATTTCGCCGACACGCAGAGGACGGCGGCTCGTCAGGTACACCGCGCCGTCGATTTCCGGCGCATCCGCCTTCGAGCGGCCTTTGGCCACCGTCGGCCCGACCTCGTCGATGATCACCTGCTGCCTGCTTCCGACCTTGCGCTTCAGCCTGCGCGCCGAAATCGTCTGCTGGCGCGCCATCAGCGCATTCCAGCGCTCCTGCTTCACCTCGTCAGGCACGGGATTGGGAAGCGCGTTCGAGCTGGCGCCCGCGACCGGCTCATACTTGAAGCAGCCGAGCCGGTCGATTTCGGCCTCTTCCAGCCAGTCCAGCAGCGTGGCGAAATCGGAATCGGTTTCGCCGGGAAAGCCGACGATGAAGGTCGAACGCAAGGCAAGATCGGGGCACTGCCGGCGCCAGCGCTTGATGCGCTCGAGCGTCTTTTCCTGCGCGGCGGGACGCTTCATCGCCTTGAGGATTTCGGGGCTTGCGTGCTGAAAGGGGATGTCGAGATAGGGCAGGATCTTGCCGTCGCTCATCAGCGCGATGACGTCGTCGACATGCGGGTAGGGGTAGACATATTGCAGCCGCACCCACGCGCCGAGCTCACCGAGTTCGGTGGCGAGGTCGAGGAACTTGGCGCGAACCTGCCGGTCCTTCCATGCGCTCTCGGCATATTTGAGGTCGACGCCATAGGCTGAAGTGTCCTGCGAGATGACCAGAAGTTCCTTCACGCCGGCGGTGACCAGCCGCTCGGCCTCACGCAGAACGTCGGCGGCAGTGCGTGAGGCGAGATCGCCGCGCAGCTTCGGGATGATGCAGAAGCTGCAGCGGTTGTTGCAGCCCTCGGAGATTTTCAAGTAAGCGTAATGCCGCGGCGTCAGCTTGATGCCCTGCGGCGGCACCAGGTCGAGATGCGGATTGTGGATCGGCGGCACTGCCCGATGCACCGCCTCCAGCACACTCTCATATTGCTGTGGTCCGGTAATCGACAGCACGCCGGGATAGGCTTGCTCGATCTGCTCGGGTTCCGCGCCCATGCATCCGGTCACGATCACCTTGCCGTTCTCAGCCATCGCCTCGCCGATCGCCGCAAGCGATTCCTGCTTGGCGCTGTCGAGGAAGCCGCAGGTGTTGACGATGACGAGATCGGCGCCGTCGTGCTTGCGCGCGAGCTCGTAGCCTTCCGCGCGCAGGCGGGTGATGATGCGCTCGGAATCCACCAGCGCTTTGGGACACCCAAGCGACACAAAGCTGACTTTCGGCGCGGCGGCCTCTTGCATACGATTCTTGTCCGATTACCGGCTGGGTATTTGAAGTTGGCCATCCCGTGCCCACTTTCCGAAATGTTGCGAACTTCGGATACGGGACACCAGCAGCGGGCTACATGACGAGCAGCTAATGCGATTTACCCGGAATGACAAGGCTTTAAGCTTCACGCCGACATGATAAGGATGGGTTTGATGGGGAATACGAGTCATCGATGAGCGCCGAGCAGTCGCCCAAAATCGTAATCGTCGACGAAAGTCCGATCCGCGCGGCAATCCTGGAAGAAGGGCTGCGGGAAGCGGGGTTTACCGGCGTTGTCCGCATCAACGAAATGCAGAGCCTGTTGTCGCGAATCTACGCGCTCGATCCCGATATCATCGTGATCGACCTTGAAAACCCCAGCCGCGACGTGCTGGAACAGATGTTCCAGGTCAGCCGCGCCGTGCGGCGGCCGATTGCGATGTTCGTCGACCAGAGCGACGCAGCCTCGATCCAGGCTTCCGTCGATGCCGGCGTCTCCGCCTATATCGTCGATGGGCTGAAGAAGGAGCGGATCAAGCCGATCCTCGACCTCTGCGTGTCCCGCTTCAATGCGTTTGCAAAACTTCAGGAGGAACTTGAACGCGCCAAATCGGCGCTTGAGGACCGCAAGGTCATCGATCGCGCCAAGGGGATCCTGATGAAGTTGAAGGGCCTCACGGAAGAAGAGGCCTATGTACTGCTGCGCTCCACGGCGATGCGCGAAAAAAAGAAGATCGGCGAGATCGCGCAGTCGATCCTGACGGCGTCGGAGCTCTTGAAATGACGACACCGCTTTGTATCGGATTCATCCCGCTGGTCGACGCTGCAGCGCTCATCGTGGCCGTCGACAAGGGATTTGCCGGCGCCGAAGGCCTCGACATCACGCTGGTACGGGAGGTGTCGTGGTCGAATGTCCGCGACAAGCTCAATATCGGCCTGTTCGACGCGGCGCATCTCCTGGCCCCGGTCGCGATCGCCTCGAGCCTCGGGCTTGGACATATCAAGGTCCCGATCGCCGCCCCCTTCAATCTCGGGCTCAACGGCAACGCCATTACCGTGTCGCCGGCGCTCGATACCGCGATCATGGCCGAAATCGACGGCGACCGGTTCGACCCCATGGCAACCGCACGGGCTCTCGCCCGCGTCGTCGCCAACAGGCGCAAGATCGGCGCCGAGCCGTTGACGTTCGGGATGACCTTTCCGTTCTCCACCCATAATTACCAGCTGCGCTTCTGGATGGCGGCCGGTGGCGTCGATCCTGACGAAGACGTTCGGCTCGTGGTTCTGCCGCCGCCCTATATGGTCGACAGCCTTGCCAGCGGCCAGGTTGATGCTTTCTGCGTCGGTGCGCCCTGGAACTCGATCGCAGTGGATCGCGGCGTCGGCCATATCCTGCATTTCGTTTCCGACATCCTGGTTCACGCGGCGGAAAAGGTGCTTGCTGTGCGCCAAGGCTGGTCGGAGAAGAACCCGGAAGTTCTCGCGGGCCTCATCCGTGCGTCCCATCGCGCGGCAGCGTTCATCGCGGAGCCGGACAACCGCGCCGAAGTCGCACGCCTGCTGGCGCAGCCGGAAAGGGTCGGCGTCGATGCCGACGTGATCCAGCGCACCCTCGACGGACGGTTGAAGATTTCGCCAGATGGGGCGATCCGCGCCTCCAACCGTTATCTCCTGGTCGGACGGGACGGGGCGGGGCGGCCCGATCCGGTGCAGGCCGCCTGGCTCTATGCGCAGATGGCGCGCTGGGGACAGACCCGCGTCAGCGCCGAGGCGCTGAAAACCGCGATGGCGGTGTTCAGGCCCGAGCTTTTCGACGCCGCCCTGGGCTTGGCCGTAGCCCCGGATGTGGGTGAGGGCGACTCGATCGGGGCCTTCGCCGGTCCCAAGCTCGACCCGAATGACATCGCCGGTTATCTCGCGTCCTTTGATGTCTTTCGACGGGCGCCATAGGCGCCGCAACTCTCTTGATCAAATATTAAGCAGCATGATTCGCAGCTTATTATTTGAGCTTCTGCTCTTTGAAAAGGCATGAACTTATATCCATTTGATGCACTGCAAAATACTTATGTAATTGAGATATCTTGTATTTTTGAAGATCTCAGCGCTGGCACACATTTTGAATAGGGGTATCTGCCAGCAGCCGGAGATGCCCGCTGGCCAAAGTCCACGATGGATTTCCGCAGCAACGAGGCTGATCGGATCGCTCAGAGTCTTCCGATACGGCGTTGCCCTTCGAATCGAACTCCCGAGCGATCACATCCCGTTTTCCTCGTTGTGACCACGCGAGCGCGTGGCAGCTGGAGCTTCGATATGGATTACGCCAAACCTGCCGATGTCGTTGCCTCGATGGTCGACGCCAGCCTCAAGAAGCTGGCGCTCGGCCCGCGGGATCTTCTGATCCGCGGCGCACTCTCGGGCGCGCTGCTGGGTGCCGCGACCGTACTTGCCTTTACCGGCGCCGTGACCACCGGCCAGCCCATCGTGGGCGCGCTGATTTTTCCCGTCAGCCTCGTGATGATCGTGCTGCTCGGTCTCGAGCTTGTCACGGGAAGCTTCGCCTTGGTGCCGCTGGCGCGCTTCGAGGGCAAGGCGACCTGGACCGCGGTCATTGCCAACTGGTCGTGGGTATTTGTCGCGAACGTGCTCGGCAGCATCGCCTTCGGCGTGCTGATTGCGATCTCCTTGACCAACATGGGCACGGCCGAGGTAGCCGGCGTCGCGGCGCGCATCGTTGCCGTCGCCGAAGCAAAGACCGTCGGCAATGCTGCGCTCGGCACCGCCGGTATGGTCAGCGTCTTCGTCAAGGGCATTCTCTGCAACTGGCTGGTGTGTCTCGGCGTCGTGATGGCGATGACGTCGACCTCGACGGTTGGAAAGGTCGTCGCGACCTGGCTGCCGATCTTCACGTTCTTTGCGCTCGGCTTCGAGCACGCCGTCGTCAACATGTTCGTAATCCCGACCGGCATGCTGCTCGGTGCCAAGGTCAGCGTCTATGACTGGTGGGTGTGGAATCAGATTCCGGTCACGCTCGGCAATCTCGTCGGCGGCTTTGTTTTCACCGGACTGGCGCTCTACGCGACCTTCAGGCCGGCGCAGCAGCCCGCTCCAGCCGCTTCGGTCGCCGTGCAAGTCGCCGCAGAATAACGGTTCGTCATCATCATGAAACTCGAAACACCAACAGCCGCCGATTTCAGCGACGAACAGAAGCGTTATCTGGAGGGCTTCATGTCGGGCCTCCAGGTCGCGCGCGTCGGCCGTAACCTCGGCGTGGCAGGCACCTCAGCCGCCAACGCCGAGCCGACCGGACCCGATGCCGCGCACGTCAAGGCCCAGGACAGGGTCGTTGCGGCGGGCAAGAAGCTGGTCGACCAGGAAAAATTCAAACGCGAGCAACATCCCTTTGATGCCTATCCGCGGCTGAAGGATCAGGCGCTCAACAATGCGCCGCCGCCGCCCGCGGACAATTTCCGCTGGCGCTATTACGGACTGTTTTATGTGGCACCGGCGCAGGATTCCTACATGTGCCGCCTGCGCATCCCGAACGGAATCCTCAAGCACTGGCAGTTTGCGGGCCTTGCCGATCTCGCCGAAAAGCTTTGTGGACCCTATAGCCACGTCACGACGCGCGCCAATCTGCAGCTTCGCGAGGTTCCACCGAAGCATGCGGTCGAGCTCATCGAGGGCATCCAGGATCTCGGCCTGTGTTCGCGCGGGTCGGGCGCGGACAACATCCGCAATGTCACGGGCACGCCAACGGCGGGGATCGATCCGCAGGAACTGATCGACACGCGCCCGTACGCGCGCGAGTGGCACTATCACATCCTCAACGACCGTTCGCTCACCGGTCTGCCGCGCAAGTTCAACGTTGCCTTCGATGGCGCCGGCAAGATCGCGGTGCTGGAAGACACCAACGACATCGCGTTTTCCGCCGTCGAGGTGAAGGACGGTTTCGGCCTCGCGCCCGGAATCTGGTTCCGGCTCGGGATCGGCGGCATTACCGGGCACAAGGATTTTGCCAAGGAGACCGGCATCATCGTGGCTCCGGCGGACGCGACCAGAGTTGCGGATGCCATCGTGCGGGTTTTCATCGACACCGGCGACCGCACCAACCGCCTGAAGGCGCGGCTGAAATATGTGCTCGACGGCATGGGCGTGGAAAAATTCATGGCCGCGGTGGAAGAAAGATTCGGCGGCAAGCTGACGCGCGTGCCGCCGGAAGCGCTGGCGCCGCGCCCGGCCTTCGACCGGATGGCCCATATCGGCGTGCACAGGCAGAAGCAGGATGGATTGAACTGGATCGGCGTCGCGCTGCCGGTCGGCAAAATGAGCTGCGACCAGATGCGCGGGCTCGCCACCATCGCCCGGGATCTCGGCGACGGCGAGTTGCGGCTCACGGTCTGGCAGAATCTTCTGATCCCCGGCGTAGCCGATGCGAACGTCACGCTGGCAACGGCCGCGATCGAGAGACTCGGCCTTGCTGCGCAGGCCTCCCATATCCGTGCCGGGCTGATCGCCTGCACCGGAAACGCGGGCTGCAAGTTCGCGGCGTCAGACACCAAACACCACGCGACCGAGATCGGCGATTGGTGCGAGCCGCGCGTCGACCTCGACACGCCGCTCAACATCCATCTCACGGGCTGTCACCACTCCTGTGCCCAGCACTACATCAGCGATATCGGCTTGATTGCGGCGAAGGTGCCGGGCGCCACCGAGGACGACACGGTGGAGGGCTATCACCTCTTCACCGGCGGCGGCTTCGGGCCTGACGCCGAGATCGGGCAGGAGGTCTATCGTGATCTCAAGGCGGAAGATACGCCGAAGACGGTCGAGCGGCTCTTGAAAGCCTATCTCGCCAACCGGACTTCGGCCGACGAGACCTTTCTCACCTTTGCGCGCCGCCATGACGGCGCGACCTTGCGCAAGCTGGCAGACGCGGAAGCAACGGCATGAACCAGATGACGACGTCCCCTCGACTTGAAATCATTCCGGCGAATGCGCCGTTCAGCGATACCCAGCGTCTCTGGCTGAACGGCTTCCTGGTCGGCATGCTCGGTCTCGACGGCACTACGCCGCTGTCGCCGGAACAGAACGGCGCGGTGCTCGGTCTCGCGGGTGATGGCGATGACGGCGAAGCGCCCTGGCACGACCAGACATTGCCGATCACTGAGCGCATGAAGCTCGCCGATGGCCGTCCTCTGCGCCGGCGGATGATGGCGGCGATGGCGCAGCAGGATTGCGGCCAGTGCGGCTACAATTGCAACGACTATTCGGAGGCGATCGCCGGCAAGAGCGAGGCCCGGCTCAATCTCTGCGTCCCCGGCGGCAAGGAAACCGCGCGGATGCTGAAGTCGCTCTACGAGGAAATCGACAAGGCGCCTGCGGCATCGACGCCGGCTACACCGGTGGCAGCGGCGTCGTCGGAGGCAGCCCAGCCCGGCCGTTCCCGCGACAATCCGATTGCAGCGACCTTCCTGTCGCGGCGGCTTCTGAACAAGAAGGGGTCTGAAAAGGAAACCTGGCACATCGAGTTCGATCTGGCGGAAGCCGGCCTCGACTATGTCGTCGGCGACTCCTTCGGTATCTTCGCCCGCAACGATCTCGGGCTGGTCGATCAGATCATTGCGTTGCTCGGCGCGTCCCACACCACCGAGGTGAACGGCAAGACCCTGCGCGAATGCCTGACCGAGGACGTTTCGCTGTCGCCCGCGCCGGATACGCTGTTCGAGCTGATCTCCTTCATCACCGGCGGCGCGTTGCGCGAGAAGGCGCGTGCATTGGCGCAAGGCGAAGACCCCGACGGCGATGCGGTGACATTGGACGTGATGGCTGCGCTGCAAAAGTTCTCGACCGTCCGTCCGCATCCCGAGGCTTTCGTGGAAGCGCTGGAGCCGCTGCAGCCGCGGCTCTATTCGATCTCCTCGTCGCACAATGCGACGCCCGGCAAATTGTCGCTGACGGTCGATTGCGTGCGCTATGTCGTGGGCAAGCGCAAGCGCCTCGGACTTGCCTCGACCTTCCTTGCCGAGCGCATCAATCCCGGCGACCAGCTCAAGGTCTACGTCCAGAAGGCGCACGGCTTCGCGCTGCCGCAGGACCCGAAGATCCCGATCATCATGATCGGGCCGGGCACCGGCATCGCCCCGTTCCGCGCCTTCCTGCTCGACCGCAGGGCGACCGGCGCCCAGGGCAAGAACTGGCTGTTCTTCGGTCATCAGCGCAGCGACTGCGATTTCTTCTATGCCGACGAGCTCAACGGCATGAAGACCTCCGGGCTGCTGACACGGCTTTCGCTGGCCTGGTCGCGCGACGGAGCGAAGAAATTCTACGTGCAGGATCGCATGCGCGAGGTCGGCCGCGAACTGTGGACCTGGCTCGCCGAGGGCGCGCATGTCTATATCTGCGGCGACGCCAAGCGCATGGCCAAAGACGTCGAGCGGGCGCTGGTCGATATCATCGCCCAGTTCGGAGCGCGTTCCACCGACGAAGCCGTCAGCTTTGTCGGGGAACTCAAGAAAAAGGGCAGGTTCCAGCAGGACGTCTACTGATCCGGTTCCAGCTAGACGCCGCGTTCCGGATTGGAACGGAGGCGTTGGGTCTTTGTTTGAGGCGTTTTCGTGGCGCCAACCGGTTTTCGCGTCGCTGGAAAGCGCTCCAGTTGGAACGAACAACATTCTCCTGGCGCGGTCGAGAACGGTAATTTTCGACCGTGACAGGCTGATCTCGCGCGAGGGCATCTTTATTTTTCGCTGGCGCCTTGCAACTAAAGGCGGGCGATATTTGTTGTGGTCGACAAGCTTAGGGGATCGACCATGCGCAATCTGTCTGCGGAACCCCGCTTCCACCTTCAGGAGCGCGCCCCTTTGGGGCGGCGTCTGCGAGCGATCGGCGTGATAGGGATCGGCGTCATAGCGGCCTACTGCGCGATGGCCATCATCGCAGCGATCGTGTTCGGATCGCTGTCGGTGCATCCGTTCCATTAGAGTGCTTACCGCCGAGCCTACAGCGCTCGCGTGAACGGAGCCACGCTGATCCCTGAGTCCTTAAGCGCCTGACGCACCCCGCGCGCGATATCCACCGCGCCCGGCGTGTCGCCGTGAATGCAGACCGTGTCAGTGCGCATCTTGATGACCTTGCCGGTGACCGAGACGACCGCTCCGTCCTCGACCATTCGCACCACGCGCTCGGCGATCAGCCTGGCGTCATGCAGCACGGCGCCAGGCTTGCGGCGCGACACCAGCGAGCCGTCGTCCTCGTAGGCGCGATCGGCGAAGACCTCGTGCACCATCGGCAGGTTCGCCGCTTCGCCGGCCTGCACCAGTTTCGAATTGGCGAGGACCACGAAAATCAAATTGGGATCGACCGCCTTGATGGCGGAGGCAATCGCCTTCGCGGTGGTGTCGTCCTCGCAGGCGACGTTGGAGAGCGCGCCATGGGCCTTGACGTGGGTCACCTTGTAACCGGCCGCGGTCGCGATCGCCTGCAGCGCGCCGATCTGATAGGCGACGAGGTTCTCGATCTCGGAGGCCTTCAGGCCGGGGACAGGCCTGCGGCCAAAGCCGTGCAGGTCGCGATAGCCGGGATGGGCGCCGACATTGACGCCGCGCGCCTTCGCAAGCTCGACCGTCTTGCGCATGATGTCGGCGTCGCCGGCATGAAAGCCGCAGGCGACATTGACGGAACTCGCAAGCTCGATCATCGCGGCGTCGTTGCCCATGTCCCAGGCGCCAAAACCTTCGCCGAGATCGCAGTTGAGATCGATGGTTTTCATGTCGCCTTCCGCCTCCGAAGAAATTTTCGCCCGCATCAGTCCTGTGTCAGCGCGTGCCATGTTCCGGCATCGACGGCGCTGACGGCGTTGCCGGCCACATTAGCATGTCGCAACGCCTCGATGTTGAGGTCGACGGTTTCGATTTCGCGCAGCCGGTCGGGCAGACTGCGCAGCAGGCTAGCGAATTTGCGCGCCTCCGCCTGCGCCTCGGCCATGCTGATCGCCTTGAAGCGAAATCCGGTTCCGGCTTGCGTCTGTGCGAAGCGGCCGAAATCGGCCGATATCACGGTGGCGATCTTGGGATAGCCGCCGCTGGTGCCGCGGTCCGGCATCAGAACGATCGGCGCGCCATTGCCCGGAACCTGGATGCTGCCGTCCACGGTGCCGTCGGACACGATGTTGTGGCCATGCAGGTGCCTGATGACGGGTCCCTCGAGCCGGTAGCCCATGCGATCGCTGGTCGTCGAGATCTTCCACTCGCTGTCCAGAAACAGCGCCTTCGCTTCGTCAGCGAATTCGTCGTCCTGCGGCCCCCAGACGATCCGTATCGGCCCACCTTGGCGAGCGGGAAGCTCGATCCGGCGTTCGGCCGCACCGCTCGCGGCTTCGACCTGAAATTCGTCGCCTGATTGCAGCGGGCGTGGATAGGGGCTGCCGAGGCCTGCGCGTGCGTTCACCGCGAGGCTGCCGAACATCGGCTCGCCGGCAATCCCGCCTTCGATGGCGAGATAGCTGAAGGCGGCTCCGCGCGCAAAACCCAGTGTGAGCGTCTCGCCATCCGCAATCGTCATGGAGGTGTCGAACGCGACGTTGCGGCCGGCAATGTCGGCGCTGCGTGGAGCGCCAGTCAGCGCCACGCGCACCGCACCATCGCGCGCCGTGTACGCCGCGCCGAACGGACCGATTTCGACAGCGGCGGCGAATGCTTCGTTGCCGACCAGGCAATTGGCAGCCGCCAGCGCAAGGCGGTCCATGGCACCGCTTGGCGTCAGGCCATAGCGTTGCGCGCCATGACGGCCGCCATCCTGAACCGAACTGACCGGGCCAATATTGGTGACGAGAAGCTTGGTCATGCCGCGAGCAATTCCGCAACGATCTCGCCGGCTTCCGCCGCGCGATCCTGCTCCGCAAAGGTCTTGGCATCGATCGGCATGAAGGTGATGCCGTCGCCGGGTTCCAACAGGAACATGGGATCCCGGTGCAACTGGTAGGTCCGGACCGGCGTGCGCCCGAGGAGATGCCAGCCGCTCGGGCCGGCCAGACATTGAATGCCGGTCTGCACGCCGCCGATCGAGACCGTGCCGGCAGGTGTCAACAGGCGCGGGTTCTGCCGTCGCGGCATGTGCAGGAACGGCTCCAATCCGCTGAGATAAGACCATCCCGGGCTGAATCCGATCATGGCGACCCGGTAGTCGCCGGCGACGTGCCGCGCCACGATCGCGTCGGGCGTCGTGTTCAGGGTCTTGGCAACGTCCTCGAGATCGATGCCGTTCTCGCCCCCATAGGCGACGGGGACGCGCCAGCGCCGGGTCCTTGCGGCGGCCGCCACCGGTCGTTGCGCCAGCGCCTTAAGCTTTTCGCCCAACGCCTCGAAGCCGATCTGCACGGGATCGTAGTGCACCAGCAGCGAACGATAGGTCGGCACGGTCTCCGTCACCCCGATGACCGGCTCGGCAGCCATCGCGCGGTCGAGCGCCAGCACCCGCTGGCTGGCGGCATCGTCGATGGTGCTGCTGAATTCGACCGTGATGGCGCTGTCGCCACTTGGCAGAAGGCGGGGTGGGGCAGAGGTCGCGGCCATGGCCTCAATACTTACGTGGTGCGCTTCAGGCTAGCGCGTTTTGTTTCGAAGTGGAATTCGCTTCGTGCAAATGACCCAACAACATCAATAAATTAATCAGCATAGCTGCGATAAGATCTGATGATCGCTGCCGCCTCGTTGCCCTTGACGCGCGGCCTTTGCCCCGCAAGATGCGCCCGCCTCATTCATCCGCAACCGGAGCCGGATTTTCGATGTCCCTGACCGCTGAAGCCATCGCGACCCTGTCGCATGTCACCACCGCCACCATCACCACGGTTCTGCTCAAGAAGGGCCTGCGGAACGTCTGGATGCGCGGCGCGCGTCCGCTGCGGCCGGGGCAGAAGCGGCTGGTCGGCCCGGCCTTCACGCTGCGCTTCGTCCCGGCGCGGGAGGATCTGGCAACGCCGGAATCCTGGTCCTCGCCGATTTCCACACGGACTGCGATCGAAGCCATGCCCGAAGGCTGCATCGCGGTGGTCGACGCCATGGGCATCACCGACGCCGGCATCTTCGGCGACATTCTCTGCGCCCGCATGGTCAAGCGCGGGGTGAGCGCACTGATTACCGACGGCGTGGTGCGCGACCTCGAGGGTGTGCTCGGCACCGGACTTCCGGTCTGGTGCGACGGATACGCGGCGCCGCCGTCGGTCGCAGGTCTGACATTCGTCGGGTGGGGCGAAGCGATCGGCTGCGGCGGCGTTGCGGTGTTTCCGAACGATGTTGTCGTTGCCGACCAGGATGGCGCGGTGCTGATCCCGCAGGCGATGCTGGATCACGTGCTGGCGGAAGGTCCGGAGCAGGAGCGCATGGAAGCCTGGATCGTCGACGAGGTGAAGAATGGCGCGGTGTTGCCGGGCCTCTATCCGATGAATGCCGAGACCAAGGCGCGTTACGCGGCTTCCAAGAAATAATCGAAGAAAATAATCCAAAACCTATCGGCGCAGTGCCGATACAAGGAGGACACCATGGATATCCATCTCGCCGGCTCGCGGCCGACACGCCGCGCACCGAAAGAAAGCTTCACCGGCACCGTCCTGCAGGACCCCATTATCGTCCCGCAGGCGCCGGCACGGACCGTTTCAAACCGGGTGGCCTTCGAGCCCGGCGCGCGGACGGCCTGGCACACGCACCCGCTGGGACAGACGCTCTATGTGATCTCGGGCGTCGGCCGGGTTCAGGCGAAAGGCGGTCCGATCCGCGAAATCCGCCCGGGCGATGTGGTCTGGATTCCGCCGGGCGAGAAGCATTGGCACGGCGCGTCCCCGACCAATGCCATGACCCACATCGCGATGCAGGAATCGCTGGATGGAAGCCATGTGACCTGGATGGAGCACGTGACGGACGAGGAATATTCCGCAGCCGTCGGTTGATCTCGCGGGGCTCCAGTCAGATCAGATCCGTTGCGCGGTCCAGGTGCCCGAGCACATCGGACCGCGCCAGGTGCCCGATCCGGAGGCGCCCTGGAGGTGGCCGAAGCCAACCGCGTGCTTGATGCCGCGCGTGAGCGAGACGTTGATGTTGCCGGCTTCGGCAACACGGCCCGTCGCGGACACCGCGGCGTCGGCGGATGCCACCTCACCGTTGCTGATGCCGATAGAAACCGTGGCGCCATTGCCGCAAGCCGAATTGCTGGAGGCGATCTGAACGCTCCACTGGCCGTCGAAGCTCGAAGCCGCCGCTGGCCGCGCGATTGACATTGCCGCCAAGACCAGGATGGCAGTGGCGAGAATTGTTTTACGAGACTGTCCCATCTGCATTCCCTGTGTTTCGAGCGCGGCGAGGATCGCACAGGGGTCGTTCGGGGAATGTGATTGCGGTCACGCGGCCGCGCGCAGCTGACTTCGTCAAGAAGATACTACTGACAGAATCTGACAGCAGTGCCGGCTAGCATGGTGCCGAGCTTGATCGCTTCTTGCGCGAGCTCGATCATCAACAAGTGCGCTCAGGAGTGTCGAATGTCCGACCTGAACTTCCAATTGCACGTCAACCGGATTGGAGGACAACAATGACGGAACGTACTGGAGGATGCGCTTGCGGCGCGATCCGGTTCAAGATCACCGGGCCGCTGATGGGCGTCGGCGTCTGTCATTGCACCGACTGTCAGAAAGCATCGGGTGGTCCACCGAACTACGTGGCCCTTGCGCCCAAGGCCGGCTTCGAAATCACCAAGGGCGAGGCCAAGGTTTACACCAGCAAGGGCGACAGCGGTGAGGACGCCGGGCGTGCCTTCTGTCCGCAGTGTGGATCTCCGTTGTGGGGCATGCCAGCCGCGGCGCCGTTCACGACGGTCAAGCTGGGCGCCCTGGATGACAGTTCGGACCTGACGCCGGCTCTGCACCTGTATGTTACTTCCGCGGCGCCATGGCACCTTATGCACGAGGGCTTGCCGACCTATCCCAAGATGCCACCGTTTCCGCCCGCGAGCGCATAACAAGACAATCTGCCTCCGTTCCGATTCAAATCGGAACGGAACAGGCTCTGGAACCGGGTCTTGGGGGCCGCTTAGTCGTTGCAAAAGACAAGCTTCGTGCGCGCCCTAATCCACGCGCGTCCAGGTCTGGCCGCCGCAGAACATGCCGCCAAAGGCACAGCCCTGGACCCGCAATGTATCCGTACCCTTCAGCGCAATCGTTGAATCGTAGTTGCTGCCCGTATTGGGATCGTGAATCCGCCCGCTCCATTTCTGATCCTGGCTGGGCTTCATGTTGATCAAGACCTGTTCGCCGTTCTGGTTGGATTTTGCATCGACGGAATAGCCGCAGAGATTCGGACCACATGGCTCGATCCGAACCTTGCCTTCCTTCTCCTCGGTCAGCCAGACGCCGACAGGCGAATTGGGGTTGCGCGCCGGCGCTGCCGCGGGAGCAGGAGCAGGGGGAGGGAGCGCCGCCACAGTGGGAGCGGGCGGTGGAGGCGGCGGTGCCGGCGCCGCGACGACAGGTGCAACATTCTGCTGGACCGGCGGCGGTGCCGGGGCTGGCGGTAGCGGTGGAGGTAAAACTGCGGTATCCGGGGGCGCAGTGTTGGCGGTCGCAGTCGATGGTTGAGGCGCCGCGTTCGCCGGGGCAGGTGGTTGCACCGCCGGTGCAGGGACCTGCGTCGCCTGAGCGGGCGGACTAGCCGTCTGGCTCGGGGCCGGCTGCGGATCGACGGTCGTCTGCTGCTGTGGCGGAGCCTGTTTCTGGGGTCGGTCGGTGTCCTGGTCGGTGCGCCCGCGCTTACTCCGCTTTCCCGTATTGTCGAACACACCGGGGATCGAAACCGTGCCACGATCGGGATCGATGTGGATGGTACGGCCGCCATATTCGATGGTGTATTGCGCCTGCGCGGCGCCGCTCGCCAGCAGCAATGTGGCAATCGCCAACGACAGCGCTCTCATCGCGATCTCCTGAAAATCCCACCTGCACCCTAACGCCGGGTCGGTTCCCCAGACGTGACCTACATCACTGTCACTATCTAAGTCGCCAACCAGCGGCTTCGGTTCAACGGCTCCATTGACCCGGCGACGAAACGACGGGTTCATGCACAGTCTAGCACGGTGTTCAAGCCGCCTCAGAAGTCCAAGGGCGCGTTGTCAACGACCTCCTTCATGACGAAGAAAGTGCGCGTCTGGCGCACGCCGGGCAAGGAAATCAGCTGGTCACCGTGGAGCTTATTGAAGTCGCCAATGTCGCGGACACGTATCTTTAGAAAGAAATCGAAGTCGCCGGCGACCAGATGACAGTCGAGCACGAAGCGCAATTTCCTGATGGCGAGCTCGAAGGCCTTGAAGCTTTCCGGCGTTGAGCGGTCGAGCACCACGCCAACGATGACCAGCGCGCTGCGATCCACCTTTTCGGGCGCGACTTCAGCCCTGATGCTGCGGATGTAGCCTTCGTCGAAAAGCCGTTGGGTGCGCCGGTGACAGGTGGCCGCACTGACGTGAACGGCCTCGGCGAGATCGGCATTGGTCATGCGGCCATCGCGTTGCAGCAGCTGCAGGATCCTGCGGTCGACACGGTCGATTTCTGGTTCGGAAGTTTCTTTCGTTTTTTGGATCTTCATAATTGAACTGTCTCACAAAAATGGCCAATTGCGGGCAAAATAGAGCATGAACGTCATTCTTTAGAAAACACCTTTCAGCGTGTATTTGCTATATTTCCGCGTGCAAAAACCTGCAGCGGAGAACAATGTGCTTCGGCTCGACAAATTCAAACGGTACCCGCTCACATTCGGCCCGACGCCGATCGAGCATCTGCCACGGTTGACCGCAGCGCTCGGCGGCAAGGTCCAGATCTACGCCAAGCGCGATGACTGCAATTCCGGATTAGCGCTCGGCGGCAACAAGCTGCGCAAGCTGGAATACATCGTGCCGGATGCGATCGAGTCCAACGCGGATACGCTGGTGTCGATCGGCGGCGTGCAGTCGAACCATACCCGCATGGTGGCCGCGACTGCGGCGAAGATCGGCATGAAATGCGTGGTGGTGCAGGAAAGCTGGGTGCCGCATGAAGACGCCGTCTATGACCGCGTCGGCAACATCCTCCTGACCCGCCTGATGGGCGCCGAAAGCCGCATCGTCGACGACGGTTTTGACATCGGCATCCGCAAGAGCTGGGAGGATGCCATCCAGTCGGTCAAGGACGCCGGCGGAAAGCCCTACGGCATCCCGGCCGGTGCGTCGGTGCACAAATATGGCGGCCTCGGTTATGTCGGCTTTGCCGAGGAGGTGCGGGCCCAGGAAGCCCAGATGGCCGTCAAGTTCGACTACATCGTGGTGTGCGTCGTCACCGGCTCGACCCAGGCCGGCATGATCGTCGGCTTTGCCGCCGACGACAGGGCTCATCGCGTCATCGGTATCGATGCATCCCGCACGCCGGTCCAGACCCGGGCACAGGTGTGCCAGATCGTCGACCAAACCGCCGAACTTGTCGAACTCGGGCGCAAGGTGCGCGAGGACGAGATCGTGATCTTCGAGGACTACGCCTATCCGGCCTATGGCGTGCCCAGCCGTGAGACCAATGAGGCCATCCGCCTCGCCGCACGCACGGAAGCGATGATCACCGACCCGGTCTATGAGGGGAAATCCATGCAGGGCATGATCGACCTCGTGCGGAAGGGCTTCTTCCCCGAGGGCTCCAAGGTGCTGTACGCGCATCTTGGCGGCGCGCCCGCGCTCAACGGCTACAGCTACACCTACCGCAACGGCTGAATCCCGCGCTTGAGCGTGATGAGATGAGGTTGCACTTGTTCAGCGCGCGAGGTGCGCCCCCTCGCCCCGCTCTTGCGGGGCCGAGACGAGCAAAGCTCGCTCTGAGAGGGTTGGGGTGAGGGGCCTCTCTCCGCGAACACGCAGCTCGCAACGAGCACCGTGCCTCGCCCCTCACCCGAAATTCGCTGCCGCGAATTTCGACCTCTCCCCGCAAATGAGCGGGGAGAGGTGAACTGAGCCAGCGGGCAAGCCGATTCAATCAAAAGCCATCCCGCCTATTCGAACCAGGCGGAATAGATCTTTCTGAAGCTGCCGTCTTCCATGGACATGTGCAGCCACTGGTCGACGAAGGCCTTCAAGGCGGGATCCGGCTTGAGCCAATAGGCTTTCTCGGCGAAGTCGAAAGGCTTGTCCGGATGCACCGCGCAGAGCACGCCGGCGTGGAGTTTCTGCTGGTATTGCGTCTCCGATGAATCCGTCATCATCAGGTCGGCATTGCCCTTGGCGATCTCGTCGAAGATCGTGACATTGTCGTTGTAGACCTTGATTTCGGCATTTTTGACATGGGCGCGGGCGAAGCGCTCGTTGGTTCCGCCGGGATTGACGATCACGCGCGTGCCCGCTTTGTCGATGTCGGCCAGCGTGTCGTATTTGCCCTGGTCGCTGCAGCGCGCGATCGGCGTCTTGCCCTCGCGCATGATCGGCACCGAGAAGAAACCCTTCTTCTGGCGGTCGAGCGTGATCGAGACGCCGCCCATCGCGATGTCGAAATTATCGGCTTCAAAATCCTTCATCAACTGCGGCCAGGCGGTCTGTACATACTCCACCTTGACGCCGAGCGCCTTGCCAAGCGCCTCAGCCATGTCGACGTCGAAGCCGCTGAAGGTCGACGTCGTCTTGTCGAGCGAGGTGAAGGGTCGATAGTCGCCGGTCATGCCGACACGCAGCGTCCCGCGCTTGACGATCTCGTCGAGCCGGGAAGCCTGCTGGGCCAATGCGGAGGTCGCCAGCAACAGCCCTGCGACAAGGCCCATCACGACGCGCAGCATCCCGTTTTCTCCGTCTGCTATCTGGTTGTTATCCCATGCGGTTGGGATGTATTTAGACCAGGCGCAGGCCCGAGGCGAGTGGGGTGAGGGAGATGTTGTGAGTATTTCGATGTACGATGCCTCGGTCGGCGTTTTCGCGCCCTTCCTCGACAATCTCTCCGGCCTCCTCGATCATGCGAAGACCTATGCCGAGGAACGCAAGATCGATCCGGCGATCCTTCTTGGTATGCGGCTCTATCCCAACATGTACAACCTTGTGCAGCAGGTGGGAGAGGCCAACCGACACGCCCTCGTCGCTTCGGCGCTGCTGGCGGGCTGCGAGCCCCTCACGTTTCCCGATATCGCGCCGGATCTTGCCGATCTGAAACGGCGCATTGCCGCGGCGAACGCGTTCATGCACGGCCTGTCGCGGACGGCGATCGACGCTGCGGGGGAGAGGGAGGTCGTTTTCAGGTTTCGGAACGGCGTCGAGCGGAAGTTTAGCGGACGCGCGCTGCTTTTGACCTTCAGCGTTCCGCAATTCTTCTTTCACGTCACGACAGCCTACGACATCCTGCGCCATGCCGGCGTCGATCTCGCAAAGAAGGATTTTCTGGGACCGCCGAGATCAATCTGACAAGTCCAATCCGGCAAGATCAGTCTGAGCTGCGCGATCCACTCTATATCTCGCCGCCGCCCAGGCGAATGAGCTCTGCCGTGTCGCTTCCTACGGCCATTTCACTCTTGAGCCGCTCAAATCTGGTACGCGCCTCGCTTTCGCGGGTGTCCACCAGCCAGACCGCCGCTTCCTCGCTCAACGGTCCGGTGATGAGAGGAGTGGAGCTGTCCCCGACGGTCTCGTGCACATAACATTGTCCGTCATCGCCACGCCGCACCGTCCATTTGAAGCGGATCGCTGCGAGCGGACCGGGGCCGATCTTCGTATAGCCATCGGCTTCGACAGGCACCATGGCGGCGGGCTTTTCCTGGGTTGCCGACTTTTCCTGGGCTGATGGCCTTTCCTCGGCCTCAGGCTTTTCGGAGGCCGCAGGCTTGGCTTGCGCGCGGCGCGCCTCGGGTTGATCGAGAATGCTCGCGATCGTTGCAAGTGCGTTGTCGGTCGGGTCGCCCTGGCTCACGGTTCGGCCTCCTTGCAACCGAGAATAGCGCCGCCAAAGCCGGCCGTCTCCCCCTAACTTCAGCCCCCTCGCGGTCTAAGCGCATACCGGAGGCCGTTTGGCCTTCCAGGGCCGTTCCGCCTCGAGTTGCGCCGCGAGGCGAAACAGGGTCGCTTCGTCGCCGAACCGAGCGGCGAACATCAATCCGAGCGGCAATCCGGCGGTATTCCACGCCAGCGGAACCGACATTGCGGGCTGGCCGGACATGTTGAACATCGAGGTCGCAGGCATATAGCGACGAATCGTCGGCGCGATATGCGACAGGTCCTGCGACATCGTGTCGAGCGCGCCAAGGCGCAGCGGCGGGGCACACAAGGTGGGGCAAAGGAACAGGTCGCAGGTTGCAAAGAATTCGGCCAGCGACCGCGAGATCTGAAAGGCGGCGCGCTGGGCGGCGACGTAGTCGGTGCTGGTCACCTTTTTGGCATTGTGGGCGCTCGCCAAGGTCAGGATTTCAAAATCCTCCCCGGTCATGGCGCGCCCGAAGCGCTGCTCGGCGACCCGCACGTTCAGCGCCGTGTTTGCGGTCACGATGGTCGACATCACGACCGCCGGATCGGCGGCGAGCTGCGGCGCGCGCTCCTCGACATGATGGCCGAGGCCGGCGAGCAGACCTGCCGCGTCGCGGACGGCAGCGGCGATTTCGGGGTCGATGGCGTCGCCATAGGGCGACTTAGCCGTGAAGGCGATGCGAAGCCGGCCCGGATCGCGTCCGACTTCCTCGGCAAACGGCCGTTCGGGCGGCGGAGCGCGATAGGGGCTGGTCGGCTCCGGCCCGCTGATGGCATCCATCATCGCGGCGCTGTCGCGCACGCTGATACTGACCACATGACCGCAGGAAAAGCCGCTCCAGCCCTCGCCGCGATCCGGACCGATCGGGTTGCGCGCCCGCGTCGGCTTCAGCCCGAAAACGCCGCAGGCCGATGCCGGAATCCGGATCGAACCGCCGCCGTCGCTGGCGTGGGCGACGGGAAGAATACGTGCGGCCACGGCGGCGGCCGCACCGCCCGATGAGCCGCCGGAGGAGTGCGCGAGATTCCAGGGATTGCGCGTTGGCCCGAACAGCCGCGACTCGGTGGTTGGCATCAGTCCAAATTCCGGGCTGGCGCTCTTGCCGAAGATGGTCAGGCCCGCTGCAAGGAAGCGCTGGGCGAGAGTACCCGTGTGGTCCGCGACGTCGTTCTCGTAGATTGAGGCGCCGAAGGTCGTGCGCGTTCCCTCAAGCAGGTCGAGATCCTTGAGCAGGAACGGCACTCCCGTGAACGGACCGTCGGCAAGTCCCTTTGCGATCTGGCGTTCGGCGTAGTCATAATGCTTGACGACCACGGCGTTGATCTCAGGGTCGACCTTGGCGGTGCGGGTGACCGCTTCATCGAGCAGCTCTTTGACAGTCACCTGGCCCTTACGCACGAGATCGGCGAGGCCGATCGCATCGAAGCTGTCATAGTCCTTGAATGCCATCTGGTAACTCGCTGAAATCACGTCAGAATGATCAGGGCGGCCGATCCGAAGCGCTGCATCGCGAAGTGATCAGAGCACGTCCTGATTGATGACGTTCTGCCGGATCGGTTCGCCATCGAGCGCGCTCAGGATGTTGCGCGCGGTTTGCTCGCTCATGCGGTCGACGGCTTCCCGGGTGACGCCGGCGACGTGCGGGGCCAGGATCACGTTTGGCAGGCCCAACAGCGAATGTTCAACCGGCGGGGGCTCCTGTTCGAACACATCGAGGCCGGCGCCGGCGAGCTGGCCGGACACCAGCGCATCATGCAGCGCTTTCTCGTCGACCAGTCCGCCCCGGGCGGTGTTGATCAGATACGCCGCGGGCTTCATCCGCTGCAGTCGCGCGGCGTTGAACATGCCGACCGTTTCAGGCGTCTTCGGGCAATGGATGCTGACGAAGTCCGCGCGCGGCAGGGCTTCGTCGAGATCGCCGACCTGCTCGCAACCGGCCGCCTTGATGTCGGCCGCGGGCTTGTAGGGATCGTAGACCAGCACCTGCATTTCCATGGCCAGGCAGCGCTTGGCCGTGCGCGTCCCGATGCGGCCGAAGCCCACGATCAGCACTGTCTTGCCGTAGAGATCGAACGGGAGTTTGCCGAGCCGGTGGCTCCAGGTGCCGTCCTTGACGATGCCATGCATTTCGGTGGCGCGCTTGGCCAGCGTCAGCATCATGAACAACGCCTGTTCGGCGACCGAGGGAGAGTTGGCGGTGCCCGCGACCATCAACGGGACCTTCCGACGGCTGAGCGCCGGTACATCGACGGCGTCGAAACCAACGCCGATCCGGGTCACCACTTTCATGCCCTCCGACGCGTCGAGTTCCGGTTCGCCGAACCGGGTCGCTCCCAGCGCCACGCCGTGGACGGGGGCATGCTGCTTCAGCATGGCCTCGAACTCCCCGGCCGAAATCATGTTGGGAAATTCGACCATTTCGATGTCATCGCGTTCGCTAAGCAGCACCCGACCTTTCTGCGAAAATGATTCAGTGATAAGTATTTTCTTCTTGTTGGTCGCCATTCCCCGTCCCTTGCCCGTCCCTAGTACCTGACCTGCTATTCTTGCGCGATCGTCAAAGGACGACGCCGGTCGCCTCGTTTAGCAGGTGCATGTTGTTGAGGTCCATCGCCAAACGGAGCGGGGCACCGTCGCGCGCGCCGGCGTTGGGATTGACCCGACCGCAGACCTGGGTGCCTTCGAGCGTGAAATAGATCAGCGTTTCCATCCCCATCGGCTCGGTGACGTCCAGCACCGTACCGAACCCTTCCACACCCGGCTCCGGATGCGGCTTGGCCTCGGCGATGTGTTCCGGCCGGAGTCCGAGAAGCAGCTTCTCGCTGCGCGGCAAGGCCCCATAGCGCGCCGCGCGCGCCGGCGGCAGCGGCAGCGACAGGTGATCGGCCAGGCGGACGTTGAGCTGGCCGGCGACGTCTTCGAGCCGGCAGGGCAGGAAATTCATCGCCGGCGAGCCGATGAAGCCCGCGACGAAGCGCGTCGCCGGGTTGTGATAGAGATCGTTGGGCGTGCCGATCTGCTCGATACGGCCGTGGTTCATCACCACCACGCGGTCGGCCAGGGTCATCGCCTCGACCTGGTCATGGGTGACATAGACCGTCGTGGTCCGCACCTTCTGGTGCACCTTCTTGATCTCGATCCGCATCTGGACCCGCAGCTTGGCGTCCAGATTCGACAGCGGTTCGTCGAACAGGAAGACTTTCGGATTGCGCACGATCGCGCGCCCCATCGCCACCCGCTGGCGCTGGCCTCCGGAAAGCTGTTTCGGCTTGCGGTCGATCAGGTCGGTGATGTCGAGCATGCGGGCGGCTTCAGTGACCCGGCTCGTGATCTCGGCCTTCGGATAATGCTTCAGCCGCAGGCCGAACGACATGTTTTCCGCCACCGTCATGTGCGGATAGAGCGCGTAGTTCTGGAACACCATCGCAATGTCGCGGTCCTTCGGCGGCACGTCGTTGACGACGTCGCCTCCGATCATGATGTCGCCGTCGGTGATGTCCTCGAGCCCCGCGATCATCCGCAGCGTGGTCGACTTGCCGCAGCCGGAGGGACCGACCAGCACGACGAATTCATGATCGGCGATGTCGAGATCGATCCCGCGCACCGCCTCGACCTCGTCGTAGCGCTTGACCACCTTACGCAACGTCACGTCAGCCATGAATCTCAACCCTTTGTCGCGCCGGCGGTCAGGCCGGCAATGTAGTAGTCCATCAGGAAGGCGTAGATGATCAGCGGTGGCGCTGCCCCCAGCAGCGCGCCGGTCATGATCTGTCCCCAGTTGAACACGTCGCCCTTGACCAGGCTGGTGATGATGCCGACCGGCAGCACCAGCTGATCGGTCGAGGTTGTGAACACCAGCGGATAGAGGAATTGCGCCCATGAAACCGTGAAGGCGAAAATCGTGGCGGCGATCAGGCCGGGCAGGGCGACGGGAATGAAAATCCGGGTCAGGGTCTGGAACCATGACGCGCCGTCGATGATGGCGGCTTCGTCCAGCTCCTTGGGGATCGAGGCAAAATAACCGATCATGATCCAGGTGCAGAACGGCACGGTGAGGGTGGGGTAGATCAGCAGCAGCACATACCATCTGTTGATCAGCTGAATTCCGGTCCAATCCCCGAACACCGCGAACATCTTGAACAGCGGCAAGAACAACAGCGTGTCCGGGATGAGGTAGGTCAGGAACACTCCGGTGGCGAGCGTCGCCGATCCCCAGAACCGCATGCGCGACAGCGCGAATGCGGCCGGCACGCTGATCAGCATGGTGATGGTCACGACGAAGATCGAAACCATTGCCGAATTGAGGAAAAACCGCATGTACTGGTTCGACGTCAGCAATTCAACGTAGTTCGACAGCGTCGGATGGAACACCCACCAGGGATTGGTCGCCGCCGAGATCTCCGCGCTGCTCTTGAGCGAGGTGATCAGCATGTAGATCGGCGGCACCAGCGAGAAGATCGCGAACAGCGTGAGAAAGAAGTACGACCACCGCAGCGCCCAGGTGCGGTCACGGCTCATGCTGCCGTATTTGATCTTGCGGGTCGGGGCGGCCTTGTCGATCACCACGGCGCTCGTCATCAGGCTTCGTTCCCGCGGTTGTGGATGTCGCGCAGGATGAAGATCGCCGCGACCGCGAGGATCGGGAACATGAACAGCGAGACGCTGGCGCCGAGCGGGATGTCGCCGCCTTCGATGCCGAGGCGGAATGCCCAGGTCGCAAACAGGTGGGTGTGGTCGAGCGGGCCGCCGGCGGTCAGGATGCGCACGATATCGAAATTGGCAAAGGTGACGATCAGCGAGAACAGCATCGTGATCGCGATGATGTTGCGCATCATCGGCAGCGTCACGTACCAGATGCGTTGCCACCAGTTGGCGCCATCGATGGCGGCGGCCTCATAGAGCTGCTCGGGTACCGATTTCAGCGAAGCCAGATACATGATCATGAAGAACGGCGCGCCAAACCAGACATTGACCAGAATGACCGAGAACCGGGCCCAGGCAGCGTCGCCGGTCCATGGAATTGGCCCAATGCCGAAAAACGAAAGCGTATAGTTGAACGCGCTATAGGACGGATCGAATAGCCACAACCATGCCAGCGTGCTCATCGCCGGCGGGATCACCCACGGCACCAGCAGCATCCCGCGCCATTTGCGTTGGCCTTTGGCGGGAACGTTGTGAACGAAATGGGCGACGATGAAGCCGATCAGGGCTTTGAAGAAGACGGCCGATAGCGCGAAGATGCATGACTGCTTCACCACCAGCCAGAACGTCTCGCGCTTGAACAGGAATGCAAAGTTTCCGAAGCCGACGAAGCGCTGCATCGACTTGTTCAACGTCGCCAGATGCAGCGAATAGAAGGCCGGATAGAGCACCAGAATCAGGATCAGAAGAATCAGTGGCAGCGTCATCAGAAACGCCGAAGTCGACTTGCGCCTGAGCGCGGTCCGCAAACTGGCGCGCTTTCGCGGCGATCGCGTTTGAGGGACGCTGTTCGGCTGAAATACGACATCAACCATCGTGCAGGTTCCCTAAGGATAACTCGCCGCAAAGCCAGCCTGTGCCGGCTCCCGATCGGATCAACGTGAAACTGGGAAATAGGCGGCGGCTCGCGCTGATGCGGGCCGCCGCCGTAGTAGCCGCTCTAACTTCGCATAAAGCCTTCGAGCTCGCCTTCCGCCCAGGCCAGCGTGTTCTCCATGGCTTCGCCTTGGTAGAAGCGCACGCACATCTTGGTCAGGGTTGCCTGCACGTAGATCTGCTGGGCAACCTTCGGCGGCGCCGGCGATGCCGAGATTGACAACACCTGGTGATTGTACGGATTCGGGTAGTGGAACAGCGTGCCCTTCGGCGGCTCTGCCTCGGCCCAGGTCTTGAGCGTGGTCAGCTTCTCGTAGGCCGGCAGGTCGTAGCCGCCGCTCGCCTCGACCAGTTTCGCGATCGACGCCGGTTGCGACAAGTGGGTCAGGAGGCTCTTCGCCGCCTCCTTGTTCTTGGAGAAATTCCACACGTTCCAGAAATACGGAAGGTAAGGTGCAAAGCGGCCCTTCGGCCCCACCGGGAAGCCGTGGGTCCAGCATTGCTCGGCGACTTGCCGCGCGTCGCGCTTGGCCACGGCCCAGGCGCTCGGCGGGTTCATGATCATGGCGCCCTTGCCGGAGATCAGCCACCTGTTGTTGGAGGCATCGTCCCATGCCGACGCGTCGGGCGGCAGGAACGCCATCAGCTTCTTGTAGTATTCGAGCACCTGCCGCACGTTGTCGTTCTTGACGGTGACGTTGCCCTTGGCATCAACAACCTCGGCCCCGAAGGCGAGGAAGAACGCGCCGACGGTATCGACGGAGTCGCTGGTCTCGCCAAGACCGATGCCGAACGGGAAGCCGGCCTTGTGACAGGCCTCGGCCGCCTTGAGGAATGTGTCCGTCGTCCAGTTGTCTGCCTTGGGCGGGCTGCCCGCCGGATACATCTCCTGGACGTCGATGCCGGCATGCTTCTTCATCAGGTCGATGCGGGAGCAGGGACCTTTGATCTGGCTGCCGATACAGGCGGGAACGCCGAGCCATTTATCGCCCAGCTTGCCAAGATATTTCACCGTGCCGTTGACTTCGCCGTTCTGCTTGATGAGCGGCTCGACGACGTCGTTCATCGGCTCGAGCAGATCAGACTGGGCATGCGGCCACCAGGTCGCCATCGCCAGAATGTCATGGCCGGACTTTGCCTGAGCCTCTGCGGCGATCGTGATCTCGTTCTTGCGGCCGTTGCTGGTAATGTAGTCGATCGAAACCTCGACCTTTTCCTTGGCGGCCCACTCGTTGACGAGGTCGGTACTGGCCTTGTTGGCGTCGGGCACCCAGTGGTCCCAGAAACCCATCGTCAGCTTACCGGCTGCATAGGCTCCACGCACATAGGGTGCGGTGACGAGCGCCGCGGACGTAGCGGCGGTGGCGGCTACGAATTGTCGTCGAGACAGCCTTCTCCGTGACATTGCGTTCCCTCCAGGTGAACGTTCAAAGATTCAGAGAAATCTCGCTTTTGTTGTTTTGCGTCGCAGGCCGCGTGGGACCTGGGGGAGATTTCATTGTCGGCGATCAGATCAGAATTGCCGGCTTCTGTCGAGAAATCGGATGCCCGGGCGTCTAGAACTAACGTTGTGCGTGATCGGGAACGGGGAGCGAGCCCCTACCTGGGATGTGCAATGCGCATATTGCGTCGCACACGGCGCCCGGTGCATGGGGAGATCATTCGCGCCCAGCACCTTTGGTCCGCCGCCCGGACGCGCCGTTACAGCAGGTGCGGCGGATCGACGCTTTTCTTCAAAGAGAGGTAGGCGGCTTCTTCAAAGCGAGGTAGGCGGCGCAGAATGGTGGACGAGTTCGCGGCGAAAAAGATAAATTGGGATTCGGCAACGTCGCTTGCCGCCGCGAAACGTGAGACAGCCTCAAATCCATACTGATCGGGGAGAGTGAAAGATGTTCAGCCCGTCATCAAAGCTGCGCGCGCGGTGGAAGCTGTGCGTCGCGCTTGGTGTAACCGCCCTCTTGCTCGTCAACGCGCCGCGGATGGTCGACGCGCAGGGGCTGGTCAAGGGCGTGGAGCAGGGAGCCCGCCAGGGCAACAAGGCCGCCGGCCCGGTCGGCGGCGTCCTGGGAGGCGCAATCGGCGGGGTCGTCGGTGTCGTCACCGGCGTGACCGGGGTCATCACCGGCAACAACGGGCAACCGGCGCCGGCAGCGAACGATGCCAAAGGCGGCGCGAAGGCAGCCAAGGCAGCGACGGGCAAGGGCGCCAAGGGCACCAAGCAGGTCTCGGTGCTGACCCAAACCGGGCAGCCACAATTGACGGCCGAACAGATGGTCGCCAACAGCGATGCCAATATCGAACGGATCAAGACCGAACTGAACCTGACGGCCGAGCAGGAGAAGAATTGGCCCCAGTTCTCCAGCGCGATGCATTATCTCGGCCATAACGGCGCCGAGCGCCTGAACCTGCGGATTGCGCGCGCCAAGCGCGATCCGCCCGACGACATCGTCGAACAGATGCGCAACGAGGCGCAGTTCCTGGTCGACCGCGCCGCGGATCAGCGCAGCGTCGCGGACGCAGCAGAGCCGCTTTTCGCGAGCCTCGACGACAAGCAGAAGCAAACCTTCATCGAGGAAATGGTTCGTCTAAGCCATGAACGCGGGCTGGATTGAACGGTCGGCTCTGATAATATTGACCTCCGCAATCCGACGGCGCCCAGCCTCCGCCGGCTGGTCATGGCGGTGGTCCACGAGCGCCTTGGTCCCGCCGCAACGGTACGGATTCATGCGACGCTTGGGGAGCACCGCCGTCGTGGCGGATGGACCGCACCGTATGGCGCGGTGACCATCAAACCATCACGGCCGTCCGCGCGAATAGCCGGGCACGCGTGCCCTGGGGTAGGTGGGAAGGCGCGGCACCCGGCTATCCTGCCGCGGCGGCGCGGCTCTTGAACACATCACACAATGTTGAAAAAACACTGACCAATTCACGCCCGACTCGTGGCTGAGTAGAGGCCGAAATCAGGACGCGCACATTTGCGACGCAATTCGCGGCCGCCTTGCGGCGTCGAATTGCATCGAAACAGCGCGGTCAATGCGGCTTTTTCAGCTTGAGCCGCAAAGTTTGGACCGCTTGCTTGAAAGACACGCGAGCCAAAAAAAAATTTCAAACGCGATGGCTCCTGATTCCAAAATCATCGCGCTCCTGACGCCTTAACGCTCAGCGATTCGGAAAGTTCAATTCGACGCCGACCCCATCGGGATCGTAGAGGAAGAACTGGGTGTCGCCGGTCCGCGGTACAATCTGCTCCCGAAACGCCACGTTCCTGGACTTCAATCGTTTGCGCACGCCATCGACATCGGTGGCGGCAAAGGCAATGTGGTCGAGCCGGCCGGTGTCCTCGTATTTCTTGTCAGTCCCGCGTACCACGATGCCGTCACGCGGTTTGCGTGTGCCCATCAGGTGCACGGTTGCGACGCCGGCGGAATACAGCCAGTAGCCCGGAAAATCGAGCGGCGGGCGATCGCCGACCTCCAGCCCCAAGGCGTCGCAATAGAACTCCTTGGTGCGCTCCAGATCGGAGGGCTCGATGGTAAAATGCTGCAGTGTCCCCAATGGCATGGCAGATTCTCCTCAGACGAAGCTTAGATCGGCTTCGGCGCCCATCATCCAGGCGCCGACGGTTTCAAAATGGCTGGCGCGCCCCTGCAATTGCTGGGTCACGGTGTGGATGTCGCGGAAACGCCGCTCAAGCGGATGATTTTCGAAGATCGCGGTGGCGCCCGCCGCATTGTAAGCAAAGTCCACGGCCTCACGCGCCCTGTGGATGGCGTGGGTCGCAGCCATCCGAACGGTAATGCGCTGCTCGACGGTGATGGTGGCGCCGTGCTCCAGATCCCTCCAGATCTCGGCCATGGACTGCAGTACAAAGCTGCGCGCGGCGCGCAAGCCTACCTCCGCCTGGGCGAGGCCGGACTGCACCACCGCATTGTCGCGGAGCGCGCTTTTGAAGGCGCGCGGGACCTTGGTGCGCGCGAGGTCGGTGAAACAATCCAGCGCCCCGCGCGCAATCCCGCAGGCCACCCCGGCAAATCCGACCTGATAGCAGGTCGCCGAACCCATCCGGTAAAGCGGTCCGCTCTCGCGACGCTCCCGTTCGAAGTCGCGGGTGATCGAATGATCCGTACGGACGAAAAAGTCATCGAGGCCGAACTTATCGCTGGCGGTGCCGCGCAGGCCGACGGTGCTCCAGATGTCGGTCCAGGTGACGTCCTCGGCGCGCACCAGCATGGTGCGCTCCTGATGCTTGCCATCACGGTCCAGCCTCGGCGAGCCATCGGCCTGGAAGATCGGGCAGTGCGCCCCGAGCCAGGTGGCGTGGCGGCAACCCGAGGCGAACGACCAGGCGCCGGTGACGCGGTAGCCGCCTTCGCACTCGACGGCCCTGACCCTGGGACCCGGCCCCCAGGCCAAAACCGCCCGCGGCTCATCGCCGAAAATCGCGCGCGCGACGGGTAGATCGAGATAGGCGGCCGACATCGCGCAGCCGCCGGCTTGACTGAGACACCAGGCGGTCGAGGCATCCGCCTGTGCGATGGTCTCGATCACATGAAAGAAGGTGAGGGGATCGGTTTCGATCCCGTGGCAGGAGCGGGGCAACAAGAGGCGGAACAGTTCCGCATCGTGCAGCCGGTCCAGCAGGGCCGGCGGCAAGCGTCGGCTGTGTTCGATTTCATCGGAGGCGGCGGCGACCGCTGCGCACAACACCTCCGCGCGGGCGACCAGGTCACGATCGCCCGCAAGATCGGTCGACATTGCGATCATGCCTGCCGGACTCCTGCGATGGGCAGATCGGGCACCGCGTTCAATTCCCGGTCGATCTCCTCGATCGACTTCCCCTTGGTCTCAAGTCCGAAGAAGTAATAGACACAACCCGCCATGAGGAACCAGCAGCCGAGATAAAGGAAGGCCATCGGAATCTGCGGCAGCGGCACGTCCGGCTTGAGGTAGTTGTTGGAGCCGACGATCAACGCGAGCCCGACCGGGCCGAGGATCTTGCCGATGCCGCCGAAACCATAGGCCGAGCCCATGCCGGAGGTTCGCAGGTGCGAGGGCCAGACTTCGGCCGCGTAGGGCCCGACGATGGCAAAGCCGCCATCGGCAAAGAAGAACGCCACCGCCAGGATCAGCCAGAACGCCGATACGCCCATCAGCGTCGCATCGTAATTATAGCCGGCGACGATGGTCAGGATCCCTGCGCCGAAACCGAGCAGGCCGCCGGCCCTGCGCCGGCCCATCAGCTCCGAGAACAACGAGAACGACAGGCGCCCGACAAAGCCGAACACGCTGAGCAGGATCATCATCCTGGCGGCTTCCTGCGGGCTGACCTTCAAGAGCAGCACAAACAACGATGGCGCCCATAGCGTGATCCCGTAGACCCCGGTCTGTGCGCCGGCATTGCCGAGCCAGGAGACCAAAAGGCTGCGCGGATACTTGAAGAGATCGAGCCAGTTGGACAGCTGAACCGGTCCGGCATCGGCCGCGGTCGGCAAAGGCAGCGAGGCCGGTTCGACCTGAAGGGCCCAGGCAAGCGACTTGCGCGCCTCCTCGTAACGGCCCTGGCGACAGAGCCAGCGCGGGCTTTCCGGCACCCACAGCCGGACCAGCAGCACCAGCAGCGCCGGCAAGACGCCGAGCGCAAACAAGAGTCGCCACTGATCGCTGCCCATCATCGCGCCGAGTACGGCGCCGAGACCAACGCCCAGCGGGATGACCGAGGTCACGAGGCCGCCGACCCAGCCGCGCCGGGACGACGGCATGAATTCCTGCACCAGCGGCAGGTCAACGCAATAGAGCCCGCCCACACCGGTGCCGACGAAGAAGCGCATCACCGCGAGATAGATCCAGCCATTGTCCGGCGTGAAATAGAGCAGGCCGGTCGCGATCGAGAAGTTAAGCACGGTACCGATGAACACCGGGCGGCGTCCGATGCGGTCGGCGAGCCAGCCCCAGGCATAGGCGCCGATGATGGCTCCGATGCCGGAACTCATCAGCACGGTCGCCGATTGCCCGAAGGTGAGCTTCCAGGGACCGATCAGGAACGCAAGCACGAAGCCGATCAGGAAGTAGTCGAAGAATTCCAGCGCGTCGCCGATGATGGCGGCGCTGAGGATTTTGATCTGATTGCCGGTCAGACTGGTGCGACGGTCGAGCATTTCGAACATGGCGTTTCCCCAGTTTGGCGCATGTTCATTGGTTTTTCGGGGCGAGCGTCGCGCCTGCGCTTTGCCACCAGGCGAAGGCTACTCCTTCCCATGCGGACGGCAAGCTCGTCGCGATGTCGATGTGCGCGTTGCAGCGCGGAAGCAATTCAAAAAGGCCCGCGACCAAGCCGAAGCAGCGCAAATCGCCACGCGGCCGGCGCTGATCTGACATTCGAAAACGTCATGCGCGAGAAGAGCCTCAGCGCTTCAGAATTCTCGCGAGATACTCGCCCACTTCCTCAAAGGACACTGCGCCCTTGAGCATGTCGCCGCTGGCGAAGAAGGTCGGGGTCGACCTTAGTTCCCTATAGGCGAATAAAAGGCCGGCTGCTTATGGGGGCGGACCGGTCATCGACAGGCGATTGAACCGGGCGGGCTTGTTAGAGCCAGGCCGCGCTCAGATCGACGCCGAGCGCAAGCAGGCCGATGGAGGCGGCCAGACCGCTGCAGCAGAACAGGACAATCAGCTTGAATGATTGATCGCCGGATTGCGCTCCGACGACTTGACGCGTGGCGACGAGCGAAAGCGTGGACATGGTGCCCCCCTTGCTTGGCCCGGATGAACATTGGGCGGGGAGGTCTTAGGGCAAAGATCTTTATGTGGCGTTGCCGCGCATCCTTAAACAAGTCGTAACCAAATCGCCGAAACTCCGTAGCCCCTGATGGCTCCGGGGCAACTGGATGGCCCCGCATCACGTCAGCGCCGGGACGCGCTCAGGACCCTGGAGACGGTTGTTGCTGTCATGGCGGCGCGGTCGGATGCGCGCTGGGCGGCCAGGCGATCCATGGCCCGCTCCTCGATCAACAGCTGGATCAGCGCCAGCCGCTTCTTCTCGTCGACCGCTTCGACGAGCAATTGCCGATAACGATCGTAGTCGAACAGCACGTCCTGCTTACGCATGTCACGCCCCCCGACGCATACGTTTGCGTTTGCCATGGCAAATTGTGTCGCAAATCGGGCAGGCTCGCAATCAAGCGTTGGTAAGGCGAGGGCGTTGTCCCCAGACATTGAAGGCGATCGCTTCGAACAAGCTCCGCCGCGGGAGTCCGCAAGCCGACCGCTGGCCAGGGCGTTGCCCTGATCGATCAGGTTTTCATATGGCCAGCGGCGCTGCCGCCGGACGCTCAGGGTTCGCGTATGCCCTTGAGGCCGGCGCGATCGGCCGCCGCCTGAACGAGGCCCGCCGACTTGATATCGTTGGTGAATTTGCGCAGAAATGCGAGCCCGGCCTCGCGCCCCCGTGGGATCGCGATGGCATGTCGCTCGACGCCCCAGCGTCCGTCGAGGACCCGTGAGCCCGGCAGTTGCTCGGCCATCTCGAACAAGGTCGCCTTGTTGGTCGCAAAGGCGTCGATCTGGTGCGAGGACAGCAGCGCGACGGCGTCCTTGAGCGTGGGCGCACGCACGATGCTGGCATTGGTCAACTCGTGAGACAATGTCGCGTCCGACGTGCTGCCCGCGGTTACGCCGATATGGCGGCCCGGCGTATCGATATCCCCGAGATCCGTCACGGTGGGTTCCGGGGGCACCAGATAGCCCAATTCGATCGCCATGTAGGGCGGACCAAAGTCCATGTCCTTGGCCCGGGCCGCCGTCGCGTTGGTAAAGGCGACGTCAACCGCTCCGGTCTTTATCGCCTGCAGGACTTCCGCGTTCTTGGAAAACACCACCGGCGCGTATTCGACGTGAAGTTGGCGCGCGAGCTCCTTGCCGATGTCATATCCGACACCGCGAGGATCCGTGTCGGTGGTGTTGAGAATGGATGTCGGCGTTCCCGGATAGAGCGCCGCCCGCAGTCGCCCGCCGGGCGCCAGGATGTGGGAGACATCGATATCGGATGCCCGGGCTTGCCCGCGATACAAGCCCAGAGCGGCGACGAGCAGCGCGATTGCATGCCGGCGCGTGGGAGGATTTGTACGAGATGTCATGCGTGAAACTCCGCAAGGAGGCGGCACTAGAGCATGATCCGGAAAAGTGGGAGCCGGTTTTCCGAAAAGATCATGCTCAAACAAAAGGCTAGAGCGGGATGACGATTCGAAGAAAAGTCATCGCGCTCTAGGCACTGGGGTCGCCGACCTGATCACCGTCGAGAATCCGGTGCATCCGATCGGTGTCGAGAGCGTTTTCCCATCGCGAAATGAGGATCGTTGCAACCGCGTTGCCGACCAGATTGGTCGGCGTCAGCCCCTGCGACATCAGCCGGTGGATGCCGAGCACCAGCGCCACGCTGGCGACCGGTATGGTCCCGGTGGCGGCAAGGGTTGCCGCCAGCACGACGAAGGCAGCCCCCGCGATCCCCGCGGCGCCTTTCGACGTCACCAGCAGGATCAGGAGCAATCCGACCTGCTGGGCGATGTCGAGCGGCGTATTGGTGGCCTGAGCGAGGAAGACCGACGCGGTGGAGAGGTACAGACAGGTGCCGTCGAGATTGAAGGAATAACCAGTCGGGATCACGAGCCCGACGATGCTGCGCTCGCAGCCCAGCGCTTCCAGCTTGGACAGCATGCGCGGCAGCACGGTCTCCGACGACGTGGTCGCGATACAGACCAACAGCTCGTCGCGGATGTAGCGGATGAGTTTCCACAGGCTGAACCCGCATAATCTTGCAATCGGTCCAAGCACGACGATGATGAAGATGAGGCATGTGACGTAAAAGCCGCCGAGCAGTTTGCCGAGCGATGCCAGCGAGCCAAGGCCGAACTTGCCGATTGTGAAGGCGATCGCGCCGAACGCCCCGATCGGCGCCGCCCACATCACGATCTGGACGATACCGAAGATCATTTTGCCGCCGACGTCGATGACATCGGTCAGTGGCTTGGCCCGCTCTCCGAGCCAGATCAGCGCGAAACCGGACATCACCGAGAGAAACAGGACCTGCAGGATGTTGCCCTCGGCAAACGCGCCGACAAAGGTCTGAGGGATGATGTTGAGCAGGAACGGCACGAAGCCGACCGCAGCGGTCTGCTTCACATAGGGCTCGACGATGCCCGGATTGATCGAGGCGACATCGACGTTCATGCCGGCACCGGGTTGCCAGATGTTGACGACGGCCAGGCCGACGATCAGCGCCAGTGTCGTCACCGCCTCGAAATAAAGCAGGGCCTTGATCGCGACGCGGCCGACCTTGGCCATGTCGGCCATATGAGCGATGCCGTTGACGACCGTGCAGAAGATGATTGGCCCGATCAGCATGCGGATCGCCTTGATGAAGGCGTCACCGAGCGGCTGCATCTGGGCGCCGAGATCGGGACGGATCGCGCCGAGCGCAATCCCGGCCGCCATCGCGATCATGACCTGCACCCACAATTCCTTCCACCAGGCGCGGCGGAAACCAGGTCGATCTTGGGCGGCGAGCGTAGAAATCGTCATGATAGGCTTGTTCCAGCGTATGCGTCGTTCGGGATCGGATCAGCTCTGGGCTCAGCTCTTGGCCTCGAACTTGAAGAGCCGCTCCGGATTCGTCACCAGGAGCTTCTTCTGGATTGCCGTATCCGGCGCGTAAAGCGGAATCAGATCGACCAGGTCGCCGTCGTTCGGCATGATCTTGACGTTCGGATGCGGCCAGTCGGTGCCCCAGATGACGCGATCCGGCGCGTTGTCGATCAGCCGCTGCGCGAACGGCACGGAGTCGTGGAAGGGCGGGCCCGAGGCTGATGCGCGCTCCAGGCCGGTGATCTTGATCCAGCACCGCTCATCGCTGGCCTGCAGATCGAGCAGAGCCTTGAACTCGGGATCGTCGAGCCCCTTCGCCGCGCTGATCGTGCCCATGTGGTCGATCACATAGGTCACCGGAAGGGCTTTCAGGATCGGAACGAATTCCCGGATCGTGCCCGCTTCCAGATAGATGTCGACGTGCCAGCCGATCGCGGCGACCCGATCGACCAGGGTGCGAAACACCGCCATGTCGCCGACCCCGCCCAGGCGCTTGAGAAAGGCGAAGCGGCAGGCTGTGATCCCGGCCTTGCCGAGCGCCGCCAATTGGTCATCGGTCATGGCGTTGTTGATGTTGGCGACACCCTTGTAGCGACCGCTGCTCTCGGCGATCGCATCGGTGACCACGCGGTTGTCGAAGCCATGCACGGTCGCATTGACGATCACGGCACGCTCGACACCGATTGTCTCGTGCAGCGTGCGGAACATTGCGAGCGGCGCATCGGGTGGCGAATAGGGCCGCGTCGGCGAAAACGGGTAGGCGGCGGCGGGTCCGAAAATATGGGTGTGGGTGTCGACGGTTCCGGCCGGAACTTTGAATTTCGGCGTTTTCGTATTGAGGTCGGGTCCGGGTATGGCGGGAATCTGAGTCCCCTCCGCAGCGCGCGAACGCCGTCCGCCGGTCAAGGTCGCAAGCCCCAGTCCTGCCACCGCAGCGAGGAGTTCACGTCTCTGCATACCATTTCTCCGTGTGAGTGCGCGCCCATTCCGTTCGGGCATCGATATTGGTTGAAGGCGCGCCGGCCGCGCCCTGGTTTGTGTTGGGAACGAGAGTCATCGCGCAAACTCGGACCATTGCGGGCAGGCGCGCTGCTCGACCGGAACCAGCCAGGCCTTGTAGTTGGCGGTGTCGATCACGTCCGCCGGCAGCATGACCTTGTCCGGCAACGCTTCGTGTCCGAGATAACGAACGGCTGCCCTGGTCGCCGCGCAGCCGATCTTGAACATGTTGAAGTCGACGCTCGCCAGCATCGCTCCGCTCTCGATCTGCTTGATTGCGGGGATGATGCCATTGATGCCGACCACGACGGCGCTCCGGTTCGCCGCCTTCAGCGCCTCCAGTGCGCCAAGCGCCATGCTGTCATTGGCGGAGAGGACGGCGTCGATCTGTGGATGTTCGGCAAGGAATGTTTCCGTCAACCGTTTGGCATCCACCTGTTGGTAATTTCCCGCTCCGGAGGCGAGCACCTCGATCAGCGGGAATTCGGCAATCGCCCGCTGATAGCCGCGCAGGCGCTCGCGATTGGTCGGCGCCGCCGGGGTGCCCTCGACAATGACGATCTTGCCCTTGCCGCCAAGATGCGCGAACAGATAGCGGGCCTCGCGGTAGCCGATCTCGAAATCATCGGCGCCGACATAAGTGACGAACTTGCCGGGCAGCGGATTGGCGACCAGCACGATCGGAATTTTGGCGTCGTTGAGCTTTTTCACCGAACTGGCCATGGCCACGTCGTCGACGGGAATGAAGATCACGATGTCAGGCGGATCCTTCAGGATCTGCTCGACCATTGCCTTCTGCTCGTCGACATTGTCGGGCTGTTTGGGAACGAAATGCACCACGCGCGTCCCGCTTTCCCGCGCGATCTTGTCGGCGGCGATGCGGAAGGCCTCATAGGCCGGGTTGGTGGCATTCTTGGTGAACACGGCGATGGTCGCACCGCGGTCGGCGGCACCTGCCACGGTCGGCAACCACAGCATTGCGGCGGCAAGCAAGCTCGTCACCGCGGGCCACCGCTGGATTGAGCGCGTGAGCGTCATAGCAGCCTCGTCAGTGCCATGAGAAATGCCGCCCCGCTCAGGAGCAACACGGTGAAGATCAGGTAATCGAGAACCTGGGAGACAATGCGATTCATATCGCGTTCCTCCCGTTGAACGCTCGGGTTCAACTCGTCCGAAGGCTGTCGCTGCATGCGACGCTTGATCTGCTGCAGGTGCACGTGCAGCGTTTCGCAAATGAGATGTCTCACAGCCACAGGATCTTCTTGCGGTAGTCGAGGTCGGTCAGGAGCGGCGCGGCCGGCCCTTCATGAAAGACGGCGCCACGTTCGAGCGCGAACACGCGGTCGGCCAATGCCAGCACCAGATCGAGATTGTGCTCGACGATCACGATCGAGAGGGATTGACGAAGCCGGTCGAACACCTTGAACAGCTCGAGCGTGACGGCCGGCGCCAGGCCCTCGAAGGGTTCATCGAGCAACAACAGCCTGACATTGCCCGACATCGCGCGAGCCACCGCGACCATCTGCTGCTCGCCGCCGGACAAATAGTCGGCGGCGACATCGAGGCGCTCCTTCAATCGCGGAAAATAGCCGAGGATCTGTTCCTCGCTCCAGACCGCGCCGTCGCGGCCATCGGTCCGCCGCGCCAGCCGGCCGAGCGAGAGATTTTCCCGGACCGTCATGCCCGCGAACAGGCCGCGACCCTGCGGCACGTAGCCGATCCCGAGCCGCGCGATGTCGGGCGCCGGCAGCTGCGCGATGTCCCGGCCTGAAAATGCGATGCGGCCGGAGCCGAGCGGGACCAGCCCTGCCAAAGTCTTCAGGAACGTCGATTTTCCAGCGCCGTTGCGGCCGAGCAGGGCGACGATCTCACCCGCACGCACGTCGAGCGTGGCATCCTGCAGGATGTGGCTCTTGCCGTAGAAGGTGTTGATCTTCTCGCATTGCAAAATCGGCGGCCCCTGGTCAGTGGCATCAACCGCGCGGTGATGTTCGACCTCGGGGACGCCCTTGCCGGTATAGATCTCCTGCACACGGTGATCGTTGCGCACGCATGCCGGCGATCCCGTCATCAGGACTTCGCCCTGGTTCATGACGGTAACGGTCTGCGAAAAACCGAGGACACGATCGATATCGTGCTCGACAATCAGAACCGGGATGTTCGCCGCCACGTTGGTGATGAGGTTCGAGACCCGCTCCCGCTCGGCGGCGGCAAGACCCGCCAAGGGTTCGTCGAGCAGGAGCACCTTGGGCTTGGAGGCGAGCGCAATGCCGAGGTCGACCAGCCGCTGTCCGCCATAGGACAGATCGCCGCCTGCAATGTCTTCGATGCCCTCCAGACCGAGGAACTTCGCGAGCTCGGCGGCCTCGGCGTGGGTCTCGGCATCGCTGTCGATGTCGCGCCAGAGATTGAAACGGCCCGGACGGCGCGCCTGCAACGACAACCGAAGATTTTCATAGATCGAGAGGCCGCGGAACAAATTCGTGATCTGGAACGATCGCGCCAGTCCCTGGTGGCAGATTTGGTCCGCCGGAAGGCCCTGGATCTCGCGGCCGTCGAGACGGACGGTGCCGCCATCAGGTGAAAAAAGGCCAGAGATCGAATTGAAGAGGGTGGTCTTTCCCGCGCCATTGGGGCCGATCAGGGCATGGATCTGGCCAGCGTCGACTTGCAGGCTCGCCGTAATGACGGCGCGAATCCCGCCGAAATGTTTGGAGACCCCCTGCACAGCGAGGACCGTGCCCTGCAAGCCCTCCGGCCTCAGAAACGACGGCAGCGCCAGTCCCTCGTAGATCTTCCGCCGGCTCATGGCCGCGGACTCCTGCGGCGCCGGCCGCCAGCGCTTTTTGAACGTCGCCCAGATACCGACCAGACCGTCCGGCGAGTACATCACGAAGCCGACGAAAATCAGGCCGAACCACAACAGCCAATTGGGCGTCCAGATCGAAAGCAATTCGCGGAACAGGATGAAGAACAGCGCGCCGAGTGCCGGCCCCAGCATGTTGCGCATTCCGCCGATCACAACCATCGCCAGCATCTCGCCGGAGAAAGGCACCGAAACTGCTTCCGCCGAGACCAGATAGGTCTGGAAGGCGAGCAGGGCGCCGGCAAGCCCGCACACCACCGCCGAGATCACAAAGACGACGAGCTTGTAGCGCTCGATCGGATAACCCTGGAAGGTGGCGCGCAGCTGGTTTTCCCGGATCGCCACCAGGACGTGCCCGAACGGCGACCGCGACAGGCGAAGCAGCGCATAGAGTACGGCCAGACCGATCAGCGCGACGGTGATGTAATAGGTCCGCGCATTGTCGAGACTGAACGCCCCGATGCTGCCCCGCTGCAAGCCGCCCAGGCCGTCTTCGCCGCCGGTCACCTCGCTCCAGCGGAACGCAATGGTGTAGGTCAGCGCCGCCAGTGCCAGCGTCAGCAGCGAGAAGTAGACACCGCGGCGCCGCAGAATGATCAGGCCCGCCGCCGCGGACATGACGGCGACGACGATCATCGACAACAGCAGCGGCAGCCAGATCTCGCCGCCGAACCCGTGCAGCTGGATCAATCCCGCGGCGTAGGCGCCGATGCCGAACCATGCGCCATGGCCGAACGACACCAGGCCGGTGTAGCCGACGCACAGGTTGAGCCCCATGGCCGCGATCGCCAGGATCACCACCATGGTTCCGGTGTTCAGCGACAGCCCGAGCGGCGGCAAGGCAAGCGGCAACGCGACCAGCGCGAGGCTGGCCAGCAGCAGCGGCCGATATTTTTGCATCGGCGAGGCAGTCTTCATTCGAATTTCTCGATTCGCTCGCCAAGCAGCCCGCGGGGACGCACCAGCAAGACCAGAAACATCAGGACGTAGATCGATGCCTCGCCGGCGGCGGGGGCGAAGTGAATGGTGATGCCGCGAACGACGCCGACCAGAAGGGCGGCGATCACCACGCCCCAGAAACTCCCCAAGCCGCCAATCACCACCACGACGAAGGCAACCGTGATGATTTCGGCTCCCATGGCCGGATGCACGATCGTGATCGGGGCAAAGAATGCGCCACCCATCGCCGCCATGCCGACGCCGAGCATGACGACGGCGGTCATGTAGGGTTGCAGCCGGATACCAAGGGCCGCCACCATGTCCGGCCGCTGGATGCCGGCGCGCACGACGCGGCCGAACGAGGTCTTGTGCAGCAACAGCCAGACCCCGAGCAGGACCGCGGCAACCACCGCCAGCAGCATCACGCGGTAGCGCGAAAACAGAAAGTCGCCGACGATCACCGAGCCGCGAAACACCGGCGGAATAGAGGCCGACAGCGGAGACGCGCCCCAGATGATGCGGATCGCCTGCTCGGCGATCATGGCCAGGCCGAAGGTCACCAGCAGGCTCAGGATCGGATCGGCCGTGTAGAACCGGCGCAGGATGTAGCGCTCGAACAGAACGCCCAGCATGGCGACCGCCAGCGGCGAGATCACGACGGCCGGGCCGAAGCCCAGATACTTGGTGATTTCGACCGAGACATACGCGCCGAGCGCATAGAACGCGCCGTGCGCCAGGTTGACCACGCCGCCGACGCTGAAGATCAGCGACAATCCGAGCGCGATCAGCAGATAATAGCCTCCGAGCACGAGGCCGTTGACCACTTGTTCCAGCAAGAATCCGAACTGCATTCTCGATCCCGGTGGCACACTCTATCGGCGGCGGCCGCGACCGGGCCGGCAAACGCGGTCACCCGGCGCGCGCCCAGAACCGGGGCGGACTCCGGGTGACCGCCGCAGCGGTCACAACGTGCAAGGGTTCTGCTCTTTGGTCGGCGCCAGCGACTCCAGCGGCTCGCTCGCCTTGGGGAGGGCGGTCCCCAGCGCAATGAAGTCCCACTGATCCTTGGCCTGGCCCTTGGGCCTGACGGTGAACGGGTAGGCCTCCTGCATCAGCTGATGGTCCCACGACCGGAAATGCGCCTTGCGCGCCTTCAGGATGTCGAACTCGGTTTCCTTCTCGAAATAGGCGATCAGCTTTTCGGTGTCGGTCGACTTGGTCTGGTTCATGGCCTGCGCCATCATCTTGAACGCGACGTATTCGATCCAGGCATGGTTCTCCGGTGGCTTGCCGTTCTTCTTGGTGAAGTTGGCCACGAAGGTCTTGGATTCCGGCACACCCAGGGTGTGATACCAGACCGTCGGCCAGGTGCCGCTCAGATTGCCGTCGCCCGCCGCCCAGGCATCAGCGGTGTTGAGATTGAAACCGACGATCGGGTAGGGCAGGCCGAATTCGGCATATTGCTTGATCAGCGTCGTCACCTGATTGCCGGCAAGATTGGAGCAGACCACGTCGGGCTTGGCCTGCCGGACCTTGAGCAGATAGGGGCTGAAGTCGGTGACGTCGGTGGCGATCAGTTCGTCGCCGATCAGGTTGCCCTCGTTGGCGCCGAAGAAACGCTTGGCCGCATTGAGCAGGTCGTGGCCGAAAATGTAGTCCGCGGTCAGCGTGAAGAATTTCTTGCCCTTGACCATGTTGTCGCGCAGCAGCGCCTGACCGACCGTATTCACCATTACCGTATTCGGGATATCGGTGTGGAACGTGTATCTGTTGCAGCTCTTGCCGCGCAGCGCGTCGGAGCGCGCGCCGGTCTGCATGAACAGCTTCTTGTTGCGCGCCGCCACCTGCATGATGGTCAGCGCCGAAGCCGAATTGATTTCGCCGATCAGCACGGTCGCGCCGTCCTGCTCCAGCATGCGCTGCGCCTTGGTCGCGGCGGTGGCCGGATTGACTGAGTCCTCCGACATGACCTCGATCTGGCGTCCCATGATGCCGCCGGACCTGTTGATTTCTTCCTCGGCCATTTTCATGCCGAGCGTGGCGTAGGCGCCGAGCGCACCGAGAAAACCGGTCAGGGGTGTCAGATGGCCGATCTTGATTTTGTCGGTCTGGCCACTGACGATGGCCGGAAATCCGATCGCCGAGGCGCCGGCAAAGGCGGCACCGGTCTTCAACAAGGTTCGTCGGCTGGTACGGATCATGGGGCTCCTCCCGGGACAGGTCATGATGTCCCCCTTCAAACCCTCGTATGCGAGAATGTGAGAGACGGTTCCTTATTGCTGGATAATATCGGCGCACGTGGCGGCTGCTGTCAACGCCAAATGCGAGTATCGGGCCCCGATCGGGAGCGATTTTGGGTGGTGCCGAGGCGGCCTCGCATCAAGAAGCCGCGTCAAAACAAAACGATAGGAGGGCGGGCCCGGGTCGATCCGCGCCCTGCGGAAAAGCCTACGGCGATTTCGTAATGCTCTTGGCGCCCAGTTCCGTGGACAGCCGATTGGCTGCCGCACGCACCAGCTTGGCATGGTTCTGCAGCGCCTGGTTGGACAGCCGCCAGATCGGACCCGAAATGCCGAGCGCGCCAACGACCTGGCCGGTGAAATCCATCACCGGGACGGCGATGCAGCGTACTTCCGGATTGAATTCGCCGTCGTCGAAGGCGACGCCGGTGCGCCGGGTCTCCTCGATTTCCTTCAACAGCACGGCTGCGTCGCAAATCGATTTCTCGGTTGACGGCTTCAACTCGATGCGTTCCAGGAAGCGCGTCAATTGATCGGGGCGAAGCGAGGCGAGGATGATCTTGCCGAGCGCGGTACAATGAACCGGCCGCACCACGCCGACGCGCTCGGTCAGTTGAAACGCGCCGGGTCCACTGGTGCGCGCGATCACGACCACCGCGTCGCCCATGCGTACGCCAAAATGGCCGCTTTCACCGGTCTGCCGCGACAAATCCTCGAGCACCGGAGTGGCGACATTCACCATCTCGATTTCATCGAGCGCGCTGGCGGCAAGCGCAAACAGCGGCCGGCCGATGCGATAGCGCTTGGAGTCTTTTTCCTGGCGCAGATAGCCAAGCGAAACCATTGTTCGCGCAAGATGGAAGGTCGTCGAATTGTGCAAGCCGACCAGCTTGCTCAGTTCCGCCAACCCAATACCTTCGCGGTGACGGGCGACCTCCTCGAGGATGCCGAAGGCGCGGCCGAGCGACTGGACGCCGCCGCGCTGACGGTCCTCGGCGTCATCGTCGATGTCGCTCAGGGCCGGCTGAATCAGCTTGGCGATATCCGCCTTGCGCAACCGTTCAGGTTTCTCAGCGGTCTTCTGCTTGGTGTGAGGTGCCAAGGAATTAGGCCTCCATGCGATGCAACCGAATTTGCCGGACTGTTATCTTTGGCCGGTGCTATGCCGCGATACAAGCCCGCCGGGCCAACCGAGTTGCTTCATGCAGCCTACCACAATATCAATTGACGTACAGCATTATGAGAAATAGGGTCCGACGCTCAGCGACGCACCGTTCGGGCAAAGAAGAAAAGGGAGGTCTGATGTCGCGCAATGCACTCAACGGTGCCCAGGTCATTGTCGATTACCTGATCCAGGAGAAGGTGCCGCAGATCTTCGGCCTGTGCGGACACGGCAATATCCAGTTCATCGACGCGCTCTACGAGCGCTCATCCGAAATCAAGACCATCTCGGTCCATCATGAGAGTGTCGCCGGTTTCATGGCCGACGTCTATTACCGCGTCTCGGGCCGGCCGACCGCCACATTCACCTCCTGCGGACCTGGCTCGGCAAATCTGCCGATCTCGCTTGGCAACGCGTTCCTCGATTCGGTGCCGTTCATGGCGGTGACCGGCAATGTGCCCACGACCCAGTTCAACCGCGGTGCGTTCCAGGAGCTGTACCGGCACTATCAGGCGGACTTCCCCTCGACGGTGCGATCCTATTGCAAGAAGGTGTTTCAGCCGACGCGCGGCGAAATGGTACCGCTTGCGGTGCGGCAGGCCTGGAAGACGATGATTTCAGGGCGTCCGGGTCCGGTGGTTCTCGACGTGCCGTTCGACGTCTTCATGGAATCCGCGGCCGAGGAGGCTCCGAACGCGGTGGCCTGGAACGGCAATATCTCGAGCCGCTGCGGCGCCGATCCGGAAGGCGTCATCAAGGCGGTCGACATGTTGCTCGGCGCCGAGCGGCCGGTGATGCTGGTCGGCCAAGGCGTACGCTATGGCGGCGCGGCCGAAGAGTTGCGCCGGCTTGCCGAGCGTCTGCAAATACCGGTTGCCGCTTCGGCCAGCGGGCTGGGCGCGCTCGACGTCAATCATCCCCTCGCGCTCGGTCTCGTCGCGCGCGCCGGCCACTACCAGGCCAATCACGCCACGCGCCAGGCCGACGTGCTGCTGGCGCTCGGCGTGCGCTTTGATGACCGGACATCCAGTTCCTGGATTCCCGGCTACTCCTTCACGATTCCGCCGACACGCCTTATCCATGTCGACATCGATCCCGAGGAGATCGGCCGCAACTATCCGGTTGCGCTCGGCCTGATGGCCGATGTCCGCACCTTCCTGCGCCAGATTCACGCCGAGCTCGATCGCCGCGCCGACCTCACCAAACGCGCCGATGCGCGGCAGCAATGGCTCGCGCAGATCGATGTCTATCGCAAGGAGTGGGACCGCTTCGTCGCCCCCGGCTTTTCCGACGACACCACGCCGATCAACCCGCAGCGCGCCGCGCATGAGATCGACAAGGCGCTGCCCGAGGACGCCATTCTCGTCAGCGATATCGGCGTGCACCACAATTGGCTGCTTGGCTTCTGCAAGCCGAAGCGGCCGGATTCGCTGATCGGATCGATGGGCTTCGGTCCGATGGGATTTGGCGTCGCAGGCGTCATGGGCGCGAAATATGCCGCACCCGACCGTCCCTGTGTTTCCGTCTGCGGCGACGGCGCCTTCTTCATGCACGCCAATGTGCTGGGCACGGCGGTCGAGTATAATCTGCCGGTGGTCTGGGTGGTCTGGAACAATTACGCCTATGCCTCGATCCGCGGATTACAGCGCGGCTATCTGGAGGGACGGGAACTCGCGACCGATTTCCACGATCCCCTCACCGGCGCCCGCTACAATCCGGATTTTGCCGCAATGGCGCGCTCCTGTGGGGTCGAGGGCGTGCGCGTCGATCGCGCCGGCGATCTCGGCGAAGCAATTCGCAAGGGCATCGCGGCCAACAAGCCCTATCTGATCGATGTCGATATCGCTGCCGACGTCAATCCATCAGGCGCAGGTGTCTGGGAGCTGCCGGGTCTCGGCCGCAGCAAGCCGGGTATCGGCGTTCAATTCCAGCCGACCTGACATATCCGCGGCGCCAACCCAGGCTGAGAACCAACCGGCCTGAACGGAAATTGAGAGGACATATCATGCAGCTTGCAGGAAAGTCGGTTGTCGTCGTCGGCGGCTCGTCCGGCATCGGCCTTGCCACGGCGGAACTCGCCAGGAATGAGGGCGCCGACGTCGTGATCGCCTCGCGCAACAAGGATCGGCTGACGACGGCCGCTGACAAGATCGGGGCCAGGCCTGAGGTCGTGGACGTCACCGACGACGAGAGCGTGGCCGCGCTCTTCAAGACCTGCGGCACCGTCGATCATGTCGTGGTCACCGCAGCCCAGCTCCGTTCAGGTCCGTTCAAGACCATCTCCATGGCAGACGCGCGCGCGACGATGGAGAGCAAGTTCTGGGGCGCCTGGCGTGTCGCGCGTGCGGCCGATATCCGCGCCGGTGGATCGCTGACGCTGGTGTCGGGCTTCCTCAGCATTCGCCCGCGGCCGAATTCCGCGATCGTCGGGGCAGCGAATGGCGCGCTTGAATCGCTGGCGCGATCGCTGGCGCTGGACCTCGCACCGGTCCGCGTCAACGCGGTTTCGCCTGGCATCATCGACACGCCGATCCGCGCGGCGATGCCTGAGGCGAGCCGCCAGGAACTGCTGGCGAAGACGGCCGCGAGCTTGCCGGTCGGCCGCGTCGGGGTCGGTGAGGACATTGCCCGGCAGATTCTGGCCTTCATGACCATCGGGTTTGCCACGGGATCGATCGTCTATGTCGACGGCGGAGGATTGGTGTCCTGATGAGGCGGCGCGCCGCCCAGGCTGCCGGAGATTTCCGCCGTCGCTGATACATTTGAGGCAGGCAGGGAGAGGTTCGATGGCTTCCGAAGACAATGGCGCCTTCATTCGCAACATTGCGGAAGTGCCCTGGCGGGAATTTCCCAATCATTTCGGCGGAGCGCTGTCGAAGCCGCTGGTGATGCCGGAAACCGCAGGCTCGAAGCACATCGACTACCGGATTTCGATGTATCAGCCGATGGCGCATGTCGCCCGCCACAAGCACGCCGTGCAGGAACAGATCTATCACGTGCTTGAAGGCGAGGGGCTCATGGAGATCGCCGGCAAGAACCACGTGGTCAGAAAGCACGATTTCATCTTTCTGCCGCCGGGCGTCGAGCACGCGATCTCAAACTCCGGCCTGGTCGATCTCGTCTTTCTCGTCGTCACTTCGCCCGTCACCGACGACGAAAGACCGGCCTGACGGCACCTGAGGCCTGGTCGATGGCTTCGCTTCCACGCTTCGACGCCTACGATGTCATCGTTGTCGGCGCTGGGGCCGGCGGCATGACGGCCGCCGCGGTTGCCGCCGTCGCCGGCGGAAGCGTTCTCGTCATTGAGAAGACGGACTTTGTCGGCGGCACGACGGCCTGGTCCGGCGGCATGGTGTGGATCCCGGGCAACCGCCAGATGCGATCGGCCGGGATGACCGACACACTGGCTGACGCGGCGCAATATCTCGACGGCACGGTACCGGAAGGCGAGAACGCCGACTTGCGTGAGGTCTTCCTGAGGCGCGGCGCCGAGGCGATCGATTATCTCGAGGCCAACACCGAACTGCGCCTGCAGCCGGTCAGGCTCTATCCGGATTATTATCCGGATCGTCCAGGCGCGACGCCGGGTGGTCGGGTGCTCGAGCCGGTCGCGTTCGATGCGAGAACATTGGGCGCGGACTTTGCGCGGCTCCGGCCGCCCTTGCCGGAATTCACGCTGTTCGGCGGCATGATGGTCAACCGCGCCGATATTCCGCATCTGCGCAACGCCGGACGATCGCTGTCGTCGACATGGCGGACGATGCAACTGATCTTGCAATATGCGTTGCAGCGACTTCGCTGGCCGCGCGGAACCACGCTGCATCTCGGCAATGCGCTGGCAGCAAGACTTTATGCCTCGCTGCGGTCACACCGGGTGGATGTGCTGTTTGGAACCACGATCGATCGGCTGATTGTCGAAAATGACCGCGTCACCGGCGTGGAACTCGCCGGGTCTGCGCAGGGAAAAGCAATCGTCGCGCGCAGGGGTGTCGTGCTGGCGACCGGAGGGTTTTCCCATCAACGGGAGATGCGAGCAAAACTGTTTCCGCCCGCGGCCGGATTCGTCTCGGCGACGTGCCCCGCGGCCACCGGTGACGGCGTGAGCCTCGCAACCGCCATCGGCGCTGATCTTGCGACCAAGGTTGCCGATCCCGCCTACTGGGTTCCGGCGTCGCTGTTTCGGCGCGTGGACGGCAGCCAGGGCGTCTTTCCACACACCGTCACCGACCGGGCAAAACCAGGCGTCATCGCGGTGAATGCCTTCGGCAAGAGGTTCGTGAACGAGGCCGTATCCTATCACGAATTTGTCCGCGCCATGCTGCGCGACGGCAATTCCGCGACAGACCGTCCGTTTTATCTCGTCTGCGACAGTCATTTTCTCTGGACCTACGGTTTGGGCCGCATTCGGCCCTTCACTCGCCATCTTCGCCCTTACATTGAAAGCGGTGAACTGTTCGCGAGGCAGACCATCATCTCGCTTGCGACCGCTGTTGGCATCGAGGCGTCTGTGCTTGGCGAGACGATCCAGACCTATAATGACAGCGCGCGCGCCGGAACAGACCCGCAATTCGGACGGGGTGGCAACATCTATCAGTGCCATCTCGGCGACATCGGCCAAAAGCCCAATCCCTGCGTCGCGCCGATCGAACGCGCCCCGTTCTATGCGCTTCGTATCGTCCCGGCCGATCTCGGCACCGCGATCGGCCTGCGCACCGACACCGATGCGCGGGTGCTCAGGGGCGATGGCTCGCCGATCCCGGGTCTCTATGCCTGTGGCAACGACATGACATCGATCATGAACGGCAATTATCCCGGCCCCGGCATCACGCTCGGTCCGGCGCTGACGTTCGGCTACATCGCCGGCCGACATCTGATGCAGGGCTGAGCGGTGTCGCCTGTGGAGAGAAGGATTCGGAGGAAGGTCCGGCCATGACGGAGTTTGCCGCGCATTTTGGCGTCAACACCTATTCCTATATCTTCAAGGAAACGGCCACAGAGACGGTCGCGCGGCTCGCCGATCAAGGCTACGGCGGTGTCGAGCTGATGTTCTTTCCCGGGCATCTCTGGCCCTCCGACACCTCCGCGACGGAGCTGAGGCGATTGCGTCACCTCTGCGAGCAGCGCCTGCGCCTCGTGACCGTCAATATGCCGAACGTGGACATGAACATTGCCGCGGCGGCTGAGGAGATGCGCGACATGACGCTCGATCTCCTGGTCCGCTTCGTCCGCTGCGCGGGAGAACTCGGCGCCGAAGGCATCATCATCGGCCCCGGCAAGCCAAATCCTCTGTTTCCGATGCCGCGCGAACAAATGATTTCGCATTTCTATCGGGCGCTCGATGAGCTTGCACCGCTGGCGTGCGAGGTCGGCACCCACCTGTTGGTCGAGAACATGCCGTTCGCATTTCTTCCCGATGCGGACGGCCTGATGACGGCGATCGATGGCTATGGCGACAAGACCATCCGCGTCATCTATGACGTCGCAAATGCGCATTTCATCGGCGAAGCGCCGACGGCGGGTTTGCGGCGCGTCCGCAGCCGTCTGGATCTGGTGCATTTCTCCGACACGACCCGCAGGGCGTACAAGCACGACCCGCTGGGCAAGGGCGACGTTCCGCTCGACGGCCTCGCCAATGTGATGCGCGAGATCGGATATGCACAGGTTCCGATGCTGGAGGTGATCTCAGATTCGCCGGATGCCGACATTGCCGAGAGTTGCGCGCGTCTTCATCAGGCCGGGATCGGTTGAATAAGGGCGAACCTTGCATCAGCGGTCGAGGCTTGCGACCCAGGCGGCCAGGATGGCGCGCTCTTCGCCGGATATTTCCGTGACATTGCCGGGAGGCATGGCATTGGACCACGCCGCGTTGCGCCCGATCAACCGCGCGTTGCGACGGATGTGATCTGGACTGTCCAGCAGGATCGATTTCGGCGCCGTCACGATCGAGGCCCAAACCGGCTCGGCCGCATGACACATGCTGCAGCGGGACAGGATGATGTTCTCGACCTCTGCAAATTCGGGCGGCGCGGCAAGCGATCCGGTCTTGATGTCGCGCGGGCCGGCCGCCGAAAGTAATCCAATGACGATCATGCCGGCGCCGGCGACGGCCCATACCCACCAGGGCGATTTTCGCCCCGCATGGCGCTCATTGAAGAAATGCCGGATGATCGGGCCGAGCGCGAGGAAGATGGCGACGCTCAGCCAATTGTAGCGCGTTGCGAAGATCAGAGGATAATGATTGCTGATCATCAGCACGACAACGGGCAGAGTGAGGTAGTTGTTGTGAACCGATCGCTCCTTGCTGGTCTTGCCGAGCTTCGGGTCCGGCGATTGGCCGGCCAATAGCGCGGCGACGATCTTCTTCTGGTTCGGAATGATCAACGCGAACACATTGGCGACCATGATGGTGCCGATGATGGCGCCGATCTGGTTGAAGGCGCCGCGGCCACTCAGGACATGGGTGAAGGCATAGGTCAGGCCGACCAGAAAGACATAGCCGCCGCAGGCGAAAGCAAGCTCATGCCGGGCAAGGCCGGTGCGACAGGCCGCCTCGTAGAGCAGCCACGCCAGCATGAGACTGCCGAGACTGAACAGCCCCGCCTGCAGCGGTGACAGGTCCATGACCGATTTGTCGACCAGGAACAGTTCGGCATCGAGATAGTAGACGATGACCATCAGGATGAATCCCGAGAGCCAGGTCGTATAGGCCTCCCATTTGAACCAGGTCAGTTCGCTCGGCATGCTTGCCGGCGCCACCAGATATTTCATGATCCGGTAGAAGCCGCCGCCATGGACCTGCCACGCGTCGCCCTGCACGCCTTCAGGCAGACCGCCACGCGGCTGCAGGCTGAGGTCGAGATGAATGAAATAGAACGAGCTTCCGATCCAACCGATCGCCGCCACCACATGCAGCCAGCGAAAGATCAGGCTCGCCCATTCCGAGATGATGGATCCCCACATCGCCGATCCCGTCCATTGCCCAAGCACCGGGACCGCCGTGTCCGCCTGCCGTCTTGCGGACGGCTTCACGGACCTCCAGATGCCCCAAGTCACATAAGTCATAATCAGTTGCACCGATCCGGATGCTTGGCCAGTGCGTCCAGGCGGCAGACCATGCACATGGCGCAGGCGGCGTCCGGTCGATTCGTAACCGCATTGAGTGATTTCGAGGGAGACCCCGCGAACGGACGCCCAAAAATGCAGCACGGGGAGAGCAGGACCTGACGACAAGATAGCGGCCGCCGGCCGCAACCGCCCGCCTGTCGGAGTTGATGATGGTCGGCCGCGCCGGCTCACTGTTCGTCACCTGCGGCCTGTCCGATCGATGGACTTTCTCCCAACCGATTCGGTTCAATGAAGAAATCTGACGGGCTCGAGATGGAATACGATGAAAAAGCTGATCTTGCTCATGCTCCTGCTGTCGTCGCCGGCATTGTCTGAGACCAGGCCGGGGCCGAAGGCGGCGACTGCGCGCGCCGACAATTGTGCGCCGATCGGACGCACCGCCGATGGCACGCTCGTTTATTCGATGAAGTGCGAGAACCTGCCGGCTCCGCCCGCACCACCGCCGCAGGCCGAAGCCCGGGAACCTCCGGCTCCTGAACCCGAAACGCAACGGAGCGGCCTGTTCGGCTGGTCCTACGATCGCCGGCCGTAAGCGCCGGCCGGAATCGTTCTTGCCTCGGATGCCCTGGACTGCAATGGATGGGCTTCAATCCCTTCGATCACGAGATTTGTCGATGAGCCAACTGATTATTCACGCCGGCGACTTCAGGTTCGACGCCCGCTTCGAGGAGGGGCTTGCACCGAAGACCTGCGCCGCCTTCCGCAAGGCGATGCCGTTCGAGAGCCAGGTGATTCACGTGCGCTGGAGCGGAGAGGGGGTTTGGATGCCGCTCGGTGATCTCGATTTCGGGGTCGGCTACGAGAACCACACCAGCTATCCGGCGCCCGGCCAGATCATTCTTTATCCCGGCGGCATCAGCGAAACCGAGATCCTGCTGGCCTATGGCGGCGTGCATTTCGCAAGCAAGATGGGACAACTCGCCGGCAACCATTTCATCACGCTGACCGCTGGCCTGGAAAATCTGCCCACCCTCGGCAAGACCGTGCTCTGGAAGGGCGCCCAGAAGATCCGCTTCGAGATGGCTTAGACTGATATGGCCGACTACCCGCGCGACCTCCGTGGCTACGGCCGCACGCCGCCCGATCCGCAATGGCCCGGCGGGGCCAGGATCGCAGTCCAATTCGTCGTCAATTTCGAAGAGGGCGGCGAGAACAATATTCTGCACGGTGACCACGCCTCCGAGGCCTTCCTGTCCGACGTGCTTGGCGCACAGCCATGGCCGGGACGACGCCACCCCAATATCGAATCGATGTTCGAATATGGTTCGCGCGCCGGCTTCTGGCGTCTCTGGCGGATGTTTAACGAGCGCGGCTTGCCGACGACGGTGTTTGGCGTCGCGACGGCGCTTGCGCGCAATCCCGAGATTGTCGCGGCCATGACGGAGGCCGGCTGGGACATCGCCAGCCACAGTCTCAGATGGGTCGAACACAAGGACATGACGGAAGCCGAGGAGCGGGCGGAGATCGCGGAGGCGATCAGGGTCCACACCGAGGCGACCGGACAACGCCCGCTCGGCTGGTACACCGGACGGTCTTCGGTCAACACCACAAGGCTGGTGATGGAGGCCGGCGGCTTCCTCTATTCCTGCGATTCCTATGCTGACGACCTGCCGTACTGGATCAAGGGACCGGCGGGCCCGCATCTGATCATCCCCTACACCCTCGATGCCAACGACATGCGCTTCGTCAACCCGCAGGGTTTTGGCGGCGGCGAGCAGTTCTTCAGCTACCTGAGGGACTGTTTCGACGTGCTCTATGCGGAAGGGGCAACATCTCCGAGGATGATGTCGATCGGCCTGCATTGCCGTCTCGTCGGCCGCCCGGGCCGTGCGGCGGCGCTGATGCGGTTTCTGGACTATATCGGCAAGCACGAGCGCGTCTGGGTGCCGACCCGGCTGCAGATCGCGCAGCATTGGCACAACAACCTGATGCACCTGGCCGCCAACGCCCGCGCGATTGACTAGGACAGGGGCCATGGCACCGATTGCGCTCTCCGAACTGAACGTCGCGAGCAAGGACGATTTCACGGCCGTGCTTGCCAACATCTTCGAATATTCGCCGTGGATCGCCGAGCAGGCCGCGGCGGCGCGGCCCTTTGCCGGGGTCTGGCCGTTGTTCGAGGCGATGACGATAGCGGTCGAGCGCGCGCCGTCCGAATTGCGTCTCGCCTTGATCAAGGCGCATCCCGATCTCGCCGACAAGACCCGGCGCGCCGCCGGATTGACGCCCGACTCCAGCGCCGAGCAGAACAGCGTTGGTCTCGATCGGTTGTCCGACGCCGAATACGACGCCTTCCAGCGCGTCAACAACGCCTATCGTTCGAAATTCGGCTTTCCCTATATCGTCTGCGTTCGCCGCCATACCAGGGATTCGATCCTGCGGGATTTCGAGCGCCGGCTGCCGAACGATTCGACCACCGAAATGCAGGCCGCAATTGCGGAAATCTGCCGGATCGCGGCGCTGCGCCTTGATCAACTGGTCGACGGAGAGGACCGGCTGAAGGTTCACGGCCGGCTATCGACCCATGTGCTGGATACAAACAGCGGCAAACCGGCCGCCGGCATCGCGGTCGAGTTGACCGAGTTGTCCGAACTCGGCTTAAGCCGCGTGGTGACGCGGGCGATCACCAACAGTGACGGTCGGACCGATGCGCCGCTGATCGGCGGCCGCCCGGTCCCGATCGGCCGCTACGAATTGAGCTTTGCGGTTGGCGACTACTTTGCAGCAAAGGGCGTGCCGCTGTCCGATCCGCCGTTCCTCGACCGGATTCCGCTGCGCTTTGCCGTCAGCGAGCCCGAAGGCCATTTGCACGTGCCGCTTCTGGTGACGCCCTGGAGCTACGCCACCTATCGCGGCAGCTGATCGCGGCGGCAAAGCGGTTTCAACTTCCAAACTTCTCCTGCAACAACGGAAACAAGCGGTCGGGCTTGAATGGCACCGAGGTGAAGCGGATGCCGGTCGCGTCACGAAGCGCGTTGCCGAGCGCCGCTGCCACCGGATTGTAAGGGCTTTCGCTCATCGATTTGGCGCCCAGCGGCCCGAGCGCGTCGGTGGTGTCGGCAAAGAACACCTCGGTGCGCGGCAGATCGGCGAACGAGGGCAGGTGGTAGTCGCGGAAGCGCGGATTGACCACGCGACCGGCTGCATCGATCACCATCTCCTCGTAGAGGGTGGCGCCGAGCGATTGCGCGACGCCGCCTTCGATCTGCCCGCGGCATTGCATCGGGTTGGCGACGCGCCCCGCATCTGCGGCCTGCACGCTCTTCAGGATCTTGATCTGCCCGGTACCTTTGTTCACGGCCACCCGAAAGCCCTGCACGTTGAAGGCCACCGAACGCGGCGTGCCCTGCGAATTGCCGCTGGCCGCGAGCGTCTGTCCCTGGTCGCGGGCAGAGCTGGCAAGTTGTGAAAAGGAGAAGCGTTGGCGTCCGCAAGCGACAGCATCGCTTTCGAGCGTGCACACGCTGGCGTCGGCGCCTGCAAGGCCTGCCGCGAAACCCGATAGCTCCCCGGCCAGCTTCTCCGCCGCCGCCTGCGTTGCCCGGCCTGCAACGAACGTCCCGGTACTGCCGTAGGCGCCGGTATCGTGGCCGCCACGCGCGGTGTCGGACTGTCGCAGGTGAATCCGGTCAACCGTGGTCTTGAGAATGGTCGCCGCGATCTGGCGATGCACGGTGCTGGTGCCGTTGCCGAACTCCGCCGTTCCAACCGTGAGATCGAAGCCGCCATCGTCGCGCAGCGCGATTGCCGCATCCGCGATATGCCCGTCCGGCGGCACGGTATCGATCATGGTGAGCGCGATGCCTTCGCCGATCAGCCAGTCGGGCGACAGCTCGACTTTCGGCGCCTCGGCCCGCATCGCACGCTCGACCAGATCGAGGCACTGATCGAGCCCATAGCTGCCATAGAAGATATCGTGATAGCCGGAGCCCGGCGGCGACAGCATGGGATCGCCAGGCTTCACGACGTTGCGGCGACGCATCTCGAACGGATCGATGCCGAGTTGCTTCGCCAATTCGTCAATCGCGGCTTCGACCGCGAACAGCGTTTGCGGCAAGCCGTAGCCACGGAAGGCGCCTGCGGGGACCGTATTGGTGTAGGCTACGACGGCATCGACCTTCTTGTTCGGGCAGTTATAGACGCCGATGGATTCGCCGCAGGCATGCAACAGCACGGGTGGGCCATGGTTGCCGTAGGCCCCGGTGTTGGAGAGCACGTCGAGTTGCAGCGCGGTCAGCTTGCCGTCGCTGTCGGCGCCCGCCTTGACGGTGATCCGCATCGGATGCCGCGTCGATGTCGCGATGAACTGCTCTTCGCGGGTCAATTCGAGCTTGACGGGACGTCCGGTCTTCAGTGCTGCGAGCGCAAGGATATCCTCGACCAACATCTCCTGCTTGCCGCCGAAGCCGCCGCCGACACGCTCGCAGAACACGCGTATCTTGTCTGGCGCGAGATCGAGAATCTCGGAGAGCGCCCGCCGCGTCAGAAACGGCACTTGCGTCGAGGAGCGCACGTTGATAACGCCGCTCGCATCGATCCAGGCCAGGCCGCCATGGGTTTCGAGCGCAGCATGCTGGACTCGCTGCGTCGTGAACGTCCCCTCATAGGCTGCCGCCGATTGCGCGAGCGCGCGCGCGACATCGCCATACTCGCCATGGCTTTCCGCGACGATGTTGCGCTGGCCGTTGGTGACGCGCTGGTCGGGGGTCTTGTCGGCGTGCAGCAGAGGCGCTCCCGGCGCAATGGCCTGTTCGGGATCGATCACCGCCGCTAGAACGTCGTAGTCGACCTGAAGGCGCCGGCAGCCTTCCTCGGCGGCCGCCTCGCTGTCGGCGATCACGGCGGCGACCTTCTGCCCGATGAAGCGCACGACGTCATCGAGGATGCGGGTGTCGTCGGGATCCATCCAGGCCCGCTCGTGCCGCGCCGTGGAGAACAGGCGATCCGGTGCGTCTTCGAAGGTGAGAACGGCGTGCACGCCTGATACGTCGAGAGCTGGTTTCTTGTCGATCGCAACGATCCGCGCATGCGCGTGCGGCGAGCGCTTGAGCTTGATGTGCAGCAAGCCGTCGATGCCGGTGTCGAACGTATAGGGTGCCGTACCTTGCACGATCTGCGGGCCGGCGGGCGCGGGGAGGCTGCGGCCGAAGGCGCCGCCGGGCGCGGCGTCTTCGAGATTGTGCTTGCCGTGAAGGGCGTCTTCGATCGCACGATAGCCGGTGCAGCGGCACAGATTGCCTTTCAGCGCGGCGCCGAGATCCTGCCGTTGCGCCTGGTTGAGTGATGCGCAGGTCACGATCATTCCGGCCGTACAGAACCCGCACTGGAACGCCTGCGCGTCCAGGAAGGCCTGCTGCATCGGATGCAGCCCGCCGTCACCGGCAAGTCCCTCGATGGTGGTGATGGCATGACCCTCGGCCCGGAACGCCGGGATCAGGCAGCTATGCACCGGCTCGCCATCGATCAGCACCGTGCAGGCGCCGCAATCGCCGGCGTCGCAGCCCTTTTTGACGCCGAAATGCCCGAGTTCGCGCAGCAAAGTGCGCAGGCATTGTCCGGCACGGGGGCTGGCCGCGAATTGCTTGCCGTTGATCTGATAGTTCGTCATCGCGTCGGCGCAGCGAGTTCGCTACGGATCTCCTCAGCGAGCCGCAGCGTCATCTGCTTGCGCCAGGCAGGCTTGCCATGGACGTCGTCATGGCAGAGATCGTCGGGAATGCCGTCGAGGATCGCCTCGCGTAGCCCGGCCACGTCGGGGAACGCGGCGAAGTCGATTTGCAGCGGCCGCACCGTCGACGCCGTCACGGTCAGGGTGAACTCATCCTCAGCACTGACGGTGCCGATCAACAGCGCCGCGGAGCGGCCGACCGGCGTCAGCGAGATCTGACGAAAGGCCGCGCGGCGCTTCAATGCGATGAGCGGAAGCTCGATCTGACGCAGCAGATCGCCTGATGTGAGAACGTTTTTCTGATTGCCTGTGACGAAATCGACGACGCGCACCTTCTGTTCGCCTCCGCTTGCCTTCCAGATCGTGCAGACGCCGTCGAGCGCCGCCGTCAGCGAGATCATCGGCCCCGCCGGCAGCGACATGCAGAGATTTCCGCCGACGGTTGCGGTCTTCCAGATCTTGAAAGAGGCGAGAAACGCGCGGCAGCACTGGTTGATGAGAGGCGCGGCAAGCCATTCAACGGGGCAGACGAGCGCATCGAGCTCGGCGATGGTGCAGGTGGCGGCGATGGCCAGATGGGTCGCGCCGATGGTCAAGGCCGGCCATCTGAGATCGGTCAGGTCGACCAGCCGCCGCAAATGGGCCTGGGGTTCGGAGAACAGCCAGGTTCCGCCCGCGAGCCAGGCATCGCCTGCCAGCCAGACGGGCAGCTGTGCCCGGCTCCGGGGGTGGGCCACGTCCGTGATGGTATTCAAGTCCATGACTGCGATAACGCTTTGATCGAGGCCGAGCCTCCCTCAGGCAAGTCTTGCAAGACCGGAGCCAACTCACAAGGGGACGCGGTGGCCCTTGAATTGCACTTAAATGACACTTGAATTGCACTTGAATGCTGCAGGTTCCGCGCGTCGCGGGCTTTCCGGCGGAGATCAGAGACATATGACCCAAGAGCTGAACCAAGCGCTGAACCAAGCGCAGCCGATCTGGATCAAGGATCCCCTCGCCATTCTTGCCGAAGGGGCCGCGCGCGGTGTCGTGGTCAGCGAGGGCAAGATCGTCGAACTCGTCCCTTCAGGCGCAATGCCAGGGATCGCCGACCCCGTCATTTTCGAGGCCGGCCAGCATGTGGTCCTGCCGGGTCTGATCAATACGCACCATCACTTCTACCAGACCTTGACCCGGGCGCTGCCCGCGGCCATGGATCGCGAATTGTTCCCCTGGCTGCAGGCGCTCTATCCGGTCTGGGCGCGGCTGACGCCCGAGGCGCTCGACCTCGGCGTCACCGTCGCGATGGCGGAATTGCTGCTCTCCGGCTGCACCACGACCACCGATCACCATTATGTCTTTCCATCCGGGCTCGAGGACGCCGTCGACATCGAAGTCGCGGTGGCCAAAAGGCTCGGCATGCGCGTGCTGTTGACGCGCGGCTCGATGAACCGATCGCAGCGCGACGGCGGCCTGCCGCCCGACAGCGTCGTGCAGGACGAGGATACGATTCTCGCCGACAGCGAACGCGTGGTGGGCAAACACCATGAGCGGGGCGAAGACGCCATGGTGCAGATTGCGCTGGCGCCATGCTCACCGTTTTCGGTCACGACGTCGCTGATGCGGGCCACCGCCGCGCTGGCCGACAAGCTCGATGTCCGCCTGCATACGCATCTTGCGGAGAGCGAGGACGAGAACCGGTTTTGCGAAGCGACCCACGGCTGCCGGCCGCTCGACTATCTCGAACAATGCGGTTGGCTGAACGCCCGCACCTGGCTCGCCCACGGCATCTTTTTCAACGCTGGCGAAATGCAGCGCCTCGGCAAGGCGGGGACGACCATCACCCATTGCGCCTGCTCCAACCAGATCCTGGCGTCCGGGTGCTGTCCGGTCTGCGACATGGAAGAGGCCGGGGTCGGGATTGGGCTCGGTGTCGACGGCTCGGCGTCGAACGACGAGTCCAACCTGATTCAGGAGGTGCGGGCCGCCTTCCTGCTGCAGCGCGCCCGCTACGGCGTGACCAGGGTTAGTCATAAGGATGCCTTGCGCTGGGCCACGAAGGGCTCGGCCGCCTGCGTCGGGCGGCCCGAGCTTGGCGAGATCGCGGTCGGCAAGGCGGCTGATCTTGCGCTGTTCAAGCTCGACGAACTGCGCTTCTCCGGCCACGGCGATCCGATCGCGGCATTGGTGCTGTGCGGCGCGCACCGCGTCGACCGCGTCATGGTGCGCGGCCGATGGGTGGTCACCGACGGCGCCATTCCAGGGCTCGATGTGGCTGACCTGATCCGGCGCCACAGCGCGGCGGCACGGGCGATGCAGGCGGGGTGAGGATTGCGGAGCGTCCGGAGTTCGTGTCTGCGGCTTCGGTCGCGTTCCTGTCGGCAGCTTCAGCCATATTGAATAGGGTCATTTGAAGCTCCACGCCCACTGCCCCCAACCGGGGCGGATACCGTTAGCGCGGACGTACTTTCTAAAATCGAGATCGATGAGTGCACGATGTCCGTCATGCCCCAATAGTGATCGAGTCTTGCGTTGCGGCAGAGTTTCGCGATGTGCCACAACCGGACATTCCTCCGGGCCCGTCGATCAGCTCAGTTGACCCGCGGGCAGTATTGATCGCGCCCGTATAGGCGCAACAGCAGGCGATCGACCAATCCGTCTTTGTTGCGTAGGAATGTGCCCTGTACATCGGCAATCCGAAGAAAGAATCGATTTTCGCTTTCAGCAAACAATTCAAATTCGCTCTGGCCCGTTCCACGGGAAAACAGATGCCCATCCGCCGCGCGTATCGTAAAGCTGAACGTTGGTGTGAGCTCATAGACGCCCGCGTAGCTTGCCAGCACGCCCCGGTCGACCGTCACTTTCGGAAGGCAATTTGCAACCTTGAACGCCGGGTTGGCGAGGTGAAATCCGATATCATCGATCATATTTATGGCGGTGTTCGACAATACGACGGCACCGGACTTCCGTTTCGTCGAAAAGCAAACGTGGCCGCAATAGCCGCCCATGAGGCCGTTGTGCGAGATAATGTCATCACCGTTCGCCTTGCGTACTTGCCAGCCAAGATAAGAGCTGTCGCGCAGGATACTTGGCACCAGGGGCCACCGCTTCTCCAGCAGAAGCGCGGCGGCTCTGCTCAACGGCCCCTGCGGATCGGGAAGGTTCGTCGCTCGCATGAACCGGACAAGGTCATTAGCCGTCGAGCGCAGAGCGCCGGCGCCGGCGATCGCCGGAAGAAAGTCCCAGTTCATCGCCGGCTTGAGATCGGTACGATGGCCTTGAGCCAACCGCTCCTGCATCGACAGGGTCAAGCTGGCCCGTGTATCGGCGAGATTGAGAGGATCGCAGATGCGGGAAATGATCAGCTCTTCCCAGCTCGCGTTGGCGCGCAGCGCCAGGACGTGACCAAGAAGGCCAAATCCAAGGTTTGAATACGTCGACTGCAAACCGGGTTCATATTGCAGCCAAGAGTTCGCGACGGCGCCGTAGAGTTGATCGGTCGTGAATGTTGCGTAGGGATTGATATCATCTCTGAAAACGAAACCCGCCGGTTCGCGCGGAAGCCCAGACCTGTGAGAGACCAGATGCCGGAGTGTTATCTGTTTGCCGCCACTCTCCGGGACGTGAACGCGTTCTGGAAGGTATTTCGAAATGGGGTCGTCAAGAGCGACCTCACCCCGCGTGACCATCTCCGCCAGCAAGAGCGCGGTGAAAACCTTGGTGATCGATCCGATTTCGAAAACGGTATCGCCATCGAGTGCCCGGCTATTCCTGCTGTCCGATTTGCCATAGGGCACGGTCTGCTGCGTATTCGCATCAAAGGTCGCCGCCACAATGCCGACGCTTTGCCGGGTCGTATCGACGCGTTCGCGCAAGGTCGTTAGAACGTTGTCAGGAGAGAGCGGCTCGTCACCTGCGGCCTCGATAAAGAAACCGCTTGCAGAAGCGCCTAGAAGGAAATCTCGACGTCCAATCATGAGCCTCAGCGCAGAGTGATGACCAGCTACCTATTGATTGTAGATAAGCTGTTCGGCACAGCAAGACCAAGCGGTTGATTTTAACTTGGTTTTGACCCATACGATGACCGCTCCGGGTCATTCACGACCTGGTCGAGCCGACGGCAGATCCGGCTATGTCGGCTTTCCCCCGATTGCGACCGGGTCTTGCGGTGCAGCAACATTTCGCAAGGTGCCAAGGCGACCTCGTTACTCGGTCTTATAAACGGATAACTGAACGTCCATCCCCGCCGCCCCCGCAGCTGCGGCCAGATCAGCCGGGACGGTCAAAGACTTAGATAACCACAAATGGGGAAAGACGATAGCTACGTCCAAGATCGGCGCTCCAATCGAACCTTCTGAAACCAGCCGCGGAATGTAGCCCCAACGAGGCGTTCAGATCAGAACGCGAGAGAGCCACGTCTGGTATGCGAATTACGTTCGTGAGCGGCTGCGAGCTTGTCATGCTGCATTGTATTTTGGTTCTTGGGACGTCGGCAATGGGTCAAACGCATCACGTTGACCAGGGGCCAGCTCCTCCCGGTCCACGCAGATCAACGGACTTCATCAGACCGCCCCGGCATGTCGGGTTGGTGCCAAAAAAGCAGAAATGGCGGAAAACGCGACTCGAAGAGGATTCGGAGTTTGTTTCCTCGTTCAATCCACTCGACGGATAGGCTACTAAGGTGCCTCAGCGAGGCTTACAACATGTGGCTGCTTCTGACTGCAACCTTGGTTAGCCTCGTTATGGGTACCGGTCTATTCGCACTAATCTTCAAGCGGCGAAGGAGGTGGGGATGGGGCTATCTGTTTGCGCTTATCTGCAATATCCCAACAATCGTGTTGGTCTGTCTTGTCGTTAGCACGAGAGATTCGTATGTGACGATCGCCTCAGAGGCGCTCATTGGTTTGGGCTTGGGCGGTTTTGGTATAGGCGCCATTGCAGGAATGATCACAGTGACCGTCTTGGGTAGCCCAAGGTCCTGCGATCCATAACGAAAGCACTCACAAGCACCATCCAGACCCTGGCGACGTCGGTGTGCACCGGATAGATTGGCCACGATCTTCCCTTACGAGACGGAGTTGCGCCGTGCGGCTGCTCTTGCTGGTGGTTTTCCTTGCCGCGACGTCGCCGGCGCTCGGCAGGTTTGAGCGCGTGGACGTGGAGCGGATCCCGGTCGCCAGGCTCATCGAAAACCTGGAGAAGATCGCCAAGGACGATCCGACCAGCGTCGAAGCGTTGCTGAACCTCGGTCGTGCGCATGGCATGGCTTACGCCCAGAAGTCCGACCCGCTGACGGTCCCGAAGGCCTACCATGGCGTTGAGCCGCCGGCCGTTCCTTTCGGTACGGTCACGCCTGCCGCTGATCCCGCCATGAGGGCTGCCTCCCAGGCGCATCTGGAAGCCGCGTTGCAAGCGTACAAGCAGGCCTTGGAACTGGACAAGGATAACCTTGTCATCCAGCTCGGCCTCGCCTGGCTGACCGAGCAGGCCGGCAGGAAGGACGATGCGGTGAGGCAGTATCGAACGATCGCAACCGACGCCTGGGAGAAGGAAAAGAGCCTGACGATGGTTGGTCTCGGCGGGCGGACGCTGACCGGCGAAGTCGTCTCTTACCTCGTCCCGCTTCTTGACGCCGAGAAGGATAAGCGCGAGATCGAGACGCTGAAGGACCACGCCGCCACCATGGGAAAGCTGCCGCACTTTGTCACTCCCATCGCAGTGCCGCTGGCCGATGGGCTCACGACCACCGACCTCGAAGCACCCGACGCGCGGGTGACGTTCGACGTGGACGGCAGCGGGCTCGGTCGCGAATGGAGCTGGATTACCCCCAAAGCTGCCTGGCTGGTTAGCGACCCGAAGCTCGATGGCAAGATCAACAGCGGCCGGCAATTGTTCGGCAACGTCACGTTCTGGATGTTTTGGAACAACGGATACGCGCCACTGGCCGCGCTCGATGACGACCGCGACGGCATTTTGACCGGCCAAGAACTGGCCGGCCTCGCCCTGTGGCGCGATGCCAACAGCAATGGCGTGGCAGACCCCGGAGAGGTCAAGCCGGTTTCGGCTTATGGTATCGTCGCTATATCGTACAAATGGCAGACGCTGAACAACAACCCGGACAAGGTCGCCTTCAGCCCGAACGGCGTGGTGTTCCAGGACGGAAAGACGCGCCCCAGCTTCGATCTAGTCTTGAAGGCGCAGCTTGGCTTCCAAGCCACGTTTCGTGCGCCAAATGCGTCGGGGAACAGCCCCTAAATTGCTTGAAAGACCGGTTGTGGTCCACTTGACGCGCAACGGTTTGCTGAGCCTGCGACAGCAGCGTCTCCGAATAGCCGACAAAGAGATCGCGTACGTGATCGCTACGGTTGAGCCGCAGGCTCGACTTCCGTTGTGGGTCAAGCATGAGCCGGTAGCGGTCTTCTGTCGAAGCGCAGCTTCGCAAGGGGGTTACTTCGGCGAGCTGAACCGGCGTGTGCCTATAGTGGACGGTTCACAAACGGCCGCCCGGTCACTGCCAATGTCGTGCAGAATGCGGCCATCTCCGAATAGTCCGGAAACACCTCGGCCGCGCCCTCGGCGCGCAGCGTTTCGGCGTGACCTCCCGCCGCGATGCCGACGAATGGTACCTCGAGTTGTCGGCAGGCGCGGGCATCCCAGATGCCGTCGCCGACATAGACGATGGTGTCCGGGCGGCGTTCACCGGCGCGAGCCATGACTCGATCGATGGCAATTTGCATGATCGACACACGCGATACGGCATCGTCTGCCGAAGCGGAAGGAAACGCGTCGTACCACATGCCAGCGCTTCGCATCTTGCAACGCGCTGAATCGCTCCAGCCCCCGGTAGCGAGGCCCACACAATAGAACGGCAAGTGGGTGAGGTGGCTTAACACTTGATTGGCGCCGAGGATTTCCCGGAACGGCGTTCGTGCGGCTGCGATAGCGATGGCATTGACGAAATGCGCGCGAAAGGTGGATATCTCTGCAGCCGCCGGCGCTCGGCCAAGACGACTCGCAAAAATCTCGTGAAGAATCCCTGAGTCAGTCGTGTGTCGATATGAGGACCAATCCGGGTCTACGTCCGCGAAGCCGAAAATCTCCGAGAGCGAATGGAGGTAGATCTCGGTGTCAATTGACTGCGAATGGGTGAGAGTGCCGTCGATGTCGAAGAGAACAAGGTGCACGGAGAATGGCTCCAGATCGCCTCAGCGCCGTTTCGGGTCCCAGCCACAACACCAGCTTGGGCTCTCCGCCGCAAGATACTCGATTGGCGAGTACCGAGGGGGTATACGGTTTCCATGAGAATGTCGGCCGCCGGAGGCCTCTCAAGGTTGGAAAGCGGAACAGCCGACTTCTACCGGGGACACGTGGATCGCGTCGAGCTATTTCCGCAAAGGGTCAAGGGGCGGCTGTGACCGGCAGGAGAATGGCACAGCCGATCTACCCCCAGCTTCGGAAATACCCGATGCGTTCCGCCACTTGCGTTTCGTGCCAGAGGCAGAACCGCGCAAAATCGTTGCAGATGTAGGCCCGATGCCTCTAACTTCGTTCCAAATGGGAAGCATGAGGAAGGACAGATGTCGCTACGAGGTCACGATTTTGTTCTGGTCCGGGTTGATGCAGGGCTGCGGGCCAGAAAGTGACGTGGTGATATATTGAGTCGCGTGCAGGAGCTTGACCGATGAGCAGCGGATATTTTGAAGATATCGGAGTCGGTGACAGCCAAAAGGCTGGACCCTATTCTGTCTCCAAGGACGAAATCATTCAGTTCGCCGAAAAGTATGACCCGAGGCCTTTCCATATCGATGAGGCAGCCGCGGCTCGTTCTGTTTTTGCGGGACTTTCGGCATCTGCTGCCCTGACTTTCGCGATCTTCTACTCGCTAACTAACAAACTTCATCCTCCGATCCATGCCATTGCCGCGTTGGGCTATGATGAGCTGAGGCTGCCGAACCCGGTACGCCCGGACGACGAGCTCGATCTCGACGTAAGAGTTCTGGAGAAACGCGAGTCAAAGTCCAAATCCGATAGGGGAATTTTTCGCTTTCGAGCCTTCTTGCGCAATCAAAGACGCGAGACGGTGCTGGAATGTATCTCGAATATTCTCGTTGCGCGGCGACCCGACGCGAACGCGCCGACCCGCATTGAAAAGACCGGTGGTCCATGACGGCTGCTCAACAGCCAAGCCAAGTCCGTAGGCCGAGATCACTCCACAGGCCGGAACAGAACTTTCATCGCTCCGCCGTTCCTGAACGGGTTTGATCAAACCGTGACGACCCGCCGCATCGGCGCGTTTGCTGAGCGATGTCGCAGTTGGGTCAATCGCGTCACTTTGACCGTGGGCACGCTCCTTCCGGTCTCCCCCGATCAACGGACACCCCGCAGTCTTCCCAATCGCTCAAAAACGCGGTCATATGCCGTCCGGGGACGCTTGGTGTTCTGGGGGCGAGGGTGTCCGCTTGCACGGGGAGAATGCGCGTGAAGGAACTCGCTGGAAAGACCGCGTTCGTGACCGGGGCAGCGTCGGGCATTGGACTGGGGATCGCGACCGCCTTCGCCCAGGCGGGGGCGAAAGTCATGCTTTGCGACATTGAAGAAGCGGCTCTGGCCGCGGCGCTCAAGCAACTGAGGCTCACCAACGTCGATGTCGAGGGCGTGAAGGCGGACGTTTCGCTCAAAGCCGAACTCGTGGCGGCCGCCGAAGCCACGACTGCCCGCTACGGCAAGGTGCATATCCTCGTCAACAATGCGGGCGTCGGCGGCGGTGGGCCTTATGGCACCTGGACCGAGGCGTCCTGGAACTGGACCATCGGCGTCAACCTGATGGCGACCATTTGGGGGATCGAGATTTTCGGGCCGTTGATCGAGCAGCATGGCGAGGGTGGACACATCGTTTCCACAGCCTCGATCGCTGGCCTTATTTCAGGACAGAGCAATGCCTACAACGTCTCCAAGTATGGCGTTGTCGCGCTGTCCGAGGGCCTGCGGCGTGAACTCGCGCCCCGCGGGATCGGCGTATCGGTGCTGTGTCCAGGGTTCATCCGAACTCAAATCATGACCTCGGGACGCAATCTCCCCAAGCGCTTCGAGGGGGCGGTCCCTACCACCCTCCCGACGTCGGGCCCATTTGCCGAGCACATCAATATGGTCCGCGAACGCGTCTCTCAGGGCATCGATCCCATCTATGCCGGTGAACTCGTCCGCGAAGGCGTCGAAAAGGACTGGCCCTATATCTTCACCGACCTCGAATTTGAGCCGATGATCGAAGCGCGCTTCGCCGCAATCAAACAAGGCTTTGACCATATCCGCGGACGCAATCCGAAACGTTGAGCGCGCAGCTCTTCCACCAGGTCACGACCGCGGCGGGGGTGGTGTTGACCCCAACCGGGCTGCGCGCAGGTCGCGACGTCTTGCGGACTGCGCGATGATGGAATGTTGCAGGTGATTTCCCCGACGTGTCAAATGCCGTCGCGGGATCGCGCAGGCCAGCCACCGCCAGGCCCGGGATTTGGCAGTTCGGCTTTCCGTCGTAACATCAACGACCGGTCACCTGCGATTCCGGTATGGGGCCCGACCTTCCTTGCACGATAAGCTTCTCGATATCGATGGCCATCTGCTGCTGACCCTTGATGCCTTGCTCAGGGATCAGAACGTGACGCATGCGGCCACGCGTCTCGGTATCTCGCAATCGGCTTTATCCGGCCGGCTTGCCCGCTTGCGTCAGCATTTTGGCGATCAGCTCCTGGTTCCCGCGGCGTCCGGCCGAGGCATGATTCCGACGCCGCACGCCTACGCCATTCAGCCGGCGCTGGTCGAACTCATCAATCGGCTACGCGAATTTTCCAATGTCGCAAGCGTCTTCGATCCCGCGACCAGCCAGCGAACATTCCGGATCGCCGCGACGGACAATCCGGCGGCGATCCTGGCGCCCGACCTCATCCCCTTTGTGAAGGCGCAGGCGCCGCATGTCCGCCTGGCGTTCGTTCTCCCTGACAAGCCCAGCATCTTCACGGATCTCGAGCAGGGCCAGTTCGACCTGTTCGCCGGTGCAGTCGAGGATGGCGCAGGCGGGCTGATGAGCAGAACGCTGCTTGACGACCGCTTCGTGACGGCCCAGCGCATCGGTCATCCCCGCGGACGCGAGCCCTTCACGCTGGACGAGTTCTGCGCGCTCGATCATCTGTTGATCTCGACGGCGGGAGGCCGGTTCAGCGGGGCCGTCGATGCGGCATTGGCGACACTCGGGCGTGAGCGCAGGGTGTCGGTGTCGATCCAGAGCTACGCCCTGGCACCCGTCATCCTTGCGAGCAGCAACCATATCTGCACTCTGCCGCATCGCTTTCTGGCACGTTTCACCGAAGCCCTCGATTTGTTCGAACCGCCGCTTGCGCTCACGCGATTCAACCTCAGTGCCTTCTGGCACGACCGCACCCGCAATGACCCCGCGCATATCTGGCTCCGCGAGCAGGTGTTTCGGGTCGCAAGCGCGCAAGGTCGCGCCGATCTGTGAAGCGACGGCCGGAGCGTGCCGGCCGTCGCTGGCGTGCGCAATGGCCTATTGCCCCGCGCGGTTTCGGTATTCCACCGGAAACCAGCCGAAGGTGCCACCACCATTGGCGCCGACATGTCCGACTCCGGGGAATGGCAAATGCGGGGCGGCGATCAATTGACGGTCGCGGACGAAATTCGCAAAGGCGGTTTGACGCACCGAGGCCGCTTTCGCCGCGTCCACATCGTAGACGATCGTGATCCCGGGATTGGGAAACTGCACCGCTGCAACGTGGATGATGTCGCCGACGAAGACGATCGATCGGCCCTCGCTGGTCACCGTGAAGAACGCACTTCCGGGCGTGTGGCCCGGATGGATGGTCGCGACCACGCCTGGAACAACCGCGGCGCCATCGGCGAAGGGCTTTACTTTACCTGCTTTGTCGTAGACGCCGATGGTCTTGGCGGCTTCATCGAAATACTTCATCGCGTAGCCTGTCTTGGCGGCGTTCGATGGATCGAAGAAAAAATCCATGTCGGGCTTGCCGACATGGACGACAGCGTTTGGAAACGCGCGCTGTCCGTCCGCAACCAGCCCGCCGGTATGGTCGGTATGGATGTGGGTAATCAGGATGTCCGTGATGTCTTCGGGTTTGGTGCCGACGGAGGCAAGACTGTCGACGAGCTTGCCGCCATAGCCGGGTCCAAACAATTGCCCCGAGCCGGTATCGACCAGAATTCGGCGTTTATCGTCCAGGATCAGATACGCATTGATCGAGGCTTCGACGGGATTGGCGAGATACGACCGGTCAAGAAGATCGTCGACATCGGCAGGCTTGGTATGGGTCAGAAGCTGGCGCAGGTCCTGCGGCACGGTGCCGTCCGACAGCGCGATGATTTCCAGCTTGCCCAATGGAAAACGGTAGATGTCCGGCGCCTGCCGATAGGCGGCGGCTGCGGGGCCAGTCGGAGTCTGAGCGACAGCCGGTGAGACCAGGCCAGCGATGCCGGCCATGGCAATACTGAAGAGGAATGAACGATAGCTCATGGAATGTCATGCTCCTGACGAGGTTGTCTCGTCGCCTGCAGGTAGCGAGGGGAGCAGCGTGTTTGAAATCGGACATGTCGATAGGACGTATCGAGGGAGCGGATAGCTGGTCATTTTGACTCAGCAACCGCGCGAGCGCAGTCAACTGTCAACTGCAAGCTGCTCGGATGCTAGACGAATGCCAATCCGGCAGCGATCAGCACCGTCAATCCGAGCGTGACATTGAGCACGCGTTCGCTGTTTGGCGACAGGATTAATCCGCGCAGCAAGACCCCGACGTAGAGCCAGACGATGTCCACCACGAGCATCACCGCGACCAGCAAGAGCCATTTGGTGAAGCTGTCCTGCTGCGCGCTGGCTTTGATCAAGGTGTACGACGCAAGCAGAGATGCGAATGCCAGATAGGCTTTCGGATTCGTCACCCCTAGGAGAAATCCCGCCGCAGGCGACGCGTGCGCGCCGTCGCTTGCCCGGGCGGTTTCTCCGACCGGGGACGACGCAATCTTGCAGGCGAGATAGATGAGATAGACCGTGGCGGCTATCGACATCACGCGCAGCGCGGCCGGGAATGCGGCCAGCAACGAAAACAGTCCTGCGGCCGTCATGCCGGCAGCAATTGCCAAACCCAATTGAAGCCCCAGGAAATACGGCAGCCCGCCAACAAGGCCGTGGGCGCGACCGACCGCGATAAGGGCCGCGATCCCAGGACCCGGCGATCCCAGCAATCCGACCGCCGCAGTCAAAAATATGCCGAGCGCAACTGTGTCCATCACAAAACTCCTCTCCCGATACCCTCGTCGGGTGAGGACTAACCGGCTTGTCTCCAATACAAAAACTAATTATTCAGATGGGTGGTATTGGTTTTCTTAATTGTGGGGATGGGGATGGACGACATCGACGTGAGCCTGCTGCGCTCATTCGTGGCCGTAGCTGAGACCGGTCGCATGACAACGGCCGCAAAGGTCGTGAACCGCAGCCAGGGCGCTGTCAGTCAACAGATCAAGCGGCTGGAGGACCTGTTCCGCACGCCGCTTTTCGAGCGGCACGCCGCTGCGGCGCGGCTGACGCGGAGCGGAGAACGGTTGATGGTTGCCGCCCGTCGCATCATCGCGCTGAACGACGAAGTGATGAGCCAAATGCTGGCCGTCGAATTCGCAGGGGAAGTGCGGCTCGGCGTGCCCCATGACGTGGTCGGCATGCTGATGCCGCCGATTCTGCGATTGTTTCGGCAAGATCATCCGAACGTCCTGGTCACGCTGGTCAGCGATACAAGCCGCTGCTTGAAGCAGAGCCTTGTCGAGGGCGAAGTCGACTTGACGCTGCTCACCGAACCGCAGCCCGGCGAGGGCGATCTGCTGTTGCTGTCCGACCGGCTCGTCTGGGTCGGCGCGAGAGGCGGCGACGCCCATCATCGCCATCCATTGCCAATTGCCCTCGGGCAGGAAAGCTGCGGTTTCCGCGCTGCGGCCGTGCAGGCGTTGACCAAGGCCGGGATCGAATGGAGGGCCATCTGTCAGGTCGGTAGCCTGGAGCCGGTGTTTGCCACGCTTGAAGCGGATATGGCGATTGCGCCATTTCTGTCGAAGACGGTCCCTGAACGTCTTGCCGTGTTTACCGGTTCGCACTTGCCTGATCTGCCAACACAGTTCGTCAACATGAGACTGCCCTCAACCGGCCTCACGGCTCTCGCAACAGAACTCGCGCGATATATTCGCGAGGGCTTTCACAAGCGTCACGGCTGAATTGACACCGTCTCGGCGCGTGGGTCCAGCTCACATCAACGCGGGTTGTGCCGCGCCGCTGGCGTGTTTGGCGGCCAGCGCGAGGCCGATGGCGACCGCGATGACGACTGCGACGCCGTCGGACTGAAGCAACGCCTCGACCGAAGGTGCAATCGCCCAGCACACGGCCACCGTCGCGACGAACAGGGGGACCAGCCGCGCAACCTTCATGCGGAAGCGGCGGCGGGCCAGGCGGTCGAGCGTCGCGAGCACGAAGACCGTATCTTGCGCCGGCGGTTCGTCGAGCGCCCACAGCGAGGCGAGGCGGCTGTCGTCGGTCATGGTCGCTCTCCCAGCATCGACAGCAGAATAGCACGTCCCCGCGCGACGTGGGCCTTGACTGTGCCGAGCGGCAAGGCGAGCAGGGCGGCGGCATCGCCGTGAGAGACGCCGGCGGCGAGGCACAGCGCCACCGCCGCGCGCTGGGGCTCGGACAGCGCCATCATGGCCTTTTGCAGATCGAGGCGCGTGTCCACATCGGGAGCAGCCACCGTCTCCGCGATTTCGGCGACGAAGGCCTCGCGCTTGCGCCGCCGCCCGGCGGCGCGGCGGCTCGCCTGGAATTTGCGGTAGGCGATCCCGTAGAGCCAGAGGCGAAAGTCCGTGCCGCGACGAAAGCTGCCGAGGCTGGTCCAGGCAGCGATGAAAACCTCCTGCGCCAGATCGTCCGCCTCGGCATGGTCGCCGCACAGCCGGCGCAGGAAGGCGCGCACGGCCTGCTGGTGTGCCGCGACCAATGGCGCGAATGGCTCGCGCGATGTCACGGGGCGTCATGCTTGCGCTGCAGCAAAGCGGCAACCAGCGAGTTGACGAACAGCGCGGCCATCACGACGGCGGCGACAATCAGCCCGTCACTTTGCCGCGTGCCCGGGTGCAGGTAGGCCAAAACGCCGAACACCGCGGCGAGTGCGCCGAACAGCACCGCGTTTTGCCAGTCCCGGTAGGGGAGATTGCCCTCATCGCCGCTGTGCAGCGCCTTGACGAGTTCGGGGGGCGGATCCTTGCCCTGCGAGGCATAGGTGCGCAACAGATCGATCGCGGCCTTCTGGCGCTGGTGGTTCAACCATATCGCCCAAAACGCGAAGCCAAAGCCGATCAGCGGAAAGATCAACCACCAGAACTGGAACGGGTCGTCGTGCATGACAGTTCCCCTACGGTCTATCTGCTACCTTATGGGGTCTATTTGCCGCTGGTGGCGCGATTGGATGCAGGCGCGGTGGTGCACGAGAGCCTGACCGGGCTCGGGAGGTCGATGAGCGCCCGGCCCCTGTCGGCAGCTTCAGCCATATTGAATAGGGTGCCGCTTCCGGCGTGGGGCTGGTAAAACGCCGAGTGAGAATCGTGCGAGTTCGTTTGCGTTTTACAGATTCCGCAATGATGGAATATTGCAGGTGATTTGCCCGACGTGTCAAAAAGTCTTCGCGGGATCGCGCATGCCTGCGACCGCCAAGCTACTTTGCATGGGGTTGTTTTCGATATTTTGGTTACGAGGGCCGCGTAGGCCATGCGCCTGCCCTGCCGGGCCCGAGCTGGAGGCCTCGCCCGCGACGGCGACGAAGTAGGGCGCCCACCAGGGGCGCCCCTACGCAATGTTTGTCCCGTAGGGGCGACCCTGGTGGTCGCCCTCTTTCGTCCCTTACTTGCCGGGCACCTTGTCGTCGACGCCCTTGACGTAGAAGTTCATGCCGAGCACCTGCCCGTCGTCGAGATGATCGCCGCCCTTGCATTCCACGGCCTTGCCGTCCTGGTCGACAACAGGGCATTTGAACGGAAACAGCTTGCCTTCGATGATCGCGGCCTCGGTGTCTTCGGCGAGCTTCTTCACGTCATCAGGCATGTTGGTGTAGGGCGCCATCACCACCATTTTCGCCTTCAGGCCGCCCCAGGTGTCTTCCATCTTCCAGGTGCCGTCGAGTTCGGCCTTGACCCGCGCGATGTAGTAGGGCGCCCAGTTGTCGATGATGGAGGTGAGCTGCGTCGTCGGACCGAACTTGATCATTTCGGAATCCTGGCCGAACGCCAGCTTACCGCGTTCGCTGGCGATCTGCATCGCCGCCGGTGAGTCGGTGTGCTGCATGATGACGTCGGCGCCCTGGTCGATCAGCGCTTTCGCCGCATCGGCTTCCTTGCCCGGATCGAACCAGGTGTTGGCCCAGATGATCTTCACCTTGATATTGGGGTTGATGGTCTGTGCGCCCAGCATCGTGGCGTTGATCCCCATGATGACTTCGGGGATCGGGAACGAGCCGATGTAGCCGAGCACGCCGGCCTTCGACATCTTGCCGGCAATGACGCCCTGAATATAGCGGCCCTCGTAGAACCGGCCGTTATAGATCGACATGTTCTTGTCTTTCTTGAAGCCGGTGGCGTGCTCGAAATGCACGTTGGGATATTTCTTGGCGACCTTCAGGGTCGGATCCATGTAGCCGAACGAGGTCGTGAAGATCAGCTTGTTGCCGGCGCGCACGAGCTGTTCGATCGACCGCTCCGCATCCGGCCCCTCGCTGACGTTCTCGAGATAGGTGGTCTCGATCTTGTCGCCGAATTCCTGTTCCAGGGCTTTGCGCGCGAGGTCGTGCTGATGGGTCCAGCCAAGGTCGGTAACCGGGCCGAGATAGATGAACCCGACCTTCAGCTTGTCGGCGGCGGAGGCGCTGCCTCCGAGGCTGCCTGCAAGCAGGAGCGCGGCGGCAGCAGCGAGCAATGTTTTCCTCATCGTCAATCTCCAAACAGTCGGGGAGAACCAAGCTCCGAGCGCGGCGCCCCATCGCGCACGCCCGGAAATGTGAAATCAGCGATCCGGCACGAACACGGTTCCGAGCGCCGCCGGCGCGGTCGACCCGCCGGTTCGCGCCCGCGACAGCAGCACCAGCACGATCACGGTGGCGAGGTAGGGCAGGGAGGACATCAACTGCGAGGGAATGCCGATACCGGCGCCTTGCGCGTGCAACTGCAGGATCGTCACCGCACCGAACAGATAGGCGCCGATCACCAGCCGGCTCGGCAGCCAGGATGAAAACACCACCAGCGCCAGGGCAATCCAGCCGCGACCGGCGGTCATGCCGGGGATGAAGAACGGCGTGTAGGCAAGAGGAAGGTAGGCCCCCGCGAGCCCGGCACAGGCGCCGCCGAACATCACGGCGTACAGCCGGATCCGCAGCACCGGATATCCCAGCGCGTGCGCCGAGATATGATTGTCGCCGCAGGCGCGCAGCACAAGCCCCGCCCGTGTCTTGTAGAGGAACCAGGAGACCGCCGCGATCAGCGCCAGCGACACGTAGACAAACGCGTCCTCGCCGAACAGGATTCGGCCGGCAACGGGAATATCCGTCAGGCCGGGAAGATGGAGATGCGGGGCGGGTGTGATCCGTTGGCCGACGAAGCCGGCCCCGATCAGGCCGGACAGTCCGACGCCCAGGATCGTCAGCGCAAGCCCGGTGGCGACCTGATTGACGGCAAGACCGAGCGTCATCATTGCGAAGATCAGCGAGAGCAGTGTTCCGGCGATGATCCCGCACAGGGCTCCGATCGTGATCGAGCCGGTCGTGAGAGCACCGCCGAATCCGCAGGCCGCGCCGACAATCATCATGCCCTCGACGCCGAGATTGAGCACGCCCGACCGCTCGGTCACGAGTTCGCCCGTGGCCGCGATCAAAAGCGGTGTCGATGCCGCGAGCACCGAAAGGATGATGGCCTCAAGCAGCTCCACTGGATACCTTTCGGGACGGGAAAATCAGCCGGAAGCGGTAGGTAATCATCGAGTCGCAGGCAAGCACGTAGAACAGCAGGATACCCTGAAAAACCTTGGTGACGTCCAACGGGATCTTCATGGCAATCTGGGCCTGCTCGCCGCCGATAAAGGTCAGGGCAAGAAAAAGTCCTGCAATTAATATTCCAATCGGATTCAGACGCCCGAGAAACGCAACAATGATCGCCGTGAAGCCATAACCCGGCGAAATTCCTGGCTGCAAGTGGCCGATGGGACCGGCGACCTCGATGATACCCGCCAACCCCGCCAGCGCCCCCGAAACAGCGAAGGTCAGAAGGATCAGCCGGTCGGCATTGAAGCCACCGAACCGAGCCGCGCGAGGTGCTGCGCCGACGACGCGAATCTCGAAGCCCTTGATCGTGCGTCCGAGCAGAATGGCGGCGGCGGCGACCACGATGAGCGCGATGATGGAGCCCAGGTGCAGCCGACTCCCCTCGATCAGGACGGGCACGGTCGCGACCGGATCGAATTCGGCCGTGGTCGGAAAGTTGAAGCCTTTGGGGTCGCGCCATGGACCGCGCACGAGGTAGTCGAGAAACAGGTCGGCGACATAGACCAGCATCAGGCTGGTGAGGATTTCGCTGGCGCCGAACCTGACCCGGCACAAAGCCGGGATCAGCGCATAGAGCGCCCCCGCCGCAGCGCCGAGCAGCAGCATCGCCGGCAGCACCCAATAGCCGACATCGGTGCCCTGTGTCTTGACCGCGAGCCAGCTTCCGGCGACCGCACCGATCAGGAATTGTCCCTCGGCGCCGATATTCCAGACGTTGGCGAGGTAGCAGAACGACAGTCCGATGGCGATCATCACCAGCGGCGTCGCTTTCACCGCGATTTCCTGCAGCGAATAGGGGTCGGTCAGGGGATCGATGAAATAGACCCCGAGTGCGGCAAGCGGATTCTTGCCGAGGATGGCAAACAGGATGCCCATGGTCACGATCGTAAAGCCGATGGCGATCAGCGGCGAGACCAGCGCGATGGTGTTCGACCGCTCGGTCCGTTTTTCAAGCACCAGCTGCATGAGCGCCTTCCTTGTGCCCGAGACTGCTACCGCCCATCAGGAGGCCAAGCTTCTCCCTTGAGGCGTCCGCCGTTGCCAGCGGCGCGGACAGCCGGCCGTGAAACATCACGGCGATGCGGTCGGCGATCTCGGCAAGCTCGTCGAGGTCCTGGCTCGTGACCAGCACGGCGGCGCCTGCGGCGGCGAGATCAAGCAGGGCCTGGCGGATCACCGCCGCGGCGCCAGCGTCCACGCCCCAGGTCGGCTGGCTGACGACGAGAACGCCGGGGTTGCGGAGGATTTCCCGGCCGACAATGAATTTCTGCAGATTGCCGCCGGAGAGACTGGCGGCCTCCGGATCGCGCTTGGCCTTGCGCACGTCGAAGGATGCGGTGGCGCGGTCCACGGTCAACAGCGTCGCGGCGATATTGATGAAGCCTCGCCTGACCATGCCACTGGCGGCATGGCCGGTCAGCAGGGCGTTCTCCGAAAGCCTCATGCGCGGCGCGGTGCCGTGACCAAGCCGTTCTTCGGGGACGAACGCCGCGCCGAGCTGGCGCCGCTGCGTGATCGAAAGCTGTCCGGCCGCGATGCCATCGATGACGATCGTGCCTGGGTCCTGCGCCAGCCGCTCACCCGACAGCGCGGCGAACAGCTCGTCCTGCCCATTACCGGCAACGCCGGCGACGCCCAGGATCTCACCGCCTTTCAGTTCGAGCGAAATATGCTGCAGCCTGACGCCATGGGGATCGTCGGGTTCGAGACTGAGATCATTGACCACGAGGCGCGGTATCGTTGTTTGCCGTCCGGCTGGAGCCTTGACTTCCCTGATGTTGCTGCCGACCATCATGCGCGCCAGCGATGCTGCGGTTTCCTCTCTCGGGTTGCAGGTTGCCACCTTCTTGCCGCCGCGCAAGATCGTGGCGATGTCGCACAACCGCTTCACCTCTTCGAGCTTGTGGCTGATGTAGAGGATGGCGCGGCCCTCGGACTTCAACCGCTCCAGCACGATGAAGAGCTGGTCAGCCTCCTGCGGCGTCAGCACGGCGGTCGGCTCGTCCAGAATCAGGAATTTCGGATTCTGCATCAGCGCCCGAACGATTTCGATGCGCTGGCGCTCGCCCACCGAGAGCTGCCAGACCTCGCGCCTGGGATCCAAAGGCAGTCCGTAATTGCTGGATACCTGCGCCAGGCGGAGCGAAACGTCCTTGAGCGATTCCTTGCCGTCGAGCCCGAGCGCCACGTTTTCGCCGACCGTAAGGTTGTCGAACAGCGAGAAGTGCTGGAACACCATGCCGATGCCGAGCGCGCGCGCTTGGGACGGTCCGGAGAGGACGATCTTGCCTCCCTCCCAGCGCATCTCGCCCGCGGTCGGCTGAATCAATCCGTAGATCGCCTTGACCAGGGTGGATTTTCCCGCGCCGTTCTCGCCCAGCAGCGCGTGGATCTGCTGCGGCCAGATATCGATGTCGATGGAATCGTTGGCCAGAAAGTCGCCATAGCGCTTGGTCAAGCCAATCGTCTGCAGCAAAGGCGCTGCGCCGGAATGAGGGTCGCCAAGCGTCGAATCTGGCATTCGCGATCACGGCTACGATAGGTGAGGGGCCTCAATACTGGGCTAATTCGAGGCGTCGTGTAAGTAGGGAAAAAGCGCCAGACCTTGCGCAACTCTTCGGCAGCACAACTTCACTGATTTCCGAGCGGTGCGCGACGGTCCAAGCGGCTTCTCCGAAAGCCCTCGAACAACGTGCCAGGCCATGCCGCAAGGGGCATGTTGCAGAACCGTCACATTCGAGACAATTCGGTTCCACTCGGATTCGGCTGCCTACGGCCCTGCCGAGAAGATGAGCATTGTCATCTCATGATCGCGACCTGCGATCGTTGCCAACATTGTCGCGCGATTTCGGCGCCGTCAGGCCTTTCGAAAAGTCCAGTGACAGAAGCTACAACCACTGCTGTTGCCGGTGTCCCAAATTGGGCGCCGCGTCATACCCCGCAGCTGTTGCGCAGCATTAAGCCGCTGATACTTGGCCGTTTCTTGCTGAAACTAAATGCAGGCCCTTGAGCAAAGTTGAGGCTTCTCACGTTTCCTGAACGGCGCAACTGTCGCCCCCACAAATTTGTTCGTTCGATCGTCAACTTGGGGGTGCTTGGGATGTCTCTTTGGAAAACAACTATCACAGCGGCGGCGCTATCATTTGCCGCCATCGGATCAGCGGATCTCGCGAGAGCCGCTGATCTGCCGGTCAAGGCGGCCAAGAAGGTGGCTGACGCCCCGTTCTTCTTCGTCATCGATGACCGGGTGACCTATTCATGGATGCCGAAAGGCACCGATCCCGGCATGTTCACCGTCAACCCGAATGGCTCGATCAACGGCAAGACCACAAAGAGCGTCTATTCGTTCACCCATTTCGACGCGTGGGCCTACGGCACCAACTTCTTCACCATCTCGATGTTCAAGTCGGACCACAATGATCCTGTCTCGCCCTGCGTTGCCCCCGGGGTGACCATCACCGGCGCAGCGGGAAACTGTGCCGGCGCAACCGAAATCTACGGTCTGTTCCGCTCGACCTTCGGCTGGAATGAGATTTTCAACACCAAGATGTTCAGCATGGGGCCGCTGCACAATATCTCGTTCGAAGTGGGCGCCGACGCCAATAGCGAAAACACCTTCCTGGCGCCCGCCAAGCGCGACTTCGTCGCCGGTCTGCAATTCGCGTTCGACCTGCCCTACAAGGGCTACTTCAACGTGGCGCCCCTGGCCTACAAGGAAATCAACCACAACGCCTTCACCCAGTGCGGCCTGTTCGGTCCGGGCCTGCCCGGCGTGACATGCCAGAATGACGGCAACGTGGATTTCAAGACCACCTGGGCGATCGAGACCAATTACTACATGGATCTGGGCTTCCTGCCCGAAAGCATGCAGTTCTTCTCCATCAGCGGCCGCGCCGGCTGGTACGGCCCGAAGGGCGACTCGAACGGCCTTCCGGCGCTTTCGGGAGTCGGCCGCCTGAGCACCGCGAGCAAGACCGAATTCAACAGTGAACCGATCCGCCTGACTCTGGATGCCAGCAAGGCCGTTGCGGGCGCGAAGTACTCGCACCTCGTCGACGTCTGGGTGGCCTATCGCTACTGGCAGAACAAGTTCGGCCTCGACCACAATGCCATGCCTGGCGTCTGCACCGTCGCGGCAACCGGTCAAAGCACCAACAGCTGCACCGAGTCGACGGTCTACACCGGCGTGACCGTGAAGTTCTGACGGCGCATCGGTCCAGATCAAGACGTGTGGCGCCGCGATCAACCCGCGGCGCCATTCTGCTTGGAGATTGTAGCCGCTATTTCGTCCAGACGCCGGCGTGCAGCGCCTCGGCCTCGTCCTCGAGCAGCGGTCCCACCACCTCCGTCGGCCGTTGTCCGCGCTCAAAGACCTCGCGGCAGGGCAGGTCGAGGGTCGGGTTTTCCGGGTGGTTACCGGTCACAGAGCGCAACCTGACTTCACTGAGGCCATAGACCACGCGGCCGATGCCGGCCCAGTAAATCGCGCCGGCGCACATCGCGCAGGGTTCGGCGGACGAATAGAGTGTGGTTTTCGCGAGTAGCTCGGGAGCCAGCGTCGTACAGGCCTTGGTCGCGAGCAGGCGCTCGGCATGCGCCGTTCCGTCGCGCGCGGGCATGTAGCCGTTTTCGGCCTCGATCAGCACGTTCCCCTGGTCGTCGACCAGAATAGCGCCGAAGGGGTGATTGCCGTGGGTCAGGGACCTGCGGGCAACCGCGAACGCGCGGCGCAGGAAGTGATCGTCGTGCTGCGGCTGGTGCGGATCCGAAGGGACGCCCATCAATGTCCTGCCATGTGCCGGCCGATCTCGGTCAGGTCTGCTTCGCTGGCGCGCGCCTCGTAGACGAACGCGCCGTGAAACATCACCACCAGACGGTCCGACAATTCAAGCAGTTCGTCCAGGTCCTCGCTGACCAGAAGCACGGCCGCGCCGCGATTGCGCGCGGCCATGATCTCGGCATGGATTTGCGCCACCGCCGCGAAATCCAGGCCGAAGCAGGGATTGGCCGCGATCAGCACCTCGACGTCGCCGCCGAGCTCACGCGCCAGCACGGCGCGCTGCACGTTACCGCCCGACAAGGCCGCGATCGGCGTGTCGGGGGTCCGGGTCTTGATCCTGTAGCGCGCGATCTTCCTCCTGGCGTCGTCGCGGAACGCCGCCCGCCTCAGCCACCAGCCGCCGCTTGCAAATGGAGAGCGGTCGAATTCGCGAAACGCGATGTTGTCGGCAACGCTCATGCCCCCGACGCAGGCGTTCTTCAGCGGCTCTTCCGGCAGCAGCGACATCTTGTGGCGGCGCATGTCCTCGCGGCTGGCGTGATAGGCCACGCCGGCGACGCGGATCTCGCCGCTCTCGGCCTCGCGCTGACCGCCCAGGACCTCGACAAGCTGGCGCTGACCGTTGCCCGAGACGCCGGCGATGCCGACGATTTCGCCGGCGCGCACCGCGAGCGACACGTCGTTGACGGCGATCGCGCCGGCGTCGTCGCGCGCGCGCAGTTGACTGAGCTCGAGCCTGGTTGCGCCGGCCGCGCCGCTGCGCGCCGGTTGCACCGTCAACTCCTCCGCGCCGATCATGGTGCGCGCCATGGTGTCAGGCGTGAGGTCGGCGACCTTGCCATGGCCTGCAAGCTTGCCACGGCGCAGGATCGTGACCTCATCGGCAAACGCCATCACCTCGCGGAACTTGTGCGTGATCATCAGGATCGTGAGATCGCCGCGTTCGACCATGGCGCGCAGCAGGCCCAGAACTTCGTCGGCCTCGCCGGGGGTGAGAACCGAGGTCGGCTCGTCCAGGATCAGGAAGCGGCGCTTCAGATAGAGCTGCTTGAGGATCTCGCATTTCTGCCGCTCGCCGGCGGAGATGTCGGACACGCGCGCGCCGAGCGGCACCTTGAAGGGCATGCGATCGAGAAAGGCCTCCAGCTCCTGTCTCTCCTTCTTCCAGTCGACCACGGCCGGAACGTCGTCGCGGGCCAGCACGAGATTTTCGGCGACCGTCATCGCCGGGACCAGCGTGAAATGCTGGTAGACCATGCCAAGCCCGAGCGCGTGCGCGTCCTTCGGATTCGCGATCGCCTGTTCGTGGCCACCGACCAGGACATTGCCTTCGGTCGGCCGGTAATAGCCCATGATGCATTTGACCAGCGTGCTTTTGCCGGCGCCGTTTTCGCCGAGCAAAGCGTGGAACGAGCCGGGCCGCACCTTCAGCTCGACGGCATCGAGGGCGGTGAAGTCGCCGAACCGCATGGTCATTGCGATTGCGTCGACGCCCAGCGGCCCGCTCGGCGGCGGCATCTCGCCGATGATCATGGCAAGGCTCCGATCAGGGCAGTCGAGGTGGCAACCGCGCCGAACACGCCGCCCTGCATCTTGATCATCTTCAGCGCGTGGTCGTGATTGCTCTTGTCGGTCGCGCCGCAGCAATCCTCCAGCAGGACGCATTCGAAACCGCGGTCATTCGCTTCGCGCATGGTGGTGTGAACGCAGACGTCGGTGGTGATCCCCGTGAGGATGATGTTCTCGATCCCGCGCAGCCGCAGCATCAGCTCCAGGTCGGTGGCGCAGAACGAGCCCTTGCCGGGCTTGTCGATGATCGGCTCCCCCGGCAGCGGCGCAAGCTCGGGGATGATGTCCCAGCCCGGCTCGCCGCGGACGAGAATGCGGCCGCAGGGACCGGGATCGCCGATGCCGGCCCCGATCTGCCGCGAGCGCCAGCGCTTGTTGGCGGGCAGGTCGGTGAGATCGGGCCGATGCCCTTCGCGGGTGTGGATGATGTGGAAGTTTTGCGCACGCAGCACCGCAAGCAGCCGCTTGATCGGCTCGATCGGCGCGCGGGTCAGCGACAGGTCATAACCCATCTTGTCGACATAGCCGCCGACGCCGCAGAAGTCCGTCTGCATGTCGATGACGATGAGCGCTGTATTTTCGGGGCGCAGATCGCCGTTATAGGGCCAGGGGTAGGGCTCGGATGTGATGGTGCGCTCGGACATCTCTTGGGTTCCCGTGACAGGCAAGCGTTATCGCGTGATCGACAATTCGGCCGGCGCGCCGGTCAGCGTGCGTTTCGGCGAGCAGGTGATGATCATGATCGCCAAGGTCAGGATGTAGGGCGCGGCGTTGAACAGGTGATAGCCCGAGGTGACGCCGACGGACTGCAGCGCCGGACCGAGCGCCGCGGCGCCGCCGAATGCCAGCGACGCCCACAGGCAGAGCATCGGATTCCAGCGCGCGAAGATCACCAGTGCCACCGCGGTGATGCCTTGCCCACTGGACAGGCCTTCGTTCCAGCTGCCGGGATAGAACAGCGACAGGAACGAGCCGCCGATCCCGGCCAGAAAGCCGCCGACCATGGTGGCGCGCAGTCGGATCAGGAGCACGGAGTAACCCATCGCCCGCGCCGCGTCGGAGCTTTCGCCGGCGGTGCGGATCAACAGCCCCCAGCGCGTGGTGCGAAAGGCCCAGGCGAGGATCGGCGCCAGCACCACCCCGAGCAGGAACAGCACGTTGATCCGCAGCGCCGCGCGGACCTGCGCAATGTCGCTCCACCAGCCGAAATCGATCGCCGGCAGCCGCGCCGCGGTCGGCTCGATCAGCGGCTTGCCGAGATAGAACGCGAGCCCCGTCCCGAACAGCATCAGCGCAATGCCGACCGCGACGTCGTTGACCCGCGGCAGTGAGCAGATGCCGGCATGGAGCGCGCCGAGTAGCGCGCCGGTGATTCCGGCCGCGAGCACGCCGAGCCAGGGCGATCCCGTGAGATAGGAGATGCCGTAGGCGCTCATCGCGCCCATCACCAGGGTGCCCTCGAGGCCGAGGTTGATGCGCCCCGAGCGCTCGGTGATGCATTCCCCGAGACTGACGAACAGGAACGGCGTCGAAACGCGGATGGCGCCGCCGAACACGGCGAGCGGGACGGTCCAGAGTCCGATCGTGCCGTCCGCCATGTCAGGATTTGCCCTTCAGAAAGCCGATCCGGCCATACAGCGCGTCGCTGGCCAGCACGAACACGAAGATGATTCCCTGCAGCACCAGCACGGAGGCATCGGGCAGGCCGAGCCGGCGCTGCAACAGCCCGCCGCTGGCGCTGATGCCGCCGAGCAGGATCGCGACCGGGATGATGGCGAGCGGATTCTGGCGCGCCAGGAACGCCACCAGAATGCCGGTAAAGCCATAGCCGGCGGCGAGATTGGCGTTGGTGCGGCCCTGCACGGCCGCGACCTCGACCATTCCGGCCAGTCCCGCCGCGCCTCCAGCCAGAAAGCAGACGGTAAGGATCAGCTTGCCGACATTGAGGCCGACGATCTTTGCCGCGCGAACGTTGCCGCCGGCGACGCGGGCGGCAAAACCGAACACGGTGTGATAGATCAGGACATAGGCGGCGACGGCGGCGATCAGCCCGAACACCAGGCCCCAATGCACGTCGGTCCCCGGGATCGATCCGATCATGTTGGCGGCGCCGATCTCGCGGGTCGACGGCTTGTTGAGACTGGCGGGGTCGCGCATCGCCCCTTCGACCAGATGATTGAGGATCGCAAGCGCGATATAGACCAAGAGCAGGCTCGATATGGTCTCGTTGACACCGCGGTATTGCCGCAGCGCACCGGCGAGCATGATCCAGAGACCGCCGCCCAGGATGCCGGCGCACACCATCGCCATCTGCACCACGACCGGCGGCGCCGCTTGCAGCGCCAGCGCCGCCGAGGTCGCAGCCAGCGCCCCGATCAGCAGCGCGCCTTCACCGCCGATGATGACCATGCCGAGCTGCGCCGGCAGGGCCGTGCAGAGAGCGGTCAGGATCAGGGGCGCGGCCCGCGTCAGTGTGTTCTGCCAGGAAAACCAGGTGCCGAACGCGCCCTGATACATGTAGAAATAGAGGTCGAGCGGGTTCTTGCCGAACAGCGCGACAAAGACGCCGAACAGTGCGAGCGCGCCGCCAAGCGCCGCGCCCGGGATCAGGAGATACTCGATCGCAGTGCCGTGACGCTGCAGGAATCCGACGTCGGCGGCCGGCGCAATGGTTGTCGCCTCGACCGGATCTGCAGCCTCTGAGCTCACGAAGTGGCTCCGATCACGCCCTCGACCAGATAGTCCATCTTCTCCAGTTCGGGATCTTTCTGGCCACGATCGGTGCCGGCCGCAATCACGGTCTTGCCCTTGTTGTCCACGATCGGGCCCTTGAAGATGATGTAGTCGCCGGCCGTGAGCTTGGCCTTGATGTCATCGGCGTGCTTGCGCGCTTCCGCCGAGACCGCCTCGCCGTAGGGCGACACCTTGACAATCTCTTCCTTCAGGCCGCCGCGATAGAAGTTCGGGATGGCTTCGCCGGCGGCAAGCATCTTGACGAATTTTGGATACAGCGCCTCCCAGTTCCATTCGGCGCCGGTCAGATAGGCCTTGGGTGCCAAGGGCGACTGGTTGACGTGATAGCCGCAGACCATGGCGCCGCGGCGCGCGGCGTTCTCCACCATGGTCTTCGGACCGTCGACATGGCAGGTCAGGACGTCGACACCCTGATCGATCAGGCTGTTGGTCGCCTCGGCTTCCTTGACCGGCATCGACCAGTCGCCGGTGAAGATCACCTGCGTGGTCGCCTTCGGATTGGCGAGCCTGGCGCCGAGCGTGAAGGCGTTGATGTTGCGCAGCACCTGCGGGATCGGCTTGGCCGCGACAAAGCCGAGCTTGCCGCTCTTGGTCGAATATCCCGCGACGATGCCGGAGATATATTGCGCCTCGTCGATGTAGCCGAAATAGCTGCCGGCGTTTTTCGGATCCTTGTCGGTCCACAAGCCCCCGCAGTGCTCGAAGTGCAGCTTCGGAAACTTGGTCGCCATCTTGATCATGTGGGGATTGTAGTAACCGAACGAGGTCGGGAACAGCAGGGTGGCGCCGTCGAGATTGATCATCGACTCCATGGTCTTTTCGACGGCGTCGGTCTCGGGGACTTTCTCTTCCTCCACGACCTTGAGGCCAGCCATCTTCTTCAGCGCCGCCGCGCCCTGCGCGTGGGCCTGGTTGTAACCATAGTCGTCGCGCGAGCCGACATAGATGAAACCGATCGTCGTCTCGGCCGCCGCAGCCGGCCGGAGGCCTGCGGCCGAGCCGAGCGTCAGCGCCGCGCCGCCTTGCAAGAGATGCCGTCGTGAAATCCTGCCAAAATCCATGTGCCTGCTCCCCTCGGCGGAAAAAGCCGCCGCTGACTTTTCGGCTTGCGCCGGATGGCGAAGCTTCCGGACCAGGTATTCGCAATCTTCGTGCCAGAGCCTGTTGGGCGAGCAAGTTCGTGTAAGAGTTTGAAATAGCGTTATTTTATATCAACACGCGCGCCGCTAAAAACCTGTGCAAGGACATTTGTGCCTAATATATATGCGACTATGTCGGATTGTATGCAATGGAGTTAAGCAGCGCGCCACTCTCGTTTCGCGCGGTCGCGCATATCGGATCATGGGGGACATGCGAGAACCTCCTCCGCATACTATCGTCACGATAGAGAGCCGACCCATCGGATTCGAACTGAAGAAAATCTGAATGTCGCGAATGGCAAAAGTAAACCAGCCGCCATCAAAAAATCGCCTGCCCGACGGGCTAGATCTGGTGTGATTTGGGCTGTCTAGCCCCATAGGGAAAAATATTCTGATTTTCAGAAATGGGAATCGGAGCTATAGACATCCCGTTCCGCATGAGGGGCGCTTCGCGAATCGTCACGGACGTTGGGATGGGTTGCGGTGGACGCGGCAGCGTCGGCGCGCAAGGTGGCCGCAGGGCGAGATGATCGTGAGCGGTTCACGGCGCGCAGACGAACGGCGCTGAGCGTACGTCGAAGTCGTGTGGTCCTGGCATCCGTTGCTGATGCCAAGCCTCGCGGAGGTCAGCGACCCAACCGGGCGTCAGGTGGCCATTCAATCCGGGAGGTGACGGTGGCAAAAAGGAACTCGTCGCCGGGGAGATCACGTATAAGACGTTCAAACCATTGCGTGGGGAATGCCGGATGATTCCGGTGCCTCCGCTGTGAATACTGGTGCGCTACTTTAACTACCCCAGCGCGCACTAGGCTGCGGGTGCATTGGGCACCCGGCATTCCCCGCGCCCTCTGTTCGCAAAGGGCGAAAGTTTCTGGCAAAGGCTCGGGCGCATGGCGTCGCGGGGCGCGAACGCGCGTCTGCGGGGCGGTTATTGTGAGCAAATTCAACTAACGGGCTGAAAGACTTGTTTATCGCGATCGATGATCGCGCCAATCTTTCACCGTCATTCCGGGCTCGCGCAAGGGCGCGCCCCGGAACGACGGCACGTTGGTATTGAATGGCTATCGCGTCAGCAGCCCGTGGCGTGAGGCTGCAGCTTGTCGGGTTCGCCTGATCATGGGCTATCCAAGTTCGCTCGGGCTGCTACGAAGGAGACAAGATGACCTCGGAATCCCTGAGCCAAAAATGTCCTCATTGAGTGATGAAATCGTCGGTCGGATCGACGAGTTGGGTGCGATCTCGGAGAAGGCGGGCTCGCTCACGCGAGTCTTCCTGAGCAGGGAGCATCGGGCGGCGGCCGAGCTGCTGCTCGGCTGGATGCGGCTGGCCGGAATGCGCGCCCATCTCGATGCCATCGGCAATATCTGCGGCCGCTATGAGGGGGAGCAGCCGGGCCTGCCTTGCCTGATGCTGGGGTCGCACTACGACACCGTGCGCGATGCCGGCAAATGGGACGGTCCGCTCGGGCTCGTCACCGCGATCTCCTGCGTGGCGGACTTGAATCGCAGGCGCCGGCGGCTGCCGTTCGCGATCGAAGTGATCGGCTTCGCCGACGAGGAGGGCGTCCGTTACGCCTCCACGCTGCTCGGCAGCCGGGCCGTCGCCGGCACGTTCGATGAAAGCCTGCTCGGCAAGACCGATGCGGCCGGCATCACCATGCGCGACGCGCTCGCCCGGTTCGGCCTTGATCCCGACCACATCGGCAGGGCGGCGCGAACGCGGGCCGAAGTGCTGGCCTATGTCGAGCTCCACATCGAGCAGGGACCGGTGCTGGAAGGCCTCGACCTGCCGGTCGGAGTCGTCAGCGCCATTGCGGGTGCGACGCGACTGGCGGCAAACCTCACCGGCATGGCCGGCCACGCCGGGACGGTGCCGATGCCGTTGCGGCGCGATGCGCTTGTCGGCGCCGCGGAATGCATCGTCGAGATCGAGGAGTTCTGCCGCACCGATGCGGACGGGCTGGTCGGCACCGTCGGCTACATCCACGCCATGCCGGGCGCGACCAATGTGATCCCGGGGCAGGTCGCCTTCACTATCGATATCCGCGCGCCGTCCGACGCGCACCGCAAGCTCGCGGTGACCGATATCGTGCGACGCATCGAAACCATCGCCAAGCGCCGCAAGCTGGCGCTGCAGATCGACGTCACCCACGAGAACCGCACCGTGCCATGCGCGCCGTGGCTCAAGCGTCAGGTCACTGACGCCATCGCGGCCGAGGGTTTTCGCGCCTTCGAACTGCCGAGCGGGGCAGGGCATGACGGCATGGCGATGATCGACATCGCCGATGTCGGCATGATCTTCGTGCGCTGCCGCGGCGGCATCAGCCATCATCCCGACGAGCATGTCGACAGCGCCGACGTGGAGGCCGGCGCACGGGTGCTGTTGCGCCTGATTGAGAATTTTCGGCCGCGGGATGATGCGAACTGACCAACCCGTTGCGTCAACCCGCGGTCACATCGACCATCTCGGCGCCATCGAGCACCTTGACGGCCTTGGCGCGATCGAGATCGCCTTCCCAGGCGGCGACGACGACGGTGGCGACGCAGTTGCCGATGAGATTGCCGAGCGCGCGGGCCATGCCGATGAACCAGTCGACCGAGAGCACCAGCACCAGCCCGATCGCGGGGATCGAGGGGACCGCGTTCAAGGTCGCCGCCAGGATCACGATCGCCGACCCCGGCACGCCGTGCGCGCCCTTGGAGGTGATCAGGGAGACGCCGAGCACCAGCAGCAGATCGCCCAGCGACAACGGCGTGTTGGTCGCCTGTGCGATGAACACCACCGCGAGGGTCAGATAGATCGAGAACGCGTCCAGATTGAAGGAGTAGCCGGTCGGGATGACGAGGCCGACCACGGAATCCTTGACGCCCATCGCCGTCAGCTTGCGCATGATCTGCGGCAGCACCGCATCCGACGATGCGGTGGCCAGCACGATGGTCAATTCCTCGCGCAGGTAGCCGAGGAATTTGACGATGTTCAGCCCGGCCAGCGCCATCACGCTGCCGAGCACGCCGAGCACGAAGATCGCGACCGAGACGTAGAACAGCGCCACCAGCGAGACCAGTTGCTTGAGCGAACCGACGCCATATTGCCCGACCGTGTAGGCGACCGCGCCGAGCACGCCGAGCGGTGCCACGCGCACGATCAACCCCATGGCGCGGAACAGCACGGTCGAGACAGCCTCGATCAGCGAAGTGATCTTCTCGCCCTTTTCGCCGCCGACCAAAGCCAGGCTGGTGCCGAACAGAATCGCGAAAAACAACACCTGCAGCACGTCGTTGCGCGCCAGCGCGTCGAACGAGGTGGTCGGGATGATGTTGACGAGGAAGCTGCCGATGCCGCCGCCCTTCAGCTTGTGGGCGTTGTCGGCATAGCTCGCGAGCGCCTTGGCATCCAGCGTCGACGGATCGATGTTCATGCCGTGACCGGGGCCGAACAGGTAGGCCAGCAGGAGGCCGACCACCAGCGCAACCGTGGTCATGACCTCGAAATAGACCAGCGCCTTGACGCCGACCCGGCCGACCTTCTTGAGGTCGCCGGCGCCGGCAATGCCGTGCACGACCACGCAGAACACGATCGGGGCCACGATCATCGAGATCAGCTTGAGGAACGCGTCGCTGAGAATCTTCAGGCTGACGGCAAACTCGGGGGCGGCCATGCCCAGTACGATTCCGAGCACCAGACCGGCCAGAACCTGGACGAACAGAGACGCATAGAGCGGCTTTGGCGCGGCCGGGGCGGCCGCGGTAATGGTCGACATTGCGTGCTTTCCTTGAGTTTCGAGAGTCTAGGCGTGCACAAGAGCACAAAACATGCCAATTGCCGGCCTGGAGCGGTCCAAACTCCCGTGGTTTGGTCGATCCAGATCATCGCCGCTGTCTGCTGGCGCAACCATGCAACAATGACCTGTTTCGGAGTGACAAGCTGACACCCATGAACGAACACTATTCGGACACCGCGCTGGTGCTGTTTTCCGGCGGACAGGATTCTGCGACCTGTCTGGCCTGGGCGCTGCAGCGCTTTGCGCGGGTCGAAACCCTCGGCTTCGACTATGGGCAAAGGCACGCCATCGAGCTTGCGTGTCGCGACCGTTTGCTGGAGGGCCTCAAAGCGCTGCGCGCGGCATGGACCGGCAGGCTCGGCGAGAGCCACACGCTCGCGATCCCGACGCTGGCCGCGATTTCCGACACCGCGCTGACGCGCGATGTCGCGATCACGATGGGAGCGGACGGGCTGCCCAATACCTTCGTGCCCGGGCGCAACCTCGTCTTTCTCACCTTCGCCGCGGCGCTGGCCTACCGGCGCGGCATTTCCCATATCGTCGGCGGCATGTGCGAGACCGACTATTCCGGCTATCCCGATTGCCGCGACGAAACCATCCGCGCGTTGCAGACCGCGCTCAATCTCGGAATGGCCAAAGCGTTCGAATTGCACACGCCGCTGATGTGGCTCGACAAGGCTGCGACCTGGAAACTCGCATCTGATCTCGGCGGGGCAGGGCTGGTCGATCTGATCCGCGAGCACTCCCACACCTGCTATCTCGGCGAACGCGGCGCGCGACACGATTGGGGCTACGGCTGCGGCGCGTGTCCGGCCTGTCAATTGCGCGCCAAGGGCTGGCGGGACTATGTTGCGCAAGGAGATCGCGCGCGATGACGATCGACCATCCTGCAGCCGCCGTGGCGGCCGCAGCCGTCGCTCCCGCCGAGCTACCGCCCGCGGTGCGGCAGAGCATTTTCCGCTATCTCGGCATCCTGATCGTTCTGTTGGCCTTCGGCAGCCCGGCCGGAGGCCTGATCGATATCCCGATCAGTTTCTTCCTCAAGAACCGACTGCATTTGACCGCGCACGAGGTCGCCACCTTCCGGCTCGTGGCCGCAGTCCCGCTCTATCTGTCCTTCGTGTTCGGCTTTATCCGCGACATCTGGAACCCGTTCGGGATGCGAGATCGCGGCTTCATGCTGCTGTTCGGCGTTATCAGCACCTTGTTCTACGTCCTGTTTGCGTTCGCACCCATGACCTATCCGACGCTTCTCGTCGCGATCGTCGCGCTGACGGTTTCATTCCTGTTTGTCTTCAGCGCCCAAAACGGACTGACTTCGGTGATCGGCCAGCAGCATGCGATGACGGGGCAGGTCAGCGCAGTCTGGAACGTCTTTCTCTCGATTCCCACCGTAGGCGCGCTGTTGATCGGCGGCCAACTCAGCGGCCTGCTCGAGGATGAAATCCCGGACCAGGCGGTGCGTATCCTGTTTCTAGTCGGCGCCGCGATCATGACCGCGGTCACGCTTTATGCGCTGTGGAAGCCCGCCGACGTGTTCGACAATGTCCGCGTCGAATCGAGCGGTCACCCGATCAAGGACCTGACGCGGCTGGTGCGACACTGGCCGATCTACCCAGCGCTCCTGATCTGGCTGTTATGGAATTTCGCGCCGGGATCGACCACGCCGCTGCAGTATCATCTTCAGAATACCCTGCACGCCACCGATGCCCAGTGGGGCGAGTGGAACGCCATTTTCGCCGCTTCCTTCATCCCGGCTTACATCGCATACGGATTTCTGTGCCGCGGATTTCCCTTGAGGACGCTGCTGTTGTGGGGAACGGTTTTTGCCGTTCCGCAGATGGTGCCGTTGCTTTTCATTGATACGATGACGGAGGCTTTGCTGGCTGCGGTGCCCATCGGCCTGATGGGTGGTCTTGCGACCGGCGCCTATCTGGACCTCATCATCCGCTCCTGCCCCCGAGGCTTGCAGGGGACGATGCTGATGATGTCGTGGAGCCTTTATTATGTCGTGGCGCGTTTTGGCGATGTTCTCGGAACCCAGCTTTACGATCGCTATGGCGGCTTTGTCGTTTGCGTCATCGCCATCACGATCGTCTACGCCCTCATTCTCCCCGCGCTGCTGCTGGTGCCCAAGCACCTGATCGCTACCGCCGACGGGCAAGCGCCTGATGAGTAACGTAATAGACCTACCCAAAATCCTCCGGCCTCAGCTCGATCGGCCTGCCATGCGGCGTACGGTCGGCGGCATGATCCCAGGCGTCGCGGGTCTGATCGAGCTTCTCGAGCGAGGTGACACCTTTCTCGGCGACCAGCCGTTCCAGCGTCGCGAGCCAGTGCCGGTAATAGGTCTCGCCAGTGTCGGCATCGCCGGCGCGTTGCGCACGCCTGATCTCATCGGCGAGCGTTGCCGCCCATTCGGTCCAGGTGAAGAGGCCGCGCGCATGCAGGGTCAGCGCGATGGCGAACGCATGCGCTTCCCAGGGTTCGCGAAACACCGGCCCGTCGGCGTCGTGGGGAATACCGGGCAGGGCCCGCGTGGCCGCGGCGGCGGCTTGCGCATCCAGCGTCATGCGGCGGGCTCCAGATAGGGTTCCCATGCATCGACCGATGTCCGCACCGATGCGTCGCCATCCGCGCCCCACAATTCCCTTCCGTCGAAGGTCACGGTGTAGAGCCATTGCGGATTTTCGCTGCCCATCGCATTGCTGTCCGGAAAGACGTGAACGCCATGCAGCATCTCGACCGTGCCGACATGTCCGCGCACATAGCGCGGCAGCCGCGTGTGGGTCGGCGGATGAATCACCTTCGCGCGCACACGCTCGCCAATGGCGAAGCGGGCGGGGGCTGTGGCCTCGCGTTCGGTCGGGCCGCCCCGATGCAGCATCGCGACAACCCCGTCGGCCGTCAGTATTCTTGCGACAGGCTTGGCCTGGCGCAGCGCATGTCCAGCGGCGATTTCATCCTCTGCAATCAGCTGCCGTTCCAGCATCAACTGTTCGAGCCCTGCGAGCCAGATCTGGAAGTAGCTCTTGCTCAGATAGTCGGCCGGAGGACGGTTCTCGCGCGCAAAGCGCGACATGTCGATGTTCCAGCCGCCCGGCATCCCCATCGCCAGCGTCATCGCAAAGGCCCGCCGTTCCCATTCGGCGTGAAAGGGGGGCTCGTCGGGTTCGGGCGCGACAGGTCCCGACCAGGGGACGCCGCCCATGTCATGCGCGCCATCCATTATGCCACCTCATGCGGTTGTTTCGGCAAGCCGGTGCCGATCATGCTGTCGCGGGTGACGAGCTCGGCGAGCCGTTCTTCGCTCCAACCTTCGGCGCCTGCAGGGCGCATCGGCAACACGAAGTAGCGGATTTCGGCGGTGGAATCCCAGACCCGGACCTTCGTAGTTTCCGGAAGTTCAAATCCGAAATCGGCGAGCACGCCGCGCGGATCCTTCACTGCCTTGGCGCGATAGGGGGCCGATTTGTACCAGACCGGCGGCAAGCCCAGCACCGGCCAAGGATAGCAGGAGCACAGGGTACACACGACCATGTTGTGGAGCTCGGGCGTGTTCTCGACGGCGACGAGGTGTTCGCCCTGGCGGCCGGCATAGCCGAGTTCCGCGATCGCGGGGGTTGCATCCGCAAGCAGGCGGGCGCGGTAGGATGGATCGGTCCAGGCGCGGGCAACCACGCGGGCGCCGTTGCGAGGGCCGACCTTGGTTTCGTAGGTCTCGATCAGGAGATCGAGCGCAGCCGGATCGAGATAGCCCTTTTCGGTGAGGACGGTCTCGAGCGCGCGAACGCGCAGTTCGGTTTCGGACAGTTCCGAATGGTCGTGATCGTGATGCTGGTGGCTGGTCATGGAGCAAGGATAGACGGAATTTTGGGTCTATGTCGAGGCGAAGCGCTCCGCTAACGTTCGCCGCATATGACGGTAGAGACGCGGTCAGTTGGCGAATTTCGTCAGCGTGAAGTTTGTGGGTCGATTTTTGCCGCGACGGGGAAGGCCAATGCCAGATGAGTTTTCACGCCGCCATTTTGCCAAGCTTGCGGGTCTTGCCGCGCTTGGCGTGTCGGGAGCGCCGGCGAATTCGGAGGAGAACGTAGCCAAACCAGAGGGGCGCGACGCCGCCAGCTTCCCGAACGGCTGGCGCGACGCCGCCAGCTTCCCGAACGGCTTTGTCTGGGGCACGGCGACATCGGCCTACCAGATCGAGGGCGCCGTCCTTGAGGACGGGCGAGGCCGTTCGATCTGGGACACTTTTGCCCACATGCCGGGCAAGATCGAGGATCGCAGCAACGCGGACCATGCCAATGATCACTATCATCGCTACAAGGAAGACGTTGGCCTGATCAAGCAGCTCGGCGCCAAGGCCTACCGCTTCTCCATCGCGTGGCCGCGTGTGTTCCCGGAGGGAGATGGCGCGCCGAACCCGAAAGGCCTCGATTTCTACGATCGACTTCTGGACGAGCTGCTGGCGAACGGCATCGAGCCGTACGCGACGCTGTATCATTGGGACCTGCCGCAATCGCTGCAGGACCGGTTCGGGGGGTGGCGATCCAGCGAGACCTCCAGAGCCTTTGCGAACTACGCCGGCTTTGTCGCCGCGCGTTTGAGCGACCGCATCAAGTCCATCTTCACGCTGAACGAATGTGGGAGATTCGTCGACTTCGGTTACGGTATCGGCATCGACGCGCCGGGGCTGAAATTGCCGCAGGCGGAAGTGAATCAGGCCCGGCATCATGTCGCATTGGCCCATGGTCTCGCAGTAGCGGCGATCCGGGCGAAAGGGCGCGCGGGCACCAGGGTCGGCCCGGCCGAGAATATCGCCGCCTGCGTGCCGGCGATCGATACGCCGGACAATATTCGCGCCGCCGAGATCGCGACGCGTGAGATGAACGGAGGCTACCTCAACGTGATCCTGGAGGGCCGCTACACGGATGCGTTTCTCGCCTATGCCGGCAAGAACGCGCCGAAATATACCGCCGATGAGTTGAAGGTCATTTCGACGCCGATCGATTTCGTCGGCCTGAACATTTACGCGCCGTCCTTCTACGTCGTTGCCGCGGACCATGCGCCCGGCTTTGACATTCTGCCGTTCCCGGCCTCGTTTCCTCATATGAGCTCCCAATGGCTGAGAATAGGCCCCGAGACCGCTTACTGGGCGCCACGGCTTGCGGCGAAGGTCTGGAACCTCGATCAGATCTATATCAGCGAGAACGGCACGTCAGGCATCGATCAGCTGACTGCGGACGGCCATGTCTACGATCTCGACCGCATCATGTACCTGCGCAACTACCTCGCGCAGCTGCAGCGTGCGACCGCCGAGGGCGTGCCGGTGCGCGGTTATTTCCTGTGGAGCCTGATGGACAATTTCGAATGGGTGTTCGGACTTGAGAAGCGGTTCGGTCTGTACCACGTGGATTTCAACACGCAGCGTCGGACGCCGAAGCTGAGCGCTTCGTTCTATCGCAACGTCATCGCGCAAAATGCGGTGGGGGCATAACTGCACCACCAAAACGCGGCGTCCCGGCGCTGGCTGTCACACAATTGCGTTAGAACTGATGTGCAATGGCCATTGCACCAGGTTGTGGCGCCTATAAGATACAATCCGCGCCGATGGTGCTCTGGTCAGGCGGGGCTGCTCATGCTGAGAATAGTCGTCGTGCTCGGTTGTCTCGCCAACCTGCTTGCTCCGATCTCGGCTTCGGCCTGGGGTTATCAGGGCCATGAGGTGGTCGGCTCCATTGCCGACAGATTGCTGAAACCGGGCGCGCGCGCGCAGGTTCGCCTGATCCTGAACGGCGCCGACCTCCACGATCCCAATTCGCCGCCGGATCTCGTCGTGCGCAGGGAGCTCACCTTGCAAAAGGCCGCTCCATGGGCCGACTGCGTCAAGAGCGTCGTTCGACATGATGACGGCAAGTTCCACTATGAGGTGGATCCCAACCATCTCGAATATGAGGTGCCCTGCGTCAGCTTCAATTCCGCTGAGGAGAGGGCGCGGATGGAGGATTACGCGCGACGAAACTGGGACAATTGTTCGTATGCGCCGCCTCCGGACGGCATCCAGCGCGGCTGCCACAACACCTTTCACTTCGACGATGTCGCGATCCAGCGCAGCTACTTTGACCGGAACGAGCACGGGACCAACCCGCACGATCTCGTCGCGGCGATCGAAGCCGCGATCGCGGTTCTGGCGGGCAAATCGCCGTCGTCGTCATTCGCGTTTTCCTTCAGGGACAAGAAGGAAGCCCTGTTGCTACTGAGCCATTTCGTCGGCGACCTGCACCAGCCGCTGCATGTCGGTTCGGTCTATCTCGATGCCGAGGGCAGGCTGGTCGATCCCGACACCGCACATTGGACCGACCCCACCATGGAGACCGCGGGCGGAAACCTGATCCAGGACGAGAATCTGAGCCTGCATCGCGAGTGGGACGACATTCCCACCGACATCGGGGAGGCCTCGACCCGGGAATTGCTCGCGGCCGCGCAGGCCGTAGCTGCGAGCTCCGGACCGATCGATGGCTGGCCGAAGGCGTGGGCGACGGACACCCTTCACGTCGCGCAGACGGCCTTCAAGGACTTGAAGTTTTCACCCGTCAGTCCGCCATCGCCGTTCTACAAATGGACCGTCAAGTTCGACGATCATTTGAGCTACCTGCGTCTCATGGATGAGACCAAGCGCCAGCAGTTGGCCAAGGGCGGGGCGCGGCTCGCGGAGATCCTCAACGCCATCTGGCCTTAGCGGCGCGGGTGCCGCAAACCGGAGGTCAGAGCGAATCCTGGAATCAGATTTATTTGACCTGGCACTTGACGGAGCCGCAAATTTCTGTGCATACCGCTGCCCCATCGAAACGCCGTCGAACTTGCCGGCGCTCTTAAGGACCGAACTCGTGTTGCGATTGCGCTCACATATCGTCGCGAAAGCCGCCGCCGCGCTGCCGTTTATTCGGTCGTGTGATTGGTCGCGCATGTCCGTGACGAAGCAAGGTCCGAGCTATCTCACACAGCCCGAAAATCTCGGGACCAGCAGAATAGCAAGAGCGTAAGTCGGCAGCGGGACTCTCCCTCTGCCACAAGGCAGAGAGCGAGACATGGCCCGCACCGACACCCAGACTCCCGATCAGAAGACTTTTTCCTCGCCGGTGGCGCGTGCCTTCGTGCGGACGGTCATGGCTCGCCGCGGCCTCTCCGAGGCTGAGGCCCGCAAGGTCTATCTCGATTACATCAACCGATCTCCGCCAACACCCGATCCGCGGACGCCGCAAGGTCGCGTCATGACGTGAACTGATTTTTCTTCAGGATGGCCGTCCCTGCGAGGACATAAGACGGCCCGCTGACCGGTACCGGTCTCCTTCGGTGGAGCGGCAAACGGTGGTTTCAGGCAGCGACGTTTTTTCTCTGGCCGGGCTGGTCCCGGCCGTTTTGAGATTTCATTCCATCGAATGCACCATTCACGCACGCACGTTAGTCCGACCGGTGAGGGCCTCGCCTGATAAGCGAGTGGCAGTTGGTTCGATTCCAGCAACGTGCACCATCTACGCGACGCTTCGGGCATTCAGCGCCTGGAGGTCCAAATCAGGAGATTTACGATCATGCTGACGACAAAACCGGGGCGGCTCGCCGCCGCAACCATCGACCCTGGATCGGTAGCCAAGCTGGTCGACGGCCCGGGACTTTTAATCCCGCGGGACATGCGCCCCGCCGTGAGTTCGAATCTCACCCGATCCACCAAGGACGAGTAGCCAAGCGGTCGACGGCACGCGGCTCTTAACCGCACGGGCCTTGAGCCCCGCGCTGGTTCGAATCCAGCCTCGTTCACCAATTCTGATCACGCGCTCGTGGCGAAACTCGGTAGACGCAGCGTCTTGAGAGGGCGCCGGGCAACCGTGCTGGTTCAAATCCAGCCGAGCGCACCAATTGCCCATGTTCCCGTCTGGAGATGGGACCGGACTGTCGATCCGGGAAGGCGAGTTCGATCCTCGTCATGGGCGCCATTAACACAGATGCAAATGGATTCCGCAAATCCGCCTTCGCGGGAAGTGAAGCGCCAGGATGTAGCTTAGCCCGGCTAAAGCGCGAGCCTCGGACGCTCGAGACCGCAGGTTCAAATCCTGCCATCCTGACCAACCATGGGCGCCCGGCTCAACGGTAGAGCCGGCTGCTCATGACCGTGCACGTATCGGTTCAAATCCGGTGACGCCCACCACCAACACAAACGAGAGGAGGGGGCAATGTTCGCTGCAAATCCAGCCCTTGTTCTCAATGCGGACTTTCAGCCGCTGTCCTATTTTCCGCTGTCGCTCTTCAATTGGGAAGATGCCGTCAAGGCGGTGGTGAAGGGATCTCATGCCGTCGTGGCAGAGTACGACCAGGTCGTGCGCAGTCCGTCGAGGAGGATGCGGCTCCCCTCGGTGATCGCGCTGCGCGAATACGTCAGACCGCCGACGCGAGTTGCGTTCACGAGGTTCAACGTCTTCCTCCGCGATCGCTTCCGGTGCCAGTATTGCGGTGATCAGCAGCTCCGCGGCGAACTGACGTTCGACCACGTCGTACCGCGGGCCGACGGCGGTCAGACGCGCTGGGACAACATCGTGGCCGCCTGCAGCCCGTGCAACACCCGCAAGGACCGTTTCCATCTCAAGCCCCTGAGGAAGCCGTTCGAGCCGACACAGCACGATCTCATGGCCGCCCAGCGGCTGTTCCCGCCGAACTTCTTGCACGCGACCTGGCGCGATTTCCTGTACTGGGATGTCGAGCTCGACGCCTGAACATGCGGCCGGCGGCCATTGCGATGATGGCCGCCGGCCACGCCAGTCTTTTGCCCTTGGCTCAGCGGAGGTGAGCACGAGCGTCCGGAGGTCGCGGGCGCGCGTTCGAGTCGTGCAGGGACAGATATGGATGGGTGGCCGAGAGGTTTATGGCAGCGGTCTTGAAAACCGAAGTGGGTCATACCACCGTGGGTTCGAATCCTACCCCATCCGCCAATTCACAGTCAGTCACCCGCACGCGGATGTACCCCTGGCTCCGCGCAGGGAGCTTGCGGCCCGGGCAACATTTCGCGGGATGACCGGGAGCGGTAACCAGGCTCCGGGCGTGGCTCATAACCACGAAACGTTCGTTCAAATCGGATTCCCGCAACCAATCCTCTTCATGCGTCGGTGCCAGAGCGGCAATCGGGACACGCTGTAAACGTGTTGGCCTTCGGGCCTGCGGTGGTTCGAGTCCATCCCGGCGCACCATCATCCAAATTCGCGGACGTGGTCCATTGGCTGGGCCCTGGAGTGCCACTCCGGTGATGTGGGTTCGATTCCCGCCGTCCGCACCATCTTGCCCGCGTAGCTCAGCGGTAGAGCGGCACGTTGAAGGCGCGCGCGTCGGTGGTTCGATTCCATCCTCAGGCACCAACCGTTTTCGGGGGACGTGCGGGGTCCGCGGGCATGTCTTGCAAGCACGCTGAGATCGGTTCGATCCCGATGTCCTCCAACATCATCTTTTCCCGATCCGCTAACGGTAAGCGACCCGGCTGTTAACCGGTTCATCCTGGTTCGAATCCAGGTCGGGGAGCGATGCTGCCCATCGTCCGGTCAGACAGGATAGCGCTCTCACAGCGCAGACGCAGGCACGGATCCCGTTGGCAGTGCCAACGACCCATCTCATCTTCCCGTAGCTCAACCGGATGAGCAGCGCGCCACGAACGTGAAGGCATGGCCGCTCTGCTCAGAAGGTAGAGCGCTCGACTCTGGCTCGATATGTCCCCGGTTCAAGTTCGGGAGAGGCTGCCAATATGGCGAGAGACCCAGGCGGTTAGGGTACGGTCTGCAAAACCGGACAGGCGGGTTCGACTCCCGCTCTCGCATCCAACGCTTGCGCTCGTGGACCAATGGAGGGCCAACGGTCTTCTAAACCGCGCTATGCTGGTTCGAACTCAGTCAAGCGCACCAAATCCGGATGGTTGGCCGAGAGGCAAGGCAGCGCCGTGCTAAGGCGCCGAGACCGACAGGTTGCGCAGGTTCGAGTCCTGCACCATCCGCCATCGATTGCGGGATTGGGTCATGGGTTGATCACTTGGCTTCCCAGCGGCTGGGACGCCGGCCCATCAAGCCAAGAACGCCGGTTCTAGTCCGTGAGGGCGCTCCAACACGGCGGGTTCGTTTAAAGGCAGGACGGCGCGTTTTGAGCGCGCTCATGATGGTTCGAGTCCGTCACCCGCTTCCAACAATCCCGATATAGCTCAGCGGTAGAGCGGCGGCCTCATAAGTCGTGTCTGTCGGCAGTTCGATCCTGCCTATCGGGACCAAATGCCGGCATCGGCAGCAACTTCAGTTCAACAAAGAGTTGCAGGGTGGCCGCGCTCATCAGCGCTCCATTCAGAGCCGTCACCGCATCCATGATCTTCCCCGATGCCGCTGTCCGTTCTGGTGTCGGCGTTTCAAATTCCTGACTTCGTTCAATGGTAGGACGCTCGGTTGTGGACCGGGAGACGCGATGGGTTCGATTCCCCCAGTCAGGACCATACCGGTTTGGTTCAGTGGCAGACGATCCAGTTCGCGATCGAGCTAGCGATAGTCCTTGTTGTTGATCACCTTGCCGTCCTTGCCCTCATCGCCGCTGGTCGGCATGCACTCGACCTGCACGAGGTCGGGATAGAGTTCCCAGGCGCGTACCAGGAATTTCCTGCGGATGCCGTAGGAGGTGATGGTGCAGCGGTTCACAACCGGGTTGACAGCGGCGGCGACGTAGCCGGGATAGAACAGCGCTCCGTGATGCATGACGCTCCAGACCTCGTTGAACCAGGTCGCGCGCACCCTGAAGGTCACGGTGTTCTGGTCGGTGCAGGGCAGCGTCTCGCAGCCATAGACCTCGTGGATATCCTGGCCTTCGGCTGCGCCAGAGAGGTTCTGCGAGTTGGACAGATAGAGTTGCTCGTCGTGCCGCACCGTGAACAGGTACCAGGGCAGGGTCCCGGCAACCGTGGAGACGCCATAGATGAGGTAGCAGGCGGCAATGGTCGCGAGGATCATCATGCCGCCGCGAGCCTTGCTGAATTCCGGATCGCCGTAGGCGTCCTTGGCGTAGACGCATCGCGCCCACAATGCGCGGTAGCGGGCGAACGCCCATCGGATGCCGCGGTACACCCGCCAGGTGATCGGCGCGATCAGCTGCATGTAGATCCACCCGCAGGAGTGGACGAACTGCGACCAGAACCGGCCGAGCGCAGTCAGCTCCCGATGGGCACGCCCGGCGTCGGACTGGTCGTAGGCCTTCCTGGCCTGGTCGGCCCTGGTCTTGAAGTCGGACAGTGTCTTGTCGATGCCGTCCAGCAACGCATCGGCGTCGTTACGCGGCTTTTCTGTCATGGGGGATCCAGTTCGACGTGAAATTGCGGCTCGCGGCGTCGAAGCCGATATCGAGCGTGCCGCCGCTGACCGCGGCCGCCATCGTCTTCTCGACGATCATGGCCTCGATCCGCTTGATGCGGCCAGGCAGGCCGCGCGCGCCGATCTCGGGCGAATAGGTCTTGTCACAGAATTCCCGCAGCTCCGCCTCGGGGAAGCGCACCTCGATCGACTGCGACGCGTAGAAGGCATTGATGCGCGAGATTTCGCGGAACACGATCTTCTCGATGGTGTCCATGTTGAGCTTGCGGAACAAAACGATGTTCTCGCGCCCGTCGAAGCGGTTCAGGAACTCGGTACGAAACGCCTTCTTCAGGTCGCGGATCGTGAGTTCGTAGGCCTCCTCTTCGGTCAAGTCGCCGGGCTCGGTGCCGACCCGCAGCGCATGATCGGCGCCGATGTTGGTGGTCATCGGCATCACGACGTCGCCGAACTCGACCTTGCGGCCCAGATTGTCGCGGCAGCGCCCGTCATCGAGGATGTTGAGACAGACGTTGAAGATGTCGGGGTGAGCCTTCTCGACCTCGTCCCACAGCATGACCTGGTAGGGATTGGCCCGCACCGAGTTGGTCATCTCGCCACCCGCGGCGAACCCGTCGTAGCCCGGAGGCGCGCCGATCAGCTTGGTGACGTCGTTCTTCTCCATGAACTCGCCCATGTCATAGCGGTTGAGCGCCTTGTCGGTGTCGAACAAGGCCTCCGCCAGCGCCTTCGAGACCTCGGTCTTGCCGACGCCGCTGGCGCCGCAAAACAGGAACGGCAACGGCTTGTCAGTGCGCCGGCCCCGCCGCCAGACCTTGACCGCCCGATCGATGTGCTCGAGCGCCGCGTCCTGGCCGAATACGCGCCGTTTCAGCGAACCATGGAGGTTAAGGAGCTTGACGGCGTCGTTCTGTTTGAGCTTGGAGGCGTCGATGCCGGAGATCCGCGAGAATTCGTCGATCACCATATCGGCGGTAAACAGGAGATGGTCATTGATCTCCTTGGTGACCGCCTTGTATTTCACCCGGTTTTCGTCGACGGCGGCCTGGGTGCGCGCCATGTCGCCGCGCAGTTTGATGATCTCGGGTGTTGCGTAGCCGGACGCCCTAGCAATCAAGTCGAAATCGGCATCGCCGGCGGACGTCTTGCCGGCGGGATCGTCGAGGTGCCGCTTCTTCTCCTCATCCTCGAGATCGCGCAGCAGGGTCTCCATCTGGGCGATCGACTTTTCGCCGTCGCGTTGCGCCGCATAGTACCCTTTGATCTTGGCCTGGTATTTGGCGAACTCGGCCTTGTGGCGGGCGATGGCGGCGCGCACCGAAGCGGCCTTTTCCTCGTTTCCGACCGACGCGCCTTCGGACGTGAGGCGCGTCAGCTCCGCTTCCAACTCGGCCAGCATCGGCGGCGTCGAATGCGCCCGCAACAGATAGCGCGCCATGCCTCGATCGAGCAGGGTGCGGGTGCGCGCCGGTTGAGCTGCCGTGAGGCCGGTGTCGAGCGAGCGGTATTTGCTCGACATATCGATGGCTGCCTTGACCGCCGCCGGATCGATCCGGACCCCATAGCTTTCCTCGAGATCCCTGGCCCCGTGCAGCACGATCTCCTCGAGTTCGGCGCCGACCGGCTCGGTCAGGTCCATCAGCGTGAAGTGGTCGCGAAAGTCGGAATGGCACTTGAAGACCTGGGTCAGGTCAGCCTCGCGCACTTCGAGGAAGACCTGCGTCTTCTTTGCCTTCACCATCGCCGTCAGCGCATTGACGATGTGCATCAACCCGCTGTTGTTCAGCGCGCCGATCAGGTCGAGCGTATCCTCCACGATCAGGACGCTGTCGGGAGTGCGGTCCAGGATCGCGAAGATGCTCTTGAACTGCTTGACGATTGCGTCGTTGTCACCGAGGCCGAACAGGCCGTCGGTATCGAGCCAGAACAGGCGTTTATTGACGATGTCGAACGGAGCGTCGGCGTCGGCCTTGCGCGCCTGCAGCGCCAACGCCAGCGTGGTGATGCCGACGCCGCTTGGACCGGAGACGATGACGCTGTTGGATTCCATCCGCGTCAGGATGGTGCACAGCTCCTCGAACTTCTCCGCACGGCCCACCAGCTTGTAGTTCTTCCGGCTGCCGAGCTTCTCGCTGCCGGTGATAAGGAAGTTGTTGGCCATTCTCGGATTTCCATGGTTCTTGCGGTCGGGCTTCGACGCGGGAAGGGCAGTCGCGTGGACGATGCCCTGCCGGGGCTCAGATCTGCCCGAACGTGATTTCCTTGTCGTCGACAGGTGCCGGCGTCGCGGAAGTGGCCGAAGCGCCAGGAGCCTTGGCGTCCATGCCGATGCTCTCCTGCAGCCGCGTGCGCACCGCAACGGTGACATCGTTGAGCTCCCCAAGCCGGCTCTGGATGTTGGAGAGCCCGTCTTCGCGTAGCTTGTTGGCGGCCTGCAGCGATTCCGCGATGCTCGACATCGACTCGATCTTCTCCACGATTCGCTTGGAGGTCTCGTCGAGCTGCAGCGCCTGGCGGACGACCTCCTTGTTGGCGACGTCGTCGGTCACCAGATTCATCGCGCGCATGGAATCGCGCACGCTCTCCGAGGCCTCATTGAGCGCCGAGTTGTTGAGCGCCTGGATCGTGGTGTTGAGGCTGGTGGCAACGCTGGCGATGCCGTCGCTGGAGAGCTCGCGCAGGTTGACGTTTTGCTTGCCGAGCGCGTCGTGGAAGGTGCTGGCGTTGACCGCGTCCTTCTCAAGGTCGGCCACCGTCTTTTTGGTGCTCCGGCCGCTGTCCAGCAATGCGGTGACGTGGCGTTCGAAATCGTTCTTGTTGCGCTCGCGCTCGAGGCGGGCGAGGGTATCCTCGCCCTCCCGGGCAGTCGACAGCGCCTGCACCTTGTCCTTGTTCGCCGCGGTCGCAAGGTCGATGCCCTTGTCGAGGATCGCGACCACCGTGATCATCTGCGAATTGATCTTGACCAGCTTGTCGGCTTGTCCTTCGATTCCTCCGAGTTCGTCGCGCAATTCCGAGACCGTGACCTGGGACTTGTCGATGTAGCTGAGCGCGGCCTTGATGATGCCCTCGACCCGCTTGACGTGCTCGGGACCGGAGATGTCGAGCATCGCGCGGACCTGGTCCTTCTCGGCCTTGAACTTGCCCTCCTTGGCGTCGTGCTCGGCCTTCTCAGCGACAATCGCGAGGACCTTGTCGCGGCAGGCCTTGAGGCCGTCCACCTGCTTGGCAACCAGGAGCTCCTTGGCGGCGATCTCGGCCTGGGCGGATTTCTTGATGCCGCCGAAGAGACCAGTCTGTTTCTTCAGCTGGGCGATGTCGCCCTCTAGCATCCCCTTGTCGGAGCTGATCCGGCGGATTTCCGAATCGGCCTCTGCCGTGCGGCGATCCCAGTCGGCTTCCCGCTTGCGGTCCTCCTCGATCTCCGCGAAGGTATCCAGCACGACATTGTCGCCCGCGGTGCGCAGCGTGTAGAGCGCATCCAGGTTATCGACCAGCGGCCGGATCATCTCGCGGAAGTCGAGTACGCCCTTGTTCATGTCCGCGAACGTCTGTTTCATCTTCGAAAAGACGGTCGTCGACGACAATTCGATCAACCTGCGCTGCATCAGGGTGCGCTGCTGGGCGAGATATTCCTTGTAGGCCTCAAGCTGCTTGATCGAAGCCTTACATTCTTCCGCCAGGTCCGGGGAGAGCAGGGCTGCGACCTGCCGGCTGCGCGCCTCCGGCGCGGCTTCGGGGTTGAAGACGATCTTGGCCACTGGATTGGCCGTGATATCGATGGGCGCGGCCTGCGCCGCCTGCTTTGGCGCCATCCGCGCCTTGACGGCTTCGTTGACCGCGGTCGATTCTGCCAGTTTCGGGGAAGCAGAGGTGGTCATGCGGTCGTCTCCTGGTCTGGCGGCCTCAAGCGAGGCCCCGCGGAAGGGCTAGATAGATCCAGCTCCCTTTGTTGGACAATGGTATTGAGCTCCGGTTCAGCCGTTAAGAACAAAAAGCGGTGTCTGGCCTCTTACTCGGCAAGGACGGTCACCCCAGATCTGGGCCCAGTCGATATCGAATTCGCATAAGGTATATTATGGAATATTTATATCTCCCGAGAAATCAGATATTTAGATCGAATTCTTGTCAAATAACGCAGGGCTTGCGGCGTTGGTTCCGGCGGTCCACGGCCTCGGCTCCGGCCCATCGGAATGCCGATATTGCCGCCGCTCACGGACGCTGCGATAAGCTGCGGCTGAAACGGGATCGCAGATGGACCCGACAGCGCCAGCTCCGTGTAGGATGGCGCCTGACAAGAGCAAGAAGCGTCCAAGGGAGAATGAAATGAGCTTTTCGCGACGCGCGCTGTTGAAGGCCTCCACCGCATCAATGCTGGTGAGCGGCGTTGGCGCGCCATGGATTGCCCGGGCCCAGAGCGCAGAGTTCAGCTACAAATACGCCAACAACCTCCCGGACTCCCATCCCCTGAACGCCCGCGCCAAGGAAATGGCGGCGGCGATCAAGGCCGAGACCCAGGGCCGCTTCGAGCTGCAGATTTTCCCAAACAACCAGCTCGGTTCCGACACCGACATGCTGAGCCAGATCCGCTCAGGCGGCGTTGAGTTCTTCACGCTGTCAGGCCTGATCCTGGCGACGCTGGTGCCGGCGGCGTCGATCAACGGCCTTGGCTTTGCGTTCCCGGACTACGATACGGTCTGGAAGGCCATGGACGGCGATCTCGGCGCCCATGTGCGTGGCGAGATCACCAAGGCGGGCCTCGTCGTCATGGACAAGATCTGGGACAACGGTTTTCGCCAGACCACCTCCTCGACCAAGCCGATCAATGGGCCAGACGACTTCAAGGGCTTCAAGATCCGCGTGCCGGTGTCGCCGCTCTGGACCTCGATGTTCAAGGCGTTCGACGCAGCGCCCGCCTCGATCAATTTCAGCGAGGTCTATTCCGCGCTGCAGACCAAGATCGTCGAAGGTCAGGAAAATCCGCTGGCGATCATCTCGACCGCAAAACTCTACGAGGTGCAGAAGTTCTGCTCGCTCACCAACCACATGTGGGATGGCTTCTGGTTCCTGGCCAACCGCCGGGCCTGGGAAAAGGTGCCTGAGGATGTCCGCGCCATCGTGGCCAGGAACATCAATGCGGCGGCCGTCAACGAGCGCGCCGACGTCGCCAAGCTCAATGCCGGCCTGCAGCAGGACCTTGCCGGCAAAGGCCTGGTCTTCAACAAGCCGGACGCCGCGCCATTCCGCGACAAGCTCCGCGCTGCGGGCTTCTACGGGGAATGGAAGGGCAAATACGGCGATCAGGCCTGGGAGCTGTTGGAGAAATCCGTCGGTAGATTGTCGTAAGTCTGGGTTCGGCGGGGACGGGCGATGACGCGCGTCGAAGTAATTGAAGCGGCAGGCGAGGTGATCGTTCAGTCCCCTCGCCCGCGTTCTCTCCTGGCCGCGATCGAGTCCGCTCTCGGCCTGCTTGTCGAGATCCCGGCGGCCATGCTGGTGGTCGCCGAAATCGTCATCCTGTTTGCCGGCGTGGTCGCACGCTACGGCCTGCGTCAACCCCTGATCTGGTCCGACGAACTGGCCTCCATCCTGTTCTTGTGGCTTGCGATGCTCGGTGCCGCGGTGGCGTTCCGTCGCTCCGAGCACATGCGCATGACCGCGATCGTCGCCAGCACGACGGCTGCGACGCGGGCCTATCTGGACTTGGTCGCCTCCTGCGCCGCGCTGGCGTTCCTGCTGTTGGTGGTCTGGCCGGCGTGCGACTACGCTTATGAGGAGAGCTTCATCACGACGCCGGCGCTGCAGATCCCCAATATCTGGCGCGCCGCGGCGCTGCCGACGGGGATCTGCCTGATGGCGCTGTTTGCGCTGCTGCGGCTGGCCCGCTCCGGCGATGTCAGGATCCTGCTCGCGGCCGCCGTATCGGTCGCGGTCGTGATCGCGCTGTTCTGGCTGGCGCAGCCCTGGCTGCGGCCGCTCGGCAATATCAACCTCGTCATCTTCTTTGTCGGCGTTGCCGGCTTTTGCGTCTTTGCCGGCGTGCCGATTGCTTTTGGATTTGGACTGGCGATCTTCGGCTATCTGGCGCTGACCACGCATACGCCGCTGATGGTGCTGGTCGGGCGGATGGATGAAGGCATGAGCCATCTGATCCTGCTCTCGGTGCCGCTGTTCGTCTTCCTCGGCCTGTTGATCGAGATGACCGGCATGGCGCGGGCCATGGTGGCGTTCCTGGCGAGCCTGCTCGGCCATATCAGGGGCGGCCTGCACTACGTGCTGGTCGGCGCGATGTATCTCGTATCAGGCATTTCCGGATCGAAGGCCGCCGACATGGCCGCGGTGGCGCCGGTCTTGTTTCCTGAAATGAAGGCGCGCGGTGCCCGCCCCGGTGACCTCGTGGCGCTGTTGGCTGCCACCGGCGCGCAGACCGAAACCATTCCGCCGAGCCTCGTGCTGATCACCATCGGCTCGGTGACGGGCGTGTCGATCGCCGCGCTGTTCACCGGGGGGCTGTTGCCCGGCGTGGTGCTGGCGATCACGCTGTCGGCGCTAGTCTGGTGGCGCTATCGCAACGAGGATTTGAGCCACGTCCGGCGCGCCAGCCCGGGCGAGATCGCCAGAACCTTCGTTGTCGCCCTGCCCGCGCTGGCGCTTCCTTTCGTGATCCGCGCCGCCGTGGTCGAGGGCATTGCCACCGCCACGGAGGTGTCGACGATCGGCATCGTCTACGGTCTCATGATCGGTCTCTTGGTGTATCGACGCTTCGACTGGCGGCGGCTGGTGCCGATGCTGATCGAGACCTCGGCGCTGTCGGGCGCGATCCTGCTGATCATCGGCACCGCGACCGGCATGGCCTGGGGACTGACCCAATCCGGCTTTTCGCGGGCGTTGGCGTCGGCCATGACCGGCCTGCCCGGCGGCTCCGCGTCCTTCATCGCGGTCTCGATTGTAGCCTTCACCATCCTCGGCAGCGTCCTGGAGGGTATCCCCGCGATCGTGCTGTTCGGTCCGCTGTTGTTTCCGATTGCGCGTGCAGTAGGCGTGCACGAGGTGCACTATGCGATGATCATCATCCTTGCGATGGGGATCGGACTGTTCGCCCCGCCCTTCGGTGTCGGGTACTATGCGGCCTGCGCGATCGGTCGGGTTGATCCCGCGCAAGGTATCAGGCCGATCTGGGGCTACCTTCTGGCGCTGATGGTGGGCCTGATCGTCGTAGCGATCTTTCCATGGATATCGATCGGATTTTTGTGAGTCGCGGCTTTTCACGATTCGGAGGTGACCGATGAGCAAGACGCAGAACCAGTACGATATCGGTCTGGACAAGACGCCGGCCAATTACGTCCCGCTCTCGCCGCTCAGTTTCATCGCGCGCAGCGCCGCTGTCCACCCGGACCACCTCAGCACGGTCTATGAGGGGCGCGTCTTCACCTGGGCCCAGACCTACGCCCGCTGCAGGCGCTTTGCGTCCTATCTTGCCAGCCGCAATATCGGCGAAGGCGACACCGTCGCCGCGATGCTGCCGAATATTCCGGCGATGAACGAGCTGCATTTCGCCGTGCCCATGGCGGGCGCGGTGCTGAACGCGTTGAACATCCGGCTCGATCCGCCTTCCATCGCCTTCCAGCTCGATCATGGCGGAGCGAAGATCATCCTGGTTGATCCGGAATTCTCCACCGTGATCTCGGAGGCGCTGGCCATGATGAAGGGGCCAAAGCCCTTCGTCATCGACGTCGACGACGCAGCATTCCCAGGCGGAAAGCGCATCGGCGAGATCGAATATGAAGCCACCCTCGCGCAAGGCGATGCGGCGTTCGTGGCAAGGCCCCCGCACGACGAGTGGGATGCAATCGCGCTCTCCTATACCTCGGGCACGACGGGAAACCCGAAGGGCGTGGTGACGCATCATCGCGGCGCCTATCTCAACGCCGTCTCAAACATCCTCGCAGGGAACCTCGGCCAGCATCCGGTCTATCTCTGGACCCTGCCGATGTTCCATTGCAACGGTTGGTGTTTCCCGTGGACCGTCGCGGCCGCGGCGGGCGTCAATGTCTGCCTGCGCAAGGTCGAGCCGACGAAGATATTTGAGCTCATCAAGACGCACGGCGTCACCCACATGTGCGGTGCGCCGATTGTCTACAACACGTTGATCAACGCGCCCGATGCGCCCAAGGGCAAGGCGGCAAGACCCGTTGTCGGACTGATCGCGGGCGCAGCACCTCCAGTTGCTGTGCTGGAGGGGGCTGAGCGCATCGGCATCAGGCTGACCCACGTCTATGGCCTCACCGAAGTCTATGGCCCGGCCTCCGTGTGCGCCGAACAGCCGGGCTGGGACGAACTGCCCGCCGACCAGCGCGCGCAGCTCAAGCGCCGGCAGGGCGTGCCCTACCCGCTCGAGGAAGCCGTCACGGTGCTCGACCCGCAAACCATGCGCGAGGTGCCGCGCGACGGCGAGACCATCGGCGAGGTCATGTTCCGCGGCAATATCGTGATGAAGGGTTACCTGAAGAACGAGAAGGCCACGCAGGAAGCTTTTCAGGGCGGCTGGTTCCACACCGGCGATCTCGGCGTCCTGGACGAGCACGGCTATGTCATCATCAAGGATCGCTCCAAGGACATCATCATCTCCGGCGGCGAGAACGTCTCCTCCGTCGAGGTCGAGGACATCCTCTACAAGCACCCCGCGGTGCTGTTCGCCGCCGTTGTGGCCAAGCCCGACCCGAAATGGGGCGAGGTGCCCTGCGCCTTCATCGAGCTGAAGGACGGCGCGTCCGCCACGGAGGCGGACATCATCGGCTTCTGCCGCAGCCAGATGTCCGGCTTCAAGACGCCCAAGGCCGTGGTGTTCGGAGCGCTGCCGAAAACCTCGACCGGCAAGATCCAGAAGTACCTGCTGCGCGATCGGGTCCAGTCGGCGAAGGCGATCTCGGCATGAGGCAGAGCCCGATTGCGGGCACTTGTGCGATCCATTGCCTCGCCATGACGCCACGGGCACGCCAGCATAACAGCGCGGTGTGTTGTCGCATCCGTTTCTTACGATTGTAACAGAACGAGGGCAATTCTCCCGGCCTCGCCGCGCAAAGCATGTTGCTGCAGGCGAAGCACTGGGAGGATTTGCAAATGAATACTGCAAGATCGCGCTTGTCTTGCCGGGCACGGGCTTTTCGCTCGTGTGTGGCCATCACCCTTTTCCTGTCGGGCATCGTGGGCGCAGCAAGCGCCTTTGCTGAAGACGATGACTTTGGTTTGAAACCGGGAAACCTGCTGCTCAGCCGGTCGGTCTACGACAACAATCCGGCGAATGTCGTCGCGGGCGTCACACAGCTGCCGCCCAATTGCGTGGCCTCCAATTGCGTGACCGCGACCGACAGCGGCGCCTATCCGTTCGTCTTCAATAATGTGCTCATCGACGGCAGCTTCGGCATCACCGCTCGAATCGTGCTCGATCAGCTCAAGACCTCCGGCAAGTTCATCAATTCGCTCAAGGTCGAGCTGCCCGAGCATTCGGAGCGTCGGGACGAGCCGAATGGGAACCAGATCGTCACCAGCTTTCCGTCCAAGTCGGAAATCGCGCTCAACCAGTCGCTCGATGGCCGGGTCGTGAGCTTCATGGCCTATCTTGCGCCGCTTAACGCGCTCGACGTCTCGAATTCAAATACGCCTGGCGTGGTCGACCCCACTAATCCCGTCCCCGGCAGCTTCTATCGCATGGTCGTGAACGTTGACGCGCGTGGCCGGTTTCATTTTACCAAGACCAATGCCTATAGCGGTAACAACGGCCGTGCCGCGATCCTGAACGACAAGAACGGCGCCAACCTACTCTACACAGTGGGCAACGCCGGCAACGGCGGCAATCCTCAGCCGAACGGCATCATCGTCGGCGCCGGCGCGCAAACTCTCAGCGACGAACGGGCGCCCCTTGCCGCGCAAAATCCGGGCTTGCCGACGCCGGTGGGCAGCTTCAACATCACCCAGCTCGGACTGAAGACGGACAAAGTCGGCAAGGACACCAACTTCCGTGGTCTCTCCGTCTTCAACAACGTGATCTTTACCACCAAGGGAAGCGGTGGGAACGGGATCAACACGGTCTACTTCATCGATACCACCGGGTTCGACGCCAATGGCAAACCGCTGGCTTGCCCGAATGGCGTCGGTTTGCCGGGCACCAACGCGGCGCTTCCCACACGCCGATCTTCTACGACGCCACCAAGCTGCAGACGCTCGGTGTCGTGCCTTACAACATGTGCGTCCTGAGGGGCTTTCCGAGCAACCTGGCCAAGACCGCGACCTCGTTCCCGTTCGGGGTCTGGTTCGCCGATGCCAAGATGCTCTATGTCGCCGACGAAGGCGACGGCACCAATATCTTTGATCCCGCGTCGGGCAAATATTCGGTGGCCGCCGCGCAGACCGGAGCGGGACTGCAGAAGTGGGTGTTTGACGCTGGCCTCGGCGCGTGGAAGCTTGCCTATACGCTGCAAGCCGGATTGAATCTGGGCGTCCCGTATAATATCGACGGCTATCCCACCGGGCAAAATCCCAGGACTGGCCTGCCCTGGGCGCCTGCCGCCGATGGCCTTCGTAACATCGTTGGTCGCGTCAATCGCGATGGCACCGCGACGATCTGGGCCATCACGTCAACCGTCAGCGGAAACGGCGATCAGGGCGCCGATCCGAACCAGCTGGTGATGATTACCGACAAACTGGCGGCGACCGACGCACCTGCCGGCGAAAGCTTCACTGTCGTCCGGACGGCGGGGTTGGGTGAGGTCCTCCGCGGCGTTTCGTTCACGCCGGGCACCGATCGCGACCACCTTGGCGATGATGACGATCGTCGTGCCGACGCCGACGACCGCCACTAAGTGTTGCCAGAGCCTCCGTTCCGATGAATCCGAGCGGAAGCTCGATCTCTTGTGACGCGTGCTCTTGGACAGTGGGTCGGCGTCCACTTCGCTGGAAACGCTCTGACTAATGTTGGCTCCCGACGGTCGAAACGAGAAATTTCCGCAGTTCTTCCCGCGATTGATCGGCGGCAGTTTTGTTGAACTCGATGTGATGCCCGCGATACTCGGTCGGCCTCTTCAAACTCGGAACGTCGAACGCGAAGTACGCCTCGGGATAGACGATGAGCCGAACCGGGGCGCCTTCGTTCTTCTGCCGCGAGATCCCCATATCATCCTCGCCGGCGACCATTTTGCGGCAGGCATCTGCGGCATCCCGGTCATCGCGCGCCCCAATCAGAATCAGGGTAGGAATGGTCATAACTCCCTTAAAGCTGGCGCAGAGCGGATAGAACGCCGCCGCCGCGCGAAATTTGTGCTCGGACGCCTGTTCAATCGCGCCACGCTCGACGGCCGCAAGCGCTTCCCAGGCGCCCCATGCAAAGCCCACGACCGCGATGCGCTTCGAATCAACGAAGCTCTTTTGAGCGAGAAAATTCAAACCCCGATAGGCATCGAGGGCGAATTCGGAGGGGTCCGAACTGACACTCTGGCCGCATTGCGTGATCGCCCGCGGGCCAAAACCGTCGATCGTCAGCGTAACGTAACCCCAAGACGATATTCTGGCTCCCCAATCTTCATCCAGAGGCTTGGCATAGTCGCCGCAGGACGGGAGCAAGACGACGGCAGGGGAACGTCCCTTAGCTTCGGGACGCCTGAGGAAACCTCGCAGGGTAAATGGCAACGGTCTGACCGGGATTTCGATGTTCTCGGCGGGCGAAACGGAATGTTGCTCCGCGCAGCACGGGAGTGAATTGCCGAAGCAAAATGAGAAAATGAGAGCGCAGACATAACCCGGTCGGGACGATCGAACAATGGACACGAGGCTCCCTTTCCTCGTTCGCTCAAGCTACCTGCTCCAACGCTCAGGATGATCGTACACCAAAAGCCGACAAGTGATGCTTGAAGACTGCGTCTCAACCCGAACCGCCGGCAAATGCCGGATAGAGGCCAAGCGGCTGGGTCAGAGGCCATCGATCCCGTAGATCGGCAAGCCAGATGCGCGCGAGCGATCGAAAGTCCGGCAAGACGTCTGCCGCCTCGGTCATGGTAATGGTAGTTTCCAGATACCAGAGCAAGCGGCTTCGGAACGATGCAATCCCCAAGATCGCGTCCTCCTTCAATGCGGTATCGAGCTGCCAAGCGAGAGTTCGAAGCAACCATGCGGCCGCCATGAAGGCCATCTCGTTTGGAACATTGCGTCGTTCACGGCAGTACCAAGGACAGTGCTGAACTCAGCTCGATAGGCCGCGTCGGCCCGCGTGGCGACGGCATCCGGTATTCGTCCCGCGCACCAGCAGGTCGGGAAACCAAATCGCCAGTATGCGGCGTCGAGAAGAACGTGCCCAGGCGCGGCAAACTCGTAATCAATGAGGCGGACGTGACCCGCCTGCAAGAGCGCATTGTCGGGACAGGGATCGCCATGCACGAGGCCAAACCAGAGTCCCGGCTCATCCACTCGCTGCGCAATCTGCATCAGATCGTCAGGCGCCGGACGGCCGCCGAGCCGCTCGCGCACTTTGGAAGCATTTTCCTCAATCTTGGCGCGCGGTCGGGGCACCGTCCGGCGGACCGTCGGGAGCGCTTTGCGAAATGTTCGCTCGTACGCCTCGATATGGCCGGCGGTGTCGACGTGAAGGCGGCCGAGCGCCGACGCATAGGCCAGCAACGCGCGTTCCGCCGCATCGAGGCCGCCGGCGCAACTTCGGCTGCGGCCAATACGTCCTCTTGGTCCAGGTCGCGCAGTGCATTCATCCGGCGATACCAATCGACAAAGCGGAAATCGGTCAAGCCCTGGCAATTCTTTCAGCCGCGCGATCAACCGTCAGCCGAGTATCACGCGGGATGGCCAACCGAGATGCCGCGCGCGCCCGCTCAATATCCGCGTCCCCACCAATAGCAGAAGCGTTCGACGTTGGCAGGCAGGCTCGCTTCATAGTTCGCCCATTTCTCGTATTTAGGCAGCTTGATTTCCTTCATCGCTGTGTCGAAACACTTGCCGGCGTCGGCCGCCTTTTTCACCTCCGCCGACAGATCCTCCATGTAGGCGATGTCATCAGCGACATCCTTCTTGGTGCCGTAGCGCCCGCCCGCATAGGGGTGGCCGGGGATCATCCGGTCCCAATCAAGCGCAGCAAGCTTCTTCAACGAGTCGATATATTCCAGCGGCGAGGCGTTGTCCGGGATGTTGCGGAACTGGACCGACTCGATCGGTGCGAAGTCGACGACAAAGACCAGTCTTTCCTTCGGCAGCCGCATCACCAGCGAATTGTCCGAATGGTTGCGGCCGACATAGATCAGTTCGAGCGTGGTGTCGCCAAGCTTGATCGTCTTCTTGTCGTCGACCACCTGGTCGGGCATCACGACGTCGGGCAGCAGCGCGTTCTGTTTCTTCAACTCGAGAAAGTGTTCCTTGGCGCGCCGGTGCGCGATGAAGATGGCGCCGAGATCCTTGAACGGTTTACCGCCGGCGATGTGATCATAGTGATGATGGCTGTAGATGACGTATTTGATCGGCTTGTCGGTGACGGCCCTGATGGCGTCGATATAGGGCTTGGCCGGGCGCAGGTAGGAAATGGGATCGGTGGCAATGACGCCTTGCGAGGTCACGATGAACATCGACTGATGACCTCCATAGCGAAACACATAGACGTTGTCGGTGCCCTCGACTTTCTTGGTCGAAACCGGCGGCGCGTTCTGCGCCGTAGCCGCAGGGACCCCGGCAATCAAAGTCGCAAGGATTGCGATCGCATTCAAAATCTTCATTTGCGGCCTCCGCTGATAGTCCGGAATGGTTTTGCGAAATTCGGCGAAAACCCGGCGGGCCTCAATCTGAATCTTTCGGTTGCCGGAGGGGAATAAACGCGCATTCTCGGCGAGAGCCACGCGGTCCGGCGGGGTCATGCGCCGATGCCGATCGATTTCACGATCCTGTGTTTGTCGACGGGTTGCGTCGTCGCATGCTCTGATTATTTACCATCGTGTTGCAAAAGAGACCGAATCAATTCAGACCCACCGCGTCGCCTAGAGAGACATTGAAGAAGAAGTGATCGTCGAATGAGTCCCCATCGTAGCAACGAGAAGGTTGGAATGATCGTGGCTGCCACGGTGGCTGCAGTCTGCGCCGCCTTGATATTCGCCGATTTCAAATCGGGAAACGACTCCCAGCGTAGCGGTTTGAGCATGATAACCGCGGCGGCGATCGAGCGAGCCGGGGCGAGCGCTGTTGTCACGGGAACGCTGCGCCCAGATTATCGACCGCACGAAGCGGAAAATTCCGGACGATAAGCAACCGATCTGCCCGTTTGCCGCAGTCAGAACGGTAGCACGAGCGCTTGCGAGCCTCGCCTATCACACTATCGTCAGCCGCATCCCGTCATAGGCCGGTACTACGTTCGCCGGCAGGCTGGCGCGCAGCTCCTCGTAGTCGAGGTCGGAGTGCAGATTGGTGAGCACAGCGCGCTTCGGCTTGAAGCGGTCGATCCAGGCCAGCGCATCGTCGACGCTGAAATGGCTGGGATGGGGGGCGTAACGCAGCGCGTCGACAATCCAGAGATCGAGATTTTCGAGCGCGGGCCAGCTCTCGCGCGGGATATCGCTGAGGTCGGGCGTGTAGGCTGCGTCGCCGATCCGATAGCCCAGCGCCGGAATGTTGCCATGCTTGAGGATGAAGGCCGACAGGGTTACCGCGGCGCCCTTCCCCTCGATGGTCTGGCTGTCGCCAGCCTCGATCGCATGCTGGGTCAGAATCGGCGGATAGTCGCTGCCCGGCGGCGAGACGAAGCAATAGGAAAACCGGTGCATGATGTCTTTGGCGGTCGACTGGTTCAGATAGACCGGAATCCGCCGCCTTTGATGCAGCACCACCGAGCGGAGATCGTCGATGCCGTGGGTTTGGTCGGCATGCTCGTGGGTCAGGAATACCGCATCGATATGATCGACATGGGTATCAATCAGCTGCTCGCGCAGATCGGGCGAGGTATCGATCACGATCCGCGTCGTGCCATGGTGCGATGTGCGCTCCGCAAGTAGCGAGCAACGGCGCCGGCGGTTTTTCGGATTGTTCGGATCGCAGCGGCCCCAGCCGAGCGCGGGGCGCGGCACGCCGGCGGAGGAGCCGCAGCCGAGGATTGTCAGCGTCAGCGTCATGCCGGTCCTTTCGGCGGCGGTACTTTGGAGAACAGACGGAAGAAATTCTCCGTGGTCTGGCGGGACAGCTCGTCGAGCGTCACCCCGCGCGTCTCCGCAAGCACCTTCGCGACCTCGACCACGAAAGCCGGTTCGTTGCGTTTTCCCCTGAATTTTCCAGGCGCAAGATAGGGCGAGTCGGTCTCGACCATGATGCGATCGGCGGGAAGCTCGGCCGCGAGCGCGCGCAGGGCCTCGGACTTCTTGAACGTCAGGATGCCAGTGAACGAGATCGACAAGCCCAGCGCGATCGCTGACATCGCGAGTTCACGTCCGCCAGTATAGCAGTGCAGCACGGCGCGAAACGGTCCCTTCGCGACCTCTTCCTCGAGGATGCGGGCGCAGTCGACGTCCGCTTCGCGGGTGTGAATGACGAGCGGAAGGCCGGTGGCACGGGCGGCCGCGATATGCGCGCGAAAGCCGCGCGCCTGTGCTTCCGGCGAGCCGTTGTCGTAGAAATAATCCAGCCCCGCCTCCCCAAGCGCGACGACCTTCGGATGCCTGGTGAGTTCGACCAGTTCGTCGGCAGAAATGCCGTCTTCCTCGTCGGCGTGATGCGGGTGTGTGCCGACCGAGCAGTAGACGTTGTCATAGCGCTCGGCGATCGCCAGCAACTCGTTCAGCCGTCGCACCCGCGTCGAGATCGTGACCAGGCGGCCGATCCCGGCCTCCGCGGCGCGGCCGACGATGGCGTCAAGCTCGCCGGCGAAATCCGGAAAGTCCAGATGGCAATGGCTGTCGACGAGCATGGGCTTGATCGCTCTAGGCCGCCGACGGCTCGATGTAACGCGGGAACACCCCAATCGGCGCGGGCAGCGCCGTGCCCGGGGCAATCCGTGTCGCGCCGCCGAGTGCTGCAAAGTCGCGCGCGTCGTGCGGAATGCCAAGGCTGTCGAGCAGCCTTTCCGAAGCGGCCGGCATCGCCGGCTGGGTCAGGATCGCGATCTGCCGGACCACCTCGGCGGTCACATAGAGCACCGTTTTCTGCCGCGCCGGATCGGTCTTGGCCAGCGCCCATGGAGCTTCGCCCGCGAAATAACGGTTGGCTTCGGCAACCACGGCCCAGACCGCGTTCAGCCAGTGATGGATCTGCTGTGTCGCCATGGCCTCGCGCGCGATGCCGATCATGGCATCGGCCTGGCTCAGAATCGCATTGTCATTGTCGCTGAACGCGCCGGGCTCGGGCAATACGCCGCCGAGCTGCTTTGATATCATCGACAGCGAGCGTTGCGCGAGATTGCCAAGGTCGTTGGCGAGGTCGGCATTGATCCGCGCCACGATGGCCTCGTGATTGTAGTTGCCGTCCTGGCCGAACGGGACCTCGCGCAGGAAGAAATAGCGCATCTGGTCGACGCCGTATTGGTCGGCAAGGTTGAAGGGGTCGACGACGTTGCCGACCGATTTCGACATCTTCTCGCCCCGGTTGAACAGGAAGCCGTGCGCATAGACGCGCTTCTGCACGGGAATGCCGGCCGACATCAGGAACGCCGGCCAGTACACCGCGTGGAAGCGGATGATGTCCTTACCGATGATGTGCACGTCGGCCGGCCAATAGCGCCAGTTCGGATCGTTCTCGTCGGGAAAGCCGACGCCGGTGATGTAGTTGGTCAGTGCGTCGACCCAGACATACATCACGTGTTCGGAGTCTTCCGGAACCTTGACCCCCCAGTCGAACGTGGTGCGCGAGATCGACAGATCCCGCAGACCACCCCTAACGAAGCTGATGACCTCGTTCTTGCGCGAGTCCGGGCCGATGAAATCCGGCTGAGTTTCGTAGAGCGCGAGCAGCCTGTCCTGATAGGCCGAGAGGCGGAAGAAATAGCTCTTCTCCTCGACCCACTCGACCGGGCTGCCCTGCGGCCCGCGCCGCACATTGTCCTCGCCGAGCGTGACCTCGTCTTCGGCGTAGTAGGCCTCGTCGCGCACCGAGTACCAGCCGGAATAGCTGTCGAGATAGATGTCGCCATTTGCAGCCATGCGCCGCCAGATCTCCTGGCTCGAGCGATGATGCTGTTCCTCGGTGGTACGGATGAAGCGGTCGAACGAAACGTTGAGGCGCTCGTCCATGTCCTTGAAGCGTCCCGCGTTGCGTGTTGCGACCTCTATGGTCGGCAGCTTTTCGGCTTCTGCGGTCTGCATCATCTTCAGTCCGTGCTCGTCGGTCCCGGTCAGAAAGAACACGTCCCTGCCGTCGAGCCGTTGAAAGCGCGCCAGCGCATCGGTCGCGATCGCCTCATAGGCGTGACCGATATGCGGAACGCCGTTCGGATAGGCGATCGCCGTCGTGATGTAGAATGTGTCGTCGGGCGATGCTGCCGCGACGGGCTTTGCCGGGCTCAGGGCAGCGGCGGGCTTCGGTGCCGGCGCGAGAGCTGCCGCTGCGTCCTGGGCGGCTCTCTTGATCGCGCTCAGCGCCTCGGGCGCCAGCTTTGGTGCGGAAACAGTCTTGGTCGCTTCCGTCGTTTTCGGGGCCGTCGGTGTCTTTCTCGTGGGTTTCTTGGCTGCCTTTTTCGCCGCCTTTTTGACGGACTTTTTCGCACCCGTCCGCGCTGCCTTCTTTGCGGTTTTGCTCGTCTTCTTGGTGCCGCGCCCGGACTTCGCGCGGGTCTTCGATGCCGCGCCCTTTCTGGTCTTCTTGGCCTTGCTCTTAGCGGTGCTCTTGGGCTTGCCTTTGGGCTTGCGCTTTTTGACAGTTTTCTTGCTGGCGGTCGCCACGACGAAATCCTTGTATCAGGTCAGACAATGAAGGGATGACAATCGCCGGAGCGTTTTACCGCGTGGCTTCCGCGAGCATCCCGAACACCGAGAAAACCAGCGGTTTTCGTTCAAGATTATAGTCCTGGGTGTCGCGCGCGGCGCGGACGATCTTTTCCCACACCTCCGCCAGCCGTGCAAGCCGGGGCAGGCTCGCGTTGGCGTCGAGATCAGGGCCGCGCAGCCGTTCGGCGACCCAGCGTTCGATGCTGTCGACAAAGGCGGCCAGCGCCGCGCGGTCGCTGCCGCCAAGCGCGTCGCCCAGCGCATGAAGTTCGCGCGGATCGACCTGCGGCAGGGTCGCAAGCAGCGCCGCGGTACGCTGCTGCAGTTTGAGGGCATCGCCACCGAGAAGCGTCAGCGCGCGCGCCACGCTGCCTTCGGACGCTTGAGCCGCTTCCTTCAGCGCCGCCTCGTCGGGGTTCATTCCTGTCGCCGCGACGGCAGCTCGGATCACGTCGCCGGCATCGAGCGGTCGCAACGGCAATTTGCGACAGCGCGACTGGATCGTCGCAAGCACCCGCGCCGGCGCGTGGCTGATCAGCAGAAACAGCGATTGCTGCGGCGGCTCCTCGAGGATCTTGAGCAGCGCATTGGCCGCATTTGGATTAAGCTCATCGACGGTATCGACGATACAGACGCGCCAGCCCTCCACCGCCGCGGTCGAGCCGAAGAACGAGATCGTCTCCCGCGTCTCGTCGACCGTGATCACCGTTCGCATCACGCCCTTGTCGTTGACGGTGCGTTGCAGCGTCAGCAAGCCGCCATGGGCGCCGGAAGCGACAAGCCGCGCCACCGGATGATGCGGATCGACCCACAATGTCTCGGCGCGTTGCACGTCCGCGGCTTTTGGGTCGCGGTGCGCCAGCACAAATCGCGCGGTCCGGTAGGCCAGCGTTGCCTTGCCGATGCCTTGGGGACCGCCGATCAGCCATGCATGCGGAATGCGGCCACTGCGATAAGCTCCCAAGAGCGCCGCCTCGGCCTCGCGATGTCCGAACAGAACGCTCGTATCACGCGGCTCGCCGATCGCGATCCCCTGTTCGGCCTTTCTTGCGCTCATGCCGGGGCCGCCACGGTGGAAGCCTTGAGCAGACGGTCGCGCAGCGTGGTCAAGACCCGGGTGGCGACGGTGTCCGGATCGGCGGCGGCATCGATCAGGACGCAACGTTGCGGCTCTTCGGCCGCGATCTGCCGATACGCGTCCCGCAGCTCTTCATGGAATATCAGATCTTCCGCCTCGAATCGATCGGGCGCGCGACCGCCGCGCCGGGCCGCCGCGCGTTTCAGGCCGATCTCAACGGGTAGATCGAGGATGATGGTCAGATCCGGCTTCAATTCGCCGATGGTCACCCGCTGCATGGCGTTAAGGACCCCCGGTGAAACTTTGCCCAGCCTGCCCTGATAGGCGCGGGTCGAGTCGGAAAAGCGGTCGCACAGCACCCAAATTCCCTGATTGAGCGCCGGCTGAATGACGGTGCGGACATGATCGTCGCGGGCGGCGGCGAACAACAATGATTCGGCGTCCGGCCCAAGCAGCTTGCCCATTCCGGACAGAACGAGATGCCGCATGATCTCGGCGCCTGGCGACCCGCCGGGTTCCCGGGTGACGATGTGGCGTAATTTGGCGGCATTGAGACGCTCGGCGAGCTTCTTGATCTGGGTCGATTTGCCCGAGCCCTCCCCGCCCTCAAAGGTGATGAAGCGCCCGCGACCGGGCGTAGGTTTGACCGCTGCCTCCGTCATGGTCACAGTTTCTCTGCACCTGCGCGGAACACGCCGATCACGAGCTCGCTCACGCCGTCGATCGCCTTGCGGATGGTCGACCCCGTGCCGATCGATTCGGCGGCGAAAACCGGTGCTTCCATTGCGATGTTCGCGCCGCGCCAGACCCGGATCACACCGATCTTCTGGCCGGTTTCCACCGGCGCACGGACCGGCCCGCTATATACAACGCGCGCTAACAATTTTTCATTGCCGTTCTTCTGCACCATCACCTTGATCGGCTCGGGACTGGAGAGCTTGACCGAGCGGCTTTCGCCGCCAAAAACCTTGGCGTAGCCGAGCGTCTGCTCGGCTGCAAACAGGGCGCGCGTCTCGAAATTGCGGAACCCCCATTCGAGCATCTTCTTGGCTTCGGTCGCGCGATCGTCGGGATCCTCGAGCCCGTTGACGACGACGATCAGCCTTGTCCCGTTTTGCACGGCGGAGCCCACCATGCCGTAGCCGCCCTCCTTGGTGTAACCCGTCTTCAGGCCGTCGGCGCCTTCCAACGAATTCAACAGTGGATTGCGGTTCTGCTGCCGGATCTTGTTCCAGGTGAATTCCTTCTCGCCGAACAGCTTGTAGAACTCGGGATAGTCCAGAATGATGTGGCGCGCGAGGCTCGCGAGCTCACGCACCGTCATCTTGTTGCCGGGATCCGGTAACCCGTTGGAATTGGCAAACGTCGATTTCGCGAGCCCGAGTTCGCGTGCCCGCTTGGTCATGAAATCTGTCGCGAAGATGCGCTCGTTGCCGGCCAGGCCTTCGGCAAGTGCGATGCAGGAATCGTTGCCGCTCTGGATGATCGCGCCGTGCAGGAGATCGTCGACGGACACCTTGCTGTTGAGCGCGGCAAACATGGTCGAACCGCCCGCCGGTGCGCCGCCCCGACGCCAGGCGTTCTCGCTGATTCGGTACTCGTCCGACAGCTTGATGTCGCCCTGCTTGACGGCATGAAAGACCACTTCGGCGGTCATCAGTTTCATCATGCTGGAGGGGGCGCGCAGCTCATCGGCGTTCTTCTCGAACAGGATGCTGCCGCTGGTGGCCTCCATCAGGATTGCGGTCGGCGCGTCGCCGTCGAAGCCGCCCTCCTCCTTCTTGGCGCCCTGGACGCTCTGGTTGGCGGCGTGGAGCACGCCGGAGCAGCCGACGGCGATGGCGACAAACGCCGCCACTAGCCGGATCGATGCGCGCCCGGTCGCGCGAACGGAGGGACGAAACGGTCGTATTCCAAACACCATCGGCGAAGCCCTGAGGGCCGCGTTCTAACAGCTGCAAGTCACGCAAACAACACGGCTTTTGCGGGTAGTCGCGAGGTCGTGCGATTGCAGAGCTGCGCAAACGCCCGTATCCTTTGCGCGCCTGTCCGGTTCCAGAAAAATCCCCAAACAAGGCGGAAACGCGATTGTTCTCCTCACGCACCCTTGCCGCCAACGGCATCGACATGTTCCTGCTCGAACAGGGCGAAGGCCCGCTCGTGGTGCTCTGCCACGGCTGGCCCGAATTGTCCCATTCCTGGCGACACCAGATCAAGGCGATCGCCGAGGCCGGCTTCCACGTGGTGGCGCCGGATATGCGAGGCTTTGGCCGGACCAGCGCACCCGCCGATATCGCCGCCTACAGCATTTTCGATACGGTCGGAGATGTGGTGGCGCTGGTGGCGGCGCTCGGCGAAAAACAGGCGGTTATTATCGGCCACGACTGGGGCGCGCCGGTGGCCTGGCACGCTGCGCTGTTCCGCCCGGATATGTTCACGGCGGTCGCCGGCCTCAGCGTTCCGCCACCGTTCCGGGGCCGCAGCCGGCCACTGGAAACCTTGCGCGAGAACGGCATCAGCAATTTCTACTGGCAATATTTCCAGACGCCCGGGATCGCCGAGGCCGAGTTCGAGCGCAACCTGCCGCTGACGATGCGAACCTTGCTCGGGCGCGGCTTCTCCGATCCCGCCGCCTCGCTCTTCGTCGCGGAAGACAAGGGGTCTTGGCCGATGCGCGGCCGGATCGGCCGCTGCCGGATTGGCTGAGCGAGGCCGACCTCGGCGTTTTCATCGAGGCTTACGGCAAGTCCGGATTTCGCGGCGGGCTCAACTGGTATCGCAACATCGACCGCAACTGGGACCTGACCGCGCCGTGGCAGGACGCCCAGATCCACCAGCCGTCCTTGTTTATCGCGGGCTCAAGGGATGCCGTCATCACGGGCCTGATCGGCGCCAAGCGCGTCAACGAACTCGAGCGGGTCCTGCCGCGATTGAAGCAGAAGCTGATCATTGAAGGCGCCGGCCACTGGATTCAGCAGGAACGACCCGACGAGGTCAACGCCGCCCTGATTGCGTTCCTTAGGGAGAACAGGGCCTAGCTCGTCAAGCCCGGATCAATAGAGGCCGCGCGCGGACAGCACTTCGCTCGGTCCGTGCGGATCGATCGGTGTCCCGGACGAGGACACTCCTCTTACCTCCGGGGAATAGGCGCCGTCGGTGTCATATGACACCGCGCGCGGATTCTCGAGCACCCGCCCCCGCGACCGCGCGCGGCTTGAGGACGACATTTCCGACGTCGCGTTGATCGATGCGAGATCCGCAGAGCTGTTGCCGAGGCCATACGGCCTGCCTTCAGGCATCGGAATCTCGCCCCGGATCGGCCGGCCGGACGGAGACACCTCCGGCACGAACGGCCGGGCGGAGGCGACCCGGACCAGCGACGGTGGTGGCGCCGGCGCACCGGTCCGCAGGGTCGCGACCAACTGGGTGTCATCGGAGCCTTCGAGCGGCGCCCGCCCGACATATTCGACCCGGACCTGCGCGACACCATTTGCTTTGAATTCAAGCAGTTCGGCGGCTTTGTTGGAAACGTCGATGAGCCGGTTACCGTGATAAGGTCCGCGATCATTGACGCGGACGATCAGCGATTTGCCATTGGAGAGGTTGGTGACCCTGGCATAGCACGGCATCGGTAAGGTGGGATGCGCGGCCGTCAGCGCTCCCATGTCGAAGACCTCGCCATTGGCCGTCAAGCGTCCGTGGAAGTCATCCCCGTACCAGGACGCCAAGCCCTCCTGGCGGTAATTGACGTCTTCCTCAGGAACATAGACCCGTCCCCCGACCGTATAGGGCTTGCCGACGCGATAGGTTCCGCCGCCCTTTGGTACGGGTTCGCCGAATTCGACCACCCGGGGACTGGTGGAAACTCCGTATTTGGGGTCGACGCGGCTTGCGAACTTGTTCGACGAGGCGCAGCTGGCCACCAAAAGACAAGCGACCACGGCGGCAGCGCCCCGGCCTACCCTGATGACAGAATCTGACCGTCGAATCCCCATCGGCCCCAAATACCATTCCACCGGCTGCGTGCCTATCCGAGCTATTGCCCGCTGCGCGCCCCCGGTGTGTCCACCCCTCACGACCCCTTACGATAACGCAACCCGAACGCGGCGGAAATGGGGAGCGGCTGGGGACAAGCTGGGGTGGTGAATCAATGGTTGCAATCAGGGAACGGGGCTGACCGACCGCTCTGCTTTGTCACACCTGTTGCGCGGAAGCCTCGATCGGCTCCTATTCGGGTTTGGTCGGAGGAAATGTTTTTGACTGTGCAAGGCTGCACGCGTTTTGTGCTTGCCAGGGGCGCAAAGGATGTTTGCGATGATCGACGCGATGACAGCACTGATGGGTTTGATGGGAGCCGGGATCTTTCTGGCGCATGCATTTGAGGTGGTTCGGTCCCGGACTTGACCAGGACGAAGGAGAACTCGTCTTGCGAACAGGCCATTCCGACCTTTCCGAAAATTTTAATCAATTCGGGCAAGCATGGAGACCGAAAAGGATCTCCATGCCCGATCGTGACCTTGTTTCCAACGGCTTCCTCGCACTGACCGCAGCCGGCATCGTGCTGTTGTGCTCGAGCCTGCTCGCCTACGCGCTCACCTAAGCCGACCTTGCCGGGGTTTCGGCCCATAACCATAATATGGGTCGAAGGACGTCGCGTTGCGATTGATGCTTTTGGCAGCCATTCGCGCCTGCAAAGCCGCGCTGGTCGGCCCGATTGCGCCCGACGACACCGACACAGCGTAGTCAAAGCCGAGCTCGACAAGGCGCTGACACGGCCCGCGTAAAGCTCCGGGCGAAAATCCGCTCACCCACGAGATTATTCGGCGGCGTGAAGTTGATACTGCCTCGGCAACTTGACCTGGTCCCAGACATCCACCAAGGCCTCGGCCAGGCGCTCGATCAATCCGTCATCATGGTAGGGCGACGGCGTGATCCGCAACCGCTCCAGTCCTCGCGGCACGGTCGGATAATTGATCGGCTGGATGTAGATGCCGTGACCCGACAGCAGCAGATCGGACGCCATCTTGCACTTCTCGGGGTCGCCGACATGCACCGGGACGATGTGGGTGTCGCTCGGCATCACCGGCAGGCGCGCGGCGTGCAGCACCGATTTGAGTCGCGCGGCGCGGTCCTGATGGCGATCGCGCTCCCATTGCGAGGTCTTCAGGTGCCGGATCGCCGCGGTCGCCGCGGCACAGATCGCCGGCGGTAGCGCGGTCGTGAAGATGAAGCCTGGCGCGTAGGAGCGCACGGCGTCGACCAGATTGGCATTGGCGGCGATATAGCCGCCGAGGCAGCCAAAGGCTTTTGCCAGCGTGCCTTCGAGAATGTCGATCCGCCCCATCGCGCCGTCGCGCTCGGCAATGCCGCCGCCATGCGGCCCGTACATGCCCACCGCATGAACCTCGTCGACATAGGTCAGCGCGCCATAACGTTCGGCGAGATCGCAGATGCGATGCAGCGGCGCGACGTCGCCGTCCATCGAATACAGGCTTTCGCACAGGATCAGCTTCGGCCGGTCGGGATCGGCCGCGCGCAGCAATTGCTCGAGATGGTCGGTGTCGTTGTGGCGCCAGATCTGCTTTTCGGCACCGGCCTTGCGCACGCCCTCGATCATCGAGTTGTGATTCAGCACATCCGACAGCAACAGGCAGTTCGGCAAGAGTTTTGCGATCGTGGAGATGCCGGTCTCGTTTGAAACGTAGCCCGAGGTGAAGACCAGGGCCGCCTGCTTGCCGTGCAGCGCGGCGAGCTCGCGCTCAAGCTCGGTCAGAGGATGATTGGTGCCGGCAATGTTGCGCGTTCCGCCCGCTCCGGTGCCCATGCGCGTGGCCGCATCGACCATCGCACCTACCACCTTCGGATGCTGGGCCATGCCGAGGTAGTCGTTCGAGCACCAGATCACCACGTCGCGCGGACCGTTCGGCGAATGCCAGATCGCGTGTGGAAACCGCCCGGCCAGACGCTCCAGGTCGGCGAAAACGCGGTAGCGGCGCTCATCCCGAAGCTGGTTCAAGGCCCGGTCGAAAAAGCGGTTGTAGTCCATGATGCCTTCGTCCACCTCGGTGTCTCCCCTACAAGCACGGCCGTTGTCTTATAATAAAGTCGAGATATCTAGCATTGCCTTGATTCACGCCAGGACATCAGGTTCGCCGCCCGCCCAGAGCGCTATCCAGTTGCGCCTGCTCGATCGCTTTCAGCTGCCGCCGCTCCTCCTCACTAAGCACGGCGACTGCGGGGAGCCGACCTCCGGCCGCCTGACGCCGGACCGCGAAGCCGATCGTAAAGAAACCTGCGATCAGTACCGCCAACGGCGCAACCCACAGGATTGCGGTGTGCCAGCTCAAGCGGGGTTTCAGCAGGACGAACTCGCCATAACGCGCCACCATGTAATCGACGACCTGGCCGTCGCTGTCGCCGGCCTTGAGGCGCTCACGCACGAGGAGCCGCAAATCACGCGCCAGCGGCGCTTCGGAATCGTCGATCGACTGGTTCTGGCAGACCATGCAGCGCAGATCGTGGGAGATCGCGCGAGCGCGAGTCTCGAGTACAGGATCGCCGAGAATCTCGTCGACCTGGACGGCAAACACCGGCGCGGAGCCGAGAAGCGCCATCACCACCAACAGAAACCGAACGCTCAACGCCATCCAAAGTCCCGATCCCTGCTTCATTTCCGCGCATCCGTCCTTGTGGAGCCATGGAGCGAAAATCATTCGGCGGGTTGCGCCACGATCCGGGCCGCCGGCTTCGGCGCACCAATCCGCAACCGGCGGTCCGACAATGACAGCGCGCCGCCGAACGCCATCACCAGTGCGCCAAGCCAGATCAACAGCACCAACGGCTTGTAATACAGCCGGAGCGCGAGCGAGCCGTCGGCATTGCTGTCGCCGAGCGAAAGATAGAGCTGGCTGACGCCGCGCGTGAGCAGCGCAGCCTCCGTGGTTGACATGCCGTCGCGCGACGGAAACAACCGCTTCGACGGCTCCATCACACCGATCACCGCACCTTGCTTGCGCACCGTGAAGCGCGCGGCGGTCTCGCTGTAATTCGACCCGTTCCGGGAAATCATGCCGTCGAAACTCAGATCGTAGCCGCTGATCGACACCGTCTGCGTCGGCTTCAGCGCGATGATGCGCTCGCTGCCCCACGTCGATGCGCAGATGATTCCGGTCAGCGTGATGCCGAGCGCGAAATGCGCGAGCACCGTGCCCCAGGCCGACCGCGGCAGACCCGCGGCACGACGCCCGATGGTTGCCAGCGACAGGCTGCGCAGATCGACGCGTTCGGCGATGTCGGTGACGGCGCCGGCCATCACAAAGAGCGCGAGGCCGATCCCGAATGGCGCCAGCACGGCCTTGGTGCCCGCGAACGCGAAGACCGCAGCAAGGCCAACCATCGCCACCGCGCATGCCGCGAGCAGCCGCTGCGCGACCCCATAGAGATCGCCGCGCTTCCAGGCCAAGAGAGGTCCGAATGGGACCGCGATCAGCAACGGCACGAACAGCGGCCCGAAGGTGAGATTGAAGAACGGCCCCCCGACCGAAATCTTGTCGCCGGTGAGCATTTCCAGCACCAGCGGATAAAGCGTTCCAACGAAAACCGTGGCGCATGCCGTTGCGAGGAACAGGTTGTTGAACACCAGCGCACTTTCACGCGAGATTGGCGCAAACAGGCCGCCCTGCTTGAGCGCCGGCGCCCGCCAGGCAAACAGCGCGAGGCTGCCGCCGATGAACGCGATCAGGATGATCAGGATGAACAGGCCGCGCGACGGATCGGTCGAGAAGGTGTGGACCGATGTCAACACGCCCGAGCGCACCAGGAAGGTGCCGATCAGCGACAGCGAGAAGGTGAGGATCGCAAGCAGGATGGTCCAGACCTTCAGCGCGTTGCGCTTTTCCATCACGACCGCGGAATGCAGAAGCGCGGTGCCGGCGAGCCAGGGCATCAGCGAGGCGTTCTCGACCGGGTCCCAGAACCAGAAGCCGCCCCAGCCAAGTTCGTAATAGGCCCAATAGGACCCCCCCGCGATGCCGACCGTCAGACACATCCATGCCAACAGCGTCCACGGCCGGACCCAGCGTGCCCATGCCGGGTCGATGCGGCCCTCGATCAGCGCGGCGACCGCAAAAGAGAATGCCATGGAGAAGCCGACATAGCCGAGATAGAGCATCGGCGGATGCACCGCGAGGCCGAAATCCTGCAGGATCGGATTGAGATCGCGGCCCTCGAGCGGCACCTCGGCGAGCCGCCGAAACGGATTCGATGTGAAGAGGATGAAGAGGTAGAAGGCCGCCGCGATCCAGGACTGCACGGCAAGCACGTTAGCCTTGAGGGAGGACGGCAGATTGACGCCGAATGCCGCGACCAATGCGCCGAAAAAGGACAGGATGAGCACCCAGAGCATCATTGAGCCCTCGTGGTTGCCCCAGACGCTGGTGTATTTGTAGATCAGCGGCATCTGCGAATGCGAGTTCTCGAAGACATTGGCCACCGAGAAGTCCGACGTCACGTAACAGAATGTCAGCGCGCCGAACGCGAAAGCGACGAATGCAAATTGCGCAACCGCGGTCGAGTCGGCGAGTTTCATCAGCGCAACATCGCCCTTGCGCGCCCCGACGACGGGCGACCAAGATTGGATCAGCGCGAGCGCGAGCGCCAATACGAGCGCGTAGTGACCGAGTTCGGCGATCATGGCGATGGCTCCCGGTTCATCTTACGTTTTGCCTGACTGGCGCCGCGGTCTCCTGCCAGTGTCCCTGCTTCTTCAAGGTCTCGACAACCTCGCGCGGCATATAGTTCTCGTCGTGCTTGGCGAGCACGGTGTCGGCCTTGAACAGGCCTCCCGCCTCGACGTGCCCTTCGGTGACGACGCCCTGCCCCTCGCGGAACAGGTCCGGCACAATACCCTGATAGCTGACCGGGATGTCCTTGTTGCCGTCGGTGACCTCAAAGCGGATCTGCAGATTGTCGCCGCGCTCCAGGCTGCCCATCTTCACCATGCCGCCAAGGCGCACGCGCGTGCCCGGCGCGGTCTTGTTGGCGGCGATGTCGGTCGGCGAATTGAAGAAAACAATCGAGTCGCGCAGCGAGCCGAGCACCAGCGCAACTGCGATGGCGAGCACGCCGAGACTTGAGCCGATCAGAATGAGGCGCCGCTGCCTTCGCGTCATGAGCCTTCCAATCCCAGCTCCTTCGTCAGCTCGCCGATGCGGCGCAGATTGTCACTGTTGCCGGCAAGCGCACTGCGGGCGTTGGCGGCGGCGGCCACCGCCTTGTCGCGCTCGCCCAGCACCGAATAGGCCTTGATCAGGCGAAGCCACCCGTCGACGTCGGAGCTGTTCTCTACCATCCGCTGCGCAAGCCGAGCCACCATGCCCTCGATCATGCTGTTGCGTTCGGCCGGCGCCATCTGCGCGGCGGCGGCCATCTGGCTCGCGTCCGGTCCCGCCGGGGCGGCCGTTGTATTGGCGGATGGCGTGCCGTCGACGCCAGAGCCGTTGGGAACAGCCCCAGTCTCGAGTCGCTGCAGACCCTGATCCAGACGCTGCAGCGCGTCCGGATTGCTGGCCAGCGCGACATGCGCATCGGCGATCGCCGCTTTCACCTTGTCGGCTTTGCCCAGGACGCGATAGGAGCGCACCAGCTGGATCCAGCCCGAAACATCGGAGCCGTCGTTTTTCAGACGCGAGGCCAAGCGCTCGACCATCGCCTCGATGGCGCTGCCGCTGTGATCCGGCGGGGCAACGTCGGCCGGCGAAGTCGCGGCAACGACCTGATTGGTATTCGGCGCCGGCATCGCGCCTGCCGCCGACGGCGGCGGGCCCGCCACGCCCGGGGCAGACGCGCTGGCATCAGCCTCGGTATCGAGCCCCTGCAGACCCTGCTCCAGACGCTGCAGCGCGTCCGGATTACTGGCCAGCGCGACATGCGCATCGGCGATCGCCGCTTTCACCTTGTCCGCTTTGCCCAGGACGCGATAGGAGCGGACGAGCTGGATCCAGCCGGGGACGTCGGATCCGGTTGTCTTCAAACGCTCGGCCAGGCGCGCGACCATCGCCTCGATGGCGCCGTCACCGTGATCCGGCGGAGCGCCATCGGCCGATGGGGCTGCGGTGGCGACTGACGGACCTTTCTGGTCGACGCGCGCCAGCGCAGTCTTGACCATTGGCAACCACTCTGCACCCTCGCGCGCTCCCGATATCAGCGCGGTCCATCGCTTCACCGCTTCGTCCCGGCGGCCTTCCTGCTTGGCACTGAGACCAAGATAGTATTGGGCCATCACGTCTTCGGGGTCGGCGACGTTGGCGCGGGTGAACAACTCCTTGGCTTCCGGGGTCACGACGCCGCCGGAGGCCATAATAATGGCTTCGCCGAGGTCGCCGAGGCGCGCGGCATCCGGGCCGAAGATCTCCAGCGCATTGCGCCGCGCCGTCACTGCATCGTCGAAACGTCCGAGACGGAGATAGACCGGCGCCAGCAATTCCCAGCCGCGTCCGTTCTTGGGATTGCTCTCCAGATATTTTTCGACTTCGGCGACGGTCTGCTCGATCCCCTCCGGCAGCTGCTGTCCGCCAGCTTCGACGGTCATCGAAACGGGAACCAGATTCGGCGATCCCAGCGAGAGATAGGTAAGGCCAGCTCCCAGCGGCAGCAGCACGAGAGCGGCAGCAAGCGTTGCCCAGCGGTAGGGTCTCGCCGGAACGGGCGCCGCGACGGTGCTTCCGGCTTTGACGGCCTGCGCGGCCGCGATCAGGCGGCGTGATACTTCGACCCGCGCTGCCTCGGCCTCCACCTTGCCGATCAGGCTCGCAGCCTGGTCGCGGTCGATTTCGTCCAGCTGGTCACGATAAACCGCGACATCGCTTCCCGAGCGGACGGACTTCTGACGGCGCGCGAGCGGCCACCATACGGCGAACACTGCCGCAAGCGTCATCAATGTGAAGATCAGCCAGAGGATCATCTCGTCACTACCGGGCGCTGCTAGACCAGCCCTGTTTGCACTTGCACAACGCCTGATAGCAAGAGGGCAGCAGCCAGCATTGACTTATATCAGACATTGTCGAACGGCGCGCCGATCCAGCGGCGCGCCGTTCGGAGAAGTCAAGAGGTGTCTGGGCTACCACGCCCAGGCCACCGTCCCCCCGATCATATGAACGTTGTAGTTGGGATTGTTGCCCGCCAGCGCCTGATAGTACAGGGTCTGAGCCTGGTTCAGCGTCTGGAACATGTAGGACTGCATATAATCGTTGTTCCAATTGGTTACGCTGTTGCGTTCCCAGGCGTAACGGAGCCGGAGCGACACATTGCCGGTCAAGCCGTGACTGCGCATATATTCCGGATCGAAGGTATATTTCGCGTTCGCCTCCAGCCGCTGGAACGTGGTGGTCACATCCGGAAATTGCGGGCTCGGAATATTGTTTCCGAAATTGTTCGAAACGACCGGGCCGCTTCCATTGAGCATGACCAGAGGCGACGAGTTGGTCGACATTGCCAGCGTATAGTTGACGCCCAGATCCAACCTTTGTGGAATGGCCGCCCAATTCACGCCGAAGATGAAGGTATTCACTCTGTCGCTGATATTCGCGCTGTAGGCTTGGCACAAGTAGGTGGCGGCGGCGCCGATGGCGTTGGAATTGGTGTTGGGGCAGAGATAGGTCGCGCCGCCGTTGACGTTATTTGTTGCATACGGGAACAGATACGTACTCGACGCACGCTGGAACTCTCCGCGTTCTTCGTTCATGTACGAAAACAGGAACCTGACGTCGGGTGTCGCGACATACGCCACTTCCACGCCAGCGGCCGTCGAGCGGTCGTGAGTCAGGCCTAGCTCGTTGGCCGAAAGCTGGAACTCGTCGTCTCTCCAATTGACAGTCGGCGTGACCGTGAGGTTGCGGAGCACGTCGACGTCGACCTGGAACTTGAGCTGGGCGCGGTTGCGATCGTCCAGGTAAAATTGCCGATAGGCCGGCGAGTAGTTGGGAGCATTCGGAAATCCGAGCAACGGCGTCGTCGAGACACCAGACACGGGAGCTCCCGCGACTCCGAGGCCAGCCCTCGGCACCGGCCACTGGAAGATGCCGACATTGCCGAGATAGTCGTAGTTTCCGGCACGCCGCTCGCCATAGGACCCGCTTGCTCTCAGCGTGACCCACTTCACAGGTTTCCAATCGGCGTAAAGCTTGCCGGTGTTTTCGCCGGTAGAGCTGGCGTCGAACCGCGTAAAGTCAAAGTGCTCATAAGCATAGGCGGCGCCGAGATTCACCGAATTGAGCGGCCGCCAGGTCGCCTCCGCGCCGGCATTCTGTTTGATATAGCCGACCATGAGGGGGTTCACCGGCGAGTATTGCAGGTGACCCGTCGCTTGGGGCGATGCGGCGTCGGTGATGATCCAGTCATTGATGGTGAACTGGGGTGTCTGGTTGTCGTAGTCGTAATAGCGATAGTAGACCTTTGTCTTGAGGTCGTGAGTGATCTGGGTGGTCACGACGTTGTTGGACAATAGCGTGTTGATGGATCCGTTCAGGCTCTGCTGCGGCAGCGAGGCCAACGACGTTCCCGGAAGTCCGTTGGAGAGGGCCGCCGGATTGATCGAAAACGGCAGGAACTGCGCATTTTGCGTCATTCCGCTGTAGGACACCGTTCCCATGTAGCGGCTGTTAGCCGGCAAATCCATACCAAGGGTACCGGTTGCACCGTTCATCTGGTTATCAGGCGGTGTCGACATCATCGCCAAGGGACCAGTTGGATTCCCCTGCCCCGCACAGTTGGTCGTGCCAGCGACACAGAATGGATTCTGCACAGTGTAGTCGGCGAAGTCGTCCTTGTAGGTCGACCCATTATAGCCGACCATCGCGTTGAACTTCTGTCCCCACGCTGATGTGCCGGAGTACTCGCCGCTCACACCGAAATTCTGCGTGGTATCGGCGATCGGCTTTGCGACATCAACGCGAGAACCGGTGTTCGTCGCCGTGAACAGCACGCTGTCGACCTGGCTGCCGGTTCTGCGCATATTCGAATAGTTGGCCCGGATGTCCCAGTTGTCGGTCGGCGTGTAGCGATAATCCACGGCAGCCGTATCGCGCCGAATGCCGATATCGGTGGGAACAACATTGTTGTTGATGATGGTGTTGATGCTGGCGGCTTTAGCGGTATTCCATCTGATCGTGTTCGCAGCACTGGTACCGCCCGCCGGGGCAAAATGGTTTGCAAGTGCCGTCCCCCCCGCGCTCCCTGTCCCGGCGGCAAAGATCTGGCTGCCGATATTGGGATTGATCAGCGTCAGCGCGTTACCGTTGGTATTGAACAAGGTGCTCGCACTGGTGCTATAGACGTGGGGGGTCTGGTCCCACATGAAGTTGAAATACTGTTCGCCAGCCTTTGACAGATAGGCGTCGTAGCCCTGATCTTTGTAGCCGACGTTCGTGCCCCACGTTTCGATTTGGTAGAGGCCGTTCTTGCTGCCGGCGGCAACGTTGAAGTCACCGAATGGCCCCGGCCTCAGATCCCGGTACTCATAGAACTTCGCAAGACTGTTGCCGCCCTGGAAGATGTGACCGCCGCGCTCCGGATCGTTCAGGAAGCCGCGTCCGCCGAACTCGATGAAGCCATGGGTCCACCATGGGGTATCGACCGGAGGCAGAGCTTTCACCGGCATGTCGGCGTCAGCCGCCCAGGCGACCTGCGCCATGCCGATCAAGAGAGCGCCAGTTGCACATGTCAGAAGGACACCAGATCGCGATTTCATTTCAGCCCCCCCGTGGGCGGTTCGTTCAAGTCGACTGGCGAGATACATGTTCATCAACGCAGAGCTTATCTGTGGAGCAGCGCTCCCGACGGACTGTTGGTGCCATGAACCTGGGTGTGGCAGTTCAGACAGGCACGCCCCATGATCTGGTAGCTGTTGAACCCCGCGCTCGGAGCGTGACCAAACCCGTGGCATTCGGTGCACAGCCGAGGCATCGACACCTTCAGCATGGACTGGTTAATCGAGCCGTGCGCATCATGGCAGTTCACGCAGTTCTCGCGCACCGGCGTGTGTTCGAACAGGAACGGTCCGCGCTTCTCGGCATGGCACTTGTAGCAAGTGTCATTGATGGTCGCGGTCCGCAGCATGGCTTCATTCGCGGTGCCGTGCGGCTGATGGCAATCGGAGCAGACCATCTTGCCTTCGCGCAGCGGCATGTGGGACGAGCGGGCCATCTGCGCACGACGGTCCTTGTGACACTGGAAGCAGGTCTCGGGCTCGTACACCGTCTTGAGCTGGAACTTCTGCGACACTGACTTCATGATCGTGTGGCAATCGGTGCAGGCCACGTTGCGGACTTCGTGCGTGCTGCCGCTCCAATAGGTGCGGTCGCCCTTTTCGTGACAAGTGAGGCAGATCGCGTTGTTGTCCTGAACGCTGCGCGAGAGATCGTTAGAGCGGAAAGAAATGATGCCGCCGACACTGCGACCGCCGCCTAGCTTCACATGCTGCGAACCCGCGCCATGGCAGTTTTCGCAGGCGAACTTGCCGGGCTGGGTCTTGCCGATGCGCCCCATCAACGTCTTCGAGAACGATTCGGCATAGTTGGCGTGACAGGTGACACAGACCTTCTCACCGACAAAATGCGCCTCGACCGGGGGACCGGCGGGAGCAACCTTGGCGGGAGCAGCCACAGGCGCCTTCGGCGCTTCGGCCGGCGGCGCGGGGTTGCTGCCCAGGAACTCCTTCAGCGCATCGACCGCGTTATCGGCGTCGGCAAGTTTGAGCCGAGGCCGGTGCGAGACCGTTCCCTCGGCGCCGACCTGTCGCGCGAACTCGGCGAGTTGGGCATAGACGGTATCATCCTGCCGGGGCGCCGTGATTTTCTGACCCGACGCGGGCTTACCCGGCGCCTTCGTATCCACCGTGATGGTCTGGGCGAAACCTGCGAGTTCGGAGATCGCGTCATCGCCGCGCTGAGCCGGCGCGGGCTTTGCTCCATCGAGATCGAGCAGCGCGGCATAAACGCCCTGCCCCGATGTCGGAAAGAGCGGCTGGTCGGAGGAGATGATTCCGACCGCGAAGGCTGGCTGAACGAGCCCCAGCACCGCGCCGCCCACCAATGCCGACTTCAGCAGAGCGAGAAGCTTGGTGAGAGGCTGCGCATAATATGCTGTTGCATATCGCGCCTTCCCACCGAAGTGACGCCCGGAATCGTCCAACCTGCTCATCGAAAACGCCCCCGCGTTCAGTCGTCGGCATTAACTTCAGTTCGCGATCAAGCTGTGCTTTGCCCCCCTGCTTTAATATTGCTAAAAGGTCACACTCGACACATTTCGCCACAATTCGCCACAAAGAGACGGAATATCGTCTACTTTTTTTCCGCTTCGTCGGAAGCGTCGGCCTCCTTGGGACGCTGGTGCGGTATGCCCTTGTGGCAATCGATGCAGGTCAGGCCGTTTTTGATCGCTTCCGGAATGATTCGCCCGGCCTCGCTTTGCTTGCGAGGATCCTCGACTGGGCCGAGTGGCAATTTGCGGCACTCACGCGAGTCAGTCGACTTCATCGTGTCCCAGACATGCTGGGCAAGTTCGACCCGGTGCGCTTCGAATTTCTCACGGGTGTAGATGGTGCCGAGGATCCACGGGTAAATATTACCTTTGTGATTATCGACTTACCTTTGTGACTATCGACGGCGCCGCGCCGGTCGTGGCTGTGGAAAAATGAGCGATGCGGTTGCAGCCGCCATCGCGTCCAGTGGAGCGCCCGTCGAGGATCGGCTTGAGGGTCTTTTGTCCGCAGGTCGCCTTCGGACGCAACCCTGTTCCGTCGCGTCTCACGTCAGGCCCGGCGCGCGTCCGAGCATGGCCCTGCGTCACCCTCGGCCGGGACACTTTGCCGGAACCATCCTGACTGGACCTGCTCAGCCTACATCCTCCCGGTGACCACCGCAGGCGCCGAGGAGAACCACAACTGATACATCGTCACCAACAACATGATGCCGAAGCACATCGCCATCAGAGCGCCGGCCGCGATCTCCACGTAGACGAATGGATGGAAGATCTTGATGAGGTACCAGGAGCTCACATCGACCATGATGGCGCCGAACGGCAACGCCAGAACGGCGCATTTGAACCACACCGGCCGCACATAGGCGTGGGTGAACATCAGGCCGACCAGGAAGAAGATGAAGGTCACCCCGAATAGATGAATGTGCGATACGCGGATCAGGGTGGCGATGGCGGTGCCGGTATCTTTCTCCGTCACTTTTTTCAGATTGTCGTAGCCATTGAGATTTGGCAGATGCGGGTTACTGCCGTCGTGGCAGGTCATGCAGCGCTTCTCCAGCAGCGGGGCGACCGACTTGTCATAGGTTGAACGCGCGCTGCCTTCGGCCGCCCACGCGAGAACGACATTGCGCTCGTCGGCCGGCAGCATGGTCGCCATCGGTCCGCGCAGGGCCGATTCCAGGCGGGAGCCCTTGCCGCTGCCGGAATAGGCAACGATGAGATCTTCGGTCGAAAGCAGCAGCGGATTGCCGCCGGCACGGCCCGCATAGGTGAAGTAGATGTTGAGCATCGCAAAGAAATAGCCCGTGCCAAGGACGAGGAGCGCCGCCGTAAAAAGAACACGCTGGCTGTACGGCAGTTCCGAGAAGTGAAGAAAGTGCCGGTGCAGGGGCTGCTCATTCATGGTCGGTTCCATCGGTTATGACTTTGATCAGCTTCACTTTCCCGGCAACGGAACGAAAAGCACCGCACGCGCTCTTTGATGCGCATAATGGCTCGCGAGATTATCAAGATCGTCTTCGCTCAGACCGTCGGACATCGCGGCCATTTCGCTGCTCTTGCGCGTGCGCGCCCGATAGCCCTTGAGTGCCTTCAACAGATAATCGGCACGCTGGCCAGCCAGCATCGGAAGGCGCGGATCGGTGCTGTTGCCGTTGACGCCGTGACAACGGTCGCAACGCAGGGTCCATTCTTCGGTCGTCAGCGGCTTGCGGACATTCGGCGCCTTCGGCTCCAGCGAAGCGTAGTAGGCCGCCAGATTCGTCATCGCATTGTCGTCGAGCGACCCGACCATGGCTTTCATCGTGGCGTCGCTGCGCGATCCGCCTTTGTAGGCCTGCAGCGCAGTCACCACGTATTGGGCATCCTGTCCCGCCAGGCTCGGCGTCGCCGGACTTCCGCTGACGCCCTCATCGCCGTGACATCCGGCGCAGTTCGCCGCGGCCTCCTTGCCGGCCGCCTTGTCGCCGCTGACCCGAGTTTTCGCAGCCGTCGGCGTCTGCAGCGCATAGAACAGCGCGAGATTATCCATCGCCGGTTCGCCCACCGACGCCAGCATCGCTTTCATGGTGTCGTTGCTACGCAGGCCGGTCTTGTAAGCCTTCATCGCCTCGACCAGATATTTCGGGTCGAGGCCGACCAGGCTCGGGATGGCGGGGATCTGGGTGACACCGGCGCTGCCGTGGCAGCCGGCGCACGCTGCTGCGGCGAGTGTCTTGCCGGCTTGTACGGGGTCGAGCTTGGCCGGTCCGGTCGCGGCGGCAAGAGCGGGGGCCGGATCAAGTCCTGCGAAGTAGGCCGCCACCTTGACCAGAGCGTCGTCGCTCAGGAACTTGGTGATGTTGTTCATGACGGTGTCGCCGCGGTTGCCGGATTGATAGGCTTTCAGCTCGTTGTAGAGATAAGCCGGGCGCTGGCCGGCAAGATGGGGGATGCCCGAAGTGACGCTGACGCCGTCGACGCCGTGGCAGCTCGCGCAGTTCATTTCGGCCAAGCGCTTGCCGTCTGCGATGTCCGTCGGCGACGCATTCAGCGTCCGCAGCCCATCGCCCGGCTGGGTCGCCACGGGCTGCGCCACCGCGCCCGGACCATTGCTCGCGATCGCAGCGCCAGCGATGGCCGCGTATATCAGGAAACTTCGGGTGCTCGGCTGCATCGCTGTCTGAGCCTCTGTGAACCGGCCAAAGCCGTTACTGCCTTCCGCTCCAGCTGGCGACGGACCAGGACACTGGCCTGATCCCCCGCTTCCGATTACAAAAGCGAACCGGGCTTACTTCGTCGGCTGGCTTGCGTAATAGGACGCAATGCCCTCGATCATCGAATCGCTGTAGGGCAGGCTCATATTGTGCATCATGGAGTTTCCACGTCTGTCGTCGCGATAGGCCCGCAACGCCAGTATCAAATAGTCCTTGTCCTGCCCGTTGATGATTGGAATCGCCAGCGCCGGATTGTCCAAGCCACCGGAATGGCAACGATTGCACTTGTCGGTCGTCCCCGTCAGCAGGGCTTGCCCGTTTTCCGCCGGTTTCGAGCTTTGCGTCGCATAGAATGCAGCAATATTGGCGATATCCTGATCGCCGAGATTGGCGACCAGACGCGACATCAGCGCGTGCTTGCGTGTGGTACGATAGGCATTGATCGCGTGCGTCAAATACTGCGAATCCTGGCCTGCAAGGCTCGGCGTTGCCGAATCCGTACTTACGCCGTGCGAGCCGTGACATCCCCCGCACACGGCGGTCAGTGGCTCGCCCGCGACCGCATTGCCAGTCGGCGGCGCATTGCGCTGTGCCGGCGTCTGCGATGCAAAAAACAGCGCCGCACTCTCGATATCGAGCTTACTCAACTTGCGCAGTAGCGGAACCATAGGCGCCGATTCGCGCGCATTGGTCATGTACTCCTGGGTGGCTGCAACGAAATAATTGGGCTGTTGACCGGCCAGACTGGGCGTACCGGGCGATTGGCTGTTGCCGTCCGCGCCATGGCAATTGGTGCAGGCCCCCGCAACGGCCTTGCCATTCTCGAAGGGAGAGAAGAGCGCCATCTTCACCGGCGGGACCGGCGCCAGACTGGCATAGAACGCGGCGACCATGCGCGTATCGTCATCGCTCATGTTCGCCGCGATTGCCCGCAGGGCAGCATGAACCCGGATGCCGTCCTTATATTCCTTCAACGCCGCCATGATGTAGCGACTGCGCTGTGCGGCGAGATTTGGAATGCCGGGAGCGAAGCCCTTGCCGTCGAGGCCATGACAGCCCTTGCACTCCTTTTCGGCGACGATCTTGCCCGCGCTGATGTCCGCCGCACTTGGCTTCTCGGGCGTACTCTCGTTCGAGCAGCCGACCAGAGCCACCGACAGCAACGTGGCGAGCAGGATGTGTTTCATGGGAACTGGTCCTATCGCATCGGAACTCGTCCTATCGCATCATTGTCAGCGCGTTTCGCTACCTGCTTCACCCGGCGAACAGATGTGTGGTGAAGCCGTTGATCACCATGGCCAGCAGGATCAGGCCACAGGCCATCAGCGTGAAGCCCAGCACCTTGGACGCACGCGTGAGCGGTCGTGACGGCGCGTCAACCAGGTACTCCGACAGCCCGCCGCTCGCGACCAGACGCTTATATTCGACGAGATGTTCGTGCTTGAATTCCTCCAGCGGCATCACGCCGGTGAACATGACGATATCGAGCGGGAATTTATCGGGCCGCCAGTGATTGTTGAAGAAATGCACCGTGAACAGGAAGCCGGCGGCCAGCACCGCCTCCTCCCCATGGAAGATCGTGGCGACGTTGAACACCCAGCCGGGCAGGAAGGTGGCGGCGAGCTCCTTGAACCATAGCATGGCGCCGCTGACGCCGATGATGGTGACGCCCCAGAACGGCGCCCAGTAGTCGAACTTTTCCCAGTAGGTCCAGCGATCGAGCTGCGGCTTCGGCGCGAGCCCAAAGAACCACTTGAACATGGCGATGGCATCGTAGAGGTCAGGCAGGCTGGGGATCAGCGAATCGGGGCCAAACCAGCGGAAGGTCTTCCAGTTGCGGGCGATGCGGAGACCCACGTAGGAAAGGTGCCAGAAGAAGATCAAGACAAACGCCGACGCAAACACGCGGTGGACCACGCCGGTAACGCGGGGGCCGCCGAACAAATTGCTGACGATCGGCGCCCACGCGGTGCTGGCATAGAACAATGTCATGCCGGTAAACACGAGCATAATCACGGTGATGGCAAAGCCGAGATGGGCGATGCGCCAGATCGCAGGCCAGCGCTGATAGTACACCACCGGCTCGCCGCCATTGGCCTTCAAGGCGTCCGCGCGCACGTGCGGCCTGCTCTTGTTCTGCTGGTGGTCGCGCAATTCGCGATAATACCAAAGCGCCGAGTGGGTCCAGAAGAACAGGAAGGTCCCCCCCAGCAGCGCCAGCATGAACTTCGAGGCCACCCAGGTGTAGGGATAACGAACGAGATCATGGTCGTTCGCGTGCGGCTGGAAGGTTACGAACCCCGCCGTCGCGCCGAGATGGCAGTTCTGGCAGGTTTTGAGGCGATTGCTCGGGAACACGGTAGCAGTCGGATCATCCACGCGCTGGATCTTGTGGCTGCCATGGCAGTCGAAGCACTTGGCGGTAAACGTGAAGCCCAACGTGTTGACCTGACCATGGTAGGTGCCGACGTACGACTTGAATTCCTCGGTATGGCAGCTGCCGCAGTTCTTGGTGATCAGGAGCCTGGTCGAATCCAGCGACGTGTCCTGGATGGCGTGCGCGGTATGGCAGTCCGAGCAGATCGCCGCTTTCGGATTGCCGTTCAGCAGCGCTTCCTTGCCATGGACCGACGTCTTGTAGGCCTCGAGTTCCTTGGTGTGGCATGAGCCGCACGCGTAGGGCAGATTGAGCCGCCACCAGTTCCGGTTGGGACTACCCTTCGGATAGACGTAATGGGCATCATGGCAGTTGTAGCAGGTGGCGTTGGTGTGCGACTGATCTTCCTTGCTCGGCTGCGCGTGGATCGACTTCATGTAAGCGTCGATCATCGCCACCACGCCGCTGAGCTTGGCAATCGCCTCGGGTTTTTTGTCCTCCTGCGCCGTCTCCAGCAGATCCTGATGGCAATTGACGCAGCTGACCTTCACCACAACCTTGTCGTGTGGGAGCGTGGTGATGTTGGTGTGGCATTCGACGCACTGGCGCTTTCCGTGCACGCTGCCCAGGAAACGGTCCGTCAACACTTTCGGGGGACTGCCCGGTTCGGGTTTGAGGGCCGACTCGAATCCTTCGTGGCCATGGCAACCGAGGCAGGCTTCATTGCTGAGTGCAGGGTTGGCTTGATCGGCGGTCGCGTCTTGCGCTCTCGCGACCGATGTCCAAAGACAGCCAACGGCGACGAGAAAAAACAGGCTAACGAAAATCCTCGTCGGACACCCTATAATGAGCGTTCTGAGGCCCGAATTCCTGGATTCGGAATTCCTGGCTTCGATGTCTTCCAACGAGTTGTTCATGATGTCCCCATCCCGGCCGATCGCTCGCAAGTAGGCAGCTTCCCGGCAAGACCTGACCGGTTGGATGGATGCGGCCATGTAGCTCCGCTATGCGCAGAGCAACGGCATCAACCACGTCCCATGGTGTGTACTCAATACAAGCCTTGGAATCGGTCGGCCCACCCGCGAGCGTCATGATCAGACGAATCAACGGCCGATCCAGCCAGCGATAGCGGGATTACTCCAGGCGTCCGGCATTGGCTGGCGCAAGGGCCGGAGGGGTGTCACAAAGCACGGCGCCGCGCTCCATCGGCCGGCGGCGCCGTGAAGACCACCTATTTCAAGGTTTTCTTGTATTTCTCGCCGGCTCCGGTCAGCTGGCCACCGCCAGCTGGATTGACGTGGCAGGCGCCGCAAGGCTTGCCAGTCGCCGCGGCGTACTCCGGCTTGGCGTTTGCCGATCGAGGAGCGGCGATCGATACTGCACCGCCGACTGCCAAAGCTGCGACCGCTAGCGCCAGGATTCTCAGATTCATTGTCGTCTCCATTCTTGGATCAACTGGGGATCAACTCCAACGTGAAGCTACTCAAATCTTCACCCAAAGACACGCAAAAGAATTGACCTCGATCAATAATCTCATCTTCGCCCAGACAAAGCGGCTATGCAGACGCAGCATTATTGGTGCCGGACCCGGTGACGTCCTCGCTGGACGCCGAAAGCGAGACGCTGGCGCAGGGCGCGCTGGAAGAGTTGATGCGCCACCGGAGCACACTGGCCATCGGCTGGCCACTGTCTTGTCCCGCACCCCGCATCGGAGTCGGGGACGAATGGTCGAACAGGGTACCTGCGCAGATTTCCTCGCCCATGACGGCTGCACCGCCATCGGGCAGCCGCAGCTCCAAGACGCATGATGCAACACGCTTGACTGCGGGTCCGCGCATGCACGCAACCAGTGCATTGCGCGGCAATCGTCCGGCAGTGATTGATTCGTTCAATACCTGCTGGCGATCCAGTTGAGGATTTTCGTCGAGGACACCGTCCTCCTCGGCGGACCAGGATTCGAGGTGCCGGCAATCGCATTCCAGCCCTCCCCGATAATTTCCACGGCGAATTGCCTCGCATCGGCGGCCGCCCCGGGGATTTGACTAATCGTCGTTCGAGATCCAATTGAGGATTCGCGTTGATGCGATGGTCTTCTTCGGCTTGTGAGGATTCAGCGTCCCTGCGATCGCGCTCCAGCCCTTCGCGATGATCTCCCCGGCGAAACGCTTCGCCTCGGCCTCCGTCTTGAATTTGCGTGCCCCACGGACGCATCTGCGTTCTTCGTCCCGCTTCGGCAGGATGTTCGAGCGGTAGGACACGTACCAGATGTCCGGCTCGCTCCGGCGATTCGCGTCCGACATGTTCAACATGCCTTCAACCCCATTTTTTTTAACTCATGGAGGTTTTGCGTTCAACCGCCTTGCGCTACATCAAGAGAATCGCCAATCGCTTACAACCGTTACGAGAGGGATGAGGTTGCCGTGTGTCAAGAATTGACTTGGCTCAAAGTCGCCCGCACTTGTGGCGCTATGCTGATTTCGCGGTATCATCGTCCATGGCGCGGTATGATCATCCATACGGACGGAACTCCAGGGGAATGAGGAACATTCACATGAAGCGTCGACTGATAGTTCTGGGCGCGGCGATCTTTCTGGCGATCGGAGGAACGGTCGGCGAAGAGATCGTGAGCTCTTCGGGTCAAGCATGTGCTGCGCAGGCAAAAATGAGCTTTGCCGAAGACGTCGTGCCGATCCTGGTCGGACATTGCTACAGCTGCCACTCGGCCGGCGGACAGGGGAACCAGAAGAGCGGGCTTGATCTGACCACTTATGATGGGGTCATGAAAGGCACGAAGTCAGGCAAGATGGTGATTCCCGGCGACCCCGAAGGCAGCAACTTGATTTGGCTCCTGGATTGGCGCGGGGCACCCGAGACCCATATGCCGCTTGGCAAGAAGAAGCTGTCGACCTGCGATCGCGACACAATTCGCGCGTGGATCCGCGAAGGGGCGAAGGACAACTGACCAAGCGAGGAATTCGATTGCGACGGGCGCCAGTTTGAAAAGTTGTTGCGGCGCCTTCTGCTCGCGCACGCCGCCGCTCAGTTCGTTGACCTGCATCAACGCCTTTCGTGCGGCGCTATGATCGACTTTACCGTTGCCGAAGATATTCGGGACCGCGAGACGGTGTTTCATGGATGTTATCGAAGTCGATATTGCCATCGTCGGGGCCGGAGGCGCTGGACTGCGCGCCGCTATCGCAGCCGCCGAAGCTGACTCCTCTCTCACGCTTGCTCTGATCTCCAAGGTCTATCCGATGCGCAGTCACACGGTGGCCGCCGAGGGCGGCGCCGCCGGCGTGATCAAGGACAACGACAGCCTGGATAATCATTTCAACGATACCGTCTCAGGCGGCGATTGGCTGTGCGATCAGGATGCGGTCGAGCTCTTCGTCAACACCGCGCCGCTCGAGCTGTTGCAACTGGAGCATTGGGGCTGTCCGTGGAGCCGGGAAGCAGGCGGCAAGGTCGCGGTCCGGCCGTTCGGCGGCATGAAGATCGAGCGCACGTGGTACGCTGCCGACAAGACCGGCTTCCATATCTTGCATACGCTGTTCCAGACCTCGCTGAAGTATCCCTCGATTAGGCGCTTCGATGAATATTATTCGACCGATCTGATCGTCGAGGATGGTCGCTGCACCGGCGTGATCGCGATCGAGATGCGATCGGGCCGCATGGTTGCCTTCCGCGCCAAGGCGGTGGTCATTGCCACAGGCGGCGCCGGGCGCGTCTTTCCCTTCACCACCAACGGCGCCATCAAGACCGGCGACGGGATGGCAATGGCCTATCGGGCCGGTGTGCCGCTGAAAGACATGGAATTCATCCAGTATCACCCGACGGGGCTGCCCGGCACCGGCATTCTCATTACCGAAGGATCGCGCGGCGAAGGTGGGATCCTGGTCAACAAGGACGGCTACCGCTACTTGCAGGATTACAACCTCGGGCCGCCCGACCCCTGGCCACGCAAAAAAGCCATGGAACTTGGCCCGCGTGACCGTTTGAGCCAGGCCTTCTGGCACGAGCAGCAGAAGGGCCGCACCATCAAGACAGCGCAAGGTGATGTGGTGTATCTCGACATCCGCCAGCTCGGGGAAAAGAAAATCCGCGAGCGGCTGCCGATGGTCCGAGAGCTGGCGCAAGCCTATGTCGGCGTCGACCCCGTGCATGCAATGATCCCGGTGCGGCCGGTGGTGCACTATACGATGGGCGGCATCCACACCGACATCGACACCGCTACGTCCCTGCCCGGCCTGTTCGCCGCCGGTGAATGTGCCTGCGTATCCATCAATGGCGCCAACCGCCTCGGCTCCAATTCGCTGGCCGAAATCGTCGTCTTCGGCGCCCGCGCCGGACGCGAGGCGACCGCTTTTGCCAAGGCCAACCCGAAGTCTGGCGCCGGCGGCAAGGCAGGTGCGGCGGCGCAAGAGCGCCTGCGCGAACTGTTCGGGCGAGAGGGCGGCAACGATACTGTTTCCGGCCTGCGCAAGGCCATGAACGACGCCATGGAAACCGGTGCCGGCATCTACCGCAGCGAAGACACCCTGCAAAAGACCTGCAGCATTCTCGCCGACCTTCGCGCCCGATATCGCAAGGTGCAGTTGCAAGACCGCAGCAATGTCTTCAACACCGACCTGATCCAGACCTTCGAGCTCGGTTGCATGCTCGATGTCGCCTCGGCGATGGCACACTCCGCACTGCAGCGCAAGGAGTCGCGTGGTTCGCACCAGCGCCTCGAATATCCCGGGCGCGACGATGTCAACTATCTCAAGCACAGCCTGGCAAGCTATCGCGGTGACGAGCCGCCATCGATCGACTACTGCGACGTCGTGATCACCAAATCGCAGCCGGCCGAGCGGGTGTACGGGGGAGCTGCGACATGAGCGAGACCATCGCGCTTGAGGTCCTGCGCTACAATCCCGAAACCGACAACGAACCGAGTTTCCAGAGCTACACCGTGCCCTACAAGGACGAGTGGGTGGTGCTCGATGCGCTCAATCACATCAAGGACAATCTCGACGCCACGCTGTCTTACCGCTGGTCCTGTCATATGGCGGTATGCGGCAGTTGCGGCATGACAATCAACAACGAGCCGAAATTGTCCTGCCACACCTTCCTGCGCGACTACCGCGGCGGCGTGATCCGGGTCGAGCCGCTGGACCACTTCCCGATCGAGCGCGACCTGGTGATCGTGATGGACAGCTTCATGGACAAACTGTCGAGCGTGAAGCCGTACCTGATCCCGAAGGAAGACAAGCCGCTGAGCACGGGTGAGTATCTGCAATCGCCGGGCGAACTGCAGGCGTTCCACCAGTACACGCAGTGCATCAACTGCATGTTGTGCTATGCCGCCTGCCCGCAGGTTGGTCTGAACGAGGATTTCGTCGGTCCGGCGGCGCTGGCGCTGGCGCACCGCTACAATCTCGATTCCCGGGACGCCGGCAGGAACGCGCGCGCCGAAATTGTCGCCAGCAACGAGGGCATCTGGGAATGCACTTTCGTCGGCGCCTGCTCGCAGGTTTGCCCCAAAAACGTCGATCCCGCCGCCGCGATCCAGCAGACCAAGATTTCGGCATCGGTCGACTGGCTCAAGGATCTGCTGACGCCGAGAGCACACCGATGAGCCCCCGCCCCTACGTGCGCAAGATCCAACGCAGCTGGTGGCTTCACCATCCCCGCTACGTCGTCTACATGATCCGCGAGCTGACCTGCCTGTTCGTCGGCCTCTATTGCGCAATGTTGGTGGTCGGGCTGGTCCGGCTTGCGCAAGGCCAGGCGGCGTGGGACGCCTTCCTCGCGGCGCTCTGCAGTCCCCTCGTCGTGATCCTTCAACTGGTATGCCTCGTCTTCGCCATCTATCACAGCGTGACCTGGTTCGCACTTACGCCGAAGGCAATGCCGCTGATGATCAAGGACGAACCCGTGCCGGGCTCCGTGATTGTCGGCGCCCACTACGTCGGCTGGGCAGCCGTGTCGATCGTCGTGCTGATTGCAGCGGGGATGTGAGCCATGGCCAGATCGAACAAGCCCCTGTTGTGGCTACCCTTTGCCGGCGGCGGGCTGGTAGCGGCGCTGCTGACGCCGGTTCTGATCCTGATCACCGGCGTGCTGCTCCCGTTGGGCTTCGTGCATTTGAGCTTCGAGACGATTGCGGCGTTTGCCCACCATCCGATCGGAAAGCTCATCGTGTTCGGCGCGGTGGCGCTCCCGCTTTGGCATGCCGCGCATCGTCTGCGCATGACCGCCCACGATCTCGGGCTCGGCGGCGGCATCGCCGTCAAGTCGGCGTGTTATGGCACGGCCGGACTGCTGATCCTCGCCGCCGCCGGCGCGTTGATCAAGCTCTGACTGGCCGAGCAGTCTTGCCTTGCACGGCCAGTGGCGGCGCCACGCGATCGGTTCAGCGTGTGATGACAATTTTCTGATAGAGCCCGCCGAAAAACGACTGCTTGCGCCACTTGCCTCGCGCGGCCGCGGGCAACCAGCGGGCGATATCGTGACGCCACAAATCCAGTGCGAACGGCTCGAGCGCCGCCAGCAAGGGCCGCCACAAATACCGCAGCGGATGCCACCAATGCGGCAATGCGTAATCCACGATAACGATCTTGCCTCCCGGCCGGACCACGCGGAAGACTTCGCTCAGCGTTCGTTCGCGATGGCGGCTTGGTTGCTCGTGCAAGAGGAAAAACAGGAGTGCCCGATCATAGCTGCCCTCCGCGATTTCAAGATCGGCAGAGTCCATCGTCAGCAATCGCGCCGGCGCGCCGCATGGAAGCTTGCTGCGCAGGTTTTCGAGCTGCACCGGCAGGACATCGACAATATCGAGTCTTCCCTCGCCGGCCGGCACCCGGCTGATCAGCTGGTCGGTCAGATCACCGTACGCGCACGCCACCTGTAATGTCGTGCCGGCAAGGACATCCCCCAATTCTGCCATGGCCGCATCGCGCAGCCGCGCATAATTGCCCCACAAAATGAGGTTTACCAGCCACTGGCGTTCAAAGAACCATACCGCCCTGGGATGCACATAAGCCCACCAATAGTGCGCAATGAGATAGTGCGGCACCTTGATGTTGCGCTCGGATCGAGATTCGCCAATTCTGGGGCCGGTGAGCGATAACGCCTCTTCGAGGACATTTGTGAACGTCAGGCGGCTCGTCGAGTTTACTTGGGTCAAATGCCCCTCCAGGGATTCAGAACAGCAAGACAACGCTGAGCAAATACTGGCAGACAATCGATGGCTCTGTTTGACGCGCGTCAAGGACGCCGGATCGTTTGACGGCAGACGCCAGCTTTGCTTGATCCACCTAAATGTCACACAGAGCGCCACCTCTAGACTGGCGTCAACCGACATAATTGTTTATTGTGGCGCAGGAAGAAACCGAACCTGATCGAAGGGGGATTGATCATGTCGCGTCGAACCATTGTTTTGCTGGCTGCATCCGCGATCGTCGGCATCGCGTCCATCGCGACTGCGTCAACCGACGCCCTCGCCGCCAAGAAAGTGGTCCATCACCGTGCGCCCGTTGCTGTACCCGCCGCCGCAGTCGCCGCGGCGCCGGTCGCCGTGATCGACAACAACTACGGTCCGATCGCCGACGGCATCCCGAAATGTATCGACTCCGTCATCTTCTACCCTGCCCCGCCCTGCTACTAGGGTCCTGACTCTCAAAATGCCCATTTATGACTTATGCTGCCTCGACCTTATCGAGGGCGGCACGGGCGAGGTTGATTTTTTTGGATTGCGGCGCCATGGCCGCTCTTTGCGGCGTACGCGGTGGTAAGATTGCCGCCCTCCGCTGGAGCGTCATCGGCCACGGCAACGGACAGCCAGCCGTGGTCGCCGGCACGGAGCAGACGGATGCCGGCGCTGGTGCGTGGCGCGGGCGGGGGAACTGCTGAGGCTCGCTGTCTGAGGTGAGGATCGTGGGCATGTGGTGAGCCTCGCTTGACGGGGTCGCCGTTGCAGCCCCGAGGCTTGACCTACACGGTGTCCTTGTTCCCGAAGGAATGGCGCTTACCCGTCGCGGGCTGCGGCACAGCCATACGAGCCACTTGCTCAGCCATCTGACGCCCGGCATGCAGGAAGGCACCGCGGCTGCGGTTGACGGAGTGCCGCGTGCCGCCATAAACAAGCGGACCGAAGGCGTTGGGCAGCAAAGTGGTGGCAGAGTCTCGATATGTTCTCTGTGCCCCTTCTAAAACCTGTGCAACTCCGTGGTCTGGAAGGGTGGCCGAGTGGTTTAAGGCACCGGTCTTGAAAACCGGCGTGCCCGCAAGGGTACCGTGGGTTCGAATCCCACCCCTTCCGCCAGTTTTCAAATGGTCCAGCTTCGTAGGGCGGGTTCACTTTAACCCGCCGCGCCTGAGCGAGATCGCGGGTTACCGTGAACTCGCCCTACACCGGCTCGGGCACGCTCCCGACTAAAATATCGAAAACAACCCCATGCAAAGTAGCCTGGCGGTCGCCGGCATGTGCGATCTCGCGAAAACACTTTGACACGTCGGGCAAATCAGCGGCACCATTCCATCATCGCGCAATTTGTAAAGCCGCCGACGGCGATCAGTTGCGCCTTGCGCGCGCTTCCCGGACGATGGACGCATCTGCCTCAGCAACAATGCGGCAGAACGTGCGCTGCGAGGCATCGCACTCGGAAGAAAGTCGTGGCTGTTCGCGGGATCAGATCGCGGCGGCGAACGTGCTGCCATCATGCTGACGTTGATTGAGACGGCCAAGCTCAACGACGTCGACCCGCAAGCCTGGCTCGCCGACGTGCTGGCGCGCATCGCCGATCACAAGATCAACGATCTCGCCGCGCTGCTGCCGTGGAATTGGCAACACCCCACCCGGATCGAACGCATCGCCTGACAAGGCCGGCGCATCTCACCGGCACTCATCTCCACAGCCCGACAAAAACCCTCGATGCGGTGCAGGTCCCGCCATCGAACTCGCCAGCCCTTCGCCCCGATGATTCGCGCCCCGAACGCAACCGAGCGCCCCGCGGTCCACAACGGATGCTTACAGACCTTTTGGTCCGGGAGCTTTGCTTTTTGGCGGCGAGATTCGACTCGCCCGACTCGCAGTCGATGCGCGGCGATTCATGATCGCGCATCGCTGCGCGCATTAGGACTCTCGCGACCGTCGGCCTGAGGGCGAAATAGTCGAGCAAACATGTCGGAGCCGGTACTCGCAATGCCGACTCTGAAATGTTGCGATGAGTTCTCGGCAAGCGAGGAGCGTTGACGATGATGGTCTCTACGAATGACAAACCCAACGCGTTCGATCGCCTGCTTCATCGCGAATGCCGCTGTACTATCATATAGGACCCTAGCGACAGAGACACTGCTTGCCACGACCACGTGACTCTCGTCACAGCCTCCGCGCGATCGCCGCGACATCCTGCACACACGGTTGCGGAATCATCCGCACCAGCAACAGGAGAAACGAGGATGTCACTTGCTGTGAACGCCGACTTTGCGAACCACGAGCTTTCGATTGAAGAACTCGAAGCGATTGCTGCAGGCTGGCCGAGCTGGGTCCATGACGTCGTGCACTTTGTCAAGAACGAAGCATCGGCGGCCCTGCACTGGGCGGAGAGTCCGCAGGGAAAGTCCACGCTGGCTACTGTGGGGGGCGCCGTGGCCAATTGGGCCCTTCACGAAATCTTTTGAAGGCCGCGGGCTGATCCGCACCATCAAACGAGGAGAACTGAGGATGACACTTCCTGCGAACGACGACTTTGCGAACCGCGCGCTTTCGATTGAAGAACTCGAAGCGATTGCGGCAGGCTGGCCGAGCTGGGTTCACGACGTCGTGCACTTTGTCAAGAACGAAGCATCGGCGGTCGCGCACTGGATCGAGGGACCAGGCTTGAAGATTCTGGAAAAAATTCTTACGCCCGGCCCCGGGCCCCATACCCCCCCGCATCTGCCTTTCTGAACACCGACCGGACTTCATTTCCGAGGCGAAACTCCTGGGTCTCCCGATCCAGGAGTTTTGTTTTTGGCGGCGGATCAATCTCGGTCTTCGCCAACTCGCGACGTTGCTCGCTTCCGCGCAGGCGTCGCTTCACGATGCGCTGGTCGATGCCGCTCGATCATTCAAGACTCCGGCGACAAAATTACGGCCTGTCACGCGCCCGTGACGCCAGTCACAGCAACCGATGAATGCAGGCGACATCTTGCCCGCGGTCGCGGCACGATCCCGCACCTTCAACAGGAGAAATGAGAATGACAGTTGCTGCCAACGATGACTTCGCGAAGCATGAGCTTGCCACGAGCGAACTCGATGCGGTTTCCGCGGGCCTGGTCCTTACCCACGGCCCCAATCCGCCGATGGGCGGAGCCGGCGGGTGCCACTCGCACCAGCCGCCCCACATGGAGCCCCCACGCTACTATCCGGGCGGCGTCCCGAACTCGCCGGGCCTGCGCGGCTTTCACTGAACACAACACACACTGCTGATACATGACACTGCTCCCGGACCTTCGGTCCGGGAGTTTTGCTTTCCGGCGGCGGGAGTTCGCTTCGATGAAGAAAGTCACGCTGCTCAGCCGAAGATTGTGACGCGGACTCGGGCGACAAAGACATCGCCCGTCGCGACCGAGCCTCTGTTCCGCGCATCTTGATGCGCGATCATCAAGACTCTCCAGCGACAGACACACTGCTTGGCGCGACCACGTGACCTCAGTCACGGTGACCAGTGGATACATGCGGCATCTTAGTCCGCAGTTGCGGGGATGATCCCGTAGCATCAACAGGAGAAACAAGATGACACTTCCCACGAACGACGATTTTGCGAATTGCGAGCTTTCCGCTGAAGAACTCGAGGCGATTGCGGCAGGCAACTGGTTCACCAGCGCCGTGCACTGGGTTGGGCACGAGCTGAATTCGATCGCTACCAACCGGGTGGTGGCGGGTCTTGCGTTGGGCGTCGTCCTCGTTGGAGCGTTTGTCGCTGGGGGCGGCGGCGGGACGAGCACGAGGAATCAGCAGTTTTGAAGTCATTCTTCACCAACAAGGCGACGGCGAATGTCGGGGGAGGCTTCGTGGCCGTTGCGGAGCTTGCCACCCTGGTCCTGGCGTGAAGACTGCCTGTCCAAGGCGCGACCGAGCGGACTGCTTTCGACGACGATACTCCCGGACCTCGCGGTCCGGGAGTTTTCGCATTTACGGCGCGCGTCATCGGGCGAATTGATTTCTCATGACGCAGGCACCCATGCTGCTTCGATAATATCGGGAGATCCTAAGGCCTCCGGCGACAGAAGCACCGCATAACGCGACAACGTGACGTCAGTCACAACAACGAGCGGATGTGCGCGACATTCTGCCCAAGGATGCGGGATGATCTCGCACCATCAACACAGGAGAAACAGAATGACACTTCCGATGAGCGACGATTTTGCGAACCGCGAACTTTCCATTGAAGAACTCGAGGCGATTGCTGCGGGCGGCTGGTTCAGCAGCGTCGTGCACGGGGTCGAGCACGTAGGAAGCGCCGTCTGGAGCGCGGTGACCAGTCCTGTTGGCAACGCCGTGTCGACTACGCTGCTAATTCTTGCGGGTGCTATTCTGGCGGGCCGAGACCCTATACTCAGAAATATGAAAATGAATCAAAATTGAGATGACACCACGACACAACTCCCGGACCTTGCGGCCCGGGAGTTTTGCTTTTTGCGGTGGGCTTGGTCTCGCCAAACAAGTCGATGCGAGATGAATCATGGTCGCGCGATCGGGCCGAAGCGACAAAGGCACGGCTTGTCGCGACCACGTGACATCGGTCACAGCAACCAATGGATGCACGCGACATCGTGCCCGCGGTTGCGGGGCTGATCTCGCAGCATCAACACAGGAGAAACAGGATGACACTTCCTACGAACGACGACTTTGCGCATTGCGAGCTTTCCATTGAAGAGCTCGAGGCGATTGCTGCCGGAGGCTTCTGGTCCACCCTGAAGAAGGTGGGACACGTGGCTGATAGTATTGTCGGCGACATCGCCAAGACTTTTTACGTTGCTACCGTGGTTTACGCTGGCGTCATCGTGGCCGGCGCCATCTTCGGCGGCGGCGGCCAAAGACCCACTACCTATCAGAATTGACCGTAAGCCGACCCAAAGGAACTCCGAACCCGGCGGGCGTGTGTGGCTTCTGGTGAACTTAGCGCGAACTGCAGCTAGATCGCACAGCTCCTGGGCCTTCCGGTCTGGGAGTTTTGCTTTTTTGCGGCGAGATTCGTCTCGCCAAACAAGTCGATGCGAGATCAATCATGGGCGCGCGATCGGGCCCGAAGCGACAAACGCACGGCTTGTCGCGACCGCGTGACATCGGTCACAGCAACCGATGGATGCACACGACATCGTGCCCGCAGTTGCGGGATGATCTCGTAACATCAACACAGGAGAAAAAGGATGACACTTCCTACGAACGACGACTTCGCGAACTGCGAGCTTTCCATTGAAGAGCTCGAAGCGATTGCTGCCGGAGGCTTCTGGTCCACCCTGAGACACATTGGCGAAGACGTCTTCAAGACTGCTTTCGTTGCTGGCACGGTTTACGCTGGTGTCATCCTGGGCGGCATCATCTTCGGCGGCCAACGCAACTCTGTTAATTGACAGCACGCTCAAAGGAAATCCGAACCCGACGGGCGTGGGTGGCTTCTGGTGAAGTCAGAGCGAACTGCATTGATCGCACAGCTCCTGGACCTTCCGGTCCGGGAGTTTTGCTTTTCGACGGCGGGCTTCGTCTCGCCGAAGACGCAGTCGAAGTGCGCCGATGATTTATGATCGCGTATCGGGACCGAAGCGACGGACGCACGGACTGTTGCGACCACGTGACATGAGTCACTGCGACCAATCGATACGCACGACATCGTGTCCGCGGTTGCGGGGATGATCTCGTAACATCAGCAAAGGAGAAACAGGATGACACTTCCTACGAACAACGACTTCGCGAACTGCGAGCTTTCCATTGAAGAGCTCGAGGCGATTGCTGCCGGAGGCTTCTGGTCTACCCTGAAACACGTGGTTTCCACTGTTGCCCACGACGTCTTCATTGGTTCTGTCGTCGCGGTCGCCGCCGCTGGCGTCACTCTCGGCATCGGCAACGCCTTCTACACCCCAAAGCGCCCGCCGCTGCAATAGATTGACCGTAAGCCGACCCAAAGGAACTCCGAACCCTGCGGGCGTGTGCGGCCTCGGCGAAGTCAGAGCGAACTGCAGATAGATCGCACAGCTCCTGGACCTTCCGGTCCGGGAGTTTTGCGTGTTTGCGGTGGGCTTCGCCTCGCCAAACAAGTCGATGCGAGATGAATCATGGTCGCGCAATCGGGACTGAAGCGACAGACGCACGGACTGTTGCGACCCCGTGACATTCGTCACAGCAACCAATGGATGCACACGCCATCGTGCCCCCGGTTGCGGGGATGATCTCGCAACATCAACAGAGGAGTAACAGGATGACACTTCCTGCGAACGACGACTTTTCGAATTGCGAGCTTTCCGTTGAAGAACTGGAGGCGATTGCGGCAGGCTGGCCGCACTGGCTGAAAACCGTTGTCCACGACGTCGGCAAAGTAGCGGAATACGCTGCCGTTGGTGTGGGATACGGCGTCATTGCTGTTGGCACGGCCGCGATTGTTACCGGCCTTCTGATCGGCGTCGGCGCCGTCTCCCCCTCCCAACGTATGGCCGCCTATTGATGCGGTCACCAGCTTTGTCGCGCGTCACCCGGCACTCCTGGACCTTCGGGTCCAGGATGAGCGCCACATGTTGCCCGCGGTTGCGGAATGATCCGTGCCGTCAAACAAGGAGAAACGAGGATGACACTTCCTACTGACAACAACTTTTCGACTCGCGAGATTTCCGTCGATGAACTCGACGCGATTGCTGCGGGCTCAATCTGGAGCTCGATCACGACCGAACTCACGGCGATCGCGAGCAGCGTACACGTGATCTATGCCTCCAAGGATCACCCCCCGCTCCCGAGCGGCCCCTACCATCCAGGCGGCCCGTATCGGGTGTAGCCCGCCAAACCCATGTCGAAGCCCGCACCCGCAATGCTGCCGGCTCTGAACACTTGCAACGAGTTGTCTTAACAAACGAGGAGAATTGAGAATGACACTTCCTGCGGACGACGATCTCGCGAAGCTCGAGCTTTCCATTGACGAACTCGAGGCGATTGCCGGGGGGATCCAAATGAACAGCACTCTCTCCCAGATCCTGGCTGCCTTCCACTACCATCCGCCGCATGTGCCGCAGCCTTGGATGGGAGGCTTGCCGGGCCGGGGTGGGGCGAACGGCAACTACTTTTGAAAACCAGCGTACCGCAAAAAACTCCCGGATCTCGCGGTCCGGGAGTTTTCTCATTTGCGCGAGTCATCCGGCGAAGTGCCGCTGGCAAATCCGCGCTCATGCTCCACCGATGATGCTGCTCGTCATCAGGACCCCAGCGACAGAAGCAGTGCTTAACGCGACCACGTGACGTCGGTCACGGCAACCAGCGGATGCGTGCGACATCTTGCCGGCGGTTGCGGGGCTGATCCCGTAGCATCAACACAGGAGAAGCAAGATGGCACTTCCTACGAACGACGACTTTGCGAATTGCGAGCTTTCCACTGAAGAACTCGACGCGATTGCTGCGGGCGGCTGGTTCAGCAGCGTCGTGCATTTTGTTGAGCACGAAGCATCGGTGGCTTACCACTACGCAGCGCCGGTCGTGAAGTGGATCGTCGACCATTGGCAGCCAACGCCGCCGGTGTACAACGGGCGTGCGAAATAACCGAGCAAACGGTTCGGAGCCGGCATGCAACGGCGGCTCGGAACTGTTGCGATGCGTTTTCTCAGCAAACCAAGAGGATTGACGATGACACTTCCTGCGAATGACAAAGGTTACCGCGAGCTTTCGATTGAGGCTCTCGACGCGATCGCGGCAGGCCGGGGCTTTCCCCTGCCGGAGCCGCATTTGCCGCCGCACTTTCCGCCGCCGGCGCCGTCGCCGATATGGGCGGGCGGCTCGGTGGGCCTGGTTGTCTCCTTCAAACTCTTTTGACGGCTGACTGGACTGTATCTCCATCTCGAAACTCCCGGGCCTCGCGGTCCGGGAGTTTTTTGCAGATCCGGCGAATCGATCCAGCGAACCGATTTCTTCTGGCCCGCGCAAACGTCTTACCGGTGGGTTGGTTCGGGGAGCCGCTAGCCAAGCCCGGCCGGTTCAGGGGAGAAACGCTGTAAGAGCGGATCAAATGCAGTCAGAGCGGACGCGCGTCGTGTCGGCTCTGACACCCTGCAACGACGCGATCTGAAATCCCGTTTTCGTGCGAGATCTACTGCCCCGGTTGCAGCAACTGCCGCTTCGCGAACTCCGCAAACGGGCCGGGCCGGGCGACAAGTTCCTCGTAGGTTCCCATTTGCACGATCTTGCCCGCCCTCAGCATGACGATCCGGTGCGCATTACGGATCGTGCTCAGCCGATGCGCGATCACCACCCGTGTAATGGCGAGCCGATCGAGGGAGGTGGAAACGGTCGCCTGGGTATGATTGTCGAGCGCGCTCGTCGCCTCGTCGAACAGAAGGATGCGCGGCATACGGGCGATGGCCCGGGCAATCATGACGCGCTGACGCTGTCCGCCGGACAACGTGTTGACGCCTTCGGACACCATTGTGTGCATGCCCATCGGCATCTGCTGGATATCGGCATCGAGCGCCGCCAGCCGCGCAGCTTGCCAAGCCGTCTCGATCGGCAATTCGATGCCGCCGCAGATGTTCTCGTACAGGCTACCGGTCGCAAGTTTGGTGTCCTGCAGCACGACGCCGAGCTGGCGGCGCACCGCGCTGGTGTCGAGCGTGTTGAGCGCCTTGCCGTCGTAAAATACGGCGCCCGACTCCGGCAGCTCGAAGCCGAGCATCAACCGCAACAGCGATGACTTGCCGCTGCCCGACGGCCCGACAATGGCCACATACTCGCCCGGCGCAATCTTCAAGGTGATGTCGTCGAGCACCGGCGCGCCGCCCTGCGCATAGCGAAAGGTGACTCCGGAAAGCTCGACTTCTCCCGACAATTCTCCCGGCGGCCGCAGATCGTCCGATATCTCGGCCGTCGCCGACAACAGCGGCTTCAGCCGGGTCAGGTGCGGAAGGGCGACCAGGGATTCGCTGACGCTCGATGCCCAGGCCCCGATCGAGCCCATGGTCTGGCCGAACGCCGTATTGAAGCCGAGAAAGGCGCCGAGATCGAGCAGCAGCCGGCTATCGGTGTAGGCGGCAACGGCATAGACAACCAGGGTCGCAATCGTGGGATAGGTCGTCTCGAAGACGCCGAGCGCGTTGGATACCCGCTGGGAGGCGACGAAATAGCCTTTCTGGACCGCGAATTGCCTGGACCACAGCGCCAGCGCGCGGCCGGTCGCGTTGGCCACGCGAAGCTTGCCGACGCCGGCGATCAGCTGCAGCACCAGGCCGCCGATCTTTCCCTGCAGGTTGAAATGCCGGTTCTCATAGTAGATGCGCAGCGCGCTCGTGCCCATGATCGCGGCGGCCCTCACCAGCGTCAGCAACAAGGCGATCGTGCCGAGCCTGAGGTCGTAATAGAACATCAGGCCGACGCTGAAGATGCAAAACAACCACGCCGTGAAGCCACGCAGCGTGCGTCCCGTGAGAATCCTTCGGACCGCGTCGATGCCCATGGAACGATCGACCAGGTCGCCCGTGGTGTAGTTGCGGAACAAGCCCGCGGGCAGTCTGAGCAGCCGATCGATCATCGCCGCCTGCAGCTTGAAGTCGATGAGGCCCTCGAGCCTCAACATCACCACGCCCTGCATGGCCTGCAGGCTCGCAATCGAACCTGCCGTCACGACGAGCGCGAGCGCGCAAACAATCAGCTGATCGATTTCGGTCCGGGGTATCACCGAATTGACGAGGAAATTGGTGATCAGCGGCGGGACCAGCGATAACAGGCCGATCGCAACCACCAGGAATGCGGTGCGGACCAGGCTGCCGCTGAGGCCCACCAACGAAACCGCAAGCAGATTGAGATAACCAAGCGGCCGCGACGGCAAGGCCGGATAGAAGGCGGCCGCTTCCGGCGCCAGCTCTGCCGCGAGCGAACGCGTGACCGGCAGCCGTGCTCCCCGCCGGGGATCGATCATCGTGTAACGGCCGCGATCACGGACCAGCGCCACCGGATCGCGTTCCTGTCCGCGAAAGGCCACCAGCGGTCCGACATCGAGTTTCCACCACGCGTCGCGCAACTGAACGCGGCGAACCCGCAGACGCGCCGCGCGGGCAATTTCGAGAATATCGCGGAAGCCATGCCCCGAGGCCGATCGATTTGACGCGGCGATGGAAATTCCAAGCGTAGCCCCGACGATGCGGCAGCAGGACAGCAACGGATCGGCGTGGTGCAATTCTCCTTCCGCAAGCACGGATTTCCCGACCACGGTCTCGGCGAGGCGCTCGAGAGAATCCAGCGTCTGCGACTGCGTCAGCTCGGTCCGTTGCGACAGGCGTTGCCGGTCCCAAGCGGCCGCCTGCGCCAGACCCATCGCGATGATCGAGACGATCGCGAGATGGATCCTGTCGATCGCCGGCCGGACAACCGCTGCCTCGGGCCAGCTCGCGTCCGCAAGCACCTTGCATCCGCCTTCGTCTGCCTCGAGCCAGAGCCCCGCGACAAGCGGGATCGGCTGGTCGCCCGGGGCGAAGGCCGGGTCCAGCCCTAAGAGCTTGGCCTTGCCGGCCGCGACACGCGTCCAGGCAATATTGCGCATCGGACCGCGACACCGATGTCCCGCCTGCATCTCGCTGGTCTCACCGGCTGCCAGTTCAGGCATCGTGCCGGCTAGGCCCGGTGGGATCACCAGCTGGGCCAGATGGGTGATCCAGCGCGCCAGAAGATCATTCGATGCAACGCTGGTGGCCGGCAGACCGACCAGCTCCGCGCCCGGCCCTCCCACGGCGACGATCTGCAGCTGGCCGCCACTGCTCGCACAGGCCGTGTTCAGATCGAGAATGATTTCATCCGCTTCGACCCGGAACAGATGACGGCGGCGTTTGTCGCCGGCAACGGCAAAAATGTCGACATGCCCCGCCTTGACCGCCAGCACCTGTTCGCGCTCATCAAGCAATCTGGGATGACGCGGGTCGAGCGACATCCGCTCGGACGGACCACCCAAGGCGCTGTCGTTCGGGGGGGCGTCGCTGGTCAGACCGTCACTCATTCGGTCATCACGAGCTTCGCGTAAGGGCCTTGATTGGCCAGCAGATCTTCGTGCGTCCCCCGCTCGATGATCCGCCCGCGTTCCAGCATGATGATTTCATCGCAATCGCGGATCGTGCTCAGGCGATGCGCGATAATGATACAGGTGCATCCCCGCCGCCGCAGATTGTCGTCGATCGCCTTTTCGGTAATCGGATCAAGCGCGGCGGTCGCCTCGTCCAGAACCAGAATCGAGGGATTGCCGACCAGGGCGCGCGCAATCTCGATGCGCTGCCGTTGTCCTCCGCTGAAATTCGTGCCGCCCTCGTTCACGTGGCAGTCGTAGTTTCCCGGTCTCGTCGCGATGTCCTGATGGACAAGTGCATCGTTGGCTGCAGCAATCAGCTCTCTCTCTGCGATCGTGGAATCCCAGAGCGTGAGATTGTCCCGCGCGCTTCCCTCGAAGAGAAAGATGTCCTGATCGACATAGGAGACGGAGTTTGCGAAGACTTGCGGAGGAATGTCCGCCAGCTTCCGTCCATCGAGCAGGATTTCACCGGACCAGGGCCGGTAAAGACCACAAATCAACTTGCCGAGCGTCGACTTTCCGCTTCCGGAGGCGCCGACCAGCGCCACCCGCGAGCCCGGAGAAATGGCAAGGGAGAGATCGGCCAACAGCGGCGGCTCCAGTGCCGAATACCCAAAATTGAGCTGCCGCAACTCGATGCTGCCGGCAAGCTTCGGGGGCATTTCGGCTGCCGCCGCGTCGGTGCCCAGCCGGGACTCGAGCGGATATTTGTAGACATCCTCAAGCCGCTCGAGAGTCCCCTTGATGGTCTGCAGGCTGCCGAAATAGTTCACGAGATTGGCAAAGGGCTCGGAAAAACTCGCTGCCAGCGATTGAAATGCCACCAGGCTGCCGAGCGTGAGCGACCCCTGCACGACCCGCCAGCCTCCGAGGCCCAGGATCGCGGCGACCGTCAGACCCTGCAGCAACGTCGGAATCATCTCGAGAATGACGGAGGATGCGCCAAGTTGCTGTTCCGCGTTCAAGGTCTTGGCCTGCAGGCCGGACCACCGGCCGAATGCGTCGTCCTCCAACCCGCTTGCCTTGACGGTCTCGATCGTTCTCACGACGCCGACGGTCACGCTCAGCAACTTGCCTTGCTCGAGCGACAGGCGGTAGCTGAGTTCCTGACGACGCCGGGCCACGACGCGCAGCAGCACAACATTGACCATGGAGATGAGCACGCAGAGTACGGCAAGCGGGACGTCGTAGACGGCCATCGCGCCGGCAAACAACAATACCGACATCAGGCTCAGCGCATTCGATGCGATGCCGCCCGAAAGCAGGCTGGCAACCATCTCGTTGGCCGCTACCCGGCTCGCGATGTCGCCGGCATGACGTTGCGTGAAGAATTCGAGCGGCAGCGCCAGCACCCGCCAGAGAAACCGGCTGGTCGTGACGACCGCTAACTTGGTCTGCAATCTCATCAGCAGCGACTGACGTACAATCGTCAGCCCCGCCCGCAAGGCTGCGGTCAGTGCCATGCCGATGAGAAGCGGCGCCAGCCAGCTCCGCGTGTGGCGGATCAGGATGTCATCGACAAATATCTTGGAGAAGCCCGCGGCAACGACATTGGGCACGACCAGCGCCACGCTGACCAGGATCAGCAGCGCCACGGCGATCTTCGAATTGCGCAGTTCGCGCAGCAGCAGACGTGTACCGTGCGGCCTGCTGCCCCGTTTCCTGAAGGCTTCGCCTGGTTCGAAAGCGAGGACGACGCCGGTGAACGCCTTGTCGACTTCGTCGATGCCGACCCTGCGGCGGCCGGTGCCCGGATCGTTGATATAGGCGCCCTTGCCGTCGATCGCCTCCAGCACCACGAAATGATTGAAATTCCAGTGCAGGATGCAAGGCATCGGCATCTTTTGCAGCGCCGAGGGCTCGACGCTATAGCCCTTCGCGGCAAGCCCATAGCGCTGCGCGGCCTTGACGACATTGCTTGCCTTGCTGCCGTCGCGCGAGACGCCGCAGGCGATGCGAAGCTCCTCCAGCGGGATCCAGGCGCCGTAATGGGCAAGCACGATCGCCAGCGAGGCGGCGCCGCATTCGACCGCCTCCATCTGAAAGATGACGGGAGTACGCTTGACCCGTCGTGCCCAGAACGGGCGACGCCGGCCAGCGCTGCGGCTCCCTTCTGCGCCCGAACGACTAGCCATCAATCCCCGTGAGGTGCCTGATAAGCGGTATGATCAGATCGAGCGGACGCTGATGCCGGGTCGTGATCTCCGCGCGAGCCAGGGTTCCGCTCGACAGATGCACGGCTGGCCCGTTGCCGACCGCCCAGTGATAGCCTGTCGGGGTCGACGCATCCTGTTCGAGGATCACTTTGGCTGCGTACGGCGCGCCGTCATGGGTGAAGCGCGACACCAAAGTCTCATTGTGCAGCACAGCCGAGATGCCCTGCGGGGTCATCGGGAAATCGGAGACCGTTTCGACAGTGCCGAGCATCATGCCGAATTCTTCACGCTTGACCGTGCTGGGTTCGAGATGCACCTGCATTCCCGGCTTGATCCTCTTGCCCTGTTCGGCGGGGATAAAGATCACGGCCTCGAGCTTGTCGCCTTCGCTCTCGATGCCGACGACCGGCGTACCGACGGCAAGCACCGAGCCGGCTGAAATCTTCACTTCCAGCACCCGGCCCTCGATGGGGCTGATGACCTGGGTGTTCTGACTGAGCATTTCCGCCGTCGCCTTCTCCTGGCGGCGGGCCTCGTTGAGTGAAAATTCCGACTGACGTAGCTCGCGATCCCGCTGGGTCTCGAGATCGGTTTTTTCCGCCCTCAGCTTCAGGATCTGGTTATACGAATCGTCCTTTCGCTGTTGCGCGGAGGTGAGCTCGGTGCGCCGGTCATCAAAATTGCGCCGGGTCGTGTATCCCTTGGCAAGCAGATCCTCGAGATTCTTGACGTCCACCGCAAGATATTCAATGCGTTGTGTCGTTGCCTTGATGACTTGGTTCAGCGCGTCTTCCAGCTTCGCATAATTCTGACTCTTCAAAGCAAGCTCTTTTTCGACCCTTGTTTCCAGGACCGCATACTCCCGCTCGCGCTCGTGAAGAACGGCGACCGCCTCGCTGTGCTTTTGTTCGATGTCGGTTTGAACGATCTGCGCAATCGGCTGTCCGGAAACGACGTGATCTCCGACCGCGACGGCAACCGATGCGAGCTGTCCCGCTGCCGCCGATACGGCGTCGACGACCTTGTCGCCGTTACTGATCAGGATCCCGTCGCCGGTAACGCGAGTGGGTATCCGCCCTACAACACCCCAGATGATCGCAGCTGCGAGCACAAGGCAAATCACAACCGTCAAAATCCAGTCAGACGGCTTGGTGATAACGACCAGGTGATCAAATTGCTCGGGCGACGCGGCACGATCCAAGGCCGCGGCACGAAATGTCCGTTGCGGTGCGCCCGTCACCCTCTTACTCTCCCATTGTCCAGGCCTGCTTTGGAGAACGGCATGTGTCGAAGTCGGCAGTTAGTAAAGCATATTGTACAACAGCGGTAGTCTGAGAATAAATCCACCGTTCGATGGAAACGAAAGATCGTCCCTTCGATGTACGAGGTTTTCAGCAAGACCAGGTTTTCCTTGTTCGAGCTGGCGCAACAAAGCCTGCTGAAGATAGGCTTGGTGGCAGCCCTGCTCCTGCCGACCGCCTCGAATGGTGGCGTCCTGGCTGAAAGCGACCTGCACAACGTGGAGAGCCTGAGGCCACTCTTTGCGAACTTGATGAACGATCTTGCCGAGACTGCAAGGCGTTCCGATGTGGCCGCCGGCGACGTCAATTGTATCAACTCGACCATTCAGGAGCTCCTTCAAATCTCCGACGAGCTCGCAAGCTATGAATATCTGATTGCAATGGATAAGGATATCAGCGGCTTTAGCGAGAAGAACCCGATGCGCGATCTCGTCAAGTTCGCGGCTGACAAGAGTAGCGCGATCCTGACGAGCGAACGGAAACGGCTGGTCCAACTATCCGACCGGTGTGTTCACTTCACCGTGGCGGCAGGCAAGACCCAGCAAGCGCTTCAGGTCATCGACACCACCACGGGTATATTGGTGGCGATCCGGGACCATCTCTAGGCGCCCCCTACAGCTTCGGTCTCCTGTTCCACACGAAGCGACGATCGCATCGTCTTATCTGGCAAGACTAGGCGCGCGATCGACCACTCGCCGTGATGTGAATCACACGGCCTGCCGGCGCACTTATCTTGACTTTAACCGAACGCTGCACGGCATCGGGAGGAACCAGGCTATTTGTTGATGAGGCGAAGCAACCCTGAGCACGCTTGTAGCCGCAAATGCAGTAGCCCTCGCTCGTCGAAAACCATCCTTTCCGCCTTTCGTTCGGCACCTAGCATGCCACCTCCTGCCCAATTGTGGCCGCATCGCGCATCGATGCCGTGGTGTGGTGAGGGTGGCAAGAAACCACGGTCCGAGGTCCGCAGGCGGAACCGTGGGTTTGGAACCCATCAACGAGTAAAATATGAGGAACATCAACAGGGTTGACAGGACACCCCTTGCGCCAATCCATCCAGTGTCCAGCCCGGAGACATGGGCAACGGGTCATAGCAAAGACATGAGCCGCGTTGCCCGGGTGCTGGCGACCCTGGACTGGTTTGGCCGCTTTAATCACCCAGGGATCGATGGGCCAATCGGTGGAAAGCGGTCCCAACCCGTCCCTTGCGCTGGGATAAGCGCGTTGCTTGGGGCATAAGACCGCGCCAGCCTTAACCTCGGATTTGTCATGACCCCCTCGCGCGACATCCACACCCTGCTCGCCATCATGGCGAGCTTACGTACGCCGGGCAGCGGCTGCCCATGGGACCTCGAGCAGAGCTTTGCGACGATCGCGCCGTACACCATCGAGGAGGCCCACGAGGTCGCGGACGCGATTGCGCGCGACGACCTCCACGATCTCTGCGATGAACTTGGCGATCTCCTGCTGCAGGTCGTGTTTCACGCCCGCATGGCCGAAGAGCAAGGCGCATTCGCGTTCGGCGACGTCGTCGAAGCCATCACGCGCAAGATGATCCGCAGGCACCCGCATGTGTTTGCCGACAAGGACGGAAGCCTGACACCGTCGGAGGTCAAGGGCGCCTGGGACCGCATCAAGGCCGAGGAAAAGGCCGAACGCGGCGCGCGACGAGGAGCCGAGCAGACTCCGCACGATTCGCTGCTGGCGGCGGTCAAAGCGGGCCAGCCGGCACTGGCGCGCGCGCTTGGATTGCAGCGCCAGGCTTCGACGGTCGGCTTCGACTGGAACGACCCGCACGCCGTGCTTGCGAAAATCCGCGAAGAGGCCGACGAGATCGAAGCGGCGCTCGATCGCAACGACGCCGGGGAACTCGCGGCGGAAACCGGCGATCTCCTGTTCGCGGTGGTGAATTTGGCCCGGCATGTCGGCGCCGATCCGGACATGGCGTTGCGCGGTGCCAACGCCAAGTTCGAGCGCCGCTTCGCCTTTATCGAACGCGCCCTTGCAGCGCAGGGCCGTTCGCTGCCGGGCGCTACGCTCGACGAGATGGATGAGCTGTGGAACGAGGCGAAACGCGACGAGCCCAAATAGGCCTGGGCTCGCGTTTTCGATGCGGTCCCTGCCTCTCGCGGGCGGTCATGGAATTTTCAAACCGGATGCGGCACGGCGTCGAAGCGGCTGACGACGATGTCGCGCTTGGTTTCGTCGACCCGCACGGTCATGTCGAACCGGCCGTCGTGAAGCTCCTTGTTCAGCACTTCGGCATTGCGATGCAGCCAGCTGATGCCGGCACCGTCGGAGGCGTCGATCGATAGATCCAGCGTCGTGCGTGTCGCGGCTAGCCGCTCCTCGATCGCGTTCAGGAGTTCCTCGATCCCCTCGCCGGTCTCGGCAGAGACCAGCAGGCAGGGGCGTTCCGGCGGACGTCGTGCAGCTATATTGCGCAAGTTTTCGCGGTGTTCTGCGTCGAAGCGATCGATCTTGTTCCAGATCTCGATGATACGGTCACCGACATCAGGGTCGATGCCGAGCTGGCGCAGAACGGTATCGACGTCACCGCTTTGAGCCTCGGCGTCTTCGTGCGAGACGTCGCGGACGTGGAGAATGAGGTCGGCCTCGAGCACCTCCTCGAGCGTCGCGCGAAACGCCGCCACCAGTTGCGTCGGCAGATTGGAGATGAAGCCGACAGTGTCTGACAGCATCGCCTTGCCGCCATGCGGGAGCTCAAGCGCGCGCAAGGTCGGGTCGAGCGTTGCAAACAGCATATCTGCGGCCTGAACGTCGGCGCGGGTCAGGCGATTGAATAGTGTCGACTTGCCGGCGTTGGTGTAGCCGACCAGCGCCACCACCCGATACGGCACCCGCTGGCGACCGGCGCGATGCAGCCGCCGCGTCGCCTGCACCTTCTTGAGCTCGTTTTCGAGTCGCGCAATGCGGTCGCCGATCAGTCGTCGGTCGGCCTCGATCTGGGTTTCGCCGGGGCCTCCCATGAATCCGAAGCCCCCGCGCTGGCGTTCGAGATGGGTCCAGGATCGCACCAGACGGCTGCGCTGATAGTTGAGGTGCGCCAGCTCGACCTGCAGCGCGCCTTCCCTGGTCTTGGCGCGGCGGCCGAAGATTTCCAGGATCAGCCCGGTGCGGTCGAGCACCTTGGTATTCCAGGCTTTCTCGAGATTGCGCTGCTGAATCGGCGAGAGCGCGCAATCCATCACCACCAGCTCGATTCCATGGCCGGCGATCACGCCCAGAATCTCTTCAACCTTGCCCTTGCCAAGGTAGGTCGCCGGCCGGATCTGACCGATCGGCGCGATCAACGCATTCACGACCGTCAGGTCGATCGCCCGCGCCAGTCCGACGGCTTCATCGAGCCGCGCCTCCGCATCGCGCGAGCCATGCACCTCCGTTTGCGCCTCCGCATCAGAGCGGCGCATTCGCAAGTACGGACCGATGACAATCACCCGCCCGGTTTCTGTTTCGCCTGCCGACCGCGGACGGTCAGCGTCCCCTTCGCGGTTCCGGGGTTCCAATCAGGTCACTCTCAAGCCGGAGCATCCTCGCCGCCCTCGAACAACTGAATCGGAGCTCCAGGCATGATTGTCGAGATCGCATGCTTGTAGACGAGCTGCGAGTGGCCGTCCCGCCGCAACAACAGACAGAAGTTGTCGAACCAGGTGACTATTCCCTGCAGCTTCACTCCATTGACCAGAAAGATCGTCAGTGGCGTTTTGGTTTTTCGTACGTGGTTGAGGAAGGTGTCCTGTAAATTCTGAGCGCGGTCTGCCGCCATTGTTGTTGTCCCGCCGTATTGTGTTTGTTTTTATTTCCCGGTTGCGGCTCTCTTCGAAGCTTTCCCAGGTTGCCGGCTTCCCATGAGATCCCCCTCCGGGGGCGCGGCGGTATAATTAGAAGACAGGCGCGGATATTAGGCAAGCTGCTTGACGCGGCAGAGTCGCCGAACTGACGCGTTTTCTCCGTAAAAGCACGGGAAAAAGCGCAGTTTTCCCAAGCAAATGTATGAAGGGCGGCGGTAACCGGTTGCGGTCAGCCGACGCCTAGCGCTTTGAGCTTGCGATGCAGTGCCGAACGCTCCATGCCGACGAACTCCGCGGTCCGCGAAATGTTGCCGGAGAAACGGCTGATCTGGGCGATCAGATAGTCGCGCTCGAAGACCTCCCGCGCCTCGCGCAGCGGCAGGCCCATGATGTGCTCGCCGTTGTTGCTGGTCGGCATGGCCGGCACCATCGAGCCCACGTCCTGCGGCAGCATGTCAGCGGTGATGATGACTTCCGGACCGCCGCCGGCAAGAATCATCACGCGCTCGACGTTGTTGCGCAACTGCCGGACGTTCCCAGGCCAGACATGCGATTGCAGCACCGCCATCGCATCCTGACCGATCTGGCGTCTCGGCAGGCCGGTCGCGGCCGAGATCTGATCCATGAAATAGTCGATCAGTTCGGGAATGTCCTCACGGCGCTCGGAGAGCGGCGGCACCCTGATCGGCACCACCGATAGCCGGTGAAAGAGATCTTCGCGAAACCGACCCGCAGCGATCTCCTCTTCCAGATTGCGCGCGGTCGAGGAAACAATGCGGACGTCGACATTGACCTTGGTCGTCCCACCCATCCGCTGGAAGGTCTGGTCGACCAGCACCCGCAGAATCTTGTTCTGGGTCTCGCGCGGCATGTCGGCGATTTCGTCGATGAACAACGTGCCGCCATGCGCCTCCTCCAGCGCACCGGTCTTGCGCTGGTGCTCGCCGTTCGACTGTTCTACCCCGAACAGTTCGACCTCCATCCGTTCCGGCGTGATTGCCGCGGCATTGATGACGACAAAGGGGCCCTCGGAACGACTTGATGCGGCGTGCAGCGTGCGCGCAGCCAGCTCCTTTCCCGATCCGGGGGGGCCGACGATCAGGATACGGCTGTTGGCCTTCGAGGCCCGCTCGATGGTCTGGCGCAACTGGTTCATGCATGGCGACCGGCCGGTCATCACGCTTGCGGCCGGCGCCATTTGCTTCAATTCGCGCACTTCGCGTTTCAGTCGCGACGTCTCGAGCGCCCGCGTCGCCACCAGGATCAGTCGGTCCGACTTGAACGGCTTTTCGATGAAGTCGTAGGCTCCACGCTTGATCGCCGCGACCGCGGTTTCAATGTTGCCGTGGCCCGAGATCATGACGACCGGCAGATCGGGATGGTCGCGCTTGATGTGTTCGAGCAATTGCAACCCGTCGAGCTTGGATCCCTGCAGCCAGATGTCGAGAAATACCAGGTGCGGACGGCGGGTGGCAATTTCCGTCAAGGCCGAATCGCTGTCGCGCGCCGTTCGGGTCGTAAACCCCTCGTCATCGAGGATCCCAGCCACCAGTTCCCGAATATCGGCTTCATCATCAACGATCAGAATATCGCTTGCCATGTGTCGTGCCTGTCTCGTCAGCCGCCTGTCGCGGATTCTTTTTTCGTTTGAATGTTAGTCGTTGACCACGCGATCGCCCGTGTCGCCACCATGATCAGGCGATCGGACTTGAACGGCTTTTCGAGGAAGTCGTAGGCGCCACGTTTGATGGCGGCGACCGCGGTTTCAATGTTGCCGTGTCCGGAAATCATCACGGTGGGCAGATCGGGGTGATCCCGCTTGATCTCTTCCAGGAGTTCGAGCCCGTCGAGCTTGGACCCCTGCAGCCAGATGTCGAGAAACACCAGTTGCGGACGGCGGGTGGCAATTTCCGTCAACGCCGAATCGCTGTCACCGGCGGTCCGGGTGGTGAATCCCTCGTCGTCGAGGATCCCCGCGACCAGTTCACGAATATCGGGTTCATCGTCGACGATCAGAATATCGCTTGCCATGGGTCGTGCCTGTCTCGTCAGCCGCCTGTTGCGGATTCTTTTTTCGGTTCAATGTTGGTCGTCGCAGCCGGCTCGCTGGTTCCCGAATCCGGCGTATTCGTCGCGGTCGTCTCCCGTTTGATCGCTTCCGCCACTTCCTTCGCACCGGCCTGTGCGGCGTGGCCGGAAATTGCGAAACGCAGGCGCATCCAGGCTCCGCGCTGACCGGATCGGAAATCCGAGGCATCCTTCAGTTCGATGCGGCCGCCGTGATCCTCGAGGACCCGGCCGACGATCGCCAGACCAAGGCCGGTCCCCTTTTCCCGCGTTGTGACGTAGGGTTCGAGCAGACGCGCGCGGGCAACCTTGGGCAAGCCGATACCATTGTCGATGACGTCGATGACAATGTCGTCGTTGTCGCGCGCGGCGATGACATCAATACGACCCTTCCCGAGCTGCTCGGTCGGGACGGCCTCGATCGCCTCGGTCGCGTTTTTTATGATGTTAGTCAGGGCTTGCGAGATCAGCCGGCGGTCGAACTGGGCCCGCAGCGGATCTTCCTTGATATCGGCTTCGATATCGACTTCGGGATGGGCAACTTTCATCAGGAAAACGGCCTGCCGCACGGTGTCTGCAACATCCTCGCCTTCCATCACGGGTTTCGGCATCCGCGCAAAGCGCGAGAATTCGTCAACCATCCGCCGGATGTCGTCGACCTGCCGGACGATGGTATCGGTACATTGTTCGAAGACGGCCTTGTCCTCGGTGATGACTCGGCCGAATTTGCGGCGAATACGCTCGGCCGAGAGTTGGATCGGCGTCAGCGGATTCTTGATCTCGTGCGCGATCCGGCGGGCCACATCGCCCCATGCCGACGTCCGTTGCGCGGAAACCAGCTCGGTGATGTCGTCAAGCGTAATGATGTAGCTGTCGCGCGACGGGTTGGTCTGCTCGGCGGTGACGCGCACCGACAGATTGCGCTCCTGGCCATCGCGCAGAATCGTGATCTGCCCCTGCACCAGCCGCTGCGTCCCCTCTCGCGCGGTTTTCATCATTTCGTCGAGTTCGGGCAAGACGTCGGACAGCGGGTGGTCAAGGGTTTCCGTTTCGGCGTGACCGATCAGCTTCTCGGCGGAGCGGTTGAGAATGCCGACGCTGCCGGAGCCGTCGACCCCGATGATCCCTGCGCTTGCCGACGACAGCACCGCCTCGATGAAGCGCCGTCGGCCGTCGATGAGCTCGCTCGCATTGACCAGTTCGTCGCGCTGGGTGCGCAACTCCTGCGTCATCTTGTTGAAGACCTCGCCGAGCTGGGCGAGATCGCCCCCGGAGCCGTGGACAGGCACCTGGACATGGAGATCGCCGGTCGAGACGCTGCTGGCGGCGCTCATCAGCTGCCGAATCGGGGCGACCAGCCCGTTGGCGAAATTGAGCCCCGTCAGCACCGACGCCATCAGGATGGTCAACGCGATCACGGCGAACATCAGCGCGAAGTTCACCTGGATTCCGAGCCGGCGCGATTCGATCGCCGCATATTCGGCGGCGCTGGCCTCGGTCTCCTTGACCTGGTCGACCACGCGTGGATCGAGCTGGCGGGCGACATAGAGATAGGTTTGGTCGAACTCTCGCAGCCGGATGACCGCCGCGACGTAGTTTTGCTCCGGCAAGATAGCGATTTCAGGTTTGTCGACATCGACATTGCTAAGGACGTCCGCCGGCGGCGGCGCAAAGATCAGCTGGATGCCGGTATCCGCCTTTGCCAGAATCTGCCGGTCCCTGTCGAACAGCATCGCGCTCTGCAGGTTGCGCGAGGCCGCGTAAGAGGTCAGCAATTCCTGAAAGGATTTGGGATCCAGTTCGTACAGGCGGCGGGCGGTCGCGGGGGCGCTGGAGATATCGCTGGCCATCCCCAGGATGTCGCCCTGGATCAGCTCCGCGTGCTCCTGCATGTAGGCGCGCGCAATGGTGACCGAGTTCTGGATCGCCTCGCGGGTCGGCCCCGAAAACAGCCGGTCGAGGCCACGATCGAGGGTGACGTTGGCCGCGACCGCCACCAGGACCGCCGGCAGCACCGTGATGATCGAGAACAAGCCGACAATCTGGATGTGCAGTCCCGCTGCGGCCCGGCCCCGGCGTCTCGCCTGCATCACGAGCCAGACTTCGTGCACGATGATGCCGATGAGGAGCAGGATCGTCGCCGCATTGAGCAGCAGGAACGACCTGACCACCTGCGGCGTCGGCTCGATCCGGGTCAGCCCGGTCAGCACCACGAAGGTCAGGACGGCCGAAAGCAGCGCGATGACGACGGCAAACGGCGCTAGCCATTTCCGCAGGGGCCATCCCTTGGATTCTGCGAGCGACGGGTCGAATGGTGCGGCGGCCGAGGTTTCTGCGCTGGTCATTCCGGCAATGCGATATGATGAAAGTTAATCCGCCATGCGCGGACTGATGCATTCATATCACATTGTTGCCGAATTGCGACAATTCCGCGGCGAGTTATTCGTGCGGCGGTTGTGGAATGCTCTTCACCGTTGCGAGAGGTCCGGGGATGCTAAGCCCCGCTACGGTAGACCTGAATATCCAGATCCCGGATTTTCTTGCGCAATGTGTTGCGGTTGAGCCCGAGCAAGTCAGCAGCGCGGATCTGGTTGCCGCGCGTTGCAGCCAGCGCCGCCGTGAGCAGCGGAACCTCGATCTCCTTCAGAATCCGGTGATAAAGGCCCGGCGGCGGCATTCCGTTGGGGAAACCGGAAAAGTGCGAGGCCAGATAGGCCTCAACCGCGCCGCCGAGATTGTCGACGCCGTGCGACACACCGCCACCCGTGCTGACCGCAGGAGGGGCAAGTTCCCCATCGATGACGGAGGCGGTGATAACATCCTGTGGATAAAGCGCCGCGAGACGGCGTGCCAGATTTTCGAGTTCCCGAACATTGCCGGGCCAGCGGTGTTGTTTCAGCCGCTCCAGCGCCGCGGTGTCGAGCTTCTTCGGCGGCAGGCCGTCCTTTTCGGCGAGCGCGAAGAAATGCCGGATCAGATCCGGCAAATCCTCGATCCGCTCGCGCAGCGGCGGCAGCCGCAGCGGCACCACGTTGAGGCGGAAGAACAAATCCTCCCGGAACAGCCCCTGCTGGATCAGAATGCGCAGATCCTTGTTGCTCGCGGCCACGATTCGCACGTCGGTCTTGATCGGGGTTCGTCCGCCGACGGTGGTGTATTCGCCCTGCTGCAGCACCCGCAAGAGGCGGGTCTGGGCCTCCATCGGCATGTCGCCGATTTCGTCGAGAAAGAGCGTGCCGCCCTCGGCCTGCTCGAAGCGGCCCGATGCGCGCGTATTGGCGCCGGTGAACGCCCCGCGCTCGTGACCGAACAGTTCTGATTCGATGAGGTCGCGCGGGATCGCGGCCATGTTGACGGCGACGAAGGGACCGTTGCGTCGCTTGCCGTAGTCGTGCAGCGCGCGGGCCACGAGCTCCTTGCCGGTTCCGGATTCGCCGGAAATCATGACGGTGAGATCGGTCTGCATCAGCCGCGCCAACACGCGGTAGATCTCCTGCATCGCCGGTGAGCGGCCGACCAGCGGAATGGTGTCGAACTCCGAATCATCGGGAGGCGTTGCCACCCGCTCCTTCGGCTCGGCCAGCGCGCGGCCGACGATCGCGATCAGTTCCTTCAGATCGAAAGGCTTGGGCAGATATTCATAGGCGCCGCGTTCGGAGGCGCGGATCGCGGTCATGAAGGTGTTCTGCGCGCTCATGACGATGACGGGGAGGTTCGGCCGCATCTTCTTGATCCGCGGCAGCAGGTCGAATGCATTCTCGTCCGGCATCACGACATCGGTGATGACGAGATCGCCCTCGCCCTGGCTGACCCAGCGCCACAGCGTGGCTGCGTTTCCGGTCAGTCGAACCTCGTATCCCGCGCGCGACAGCGCCTGATTCAAGACGGTCCGGATCGCCGTGTCGTCGTCGGCGACAAGAATGCTACCTACAGGCATTGTTGTTCCTCATCGTGTGTGCTGTGAGGCATGCAACGGCGTTCCGGCAACGTCATCGCGATTGCTGTGATCTAAGTTCTTTCCGCTGTTGTACATCGGCAGCAGCACGCGGAAGGTGGTCTTGCGGGGCTGCGACTCGCATTCGATGATGCCGCCGTGGTCGCCCACGATCTTGGCGACCAAAGCGAGCCCGAGCCCGCTTCCGGTCGGCTTGGTGGTGACGAAGGGATCGAACAGGTTCGGAAGCAGGTCTTCGGGAACGCCCGGCCCGTTGTCCTTGACGCAGAATTCGAGCGGCAGCGACACGCGTGTTTTCTTGCCGGGCACCGACAGGCGGACGCCGGGGCGGAATGCCGTGGTGAGCTGGATCTCGGCGTCGCTGCCGAGATCGACCACGGCTTCCGCGGCGTTCTTGACCAGATTCAGGAACACCTGGATGAGCTGATCCTGGTTGGCCAGCACCGGCGGCAACGAGGGATCGTAGTCCTCGACGAAGCGTACGTTGCGGGCAAAGCCGGACTGCGCAAGGCGCTTGACGTGATCGAACACCGAATGGATGTTGACCGGACCGCGCGCCACCGGGCGATCGTCGCCGAACACCTCCATGCGGTCCACCAGGGTGACGATGCGATCGGCCTCGTCGCAGATCAGTCGCGTCAGCATGCGGTCTTCCGGTGAAGCGGCCTGTTCCAGGAGCTGCGCTGCGCCGCGGATGCCGGACAATGGATTCTTGATTTCATGCGCAAGCATCGCGGCAAGCGCGATGACCGAACGCGCGGCGCTGCGATGCGTCAGCTGGCGGTCCATCTTGTCGGCGATGGTGCGCTCCTGCAGCATCACCACGATATGGCCGGGCCGCTCGGTCACGGGTGCGACGTGCAGGTCGACCTGGCGATCGCCGCCCATCCGCGGCGTGCCCAGATCGACCTTGTACTCGTTGACCGGCGACCCGATTGATCGCACCTGATCGATCAGCGCGAGCAGCGGGCTGCCGAACGGCACCAATTCCTTCAGCAACTGGCGTTGCAGGAATTGAGTGGAGATATCGAAAAAAGATTCGGCCGCCATGTTGGCGTCGACGATCTTGCCGTCGGGGCCGATCAGGAGCACCGGATTGGGCAAGGCGTTGAGGATGGCGTCGCTGTGGTCGGATACCAAAGACCTGCGATGTTCTGCAGCTGAAGTCATGCGGCAGCCCTCCAAGCGAAGTCGTCGAACGCCTGCACGAGCGCGTCGTGAACCTGCTTCGGATCCTCCGAAGTCAATATCTTCTGCCGCCAGGCCGTGAGCTTAGGCGCCGGTGTGCGGGCGAGTCGCGCCGCAATCTCCAGCGTCCATCCCAGATGTTTGCGCGCATGACGCAGGCCGACGCGCAATCCGTAATGGCTGCATACCTCGTCGTACAGTGAGCGGGCATAGGTGAGTTGCTGAGCAAGCGTTGGCGCGGCTTCAGGCCCGCCGCCGTCCAGGCGCCTGCCGATCTGGCCCGGCAACCAGGGCTGGCCCTGCGCGCCGCGCCCGATCATGACCGCATCCGCGCCCGACATCGCGAGCGCCTCGACCGCCGCCTCGTACGAAGTGATGTCGCCGTTGACGACGAGCGGAATCGAGATCGCGTCCCTGACCGCGCGCACGGCGCTCCAATCCGCCTGCCCCTTGTAGAACTGACAGCGCGTGCGGCCGTGCACCGTGATCATCCGCACGCCCGCGGCTTCGGCGCGGCGAGCGAGGTCAGGTGCGTTGAAGGAGCGTTCGTCCCAGCCGAGTCGCATCTTCAACGTCACCGGCACCCTGACCGCCGAGATCGTCGCCTCGATCAGCGTGGTCGCATGATTGAGATCGCGCATCAGGGCCGAACCCGATTGACCACCGGTGACATGACGCGCCGGACAGCCCATGTTGATATCGATGATGTCGGCGCCGGCGTCTTCGGCAATTCGCGCGCCTTGCGCCATCCAATGTGTCTCGCACCCCGCCAATTGGACGACATGCGGGCCGACACCCGTTGCCTCGCAACGCAGCCGTGACATCGGCCTGCCGTTGACGAGGTCACCGCTCGCCGTCATCTCGGAGACCACGAGTCCGGCACCGAGGGACGACGCGAGGCGCCGGAAGGGAGCATCGGTGATGCCCGACATAGGCGCGAGAAGAGCGCGGCCCGCGAGCTTAATATCGCCTATTTTCAACGCCTTAGAGCCAGTGCTTGCGGAGCAGGTCACGAACGTTCGATTCCCTTCACAAGCGCTTCATTACGCCGGAGCGCGACCATATTGAGCACAAATGTTGGGCAGTCAAGATGCATGCCTACACTTTAGCCATTTCGACGCAGTCTTGCAAGTGCAGTGCAGCAAATATGCTTACCAAGTGTCCGCGGGGAATCGTTCTGCGTGCAGCAGCATGATAAGGGCTTTGCGCGACCAGACCTTTTTCCCCATCACCAATCGTTGAGTGCAATGGCTAGACTTGAGCGGACCGCCGCTATCCTCGTTGCCGCCGGGCGCGGTCTTCGCGCCGGCGCCGGAGGCCCAAAGCAATATCGCTCGATCGGCGGCCAGACCGTGATCTATCGAGCCATGGAGCCGTTCAGCCGGCATCCACAGATTTTTTCGGTGCAGCCCGTCTTGCACGCGGACGACATCGGCATGTTCAACGCCGCGGTGAGCGGACTGCGCCACGAACCCCCGGCCAATGGCGGAGCCACGCGCCAGGCCTCGGTCCATGCCGGGCTTGAGGCGCTCGCCGCGCAAAAGCCGGACGTCGTCCTCATCCACGATGCGGCGCGGCCCTTTGTCTCGCCTGCCCTCATCGCGCGCGCGATCGACGCCGCTGGCCGGACCGGGGCGGCCATTCCGGTGATCCCGGTTGCCGACACCATCAAGCTGACCAACAGCAAAGGTGATGTCGAGGCGACGCCCGAACGGGCGCGCCTGCGAATCGCGCAGACGCCACAGGCCTTTCGCTTCGACGTGATACGCGATGCCCACCGGCGCGCGGCGCGCGAGGGCAGAAGTGACTTCACCGACGACGCAGCACTCGCCGAATGGGCGGGATTGACGGTTGCGACGTTTGAGGGCGATGTTGCCAACATGAAACTGACGACACCCGAAGATTTTGTTCGCGAGGAAGCCCGCCTCGCCAGTTCGCTCGGCGATATCCGGATCGGCACCGGCTATGATGTGCACGCCTTCGGTGACGGCGATCACGTCATGATCTGCGGCGTGCGGGTGCCGCACACACGCGGCTTTCTGGCCCATTCCGACGGCGATGTCGGCCTGCATGCGTTGGTCGACGCCATCCTGGGGGCGCTTGCCGACGGCGACATCGGCTCGCACTTCCCGCCCAGCGATATCAAATGGAAAGGCGCCTCCTCGGACCGCTTCCTGAAATATGCCGTCGACCGCGTCGGTGCCCGTGGCGGCCGCATCGCCAATCTCGAGGTGACGCTGATTTGCGAGCGCCCGAAGATCGGTCCGCTGCGCGACACCATGCGGGCGCGCATCGCCGAGATCACCGGGCTCGACATCTCGCGCATTGCCGTGAAGGCAACCACCAGCGAGAGGCTCGGCTTTACCGGCCGGGAGGAAGGGATCGCCGCCACCGCCAGCGCCACCATCCGCCTGCCCTGGAGCCCATAACATGAGCGGCAGCGACGCCCGCGCTCTGTCCCGTTCGCTGCTCGATCTCTGCCGGATGCGCAAACTGACCCTTGCGACCGCCGAATCCTGTACCGGCGGCCTGGTCGCAGGTGCTCTCACGGACATTCCCGGCTCCTCCGACGTCATTGATCGGGGTTTCATCACCTATTCCAACGAGGCCAAGCGGGCGATGCTTGGCGTCAACGCGTCGACGCTTGCGACCTTCGGCGCGGTCTCCAAGGAGATCGCGACCGCGATGGCGGTCGGCGCGCTGGAACGCGCCGGCGTAGATCTCGCCGTCGCCATCACGGGCATTGCGGGCCCCGGCGGCGCAACGCCAGGCAAGCCGGTCGGCCTCGTGCATCTGGCGGTCGCCGCACGCGATGGCCGGATCGCGCATCGCGAATGCCGCTTCGGCGCCATCGGCCGCAGCGCGGTGCGGCAGCGTTCCGTGGTCGAGGCCTTGCGCATGCTGATTGAGCTCGCGCGTGGACCGCAGGCGGCCAAGCCGCCCCGCCGCGAAGCCGCAAGCCGCCTGCGGCCGCGGACGGCGCGAAGTCCCAGGCGACACCCCGCCAAACGCCCCCGCCCGCCCCGGACGTAATCGATCCACGCGTCAATCCAAGAGTTCCGCAAATGACGAAGACGACGAATGAAGTTGACGACAGGCCGCGCAACTCGGTGAAGACGCGGCGCCAGCTGCTGACGCTTGCTGGCGAGGTGGGCGGGGTCGCGGCCATGTATCAGGCCATGACCGCGCTCGGCTTTGCCGCGGAGTCGAGCTACAGCGGACCGATCAACCTGCAGGACGCGCCGAAAGGCAGTTCGGTGCTGATCCTTGGCGCCGGCATCGCGGGCCTGGTCGCAGCCTATGAACTGCGGCGCGCGGGTTACGAGGTGACCGTGCTCGAGTACAACCGGCGGGCCGGCGGCCGCGCCTGGACGATCCGTGGCGGCGACGAGTATACCGAGCTCGGCGGTTTCAGGCAGAGCTGCGAATTCGACGAGGGTCTCTATTTCAATCCCGGACCTTGGCGCATCCCGTTCCATCACCACGCCATCCTCGACTATGCCAAGCGCTTCGGCGTTGCCCTCGAGCCGTTCATTCAGGTCAACTACAATGCCTACGTCCACGGCAGGAACGCCTTCGGCGGCAAGCCGCAGCGTTACCGCCACGTGCAAGCCGACTATCAAGGCCATGTCGCCGAACTGCTCGCCAAGGCCGCGAACGGACACCAGCTTGACGCCGAGCTGTCGCGGGAAGACCAGGACAGGCTGCTGGAATCCTTGCGCGCGTGGGGTGCGCTCGACCGCCAGTTCCGCTATGCGACGAACACCAATTCGAGTGACCGCCGCGGCTACGCGGTCGATCCCGGGGGTGGGCTCATGCCTGATGCCGTACCCTCCGAGCCGCTCGATCGGAACGAATTGCTGCGCTCGCGGTTGTGGCGCGCCATCGCCGCCGGCACCGAGTACGAATTCCAATCGACAATCTTTCAGCCCGTCGGCGGCATGGACCAGATCGCGATGGCCGTCTATCGCCAGGTCAAGGATGTGGTGCGGTTCAACGCCAAGGTCACCAAAATCGATCAGAACGACAAAGGCGTCACGGTGACCTATGCCGACGCCAGTGACGCCGGCGCACCGCCTCGTCTCGCCACCGCCGACTGGTGCATCTGCACCATCCCGTTGTCGATTCTGAGCCAGATCGAGGTCACCGCCAGCCAGCCGATGCGCGATGCGATCCACGCGGTGCCGTACGCTGCGGGGTTCAAGGCCGGCCTGCAGTTCAAGCGCAAATTCTGGGAGCAGGACGAGCATATTTACGGCGGAATATCCTACAGCGATCTGCCGATAAATCGCATCAGCTACCCCTCCACCGGATACGGCCAGCCCGGCAAGGGCGTGGTCGTCGGCAGCTATGTCTTCGGCCCCAACGCCTTCGAGTTTTCGGCCATGGCACCGCAGGAGCGCCTGCGCGAGGTGCTTCGCCAAGGCGCCCAAATCCATCCGCAGTATCCGGACGAGTTCGAGAACGGCATCTCAGTCGGCTGGCACCGCGTTCCCTGGAGCAACGGCTGTTACGGCCTTTGGTCGGAGAAGGCCCGCGACGCCCATTACAAGAACCTCTGCCAGATCGACGGCCGACTGGCGCTGGCCGGCGAGCATGCGTCGTATCTGCCTGCCTGGCAGGAGGGTGCCGTGCTGTCGGCGCTCGACGCCGTGCAGCGTCTGCATGCACGCATCAAATCCGGTAACTGAGGCTCCCCTTCAACCCCCGCAAGGACCGCTAAGCCAATGAGGTCGATCCAGCTTCGTCTCGCACCCGCTTTGGTGTGTGCCGCCATCTGCCTGGCCGCCGCTCGGCTGCCATCCGCGTTTGCCGACGATAATGTCCCACCTGAAATGTCGTATGGACCACGCTTCATCCAGTCCGATGGGGCAGCGCTCTACCGCGCCACCTGCCGGGGCTGCCACATGCCTGATGGCGAGGGCGCCAAAGGCGCCGGCATGTATCCGGCGCTGGCCGGCAATCCGCAGCTCGTCACCGGCGCCTATGTCGCCGATGTGGTGCTGCACGGCCGCAACGGCATGCCGGGCTTCGGCGACCGCATGTCCAACGATCAGGTCGCCGCAGTCGTCAACTACGTCAGGACCAATTTCGGCAACCAATCGACCGATCCGCTGTCCGCCGCCGACGTCGCAAACATGCGCTGACGCTCACGGCTTTCCGCTGCGAACAGCAGCCGGGCGTCCATAAATTGCGTCGGCGCGCTTCTCGAACGCCGCCGAGAACCGCGCGAAAGCCGCGTCGAACATCGATCCCATCAGCAGCGCCAGCATGCGGCTGCGAAATTCATAGGAGATGAAGAAGCCGACGTCACAGGCATTCTCACCCCTCGGCTCGAACGTCCAGATGTTCTCGAGGCTGGAAAACGGCCCCTTGAGATATTCGACCGTGATCTTGAGTTTCGGACGGTCCAGCGTGACGCGGCTGGTAAAGGTTTCCCGCACCAGCTTGAACGACACCGTCATGTCCGCGATGATGACCTCGGTGCCGTCAGGCTTTGGCGTGCGCTGCCGCACGGTGAGCGACTGGCACAGCGGCACGAATTCCGGATAGCGCTCGCAATCGGCGACGAGGTCGAACATCTTGTCCGCGCTGTGCGCGACGCGCCGCTTGTTGGAAAACCTCGGCATAAAAATTTATTTCAGCGCGCGATCGCTGCGCGCGCGGCTCTGAGCTTTTCGAAATCATCCCCGGCATGATGCGAGGAGCGGGTCAAGGGCTGTGCCGACACCATCAGAAAGCCCTTGGCATAGGCAACCTTCTCATATCCGGCGAATTCATCCGGCGTGACGTAGCGCATCACGGCGTGGTGCTTGCGGGTCGGCTGCAAATATTGCCCGATGGTCAGGAAATCCACGTCCGCCGAGCGCAGATCATCCATCACCTGCAGCACCTCGTGGCGCTCCTCGCCGAGGCCGACCATGATCCCCGATTTGGTGAAGAGCGTGGGATCGATCTCCTTGACCCGCTGCAACAACCGGATCGAATGAAAATAGCGGGCGCCGGGACGGACGCTGAGATAGCGCGACGGCACCGTTTCCAGGTTGTGGTTGAAGACGTCGGGCCTGGCCGCGACCACGACCTCGAGCGCGCCGTCCTTGCGCAGGAAGTCGGGGGTCAGGATTTCGATCGTGGTGTTCGGGCACTGTGCGCGGATGGCGCGGATGGTTTGCGCGAAATGTTCGGCGCCGCCGTCGGCGAGGTCATCACGGTCGACCGAGGTGACCACGACATGGGCGAGGCCAAGCTTGAAGGTGGCTTCCGCAACATGATCCGGCTCCGACGCATCGAGCGCACCGGGCAGGCCGGTCTTGACATTGCAGAAGGCGCAGGCACGGGTGCAGGTGTCACCCATGATCATGAAGGTGGCGTGCTTCTTGTCCCAGCACTCGCCGATGTTCGGGCAGCCCGCCTCCTCGCACACGGTGACGAGACCGTTCTCGCGGACGATGTTGCGGGTGTCGGCATAACCGCGGGTGTTCGGCGCCCGCACCCGGATCCACGCAGGTTTTGGCGGCGACAGCGAATCCGGCCGGTTCGCCTTCTCCGGGTGGCGAGGGCGAAGCGGCGTGCCTGAAACGGTATCGATGATCACGACCATGGGATATCTGCAATTCTCTTGGATCGGCTCTAGCTATTCCGTGCTGGGCGTCGCCGCAACCCTAATGTCCGGATGGCGCGGATGCCGCTGGTATCGGGCGTCGTCTTTCCCGGCAAAAAATGCCAGATATGGGGGCGCACCCGCGCCGTGTCCTCGATTCCCACCCAAGAATGGCTCCAAAGTCCAAAGTCGCCGCAGCAACCCCGCCCCGCCTGGGCAAACCGCTCAGGCGTGCCTTCTTTGCGCGCAGCGTGCTTGAGGTTGCGCCCGACCTGATCGGGGTGACCCTGCTCGTCAATGGTGTGGGCGGCCTCATCGTCGAGGTCGAGGCCTATCATCACACCGAGCCGGCGGCGCATTCGTTCCGCGGGCCGACCCCGCGCAACCTGGTGATGTTCGGCCCGCCCGGCTTCCTCTACGTCTACCGCTCCTATGGCATCCACTGGTGCATGAATCTGGTCTGCGAAAAGCAGGGCTCCGCCAGCGCCGTGCTGATCCGCGCGCTCGAGCCGACCCACGGTTTGCCCGCGATGCGGCGTCGCCGTGGCGTGACGGAGGACCGTGCGCTGTGTTCGGGGCCCGGCAAATTGACCGAGGCGCTCGGCGTCACCATCGCACATAATGGTCTCGCGCTCGACGCGCCGCCGTTCGCGCTCCATGCGCGCACCACCGACGTGGAGGTGGCCACGGGCGTGCGCATCGGCCTCACCAAGGCGGTGGAGCTGCCCTGGCGCTATGGATGGAAGGGCTCGAAATTCCTCAGCAAGCCGTTTTGATGATGGGATCATGAAAGACGTGGAGTCAGCGCGCCTGAGGTTTTGCCAGAAACGCGCCCCGCACACCGCTGTCGTACCCCGCGCATGCGGGGTATCCAGTACGCTGCGGCACATCGATTCCATCGCTGACGTCTCTGGAATACTGGATCGTCCGGTCATAGGCGAGCGGAAGCGACGCCGTCCTTGAAGCCCAGCTTTTCGACGAAATAGGACATCGCCTCGTCGTAGTCGCGCACCAGCAGCGCAATATATCCGATATGTTGCGGCATGCGGAACAATGCAACGAGCGCCTCAGGGCCGCAATGGGGCATCATCTTTGACGGCTTGCAACGTGCCATCTTTCGCGGGCTTTCCTGGTCTTCTGCGGCGAGTGAACAGCGGCGCGCTTGCGCCGTGCCCTCTGTGCAGTTCTGACTAGCCAGGCATTGGCACGTCGCCAAGGTCCCAGAACAGACCGGTCATCATCTCCACCCCCTCGCGCAGCACCGGGATCAGATTGTGTTCGTCCGGCGCGTGCTGATTGCAGCCGGGATAGGAGTGGGGAATCCAAAGCGTCGGCAGCCCCAACTCCTCGATGAAGATGTCGTTCGGCAGCGTACCGCCGAAATTTGGCAGCAGGGCGGGCTTCTTTCCGGTGCTGCGCTGCAGGGAGTCGAGCGTCCATCCGACCCATTTGTCGCTGGTCGCCGTGCGGCTTGCATTGCCGCCGTCCAGGCTCGTCACCCGAACGGCGCCGAAGCCGTGGCGATCCAAATGGTCCTGCAGGATAGGACCGACATCGCGCCAATTGAGCGCGCCAACGAAGCGCAGTTGGAGCACGGCTTCCGCATGCCCGGGGATCGCCCCGGCCGGCTGCTTGATATCGCCGGTGCCGATCGCCAACACCTCCAGCGTGTTGGCGGCGAAGACGCGCTCCGCCGGGCTCAGCCCCGGTTCACCCCATTCGGGTTCGACCAGCGGCTCGCCAACCCCACCTGCGGGGGTCACGTCGGCCAGAGCGGCCCTTATCTCAGGGGTGACCGGCTCGGGCCGCAACCTTGCGACGCGGAGGATTCCATTCTGATCCACGCAGGCAGCGATCGCGTTGGCCAGCACGATGCCGGCATTGCTGAGCAGCCCGCCCCAATTGCCCGAATGGTGTGCCCCCTCGCGCAGATGCAGCACCAGCCGCACGCGCGCCACGCCACGCGAGCCCAGAAACAGCGTGGGCCGCTCGGCGCTGAGACGGGGGCCGTCGGATGCGACCAGCACATCCGCTGCCAGGGCCTCGCGCCGCGTGCGGCACAATTCGCGCAGGCCAGGCGACCCAAGCTCCTCGCCCATCTCGACAATGAGCTTCACGTTGAAGCCGAGCGCCCCCCGCATCTTCAGCACCGTCGCAATGGCGGCGATGTTGACGCTATACTGGCCTTTATTATCCGCAGCGCCCCGCCCGTACAGACGCTCGCCATCGGCGGCCAGCGTCCACGGGTCGCGACCGTCCGTCCAGCGCCCCGCCATGCCGGGGACGGTGTCGCCATGGCCGTACAGCAGCAGCGTCGGCAAATGCGACCCTTCGTGGCGCTGGGCAAGGGCGAACAGGCCGCCGCCACATTCCACCAGTTCCGCTTCGAAACCGATTTCCCGCAGCGGTCCGCCAATTTCGTCCTGCAGGAATGCTCTTAGCGCGGCCTCACTGCCGGGAACGGGGCTTGCGGTGCGGTGGGCTACTCTGCGCCCCAACGCTGCGGCGAATTCGCCGCTCTCCACATGGCGCCGGGCCTCGTCCAGCGCTTGCGTGCGCATGGGATGGACCTGCGTCCCGTCACTCATTGCGTCTGTTCTTTCTACTGCGTGACCGATCGCATCGCTTCGGCGACGCGCTCCATATTGCCGCCGTTGATCGCGGCCATGCACAGCCTGCCGTCGCTGATCGCGTGCACGGCGTAATTCTGCTTCATCGCATCCATTTGCTGGCTGCTGAGGCCGGAATACGTGAATAGACCCTTCTGCTTCGTCAAATACCGGAAGTCATGCACGCTGGCTTTAGCCGAAACCTTGCGCAGCAGCTCCGCTCGGATTGCCATGATGCGCGTGCGCATCGCCTCCAGTTCGTCCCGCCACACCGCGCGCAACGCCGCATCGCCCAGAATCTCACTCACCAACAAGGCGCCGTGCGAGGGCGGCGTGGAATACAGCGTCCGCGTCAGGCTCTTCATCATGTCCAGCATGTCGCTGGCCTGCTGCGGATTTTCGACCAGGACGGACAGCACGCCGACCCGTTCGCCATACAGCGCGAAGGATTTGGAGAACGACGTCGCGACAAACAGCGCAACGCCCTTGCCCGCAAACAGGCGGACGGGCGCGATGTCCTCCATCAACCCGTCGCCGAACCCGGCATACGCCACGTCGAGGAAGGCGGTCAGCTGCCGTTCGAACAGCAGGTCGGCCAGTTCGTTCCATTGCTCCGTGGACAAGTCGGCGCCAGTGGGGTTGTGGCAGCAGGCGTGCAGCACGACCACGGCGCCCGGCGGCAGAGCGGCGATCGACTGCCGCATCGCGTCGAAGCACACACCCTGGGTCTGCGGATCGTAGTACGCGTATGACGTCACGCTCAATCCGGCGGCGGTGAAGATCGCATGGTGGTTGGGCCAGCCTGGCTTGCTGATGGCAACGACCGCGTCCGGTTGCAGCTTGTGGATTACGTCCGCGGCCAACCGGATCGCCCCGGTGCCACCCAAGGTCTGCATCGTGACCAGGCGCTGGCCGATGCTCTCCAGCAAGGCGTCGCCGAACACGAGCTGGGCGGCGCCCTTGCGCAGGGCGGCAACGCCTTCGGACATCAGATAGCCCCAGGACGGCTTGCGCCGGGCGAGGTTTTCCTCCGCCATGGCGACGGCACGCATCACGGGAATGGCGCCGGTCTCGTCGTAATACATGCCGACACTGAGGTTGACCCGCTCGGCGCGCTGGTCCGAAGCGAAATCCTGGAAGGCGAGCAGGATCGGGTCCATCGGCAACGGCGCGAGTGCCGCGAAAAGAGACATGACAACAACCTTCTGGATCTTACGAGACGCGCGCCGTTGACGCGAAAATGGTTGAGGCTTAAATATATGTCAATGCATCTATTCTCAGGCAATTGCGCCGGGCCGATGCCCGTGTGCGGGAGATGCATCCGACCGAAGCGGCGCCGGATGGCCTTCGACAAGATTTGCCCGATCATGCTCACAGGCCCATGCGGCCCTCACCGACGGCATCAGCGCGTTCGAGCGATCGGTCCGCGTCTGCGTCATGACGCGGATGCTCGACAATCTGGGCAGCTCTGGCGCCTTACCGCGTCTGCAGAATTGGCACAGCTGTTCCAAGAGTCCGTAACTCCAGAACGCCATCCCGACCAAGGAGACACCCTATGATACGCTCGAGTATGTCACGCCGGGCGGTCCTTGCCATTGGCGCCGGCGCGGCCGCGACGCGGCTCGCCATGCCTGCGCTCGCGCAGGGCAGCCGAGCCACGACACTGAAGTTTATTCCCCAGGCGGATGTCACGATTCTCGACCCGCTCAACACAACGGCGTATCCGACCCGCAACCACGGCCATATGTGCTGGGACACGCTCTATGGCATCGACAGCCGGTTCGTGCCCCAGCCGCAATTGGCCGAGGGCCATACGGTCGAGGATGATGGCAAGCGCTGGACCTTCACCCTGCGCGACGGTCCCAGCTTTCATGATGGCGAGAAGGTGCTGGCCCGTGATGCCGTCGCGTCGATCCAGCGCTGGATGCTGCGCGACACGCATGGACAAACCCTTGCCGCGCGCCTGGATGAGATCAGGGCCACAGACGACCGTCATTTCGAGATCCGGCTGAAGCGCCCGTTCCGTCCGCTCCTCGACGGGCTGGCGAAGGCGTCGTCCTATCCCTGCTTCATCTTTCCGGAGCGCTTCGCCAAGCAGGACCCGAACAAGCCGCTGAAGGAAGTCGTGGGGTCCGGCCCGTACCGCTTCGTCGCCAGCGAGCGCGTCGCCGGGGCGCAGGTGATCTACCAGAAGTTCGCGCAATACGTGCCCACGCCGGTTGGCCAGGTGTCCATGATAGCCGGGCCGAAGCTGGCGAATTTCGAGCGGGTGGAATGGAAGGTCATTTCCGACAATTCCACGGCGGCAGCCGCCATGCAGTCCGGGGAGATCGACTGGTGGGAAGCGGTCTCCGGCGACCTGGAAGCGCTCTTGAAGGGTGTCCGAGGAATAACGGTCGCCAAACTGGATGAAGGCGGGATTTACGCTTTACTCCGATTCAATCAGATGCTGCCGCCGTTCAACGACGCGGCGGTGCGCCGGGCCTTGATCGGCGCCGTGGATCAGGCCGATTTCATGCAGTCGGTCGCAAGCGACGACCCGTCATCCTGGCGGCAGGGGGTTGGTTATTTCCCGGCCTCCAGCCCGTTCGCGTCGGACGTGGGCATGTCGGCACTGACGGGCAAGCGCGACATCGGCGCGGTCAAGGCCGCCATCGCGGCGGCCGGCAAGGCTGGGGCGCCGGTCACGGCCCTGCATGCCACCGACGTGGTCCAGCAGAACAATCTGATGAGCCTGGCCGTCGACATGATGACGAAGGCCGGGTTCAAGATGGACGATATGGCGCTCGATTTCGGCACATTGGTGCAGCGGCGCATGAACAAGTCGGCGCCGGCAGAGGGTGGCTGGAATGCCCTGATCGCCCTGTTCGGCAGCACCGATTTGATCACGCCGGCCAGCAATTTCCTGCTGCGCGGGAACGGGCAGAGCGCCTGGTTCGGCTGGCCGGACGCCCCGGCGCTGGAGCAGCTCCGCGAGAAATGGCTGGACGCGCCGGACCTCGCCTCCCAAAAGCAAGTCGCCCAGGACATTCAGAAGCAGGCGTTCGAGGACGTTCCCTACATTCCACTCGGTCAGTTCTACTACGCGACGGCATACCGCTCCTTGACCGGCCTGCGCGACGGCATCGTGCTGCCGCTCAACGTCAAGCGGGTTTGACGACAAGGCGCGCGCCGCTTTCTATGGCTCGCGTCCCTCCTCGCCGTCGAAGCGGTAGAGCCTCGCGCAATTGCTGTACATCATGGCATGCTGCTCCGGTGCCGAGAATGCCTGCACAATGTCCTTGAAGCGTTCGACGATATCCGCGAGTGACATCAGCCGCCGGGCGACGGGGTAGTCGGTGCCGAACATCGCGCGGTCTGCGCCGAACGCGTCGATGCAGGCCATCACCGTGTCGCGCAAGGCCGGCAGCGACCGGTCATCGCCATAGGCGGCGAAGTTCGAGAGTTTGATGAACACGTTGGGGTGCGCGGCCATCGCCCGCAGGCCGGATTTCCATCGCGCGAGGCCGTCCGCGTCACGGTCCAGCGGCGTTGCGCAATGGTTCACCACGATGGTCAGATCCGGCATGTCGCGCGCCAACCGCGCCACGTCGTCGGCCTGATACGGGTTCATCAGCACTTCGAGCAAGAGCCCGTGCGCGGCCAGGCAGGCAGCACCGCGCCGCCAATCCGCCGTATCCAGTACTCCCGCCTCGGCCCAGCGTTTTGCCGGGTCCGGATGCCAGCGGATCGTCTCCCGCACGCCCACCATCGTCGGGTGCGTCGCGAGCGACGCAAGCACTTCCGCGGCCTGCGGCGATCGCAGTGGCGCCCAGCCAACGATCCGGCGGGCGATCTGTCGGGGCCGTTGCAACCCCTCGAGCCAAATCGTCTCCTCCTCCGCCGGGCGCGTGCGATCCCACCCCGCTTCGACGACGACCGACCCGGCAAAGCACATCCCCTCCGTATCGGCGAGGTAATCTTCCACCAGGTAGCTGTGGCGAAGATAGTCGAGGTTGCCAAGCGACTTGAGCGGCGTGTCGGCGTCCGTCAGCCACGGCAGGCGGCCGAGCGTTGCGTCCCAGAGGTGATGATGGGCGTCCAGGATCGGTCCGTCGTAACGCCGGCTCATGGTTCATCCCCGATCGCGAAAGGCGATACCGAATGCCCGGTCCAGGCGCTGCACCGCCTCGATTCCGGTGCACGGGCCGGGTGATAAACGCAGCCGCTGGCCCCGGCTGTCGGTCTGGAGGCCACTGCGTGCCAGGGTCGCCACCATATCCGCCGCCGGGCAGGTGGTCGGCAGTTCGAGCATGACGGAGCCGCCGCGCCGCGCGGCATCCAGCGGACTGACGACGGCGATCCGGTGCTCCTGCGCCAACGCGATCAGTTGCTCGGACAGATGCAGATTCACCAGCCGCACCTTCTCCAAGCCGGTGCACAGCAGCCACTCGATGCCCGGGATCGACGCGATGAAGGGAAGGTAGGAGGGCGTCCCCGTATCGAAGCGGCTTGCGCCGGATGCGAAACGGAAATTGTCCAGCGACCAGTCGAACGGATCCGGCTTGCCGAACCAGCCGCGCAGCCGGGGTGACAGGGCCTGCAGCAATCCTGGCCGCACATACCCGAAGCTCGCGCCAGGCACGCCGCACATCCATTTCAAGGCTGCCCCGGCGGCGAAATCGATGCCCAGCGCCGGTGCGTCGAACGGGATGATCCCCAGCCCCTGTGTGGCATCGACCGCGACCAGGCTGCCCATGGCCCGCCCATGCGCCACGAGCCGGGCCAAATCGGCGCGGTGGGACGCGGTCGACGTGACCCAGGTGACGACAGCAAGCGCCACGCGTTCGTCCCACGCCGCCAGCATGTCCTCGTCATGGACGGAGATCAGCCCCGCACCCGGCGTCACCGTCACCAGTGTGAAGCCAATCCTGTCGGCCAGGCCGGCCATCAGATAATGGAGGCTGGGGAAGCAATCGGCGGCGATCAGCACCCGGCGGCCACGCAGCGTGGTGATCGACAGCGCGTCGATGAATTTCGCGAACGCGGTCGTCACGTTCTCCGCAGCGAAAAGCGTACTGGACGCGGCGTTCAGCAACCGGCCCATGGCGGCGAAGTAGCGCTCCCGCCCCGCGTCCAGCATCGGCCAGCGGCGTTCGTCCAGGGCGCACCAGCCCTCGACTGTATCCGCCAGCACCGCCGACACGGCTTCGCGCTGGCCCGGAAACCGGCCAACCGAATGATACAGCAGCCAACCCCGGTCATCCTTCTCCGCATGAATCGCGTCTGGCTGGAGGCCGGTATCATTCCCGCTCATGAGTACGCTCGTTCGCTCCAGAGACATGGTCAACGTTTGCAGTCCCCAAGGTCGGTAGCCTCGGCGACCGTGAAGCCCAGCTTTTCGACGACATAGGACATCGCCGCGTCGAAGTCGCATACGAGCAGCGCAATAGATCCGATGTGTTGCGGCATTGCGGGACAATGCAACGCGCGCCTGGGCTCTGCAACGCAACATCCGCGCGAACACACGCGGCGCCCGTCATCGGGTGGCGCTCCGCGCCGCCCCGTCGGCGCCTTGGCGCGGGCATGACGGGTCATGCCCATCCACTTTGCGGCGCGAAACCTCCGAAATCGACTATTTTCAAGTTATTCTAATCAGTTAGCCATATTTTCGTACGACCGATTCGGCTCCAACAGGCAAACGGGAAGCCAAGTGCGGGACATCCGACGAAACCGTTTTGCGGACCCCACGAAACCGGCCCGAAACCAACATCGGCTATCAGTTGCCCTGTTGGTAAAAAAGGTGCGTTAAAATGATTGAAGCGGTTACGGCAATCCTGGGTCTGTTCTGCGCGACCATCTTTCTGGCGCATGCGGTCGAAGCCTATCACGCGCACTCAGCGCAGGGGTTTGGTGCCCGGCGTCGGCCGAACGATCGCCGTGGAACGGCATTGTCGCACTGATCGCATCTCCGCTCGCAAGACGCCGCCGCCTGTCCGCGACGGGCCGAACCGCCAAGCCGGCGCGTTCAGCGGTGCCGCGATCGCTGGGTTTTCGCGGATTTCCCTTTGTCCGCGTCGGATCTTGCCCTCAGACAAGCTGTGAGTTCCACGCGTGCAGGCTGGAAAGGGTAAGACACTCTCAATACGCTGACGACTCGGGTGCAGTGGGGGAGTCGGTCAGTGAATCTGCGTTTGATGGCTGTTGTGGCAGTTTGTCTCGGACTGTCATCGGCCGCGTCTGCCGGCGAGCGGCCCGGCCTGCTGCGTCGGGTCTCATGCTCGGTCGTCCGCTTTTACGTGGCGAAATACAGCGCATCAGCGGCGGAGCAGTGGGCGCGAAGCAACGGCGCCACCGACGCCGAGGTTGACGCAGCGAGGCATTGCCTCACCCCTGAGACGACCCGAACCGCGAAGACGCAAACAAGACCACTTGCGCTCGGCTCCTACGGTTGGTGACCCGGCGACGCGAGCCGCCGCCTGGTAGCGCCGCCCTCCTCTCACCCCCGCGAGAGTTTCTCGAACCGCCTGATCAGCCGCTCGCGCTTGAGACGCGACAGCCGCTGGATCCAGAACAGGCCATCGAGCTGATCGATCTCATGCTGGTGGCAGACCGCGCGCAGACCGTCGGAGTCCTCCGTATGGGCATGGCCGTCAAGGTCGGAAAAGCCGATGCGGATGCGGGCGTGACGCTGGACCTCGTCATGAACCCCCGGCATCGAGATGCTGCCTTCCCGATGCAGGATCATGTCGGGCGATGCCCACATGACTTGCGGGTTGACATAGGTCCTCGCCCCCTCGACCGGCTCGAGCTCGAGCACCACCACGCGCAATGAGACGGCGATATGCGGCGCAGTGATCCCGATTCCGGGCGCGGCGCGCAGGGTCTCCAAGAGATCTTGCGCCAGTTCGCGCAAGCGGCCGTCGAACACGGTCACGGGTTCAGCCCGCCGCGCCAGGCGAGGGTCGGGATAGCGGACGATCGGACGGACGGTCATGGTCGGTTACGGTATGCGGATCAACGGCTGCGGCCAAGCCGGTCAAGGCATCCTGAACGCCGGGTCGAAGCCGAGCTCGCGCACGGCCTTGGCGCTCGATACCGCGCCGTCGTCATCGGCGATGTTGTAGATCCCCGCGCCTTTCGTCACCGCCAGCAGCGCCGCCTGCGCTGCGGCGTCGACATGCACCGACGGTGGCTTGGGTGGCGCCGCGTACCAGGTGTCCGGCCCATAGAGATAGCCATGGCGCAGCACGACGCCATCGATGCCGGGTGTCGCCAAAGTCTCGCGTTCGAGCGCAACGATGCCCTGCACCGTCGACTGGCGCACGCCGTCGGCCGCCAGGTCGAGCGGATCGTCCTCGGTGCGCGTCCCCTCGCCCGGCGCGTAGACGAAGGCAATGCTCTGCGCGATGGCGCGGCGCGCGCCGGCCTGCTTCGCAGCCTGCATCAGGTTTGCGGTGCCCTCGACCCGCAGGCGGCGGTTGGCCTCCTGGGCCGCCGGATAGCCCGGCGTGCCCGGTGCGCTCGGCAAATCGGTGAGCTGGTGGATGACGATGTCGGGACGCACGGCTGCGACGGCCTGCGCCAACGCCGCCGCATCGAGTACGTCGACCACGACAGGCGCGATGCCGAGCGCACGCAATTGCGGGGCTTTCGCTTCTGTGCGCGTCGTGCCTGCAACGTCGTGCCTGGCATTGCGCAGCAAAACGGCGAGCCGTCGCCCGATCACTCCGGTTGCGCCTGCAAGGAACACTCTCATCGGCTCAGCTCTTCACGCCATTTGTGCCCGGACAACATGACCACCGGGTCCAATCGGGATACCCGCTTGCAATGCGCCATAGAAGCGACCGGCAATGTCGGCAAGGCCGAAATCCTCGATCGTCGCAAAACCCTTGTCGCGAAGCAATCCGGATAGCTCGGCAGGATCGAACCGGCTCAGCCACGGCTCGCCTTGTGCCGCCGCTCTCTCGGCCATGCCCATGATGTGGGCCCGGCGATCGGCAGGATAATTTTCAAAGGGTTCGCCGTAGTCGAACACGATTTCCGACCCGGCAATATCAGCGACAAATGCCAGCGTCTCCGAAATCGCCTGCCGTGTCAGATAGGGGACGACGCCGAGCCACTGGAAGAATGCGGGCCGGTCGGCGCGAAAACCTGCCTGCGCCAGTCCATCGGCGAGGCTTTGCCGCTCGAAGTCGACCGGCGCGAACACCAGCGAAGCAGGCACCGCGAGCGCCGCCTGCTTGAGGCGCTCCCGTTTCCAGTCCTGCGTTGCCGGAAAATCGACCTCGAACACCCGGACGCCCTGGCCGGCATAGGGGTTACGCAGCGAAAACGTGTCGAGCCCTGCCCCAAGCACCACAATCTGTTGCACGCCGCGCGCGACGCAGGCCTTTAGCGCATCCTCGGAAATCCGGCTGCGCGCCGCGATGAACAGCCGCATCGACCGCCGCGAGGGATCGGCGGCCATGTCATCGAGCCTGGCGCGCGTCTCGGCGTCGAGCATCCCGATGGCGAACGGATCGTTGAAGATCGCGCCGCCCTCCAATGTCTGGTGGATCGCACGATGGGCCGCCGCGCTGCGTGCGGTTTGGCTCGGCTGTCCTGCGCGCAAACGATCCTCCTCAAAGGCCCTGATGGCAGCTCTTCACGACGCGTTCTTCAGCCGCTCAACCGCCTCGAGGATCTTGGCCTTGCGCGCGAGCGCGGCCTCGCGCTTGTCCTTCTCTTCCTCGACAATCTCTTCGGGCGCGTTGGCGACGAATTTCTCGTTCGACAGCTTGGCGTCGACCCGCTTGATGTCGGCGTCGGCCTTCGCGATCTCCTTGTCGAGCCGCGCCCGCTCCGCCGCCAGGTCGATGAGGCCTTTCAGCGGCAGGCTGGCAACCTCGCCGCGCACCAATAGCTGCACCGCGCCCTCCGGCGCGCGGTCGGCGAAGGAAATATCCGACAGCCGCGCCATGCGCTTGATGACGTCGCTCCAGCGCGGCGCACGGGCGCGGGTCTCGTCCGACGCCCCCACCAGCACCAGCGGCGTCAAGGTCGCGGGCGGGATGTTGATCTCGACGCGGACCGAGCGAATCGCGGCGATGAGATCGGTCACCCAGCCGATCTCGGCTTCGGCCGCTTCGTCGGCGAAATCGGCGGGATCGAAGGCGAGCAGGATCGGCGGCACCAGCGGATCGGTCGCGGTCACGGTCGATAACATCGCGAGCTGTTCCACCGTCACGCTGTTGGCCTTGCGCGACCAGGGCGCCAGCGCCAACAGGCCATCGCGCCGTGCGGTGACCTCCCACAGCTCCTCGGTGATGAAGGGCATGAACGGATGCAGGAGTTTCAGGATCTCGTCGCGCGCCCATGCGATCATCGCGCGCGTCTCGGACTTGGCCTCGCCCTCCTCGCCGAGCAGCACCGGCTTGGAGAATTCGATGTACGAGTCGCAGTAGACGTTCCAGACGAAACGATAGACCACGTTGGCGGCATCGTTGAAACGATAGGCCTCGATCGCTTCCGTGACCTCGCGGATGGCGCGCGCCGTCTCATGCGCGATCCAGCGGTTCAGCGTTTCCTTCGCCCTGGCTGGATCGAAATCGGCTGGCAGCGCGCAGCCATTCATCTCGGCAAAACGGCAGGAGTTCCACAGCTTGGTCGCGAAACTGCGATAGCCGTCGACCCGTTGCGGCGACAGCTTGATGTCGCGGCCCTGCGCCGCCATCGCGGCCAGGGTGAAGCGCAGCGCGTCGGCGCCATACTCGTCGATCAGCGCCAGGGGATCGATGACGTTGCCCTTCGACTTCGACATCTTCGCCCCCTTCTCGTCGCGGACGAGGGCATGGATGTAGACGGTCGAGAACGGCACCTGCTTCTTGAAGTGCAGGCCCATCATCATCATCCGCGCCACCCAGAAGAAGATGATGTCGAAACCGGTGACCAGCACATCGGTGGGGTAATAGCGCTTCACCTCCGGCGTGTCGTCAGGCCAGCCCAGGGTCGAGAACGGCCACAGCGCGGACGAGAACCAGGTGTCGAGCACATCCTCGTCGCGGGTGATGAAGCCCGCGCGCTTGTTGCGGTCGAGCGCCATCTCGCGCCCCTGCTCCGCCGTGATCACCTCCTGCTCGACATAGTAGCCGAGCGCGTGCCCGATCGCCTCCTCCTCGGTCTCGGCGACGAACACCTTGCCGTCGGGCCCGTACCAGGCCGGGATCTGATGCCCCCACCACAGCTGGCGCGAGATGCACCAGGGCTGGATGTTCTCCATCCACTCGAAATAGGTCTTTTCCCAGTTCCTCGGCACGAAGATCGTCTCGCCGGCGCGCACCGCTGCGATCGCGGGTGCGGCAAGCGTCTTGGCGTCGACATACCATTGGTCGGTGAGGAAGGGCTCGATGACGACGCCGGAGCGGTCGCCATGCGGCACCGTATGGGTATTCGGCTCGATTCGTTCGAGGAAGCCGAAATCCGACAGCCGCGTCACGATGCGCTTGCGCGCCGCGAAGCGTTCGATACCGTGGAACTCCTCGGCAAAGTCGCCTGCGGCCGCGGGCAGCCCGCGCAGATAATCCTCGTTGCCGACCAGCGCGAGACAGCCCTCCTTGTCGAGCACACTGATCTGCGGCAGTCCGTGCCGCCTGCCGATCTCGAAATCGTTGAAATCGTGCGCCGGCGTCACCTTGACCGCACCGGAGCCTTTTTCCGGATCGGAATAGTCGTCGGCGACGATCGGAATCCGGCGCCCGACCAGCGGCAGGATCACGTGTCGGCCGACCAGATGCGCATAGCGCTCATCGTCAGGATGCACGGCCACGGCGGTATCGCCCAGCATCGTCTCGGGCCGCGTGGTGGCGACCACGATGAAGCTGGCGGGATCCTCCGGACTGAAGGTCTTGCCTTCCAGCGGATAGCGCAGGTACCACAGGCTGCCCTTGACCTCGACCTGCTGCACCTCGAGATCGGAAATCGCCGTGAGCAGCGCGGGGTCCCAGTTCACCAGCCGCTTGTCCTTGTAGATCAGGCCGTCGCGGTGCAGTTCGACGAACACCTTCACGACGGCGCGCGACAGGCCTTCGTCCATCGTGAAGCGCTCGCGCGACCAGTCGCAGGAGGCGCCGAGGCGCTTCAGCTGATTGGTGATGACGCCGCCGCTCTCGTCCTTCCATTGCCAGATCCGTTCGACGAACTTTTCGCGCCCCATATCCCGCCGGCCGGGCTGCTGGCGTTCCATCAACTGCCGTTCGACCACCATCTGGGTCGCGATCCCGGCGTGGTCGGTGCCCGGCTGCCACAGCACGTCGCGGCCGCGCATCCGCTCGAAGCGGCAGAGTATGTCCTGCAGCGTGTTGTTGAGCGCATGCCCCATGTGCAGCGAGCCGGTCACGTTCGGCGGCGGGATTACGATGGTGAATGGCTGCGCCTCGCGCCGCTCGGGCCGTCCGGCGGAAAACGCGCGGGCATCCTCCCAGACCAGGGACATGCGGCCCTCGATATCGGCGGGCTGGTAGTTCTTTTCGATCATGGCGGTGCAGGCTTGGCTATGAATGGATCGCGCTACAAAGCCCCCGGAGCGTGCCAAGTCAACACGGCGCGGGTGCCAAAAACTGCTCGTCATCCCCGCGAAACCCGTCATCCCCGCGAAAGCGGGGATCCAGTATTCCAGCGGCGCCAGTGACTTAAACGAGAGGCCGCGGCGTACTGGATCGCCCGGTGAAGCCGGGCGATGACGGCCGATAAACCGCGCCCAAACGAGTGAGCGCGGCCCGGCCGTCACCGGCCGCGCGATACCCGCTCGATTTCCGCCTTGACGATGCGTTCCACGAGCCCCGGCAGATTGTCGTCGAGCCAGGATTTCAGCATCGGCCGCAGCATCTCCTTGACGAGATCTTCCAAGGTCCGCGCGTTGTTGCTGAGCACGGTATGCGCAAGCGTGTTGAACGCGGATTCCACCGCGGAAACCGTCGACTTGGACAGAATCGGCTGCTGTGGCGCCATCGGGGCATCAAAACCAGGTGGATCGAAGACCGGGCGGTGGATCGCTCGCGACGCGGTCGCCTCGGCGAACTCGATATCGTCGTGCGGCTCCACCTTCTGGAACGAAGGCATCGGCGGCGGGGGTGACGGAACCGCCATATCGTCAGTCAGTTCCAGCACCTCGGCCTCGGGCTGGGCGGGACGAATCTCGTCCGCCGACGTCGCCTCATCCAGGCCCGCCAAAAGAGCGTCGATATCATCCTGGTCGTTCTTCGCCGAAGCCGCCGGGGCCGGTGGCGGCGGTGGCGTTGCGGGCGGTGGCGCGGCCTTCGGAGCCGGCGCTTTCGCAGGCGGAAGGTCCATCACCGGGGCCGGTTTCGCAGGCATGGCGGTGGCAGCCTTGGTCGGCTTCGCCGGTTCGGGAGCTGCGGCTGCGGCGGGCTTTTCCGGCGCAGGCGGCTTCGCTTCGTCGTCGGCGATGATACGCCGGATCGACGCCAGAATCTCCTCCATCGAGGGTTCTTGGACCTTTGCAGGCTGCGTCATTCCCGACCCCACCTCACCGACGCACTCGCGCGCGTTGTTCTACACCAGGCACGACGGGATTTGCCGGTTTCCGAATGCGCAAGCCGAAAATTTCATCGCGCACGCCGGACTTGTCCCCAGATCAAGCACAGCACGATGCAATCTACGCGGGTCCCGTCCCCCGCTCGGGCGTGTAAAACACGCTGCGACTGGCTTGCGGCTGATTCGCGCGAATCGCATCGCTTCATCGATTAAAGGCTATGTCATGGCAACAAGCGATTGCAAGCGAAGCGCCTGACGGCTCTCAGTTTCCTGCGTCAACGCCCGTCCGGCGTGCGCACACCGAACCAGCTATCGCGGACCTGCTGATAGTGGACGCTCGGATCGTAAACCGTGGTCGCCAGACCGAGCACCTGCGGCGACAACCGTCCGACCGCACTCAGCACGCTATAGGACGAGACCACGCGGTCATGCTGGGCGGTCACCAGCGCAATACGCGCATTGACAAGCGCCTGCTGCGCATTGAGCACGTCGAGCGTGGTGCGCTGGCCGGCCTTGGCTTCCTCGCGCACGCCGTTGAGCGCGATCTCGGCGGCCGTCACCTGCGCTTGCGCCGAAACCACCTGCGCCTTGTTGGCGACCAACTGCCCCCAGGCCTGCACGACGCCGGCGCGGGTCTGGTCGCGGGTCGTATCGAGCGTGAGGCGTTGCTGCGCCAGGTTTTCCTTGGACTGGCGGATCAGGGAATATTCGGCGCCGCCCTGATAGATCGGAACACTCAGCTGCGCGATCGCCGACGCGGTAAACGACTTTTGCACCGTGAGCTGCTGTTCAGCGCCCTGCTGCGCCGACATCTGCAGGTTGAGGGTGGGTAACAGCGCCCCCTCTTTGATCTTGACCTGCAGGAAGTTGATGTCGACGCCGAACATCGCCGCCGTGACGTTCGGATTCTCGATCAGGCTGACCTCGACGGAGGCAGGCAGGCTCGGCGGCAGAAAACGATCGACCGGCGAAGCGGGCGCAAGACCCTGTGGGTCATTGCCGATGATTTGGCGGTACTTTGCGCGCGTGGTCGTGAGGTTGGATTCGGCCGTGAGCTCCTGGGTTTTGCCGGCGGCCAGCTGCGCTTCCGATTGGGCGACGTCGGTGCGCGTCACCTCGCCGACGTTGAAGCGGTCGCGGGTCTGCTTCAGCGTCTGTTCCAGCACCCGGACGTTGCTTTTGTTGACCTCCACGGTCGCGTCATCGCGCAAAAAGTCCATGTAGCTGGTCGCAGCATTCAGCAGCACCGTCTGTTCCAGCACGCGCAGCGCCTCGCGCGCCGAGGACACCTGACTCTCCGACGCACGGACCGTGTTGGCGGTCTGCTGGCCGTTAAACAGCGTCTGCGTCGCCGTGATCCCCACCGAACGCGGCGCTTCTTCGGCATGACTCCGGAGTCGCGTCGGCACGCCTCCAACGTTACCCGCCACGGTGGTCGTGTCGGTGTACTGGGCGCCGGCCGTCGCGGTGAGCGCGACCTTGGGACGATAGCCGGACAGCGCCTGCGGCACGTTCTCGTCGGTGGATCGCACTTGCGCGCGCTGCGCGTTCAGTTGCGGATTGTCCTGATAGGCACGAACCAGCGCCCCCTCGATGGTCTCAGCCAACGCCGGCATCGGACCTGCACACGCCAGCAGGAGGACCGCAGCCGCAGCTCCGGTGACGACCTTCACCCCAAACATCCCTGCTATTCCATTCATTATCTCTGGCCGGTTCGAGCGCTCGAACCGGGTCTGCACTTTTATTCAGAATCTAACACGCCCCGGAGAGCAACATATTCTGAGCGCAGGCCCGAAGGAACCACCAGAGCGCCAAAGTATGCGGAAACTGTGGACGTGCAGCATCCGGGCCACACTTCTGATTCAGAACGATATTTCGACAGATTCTTGGCTTGGCCGGCTCAGAACACGAAGGCCGGCAGCCGCTCCAGTCCAGGCAAAACGGGAGCCCCGGCATCGAAAAGCACCCGGCTGCCGAGATCGTCGTGGGATCGTGTCACCATCGTGGCCCTTGCGGGGTGTGTCGCGGCGAACACACCCACCAGCCTGCCCCCGTTCCTGAGCTGGGCGTAGAGCGATTCGGGGTTAATTTCGGTCGCCCCGTTGAGGACGATGACGTCAAACGGAGCTCCTGCCGGATCGCCCTCGGCAGGCTCGGCAACCTTCAACGTCACCCCGTCAATACCAAGCTGTACCAGGATACCTGTGCCCTGGGCGACCAAGGCGGGATCGTTCTCGGTCCCGGTGACCTTCGCCGCCAGGGCGGCGGCCAGTGCGGCGAGATATCCGGTCGCACAGCCGACGACCAGCAAGTTGTCGTTCGGCATGATTTCGGCTGCCTGCAACAGCTTTGCGGTCAGCCTTGGCTTCACCAGGTAGCGATGGACATCGCCGGCTCCGACGTCGAGATCGCGATCGAGATAGGCGAGCGGCCGCTGCCGCTCGGGAACGAATTGTTCGCGTGGCACCGCCAGCATGGCGTCGATGATTCGACGATCTGTCACGTCGCTGGTGCGCACCTGACCATCGACCATCTTCTGGCGCGCGGTCGCAAATACGGGCATTGGCGGAACCCAGGAACCTTAGAGAGCGGCTGTGCCGCGAGGAGCGGATGGAACCTCGCCATGTTTGGTACAAGCCCGGCGAAAACGCAACACGGCGTTGGTCGCAGGTTCACCGAAAACGAGTGTCCCGGTTCTAAGGTTCGGATCGTTCGGCGCGAAAGCGCCGGGACGAATGTCCGACTACTCGATGGTCACGGCAAGTCGTCCGATCAGCTTTGCAACCATGTCCAGTTGGCTGGAATCGGCCTCGGCGACGGCGCGCGCCAGTCGCTCCAGGCATTCGTCATAGCTCAACGCCGGGATCTCATCGGCGACGATCGATGGCGAAGGCTTGCGCCGAAGCATCTGGATGACGTCAGACATCGAATCAGCTCCGTTAAACTTGACCGCGCGAAACATCCGGGGCGAATGAGTCGATTTGGCGTCTGACGACAGGAGCGTTGGGCTGCGTCTGCCTAGAATGCCTCAAAGCGCATTCTGTCGATGAAGAACGCCTGTCAGGCCTTTGTCCGGCATGGGCTTTCCGCCTCACGCCACCGCCTCGGTCGAGCCGGTGATTTCGTCCTATGCAAGTCGAAAAGGCTTTGTTATACGCTGCCCGCTTGCGGACCTCGTTTCGCCTATTCCTCGGTAGCTCAGCGGTAGAGCATTCGACTGTTAATCGAATGGTCGCTGGTTCGAATCCAGCCCGGGGAGCCAATACCTACATTCGCGGTTGTCTTTAGTCGTCCGCGAACGTCCGCTCCTCCCGCCAAAACCTTGATAAACCGGCCCTTCCCGGTCATCACCCCCGTATCGGGTTGTTCGTGGACCGCCAGCAGCAACCGGTCCGGATGACAGTATCGAAGGGGCCTCGATACTGTCAGCGCCGGTTTGGATACTGTCTTAATGCCCCGTCTGTTCTTCAAAGCAATGGAGGGCATTGCAATGGCGCTTACGCTCATCTCCTCTAAGGTGGCTCGGTGCGGCGATGCTAGAGGCGGCCGCCACCGATCGAGAGGATCTGGCCGATGATCCAGAACGAAATTGGGTGAGATGACCGTGAACGAAAGGTGGCGGAATCAAGTGAATCTAGGTTGTTGATTTTTTAACGGCAGATGTTTCCGCCACGCCTTTGAGCGCGGTAACCACCACCTCGATCAAGGCGCCGCCACCGAGATCGGCGACACCGACCGTTGCGCGCGTCGGCAGATTGTCACCGAAAAACTCGATCCAGGCCGCATCCATTTCCTTCTTCCTGGAGAGATCCGTGACGAAGATCGACGCGCTGATCACGCGGGACGTGTCGGCTCCCGCCTCTTTCAGATACCCAGCGATCTTGCCGAGGATGTTGCGGGTCTGCTCGCCCATCGAGACGCTGGTGTCGTCGGCGATCGTACCGCCGATGAAGACAAAGCCATTGGCCTCGACCGCGCGGTGCATGATCGGGGTGCGGATGTTGCGGATGATGCTCATGATGTCCTCGTCCTGGCTTGGGATGCGGAAGGATGGAAACGGTCGATGCCGAGATCGCCGATTTGTGTCTGGGTGCCACCATTGACGATCAGCTCCGTCATCACGGCGCCGGCGCCGGGGCCGAGCTGGAACCCATGCATCGAGAAGCCGAACTGGTGATAGAGGCCCTTGTGACGGACACTGGGCCCGAGGATAGGCAGATCATCCCTTGTCTTGGCCTCGATGCCGGCCCAGGCCCGCACGATCGTTGCGCCGCGCATGATCGGAAACAGCTCGAACACAGTGCGCGCGCTCACGGCGAGGCTGCGCCAATCCAGCACGGTCTCGTTGCGGTCCCGGTCCGGCGTCGCCAGATGACCACCGCCGATCAGCACCGTGCCGTTGGCGAATTGTTTGAACGACAGTTTGCGCCCGCGCAGGATCACGACGGGATCGATGAAATGCGGCACGTGTGACGTGATCATCAGCATCGGCGCCACGGTCTCGACCGGGACCGGCTCGCCGAGGGCGGCTGCGATTGGTGCAGCCCACGCGCCGGCGGCATTGACGAGCACCGGCGCGGCATAGCTGTCGGCGCCGACATCGACCTGCCACAGCCCGTCGCGCTGCCGGATATTGCCTGCCACCACGCCCTCGCAGACCGTGGCGCCAAGCGAGGCCGCCTTGCGCCGAAACGCCGTCGTGGTCTGAGCGGGATTGGCCGCGCCATCGCGCCGCGAGACCACGCCACCGGGACAGGTTTCAGCCACGGCGGGCACGAGCCGGCGCAGCTCGGCTGCATCAATCAGCTCTTCATGGGTGAAACCGAGCGCGTTGAGTTCCGCGACCCGTGCGCGGCATGCCTCCAGTTCCGCGTCATTCTCCGCGACCAGAACCTGGCCGTGGCTCTCGAAGCTACAGTCGTCGTCGAGCAGCTCATCGATCCCTTCCCAGATTCCCATCGAGCGGATCGAGAGCGGGATCTCGGCGACATGCCGTGCGAGCTGGCGGACACCGCCGGCATTCACGCCCGAGGCGTGCCGGCCGGCATAATCCTTCTCGATCAGCACCGGCTTCATTCCCGTAAGGCACAAGTGCAGCGCGGTCGAGCATCCATGGATGCCGCCACCCACAACGATCGCATCCACGAGCTTCGTCATCCGCGCACCACCGCCTTGACGTCAGCCTCTGTCGTCGGAACGGCCGCCAATTCAGCCAGCGTGATCGGCTTCACCGGGGCGCGCAGCCGGTAATAGCCAATCTCCTGCGGGCTCTTGCCGCGGGCCTGCGCCATCAACTCGGTGACGGTGAGACCGCAGAGCCGGCCCTGGCAGGGGCCCATGCCGCTGCGACGATAGGCCTTGAGCTGGTTGGGACCGGTCGCACCGATCGCGACGGCGTCGAGAATGTCCTGGGCGGTGACCTCCTCGCAGCGGCAGACGATGGTGTCGCCTTTCGGAATACGAAACTGCTGTGGCGGGCGGAACAGCCTGTCGAGGAAGGCGCGGCCGCGCTCGGCGCGCTTGAGCTCCGCATTCAGATCAAGAACCTTTGCAAGAGGCCTAAATGCCTTGATCGCGCTGCACGCCGCACTACGGCCGCGAACGACCGCGGCTTGCGCACCGCCAATCCCTGCCCCGTCGCCGGCGATCGCAATGCCGGGCACGGACGTGTTGCCGTAGGCATCGAGCACCGGCGACCAGCATAGCTGCGTGTCGTCCCAGCGATGCTCGATCCCGGCGGCCATGGCGAGATTGACGTTGGGCACCACGCCCTGGTGCAGCAGCAGCAACTCGGCAGGAATCGTCTCGCGCCGGCGGCCGGCCGCATACGTCACGCTTGCGAGCTGACCGTCGCCGGCGGCGGCCAGGTCGGTCACGCCGGTCACGACAGGCACTTTCGCCCGCACCTCCCGCATCATGGCGAGACCCTTGAGGAAATAGGGCGAGGTGATGAAGCCGAATGCATGAGGCAGCGCGGCGAGATAATTCCGGCGCTCGGTGGTGTCGAGGATGCGATCGATGCGACCGCCGAGGCGCAGGATCTCCGCCGCGAGCAGCCACAGCAGCGGGCCCTGCCCCGCGATCACCGTGCGCCCATCCGGCACGAGGCCTGACGACTTCAGCATGGTCTGCGCCGCACCCGCGGTCATCACACCGGGAAGCGTCCAGCCCGGAATCGGAAACGGCCGCTCCAGCGCGCCCGTCGCCAGGATCACGCGGCCCGCCTTGACGAAGGCCGACATGCCAGCGACGGAGATAGCAATCTCGAGATTCCGGTCGAGGCTCCAGACCGTCGCACGCTGGATGATCTCGGCACCGCTCGATCGCGCCGCCTCGACAAGCTCCGCGCCCTCCCAATAGTCGGCACCGAGCGTGTCGCGCTGCGTCAGAGGTGTCGAGGCGATGGCGCGCCAGACCTGGCCGCCGGGGTCGGCATTCTCGTCGAGCAACAGCGTCGACAGGCCAGCCTCGGCCGCGGTCGCAGCGGCGGCGAGCCCGGCGGGCCCCGCCCCGATGACCGCGACATCATAGCTGTCGCGCTTGGGAGTTACGTTCATCGGCTGATCTCCCGCTTGCCCTTCTGGATTTCGATCTGCATGCCCTCGGCGACAGGCACCAGGCAGCCCTGGCGATTGCCGACGCCATCGATGGTGACGAGGCAGTCGAAACACACGCCCATCATGCAATAGGGCAAGCGCGGCGCGCCGCTCACTGCGGTCGCGCGACGCACGTCGCGGCCGGAGGCCAGCAGCGCGGCAGAGACGGTGTCACCTTCGCGCGCCGCGACGGCGGCTCCGTCGACGAAAATCTGCACTGAAGGTCTGTTGTCCTGATCGGATCGTTTGAACATTGCGATGCTCTCGGCTCCTCATCTGATGTCAATAGTAGCCGCTGCCTGTCGCAGCGTGGTCCGCGTCGAAGCGGCGGGCCGAGAACGCGCCGACCAGTTCAGGATCAAGTGCGCCCGCCGCGACCATGCGCGCGATCTCGAAGGCGTGGTTGGAAGCGAGCGTCACGCCGGAATGGCAGCAGGCCACGAATGCTCCGGGATGAGTTTCCGACTGGTCATAGATCGGAAAGCCGTCCTGCGGCATGACGCGGATGCCGGCCCAGCTCCTGATCACATTGAGTCGCGCCAAATGTGGAAACGTCCGCTGGGCGCGATCAGCCATCACAGCGCTGATGGAGTGCTTCAGCGCGCGATCGTCGAGTTCGTCTTCCTTGCTGTCCCCGATCATCACGGTGCCCTCGTCAGTCTGGCGGATCGTGGTCAGCGGATGCGGCAGGAACGGCATGGTGCGCTCGGTCACCACGATCTGACCGCGGGTCGGGCCCATCGGCGCCGACAAGCCGACCATTGGCGCCAATGTCTGGTTGGCGTTGCCGGCGGCGAGCACGACCTTCGCCGCGCGGATTTCGCCCTGCTCCGTCGAGAGCCGGAATTCACCACCGCTGCGGGCAATCGCCGACACCGGCCGCTCAGGGAAATAGTCGACGCCAAGCAGCCGCAGCCCCGTATGGAAGGCGCGGAAGGTGCGCAGCGAATTCACGTGCCCGTCCAGCGGACAGAAGCTGCCGCCCGACACCTCGGGGCCGATCAGCGGCAGCATTGTCTTGACTTCCGACGCCGACAGCATCTCCATCCCGTAGTCGGCGGCGCCCGCCTGATTGTGCATGCGCGTGACAAGCTGAGCGCGCTGCACGAACTCGTCCTCGCCGAGCGTCAGGTGGAAGCCGCCATTCTGCTGCAGGGCGACGTCGAGCCCGGTCTGGTCATTCAATTCGGCCGCGAGCCTGCCCCAGGCTGCGGACGCCCGCACTGTCCAGCCGGTATAGGCCGGCATGCCGAGGCCCTTGCTCTGCACCCAGACCAGCGCGAAATTTGCACGCGAGGCGCGCCTGGCGATGTCGCCCTCGTCGAGGACGACGGCCTTCTTGCCGAGCCGGCCAAGGCCCCAGGCAATGGCGGAGCCGAGCAGGCCGCCGCCGACGACAGCGACGTCATATTCCTTTGACATCGGTTCTCCTAGCGCCCCGGGTCGCTCTTGCCGGCGAGCACGCGGTCGAGCCCGTAAAATCGGTCGAGCAGGATAAGGGCGGTCATGGTGATCGCGATCACGCTGGCCGAGACGGACGTCACCAGTGGATCGATGTTGTCCTGGACATAGAGGAACATGCGAACGGGCAACGTCTCGGTGCCGGGCGCGGCCAGGAAGACGGTCATGGTCAGGTCGTCGAAGGACTGGATGAAGGCGAGCGCCCAACCACTGACGACGCCCGGCAGGATCAGCGGCAGGGTCACGCGGCGGAACAGCGTCCAATCGCCGGCGCCAAGCGAAACTGCGGCCATCTCGACCGAGCGGTCCATGCCGGTCGCTGCCGCCAGCGTCAGCCGCAGCGCGAACGGGAACACCACCACGACATGAGCGACCAGCAGGCCTACGAAACCGCCGCTCATCCCGATCGATGTGAAGAAGCGGAGGAAGGCAATGCCGAGCACGACATGCGGAATCATCAGCGGCGACAGGAACAGCGCCGCGAGCGCATCGCGGCCGCGGAATTTGTATCGCGCGATCGCCAGCGCCGCCGGCACCGCGAACAGCAGCGCCACGAAGGAGGACAGCGCGCCCAGGCCGAGGCTGACCCAGAAGGCATGGACGAACTCGGGATAGTTCGCGATCGCCCTGAACCAGCGCAGCGAGAAGCCGGTGGTCGGCAGCGACAAATAGCCCTCAGGCGTGAAAGCGACGAGGCAGACCACCACGATCGGCGCCAGCATGACGACGACGAAGATCGCATGGAAGGTGAGCGCGAGCGGGCCATTCGTTCTCATCGGAACATCTCGGCATAGCGCCGCTCGATCAAGCCGTTGCTGCCGACGACGATCAGCACCAGCGCCACCAGGAGCAGGATTGCGACCGCCGCGCCAAGCGGCCAGTTCAGCGTGTTGAGAAACTCGTCATAGGCGAGCGTCGCGGCGACCTTGAGCCGGCGCCCCCCGATGATCGCAGGCGTCGCAAAGGCGCTGGCCGAGAGCGAGAACACGATGATCGCGCCCGACAACACGCCCGGCATGATCTGCGGCATGATGATGCGGCGGATGATGGTCAGCGGGCCAGCACCGAGCGACAGGGCGGCATTCTCGATCTGCGGGTCGACGCGCTGCAGCGCGGCCCAGACCGACAGCACCATGAACGGCATCATCACGTGTGCGAGTGCGACCACCATCCCGGTCTCGGTGAACATGAAGCGCAGCGGCGAACCGATCAACCCGAGCGACATCAGGAGCTTGTTGACGAGGCCATTGTTGCCGCCGAACAGTAGCGCCCAGCCGAGCGTGCGCGCCACCACGGAAATCAGCAGCGGGCCCAGGATCACGAGCAGGAAGAGGCTCTTCCAGCGTGGGCTCATGCGGTTGAGGATGTAGGCCTCCGGCGCACCGAACAAGGCGGTGATCAGCGTCGTCAGCAGTGCGATGCGGAAGGTCCGCCAGAACATCTCGGCATAATAGGGATCGGTCGCGATCTCGCGCCAGTTCTTCAGGATGAAGACCGGCTCGATGCCCTTGTATTGGCCCCAGTCGTGGAACGAGAGCATCACCGTCATGGCGAGCGGAATCACCAGGACGCCTATGAACAGCATCAGCGCTGGCGCGGTCAGCGCCCACGCCGCGCGCACATCGCGTGCGTCCGCCGTCGCTGTCACGTTCGCTTGAGCCGTGTCGATGCCTGCGCTCATGCAGCACCTCCAGCGCCGCGCAGGCTCATGTCTTCCGCCCGCCAAGCGAGCCGAACCGCCTCTCCCTCCGCCGGCTGCCGCTGGCCATCGTTTTGGCGGATCACAATGAAAGAGCCGCATTCGCTCTCGCACTGGAATAGCCAGTGATTGCCCTGGAAGATGCGGGTCACGATCTTCGCCGCGAGCCCCACGTCGCCAAAGCCGATCCGCTCGGGGCGAATGCTGACCGTCACCGGAGCAGCAAGGCCTACCGGCGCAGGCGCGCTCCAGGAGCCGGCCACCAGCCGCGCCGGAGCCGCGGCGCGGTCGATGGTCGCTGTGAAATCGTTGGTCTTGCCGAGGAACTGGGACACAAAGGCGGAAGCCGGCCGCTCGTAGGTCTCCTGCGGCGTGCCGATCTGCTCGATGCGGCCCTGGCTCATCACCACGATCCGGTCGGACAGCGACATCGCCTCGTTCTGGTCGTGGGTGACGAGGACCGTTGTGGTGCCGAGATTGCGCTGGATCTGGCGCAGCTCGATCTGCATGTCCTCGCGCAGCTTGGCGTCGAGGTTCGACAGCGGTTCATCCAGCAGCAGCACATTCGGCCGGATCACGAGCGCCCGGGCAAGCGCCACGCGCTGCTGCTGGCCGCCCGACATGCGCCGCGGGAAACGGTCCTCGTAGCCGGCGAGCCCGACCATGGCGAGCGCGGCTCGGACGCGCTCGCCGCGCTCGGCTCGCGGCACACGCCGCATCTCAAGGCCAAAGGCGACGTTCTCCGCTGCTGTCATATGCGGAAACAGCGCGTAGCTCTGGAAAACGATGCCAAGGCCGCGCTGCGCCGGCGGCACCGCGGTCAGGTCACGTCCCTCGAGCCGGATCGCGCCGCGCGAGGGATCGAGGAAGCCCGCGATCATCTGCAGCGTCGTGGTCTTGCCGCAGCCCGAAGGACCGAGGAAGGAGATGAACTCTCCCTTGCCGACCGCAAGGCTGAAATCATCGACCACCGTCTGCGGGCCGAACTGTTTCCCGACACGGTCGAGTTCGAGAAAGGACATGGATGCGGTTCCGGTGCTGTACTGGCAAAGGTCACTGGAAGCGCCGCGCCGTCACCGAAACTCCTTTCGGCGGCGCGGAGCCTTGGCTCAGCGTTCGACCTCGCGATTCCAGCGTTTGGTCCATTCCTCGCGCTTGTCGTTGATGGTCGTCCAGTCGGGCGTATAGAGTTTCGCCGCCCGCTCGCCGACCGGCGCCATCTTGCCGAGCTCCGGCGGGACAACGACCGACTTCAGCACCGGGCCGTAGCCATAATCCTTCAGCATCACGAGCTGGATCTTCGGCTCGAGCAGGGTCTTGATGAAGCTCGATGCCAGCGGCGACGCGGTGGGCTTGGCGATCGGACAGGCGGTCGTCAGCAGCGTGACCGCGCCTTCCCTGGGATAGACGAAGTCGACGGGAAAGCCGGTGTTGGCGAAGCTCTGCACGCGACCCGTCCCCCAGACGGCCAGCGCCGCCTGGCCGGACTGGAACAGCTCGGTCATCTTGCCCGGCGAGGGCTCATAGGCCAGCACGTTGGGATTGATCTCGTCCTTGAAGATCTTGAAGCCGGCATCGACATTGGCTTCGCCGCCGCCATTCATCTTGGCGAGCATCAACAGCGCGTGCAGGCCGTAGGTGTTGTTGATCGGCGGAATTACCAGCTGCTTCTGGTACTTCGGGTCCTTGAGGTCGTTCCAGGAGGTCGGCGGCGCCCAGCCTTTCTCGGCGAAGACCTTGGTGTTGTACATCAGGCCGGTCGCAACCAGACCGATGCCGACGGCGCGATCATCCTTGAAACGGGCAGCGTCGTAGAGATCGGCAGGCAGTCCATCGACCCTGCCGCAGAAGCCGAGCTGGATCGCCTGGTACATCGGACCGTCGTCGACGATGGCCACGTCGATCTGCTGGTTACCCTTCAGGGCCTGCAGCTTGGCCAGCGTATCCGTCGAGTTGCCGGCGACATATTCGACCTTGACGCCATTGGCCTGCTCAAAGGCCGGGATCACCTCGTCGCGGATGGTTTTCTCGAATGAGCCGCCATAACCGGCGACATAGAGGGTCTTCTGCTGCGCTAAAGCCGTCGAAGGGGCCAAGGCGAGCGCCCCGATGCTGACCGCCGCCACAAGGCCGAGACGTTTCATATCGATCGATCTCCAATACGGTTTGCGGGTGACACCCAGAGCGCGTCCACATTTCGACCCGCTCCGAGCCCCTGTTCGCCGGTGTCGCGATCCGACGTAACGTCGGTCGACGCGAAATTTTGGCCTTCACCGGTTGGCTTCGACCGGCATCGCCCAAAAAACTGGCTGAATCCAGCCTTGATGAAAAAGATCGCAATCCCCGCTTTCGCCGTCCAATTAATAATGCCACCTTCCGCATGCCAAAATGTTATGGGTTGGAGCGGAGATGGCGCGGATCAATTCGCGGCAGGTCGAAGCCTTCCGCGCGATGATGCTGACAGGAAGCGTGACGGATGCGGCGAAGCTGATGGCTGTGACGCAACCGGCCGTAAGTCGGCTGTTGCGCGACTTGCAGGCGCTGCTCAAAATGGAGCTGTTCGAAAGACGCGGCAGCGGCCTGGTGCCGACGGCATCCGCAACGGCGCTCTACATGGAAGTCGAGCGGTCCTTCGTCGGGCTCGAACGCATTGCCGCGGCGGCCGAAGAGATCCGCGGCCGCCGGACCGGTACGCTGCGGATCGCGGCCCTGCCGGCGCTGTCCAACGGCTACCTGCCACGGTTGGCAGGTGGGTTCCTGAAGGAGCGACCGAACCTCAACCTGTCGTTTTTCGGCGTCATCTCGCCGATCGTGATCGACTGGGTGCTGAACAACCAGTGCGACATCGGCTTCGCTGAAGTGCCGATCGCCCATTCCGGCCTGCCGTGCGTGCGGCTGCCGGCGCTGCCGCGCGTTGCAGTTCTGCCGGCCGGCCATCGGCTCGCGGCCAAGGCGACGCTGGAGCCACGCGATTTCGAGGGCGAGGCTTTCGTGTCGCTGTCGGCGGGCACGAGCAGTCGCCATCTGATCGACCAGGTCTTCAACCGTGATGATGTTCGCCGCGGCTTGCGGGTCGAGACCAACCTGTCGGAGATCATGTGCGGGATGGTGTCCTCCGGACTCGGCGTGGCGATCTGCGATCCCTTCACGGCGCAGGAGTTCGAGAGCCGAGGCATCGTCGTGCGCCGTTTCCTGCCGCAGATCGATTTCGAATTCGCTGCCGTTTTTCCACCGCAGCGCAGTCCCTCACCTGTGGCGTTGGATTTGGTGGAGGTCATGCGTCAGGCCTTGGGCAAACTGCGCGGGCGGGTCGTCGCTCAAAGCTGACGGAGGTAGGCAGCCGAACGCGAAGCGTATTTGGCTCAAACCCGGGACACGCAACACCCGATCCCGACGGAATGGAAAGGGTGTTCCTGGGATCGGGGTTTGGCAAGAAACGCTGGTTCCGGGGGCTCGCAACATCCGATTCTTGCGATTGATCGAACGGGAAGCGGCTGCGTCGAAGGCAGGTCATGGCCACCCGCTGCAGATGGCTCACCTCGTCTCGCGGTCTCTGCATCTGCAGCACGGCGAGATCCAGAATTCGCCTGAGCGCCGCATCCTCGGTCTCACTGATGCTCGCTATTTCGATCCTCAGTACCAACTTCGGCGTAAGATGATCGGCGCCAGCACGCTCCGACATCCCGCTGCAAACCGCGCCGAGCGTGAGCTCAATGCTGGATGACCCCATATGCTGCTACGGGTTCGTCAGTCCAGTTCGCGAAGCGCTGGGGTGCAAATGGTGCAATCGGCGAAATGGTGCGCCCCTCGTCGATGAGTTCCGCGATGATCAGACCGATGACCGGACCATCACGCATGCTGAGCCACGATGTCGTCACGCAGGCAGGCAACACGCCGGCCGGGCGCGATCTGGCGCAGCGCAGGAACGCTTTCGGCACAGGAGGCGATCGCATGCGGGCAACGCGTGCGGAACACGCAACCGGAAGGCGGCGCGGCCGGGTTCGGCAGCTCCCCCGACAGCATGGCGTTGCGGGACCGCATCCGTGCGTGGATCGATGGGGTCGCAGCGGTTAGCGCGCGCGTGTAGGGATGCGCGGGCGCACGGAAGATCTCGGACACAGCCCCTTCCTCGACCACGCGGCCGAGATGCATCACGGCTATGCGCTCGCACAGGTGCCGCACCACATGCAGGTCGTGGCTGATGAAGAGAAGCGCGAGGCCGAAACTGGAACGCAGTTCGGCCATCAGCGTAACGATCTGTGCCTGTACCGAGACATCGAGCGCGGAGACTGGCTCATCGGCAACGATGAAGTCAGGCTTGGTCGCGAGCGCGCGCGCAATCGCAATGCGCTGACGCTGCCCGCCGGAGAACTCGTGCGGGAGGCGATCGCCATGACCAGGATCGAGACCGACACGCTGCAGCAGGTCCGCGACACGCGCGCGCGCTTCGGTGCGATCTGCAAGACCGTGGATGATGATGCCATCGGCGATCTGCTCGCCGGCGCGGCGGCGCGGATCGAGGCTTCCATAGGGATCCTGGAAGATCATCTGCATGCGGGCGCGCAGGCGGCGGTGCGTCGCCGGCGTCAGATCGTGCAACGCATGACCGTCGAAGAACACGCGACCGCGGGTCGGTGGCAAGAGGTGCAGCAGCATGCGGCCGAGCGTCGACTTGCCGCACCCCGATTCGCCGACCACACCCAGCGCCTCACCACGCCCAACCGTGATATCGACCTCGCGCACCGCCTGGACCTCGGCGCGCCGCGCGAGCCAGCCGGAGCGGCTGGTGAAGCTGCGCGACACGTTCTCGGCCCAGACCAGCGGCGCGGTCATGCGACCCCCTTCCACCTGAAACAGCGCGAGCTGCGACCGGGGCCTACTTCGGCGAAGCCGGGCTTTGTGGTATGGCACGGCTCCGCCGCGCATGCGCAACGCGGCGCGAAGGTACAGCCCGCGGGCAGTGCATCGGGCAGCGGTACGGTCCCCGGAATCGCGGCGAGCTCTGCGTCAGCGCCTTCCGGCGCGCTCGCGATCAGGGCTGCCGTGTAGGGGTGGCGGGGACGCGCGAACACTTCGGCGACGGGTCCCTCCTCGACGATTTCGCCGGCATACATCACGCACACCCGGTCGGCGATCTCGGCGACGACCGCAAGATTGTGGGTGACGAAGATGAGGCCCATGTCGCTCTTCGCCTTGAACGCGGCAAGCAGATCGAGGATCTGCGCCTGGATCGTCACGTCGAGCGCCGTGGTCGGTTCGTCCGCGATCAGGAGCCGCGGCCCGTTGGCAATCGCGGCAGCGATCATGGCGCGCTGGCGCTGACCGCCCGAGAGCTCATGCGGATAGGCACGTGATCGCTGCTCCGGGTCGGGCAGGCCAACGTCCTTCAACAAGGCGACCGCCTGTGCCGCAGCCCCTGCGCGCGGCAGATCTCGATGGGCGCGGATCACTTCGGCCACCTGATCGCCGACGCGATGCACGGGATTGAGGTTGCTGCCCGGGTCCTGGAACACCATGGCGATCTCGTCGCCACGCAACCGGCGCATCTCGGTTTCCGGCACATGCGCGAGATCGCGCGCCCGCCCCGTTCGGTCGACGTACAGCACCCGGCCGGCGATGATCTCCATCGTCGGCGGCAGCAGGCCGAGTAATGCGAGACCGGTCAGCGTCTTGCCCGAGCCGCTCTCGCCCACCAGCGCCAGCGTTTCGCCCGGGGCGAGCGAAAGCGACATGTCGCGTACCGGGCGAATGCGTGCCGTCGGGGTCGCGATCTCGACGGTGAGGCCTTCGACACGCAGCAACGACGGCGCTGGGAGCGATGCGTCCGGCCAGACCCGCGCCGCCGCACGCCTGAGCCAGCCAGCGCCGGCCGATCCCGCGCGCGGGTCAAGCACATCACGCAGGCGATCGCACAGCTGATTGAATGTCAGAATGGTGCCGGTGAGCGCCAAGCATGGCCATAGCAGCAACCATGGCGCCTGCTCCATGGTCGAGCGTGCGCCACGGATCATCAGTCCCCAGGAGGGTGCTGGTGGCACGACGCCGAGCCCGAGAAAGGAAAGGCCGCTCTCCAGCACCATGGCAGCCGCGACGGTCAACGAAAATTGCACCAGCAGCGGCGGCGCGACGTTGGGCAGGATGGTGCGCGCGAGAATGCGCACCGGCCCGGCGCCGAGCGCGTGCTGCGCGGTGACGTAGTCGAGGCCGCGGGTCGCCAGCGTTGCGGCGAAAGCGACGCGGGTGTAACCGGGCGCGTAGAGAATCGTGAGTGCGATCACCAGCGTCGCCACGCCCGGCCCCATCAAGGTGACGACCAGCAGCGCGAGCAGGATCGGCGGGAAGCAGACGATAGCCTCCATCGACCGTACCGTCAGGATCTCGAGAAAGCCCCGCGCATAGCCGCCGATCAGACCGAGCGCGGTCCCGATAACGCCGGCGGACATTGCCGAGATGAAAGCTACCGCAAGCGATGCGCGCGCGCCCCAGATGATACGCGACAGCACGTCGCGGCCGTATTCGTCCTGCCCGAGCACATGTCCAAGCGACGGCAGCGCGAGCCGCGCCGGCACCTCCATCTTCACTGGATCGGCCAACGGAAGCAGCGGTGCCGCGAGGGCAACGACGATGATGGCAGCGACGATTGCGCCTGGCAGATAGAGGCGATGGATGGGGCGCGCGGCCATCAGCCGTGCCGCACGCGCGGGTCGATCACCGCATACAGCAAATCGACCAATAGATTGATGACGACGAAAGCGATGGAAATCACCAGCACGATGCCGACCACCTCGGGATAATCCCGCTGCTCGACGGCGCGTACGAGATAGCCGGAGAGACCTGGCCAGTTGAACACGAACTCGACCAGCACCGTCCCGCCAAGCAGCGAGCCCGCATGCAGGGCAAGCACCGTGACGACCGGAATCAGCGCGTTGCGCAGAACGTGATGCAGCACGATTCGGGAGGGACTGAGCCCCTTGGCGTGCGCCGCACGCACGTAGTCGCGCGCCAGCACCTCGAGCACGGAGGAGCGCGTCATACGGAACACGACGGCGCCAAGTCCGACCGCGATGGCACCTGCCGGCATCAGCAGCAGGATCAGGTGCCGCAGCGGATCGCGCGAAAACGGCACGAAACCGCCGGCCGGCACCCAGCGCAGCTTCTGCGCAAAGACCAGAATCGCGATGGTGCCGACCACGAACACCGGAATCGACAGCCCCAGACCCGCGGCGCCTGCAAGTACGCGGTCGATCGCGCTGCCGGGACGAAGTGCCGCAAGCGTGCCGAGCGGCAGGCCGAACAGGACCGCGATCAGGCTGGCGGCGAGGATCAACTCCAACGTACGCGGCAGGCGCAGCGTAATGTCCTCCGCAACGGAATGATCGTCGAGCAGCGAGCTGCCGAGATCTCCCTTGAGCAGACCGCCGACATGACTGAGATACTGAGTAAGGATCGGCCGATCGAGACCGAGCTTTTCCCGCAATTCAGCGACTGCGGCGGGATCCGGCGCGACACCGCCCTGGGAAAGCAGGAGTTCGGCGGGATCGCCAGGGACGAAATGAATGATCAGGAAGACGAGCGTGACGACCGCCCAGATGAGCCCGAGCGCAACCGCGATCCGCGCCAGCGCATAGCTGAACATCACCTCACCCAATCGCCGCGTCTTCGAAGGTGGTCCCTGCGTAGAAGGTGAGCGCGCCCGGGAGATTCTTGAAGCCGGTCACGCGCTTCTGCATCGCATATCCCTGGCTGCGCCAGGCGAGCGCGACCATCGGCGCTTCCTCGATCACCAGGGCCTCAAGCTCCTCGTAGGTCGCCTTGCGCTTCGCCAAATCGAATTCAGCACGCCCGGCCTTGATCAGCGCCGTGATTTTGTCGGTCTTCAGACCGAACGAACGCGTATAGGAGGACGGCAGCGAGCCGTCGATAGCCTTGGCGATACCATCAGGATCATTGCTGTCGGCCGCGTCGCCCATCATTGCCATGTCGTACTGGCCCTTGTTGCCGATGGTGACGCGCGTTGCCCAGTCGGGTAGATTGAGGTCCGCCTTGATGCCGATCGCGGCAAGATTCTGTTGCACAATTTCGGCCGAATCCTTGTGCATGCCGTATTGAGCGGTCGACAGGAACGAGCAGGTGAATCCGTCAGGATGGCCCGCTTCGGCCAGCAGCTTCCTGGCGAGCGCGGAATCGTAATTCCAGCCGTTCTCGTATGTCGGATTGAAGAACTCGCTCGCCTTTGGGATCGGCAAATGCGCGAGCCCCGAGCCGCGGCCAAAGAACGCCGCCTTCACGATCTCATCGCGCTTGACGGCGTGCGCCACCGCCTTGCGTACGCGCGCGTCATTGAACGGCGGTCTGCTGGCATTGAAGACAAGATACATATAGGGCCCGTCGACTGCGTCCAGCGCAAGCCTGGCGTCCTTGCCGATCGCCTCCATCGACTGCCACGGGACATATTCGATGAGATCGACGTCGCCGGCCTGCAACGCCGCCACGCGCAAATTCTCATCCGCATAGGCTACCGCGCGGATCGCTTTCAGCTTGGGAAGGCCGGGCTTGTAATATTTGTCCGACGCCTCGAGATCGATCGAAACACCGCGCTCCTGAGCCTTGATCACGAACGGGCCCGCGCCGACCGGCGACTTTGCGTCGGAATCGCGCCAGATAATCGGCATGTGGAAGTTGGCAAACTGCAGCGGCAACGTCGCGGCAGGCTCCTTCATCACGAAACGCACGGTCCTGTCGTCGGGCGTCTCGATTTTTTCAATGGCCTGCATCTGCGAACGCAAATAGGCGGTGGACTTCTCGCCGACTATCTGTTCGATCGTCCATTTCACGTCGGCGCTGGTGACCTTCTCGCCGTTCTGGAACATGGCGTCGCGCAACTTGAACGTCCAGGCTGCGGTTCCTTCCGGCGCCCAGCTCTCCGCGAGCTCGGCGCGCAGGCTGCCGTCAGGCGCAAACCCGGTCAGACCGCGATGAATCATCAGTTTCACCGTGGCGGCCGCGGTGCCGGTATTGGTCCAGGGCAGGAAGCTGGGCGGGTAGCTCGACAGGCCGAAAGTGAGCGTCCCGGGAGAGGCGGCACGAGCGCCCGGCACACGCAGCAACGGCAGAGCGGCGGCACCGGCAAGGACGGCGCGACGGGAGACGGTCAGGGACATGACGCAATTCTCACGGGTTGAAACCATAGATGTCACGGGCGGCGGCGGTGTCGATGACACCCTCGGCTAGATCGCGGGCGATAGCTGCGCGGTCACGCCGGGCCGGCGGGCCGTACCCTCCCGCGCCCGGCGTAATCACCTCGAACCAGTCGCCAGCTTTCAATTCGGCGGCGTCGCGATTGAACGTGACGCCTGGCCCCGGAACCATGCGACCATGCGCACCCGGCAATCCGCCGAGCAGGCCCCAGGATTGCGAGCGCAAGCGCGAGACATCGACCCGGACTCGGCAGTCCGCCTCGGCGCGATAGACGCGCCGCAGTCCCATGCCACCACGGTACGTGCCGGCGCCGCCGGAGCCGTCGACCAGTTCATAACGCATGAGCGTCAGCGGATATTCGAGCTCGAGCGCCTCCACCGGCAGGTTCGAGGTGTTGGTGACATGCACGTGCACGCCATCGAGGCCGTCCTTGCCGGGCCTCGCGCCGGCACCTCCACCCATCGTCTCGACATAAACCCAGATCGTACCATCCTTCGGCATCTCGCCGCTGAAGGTGGCGACACAGCACGAGCTGTTGGTGCAGGCCGACACCCGCTCGGGAACGGCCTGTGCGAGCGCTCCGAGAATGACGTCGGCGGTGCGCTGGCAGGTTTGCACGCGGCCGTTCACCGCAGCGGGATGCCTGCAATTGAGAATTGTGCCTTCTGGCGCGGTCACGGTCAGCGGCCGGGCCAGGCCGGCATTCGGCAGGATGGTCGGATCGACCACCGACTTGACCATGTAGTAGGTCGTGGCAAGCAATGCCGTATAGGTCATGTTGATCCCGGCGCGCACCTGCGGCGGGCTGACAAAGTGCAGCTTCATCTCATCGCCGGCAATCGTGACGGTCACGGCGATCGGCAGCACGCCGTCGATCTCCGGATTGTCGAACACGTCCTCGAAGCGATAGGTGCCATCCGGAATCACGGCAATGCCAGCGCGCATCTTGCGCTCTGCGTAATCGAGCAATGCCTCGCCGGCGGCGAGCACGACCGCGGTTCCATATTTCGCGCACAGGGCCTGGAAGCGCTGGACACCGACACGGTTCGCAGCCATCTGCGCCCGCAAATCCGACAGCCGCTCGCGCGGCACCTGGCAGTTCAGCAGGATCAGATCGAGCACGTCCTTCTGCAGTTCGCCGGCCCTGTAGAGCCGGATCGCCGGGATGCGCAGGCCTTCCTGATAAATATGGGCGTGACCGCGGTCGGCGAAATCCGAATGGTGCGCTAGATTGACGGTCCAGGCGACAATGCGGCCGTCGACGAAGATAGGCTCGGCCAGCACGATGTCCGGCAGGTGCGTGCCGCCTCCCGCATAGGCATCGTTGCCGACAAAGACATCTCCGGGACGCATGGCCTCGACCGCATGCTGTTTCAGAATCTGCGGCACGATGCCGATGAAGCTGCCGAGATGAATCGGGATGTGCTCGGCCTGGCAAAGCGTCTCGCCCTTGACATTGAACAACGCGGTCGAACAGTCGCGCCGTTCCTTGATGTTCGTCGAGTAGGAGGCGCGGATCAGCGCTTCACCGGTTTCCTCTACAATCGAGGACAGCGCCGCACCGATGACCTCGACGGTGATCGGGTCGAGCGCCACAGAATGTTGAGCCGCGAGTGCGACGTTCATGCAACCTCCAGGATCAGGTTGAGGTAAGGATCGACCCGAGCAGTCATGCCGGGCAAGACCACCGTGGTTGCATCCATTTGCTCGACGATGGCCGGCCCCGAGAAGCGGTTGCCGGATTTCAAGTCCTCGCGCGCATAAACTGGGCAGGTGACGAAGTCGCCGCTCTCGGTAAACCAGACATCGCGGCTCTCGCGGATCGCGCCACTCGCATCCACGCCGGCAGACGGGTGCGCCGCCAGCGTCGCCTTGCTGACGAGGCCGGTCGCCTCGAGACGGAAAGTGACCAGTTGCACCGGCTCGTTGTCGGCGAGGAAGCCGTACATGCGCTGATGCGCGTCGGCGAAACCCCGGGCGAGAAGTTCCAGTGTCTTGGAGGTGATCGGGCCCTCGGGCAGCGGAATTGCGAGTTCGTAGTTTTGTCCCGCGTAGCGCATGTCGACTGTGCGCAGCAGATGGCGGGCGTCAGCGGCGATCTCCTCGCGGGCAAACCAGGCGTCCGCCTGCTCGTTCAGCGTCGCGAACGCGGTATCGATCTCGCCGAGCACGCGGCCGTCGAGCGGCAAGAGCCGCGTCGCGGCGAAGTCAGCGCGTAAGTCCGTCAGCAGAAGCCCCATGGCGCACAGGATGCCGGGATTGCGCGGCACCAGGATGCGCTTGATATCGAGTTCCCTGGCGAGACGTGCGGCGTGCAGCGGGCCCGCCCCGCCGAACGCCATCAGCGTGTAATCGCGCGGATCATGCCCGCGCTGCACCGAGATGACGCGGATGGCCTTGGCCATATTGGCGGTGACGACCGAGATGATGCCCTGCGCCGTCTCCATCAGCCCGAGGCCGAGTTGCTGCGCAAGTTTTCCGATGGCATCCTTCGCAAGGTCGTGACGCACCGGCATGCGGCCGCCCAGCAGGTAGCGTGGGTTGAGGGTTTGCAGCACAATATTGGCGTCGGTTACGGCAGGCTCGACATTGCCCTTGCCGTAACAGACTGGACCGGGATCCGCGCCTGCGCTGCGTGGCCCCACCTTCAAAAGCCCGCCGTTGTCGACATAGGCGATCGAACCGCCACCGGCGCCGACGGTATGGATATCAAGCATCGGCGCCTTGATCGGATGGCCGTGCACGATCGCCTCCGAGGCGAGCCGCGCCTCGCCGGCCTTGAGCAGCGCAACGTCGGTCGAGGTACCGCCCATGTCGAAGGTAATGAGGTCGGGCAAGCCAGCGGCCCGGCCGATCGCCTGCGCGCCGACCACACCGGTCGACGGTCCTGACAACACCGTGCGCACCGGCATGTCGGCGGCGGTCTCGAAGCCGATGACGCCACCATTCGACTGCGTGAGATGCGGCGTGACTGACATGCCGAGCGCGGCGAGTCGCGGTGCGAGGCGGTCGATGTAGCGCTTCATTACCGGACCGAGATAGGCGTTCACCACCGCGGTCGAGAGCCGTTCGAACTCGCGGAATTCCGGCGCGATCTCGTGGCTCGTGCAGATGAAGGCTTCGGGATATTCCTGCTGCACGATCTCCTTGGCGCGACGCTCATGCTCGGGGCGGACGAAACTGTAAAGAAACGAGATCGCAATTGCGCTGACACCGGCCGCGCGCAGCTTGCGCGCGGCCGCGCGAACGGCTTCTTCATCGAGCGCAATCTCCACTTCGCCGGTGTGACGCAGGCGTTCGGCGACTTCGAGGCGCAGACTGCGCTCAACCAAGGTCGGCGGCTTGTCGGCGAAAATGTCGTAGAGGTCGGGCCGCTTCTGCCGGCCGATCTCCAGGAGATCGCGGAACCCGTCGGTGGTGATAAGGCCGGTGGGCACGCCCTTGTGCTGGATCAGCGCGTTGGTCGCAACCGTGGTGCCGTGACCGAAATAGCTGACCGGCAATGCCGGCTGATCGCCCGCCTCCGGCGCTACCCGGCGCATGCCTTCCTCGACACCCTGCGCGATGCCACGCGAAGGATCGTCCGGTGTGGAAGACACTTTCCAGACCTCGACGCGCCCTTCATTCTCCTCGAACAGGCAGATGTCGGTGAACGTCCCGCCGGAATCCACACCTACGCGCCACCGTGACATACTCGATGTCCTCATTCGATCGCTTCCCAGCTCCGCAAAGCTCGGGGATCGTCATGAGGAAAGCAAGAAGCATTCCAAAAATCGATGAGCTTTTCTCTGAAGTTTTACCCACCGGAATTCTTGTGGACCAAATCGCGCAATCATTCAGGGGCCTTTGCCATAGTTGACTCCAGCCCGGGGAGCCACCGCCTTTTTCTACGGGCGCGATCGCACGCGAAGGCGTGCGAATCCATCTCTGGCGGCCGCTGACCAACTCCGAGCTGACGCGCGGCCGACCGGAAGATGGCAACTCTCCACCCTCCACATTGGCCTGATCAGGGCCGCAGTGACCAGCCAGTCAGTTCTCCACGCCACGCCACGAATTCCGTTGCTCCGATTGTCCACCCGACCTCCCCGCCAAACGGGAGCCAGCGGCCTTCGTGCCTGCGGTAGTCGAGGAAGCGCCCTTGCCATGGGCGCTCGACGAAACCGGTTCCTTCTTTCCGCGGACGGTCCGGCGCGAAGACGGATCCGATGCGCCCATCCGCATCAAGGGTCAGTTCGACCTCGGCGTGAGCTGATCCCCCGCCATAGGCGACGGAGAGCTTTGCCTCGTTGACGACGACCCAAGTCAGGTGCGGATTATCAACGATTGCATCTGGCGCCCATGCGATCTCGGCCAGATACCGCATGATCTCGCCCTTCGCGAGTTGAGCGCCGCCCGATTCGTGCGCGATACGGACCAGGCCAAAGGCGCGAACTTCCAGCCTTCCCTCGTCATGCTTCAAGGCGTCGGTCACCGAAATGAGGCCGAGTGGGCCGGTCCGAGCCCGCCATTCGAATTGAGGACGATGCAGATCAATGGATTGCGTCGCCGTGAATTTCATCTCGCGTCCGGTCGGCGCATTGCGCATTGTCCCGACCTGGGTCAGCGCCACGCGATGGCCTTCGCCTTGTTCGACACCGAGCCGTCTGGCGAGGTCAAGCACAGCGGCCGGAAGCGAAACTGTTCGTTGGGAACTCTCGGGCGTCACTCGCCTCGCCTCTCCCAGTTCCGATTTGGCGACCAAGAATTCGTGGAGAGTTCGTGGCAGCGAACATTCCATCCGTTCCGGCTGCGATGCCTTCTGCCACTGACAGACTTTGAACCAATTGACGGAAATCAAGGGTCGCCACGCCAAAACATGGCTCTTATTCGCGATCTGATGACCCAGGTGCGCAATGAATAAGCGGAAGTTCATGGTGGGTGCTGGCGCCACATTCGTGGCGGCCGGCGTTGGTATGGCAGCCTGGAAGGTCTCGGTCGGCTCGACGACCGCGTATGACTCCTACACCGCTCGGCTTCGAAGCGACCTGACGCCCCCTGACATCAGCCAGGTCGTGCGCTACGCCACGCTCGCAGCCAACAGCCACAACACGCAGCCGTGGTCCTTCCGCGCGAAGGATCGATTGATCGAGATCCTGCCGGACTTCTCAAGGAGAACGCCTGCGGTCGACCCCGATGACCATCACCTGTTCGTCAGCCTCGGGTGCGCGGCCGCAAACCTCGCAATCGCGGCCGCCTCGACCGGGCGCCTCGGTGAAATCACCATCGCGCCTGACGGCAATAGTGTCCGCTATGAGTTTGCGAGTGGCCCGGCGAGGCAGGAGCCCCTGCTCTCCGCCATTGCGAAACGCCAGTCGACCCGCAGCGAATATGACCGCCGCCCCGTTTCGACCGCTGAGCTGGCGTTGCTCGAACGAGCTGCCGCCATTTCGGGCGTCAAGCTGATCCTCATCGTCGATCGCGCAACAATCGGCAAAGTGCGCGATCTCGTCGTGGCCGGCAACGACGCCCAGATGGCCGATCCCGTCTTCATGGCCGAACTCAAGCACTGGCTTCGTTTCAATCCGCGCAGTGCCATGGCTTCGGGCGACGGGCTGTTCTCGGCCGCAAGCGGCAACCCCTCGCTACCCACCTCCCTGGGAAGGCTCGCATTCGACCACCTCTTCGATGCAGGATCTGAAGGCAACAAATACGCGCGCGATATCGACTCCTCCGCTGGAATCGCGGTCTTCGTTGGCGACCGAGAGGACCGGGAGCATTGGATCAGGGTCGGGCAGGCATGCCAGCGCTTCGCGCTGATGGCGACAAGTCTCGGACTAAAGCTTGCGTTCATCAACCAACCGGTCGAGGTCGTCCGTCTGCGTTCTGAAATGGCAGGACTCGTTGGTGAGACGAAACGGCCCGACATCGTCATGCGTTTCGGCTACGCGCCGACCTTGCCCTATTCGCCTCGACGGCCGGTCAACCTGGTCTTGGCGTAAATACATACACCGAGGCCAGCTTCACCCGGGCGGCCGCGCGACAACGAGATCTCATCCCAAAGCCCGCTGCACCAGTTCGCGCAGTTTTGCCGCCTTGAACGGCTTCTCGATCGGTTCGGTGGTGAGTTCGCGTAGAAACGCCTGGGTCTGCTCGGTAAACGCCCCGCCGGTCATGAACATGATCTTTGCGGCCTGGTCCGGCGCTGTCTGCAGCAATCGCGCGTAGAATTCCATGCCGGCCATTTCCGGCATCATGAGATCGCACAGGATCAGATCGTAGCGCTCGCCGCCGCTCAGGCTTTGAAGCGCATCCGCGGCGCTGGTCACGGTGGTCACGTCGTGGTCGCGCAGGATCCTCTGGATCACGGTGCACAACATCGGCTCATCGTCGACCGCAAGAATGCGCCCGCGTCGTCCTGCAACGACCTGCGGCGATGCTGCGGCGGTCTCAGCGGCCTTCTCGGCCGCCGCCGGCAGCAGCGTGCGAAACACCGTGCCGACGCCGACCTTGCTCTGAACGGATATCTCGCCGCCATGTTCGCCGACGATGCGGCGGCAAATGGCAAGCCCGAGCCCGGTCCCGGTCGTTGCCGCCTTGGTTGTGAAGAACGTATCGAAAATGTAGGGCAATGCATCGGGCGGAATGCCCGCGCCGGTGTCGTGGATTTCGACCGCGATGCGGCCGGGTGCCTCCATCCGGATGACAAACCTGATTTCGTTGGCCTCGGCGTGACCTTCCGGAATCGCGTGCGCGGCGTTGACGATGAGGTTGAGAAAGACCTGGCCCAGCCGGGACTCGTTACCGTAGACGGGCAACACGTCCGCATAGTCCCTGCTCAGTCGCGCCCGATGCCGGATCTCGTTGGAGGCCATGCGGATCGCCGATTCCAGCACGCTGCGAACATCAACCGGCCCGCGGCTCTCGGTGTCGCTCGATCTGGAAAGCACCTTCAGGTCGCCCACGATGAGGCGAACCCGTTCGGCGGCCTCCCGTGCGTCGCGCAACGATTCGGCGAGTTCGGCGAGTCGCGCGGCAGAGGACTCCGAAGAACCATTGCGAGGGTGGTCCGCACCAAGTTCGCTCACCCCTTGTGAAACCACCTCGAGATTGCTGACGAGAATCGCCAGCGGGTTGTTGATCTCGTGGGCCACGCCGGCGGCGAGCAGGCCCACGGACGCCATGCGCTCGGAGATCAGGAGCTGTTCCTGCATCTTCTTCTTCTCGCGACGCTGACCGGCTTCGCAGATTTCACGCTCGATAGCCGGCAACAGCCGTGCGAGCGATCCCTTGACCAGGAAGTCGTGAGCCCCGGCGCGCAAGGACGCCACCGCCGTTTCTTCGCCGACGGTGCCGGAAATGATGATAAAGGGCAGATCGAGCTCGCGTCCGCGCACCAGTGCGAGCGCAGCCGGCGCGCTGAAGTGGGGCATCGAATAGTCCGACAGCACGACATCCCAGCTCTGGTTATCGAGCGCGGCTTGCATCGCATCGGCCGTTTCGACCCGTGCGAAGCTGAGATCGTAGCCACCGCGACGCAGCTCGCGAACCAGCAACGCAGCGTCCAGTTCGCTGTCTTCGACGACGAGAGCGCGCAACGGCTTCGACACTTTAATCCTCGCTCAATGCCAGCTGACCGGCGGCGGTTCGTTGACGATCAGCCAAAACAGTCCCAATTGAAGAACCGCATTCGCAAATTGGACAAAATCGACCGGCTTGCGGACGTAGGCGTTGGCGCCCAAACTGTAGCCCCGGACGATATCCTGCTCTTCCCCGGATGAGGTCAGGATCACGACCGGCAGCAGCTTCGTGCGTTCGTCGGCACGAATCCGGCGCAGCACTTCGAGCCCGTCGATCTTCGGTAAACTGAGGTCGAGCAGCACGAGTTGGGGCATGGCGCGGGCGTCGGGAGGATCGCTGTGACGCCCAAGCAAATACTCGAGTGCCTCAGCGCCGTCGCGCATCACGACGACATCGTTGCGGATATTGTTCTTCTTCAGCGCCCGAAGCGTCAACGCCTCGTCACTCGGGTTGTCTTCGATCAAAAGCACGATCTTTTCGGTCACGACCGCAACGCTCCCTCGCCGAGAGTGAAATAGAATGTCGCGCCGCGATCGACCTCGCCGATCGCCCAGATCCGTCCACTGTGCCGGTTAATGATGCGTTGAACCGTCGCGAGACCTATGCCTGTCCCCTCGAATTCATCGCTCGAATGCAGGCGCTGGAAAGCGCCGAACAGCTTCGATGCGTAGGCCATGTCGAACCCGGCGCCATTGTCGCGGACAAAGCAGGCGCGGTCGCCGCCGGGCGTCACCCCGATCTCGATCCGTGGCTGCGCCCGCTTGCCGGTGAACTTCCATGCGTTGCCGAGCAGGTTTTCCAGCGCTACTCTCAGGAGCCGGGCGTCGCAGTCCACGACAATTCGGGCGGCGATGACGATTTCGACCTGCCGGTCGGGTTGCGCCCTCTGCAACTGCGCCGCGACGTTCTGTGCCAGGCCGGACAGGTCAACCGGTTCGCGGGCGAGCTCGGAGCGCGTCACGCGCGATAGCGCCAGCAAGTCGTCAATCAGACGGCCCATCCGCTGCGCGGACTCGCGCATATGCTTGAGGTAACCGCAGCCCTCGCCATCCAGCTTATCGGCATATTCCTCAAGCAGCGCCAGGCTGAAACCATCGACACCGCGCAGCGGCGCGCGCAAGTCATGGGCTACCGAGTAGCTGAATGCCTCCAGCTCGCGATTGGCGGCCTCGGTCTCCGCCCGCGCCTGACGCAGCGTCTCGTTCATGGCGAGCAGCCGCGCATTGGTATCGCGATAGCCGCGCAACGACATCTCGAACGGCGACAAGGTTTCGGCCAGGAACTCGGCGGCCTTTGCAATCTCGAGGCTGCGTTCCTCCGCGGTCTCGCCGGCGATGACCGCATCCACGGCATTATGATGCGTGACGGCGATGTCGAGGATGCCAAGGCCATCGGCGAGCGCCTTGCGCCCGAGCTCATAGGCCTGATTGAGAGCAACTTCGTCCGCGCGCGCCAGATAGCTGGAAAAGGCCTGCGAGTACCGCTGCTGCATGTCGCGCGACACGGCACTCATGACGGTTGCCCCAGGTAACGAATGGCGAACACCAGGGCGTCGTCGGTAACCTTACCGAAGCGTGCGAGCATCGCGTCGGCGACCTCCTGCATGTCCGGGCCGAACGGAGAATATGCCGTAAAATCCGAACGAACGCCGTCAGTGGCAAAGATCAGGACATCCCCCGCCGCGATCTGGCGCGTCGCCGTGCGCAGCGACGGAATTTGATACCCGACGACGCCTCCGCGCAGGATCAGCGAATCCCTTGGCGGTGTCGCATGCCGGTCGGCCCGGAACAGCACGCCTTCGACATTGCCGACGCCAAGCCATTCCATGATGCCGTTCCGCACGTCGAACGACGCCATGCTCAGCACCACGCCCCGGGTACGGCGCAACTCCTCGTGGCACCGTTGCATCAGCGCGATCAGCGGCTCTCCGGCATGTTGCGACAGGACCGCGGCTGCGACCCGCGCGGCCTGCGCCGCCTCCGGCCCATGGCCGATGCCGTCGATCGCCGCCAGCAGCACGGATTGCCCGCAAGGTGCCACCACGTGCAGGTCGCCGGACACCGCGGCGCCGTTGAGCGCGGTCGCGCTGACGCCCCACGCGATCGATGGTGATGCTGTCGACGAAGCCGGTATCATCGGGTCCATTTCCGCATGGTGATGGTCGTTCCCTTGCCGATTTCAGACACGATCTCGAATTCGTCCATCAGACGCCTGGCGCCGGGAAGGCCGAGGCCGAGGCTCTTGCCGGTGGAGAAGCCGTCACGCATGGCCCGCTCGATGTCGGGAATGCCGGGACCTTCGTCGCGCGCAACAACCAGAACGCCACGCCGGCTGCCCCGCTGCACGGCGCTCAGAACAATCTCGCCGCGGTTGGCATAGACCACGATGTTTCGCGCGACCTCGGAGATCGCCGTAGCGATGATCGTGAGATCGCTGCCGGAAAACCCGACATGAATCGCAAGCTCGCGCGCCTTCTGGCGCGCAGCGATGACGTCGCCATCCCGATCGATGGCAACATGGGTCTCGTCAACCTCCACCTTGACGGCTCCTCTCGATGGATGCCACCAGGATTTCCATTCCTTCCTCAAAGTCGAGCGCCGTCAGGACGCCGTCCAAGGTCAGACCGAGCTGCACCATGGCGATGGCCACATCGGGCTGAATGCCGACGATGACGGTTTCGGCGCCGCGTAACCTCGCGGTTTCGGCGATCGTCCGCAGGGTGCGCGTTGCGAACGAATCCAGGACATCGAGGATTGAAACGTCGAGCACCACGCCGCGCGATTTGAAACGACCAACCTTCTCCGCGATCTCGTCCCTCAACTGCATCAGGTCCTGGTCATCCAGGTTCGACTGCATGCTCGCGATCAGCATTTCACCTTGCTTGAGGATCGGTACCGGCATGATCAGTCCCGGTTCGGGCGCGACCCGAATCCGGGCGCGGCGTCGTCGATGCGGACGACCCTGTATCCCAGCAGGCGCTCCGCCTCTTCAAGGCCGCCCTGCAGATCATTCATGGTCCTGATCGATGAGAGGTCGACACCGAGCGCGACGAGCGACTGCGCCACATCAGCGGAAATCCCGGTCACGATGACGTTTGCTCCCATCAAGCGCGCCGCCGCCACCGTCTGGATCAGGTGATTGGCGACCTTGGAGTCGACCGCAGCAACGCCCGTGATGTCCATCACGACGATCTTGGCACGGTTGGCGCGGATCGACAGCAGCAAACCATCCGTCAGTTGTTTTGCCCGCATCGAGTCGATGACGCCGATCATCGGCAAAATCAGAAGCCGCTCGCGCAACTGCAGGACCGGCGTCGACAGTTCACGGATGGCATCCTGCTGCAGATTGATGGTGCGTTCGCGCTCGGCAACCAGCACGTCGAGGATGAGGCCGATGTCGAGAAAGCCGATCTTCTTGAGCGACATGAAGCGCTCAAACCCGTCCTGCGGAGCGCCGGCGTATTGCTTGGTGATATCTGCCCCTACCGCGTGCATCAGGACGTGAAACGCGCCGAGGAAGACCCGCGCATCCAACCGAGCCCGGCTGTAAAGCATGCCGAGCTTGACACGCTGTTCCACGTAATCGCTGCCGTAGTCACCCTGTACCATGGCAATCAGGTGCTCATGCTTGAGGCGCTTGGCTTGCTCCAGCAGATTGCGGTTTCTGGTCAGGCCGGAGGCTTCGTCGATGGTCGCGAGATAATCGAAAAAGGTGGATTTATACCGCTCCGCATTGCCCACTACCAAATCCTTGATCGCGGCGATCCGGGTTACGTCGTCCGATCGGAAATCGACAAAGGCCTTGCGCCGCTCAATGTCATGAGGGCTGAGCCGCAGCCGCTCAAGATCCGACGACATGGGCCCGTCCGCCATGGTTTCACCCCGTTTGCCGAAGCAAAGCTAACGCGATGCGCAACTGGACCAACCCGAATCAGAGTAGCATACGCATTCAATCTAGGCGTGAATCTTTTGAGGAAAAGCCGTGGACCCGGCAGGGGATGCACAATGCTGCGCAGCATTGCAGCCGCCACCAGGCGTTGAGCTCACAACGTAACGGGCAGCTTGTTCGACCTCAAGCTCAGGTTCGCGCGCTGGCCTTAGGCCACCTCGCGGGAGCGTCGACTCCGGGACAGTCAGCACGGATTGGACGGGCGATTGCGGCTTGCGAAGGGGGGCGAGCAGAGGTCACCGCGGTCGTGGCTGGGGTTGCCGGGTCCGGATGTTATGGACCTTGTGCACCGCTTGTCCGCAACATATCCACATGCCTTCGAACAAACGAATCATATGTATTTCCAATCACTTGCTGCGCAGCAATTCACAGGTGAGGATGCGCGTCGGGTCGATGGACGCCTGGCAAGCGCCCCTCACTGCTCAAACAGCGCACGGCAGGCTTCGCTCAAACTGGCTTTTTGGCGCCTCAGGCAGGCGGTGATTGCGCGGACGTTCGGGATCTCGCCGGGGCACAAGCGGTAAACGTCCGGCGTACAGGCCTTGCGCTGCTGCGGTGTGCCTTGTGCGCTGGCCGGGCCGGCCGCGAATAAGGCGAGAAACAGACCAAGCGTCGAGGCGCGACGCGCGCGGCTTTTCAAGGCTGCCGACCGCACAAACCGTGGCTTCATGACTGCGTTTCCTCGTTTGGGCCGCGTCACCTCGGTCGCGCGACCGTCATCAAGGCAGATACGCAAAATCCTCCTCGCAAAATGTGATTTTGCTCACATTTTGTCGCCACCGTTGCCAGCTATGTTCCGCGAAAGAAAGTGGTAACCAACGCGGCGGGAACCGCCGAATCGTTGCAATTTGAGCGATCCGTTCAATCGCGAAACAAAGACCCTTTGAGACGTTGCGCTGTCCAGACGCCGGAGAGCGCAATGAGAGAAGCCGAATTCGACCGAATGCTTGACGCCATCCGTGAGGCATTCGCGGAGGTTCCCGAGGAGGACGCCATGGCCCGTCTGATGCCGACCTTCAGGACGCCGCCGAAAGCCGCCAACGACAACCAACTGGCTTGGCCGCTGATTCCCTTCCCGCAGGGCTGGCACGCCGCCTGCTGAGATTCGCACGCGCCTTCAGTTAGTCGGTGCAAGTCGTTGATTATATTGATGGAGGCCACGACCAGAATTGAACTGGTGTACACGGTTTTGCAGACCGTTGCGTAACCACTCCGCCACGTGGCCCCATGAGGGCGGATCAATACAGGCGATCAAAGGCTTAGGCAACCGCGCTCGCCCTGCCCAGCCGAAACTTCTGAGGCCGTGACTGCCAAGGTGGCTCGGACCTCGCTGGACAAGGCCGAAGAACGCGACGCCTTGGCAACACTTGCGCCGGATCATTGGCAAAATCTGATTGACCGCGCCGCGGGCGAGGATGTCAGCGCCCGGGAATACGAACAGTAGGCTGCACGGACTCGCAGGCACACGGGGCCTCGCTTGGTTTGTGCTCGCGATTTGAAGCTGACGATATGAGGCTCGATTGGCACATCAACTCGGCTCAGTCGCCCTGAGCAAACGCCGGTCCCTGATGCTTGATGTGCTCCGCCCTACATGGGTTTCCTGCCCTTCTTAATCGCTTTCGTACCCAAGCTCTTTGCGTAAGACGAGTTTGGATCGGGTGAATAAACATTTCCCCCGCCATAACCGCCGCCGCTCGAACCAGCAGCACCGGCACCGGCGCCAGCAGCACCCACACCACCGGCACCAGCAGCGCCCGCGCCAGCACCTGCGCCGGCACCAGTTCCTCCGCCACTACCACCACCCATACCCATGGCAAAAACCTGAGTGAGCACGGGCAGAGTAAGCAGCGCCACCAAAAACACGCCTAGCACCACGAATTTGATCACGGCCCTAATCATTTGTGTCTCCTGGTTTATGAAGTTGGCAATGCAACGGACGTCTCAATTCAACTTTCCGGGTCTTATTGCAGCGGAGGCTACAGCCTTGCGGCCGATGGCTTCGCAAGAAGCACCAACACTTCGAAGGCCTAGATCATCCGCAGGATTGGCATGACAACGGCGACAGATTCTGACGCCAAAGTTAGACCCGCACGACTCGTGGGGTCGCGTCAGCATCAGCCGCGCGCCGACATTTGGATGATTGAAGGCCGGGATCCTTGGCGGCAACGCACTGCGGATGTGGCGATTATCCGCCGACGTCGACGCGAGCGCGGCTTTGCGTTTTGTCAGCGTTGATGGGCGCGAACCTGGCTTTCATCGCGCAACATGCGGCGATCACTAAAAGCGCTTCGTGGCAGTAAAGATCTTGTGGCTCATGAGCCAATCGATCAGGACTGATGATTTCGCGTCGGGCTGCGGCCTGTTCGCTCGTGGGCATTGTAGGTGCGGATCGGATGCGGCATCGCATGCCCTCGAACGTCCAGCCGGTGGTCGCGGCACAGAACGCCTTGGCCGCCTCCACATCACATGTTTCCAGCTCATTCCACACGAAATTTCCGGGAGTCACAGCTTCCTCCGTGCTGCTGCCGCTGAACGGCGGCGCCGACCCAGAGCACGAGCGAGACCTCGTAGCGCCGACAGCGGCATGAAGCATGTGACCCGGCGGACTTTACACCCGCTTGCGGCGGCGCCAATCCCGCTTGGCTTTCGGTTTCGGCCGTGGCGTCAGCTCCGGATGGGTGTCCTGGACCTCGCGATAACGCGCCAGCATGCGCTCGAAGCTCGCGTGCAAGGCGGCCGCGATCTCCGGCCGCTTTTCCAGCCCCGCGATCAGCATCGCCGCGGCCTCGATGGTCGACAGCCCGTCGGCCCGAGGCTCGCGCCGCAGCTTCCCGTAACGCGACGGACGGGCCGGGTTGAGAATCACGCGCTGGCATTTCAGCATCCAGGCATTGCGCCACCACAGCGCCTTGGCCTGGCTCCAGGTCCCGTCGAGCAGCACCACACCCTCAATGGCCCTCAGGATGGCACGTTGGTTGTCGGCGATCTCGCCCTTGCGAGTCAGCGCGATGATCTCGTCATCCGAATCGAGCGCGGCGGCGTTGGCCGAGCCGAGATAGAGCACCGCCCAACGCGAGGGGTCGGCGACCGGGCGTCCCAGTGCCTTGGCGAGGCTCGGCCACGACAGGCCGATTTTCACCACGGCATTCTTGAAGTGGAGTGCCGCGAGCCGCGCGGTGCCGAGCGCCCTGTCCTGCTCCTGCGGATGCTGCAGGATCAGGAGCGCGATGCGGCTTTGCAGCGGCGCGATGCTGGCGCAGATGCACAGCGGCAAGGGCTTGAGACAATGCGGGCAGTCCGGGACTGCCTCGGCGGCGGCGTTGATGGTCTCGGTCTGTCCAGACATGGAGGGCCTATACGCGCCGGGGTGCGTTTCGCCAAGGCGAAAGCCATCAAGCGAAGGCTATTCCGCAGGCGCTGCGGCGGCAGCCGGTTCCGATCGCCGGCGCAGCCGGTTCCGATCGCCGGCGCAGCCGGTTCCGATCGCCGGCGCAGCCGGTCGATCAACAGGTAAATCACCGGCGTGGTGTACAACGTCAGGATCTGCAAGACGAGCAGCCCGCCGATAATGGTGATGCCGAGCGGCCGGCCGGCACGTGCACGGAAACCTTGTCCAGGGGATCCCATTTGCACCAGCGAGCCGTGCCAATCCTGCGAGCATTCGCCGCTGAATGACGGCGATGACGATGAACCAGGGCACGCCAGTCTTGGCGGCGACCGCCGCGTATCGGCTCTTCACCTGCGCAGTGATGAGGCGGAGTAACGGACACCGATTCCCGGCGGAGCCTGGCATTGGCCCCAGCGTCTCGCATTAGCTGGCTTGAGCGCTGCAATATCGGTCATGGTGATGATTCTTTGGTAGGGTCCTGGAGGCTGACGCGGTCTGGTTGATCGCGGGGAGATTGCGGTGGTACGGTGGGCCTTCGCGATGCAGGGGACTTTGTGAGCATCAATCAGTCGGGGCCCGTCTCGCGTCGGACCACACCGCAGATTGCTTCAATCCAGATCTTGCGCGGAGCCGCAGCTCTTGCGGTCATCATCGCTCACACTTATGGCATCATAGGTGTCAAGAACGGCATCTCCGGCTATCCAACTCTCAGCCTCGGCGCCGCCGGGGTCGACATCTTCTTCGTCATCTCGGGATTCGTGATGGTGATTTCGTCGGAGGGACTTGCTGGAACGTCATCGGGGCCCGCCCAATTCATATCGTCGCGTCTATCGCGTTTGGTGCCACTCTATTGGACCGTGACGAGCATCATGCTCTGCTACTTCCTGTTTGTCCGCAAAGGCGGCTTGAGCGGCGCCAATTACGACTGGGCTTCGGTCGTAGCCTCCTACCTCTTTGTCCCTTATCCGACGCTCAATGGCGTTTTCATGCCGCTTGTTGGCGTCGGATGGACGTTGAATTACGAGATGTTCTTCTACATGTTTTTTGCAGTCGGACTTCTCGTCCCGGGGCGCATTGGCACGATTGGCGTGGCAGTGCTCCTCGTTCTCGTTGGACTATTTGGTCGCCAACTGCCGTTGCCCGCGCCGCTGAGCTACCTCTCGGACCCGATGCTGATCGAGTTTGTCTTCGGGGTCGGGATCGCGCTCGCATTCAGGAGCGGCGTTCGGTTGCCCGCCCCGGCTGCCTATGCGGTCTTGCTTCTCGGTCTTGGGTTTCCTGCGAGCGGACTAGCCTCGACAGACGATTTTCCGCGCTATCTCGTTTGGGGAATACCATCTGCCCTGATTGTCTCTGGCCTTGTGAGCTTGAAAGATGATTACAAAGCCGCCCGTTGGAGGCTTCCGCGCCTGTTGGGAGACGCCTCCTATTCGCTTTATCTGACTCACCCACTAACGATGGCCGGCCTCGATCAGCTGCTCAGTCGACGACTTCTGCCGGGCCATCCGTTTCTGTTTGGACCCTTGTTGGTCCTCGCCTCGATGGCGATTGGAGTCTTGTCCTATTGGTTTTTTGAACGGCCACTTGTTGGTTGGCTTCGGTTGACCATCTCAGCGTACCGAAATCACCAAGCGCGATCTGCCGTCATTTGAAAAACCCCCTCATTTGGAGGGCCGTGCACGTGCCATGTCGCTGCGGGCGAGCGCGATGATCTCATCGTCCGCATCGAGTGCAGCGGCGGTGGCCGAGCCGAGATAGAGCACCGCCCAACGCGAGGGGTCGGCGACCGGGCGTCCCAGCGCCTTGGCGAGGCTCGGCCACGACAGGCCGATTTTCACCACGGCATTCTTGAAGTGGCGTGCCGCGAGCCGCGCGGTGCCGAGCGCCCTGTCCTGCTCCTGCGGATGCTGCAGGATCAGGAGCGCGATGCGGCTTTGCAGCGGCGCGATGCTGGCGCAGATGCACAGCGGCAAGGGCTTGAGACAATGCGGGCAGTCCGGGACTGCCTCGGCGGCGGCGTTGATGGTCTCGGTCTGTCCAGACATGGAGGGCCTATACGCGCCGGGGTGCGTTTCGCCAAGGCGAAAGCCATCAAGCGAAGGCTATTCCGCAGGCGCTGCGGCGGCAGCCGGTTCCGATCGCCGGCGCAGCCGGTCGATCAACAGATAGATCACCGGCGTGGTGTACAACGTCAGGATCTGCGAGACGAGCAGCCCGCCGATGATGGTGATGCCGAGCGGCCGGCGCAGCTCGGTGCCGGGGCCGGTCGCGATCACAAGCGGAATGCCCGCGAACAAGGCCGCCATCGTCGTCATCAGGATCGGACGGAACCGGGCGCTGCAGGCTTCGAAGATCGCGTCGGCGGACGACAAACCGCAGTTGCGTTCCGCGTCCAGCGCGAAATCGACCATCATGATTCCGTTCTTCTTGACGATGCCGATCAGCAGGATGATTCCGACGAAGGCAATGACGGTGAGTGGCGTATTGGTGACCTGCAGCGCCAACAGCGCGCCGAGGCCTGCGGAGGGCAAGGTCGAGATGATGGTGAGCGGATGGGCGAGGCTCTCGTAGAGCACGCCCAGCACGATGTACATCGCCACCAGCGCGCCGAGGATCAGGAGCGGCTGCCGGCCGCTGGATTTGGCGAAATCGCCGGCGTTGCCGTCGAAACTGCCGCGAATGCCCTCGGGCATGTGCAACTCCTCCACCGCGCGCTGGATATTGGCCGCGGCGGCCGAGAGCGGCACATCGGGAAGCAGATTGAACGATACCGTCGAGGATGGAAACGACTGCGAATGAAACACCGCAAGCGGCGACAGGCCGCGCTGGGCGTGAACAACGGTCGACAGCGGTATCTGGACGTCACCCGCGCCGGCGACGAAAATATGCTCGAGGTTGGATGGATCGCTCTGGAATCTCGGATCGATCTCGAGCACCACCATGTACTGGTTGCGCTGGGTGTAGACGATCGAAATCTGCCGCTGCGAAAACGCGTTGTTGAGCGCGTTGTCGATATCCTGGACGCGAACGCCGAGCTGCGAGGCCTTTTGCCGGTCGATCGACAGCGTCAGCTGCAAGCCGCCGGGATCGCGGTCGCTGGAAACGTCGGTAATGCCGTCGACCGTCTCCATGCGCTTGGCGACGATCGGCGCCCATTTCTGCAGCAAATCGAGATCGGTGCTCGACAGCGAATATTGGTAGTCGCCGGAATCGGTCGGCCGCCCGCCGGCGCGGACGTCCTGCGCTGCGAACATGAACAGCCGGATCCCCGCCACCCGGTAGAGATTCTTGCGCAGCCGGTCGATGACGTCGGCGGTGCTCGATCCGCCCCGCTCTTCCGGCGGTTTGAGGCTGATGAACATGATCCCCCGATTGGAGCCGCCGCCGAAGGGGCCGCCGCCGCTCAGGATCGAAGCGATGCCTGCGACCGCGGGCTCGGCCATCACGATGTCGGCGAGTTGCTGCTGCAGGCCCAGCATCGACTGGAAGGAGATATCGGCGGATGCCCGCGTTGCCCCGATCACGAAACCGGAATCGTCGATCGGAAAATATCCCTTCGGGGTCTTGATATAGAGCGTCACCGTCAGCGCTATGGTTGCGAAGAATACCAAGAGCGTCATGAACGGAAACTCCAGCGCCCCCCGCAACGTGCGTGTATAAAAAAACACCAGGCGCGACAACGAGCCTTCGACGACACGATCGAACCAGGTCGCGGTTTCCGAGGTCGCCGCCTTGATGTAATGGGCGCAAATCATTGGCGTGATGGTGAGCGACACCACGGTCGAGACCACGATGGCAAAGGTCAGGGTCAGCGAGAATTCCCGCAGCAGCCGGCCGATGATCCCGTCCATGAAAATCAGGGGCGTGAAGGCTGCGATCAGCGACAGGCTGATCGACAGCACCGTGAAGCCGATTTGCCGCGCACCCTCCACCGCCGCCTGGTAGGGTCGCATGCCGTGCTCGAGGTTGCGGTACATGTTCTCGATCATGACGATGGCGTCGTCGACCACGAAACCGACCGAGATCGCCAGCGCCATCAGCGACAGATTGTCGATCGAAAAGCCGGCTGCCCACATGCCGGCGCAGGTGCCGGCCAGCGCCAGCGGCACCGAGACGCCCGCCGCGATCGTCGGGGTGACCCTGCGCAAGAACACGAACACCACCACCATGACCAGGATCGCGGTCGCCAGCAGCGTCAATTGCATGTCCCGGACACTGGCGCGGATGGTTCCGGTACGATCGACCAGGGTCGAAATCTCCACGCCGCCCGGAATCCATTGCTTCAGTTCCGGGATCAGCGCCCTGACCCGGTCGACGGTGTCGATGACGTTGGCGTCGCCCTGCTTGGTGATTTGAATGATCACCGCAGGCTGTTTGTTGAACCAGGCAATCGAGCGGCTGTTGCGGACGGAATCCTCGACTTCGGCGACATCCGAAAGCCGCACGAAATTGCCGCTCGCGCTCTTGATCAGGATATCGCGGAATTCGGCGGCCGTGCGCATCTGCTTGTTGATCGACAAGGTCTCGCTCTGGCGGCCGCCATTGAAGATCCCGACCGGACCGAGCGGATTGGCATTGACGATCGCGAGCCTGACGTCGTCGGTCGCTATCCCCGCGTTCGACAGCGCCACCGGATTGAGCGCGATGCGGACCGCGGGCTGGTCGGCGCCGCTGACCGTGACTTCGCCGACGCCCGGCACCTGCGAGATGCGCTGCGCGATCACGGTATCGGCGACGTCATAGAGCGCGCTCGAGGGAATCGTCTTCGAGGTCAGCGCCAGCACGAAGACCGGCGCTGCGGCGGTGTTGGCCTTGCGGAAATTCGGCAATGTCGGCAAATCGCTCGGCAGGTCGGCAAGCGAGGCGTTGATCGCGGCCTGCACGTCGCGCGCGGCGCGGTCGATGTCGCGACCGATTGCGAATTGCAGCTGGATGCTGGTCGAACCGAGCCCGCTGGTCGAGGTGATCTGGGTGATCCCCGCGATTTCGCCGAGCCGACGCTCCAGGGGGGCTGCGACGGTCGCCGCCATCACCGACGGATCGGCGCCCGGCCGCGACGCGTTGACCCGGATCGAGGGAAAGTCGACATTGGGAACTGCGGCGACCGGCAGGAACTCGTAGGCGACCACGCCGACCAGAAACAGCCCGATCGCCAGCAGCGTGGTGCCGACCGGCCGGCGGATGAACGGCTCCGAGATCGACGCCATTACTGCATCCCCTCGGTGGCTCCCGCGACCGGCGGCGACGGCAGTTCGGGCCCGACCGGCGGCACCGCCTTCTCGATGCTGCGGTTGATCCGGTCGAGCGCGAGATAGATCACCGGCGTCGTGTAGAGCGTCAACAGCTGGCTCAGCAGCAACCCGCCGATGATCGAGATGCCCAGGGGAAAGCGCAGCTCGGCGCCGGTGCCGCTTTCCACCGCCAGCGGCAGCGCGCCGAACAGCGCCGCCAGCGTGGTCATCATGATCGGGCGGAAGCGCAACAGACAGGCCTGCACGATGGCATCCTGCGCCGACATGCCCTGGCGGCGCTCCGCCTCCAGCGCGAAGTCGATCATCATGATGGCGTTCTTCTTGACGATGCCCATCAACAAAATGATGCCGATCAGGCCGATCACCGACAGGTCCTGTCCAAACAGCATCAGCGCCAGAATGGCGCCGACGCCGGCCGACGGCAGCGTCGAGAGAATGGTGATCGGATGGATATAGCTCTCATAGAGCACGCCGAGCACGATATAGATCGTGACCAGCGCGGCCAGGATCAGCCACGGTTGCCCCGCGAGCGATTTTGCGAATTCGGCCGCATCGCCGCCGAAAATGCCGACCACGCTGCCGGGCATGCCGATCCTGCCTTCGATCGCCTTCACCGCATCGACGGCGTCGCCAAGGGCTGCACCGGATGCCAGATTGAAGCTCAGCGACACCGCCGGAAACTGCGCCTGGTGGGAAATCGCCAAAGGCGCGGTGGTCCGGATCAAGGTCGCGACCGCCGACAGCGGCACCTGAACGTCAAGGGCGCCGGGCAGATAGAGTTTCGAGAGGATCGAGGGATCGCGCTGATACATCGGCAGCGCTTCCAGCACCACCCGGTATTGATTGGCCTGGCCGTAAATGGTCGAAATCTGGCGTTGCGCGAAGGCGTCGTTGAGCGTGTCGGTCACCGCCTGCAGGCTGACGCCGAGCTGGCCGGCGCGCTGCCGGTTGATGTCGAGCGCGGCGCGCAGGCCGCCATCCTGGGCTTCCGAGGAGACGTCGCGGAACAGGGGATCGCGGCGCAACTCGGCGACCAGCTTGTTCGCCCACAGCGTCACCAGCGCGGTGTCGGTTCCGGTCAGCGTATACTGATATTGGGAGCGGCTGGACTGGGTCGATATCTGCACGTCCTGCACCGGCTGAAAATAGATCGTCATGCCCGGGATCGACGCCGTCAGGTCCTTCAGGCGCCCGACCAAGACCGAGACGTCGTCGCGCCGCTCGCCGCGCGGCTTCAGGGTCATCACCAAACGGCCGACATTGGTGGTCGGGTTGACCGACCCCGCCCCGATCACCGAAACGACGCCGGTCACGTCCGGGTCGGCCTTGATCGCGGCCGCGGCCAGCGCCTGCCGGTTCTGCATCTCGGCAAAGGAGACGTCGGGGCCGGCCTGGGTTACCGCGGTGATGGACGCGGTGTCCTGCAATGGCAGGAAACCCTTCGGCGCCACCACATACATGACCATCGTCGCGACGATCGTCGCCAGCGTGAGCAGCAGCGTCGCCCGCTGATGCCTGAGCACCCACAACAGCGTGCGGTGATAGAAGTCGATCATGCGGTCGATGAAACGGCTGACCGCAGCAAGGCCCGGAACCGCGATTTCCTCGCCGGCGTGCTTCAACAGCCGCGAGCACATCATCGGCGTCAGCGTCAGCGACACGATCGCCGAGGTCACGACCGCGATCGTCAGGGTCAGCGCGAACTCGCGGAACATGCGACCGACCAGTCCGGACATGAACAGCAGCGGAATGAAGACGGCGATCAATGACACCGTCAGCGAAATCACGGTAAAGCCGATTTCGCTGGCGCCCCGCAGCGCCGCGTCCATCGCGCCCTCGCCGGCTTCCATGTGGCGCACGATGTTTTCGATCATCACGATGGCGTCGTCGACCACGAATCCGGTGCCGATGGTCAAGGCCATCAGCGACAGATTGTCGAGGCTGAAGCCCGCGAAATACATGATGCCGAACGAGGTGATCAGCGACAGCGGCAATGCGACGCCCGCGATCAGCGTTGCCCGCAGCGAGCGGAGGAACAGGAGCACCACCAGCGTGACCAGCACCACGCTCAGCACCAGCGTGAACTGCACGTCGTGGACAGAGGCGCGAATGGTGACGGTGCGGTCAGAGACCACGGTCAGGTTGACGCCGGCCGGAATCGAACGCTGCAGCTTGGGGATTTCCGCGCGGATCTGGCTGACGACGTCGATGACGTTGGCGCCGGGTTGCCGCTGGATATCAATGACGACCGCGGGCGTGCCCTGGTACCAGCCGCCAGTGCGGTCGTTCTCCAGCCCGTCGACGATATTGGCGACGTCGCCGATCGTGACCGGCGCGCCGTTGCGGTAAGCGATGATGATCGGCTTGTAGGCGTCGGCCGCGGCGATCTGGTCGTTGGCGGCAATCGTATAGGCCTGCTGCGCGCCGTCGAGCGATCCCTTGGGCCCGGAAACATTGGCGCCGACAATCGCCGCCCGCAGATCCTCCATCGCGATGCCGTAAGCCGCAAGCCGCGCCAGATCGGCCTGGACCCGCACCGCCGGCTTCAGCCCGCCCAGCACCGCGACCCGTCCGACGCCCGAGATCTGGCTCAAGCGCTGCGCCAGAAGGGTATCGGCGAGATCGCTCATGGCGCGCAGCGAAACCGTCTCAGAGGTCAGCGCCAGCGTCAAAACCGGCGCATCCGCCGGGTTCACCTTGGCGTAGGTCGGGGGATAGGGCAGCGTCTTCGGCAGCACGCCGGCCGCGGCGTTGATCGCCGCCTGCACGTCCTGGGTGGCGCCGTCGATATCGCGGTTGAGATCGAACTGCAGCGAAATCTGGCTGACGCCGAACGAACTGGTCGACTGCATCAACGACAGCGACGGGATCTGCCCGAGCTGACGCTCGAGCGGCGCAGTGATCAGGGATGCGATCACATCCGGACTGGCGCCCGGCAATTGCGTGGTCACCTGCACCGTCGGGAAGTCGACCTGCGGCAGCGCCGAGACCGGCAGCGCCCAATAGCCGAGCGCGCCGCCGATCAACAGCGCTATTCCGAGCAGCGAGGTCGCGATCGGCCGGCGGATGAATGGTTCAGAGACGCTCATCGGTGCGTGCTCACGGTTTTTGGATCACGGCTGCGACTTCGTCGCGCCGCCCGATTGCTCCCCCTGCGCGGGTCCGGTTTGCCCCTTTTGATCACCTTCACCCTGAGCGGCCTTCTTGCCGCCCTTGCCTTGTCCGTCCTTGCCTTGTCCGTCCTTGGCCTGCCCGTCCCGGCTGCCGCGCTTCTTGCGCGGGGCGAGATCGGCGGCAGGGTTCTGATCGTCCTTGCCGACGATGACCTTGGCGCCGTCGGACAGATTGGCAAAACCGGTCGTCACCACGCGGTCGGACGGCGACAGCCCGCTCGCGACCACGGCGTCAGTCTCCGTCTGCTGCGTCACCACGACCGGTTTTGCGGTTGCGATATCACCCTCGCCGATGACGTAGCTGAAGGTCCCCGCGGGGCCGCGCTGCACCGCCGAGGTCGGCACCACGATCGCCTGCGACAACGTGTCGACCTTGAGCCGCACATTGACGAATTGCCCGGGCCACAGCTGAAAATTCGTATTGGGAAATTCGGCCTTGAGCTTCAGCGTGCCGGTCGTCGGATCGACCTGGTTGTCGATGCCGGTCAACTTGCCGGTATCGACCACGGTCACCCCGTCATTGCCGAAGACGTCGACCGCCAGCGCGCCCTTGGCCGATGCGGCGTTGACCCGCACGATCTGCTGCTGCGGCAGACTGAACGTCACCGCGATCGGCTGCAGCTGGGTGATGATGACGAGTCCGGTGGTGTCCGACGCGTGGATGATGTTGCCCTGATCGACCTGACGCAGGCCGGCGCGGCCCGACAGCGGCGCGATGATCTTGGTATAACCGAGCGTCGCCTGCGCATTGTCGATCGCGGCCTGATCGGCTTGCACCAGCGCTTCCTGCTGCGCGACCACGGCGCGCTGGGTATCGTACTGCTGCTTGGTGCCGGCGTTGGAAGCTGACAGCTGCTGATAGCGGACCAAGTCGAGCCGCTGATTCACCAGCTGCGCCTCGTCCTGCGCCTTCTTGGCGACGGCCTGATCGAATGCGGCCTTGTACAGCACCGGATCGACCTCGCCGAGCACGTCGCCCTTCTTGACGTCCTGCCCTTCGGTGAAATTCACCGCAATCAGCTTGCCGTCGACCTGGGAGCGCACCAACACGTTGTTCAAGGCGCGGACGGCGCCAACGCCATCGAGATAGACCGGCACATCCTGGATCCGCGGGGTCGCCGCCAGCACCGGCACCGGGAGATCGGCAGGCCCCTTTTTGGCGGCCCCCTTCTGCTGCAGGGCGGTCCAGGTGATGTAGCCGAGCCCGCCAATGATCAGAAGCGTTATCGCGGTCGAAACCGTGCGGCGGCGCGCGCGGGATTTGACGCGGGTCACCTGATCGCCGGCAGCCTTGGCCGTTTCCTTCGAATCCGGTTTAAAGAGCATCGACCGGCCTTTCCATCCTTGGCTCCCAGCCGCCCCCCAACGCCTGATAAAGACTTACGATCGCGAGCAGGCGGGCGAGTTGCGCCTGCCAAAGCGCATCCTCCGCCTGAAACAGTGTCAGTTGCGTATTTAGCACGGTTACGATGTCGGCTGTTCCGGCCCGAAGCTGCTGCTCGGACAATTGAAAGGCCCGCCGCGAAGCCGCCACGACCTCGCGCTGCAGGGCCAGCTTGAGCGTGGTCTGCTTGATCGAATAGAGCGCATTGTCCACGTCGGTGAAGGCCGAGATGACGGTCTTGCGGTAGGTCTGCAGCAACTCATCCTGCCTCGCCTTGGCGTTTTCAAAATTGCCGAGAATCTTTCCGCCGTCGAAGATCGGCTGCGTCAGGCTGCCGACCAGACTGAAGAACGCCGCGTGCGGCTGGAATAAGGAGACGAGGGCGGAACTTTGGTAGCCGCCCTGCCCGGTCAACTGGATACTGGGAAAGAATTGCGCGCGGGCGCTGCCGACATTGGCGGTTGCAGACGCGAGCTGCGATTCCTGGCGACGGATGTCCGGTCGCTGCGTCAGCAGTTCCGATGGCAGGCCGGGGGTCACGCGCGGCGAGGAAATCCGGTCAAGCGAGCCGCCACGCACGTGGATGCTTTCCGGCGGGCGCGACACCAACAGCGCCAGTGCGTTGACGTTCTGGTCGAGGGTTTGTCGCAGCGGCGGCACCAGCGCCTTCTGGTTGGCGAGAACGCTCTCCTGTTGTGCGACGTCGAGATCCGTTCCAGTACCGGCCTTCAGACGCTCCTTGATGGCGTCGAGCACGCGTGTGGCGCTGGCAATATTGCCCTGGGCGGTACGAAGCCGGTCCTGCGAGGCCAGTACCTGGAAATAGGCATTGGCCACGCTGGTCAGCGTCGTGAGCGCGACCACGTCGCGATCGAATCGGTCGGCGATCGCGGTTTCTTGCGCCGCCTGCAACGCGTCGCGATTCTGGCCCCAGAAATCGAGCTGATAGGAGGCGCTGAGCGAGGCCGAATAGTTGACCGTCTCGCGCCCGCCGTTGGTCAATCCGCTCGCGCTTGCGCCCGAGGTGCGGGAATAGGTTTCCTGTCCGTTGCCGCTCAGGCTTGGCAGCAGCGCGGCGCCGGCCTGGCGGGCGAGCGCATCGGCTTGAACGAAACGCGCGACCGCCGCGGCGATGTCAAGATTGACCCGCTGGGCTTCTTCCATCAGCGAGGTCAATTCGGGCGAGCCGAAGCCGCGCCACCAATCGAGCTTCGGTTGTGCTTTTGTCTCGACGGCGCCCGCGGACTTGTAGGCACCGGGAATATCGAGGGCGGGGTCCGGAATGTCCTGAGTGAGGACGCAGCCCATCGAGCTGATGGCGAGGGATAACGCCGCAAGCCAGCGGCTGGCGCGGACCATATGCGGAGCGGCAGCGCTCAGGCGCACGACTGCTGCATCCGGGAGTGGCCGCGTCACTTTGATCCTCCGCCCGGACAAAGGGGTCCGGCATCCCGCTGGCGTGGTGGTTCAGAAGGTCTCTTTCGTGTTGCCGCGAGTCCGTCAAGTGCAGTTCTGAACCGAAACCACACTCGAATCATAAATTCTGTCCTTTCGATCCGACGTTCGCCGAAGCGGTCGCTGCAAGAGACTGCGAACTTCGGATTCGGGACACTAGACGCTCCATCGGAAGCTCGAATCATCACCGGCGTTCCTTCCCTTGCGATTCCGGGATGCACAGCCGCACGGCTTCCTCTGGTACCTCCCACCATACTAACGGGCAGATGTAGTCACGGACAGCCCTGTCCCAACGTCGCTGTTGATCGTTCGCCAACCGTGGCGGCAAAACATCAGGCCAACTTAGGCCGGTCTTATCGGACTTTCTTTGATTCCAGAGCCACCCAAGGCGGCCAATCTTACGAAGATTTCATCCGCTCCCGCCTGCTTGTGCGCTCGAACCGTCGGTGCAGGGCGCCGGCCGGAACCCTTTGAAACCTCCGCGGCCCCGAACCGTACCTTGGCTGTCAACATCATCGGGGGGTCCTGAATGCACGTCGCGGTTATCGGAACGGGAATTGCCGGCAATGCCGCGGCCTGGACTCTCTCCCATCGCTATCCGGTGACCGTCTATGAGCGCGAGTTGCGCCCCGGCGGACACAGCCACACCGTCAATATCGATTATCAGGGCACGCCGATCGCGGTGGATATCGGCTTCATCGTCTATAACGAGCTCAACTATCCGGACCTGACCGCGATGTTCGCCCATCTGGGCGTTGAGACGGTCGAGAGCTGCATGAGCTTTGCGCTGACGGCGGACGGCGGGCGATTCGAGTGGAAAGGCGGCGGCAACACCTGGATCGATACGGCCAGGGGGTTGTTCGCCCAGCCCACGAACCTGCTATCGCCTTCATATCTCTGGATGTTGCGCGACATCCTGACCTTCAACGCGCAAAGCGTAAGGGATCACGAGGCCGGCAAGCTGGCCGGGGTGACCTTGCGCGACTATTTCCGGCGCAATCACTTCGCGCCGCGCCTCTTGACCGATTACCTCGCGCCGATGGGTGCGGCGATCTGGTCCGCGCCGGCCGAAGAGATTCTCGACTTCCCTGCGGAGAATTTCGTCGCATTCTTCAACAATCACCGGCTGCTGCAATATGACCGTCCGGTCTGGCGCAGCGTCAAGGGCGGCAGCCGGCGCTATGTCGATGAATTGACCGGCAGCTTCCGCGACCGGCTTCGCCTGGGTTGTTCGGTGACATCCATCGAACGCACGCCGCATGGCGTCGTCGTTCACGACAGTCACGGCCACAGAGAGACCTACGACCACGTCGTGCTCGCCTCGCACAGCGACCAGGCGCTCGCCATTCTGGGTGACGCCGACACGCAGGAGCGCGAAATCCTCGGCGCTATCGGCTATGCGCCGAATACGGTCTATCTGCATCGCGACGAGAGCTTGATGCCGAAACGTCGGCGCGCCTGGGCCTCCTGGAATTTCCTGCGCTGGCAACGCGAGGGAACGACCAAGAACGACGTCGCGATCAGCTATTGGATGAACAGGTTGCAGGACATCGATCACGACATGCCGCTGTTCGTCAGCCTCAATCCGCCGTTCGAGCCGCGAGCGGAGCTGACCTTCGGCAAGTACATCTGCGAGCATCCGCGTTTCAACGCGGCGGCCTTTGCCGCGCAGAAACGGCTCGCTGAGATTCAAGGGCGCCGGCGCACCTGGTTCTGCGGCGCATGGACCGGATACGGCTTCCACGAGGACGGCTTGCGGTCGGGACTTGCAGTCGCCGAAGCGCTCGGCGCGGTGGTGCCGTGGCGCGAGACGCCTCCCGAACTGGCGGAGGCCGCGGAATAGCGATGTTCGCTCCCGTCACCGAACCGGACCACCGCAGCGCCACGCCGGACGCCGCGGCGCTGTATTTCGGCGAGGTGATGCATGCGCGGCTGAAGCCGATGCGCCATCGCTTCCGCTATCGCGTCATGAGCCTGCTGATCGATCTCGACAGGCTCGATGAAGCGGATCGTCGGTCGCCTCTGTTCGCGGTCAATCGCACCGCGCTCTACAGCTTCCATGAAGCCGATCATGGCGAACGCGACGGCGCGAGCTTGCGCGCCTATGCGCAACGCTGTGCGGCGAGGCAAGGTATCGATCTGACCGGCGGGCGCGTATGCCTTCTGTGCTATCCGCGCCTGCTCGGCTACACCTTCAATCCGCTGTCGGTGTATTTCTGCTATCGCGCCGACGGGACGCTCGCCTTGTTCATCTACGAGGTCCGCAACACCTTCGGCGACATCCACGCCTACGTGCTGCCGGTGCAGCCGGACGAGATCACGAGCGCCGGAATCCGGCAAGAGCAGGACAAGCTGTTCTACGTCTCGCCCTTCGTCGAGATGACGATGCGCTATCTGTTCCGCATCTCGCCGCCGGGCGACGATGTGAAGTTGCGGATTCTCGAGACCGACCGCGAAGGCCCGCTGCTTGCCGCGACCTTCTTTGGCCGCCGCCGCGCGTTGACCTCGGCTGCCTTGTTGCGGTCGCTGCTGGCGCTCCCGCTTCTCAGCTTCAAGATCGTCGCCGCGATCCATTGGGAGGCGCTGCGGCTCTGGCTCAAAGGCGCCGCATTGGTGCCAAGATTGGCAACTCCGGCGCACCTTGCTGCGGCGCCATATGTGGGGCACCAGACCGACGACCAGCCATCGAAGGCCCAAGGTTGCCAGTATCCGGTCCGGCTTTCGTGAATCCGTCTTGGCGAGCGGCGAAAGCCACGCTTATATTGGATCGGCGCTGATTGCCCGCGGAGGCATGCTCTGGTCCGGTGAAGGCCGAAATAACTCGACCATCACGCGGCGCCTGGACGCAGAGCGTTTTGGTGGACGTGTGTGATGCCGGACGTGATTTCGGTAACCCCCGACAATGTGGAGACGACGCTCGCGGGCCTGCCCCGCCTTGTCCGCCTGGCGCTGGGTTTCGGCGCAAGACTCCGGCGCGGAACGCTCGACGTCACCCTGCCCGATGGCCGCGTGGTGCGGCTGGGCGGCGCGGAGCCGGGCCCGGCGGCGGCAATGACGCTCTACAATTATGACTTCGCCTCCCGACTCCTCAACGGCGGCGATATCGGGATTGCGGAGGCCTATCTGAACCGGGACTGGGATACGCCCGATTTGACGCAGTTTCTCTACCTGTTCTGCGTCAACCATAGCCTGATTCAGGCGATGCTCGCCGACAAGCCGCTGGCCCGCTTCGTCCAGATGGTCGGCCACTGGTTCAACCGCAATACCAGGCGCCAGGCGCGACGCAACATCTACGCGCATTACGATATCGGCAACGCCTTCTATTCGGCCTGGCTCGATCCCAGCATGACCTATTCGTCGGCGCTGTTCGAGGACGACACCGCGGACCTCACCGCGGCCCAGAACAACAAATACCGCAGGCTTGCCGAAGCCATCGACCTGCAGCCTGGCCAGAAACTGCTGGAGATCGGATGCGGCTGGGGCGGCTTTGCGGAATATGCGGCGCGGGCCTACGGCGCCAGCGTGGTCGGTCTCACGATCAGCGAGCAGCAGCGCGACTTCGCGCAGAAGCGCATCCGCGATGCCGGCCTCAGCGACAAGGTCGAAATCAGGCTGCAGGATTATCGCGACGAGCGCGACCAGTATGACCGCATCGTCTCGATCGAAATGATCGAGGCGGTCGGCGAGCAGTTCTGGCCAAAATATTTCTCACAGTTGCGCGACCGGCTGCTGCCCGGGGGGCTTGCCGGCATCCAGGCCATCACCATTCAGGACAGCATGTTCCCGTCGTACCGGCGCGAAGTCGATTTCATCCAGCGCTACGTTTTTCCCGGCGGCATGCTGCCTTCGCCGCATATCCTGAAATCGCTCGGCGAGCGCTTCGGTGTACCCGTTATCCGCGAGCGCATATTCGGACAAGATTATGCCAAGACGCTCGCGATCTGGCGAAGCAATTTCCGCGCGGCATGGCCGAACCTGATGCCATCAGGCTTCGACGACCGCTTCCGTCGACTGTGGGAATATTATCTCGCCTATTGCGAGGCCGGATTCCTGTCCGGAAATATCGACGTTCGCCAAGTGGTGTTTGCAAAGCAGCGCTGATTTTCGCCGCGCTTACACTTTTGCGGATCATGCGCTAAGGTTGCGCCCGATCTTGCACAAGCGAACGGCAGCCCTGACCAAATGATCATCAAGAACGACGTCGTCGACGCCATCGGCAACACGCCCCTGATCAAGCTGACGCGCGCGTCGGAGGCGACCGGCTGCACCATCCTCGGCAAGGCCGAGTTCATGAATCCCGGGCAGTCGGTCAAGGATCGCGCGGGAAAATGGATGATCCTGGAGGCCGAGAAGCGCGGCGAGCTCAGACCCGGCGGCCTGGTGGTGGAAGCGACCGCGGGCAACACTGGCATTGGCCTTGCGGTCGTCGCGAGCGCACGCGGCTACCGGACCTTGATCGTCATTCCCGAGACCCAGAGCCAGGAAAAGAAGGACATGCTGCGACTGTGCGGCGCCGAGCTCGTCGAGGTGCCGGCCCTTCCTTTCAGCAATCCGAACAACTATCAACGTGTCGGTCGACGACTGGCCGATCAGCTGCGCAAGAACGAACCGAACGGCGTGCTGTTCGCCGATCAGTGGAACAATCTCGATAACGCCAAGGCGCACTACGAATCGACCGGTCCGGAAATCTGGCAGCAGACCGACGGCAAGCTCGACGGCTTCATCTGCTCGGTCGGCACCGGCGGCACGCTGGCAGGCACCAGCCGCTATCTGAAGGAAAAGCATCCGGGCATCGTCAACGCCTGCGCCGATCCGCCGGGGTTCGCAATGTATGAACTGTTCAAGCACGGCCAGGCCAAGTCGACGCCGGGCGATTCGATCACCGAGGGCATCGGGCTCGGCCGCGTCACGCCAGTGATCGAAACAGCTGTCGTCGATGACGCGTTTCTGATTCCCGATGAAGAATCCGTGCGGGTGATCTATGAACTGCTCGAGCACGAAGGCCTGTGCCTCGGCGGCTCGACCGGCGTCAATGTCGCCGGCGCGATCCGGCTGGCTCGCCAGCTCGGGCCCGGCAAGACCATCGTCACCATCCTCTGCGATTCCGGCAACCGCTATCAGTCAAAGCTGTTCAATCCGGACTTCATGCGCGGCAAGAACCTGCCGGTGCCGGAATGGCTGGAGAAGCGCAGCAAGATCGAGGTGCCGTTCGTGTAGGCGAATGGTGAACAGCGGATGGACCTGTTCGCCGCTCCCAATTTCGCCGCTTGCTCATCAGTGCCGCAAGATCTGGCTCAGGAACAGCTTGCTGCGCGGGTGCTGCGGATTGGCGAAGAAATTGGCCGGCGTGTTCGACTCGATGATCTGGCCGGCATCCATGAACACGACGCGGTTCGCCACTTCCTTGGCGAATCCCATTTCGTGGGTGACCACCAGCATGGTCATGCCCTCTTTCGCAAGATCGACCATGGTGTCGAGCACTTCCTTGACCATTTCCGGATCGAGCGCCGAGGTCGGCTCATCGAACAGCATCACCTTCGGGTTCATGGTGAGCGCGCGCGCGATCGCCACGCGCTGCTGCTGGCCGCCCGACATCTGCCCCGGATATTTGTTGGCCTGGTGCGGAATCTTGACCCGCTCCAGGAACTTCATCGCGGCGGCCTCCGCGTCTTTCTGCGGGACATTGCGCACCCAGATCGGCGCCAGCGTGCAGTTTTCCAGCACGGTCAGATGCGGAAACAGGTTGAAACTCTGGAACACCATGCCGACTTCGCGCCGGACCTCGTCGACCCGCCGCAGATTGGGCCCGAGTTCGATGCCGTCGACGACGATCTCGCCTTCCTGAAACTCCTCGAGCGCATTGATGCAGCGGATCAGCGTCGACTTGCCCGAGCCCGAAGGCCCGCAAATCACGATGCGCTCGCCCTTGCCGACGGCGACGTTGATGTCGCGCAGCACGTGGAAATCCCCGTACCACTTGTTGAGGCTCTTGATGTCAACGATCGATGTATCGGCCATGATGATCTTGCTCAGTTGCGTCGATGCGCGTTCAGCCTGTTCTCGACGAACAGCGAATAGCGCGACATGCCAAAACAGAAGGTCCAGTAGATCATTCCGGCGAAAGCAAAGCCGGTAAACAGCGTGGTCGGCGTCGCCCACACCGGATCGGCGAATGACGCTCGTATTGAGCCCAACAGGTCGAACAGCGCCACGATCGAGACCAGCGTGGTATCCTTGAACAGCGAGATGAACGAGTTGACGATGCCGGGGATGACATGGCGCAGCGCCTGCGGCAGCACGATCAACGCGGTCGTCTTCCACCAGGGCAGGCCGAGCGCGCTCGCCGCCTCGCTCTGGCCGCGGGGAATCGCCTGCAGGCCGCCCCGGATGACCTCCGCCATGTAGGCGCCGGAAAATATCGCGGTACCGACCAGCGCCCGCACCAATCCATCGACGCTGAAATTACCCGGCAGGAACAGAGGCAGCATGTAGGTGGCGAAGAACAGCACGGTAATCAGCGGGACGCCGCGCCAGAACTCGATGAAGGTGATTGAGAAGATCCGGATCAACGGGATGGTCGCGCGCCGGCCCAACGCCAGCGCGATGCCGACCGGCATCGAGCCGACGATTCCGGTGACCGCCACCACCACCGTCACCAACAGTCCACCCCAAAATCTTGTGTCGACGACAGGCAATCCGCCGTGATCGAGGCCCATCACGGCGATCACGACGCCGATGCCGGCGAATGTCGCCAGGCTTCCAATCAGCGGCCGCCATCCGGCACGGGTACCCCCGCCCAGACCGAACAGCAACGCGGAGACGACGATAGCGGTCACGACATAGTCGCCCCACACCGGCCGGTTCAATGTCTGGAATTGGTCGTTCAGCCAAACCAGCGGCGAGATCAGGAGCGAGAGCGCGGTGCCGATCAGGACGAATAATTTGCCGATCAGCCAGAGCAGGATCCCGATGACCGGCGCTGACGCGCCGACGCGCACCAGCGCATCGCCCGCCCCGCTGACGCTGTCGGCAAAGAGGGAGAGAACGGAGGCGGTCCAACTGATGCCAAACCCCTGCAAGCCGCCGCCGTGGAGCAGAAAGAAGGCGACGAACGGGAAGGCGATGAAGAACAGGCCGGCATTGAGGTTCTTCGCCGGAATCCGCGGGATCAACAGCGGCAGCAGCAGGACAGCGGCGAGGAAGAAGGTCAGATTGACCCGCCACCGCTCCGACTCCGGGTAAAACCCGTAGATGAACTGGTATTTTTTCGCGTTGATGTAAGGCCAGCACGCCCCGACCGGATGTCCCGCATTCTCGGCAAGGCACGCATTGCGGTCGGTGCCGTGCCAGACCGCGTCGACCAGCAGGAATCGCAGCGCCGGGATGACGGTGAACCAGATCAGCAGCGCGCCGAGAACGGTGAGCAGGATATTGGTCGGCGAATTGAACAGCCGCGTGCGCAGGAAGCCAATGAAGCCCGTGGTCTTGATCGGGGCCGAGCGCTCGGGGACCAGCGCATCACGGACGAAGGTTGGTGCGGCAACGTCGCTCATGGGGCAAGGCTCCGGCCAAGGCGCCATCCGTAGAAACTCATGATCGCGCTGGTGATCAGCGAAATCGAGAGATAGACGCCCATGGTGATTGCGATGATCTCGATCGCCTGGCCGGTCTGGCTGAGCGTGGTGCCGGCAAACACCGAGACCAGGTCCGGATAGCCGATCGCGACCGCCAGCGATGAGTTCTTGGTGAGATTGAGATACTGGTTGGTCAACGGTGGCAGAATGACCCGCAACGCCTGCGGCACCACGATCAGCCGCAAGGTTGTCCCACGCGAAAGCCCGAGCGATGCACCCGCCTCCATCTGCCCGCTGTGAACCGACAAAATACCCGCGCGGACAATTTCGGCGATGAAGGACGCCGTATAGGTCGACAGCGCCACCAGCAGCGCCACGAATTCAGGAATGAGGCGCGCGCCGCCGGCGAAATTGAAGCCCTTGAGCTCCGGTATTTCAAATATCACCGGCCGACCGAAAACCAGCATGCTCAGCAGCGGCAGCCCGATGAGGGCACCGATCACATAAGGCCAGATCCTGATCACCCTGCCCTTCCCGAACAACTGCCGTCTCGCATAGTAATGCATGCCGAGCGAGGCAATGATGGCAACGACGACGGCGAGCGCAAACGGCTCAAAACCCGGCTCGCCGATCGGCTTGGGAATGATCAGGCCGCGGTTGCTCAGAAAGGCGCCGCCGAACAGCGAGATGCTTTGCCGCGGATTTGGCAGCGCGCCAAGCACGGCCAGATACCAGAACAGGATCTGGAACAGCAGCGGCAGGTTCCGGATCAGTTCCACATAGGCGCCGGCGACGCGGGACAACAGCCAGTTCGGCGACAGCCGCCCAAGGGCGACGAGGAAGCCGATCACCGAGGCAAAGAAAATGCCGATGATCGACACCAGGAGCGTGTTGAGCACGCCGACGACAAGCACGCGGGCATAGCTTTCCGTTCCCGTGTACGTAATCAGGCTCTGGTTGATATCAAAGCCTGCCGTGTTTTTCAGGAAGCCGAAGCCCGACGTGATCCGTTGCGTCTCCAGGTTGGCGCGGACATTGGCTACGATCTCATAGCCAAGCCACACCAGAACCGCGACAAAGATGATCTGGACCGCAAGGCCGTTCCACCCCGCGCGCCCACCCACCGCGCGTTTCAACCGGAAGACAAACTGCGGTGGTGGCTCGCGGGGCTCGATGGTCATCGCCACAGCCTATCGCGCTATGATCAGCGGATCGGCGGCGCGTACTGGATACCGCCCTTGTTCCAGAGATTATTGATGCCGCGGGCAATCTGCAGCTTGGAGCCGGCGCCGACGTTGCGGTCGAAGGCCTCGCCATAATTGCCGACCGCCTTGATGATCCGGGAGAACCATTCCTTGGTGAGGCCGAGCTGCTCGCCGAGATTGCCGTCGGTGCCGAAAGCGCGCCTGAGATCCGGCTTGTCCGATTTGGCCATCTCGTCGACGTTTTTCTGGGTGACCCCGAGCTCCTCGGCGTCGATCATCGCAAACAGGGTCCATTTCACGATATCGAACCACTGGTCGTCGCCATGGCGGACCATCGGTCCCAGCGGCTCCTTCGAGATCACCTCGGGAAGCACGACGTGATCGGCGGGATTGGTAAACTTCAGACGTTCGGCATAGAGCCCCGACACGTCAGTGGTGAAGACGTCGCAACGGCCGGATTCGTAGGCCTTGATGGTTTCGTCGGCGCCGGCGAACGCGATCACCTCATACTTCATGTTGTTGCCCTTGAAGTAATCGGCGAGGTTCTGCTCGGTCGTAGTGCCGGTCTGCACACAGACCGAGGCGCTGTTGAGTTCGAGGGCGGAATTGACCTTCAGGGATTTCTTCACCATGAAGCCCTGCCCGTCATAATAGGTCACGCCGGTGAAGTTGGCGCCGAGCGAGGTATCGCGGGACAACGTCCAGGTCGTATTGCGCGACAACAGGTCGATTTCGCCCGATTGCAGCGCCGTGAACCGGTTCTTGGCGTTCAACGGCAAGAACTTGACCTTGCTCGGATCGTCGAAGATCGCAGCCGCCAGCGCACGACAGACATCGACATCGAGCCCGGTCCAGTTGCCCTTGTCGTCAGGGATCGAAAAGCCCGCCAAGCCCTCACTCACACCACAGGAGACCATTCCGCGGTCCTTGACCGTCTTCAGAGTGTCCGCAGAAGCGGCTTGCGAGGTGAGACCGGCGGCGAGAGCAACGGTGAAAACCAGAGAGACGCGTTTCATGGGCAAGGCCTTTCGAAGGATAGTCCGGTGAACGTGCAATTGTCGTTCCACACGCCGATGGGGCCTGCCTGGTGATCCCGATGCCGCCAAGGGCGGAAAATCGCCTCAGCAGCGGATCAGTCGCGACAGGCCCCTCAACATGCGGCGACTGATTAGCTCGGCTCCATCACAGAACGAACTGGCGGGCCGGGTCAAGGGGTTGACGACGATCTTCTGTCGCTTGTCATTAACGGTCCGGCCCGTCGGGCCCGGCAACCACGGCTTCGAAAGCCGCAGACGCATGGATTCTTCGGGCGAACCTGGCGCGTCGCACCTGCAAAGGCCGAGACCTGGCCGGTGACATCCGGCCGCGACACGACGGCGCAGAGGGCTCCACTAATCCGCCGGCGGTCGACGGTTCGACCGTGCTCTATCCGACGGCTGAAGACCTCGATGCCCGTCGTGGCGAGTATCAGTATGGCCGCCATGGCACCTCCACCACCCGGGCACCGCAGGACACGCCGATGGCGCTGGAGGGCCCGTAATGCGCTGGCGTGGACCTTGCGGCCGCACATCGGGCTTGAGAATATCGAGAACCTCAAGGCCGATCTCGCGCGCGGCTTCGCGGCCTTCAACGCGGCTGCCTAGCCGCGGTGCGAACTGCCGCTTTACTGGGCCGTGTAGAGGCATTAGCGCCGTATTTTTGGCGAACAAAACCATTGATCCCTTGTCTTTTGGGGATAGCCTGATCGTTCGATTCAATTCGCGGAAGCGAAAGATCCGATGGGAAGCCTGGTTCTGCTCGATGTGATGGGTGGCGTCGCGCTGCTGCTGTGGGGCCTGCACATGGTCCACAGCGGGATCCTGCGCGCGTTCGGCCCCGACCTGCGTCGGCTGCTCGGCAAGGCGCTCGGTAACCGCCTGACCGCGCTAGCGGCCGGAATCGGCCTGACGGCGCTCCTGCAGAGCAGCACCGCCACCGCCCTGATCACCAGTTCGTTTGCCGCGGAAGGTCTGGTCGGCCTGGTGCCTGCGCTCGCGATCATGCTCGGCGCCAATATCGGCACCACCCTGATCGTGCAGGTGCTGTCGTTCAATATCGCCGCGATCGCGCCCGTCTTGTTCATCACCGGCCTCGTCGCCTTCCGGAGCGGTCCGCGCTCCCGCATCAAGGATATCGGCCGCGTCTCGATCGGTCTCGGCCTGATGTTGCTCTCGCTGCACATCCTGCTTGACACGCTGGCGCCCGCCGAGAACGCGCCCGGCGCGCGGGTGTTCATGGCCGCCATCACCGACGACCCCGTACTCTGCATCATCATCGGCGCGATCGTGACATGGATCGTGCATTCGAGCGTCGCCAGCGTCCTGCTGGTGATGTCGCTAGCCTATGCGCATTTCATCTCGCCTTATGCGGCGCTAGCCCTGGTGCTGGGCGCCAATCTCGGCAGCGCGATCAACCCCATGTTCGAAGGCGCCCGGCGCGACAATCCGGCGAGCTACCGCGTGCCGCTCGGTAATCTCGTCAACAGGCTGGTCGGCGTGCTGCTGGTCGCTCCGTTCCTGCATCCGATCGCGGATCTGGCCCAGACCTGGCAACCCGATCTCGCCAAGCTCACGGCCGGCTTTCATATCGCCTTCAATCTGGTGACCGCGGCCGTCTTCATCGGACTGCTCGATGTCCTCGCACGTCTGCTGCAGAAGCTTCTTCCCGAAATTGCCCGCGTGGCCGACCCTGCCCGGCCGCGCTATCTCGACGAGAGTGCACTGGAAACACCTTCGCTGGCGCTCGCCGACGCCGCGCGCGAAACCCTGCGCATGGGCGACACGGTCGAAGACATGCTGCGCAAGGTGATGGCGGCGCTGATGACCAACGATCGGACGCTGGTCGATCAGGTCTCGCAAATGGACAATGACGTCGACGGCCTCGACGAGGCCATCAAGCTCTATGTGACCAAGCTTACCCGCGGCAGCCTCGATGAACGCGAAGGGCAACGCGCCATGGAGATCGTGTCCTTTGCCATCAATCTGGAGCATATCGGCGACATCATCGACAAGAACCTGAGCGAGCTCGCGACCAAGAAGATCAAGCGCCGGCTGCAGTTCTCACCCGAAGGCGCCGAGGAATTGTCCGCCTTCCACAAGCGGACCCTGGAGTCGCTGCGCATCGCCTTCGGCGTGTTCATGTCGGGTGACGTCAACGAGGCGCGCAAGCTGCTGGTCGAGAAGACGACGCTGCGCAATGCCGAGCTCGCCGCCACCGAGCGCCATCTGGATCGGCTGCGCGAGGGGCGGCCGGAAAGCGTCGAGACCACCTCGCTGCATCTCGACGTGCTGCGCGACCTCCGGCGCATTCACTCCCATGTCTGCACCGTCGCCTACTCCGTGCTCGACGCCGCCGGGCAACTCGCGGCCGACCGCGGCGCGGCGATCGATCGCGCCGCGGTTCCTGCCCTGCCCGCGGCCCAGCCGTCGCGACGGTAGCCATTGGCCGCCCCTGAGCGACTGCGGACGTTCGAGAAAGATGGAATGGATGCCGCGCTCCGCGTCCACGAATCCGGAATTCGCTACCACTGATATCGCACAACGCCCTTGCCGGCATAGCTGCGGGTGACGTTGGAGAACTCGCCCTCGAAGGTGGCGGCTGCAGACCAGCCGTTCATCCATTTCATTTCGGCCGACGCCGTCGTCAGCGCGGAATCCCTCGCCTGCGCCGCGCCATTGACGACAAAGCTCGCGCCAGGCAGCGCCTGGAAGGTGGCTCCAATGCTGCGGTCGGGATTGAAATCATGCGCCCAGGCGAAGCGGTTGCGCAGCGTCAGGATCCCATCTGCAAGCGCGAAGGACCTGTCGGTGCGAACACCGAGTTCGCTGCGGGCATCGGTAACGGTCTTGGCACCGTAAGCCAGCGCAAACGCGTTGGTGCCCGACAAGACACTCTCCGCGTAGGCTGGCAAATCGAACGTGGTGAACTGAGCGGCCGCGTAGGGCGTAATGCCGATGCCGCCGTTCCAGGGAGTGACGAAACGGTAGCCGCCCTCCAGGCGCCCCGAAATGGCATTGGCGTTGAATTCCGCATGCAGCCGGTCAACGCCCGCAACGGTCACGGTGCGGTCGGTGTTGATGTCCTGCCAGCCGTAGGCGAGCGCACCCGAGATTTGTACAGCGCCGGCGGTGTGCTTGACGAAAACGCCGGCCTGGAACAGGTCGGAGCGGCCGCTGCCCGCACTGGCCACGCTGAAACTGCTGGCGCCGCCCGCCAGCGCGAAGCCGGCGATGGTGCGCGGCGAAAAGACATAGTCTGCGCCCGCCGCCGTGCCGAACACGCGGCTGGTGGCCGCGTTCGATCCGGTCGCGCCGCTGCCGTCGGTGGTTTGCGAACCGCCGAAGCCCGCCGTCCACACGCTCCAATGCGGATCGTACAGTGGATTGCGCGGCACGGCTTTGGTGACAATGCCGTAGGCGTCGCGCTCGCCCTTCGATCGGAACCTGCTGCTAGACGCATAGGCGCTCGCATCACCGTTCGCCTCAGTGTAGGCCGACACGCCCGTCGCAGGCGCCGCATCGTCGGCGCGCCCGCCGATGAAGGGATCGAGCAGCGTGGTGATGAACTGCGTCATCGCCGCGAACGTGGTCTGCTGCGATCCGGTCGAAGTCTCGCCCGCGATCTGCGACAGCCCGGCCGGGGTCAGCGCCGCGAAATTTCCGGGGATGCTGCCATTGGTGTTGAAGAAGCCCGTCAGCGCATTGGCGACATTGGCCTGATTGGCATTGATGGGGCCGACGGCCGCGTAGTTCAGCGCCAGATTGAGGAAGGCATCGTTCGCATCATAACTAAGGCTGGCCGACACGGTGGGGGGAAGATTAAGGCTGGCGAGGGTGCCGAAACTGCCGATCACGCCGCCGCCTGCATTGATGATGGTATTCTGCCGCGAAATGAGCCCGCCAGGCAGATAGGAGGCGAATACCGTTCCGGCGAGTGTCGCGCTGCCCGTGACATTGGTGCGGCTGGCGCCGCTCGACCCGATCTGGACCAGATAGGCGGACGCGGCGGCGAGCGACAGAGTGCCCTGCACGGTGAGCGTTCCCACGGGACTGCCCGGCGACAACATGCCGCCATTGTTGACAGCGGTGCTGCCCACCGTCCCATTGCCGCCAAGCGTGCCGCCTGCGTTCACGGTGACCTGCGAGATGATCGAACCGTTGACCATCAGCGTCCCCGCATCGACCGAGGTCGGCCCGGAATAGGTGCTGGTCCCGGTCAACACCGTAGTGCCGCTGCCGATCTGAAACAGCTGGCCGGGACCGCTGACGCTTCCGGCGAAGCTGAAGATGTCGGAGCGATTGAACGCCAGCGCCTTGCCGGTCGAGGCGTCGCACGAGGGGTCGGCCGCATTGGCGCAGAACGTCACGTTGCCGATGATGCTGCCGCTGGTGCCGCCATTGCCGATGACGATGGCGCCGCCATTGATGGTAGTGCCGCCGCTGTAGGTCGCGTCGCCGGCGATCGTCAGCGTGCCGCTGCCGTATTTGATCAGCGGCCGATGACCAAGGTTGCCGTTGGTCAGGAACGAGGCATCGGGCATCGAGTCGTTGTCGGCGAGCCCGAACTGCAGAACGCTGGCCTGCACAAAGTAGCTGGTGACGTCATACAGCGCATAGGCGCCGCGGCCGAAGGTGCCGACCGCGAGCACGTCGGCTGCCGCATTGTAGGACAGCGCCGTGACCTGCGAATTCGGCAGGCCGGTCCCGAACGGCCGCCAGTTCGACAGCGATCCGATCGAATCGCTGTCGGCGACCGCGATCGTACTCTGCGCATTGGCGACATTGTTGAGGCCGCCGACGACCAGCGCGTTGACACCATTGTTGGCGATGAATTCGAGCGAGGCCGGCCGGAAGATGGAGGCCGGCAGGTTGGCGGTCAGCTTGGTGAAGCTGGCGCCCTGGTTGATGGTGCCGAACAGGTTGGAATTGTCGACGACGAAGTACCGGAACTGCGACCTCGGATCGAGCACGATACCGGTCGGCAGCAGGCCGCCCGCCGGCGCATAGGCCAGCACCGGCACGATCGAGTTCGAGGCCGCGGTCGTGCTCTGGTAGAGCTTGTCCGCGCCCTGCCCGCCCGCAACCAGCATGTCGGGATTGTCGCGCGTGCCAAAGGCGATTCTCGTGATGCCCGTTCCGGCGGCGCCAAGATCGGTCAAGGTGAGATCGACCGTCGTGGCGTTGAGGCCTTGCGCCCCGGTCAGTGTATCCTGGGTGACATAGACATGGTCGCCGGCGAGCGCCATCCGGGTTGGGTCGATCCGATTGGCGACCCACGGACTTTCGAACACCACGCCCGGAAGGCTGCCGCAATCCGCGCCACCGCACGTTACCGCGGTGCCGGATCCGTAAGTGCCGGTGTTGTTGGTGCCGATGGGATTACTTTGCTTGTCCAGGACAAAGCGCGTCGCGCCGCTGAGAGAATCGCCCGAGCCATAAAACACGGAGTAGCCGGACGCCTTCAGCGTGACGTCGTTGACGAAGGCATTGGTGCCATCGGCGCCTTCCACCGCGTTCCACAACGGCGCATTGCGGGCGGATTGAATGGTGACACCGTTGTCCTGCGCGGCGGCCATCAAGCGCTTGCCGACGGCATCGTAGGTCACGCTGTAGTTCTCGAACAGCGACAGGTTGCCGCCGATGCTGCTCCAGCTGCCGGTCGCGTTCTGCGGATTGGTGCGCGCGTAGATCGTGCCATCGGAGGACAGCAGCAGCCGGCCATTGGCGTCGAACGCGATGGCGCGGGAATCGGCGTGGACCGTCGAGCCGTTCGCCGTCGCGCCCTCGGTGATGGAGGTGAAATTGGTGGTGATGGCATTGATCCGAAACGCCGACACCGGGAAGGGACTGCCGTTGCCGGCTTCGTCACCGGAGACATAGACCAGGTTCTTGTTGTTCGGGTCGATCGCGATCGCGAAATTGACCGGCGCCTGGCCGAGCGGATTGAGCACGGGCACCTGCAGCTTGGTCCAGCTGGCGCCGGCATTTCCCGACCAGAACAGCCCGGTCACCGCATGCGAGACAAGATCGACCACACCGACTGCGATGGCGCCGCCCGGACCGGTCGCGATCTTCAGGACGGTTTGCGATGTGTTCTGGATGGTGCCGTTGCTGTTTGCGGCGTTGAAAACCGGTGTCCAGGTCGCGCCGGTATCGTTGCTGACATAGACCGCCGTCGATGCATTGCCCGCGGTGTTCCGGCTGGTGACCGCGGCGTAAAGCCTGCTTGCGTTGGTGGGATCGCCGACCAGCGAGCTGACCGGACCGGTCGGCAGGCCGCTTCCAGTCGCGCCTGTCACCGGCGCGAACGTCGCACCGCCGTCCGTGCTTCGATAAAGCCCGCCGAGCCGCGTATCGCCGCCCAAGCCGGAAATCTCAAACGTTGCCGCCAGAATGTCGTTGCCGCGGGCAGCGACGCCGACCACGCTTTGATTGGCAAGCGTCGTCGCGCCGAGCTGCCTCCAGGTCGCACCGCCGTCTTGCGAGTACAGCAATCCATCGCGCAACCCGCCCGACCCTGAAAACAGGCACGCGGCAGCGGCGGAACAGGCGCTTCCATTCGATGTCAGGCCGGTCCCGGCGATCAACGTATTGTGGCTCGGATCGGTCGGATCGAGTGCCAGACTGGCAATCGACAGCGAGGCCTGCTTGTCGGTCAGCGGCGTCCAGGTCACCCCGCCATCCCTGGTCTTCCAGACACCGCCCTCCGGCGAGCCGATATAGTAGGTGTTGGGATTTGTGGGGTCGGTGACGATGGGGCCGACCGCTCCGGCAACCTGCCCGTTCGGCGGCTGATCGTTGCTCTGGACGGTCACGAACGGCCCTCGGCTCGGCGAGGGACCCTCAGAAACGAAGCCCTGGTTGATCTGGGTCTGGGCAGATACGTCGGACGGAAACAGCACTATGCCGGCCAGCAAGACCGCGACACGAGACCAAAACCGATCCAGCACAATACCCGCCGCAAATCGGCGGCACGCCACGGACCACATCTAACGCCCCCGACCCGAACACGGTCAGTTCCCGATCCGAGGCTATTGCGCCGGCCGAAACCCGACAAGCCAAGGCGGACCGGGCCGGCGCTGAGGTGTTATTTTTCGGCGCGGTGTGTTCCAACCAGCACAGGTTGATCACCACTGATAGCGCACGACGCCCTTGCCGGCATAGCTGCGGGTGACGTTGGAGAACTCGCCCTCGAAGGTGGCGGCGGCAGACCAGCCGTTCATCCATTTCATTTCGGCCGACGCCGTCGTCAGCGCGGACTCCCTCGCCTGCGCCGCGCCATTGACGACAAACGATGCGGCCGGCAGCGCCTGAAAGGTCGCGGCAACGCTGCGGTCGGGATCGAAATCGTGCGCCCAGGCGAAGCGGCTGCGCAGCGTCAGCACCCCGTTTGTCAGTGCAAGCGCCTTGTCGGTGCGAAAACCGAGCTCGCTGCGGGTATCCGTGACATCCTTCGCCCCATAGGCCAGCGCGAACGTGTTGGTTCCGACAACAGCGCCTTCCGCATAGGACGGCAGCGCGAAAGTGGTGAACTGGCCCGCCGCATAGGGCGTGAAGCCGAAACCGCCACTCCAGGGCGCGACGAAGCGATAGCCGCTCTCGAGCCGGCCCGAGAACGCGTTGGCGTTGAAGCGCGCCTGCAACTGGTCGACGCCCGCGATGGTCACGGTGCGATTGGTGGTGATGTCCTGCCAGCCATAGGCCAGCGCGGCACTGATATAGGCCGCGTCCATCGTATGGTGCAGATAGGCGCCGGCCTGGAACAGGTCGGAATGTCCGAGGCCGCCATTGGTCACGTTGAAATTGGTGCCGCCGCCGGCGAGCGCAAAGCCGGCCAAGGTCGAGGGCGAGAACCGATAATCGGCGCCGACGGCCGTGCCATAGATGCTGCTGCCCGCATTGTTCGCGCCCAACGCGGCGTTCCCATTGGTGGTCTGCGAGCCGCCGAAGCCCGCCGCCCACAGGCTCCAGCGCGGCTCGACGATCGCAGCCGGGGGCACGGCCTTGGTGATCATGGCATAGGCGTCGCCCGTGGCGCCGGTGCGCGGCACGCCGTTGGCCGCGTAAGCGTCGGCGCCATCGTGCTCGCCGGCAAATCCGGTCACGCCCGTTGCCGATCCGCCGGCGCCGCGCCCGGGGTTGAAGGGATCGGTCATGACGCCCACGAAGAGGTTCATCGCATTGAAGGTTGCTTGCTGCGACCCGGTGCCGAGCTCGCCGGAGGCCTGCGTGAGATTGCGTTCGATGTCACCGTTGAAGATCGCGCCGAGCGGACCGGCGCCGCCATTGGCATTGAACGCGGCATCGAGGCCGTTGGCGACGGTGAGCTTGTGGCCGTTGGCAGCGGCGAACTGGGCGAGCGCCGAGGTCAGCGTGAGCTGGACGTTTCCGCCCGAATAGCTCAGCGCCCCCATCATGCCGGCCGGCGTCGTCAGGCCGTTGAATTGGGTTCCGCCGAGACCCGCAGAGGTCAGGATCGTGTAGGGCGAATTGAAGCGAAAGCTATTGGTCGATGAAAACACGCCGACCGTGCCGCCGAGCGTCGCCGTGCCGCTGACGGCGGTGCTGCTGCCGGCAACGGAGGAGACATCGACCATATAGCTGGTGGCCGTGGCCAGCACGAGATTGCCCTGGATGGTCAGCGTTCCGACCGAGCCGCCGGGCGCCAGCGTGGTGCCGTTGCCCATGATCACATTGCCGATCACCGTGCCGTGCCCCGACAGCGCGCCGCCGATGACGGTGACCGCGCCGGTCAGCGTGGCCCCCGGATTCGAGGCGTCGCCGACCTGCAGGCTGCCGCCGTTGACCAGAATGTTGGTGGCACTGTTGGCGCCATCGAGAATGACCCTGCCGGAGTTGACGTTGACCTGGTTGAAACCGCTGAAGCCGGACGCCGCGCCGTAGGTGAAGGTGCCCGGGCCGACCGCAAAATCCAGCGTGCCGCCAGCGCCGAGAATGTTGCCGGTGATAGATGACCCCTGCAGCAGCGTCAGCGTGTTATTGGTACCGCCGGTGAACTGGATAGCCGTCCCCAAGGCGCCATTGATCGTCCCGGAATTTGTGAAGTTGATGGTTCCTCCGCTATCGCTCAACGTGACAGCGCCGTTGACGGTGCCGGTATTGCTGCCGATCAAGTTGCCCGCACCGGCCCTGATGCGGAAATTGCCCATGACCGTGCCGGAATTGGCCGCCGTGGTGCTGCCGACAAAGTTGTTGGCCTGGAAGAGTGGGCCGCCGACCGTGCCGGAGTTTTGCGCGGTGATGGTGCCCGTGAGGCCGCCGGTGATGGTGACGTTGAAGATGCCGCCGACGTTGCCAGAATTGGTCACGTTGACGTTGCCGCCCGAGGGCCCCTGGACGGTGAAGTTGCCTCCGACGCTGCCCGAACTGTTGACGATCGTGTCGCCGCCAGAGGCATTCAAAACAAGGAAGCTTCCGACGACGCCGCCGGTATTCGTCGCGGTGACGGTGTGAACAAAGCCAAAATTGCCTTCTCGGGCTATGAAGTCGCCACCGACGTGGCCGGCATTGGTCGCATTGACCTCGCCGATGGCCGTGATGACCTGGAAGTCGGTACCGACGGTGCCCGTGCTGGTGTTGGTTCCGGACACGTTGCCGGTGAACCCGTTGCCAGTGTTGACCTGGAAGGACGTGGCAACGCTGCCGGAATTGGTCCCGCTCGCGTTGCCGCCCGCGGCCGCGCTGACCAGGAAGTTCTGCCCAACTGTGCCGGAGTTGTTGCCGGTCACATCTCCGCCCGCGGCGCTGATGACCTGAAAGTACTGGGCGACGTTGCCGGAATTGATTCCGCTCGCGGCTCCGCCCGTGAGCGTGTCGACCTGAAAGAACTGTCCAACGGTGCCGGCATTGATCCCGGTCGCGTTGCCGCCCGTCCCCGCGTTCTGAAACCCGGTTTCCACCTGAAAGAACGTAGCGACTGTGCCGGTCGCGGTATTCGTCCCGCTGGCATCGCCATTCGCACCGGGGGTCAGATTTTCGGTGGTGACGCTGAAGCCGGAGTTGGGAAGGCTTCCGGAATTGATTGCTGTCGCATTGCCGCCGAATTGCGTAAAAACCAGAATCGACTCTTGCCTGCCGGCGTTGTCGGGGGTGATGCCCGTGATTGTGCCGGAATTGTTTCCGGACGCATTGCCGCCCGTTGCGGTCTGGGCTCTGAGAGCAATCGTACTGCCGCCGGTATTCACGCAGCTGCGGTCGATGCCATTGTTGGTACAGACAACCTGTGCCTGCGTCGGCGCGGCCGTCGCGATCAACGCTGCCACCGCGGCGCGCCCGATCCATCCCGCGCGGTCCGCAATCGGACGCCTCGCCAAAGCCATCATCCGATGACCAACCGCATTGCCAAACATCACGTGCTCCGAGATTCGCGCTCACAAAACATGGGTTCAGTGATGCGAGAGACGCGTCAGGCCGGCAATAACAGATTGATTTATAAAGTGGAATTAGGAGCGCTGTGGCGGCACCGGCACGGCGAATGGCGCAACGCCGTTGCGCGTCGTGCAATGAAAGCGCGCCTCAGGCAGCAAATAAGAACAGATGCGCGTAATACGCGCATTAGCGGTGAGACGCCGGGAGATCGCCTATGGCTTCGAGCGGCTGGCGCGCAGGATCGCCGGCGTAGTGTCGAAGGCGGTGCGAAACGCGCGATAGAAGCCGGTCACATCGGCAAAGCCGCAGCTCGAGGCGATCCTGCTGACGGACACCTCGTCGAAGGCGGGATCGCGCAACATCGTGCAGGCGCGCCGCAGGCGCGCGCTGGTCACCAGTTGGGAAAAATTCTCCCCGGCCGCGGCGAGCGCATGCTGGACCGTGCGCGGCGGCATTCCAAGCCGCTCGGCCACTGCTTGCAGATCAAGGCGCGGGTCCCGCGCGGCCTCGTTGATGACCTGGCGGATCAGCAGCAGGCGGGCCTGAACCGAGGTCGCGTGGCCGTTCTGCTCGCGGACCTTGTGCCCCGCGCCGAGCCAGTGGCCGGTCAGATCGATCAGATGTTGCGAGGCCGCTTGCGCCTGCGCCGCAGTCAACTGATCACCGACGTCGATCAGCATGCGGGCATAGCCCGTCAGCAGCCGATACTCCGCGCCCGAGCAGTCGAGCCGCCGGCAGGCGAGATCGGCCGGCGTCAGCCCCCATCGGACGAAATTCTCGGCCGGCACTTTGAAGCTGATGCAATGGCCGTCAGCTGGCGCGAGCGCCTCGATCCCGGCTTCCAGAACCCCAAGCAGCGCCTCGCCGGGCCGGGCTTCGGCTTCGCGGCCAAACTGCCTGCTGATCTGAACCGTGTTGCCGATATTGAAACTCAGATAGACGTGGCTATCATCGTTGGGCTGGATATGTTGCTTGGTCCGCACCCCCTTGAACGACGAACTCAGCATTTCCCCGATGACGATGGTTCCATTCGAGAGCAGATTGTGACGACCAAGCAGCGTCGCATCGCCGGCGAGGAAATCGACATCCATCTCGGTGATGATTTCCCTGAATCGCTGCGCCCAGAGCCTGGCGCGAAGCGCGGGATCGACGGGGTCCTCGATGTGTTTCGTTTCAAAGAACAGCCGTTGAAAAGCGGTCAACGAAGCACCTCGTCGCGGTGGCAACCGCCGGTCAATCGAACGACGGTTAGGCGTGATGCCCGGCCATCGGACGCTTCGATCAAAAAAGTTCCAGTAAGCTTTCGAGCCTGGATCTAGCTCGAACTGTGGAAAATCAGCAACCAGCAAAGATTGGAAACAATCGATCGTCGAAGTCATGTGGCCAAACCGCAACGTGCGGGGCACCAAATCCGCGATGTCGAGACCTGGAATGCAATTCACGCGAGCAAGGGGCGACAGACCTCACCGCCGCCGATCGATACGAACCAGACTGTCGCCCGACCGGTCAAACCGGCACTTGGATTAGCGATCGAGCGTGTCCGATCCGGACGCGCGATGCTTCACGATCAGCATGATGTTGCGGACGTAAATGATGGTCGGCAAGGCCTGCCCCATGATGATCACAGGCTCGCGTTTGACGATGCCGTAGATCAGCGTCATCAGCCCGCCGCCAACCGAAAAGAACCAGAATGCCATCGGCACCACGCTGCGTCCGGCGCGCTCGCTCGAGATCCACTGCACCAGAAAGCGCGCCCCGAAAAGCAATTGCGCGGCCAGGCCGAAGGCGAGCCAGAAATCGAACTTGGCGACGAACACGTCATTGAGATAATTGCCCAGCGCCTGGCCATACTGGATCAGCATCACTTCACCTCGGTCACGTCAGGCGTCGGCTTCTTGCGGCGGATCAGCCACCAGACGCCGGCAAGATCCATGATCCCGATCCACAGCCGATCGAAGAAGCCGTAATTCGACACACCCGAGTGCCTGGGACGATCTGTTACGTCGACATAGGCGATGTCGTATCCTTCGCGGCGCACCAGCGCCGGCAGAAAGCGGTGCAGCCCGTCGAAATAGGGCATCATCAAGAACACCTCGCGCCGGAACGCCTTCAATCCGCAGCCGGTGTCGCGCGTACCGTCGTGCAGGATGCCATTGCGGATCGCGTTGGCGAGCCGCGACTGCAGCTTCTTGAAGCCGGTGTCCTTGCGCCCGACCCGCTGCCCGGCGACAAGGCCCAGCCGCTCGCCACCCTTTTCGATCACGGCAATCAGATCCGGCAGGAACGCCGGATTGTTCTGTCCGTCGCCGTCCAGGGTTGCCACGATCGCCCCGTGCGCGGCGCGAACACCGCTACGCACCGCCGCGGACTGGCCTGACGAGGTGGCATGGCGGAGCTGGCGCAGGTTTGTTCGTTGCGCCATGGCGGACGCCAGCCGCTCGGCGGTCGCATCCGTCGAGCCGTCATTGACGTAGATGATCTCGTAAGCCCAGCGGCCATCGAGCGCGGCGGCGATCTCATCGATCAACGGAACGATGTTCTCGGCCTCGTTGCGCACGGGGACGACGATGGAAACCGTCACGGCGTTCTCGGAAGACTGCAAATCGGCGCTCATCGTCGGCGTTGGCCTGCCAGGGTTCTCGGGCGACCGCTTCTATGGGGCGAATGCGCCCCTAGCAACCCCCTTGAAGGGTTCTAGCGCGGAGCGATTTCCCCATTGGGACCAATGACAAAGCCGAGCCTTCGCGCGGCAAACCAATAGCGGACACCGATTGCCCCGGCCACCCCGATGACGGCGCCGGCGACGACGTCGCTCGGGTGATGGGCCAGCAGCACCAATCGCGTCATCGCGATCGTCACTGCATAGACCGCCATGGCGATCCGCGTGCGCGGCCAAATCGCGGCCACGCCATAGGCCAGCGCAAAGGCGGTCACGGCATGCCCGGACGGAAAGCTGAAATGCGCTTCGGTCCCGTTGAAAGGCACGAAGCTGAAGACGTCGGCCTTGCCGCCGACGAAGGGCCGGCCGCGCCCCACCGTCCACTTGACGATCTCGGCGACGACGACGGGGATCGCCACCGCAAGGATCAGATACAACACGTCGGGCGAGAGCCGCAGCAACCGGGATCGCACGCTCGCCCGCGATAACGGCAGGGCAAGCACAATCACCAAAAGGAGGCTCCCCAATGTCCAGAGCACATAGATGTCCCTGCCGAAATCCGTAAGGATTCGCACCGGCCAGAGGCTCGGCGTGCCCCGCGACGGCATCCATCCGATCTCCGTCGCATCGAAGCCGAACATCAGCGCCACAACAGCGATGCCGCCAACCGCAAACAGCCAGGACATCTGCCTTGCCATCTGCCGCAAGGCCGCCTCGTGCCGCGGATCTAACGGTGCCTGAACGAGTTGCATCAGTGACAGGACGGTCAGGCTTACAAGCTGCCCGAGATATCCGCTGGAGGTTCGGATAAACAGGGTCATCTCACTCCGTCCCTTCGGAGCGGAAGATGGACACCGAAATCGCCCGGCCTTGCGAGATGTTATAGCCTTCGATCCGGCTGGCGACGTTGTAACGCAGCCCGATGGCCTCGGCGCGCAACACGAAGCCGCGCTCGGAGCCCTTTTCCACCAGCGCGAACCTGCAAGCGCCTTGCGCGAGGAAATCCGCGGCCCCCGATCCGTCCGTCAGCACGGTCGACGTATCCGTCATGAACACAAGGCTGGGCTCGTGGAAGCCGGCAGCCGCAGCCCTCGGCCCAACGCAGACGACAGTGCGCAACGCGCGCGCGATCTCCGCGCTCGGAAACGCCGGCGTCAACGCCGGCAGCACCACGCCATAGACGGCAAAGGCCAGGAACATCGCTGCGACCACCGCGTTCAGCAGCGAACGCTCGGCGCGGCTGTTCTCATAGAGCCACCACGCAAACAGGCCGAAAACCAGCGCCCCCGCCACGAACGGCCAGGCCAGGAACACCGGCTGCCGGGTCAGCTTGATGGCCCCGATCACCGCAATGATCGAGGTGGCGGCCGGAATGGCGAACCACCACGCCGCGCCGCGCATCAGCCAGGATTGCGACAGCACGCGCCGCTCAAGCGCGCCGGCGGTCAGGATCGCGATCGCCGGATAGAGCGGCAGCACATAGTGCGGCAGTTTGGTGAGGACCAGTTCGAACACGATCCAGGACGGCACCAGCCACGCCAACAGATACTGCGCGCCCGGCTCCCGTCTCGCCCGCCACACCGCGGGTGCCGCGAGACCTGCGAGTGGCGCGCCCGGCCAGAACGTGATCCAGAACAGCAGCAGATAGACCCCAGGCGGGGCGCCATGGGATTCCTGCGCCGCCAGCTTGCTCAGCATGTCGCCGCCGATCGAATCGACGAAAAAGGCATCACCGGCGCGCCAGAAGATCGCGATGAACCAGGGCAGCACCAGCACCAGCATCCACATCAGGCCCCACAGCGGACGCAGCCGCCACAGCCATGACGCGGATCGGTCGAGGATCGCAAGCGTAGCGATCGTCAAACCGACGAACATCAGCAGAAAGGGTCCCTTGAGCAGGATACCGCCGGCGAGGGCGGTCCAGAAGATCGCCGGCCAGCTCCAGGGCGGATGTTCGGGATCCTCGCCGCGCTGCCACGACAGATAGACCCGTGCCAGCGCGCCCATCGCCGCAACCACGGTCAACAGCAGCATCGCATCGGTCTTGGCGAGACGTGCCTCGACCCCGAGCAGGACCGAACTGCACAAGATGAGCGCGGCGAAGATCGCGCCGCGCCGCGTCACGAAGGCGAGCGCGGTCCAATAGGTCAGAAGCACCGCACCGATGGCGCCGGCAAGCGACGGAATCCGATAGAGCCAGATCCGCAATTGCGCTCCGGACAGGCCGAGCGCGGACGCCGTTTCCACCGCGGCCGCCTGCAGCCAGTAGATGCCGACCGGCTTCTTGTAGCGCACGTCGTCCTGGAAGCGGATATCGACGAAGTCGCCGCTTTCGACCATCTGCTTGGTCGCCTGCGCGAAGCGGGCCTCGTCGCGGTCGACAGCCGGAATGTTGAAAAAGCCGGGCAAAAAAAGCAGGAATCCGCATAAAATGAGGAAGGCCACCGCGCGCGCGTGGCTGACGGTCACCAAATCGATCAGGCGGACAAGCCGGCTTCCCGGATTGACCAGGTTCTTCGGCTCGCGGGGTTCGCCAAAACGGGGGCGTGCATAGGTCTCGACCATGGGTTCCGCATACGCTGAAACCGCTATGGCCACAACCGCTTAGCTGATTTTCACTGAATTCTGACGACAACTGTGTCCGCGGCGCCCGTGGCGTCGATCACGGTCAACCGGGTAAAGCCGGGTCCCGGCGGATCGATCAGGCGCTGCCTGCGCCCATCGATCTCGCCGACGGCCAGGCCGTTCACCAGCATGGTCATTGGCAGCACACCGCCGGAGACCTTGACCGGCATGGCAGCGGCCTCCTCTCCAGCCGAGCGGTCGATATCGATGCGGGAGCCGTTCAACGGGAACTGGATATGAGGGGCAAGCTCGCCGCCGGTCCTGACCAGTTCCCCCAGCGGGCGGAACCGGCGCAGCGGCAGCGGCAGTTTTGCATTGCTCGCCATCAGCGCGCCTTTCGGGGGTTTCGGCAGCGCGGACGGCAACTTCCCCGTTCGCGCAAAAGCGTCGAACAGGATCGGCGCCGCCGCCAGGCGTCCCACCAGACCCGGCACCGGCGCGCCATCGGGCCGGCCGACCCACACCGCGATGGTGATGCGGCCGTCGAAGCCGACCGACCAGGCGTCGCGGTAGCCGTAGCTGGTGCCGGTCTTGAACGCGATCCGGTTGCGGGCGGCGTTCTCCGGCGGCGGCGTCCCCAACAGCACGCTGCCGACCTGCCAGGCGGCGACCTGATCCATCAGCCGCAACGGCTCGCGCTGGTCATCGCTTGCGAGGTTTGTTGTGCCGATGATTTCGCGTAGCGGGCGCGTGGTGCCGAGCCGCGGCAGCCCGGTATAGAGCATCGCGAGATCCTGCAGGGTGACACCGACGCCGCCGAGCCCCATGGCGAGCCCCGGGGCCTCGTCCTTGGGCAATACCAGATTGGCGCCGGCCTGCTTCAGACGCGACGCCAGCCGGCTCGAGCCGACGCGATCGAGCAGCGCAATCGCCGGCACGTTCAGGGACAGTTGCAGCGCCTTGCGCACCGGGACCGTTCCCTGGAAGGTCAAGTCGAAATTTTCCGGCGCGTAGGAGCCGAACCGGATCGGGCGATCCTCGATCAGGCTTTCCGGATGCACGAACCCATCCTCGAATGCGAGGCCATAGATGAACGGCTTCAAGGTCGAGCCCGGCGAGCGCACCGCGCGCGTCATGTCGACCTGGCCGGCCCGGCTATCGTCGAAATAGTCGGCCGAGCCGACATGGGCGAGCACGTCGCCGCTCTCATTGTCAACGACGAGGATGGCCACCGAAATGTTCGGTCCGAGCGCGATGGCGCGGTCGCGCGCCAGCGGTTCGAGCACCTTCTGCAGGCTCAGATCAAGCGTCAGCTTGATGACCGGCGTGTCCTTCATGATCGCGAGCGCCTGATCGGACGCATGCGGCGCGAGGATCGGCAGCGGCTTGCGCAGCACCGGCACCTGAAACGCCTTGGCTTGCGCCGCGTCATCCGGCGAGATGCGGTGCTCGTCCACCATGCGATCGAGCACGCGGTCGCGCGCCGCGCGGGCCTTGTTCGGAAAGCGGTCGAGCCTGCGGGTTTCCGGCGATTGCGGCAGCGCGACCAGCAGCGCGGCCTCGGCGAGCGACAACCGCTTCGGCTCCTTGCCGAAATAGGCGATGGAGGCGGCGCGAATGCCCTCGAGATTGCCGCCGAACGGCGCCAGCGTGAGATAGAGATCGAGAATCTGATCCTTGTCGAGCTGCCGCTCGATTTCGAGCGCGCGAACGATTTGTCGCAATTTCGCCTGCACCGAGCGCTGCCGGCGCGGCTCCATCAGCCGCGCCAGCTGCATGGTGATGGTCGATCCGCCGGAAACGATCTGGCCGCGCGTGATCAGCTGATACGCGGCGCGCGCCAGCGCCAGCGGATCGACGCCGGCATGGTCGCGAAAGCGCTGGTCTTCGTAGGCCAGGAGCAGATTGAGATAGGTGGGATCGACGGAGGTCTTCGCATCGACCGGTAACCGCCAGCGGCCGTCGGCCATGGCGTAGGCGCGCAGCAGCTTGCCGTTGCGATCGACGATGCTGGTGGAGACTTCGCGCGCCGCGGCGAGCGGCAGCGGGCCGAGCGAGACGGCGAACGCGGTCACCGCAGCGACGAGACACAACACTGTCATCGTCACCATAACGACAATGCGAGCCGCGCGTCCTGCACGAGCGCCGTCATGGCCGGGCTTGACCCGGCCATCCACGTCTTCTCTTCCCTCAACGTCATTGCGGGGCGATGCGAAGCATCGAACTACGATGTGCAATTGCACATCGGAGAATCTCGAGATTCCGGGTCTGGTCCTTTGGACCATCCCGGAATGACGAAGATGATGGTCTGCGTCGCTCATTTCGCCGCAACGACCTCGACCGAACCCGTTCCGGTGCGGCCGTAGCGCGAGGGATTGTACATGTCCTCGACATAGGCCTGCGGCAGCACATATTTGCCGGGCGACACCGCCCGCACCACATAGGCCACGGTGAAGACCGCCTTGCTGTCGGTGGCGCGGTCAACCGCAGCCGTGAACCGATCGTCGCGGAACTCGGTATTCTCGGGCTCCTCGCCGTCCTCGATCCAGTCCAGCGTTCCGCTATCGCCCGATGACACCAGATGCGGATTGTCGATCTCGAAGCCGGCCGGCAGATAGTCCGACACCATGATGTGCCCGAATTCCGGCTTGGCCTCGGTGATCTTCAGCACCACGGCAAAGCGGTCGTTCTGCTTCGCCTTGGCGACATCGACCGGCTTGCCGTCGAGCGTGAAATAATTGCGCTCGATCTTGAAGCCGTTCGCGGCCGCCGGCTCCGGTGTCTGCGGCGAGCCCGAGACCGATACCACCGCCTGCACTGGCGCATCGCCGGTGTTGGTGATCTTGAGCGGCTTGTTCGCCATCTCGGAGGCGCGGTAGCTGCGGTAGAGCGCGGTCTTGATCGCCTGGCCGTCGAGATCAAGCGTCAGCGTCTCCTTGGCGAGCGCACGTGCGGCCAGCACCAGCCAGGAATTCTCCTGGGTCGAGGTGTAAGGCGAGAGCCCGCGCGCGACCTCGACCCGCGCCACCGCCTGGGTCAGCGTCGCCTTCGGCGCATTACCTTCGCCCGCCAGCGAGACCAGCGCTGCGGCATCACGCAAGGCCGAGCCGTAGTCGGTGCGGCCGAATTCCAGCACCGGTTTCGGCGACAGGCTGTCGAGCGCCGCCGCATAGACCCGCTCTGCCCTGTTGCGGTCGCCGACGAGGGCGAGCGCCGCGGCCAGCTGCGATTTGGCGATCGGGGTCGCCAGATTGTTCAGCTTGGTATCGGCGAGATAACGCAGGTCGCCGATTGGGGCTGCACCATTGCGGGCCAGCACGTAGAGGCCGTAGGCGAGATCGCGCCCGCCGTCCTTTTCCGGCTCGTTGGCATTGACCACCGAGTTTCTGACGCGATCGAGCGCGGTCTTGAACAGCACATCGCTTACCGCAAACCCCTTTTCGCGGGCGCGGGTCAGGAAGTCGGTGACGTAGGCGTCAAGCCAGGCATCCTCGCCGCCGGCCGACCACAGGCCGAACGAGCCGTTCGAGCCCTGCCGCGCCAATAGCCGGTCGATGGCATCCTTGATGCGCTGGTCGACTTCGGTATCCATCGCCAGATGCGCACCCGCCGCAAGCTCGTTGACATACAACAGCGGCATGGCGCGGCTCGTGATCTGCTCCGAACAGCCGTACGGATAGCGGTCGAGTGCTTTCAGGATGGTCGCGGCATCGAGCGCGGTGGAGAGGCCGGCGGACAATGAGACGCTGCCGGTGCCCGGCACGAGGTCCGAGAAGATGTCGGACGTCAAGGTCAGGCTTTCGCCCTTGGCCAGCGTCCGGATGGAGCGGCGCGCCAGCACCTGCGTCGCCGGCTTGACGTCGAGCGTGTAGTGGCGCGCCTCGGTCAGACCGTTCGGTCCGGTGATACCGACATCGAGCGTCGCGGTTCCGGCGCCGCCGGCATCGAGCGCGAGTGCCAGCGACGATCGCTGCTTGGCCGCGAGCTTGACGGTGGTTGCCGGATTGCCGGCGAGCTTCACCGGTCCGGATGCCTTGACACTAACGGTGTAATCGCCGGGCGCGCCTTCGACATTGTCGACGTCGAAGCTGATCGTGCCGTGGTCGCCGTTGAGCAGGAAGCGCGGCAAGGTCGCAGTCAGCACCACGGGATCGCGGACCGTGACATCGGTCGTGGCGCGGCCGAGCCTGGTCGCGCTCCATGCCACCGCCATGACGCGCGCGGTGCCAGCGAATTCCGGAATCTCGAAACTGATCTCGGCGCTGCCGTCGGCTGAAACCGTGACGATCCCGGAATAGAGCGCGAGCGGTTTCTGCGTCGGCGGGCTGCCCTGCAGCTCGGCGGCCCCGGCGTCGCCGCCGGACTTGATCTGGCCGCGCGTGCCTTGCATGCCGTCGATCAATTGCCCGTAGAGATCGCGGACCTCCGCGGTCAGGCGGCGCTGGCCGAGATAATAGTCGTCGGGGGCCGGCGGCTTGTAATTGGTCAGATTGAGAATGCCGACATCGACCGCGGCGACCACGATCTTGGCGTCTTCGCCGGGGTTGAGGCCGCCGAGCTTGACCGGGATCTTGAGCGTCGAACCCGGACGCACCAAAGACGGTGGCGACAGGGTCACGCCAAGCGTTCGCGCGTTCTTGTCGATACCGAACCATTTCAGTCCGATCGCCCGCCCCGGCATGCGCAGCGCCGCCGTGTCGAGCGGGCGACGCAAGGTCGCCAGCACATAGGCGCCGGTGCCCCAATCCTTGGCGATGGGAATCCTGACCTGGGCGGTGCCTTCCTTGACGTCGACGGTCTCTGTCGTCAGCAGCCGGTCGCCCAGCACGTTGACGGTCAGCTTGCCGGCCGAACGCGCATTGACCGACACCACCATGGTATCGCCGGACTGGTATTCAGGCTTGTCGACGGAGGTTTCCAGAAGGTCCGGCGTGTCGGCACTGCCGTCGGAATACCAGCCGACGTCGAACTGGACCGAGGTGATGGGACCGTCGACATCGGTCGACTTGACGTCCAGCCGATAGCGGCCCGGTTGCGGCGCCAGCGCGATCCGCGACGGCTTGTCGACGGCAATCGCAAGATCGCCATCGGCAACGCGCGTGGTCGATTTGACCGGCTCATACTCCCAGTAGGAGTTCTGCCGGTACCATTGGTAGCGGGATTCCAGCTTCAGCAGCTCGTAACGCAGCCCGTCGCGCGCCAGAGTCTTGCCGTCGGGCGCAACGAAGACGACGTCGAACTCGGCCTTGTCGCCTTCGGCGACGCTGCTGTCGCCGAACAGCGGCTTGACGCCGATCAGGGCGGTCGCGGGCGCGACCGGCAGCACCAGCTTGCGCTCGACCGCGCGGCCGCCGGATTCCGCCATGCGGATGAAGATCTGGGCCTCCTGCGGCCGGGTCGAGACCGGCGGCTTGGCGAGACTGACCGGGAAGGTCGCAACGCCGTTGGCGTCGGATTCCGGCAAGTTCTCGATCGGCGTGCGCTCATTCGAGGTGGTCTCTTCGTCCGCAACGCCGAACTGGTAGCCGGGGAAGCCCGGCCGCGCGGTGGCCGGCGCGACCAGCATGTCGCCCTCGAGCTGCAGGTTGGAGGCCGGGGCGCCATAGAGGAAATGGCCGTCCACCTTCAGTTCAACCGGCGTATCAGCTTTGATCAGTCTGTCCTTGGCCGTGAGATCGAATTCCAGCCGTTCGGGGACGTAATCCTCGACCATGAAGGTGGTTTCGCCGACGGCGGCGCCCTTCGGGTCGGTAAACGCCCTCACCCGCCAGGTCCCGCTCGGAACCGCGGAATTGAGCGGAACCGCGAGCGAACGCCCGCCCGCACCCTGGTCGGCGAGCATGGCGCGGCGGAATTCCACGCCGTCGGGACGTTCGACCACGAGCGTGAGCGGCCCCGCGGTGAGCGCATTACCCTGGCCGTCGCGTAACAGCGCGGTGAGGTAGACCGTCTCGTTGGAGCGGTAGACGCCGCGTTCGGCATAGACGAAGGCGTCGGCACCTGATGGCACGGCGCGGCCCGCGACGCCGCGGTCGGTCAGGTCGAACGCGCTGGTCTTCAGGCTTAAGAACGCATAGTCGGTCTTTTCGCCTGTTACCGTGACCAGCGCCGGCGACAGACCGCCCTCGCCGCGCGCAAGCCCCGCCTCGAACAGGACGTGACCGGCTTCGTCGGTCTTGCGGCTGGCGAGAACCTCGTTGTTGCGGGCAATCAGCCGCACCTCGGCGCGGGCGATGGCTTCCGTCGACGCCAGCGAGTTGACGAAGACGTGGATACCGTCATTGCCGGAGAACGCCGACACGCCCAGATCGGACACGATGAACCATTGGGTCGCGAGCTGGCTGTCGTCGTCACTGCCGGGGGTCTTCGGAGCGGCGGTCATGACATAGACGCCCGGCTGCAGGTCACCGAGCGCGGTGTCGACCGGAAACGCCGTCGTCACGTCCTGGTTGAGCGTGGTGGCCGTGGTCAATTCGCCCGACCACACCTTCATGCCGCGCTGATCGCCGAGATCGGACAATTGATACTTGCTGAGCGGGTGCTGGAAGTCGCTGTCGATCACCGTATTGATCAGGTTGCGATCGCCGATCCTGTAAACGCTGACGGTGACCGCGGGCGTATTGACGCTGACCAGCGGAATGCCGCGCTGTCCGGTGCGCGGCAGCACATAGGCGCGACCGGTGAAGTGCACGAAGGGCTTGCGGTCGCGGACATAGACGTTGAACTCGGCCGATTTCGGCAAAGTCTCCTTCACCTGTGACGGCAGGCCCGCGCGCAAATTGATGTTGTAGCGCTCGCCATGCTTGAGGCCGTCGACGCAAAGCTGCTTGCCCTCCGAGGACAGCGCCGGCTTGTCGGCGCCGCCGAGCGCGAGGAACGGCGCAAAGTCGGTGCGCTTGGCCAGTTCCTCCGAGAACTGGAAACAGGCCCTTGGCGAGGCCGAGTCCGAATCAACGGTATAGTCCATCAGCCGGAAGCCGTGTTCGTCGCGCAGCTTCTCGTATTGGCCACGGACGTCGGCGACCTCGCGCAATTCGAGCGACAGCCGCAAACTATCCAGCGCCGGCCGCCACAGCTTGCGTTCGGCCATGGAGCGGCCGAGCACGGCCAGCGCATCCGATTCATCCTGCGCGTTGCCGGCGCGCTGATAGGCGATGTAGGCCGCGGTCGAGGCGCGCTCCATCAGGAAGGTCTGCTCGGACGCATTGGCGGGGCGAATTTGGAAGATGGTGCGGGCGAGCTTCAGCCAGTTGCCGGCATCCTCCGGCGAGGTCGCGGCGATCTGGCCGAGGATCTGCAGGCCGGTGCGGAAATCGTTGCGCCTGAACGCGGCATCCGCGTCGCTGCGCAAGCTCGCACCCGATTTGGCGACCGGGCCCGCCTCGCTCTTGATCTGGGCCTCGAGCTTGATGGCCTGATCGGCCAGATCGTCGCGTTTGAACGCCTTGTCCGCGGCCTCAGCCGCGACGAGTCCAAACGCCAGCGTTGCACAGAGTGCCACGGCACGAGCCAAACCGATCATGATGGAGCTCCTTGACGCGGACACGGGGCCCACGCGGTGGGAATAATGCTTGCGAAAAGGTGACGCGCTCATGGCGCTGGAAGACGGGCTCATGGCGGTGGAACAAGGGCCGCGACGGTCAAATTCACCCCACCAGCAAGAGATCGCATCTGACATGGTCATGTCGCGCGTTCGGCCACATCATGCGGCCGTGATGCCGGCCGGGTCTCGGTCACGCGCAGTATCACGCCCAGCCAAGACCGGTACAACGGTCAACCTCAGCACTTTGTCGCCAGATTCGGCAAAACGGTTCGTACAGTTTGGCAAAAAACCGGATTGTTCATATTGACGGTGTTATTATAAAAGCGCGCGGCGAGCGCCATCAGACGGTCCCATAGCTCAACTGGATAGAGTAGCGGATTTCTACTCCGCGGGTTGCAGGTTCGAGTCCTGCTGGGATCGCCATTTCCCTGCTATTTCAAGATCTTACAGCCATATCAAACACCGCCTCGGAAACCGTGGGATGATCGGGCCACAAGATCCGCGAGAGCTCAAAACAGAAACGGACTGACTGAAACGGACAGCGTCCCGTCCGCAGCCTGTTCCACCTTAAATTCTATGTCTTTTTCTGCCGTCGTATCCTCGACCGTCACATTCAATGACCCACTGCACGTCACCGTTCGCGTTGCTCGGCTGCTTGAATTCATGTGTATCGTATCATCCAGGCTATAGACTGCACCCTGTCGCGCGCGTTCCCAAATCGCTCGCTTTTCAGCTTCTGAATTCGCTTCACTCACCGCCGCGGCAACCGAACTCGAGTTTTCGAGCGCGAAATTGACAAGGGCATTATTGCTGTTGCCGGAAACAATCCTGACCACGGAATTGCGCGCGTCCAAAGATCCGCACTCGGGCATCGGCCCTCCACAACTGCTCAGCAGGAGCAAAACCGGGAGGCTGCATAGAACCAGCGGCTGTTCTTTCCTGAATATCATCCGCAAAGGTCGCTCCGCCGCCTTGGCCCGCGCGCGGGGAGAGCGCGTATCCCCGCCCCGACCGAGCCATGGATCACCTGCCGCAATCTGGCGCTCATGAAGCGGTATTACAGCGGCCTTTGCCGCAACCCGCTTCGCCACTAGAATGAGGCGGCAGCAACGGCCCGACCACACCAGCCGTTCTGTCAATATTGATCTCTCCGGCACCACCACGAATCAAGCCGCGATCCGCGGTCTCTTCCGGGTCATGCGGCCACGACGGGTTCCACCTCTACTCTTACGCGAAGGTTCGATCCAGATGGGATTACGAACGAGAAAGTCCGTTAAGGCGACAGACGCGGCCGAACAGGTTTGCCCGGCCTGCGGCGGTACCGGGTTTCCAACAGTCAGGCAGCCGGCCCAGCGCGGTCGCCGGATATTCCCAATAGCCTGCAAGAAATGCGGCGGCAAAGGGCGGATCCCGAAGGCGAAAGGTTCATGAGCACATTGGTCCGCGAGGCAGCCGGGTCTCGCGCCGCTCGGTTTCTCGAGCCTGATCTTCCCAGGCCTGAGCCATCTTGAGGAGAGTCTCTCGGTCTTCAGCGTTCATCGATTGTGCCATACGGACGCACGCGGCCGCATATTCCCGGTACATTTTCACGTCTTGCATTGTGTCGGCCTCCTCCAGCGCCTTCACTGGAGGAAAAAACGTTTGAGGGCCGGACCCCGTTCGGCAAAATTTCATAATCGTGACAACGGTATTTGAGGAACAAATAGCGATTGGAGAAATTACGAAAGGACCGCCCTTGGGGTTTCGTTTATGGCGTCAGCCGACGAATATTATGAATACGTCGAGCAGTGCATCGTGCTGGCCTCAAGGTGCCTGCATCCCGGGGACAAGGCGCATCTCCTTCAAATGGCGAAAGCATGGCGCGACTTGGCCGAAAAGCTGGAAGCCAGCCAGAGCAGACCTGAGGCCAGCCAGGACAGGCCTGCCGAAAACGATCCTGCGTAGGTTCCAGCCGATCCCGCGCCACCCGGCGCTCGCCACCGGCGATGCGCCGACATGCCGTAGCGAATCTCAGATCCGCCGCCCTTGGCGCCGATGGAACATGCCGGGCAACGCCGCCGTCCGACCGGGTCACGCCCGGGCCTCGCTGCCGCCGGCCATCGCAAGCCCGGCTTGGTTGGCGTCGATCAGTGCCGATGCCGATGTCGCGACTTGCGCTGGACGGTGGGCGAGTATGGTTGCGCGACGGGTTGCGCCAATTGTTGCCGCGATTCCTGCAGCCTGCGCTGATAGCCCGGAGAGTTCATGATGCTGGCCGCGCCACCGCGCGCAAAACCAGGTTCGCTGGCAACGACCATTGCAAGGAGTATCGCCGCAACCGCAAATATCGTCCTCATGTCGAACAGACCCATCGAATTTGACCTCCGCGGTTCGATCTATCTTGACATGGGTACGATGATCGAATCGATCAACCCTGCCGCCAAACGCTCACCGCAGCATCGCTTCACCATCAACGCGTGGCGCGCAGGAGGACGAGCGTTTGCAGGTTACGGGCGAAATTCCGTTCGACCCCAAGCGCCTTATCCTTGGTTGCTTCAAACCGATCGACACCATTGGCCGCCAGTGAGGAATGCGAGTGAACACCGACGCAGAAGACATCATTGGCACCATCGAACGACTGCATGCGGCCGTCGGCGACGACGACCGCGCGCGCATCGATGAACTTCTTTGTCGAGACTTCCACGCGTTCGAGAACGGCGTGCCCCTGAGCGGCCGCGAGCTATTGGACACCATGAGCAGGTACTACGCGATGGGCAGGCGATATCGCTGGTCGGTCAACGCGCCACAAATTGAAGTCCAGGGCAACCTTGGGGCAGTTGTGTACGTGAATCATGGCTCCATTGTCGCGGGTCCCGGCGTCGATCCGGTGCCGCAGTCATGGCTCGAGACAGTCCTGTTGCGTCGCCAAGACTCAGCTTGGCGCGTCGCGTTTCTTCATTCGACACGCCGCGCGTAGCGCGGGTTGGCGGCGAAGCCGTAACCCGCCACTTCGGAGAACGACGGGCCACGAGCTGCCAATGTGTATGGGGAAACACGACCTATCGAATCGGGAGATGGCGGGTTGCGCCGGAGCCTGTCATCTCTACGCGAGCGCTGTTGCGCTCGTCGCGGCCGCGCTTTGCGCTGTTACGGTGGGGGTCAACCTGCCCCACGGACCTAGTCACAGACGCGCATCCGGCGCCAATGGCGACCGGTCCAAACGGCCTGATGATAGCAGCCGTACTCGTAGGGTCCCGAGAACGGACCGGGCCACCCCACCGGAACGCCGTAAACACCGTAATGATAGTAAGGATAGTACGGAGGAGAGGGTCCCCAAATAATCCCGCTGCCTGCGGCGTCCTCGACGACGCCGGCGGCAATCCGGGCATGCCGCGCCTGTGCTCCGGTCGGCGCCATCAACGCAATCGCCAGCACGGCGCCGACCGCGACCGTGCCCAGTTGTTTCACGATGCTCATTTCACTCCTCCTTGCGACATCAGCAAGGATAGGTAGCATGCCATGCGTTGCGCAAGATCAAACACGTTGACGATCGCGCCGGAACTCACGCTTCGATTGAATCGGAACGGGCGTTCTCGTGCCGTGAGTTTGAGATTCCTGTCAGTTCCTGCTGCACCCGCTTCGTTGGAACCTCAACTTCGAATCCGCACCACCTTCCTCGGCGCCGCAGTGGGCCATGCCGATGTTGCGGCTTATCCCTGATTGCTGCTGGTCTCGTGGAAGCCGATCTCCTGCAGCGGCGCAACGAACTGCGGAGATAACCCCGGCGACGCAAAAATGCCGCTGACTGATGCAATTGCGCCACATCTCGACCATTTTGCGGAGATTAGGGCGCTCGACGCCTTGACCAGTTCAGGCAACTAATAGTTGATCTGGCATTGTTTTTCAGCGCAGGTGCGCAAACGATGTCTGTCAGCCCATCTCGTCCGACCTTGTTGTGGATTCAGGCCTTGCGCGCGCTTGCGGCGCTCGCCGTCGTCGTCGCCCATACCCATGCGGAGACTGGCTGGTTTGCAGTCTATCAGCATAAGCCGGATGTCCTGCCCTCCTTCGTGACGGGGGCGGCCGGAGTAGACCTGTTCTTTGTCATTTCCGGGTTTGTGATGGTCTACGCGAGCGAGGGGCTGTTCGGCTCGCCAGCTGGCGCCCGCACATTTCTGCTTCGTCGCCTGCTCCGGATCGTGCCGCTCTACTGGCTCGTCATAGCTGCGACGCTGATCATGTGGCAGCACCTCGGCGTCTCTTGGGAGCAGCAGCGTTTGACCTGGTCCGACATCCCGCCGTCGATGTTCTTCTACGCCTGGCCGCACTACATGGGCGGATCGCATGATCCGATCGTCACCCAAAGCTGGTCCTTGAATTACGAGATGTTTTTTTATTTTGTTTTTGCGATTGCCGTCTTGCTGCGGCCTCGCGTCGCAATCCTGGGGACTGCCATCGCGCTCTTTTTGTTCGGTCGCTATAGCGCCTTTTTGCCTTTCAGCTTGCCGTTTCTTCTTCAGGTCTTTGCCAATCAGAACCTCTGGGAGTTCGCACTGGGGCTGATGATCGGCTTCGCCTTTCGCGAAGGGCTGCGAGCGCCGAAGATGGTCGGCATCGCGCTTATGGCAACTGGTCTTGGCGTCATGATCGCGATGTCGTTCGGGTCAACGAACCCGGATCGCTTTACATTCTGGGGCCTGTCTTCCGCACTGATCGTCTGCGGAGCCGTGATGATGCCGAATCCTTCCTTGGCGTCAACGCCGTGGCGCGTGGCAGCGCTCCTCGGAGATTCCTCCTACGCGATCTATCTCACCCACGGTCTGACCATGCCGTACTTTCGCATGGGGTGGGCGACAACAGCAACGTGGCTTTCCCAGTGGCCGTGGCTCTACGCCATATTCATTGTGATCGCCTCGGTCGTCGTAGGCTGCATCGTCCATGTTGCGATTGAGCGGCCAATAACGTCGAGACTGAAGAAGCTGGTCCTTCATCTCCGAGGAAGCGGCCCGGTCGCCGCATTGGCCCCAGCCACATGAGCTGTTGCAATAGCTTCGCCCATAATATTTAAGCCGAGCTCCATCGCGCCGAGCTACCGCACAGCCGCCGGGGACCCAGAACGACCATCAGACGATATGGAAATCGCTTTGGTGCGCCAGCAATTGCGCCGTCGTGACATGCTGGAGGGTGATGGTGTCGTGCGCGGCATCGGTGATCACCGCATTCCCGGACACATCGTCATGTGTTGCGGCGGCCAGTGCGGCGACATCGGCAAATACGCTCTTGCTGAATTGAAGCGTATCCGTCGCCGGCACAAAGTTGGCGAGGTCGAACTGGCCGAAATTCGGCGCGAACACAAACGTATCGTGTGCGGCAACGTTGGCAACCTGGTTTTGGTTCCCGCTCAGGCCGGGCGGCGCGGCCGCGACGACAAGCGTGCCGCCGCTGCCGTCGTCGGCGAAGTGAAAATTGTCCTGCGAATATTGGCCCAGGAATCGAAGCGATGCGGCGGTCGCGCCGTCGCTCACCGACAGCGTGCCGGACGGCGTGTCAAAACTGGAATGAACGGCATTGTAGGTGAGACCGCGCAGGTCGATCTGATCGGACCCTTGTGTGCCGTCGCCGGTAAAGCCTATGATCTGTCCGGTGAATGTTGCCGGCTGCTGCAACGTCAGCGTCACGCCATCGAAGGTCGTTTGCCCCGACGATACGGCGGCTGTCTGGCTGGATGTGGAACCCGGCGTCGTCAGGAGGCCGATGACGCCGTCGCCGTTGAGATCCTGATGGAAACTGGTCTCCAGCGCCTCGAGGCCGGCATTGCTTCCGGAGACCACGCCGAGCGAGTCGGAGAGGAAATTTCCGCTGCTGTCGGTATTCCAAACCGTGTACCGGTCGGCCCCGGCGACGTGGAAGGCCAGCTCATATCCGCTTGCAGTTGCCTCCACGCCGATCGGCGCCCAGTTGCCAAGCTGACTCGCGTAGACCGGGTTACCGCCAAGTGTCAGCTCCGGTCCGGCGCCACCTGCAACCGGTTCGAAAAAATAATTGTCCCCGAACTGCACGAGGCGGGTCGAGCCGATGGCTTCGATGGTGCCGCCAATTCCGATCACGCCGTCGCCATTGAGATCCTGGTGGAAACTGGTCTCCAGCGCCTCGAAGCTGGCATTGCTTCCAGAGACCACGCCGAGAGTGTCGGAGACGAAATTTCCGCTGCTGTCGGTGGTCCAAACCGTGTAGCGGTCGGCCCCGGTAGCGTGCCAAGCCAGCTCATATCCGCTTGCAGTTGCTTCCACGCCGATCGGCGCCCAGCTGCCAAGCTGGCTCGCGATGACCGGGTTACCGCCAAGTGTCAGCTCCGGTCCGGCGCCACCTGCAACCGGGTTGAAGAAATAGTTGGCCCCGAATTGCACGAGGCTGGTCGAGCCGATGGCTTCGATGGTGGTGCCGCCAATTCCGATCACGCCATCGCCGTTGAGGTCCTGATGGAAGCTCGTCTCCAGCGCCTCGAGGCCGGCATTGCTTCCGGAGACCACGCCGAGAGAATCGGAGACGTAATTTCCGCTGCTGTCGGTCGTCCAAACCGTGTAGCGGTCGGCCCCGGCGACGTGGAAGGCAACCTCATATCCGCCTGCAATTGCTTCCACGCCGATCGGCGCCCAGCTGCCAAGCTGACTCGCGATGACCAGGTTACCGCCGAGTTTCAGCTCCGGTCCGGCGCCGCCTGCAACCGGGTCGAAAAAATAGTTGGCCCCGAACTGCACCAGGCTGGTCGAGCCGATGGCTTCGATGGTGGTGCCGCTAATTCCGATCACGCCATCGCCGTTGAGATCCTGGTGGAAGCTCGTCTCCAGCGCCTCGAGGCCGGCATTGCTTCCGGAGACCACGCCGAGAGAATCCGAGACGAAATTTCCGCTGCTGTCGGTATTCCAGACCGTATACTGGTCGGCCCCGGCGACGTGGAACGCAACCTCATATCCGCTTGCAGTTGCTTCCGCGCCGATCGGCGCCCAGCTGCCAAGCTGACTGGCTTTGACCAGGTTGCCGCCGAGTTTCAGCTCCGGTCCGGTGCCGCCTGCAACCAGGTTGAAAAAATAGTTGTCCCCGAACTGCACGAGGCTGGTCGAGCCGATGGCTTCGATGATTGTCGGTGTGCTGGACGCCAGATGAAATCCGAGCGCATCCAGCTGCGCCAGGTCAACTGTCGTGAGATGTTGCAGCGTGCTGCCGGTGTAGTATTCGTTGAAGGGATCGTTCGCGCCCTGCACGCCATTGTTGAGGAAGTCGCTCGGATCGGAGTTCTGGCCGTAGTTTGCGAGCTTTGTGCTGCCGCCGTCGACCGAAAAATAGGCGGCTGAAGCGGGGATGCTGTTCGAGAACAGTCGCGCGCCGGCGCTCGTATACCGGAAGAGGTCGAAAATATCGGGCTGCGGGCCATAGGGGACCCGCCCCATCGCGTGAGTGAGTTCATGCAGCGCGACGCCGACCAGAAGGGTTGGGTTGATGTCGGTCGCAAAGGTGGCGCTTCCGTCATCGCTGGTGGTGTCGGCCGCCCCCAGCAAACCCCAGAGCTTGAGCTGCGCATTCCAGACAGCGACCGAGGACTGCCCCTGAACCGTCGACCCCGCCGGCAACGCATTGAACGTCGTGTCGCCCGTCGAGGCATTGTTGACGAGGTCGGATTTGACGGTGGCATAGCTGACCCATTGGCCCCCGTCGGGTCCTGCAGCGGCGCCGCCACCGGTGCCGCTGTAGTCGATATTAAAGTTCAGCGTGATCTTGTCGGAGATCGTCGCGCTCAAGAGTGCCGCCGCCTGCTGGATGCCGGTGCGGAAGCTTGCGGGCGCGGCCATCGCGGCGGCGTCGAATATCAGATTGATGGTAAGGCCGCCGGACGTTTCCGCGACCACCGAACCCACCCCGCCAGAGCCGGAGCCGCTCACGGCGGCCTGCGCCTGGGCGGTTTCGTCGGGAAGCACGACCGGGGTCGGCGGCGGAGCCTGGGCCGCTGGTGCGGCCGCAACGGGCCTGGACGCATGGCCTCCCGGAACAGAGAAATCGGGCGCGCTGTACCAGAATCCGTCGTCCGAGCCATCCAATGGGTTGTGCAGGCCGAATGGTGGTCTCATCGCCAATCCTTGGGTCGGATGCGGCCATTGGCCCAAGCTACCAATGGTATCCCGATCCGATCTCGTCCGTGGGTGCGTTTTCCAAATCGGAAGGATGCTTGCCCGGCGTTAACCAGGGCTTTAAGGAACGAGCATTCTTCGATCAGACCCCGAATCAGCCTTGGGTCAAGGTATCGGAGCCGGCGCCACGCCACATCGGTAGTTTTACCGGGAAGCTTTCCTCCGCAGCGGCTCACCGCACATCCAACGGACGCCCATTAAACGCACGGCCGCACGGGTGCTAGCGGCGCCAGTGCCCTGTTCGACGAATCGATCGACAACCGGCTCCGCTTCGCCAGCGGCCAGACCACGCCCACGATCCTGCGCGCACCCGGGATCGATTCCTTCGAATTGAACAGCCCGCGCATTCGTTGGCACGGCATTCCGGCGGCGGACATTGCGGTTGCCGCGGCTGGCGATGAACCAGGCGCGCCTCCGCTATTTTCGCGAATGCGGCGAGCCGCAAGCGCGATCGTGGTTATGGATTTCGCGAAGCCCGTCATCACTACGCGAGCGCGGTCGCGCTCGTCGAGGGCGGGCATGCGCGCATCGCCACGCTATGCCCCGGAATGACGGCGTCCAGCATTTGCCGTGCGATCGGCCCGACGGGCAATTCACGCATATCTGCGATGCCGATTTTGCCCGTCGTGCCAATCTGCCGCATCTCCTTGCGCTTGCGCCGTCGTTTCAAATTCTGTCTTGCCACCGCGATGGCAGATGACGCCGTATCCAAAGAATTGCGCGCCCGACGGGCTAGATCTGGTATGATTTGGGCTGTCTAGCCTCATAGGAAAAAATATTCTGCTTTTTCAGAAATACGAATCGGCGCTATAGACGTCGCCATCCCGTCCCGCATGAGGGGCGCTTCGCGAATCGTCACGGACGTTGGGATGCGGTGGACGCGGCAGCGTCGGCGCGCAAGCGTGGTGGCAGGGCGAGCGAACCTCGTGAGTCGTCCGGGCGCGCAAGACGAACGGCGCTGAAGCGTACGGCAAAAGCGTGTGGTCCTGGCACCCGTTGCTGGTGTCAAGTCGGCGAAGGTCTTCGAAAGCCCGACCGGGCGCGTAAGACCATCCATTCGCCGGCGACGGTGGCAAGACGAATTCGTCGCCGGGGAGAGCGCGCCATAAGTCGTAAAACCATTCGCGTGCGGGAATGCCGGATGATTCCGGTGCCTCCGCTGTGAATACTGGTGCGCTACTTCACTACCCCAGCGCGCACCAGGCTGCGGGTGCATTGGGCACCCGCATTCCCCGCGCCCTCTTCGATAGAGAGCGTCATCGTCACAACAACCCGGACGCTACCAGCGTCGCGGGACTGGGAAGGCGTGTTTCAGTGGAGGCAGCGCCACCATGGGCGCATTACGCTTTCATCTCGCCAAGATAGGCCTGCTGCACCATTTCGTTGTCGCGCAGACTCTGCGCCGAGCCGTGCAGCACCACCTCCCCGGTCTGCAGGACGTAGCCGTAGCTCGCGATCGACAGCGCCATGTTGGCGTTCTGCTCGACCATGAAAATACTGGTACCCTGGCGATTGATCGCCTGAACGATGTCGAACACCTGTTCGACGAATGCCGGCGACAGACCCATGGACGGCTCGTCCATGCACAAAAGCTTCGGACGCGCCATCAGCGCCCGACCGATCGCAACCATCTGCTGCTCGCCGCCCGACAGCGTGCCGGCCTGCTGCTTGAGGCGCTCCTTGATGCGCGGGAACAGGCCGAAGACGCGTTCCATGTCGGCCTCGATCTCGATCGCGTCGTCGCGGGTGAAGGCGCCCATTTCCAGATTTTCGAGCACCGTCATGCGCGGAAACAGGCGGCGCGCCTCCGGCACCGGCGCAATGCCTCGCTTCACCCGTTCGGCGGTCGGCAGGTCGTTGATGCGGGCGCCGGCATAGGTGACCGCGCCGCTCTTCGGCCGCACGATACCGAGGATCGTCTTCATCGTGGTGGATTTTCCGCAGGCATTGCCGCCGAGCAGGCAAACGATCTCGCCCTCGCCAACGCGGTAATCGACGTCCTTGAGGACGTGAAGCTCGCCGTAGTAGGTGTTGACGTCCTTGAACTCAAGAAGCGGCGGCGGCCGCTGCGACGGCGTCCGTTGTTCGTCCGAGATAGGCACGCAGCACTTCCTTGTTTGAATGAACCTGCTTGGGCGTGCCTTCGGCAATCTTCTCGCCGTGATCGAGCACGATCACCTTGTCTGCGATCTGGTTGACCACGCCGAGCTTGTGCTCGATCAGGAGGATCGTCACGCCGCGTTCGCGCAAATGCCGGATCTGGTCGGTCAGTTCCAGCGTCTCCGTTGGATTCATGCCGGCCGTCGGCTCGTCGAGCAGGAGCAGCACAGGCTCCGACACCAGCGCGCGGGCGATCTCCAGTCGCCGCCGGTTGGCGTAGGACAGGGAGAATGCGAGATGCTGCAGGCGAGGCATCAGCCGGTTGCCGAAAATACCCAATATTTCGAGGGCGCGGACGCGTGCGGCCGCTTCCTCGCGCTGCACGCGCGGCAGTCGCAGGACGGCTCCGATGGCCCCCGTCGAGGTACGCGCATGCGCGCCCACCAGCGCGTTCTCCATCAGCGTCATGTTGGCGAACAGGCGCAGGTTCTGGAAGGTGCGCGCAATACCCTTCTCGACCATCCGGTGCGGCTTCAATCCGGTGACATCCTCGCCCGCGAGCCGCACCTCTCCGCCATCCGGCTCGATGAGGCCGGTGATGAGATTGAAGAACGTCGTCTTGCCGGAGCCGTTCGGTCCGATGATGGCGACGATCGCACCCGGCATGACGTCGAGATCGATGCGGTTCACGGCCTTGATGCCGCCGAACGACTTCGCCAGGCCTTTGATCTCGAGCAGCGGCTTGCCCGGGTCAATCGTCCGCCGATGCAGCGGGGCAAGTCCGGCTTCCGCGGCATTTCGCGACGGCATCGCGTGCTGCTGCTCATAGGTCAGCGCCTTGACCGCGGCGCGGTCGGGAATGAGCCCCTGGCGGCGATAGAGCATCATCATCACCAGAATGATGCCGAAGATCAGTTCGATCGACTGCACCAGATCGAGCGTTTGCAGGAAGACGATCCCTGTCAACTCGCCGAGCGCGTGAACCCACTGGGTCAGATCCTGCAGGAACCAGGATTGCAGCAGCTGCAGGCTGAGCGCGCCGACCACCACGCCGGCGACGCTGCCGATGCCGCCCAGCACGATCATGACGAGAACCATGACCGAGACCGGGAAGTTGAACATCTCCGGCGTGGCCGTCTGCAGCTTGGCCACGTAGAAGGTTCCCGTCATACCGGCGAAGCTCGCGCCGATGGCAAAGGCGAGCAGCTTGAGTTTGGTACGGTTGACCCCCATTGCCTCGGCTGCGATTTCGTCCTCGCGGATGGCAAGCCAGGCGCGGCCGACGCGCGAATGTTTCAGCCGCGCGCTGACGAAGATCAAGAAGACGATGAGTGCGAGCCCGAGGTAGTAATAGGGCGTGGACATCACACCGAAATTGTAGCCGAAGAATTTCGGCGTGGTGACGCCGCTGAGGCCTTGGGCGCCATTGGTGACGTAGGGCGTGTTGCGCGCCACGATCGGCACGATCTCGCCGAAGCCGAGCGTCACGATGGCGAGATAGTCACCCTTGAGCCGCAGCGTCGGCACGCCGAACAACACGCCGAAGAAGGCGGCAACCATCGCGGCAACCGGCATCATCAGCCAGAATGACACATCGAAATGAACCGTGCCGATACCGCCACCCGCATCGAGATGCTCGACCAGGCCGAGCCACTGGAACGGCTCCCAGAAGCTGCTCCACGGCGGCTGGATCTGATAGGACGACAGCGCGCCGTAGGTGTAGGCGCCGATGGCGAAGAACGCCGCATAGCCGAGATCGAGCAGGCCGGCAAAGCCGACGACGATGTTGAGCCCGAGTGCCAGCATGGCATAGGAGAACGCATTCGCCGCCGCATCGATGTCGCCCTCATTGCCGTCGAGATAGGGGAAGGCGAGCGCCGCCATCAGGATGATGACGAGCAGATAGGGACGGAACCGCTCACTTGCGATCCGATCCCGGATTGCCGGGATCCAGCCCACCGATGGCCCGATCGCCGGGGCCGCTATCTCCTGCGCACGCTCGAGAGTTGGATCTGTCACGCCGTAGCCCTAGGATTTCGTCGGCGCTGCGCGACCGAGCAGCCCCGACGGCCGCAAGACGAGCACCAGCACCAGCAGCGAAAAGATGATGACGTCAGTCCAGCGCACGGCGATGTACTGGCCGCCCAGCGATTCGATGAGCCCGATCACGACGCCTCCGAGCATCGCCCCAGGTATGTTGCCGATCCCGCCCAGAACGGCCGCCGTGAAGGCCCGCAGGCCGGAGGTGTAGCCGATCAGGTAGCTGGTATAATTGTAGTAGAGTCCGAAGATCAGCCCGGCCGCGCCAGCGAGCGCAGATCCCAGGAAGAAGGTGATGACCACCACGCGGTCGACGTCGATGCCGACCATGCGCGCCGCCTCCTGATCCTGCGCCGTCGCCCGCATCGCCTTGCCCATCTTCGTCCGTCGAACGAAATAGTTGAGCCCCACCATGAGCGAGAGCGAGACGGTCCACAGCAGCACCTCGCGCAGGCGCAGCGTGACACCACCGAAAACCCAGGCGGTGTTGGGCATCGGGTTGGAGTAATTCTTGGAGTCGGCGCCGGCCCCGAGCAGAACCATGTTGTACAGGATGTAGGACATGCCGATCGTGGTGATCATTGGCGCGTTGCCGGGTACACCGCGCAGAGGCCGCAGCGCGAACCGTTCGATTGCGACACCGAGCATGCCGGATCCCAGCATCGTTACCAGGAACACCGCGACAAGGATGCCGGCCAGCGGCAGACCGTAGAGAACGTGCGACTGACCGGCAAAGCCCATCGCCTCCAGCGTCCACATGGCGATGAACGAGCCCACCATGAAGACGTTGAAATGCGCGAAGTTGATGAGCTCGATGATGCCGTAGACCATGGTGAAGCCGAGCGCGAGCAGCGAATACATCGCGCCCAAGCTTACACCATTGATCACCTGCTGGAACAGGACATCCCAATGACTCATCGAAGCTGCTCTCGCTGCAGCATCGCCAGCCGAGCCCTCACGACTGCGGCGCTGGTTCGAGATACTTCAACTGATGCGTGATGTCGTCCACGGGGTATTTGTCATCGTGACGGTACTGGAAGACGCTGACCGTGCGGTCGAGAATGTCGCCATTCTGGTCGAAAGCAACCGTTCCCTGCAGCGTCTCGACGTGCGAGTTCTGGATCGCGTCGCGGACATTCGAGCGGTTCATTTCCTTGCCGCTTTTCGCCACTTCCGCGACGGCAGCGAGAATGACCTTCGCCGCATCATAGGCGGTGATCGAATAATCGTCCGGGGTCGCGTTATATTTCTCCTTGAAGGTCTTCACGAAACCGGCCGCCTCCTGGCTCTCCGTCAAATGCGGGCCGGCATTGGTCCCGTACCAGCCTTCGATTGCCGGGAAGCCGCCGCCCTTGAGGAAGCTGCCGCCGGCCACGCCGTCGCCGCCTCCCTTGATCATGCTCGGAACGACCTCAGACGCCTGCTTGGCAAGCTTGACGCCGGCTTGCGCCACGCCGCCATAGTAGATGGCGTCCGGATTGAGCGCCTTGATCTTGGTCAGGGCGGTCGTGTAGTCGGCTTCCTTCGGATCGAGCTGGTCGTGGCCGAGGATCTCGATGCCGATCTTCTTCGCCTGATTTTCGAATGCATTGGCGAGCCCGACGCCGTAGGCACCGGAGTCGTCGAGGATGTACACCGTCTTCACTTTGAGTTTTGCCTTATAATAGTTGGCCATGTTCGGCCCCTGGAAGGCGTCCGTCGTCACGGTGCGGAAATAGACGGCCTTGCCCTTGGGCCGGAATTGGCCAGCCATTTTCGGATCAGTAATGTCGGGGTTGGTCGAGGACGGCGTTATCGTCGCGAGGTCCGCTTCGCTGAGGATCGGCGACATCGCCTTGCCGCTGCCGCTCATCTGGGGCCCGACATTGGCGACGACCAGCGGATCGGCGATCAGCTTCTTGGTATTGGTGGCGGCCTGGGCAGGATCATACTGGCCGGCGGTGGCTGTGCCGTCGTCATAGATGACCGGGACGACCTTATAACCGGCGACCCCGCCTCCGGCGTTGGCCTCATCGAACGCGATCATGGCCCCATTCTTGATCAGGTTGGCGTCCTCGGCGTCGGCGCCCGTGAATGGCAGCGTAATGCCGACCTTGACCACCTTTTGATCGGCCAATGCTGCGGCGCATCCACCAACCGCGGCGATCGCGACGACGGCAACGGCCCCTGCATTGAAAGCACGCCGTGTAGACTGAACCAGTTTCATCGGGTCCTCCTCTTTGGGTTTAAGAGCGCCTCACTCAGAGCCTATATCCGATCGGTTCGCTCGTACATTCGTTTAAAGACCGTATTTTGCTTCGAGAGTGCGAAGCAACATTTGGGCCAGCTCGCGAAGCGCGGACGAGCCAGCCGCGGACATCGCCAGAATGGCCAGATTGGCCGAATTGCTTGGATGCCACGTCGGGAAGCGACGGTACCTCTGCGACGCGGTTCGGCGGTTCTGTGCAGCACGGATGAAATTTTGGGCGCGCCTACAACGGCGAGCGGAGCCGAGCCCGCCAGGGAATTTGGTTGTCCAAGATCAAAGTGTTGCGCCGGTCTGGCATGGACCGGAGCAGCTGACTTCTTTCACTCGCGCTAATCTGCCGAGCCCCACGCAGTGAAGCTCTCTTGCGCCGCGAAACCATGCGGCTACAGATCGCGCCATCAAACCATCGTCGCAATGGAGCCTGCTACAAATGGCCGTCGCCTCTGAACTCGCCGCTGTCTTCGCCTACATCGATCGGAACCGGGACGGCTTTCTCGCGCGCCTCGTCGACTATGTGCGCCATCCGAGCATCAGTGCATACAATGTCGGGATCAAGGAGGTGGCAGAGCTGCTGGTCGGCATGTTGACGGGCCTCGGCTTCGACACCAAGTTGATGGCAACCTCCGGCCACCCCATGGTGCTGGCGCGCTGGGACAAGGCGGCGGACGCGCCGACCGTGCTGCTGTACGGGCACTACGACGTGCAACCCCCTGATCCCGTGGAGGCCTGGGTCAGCCCGCCGTTTGAGCCGACCATCCGCAACGGCCGTGTCTATGCGCGCGGGGTCGCCGACAACAAGGGCCAGCATCTGGCGCAGATCCTGGCCATCGAGTCGCATCTCGCTGTGCAGGGACGACTGCCCTGCAACGTCATCCTGTTGCTCGAAGGCGAGGAAGAGGTCGGAAGCCCGCACATCGCGGAATTTGTGCGTGCCAACCGCGACCTGCTGAAAGCGGATTTCGTCGTCACGGCCGACGGGCAGCTCCACGCCTCGGGGCAGCCGTCGATCAAATTCGGCTCACGCGGCATCGTCGAGTTTGAACTGCGCGCGCGCCACGCCAATCGCGACGTGCACTCCGGCAATTTCGGTGGCGTCGTGCCGAACCCGCTGTGGACGCTGGTCCAGCTCCTTGCAACGATGAAGAATGATCGCGGCGAGATCACCATCGACGGATTGAATGACGATATCGTGCCGCCGACGCCTGAGGAGCGCGAGGCGGCGGCGCGGTTGCCGCTGGATCTTGCCGAGATCAAGCGGACGCTCGGGCTTCTCCGCCTCGATGAGCCGGCCGAACGGGCCTACTACGACCGGCTGTGCTTCTACCCGACGCTGACCATCAATGGGCTGCATGGCGGTTACGGCGGGCCGGGCACGAAGACGGTGCTGCCGCACGAGGCCATTGCCAAATGCGATATCCGTCTGGTGGAGGCGCAGAACCCGGCCGACATCCTCGCCAAGGTCGCGAGCCATGTTCGCCGTCACGCGCCGGAGGTCGAGTGCCTCAGCCACGGGCCCGGCATGCTGCCGTCGAAGACGCCGCTGACCTCGCCCTACGCCGAGCCGATCCGCCGGGCGATCCTGGCCGCGCGAGGCGTTGAACCGCTGCTTTATCCCGCCGGTTTCGGCAGCCTGCCCGGCTACGCCTTCACGAAAATCCTCGGCATCCCGGCTTTCGTCGTGCCCTACGCCAACGCGGACGCGGCCAACCACGCGCCGAATGAGAATTTGACCCTCGACTGCTTCTTCAACGGCATCCGCACCGGCGCCGCCCTGCTCGACGAGATCGGAAGGCAACAGCGCCCCAATTTGGCGATTTGATCAACGGCCTATGCGCGCGTGCCTCGATCGCTTTGCACGCATGTTCGGAACCACAGTCTCACACTGGTATTTGCGCAACACCCCGTGGTCGATGGGCAACGTCGCGCAACATTCAAGACACCGTCATGGTGGCTTCGTCGAACTGTAATGCGCCAATGAAAGGTTCGCCGCGGCGTTTAGACCGCCCTCGTCTCACCCTTGTAAATCTTTTGCTGCCTATTTCAGGAGAAACCTGATGCGTTTACCCGCCATGCTTGGCCTCGTCTCTGCCATCACCTTGATGATGTTCGGAGCCGGTGCGCTTGCGGAGGATCACGATGGCCACGATTTCGACCGCCGCGGGCCTCGTACCGAGACCCCGATCAAGCACCTGATCGTCATCTTCCAGGAAAACGTTTCCTTCGATCATTATTTCGGAACCTATCCGAAGGCCATGAATTTGACCGGAGAAACCCCCTTCTCCGCGAAACGCAACACCCCTGTCGTGAACGGCCTGGCGACGCCGCTCGACGTCAACAAGGGCTTCCGCCCGCTGACCGGCATCGATCTTCTCAACAACAACCCCAACAATAATCCTGCAGCACCCGGCAACGGCCGCACCAACGGCAAAACAGGCGCGTCAAATCCGTTCCGCCTGACGCCGGCGCAAGCCCTGACCGCGGACCAGGGCCACAACGAAAGCCCCGAAGAAAGCGCCTACGACAACGGCAAGATGGACGGCTTCCCGGCCTGGGTTGGTACCGCCGGCGCGCCCAAGGGCACCACGGCCCTGGTGATGGGCTACTACGACGGCAACACCACCACGGCGCTGTGGAACTATGCCCAATTCTTTGCACTGAACGACAACAATTTCACCACGCAATTCGGACCTTCGACGCCCGGCGCCATCAACCTGATTTCGGGCCAGACCAATGGCTTCGCCGCCACCAAGAACGTGGTCGACGGTTCCGGCAATCTGCTGCACGGAACGCATGAGGCGTTCGGCGATGCCGCGCATCTCGCCAGCAATCTCACCGAGATCGGCGATGGTGATCCGCTCGGCGACGTCTGCTCGAACCCCGCCATCGATCAGGTCACCATGGCCGGCAAGAATATCGGCGACCTCCTGAACGCGAAGGGCATCACCTGGGGCTCCTTCATGGGCGGCTTCGATCTGACCGTCGTCAATGCCGACGGCTCGACCAAATGCGCCCGCCAGAGCAGCCCGACGGTCGCGAATCCGCCGGCCTTCACCGCCGACTACATCCCGCACCATGCCTGGTTCCAGTATTATGCCTCGACCGCCAACCTGACCCATGCGCGGCCGAGCTCGGTGGCGGCGATCGGCCACAGCACCGTCCCCGGCACCAACACGCCGGAGCCCGCGAACCATGAGTATGACATCAGCGACTTCTTCGCGGCGCTGAAGGCCAACAACCTGCCTGCGGTCAACTTCCTCAAGGCCCCGGCCTTCCAGGACGGCCATGCCGGCTATTCCGACCCGATCGACGAGCAGCACTTCCTGGTGCAGGTCATCAATGCGGTGCAGAACAGCCCGTATTGGGCGGATACAGCCGTGGTCGTGCTCTACGACGACTCCGACGGATGGTATGACCATCAGATGCCCCCGGTCGTGAACGCATCGATGAACCCGACCGTCGATACCCTCAACGGTCCGGGCGTCTGCAAGACCAGCAACGGCTTCCAGCAGGGCAAGCCGGATCCGGCCCCGATGCTCAACGGCAATTTCGGACAGCCGGCGTGGGGCCGCTGCGGTTATGGCACCCGCATGCCGCTGTTGGTGGTGTCACCGTTCGCCAGGAAGAACTTCGTCGACCACACGCTTACGGACCAGAGTTCGGTGCTGCGCTTCGTCGAGGACAACTGGCTCGATGGCCAGCGCATTCAGCCCGGCGGCTCGTTCGACACCATCGCCGGCTCGCTGCGCAATATGTTCGACTTCGACCGTCCGTCCGAAGAGGCGCCACGCAAGGTGATCCTCAACCAAATGACCGGCGCAGTGGTTTCGGTTTCGGGTGATCGCGACGAGGACGACGATCGCGACGATCGCGACCATCGTCACTGACGGGAAAGAGCGATTGCGCCCGGCGGCCTCAGGCCGGGCGCGATCACCATCGCCAACTCGGCGCGACGTCGGCTGGACAGGCCGGCGTCGCGTCGTTCATTGTGATGAGCTTGACGATCACCTGCCCGCTGATGACAGTCCTCGCATGGCGAGTCTGACAATTTGGATCTGCTTGACGCTGCTCGTAATCGCGTGCGGCTGGCTGACTTGGACCGACATCCGATTCGGGATCATTCCCAACTGGATCAATGCCGTCATTGCCATGCTGGGGCTTGCGCAATGCGTTGCGACCAACAGCATGTCGGCCGCATTGATGGCCGCAGCCGGAGGCGTCGCAATCGGCGTGTCACTTCTGCTGCTGCGCCATCTCTATTTCACCTGGCGCGGCGTACATGGGCTCGGCCTCGGCGACGTCAAGTTCCTCGCCGCTGCAAGCATTTGGACTGGCCTTGCCGACCTCCCCATTCTGCTGCTGGTCGCCACGCTGGCAGCCCTCTTGGCAGCCGGCGTCTTGCATCTCACCGGTCGTGCCGTCACGGCACGGACGTCACTCCCGTTTGGGCCATCTCTCGCGTTCGGCTTGCTGGTGACACTGGTCCTGCAGCCGCTGGCGAGCTGATCGTTTCGGATTCGAGCATGTGTTTAGTGCAGCCGTCGGGCCGTCCGATTCTGTTCCGCAGCGACGGCCCGCGCCGGAGCGGGCGGCGTCACCTGCGGCTCCCCTTCGCTTTCCTTGCCCGGTAGCGGCATCGCAATGATTGCGGTCTGCTGATCCTTCTCGAGCGTGACCTCCCGGCTCTGCACCGAGCGAAGAGTCCAGCCGTCGTGTTGCTCGCCAAGCTTCAGCCGCAGTGCCGACCTGCTGGCCTGATCAATGAAAATGCCAAAACCGTCCGCCTCTCCGACGATGGTGCCGACCAGGGCGAGCCGGGGCTTTTCGGGCTCTTTCGGTGGTGGCGGCGGAGGGGCACGCACGGCGGCAACCGGCGCCACTGCCGGGGCCGGCGGGCGGCGCGAGGCCGTGAAGATCGGACGTTCCCGCGTCGCCGTCAGCGCCGACAGCGGAATTGCCCAGAGCGGATTTGCGCTCGTCGGCGCGGGCTCGCCCAACGGCAAGGGCGCGGGCGCGAGGGCGGCAGGTGGGATGACTGGCTCGGGCTGCGTCGTCTCCGCCGGGGTTTCGCCCGCCAATACAGCATGTGTGGTATCTGCGATCACCTCACCGCTTGTCGCCGGAGCGATCGCGGCTCTCGCCAGGCCAGCCACGGCCGGCACGACGAAGACGCAGGCGAAGATGACCAGACGTCGCATCATTTTACTCCCTGCCATTGACCCGACACGGTGAGCAGGACCCGCAATCGTCCTTCTCCGGTGCTGGCGACCGCCGGCGGCGCCTGGATCACGAGCTGGTCGACGAACAGCAGCGGCAGGCCCGCTTCGAGATCGTAAGTGAGTTGCTGCAGGCCAACTTGATCGACCTCGCAGCTCGCAACCACGCTGACAAAGCCGGCCTTGGATTGGCTGCCCTGCAACTCGACCTGTGTCGACAGGACACTGCCTCCGACCTTGGTGACGGCGCCGGCCACCCGTTGCAGCAATGCGGCACCGGCCACCGTCACGGTCGCTCCCTCCAGGAAGGCGGAGCCGACCGGGACTGCGATCTCGTTGGTGCCACGACGGGCCACCGGGATCTTGCGTCCCTCGATCTGAGCCAGCATGGCCGTGGCCCCGTCGTACTGGTCGCGCCGTGCCAACACGTCAGCGATGGCGTTCGCGATCATCCAAAGCAGCACGGCGAGGACGGCAGCGTAGAGCAACGCCGCCACCGGCGGCGGGACCGACAGGTTCCTGCGCAGCAAGGTCGGCGCGCTCATGATCCCCCTCCGAAATAGGCGTTGATGTGCGCTTCGATATGGAATCGTTCGCCAGGCTCGTTCGCCTCCCGCGTCGTCGGCGCGTAGAAGGTGGCGCGACTGAACTGCGGCGATTGCTCGATCAGCCGGATCAGCATCGGGGAGTCCCTGGTCAATCCGGCGACCTGCAGGCGGTCGCCTTCGATATGCAGCTCGGTCACATAGGTGCTGTCGGGCAGGATCTTCGAGATGGCGTCCAGCACCAGCACCGCCGCCGGGGTGGTCTGCTTGCGCCGCGCCAGCAAGGTCTCCGCCGAATCGCCGCTGCCAGCGTTCAATCGCAACGCCGCGCGCTGCCGCGCAATTCGCGCCTGGACGTCCTGCAATTCGCCGTCAAGCACATTTCCGATCACCATGCCTGCAACCAGCGCAAGGGCCGCTGCGCCGGCAATCCCGAGCAGGAGATAACGCAACAGTTTCGCCAGATCGAGATCGCCGGTGATCGCGGAGCGCAAGCCGACCGCGAACACCGAGATCGGCCGCGGCATCGCCGCGCCATCGGCCTCGTCGCCGACACTGACCGTGAGGGCTGCTGCGCCGACCCGATCGGCGAATTGGACCAGCGGCATCACGGTGGCACGTGACGTCGCCGCCAGCGTCAGTTCCAGGCGTTCGTCTGGCGCGTCGCGCGGGGGGCTGAAGCCAAACACGACGTCGCCTGCGGCCCAGGGCGTGAGCCGGTCGATCTGCGAACGGATCATGCCGTCGAGGAAAGTTGCGGCCTGTTTGGGAAAGTCGAGTTGCCGGAACATGACATGCTCGGGCGCCAAATGGCATTCAATGCTGCTGCCCTGCAGGGCCGCAAGCCACGCGGCCGGCAGCGCGTGCTCTGGACGACCGTCGACCAGTTGAAGCGTGGCATCGGACAGGTGCGGCCTGTTGTTGGGCTGGCGCAACAGGCTGAAGGTGAGCATGTCGGCGCCGTCGCGAACCATGCGCACCTGCCGGCGCCGATGCATGCGTGCCGCCAGCGCGTCCAGCACCTGCGCCACCACCGCCGTCCATGCCGCGAGCGCGGCCTCGATGTCATTGACGAATTTCATGATGAGCGTCCAGCGTCCTGTCGCGACAGCACCCGATAGGGTTCATCGTCGCCGCCCGGCGCGATCACCACCGTGGACGTGTGGCGCCAGCCGGCCGCCGAGCGCACGGCAATGCGCAAACGCCACGCCTTGTTCTTTGGAATCGCGGCGCTTGCGCTGGCCGGCCCGAGCGCCTGCGCGATCGCAGCCGTGTCGCGCGGCAGCCCCGCGCGCGAGGCAAGGAAATCCTTCAACACGAGCGGAGTCATCCCCGGTAGCGCCGCGACCACCTCAGGCGCCGCGGTCAACACATCGACACCCGCGGCGCCGCTGAAGACCGTCACGAACGGCAAGGTGCGTTCCACCAGAGCAGGAGGCGGTCCGAGCACGAGCGCGAGTTCATCCACATGGGCGAAGGGCGCAAGCCGCGGTTGGTAATTGCGCCCCGAGGCCGCGTACAGCGCCTCTTCCGACTGCGCCGCGCCGGTTGCCGCGGGTTTGCTGCGCCAAGCGACCACGCGATCCGCGTAGTCCTGGGCGGCCTCGCCTGCGGCGCCAAGGGTCGTAAACAAATTGGCTATCATCTCCTTCGGAGCCGCGTTGAGATCGATCCGCGCCGCCTCGGTGAGGAACGAGACTTCCAATTCATCATCGCCCAGTCGGAGGTGGAACCCACCCTGCTCCGGCCGCTCGTCATCCTTCGCCAGCAGCAACTGGTAGGCCGTCAACTCGACGGCCGCAGAGATCAATGCCTCGGACTGGACGGCCTCGTCATCGAGCCGGAGTGCCCGCGCCGAACTCGACAGATAGGCTGAGAAGATGACCGTCAGCGCGGCCAGCGCCGCAAGGATCCAGAGTGCGGCGACGAGAATGAAGCCGCTGTCCTGCGCGTCCTTTCGCCGGCTCGGGTTGGATGCTGGCGGCACTAGCGCGCTCCCTGCTGGATGCTGCCGGGCTTGGCATCGGCGGTTGGCGCCTGCTCCCCGCTTGCTGCGGCGCATTCCTTCGCGCCCTCGGTACACCCCTTCGCCGGCGCGTTGATATGAATTGCAACCACGCTCGACATCGTCTGGTCGCCGCCGCGCGTGGCGTCATGCACTGTCAGCCGGACGGCGAAAGGCAGCCGGTCGGCATCATGCCACGCGGGCTTCCAGGCCAGATCGCGATCAGCATAGGCAAAGGACAGGCGAAACGGCGGCCCAAGCAGGACCACGGGATCACCGGGATGCAGATATTCCGACGGCGAGGAGCCGACCGGCGACGGTGCAAAGCGGGTGCGCGAGCGGAGGACGAGCAGGTCACGACCGTTCGCCGTCTCCCCGATCCGCACGACGTCTAATCCGCGCGCCACATTGGGGCCGATCGCGCTGCGCACGAAGGTCACCGCCAGTTCGCTACCTTCGAACAGCGGACGGCGCGCCTCGCGATTGGCGGAAACAAACTCCGTGGCTGCGAGATCGTCGCCGATTCTGCGCAGCGCCAGTCCGAGCATTTCGGTGCGTTGAACGCGATCGAAGCCACGGCTCCAGGCCGGCAACCATTGCGCCGTGACGGTGGCGAGCGATGAGAGCACAAGCCCGGTGAGCGCAAGCGCCACCAGTGCTTCGATCAGGCTGAAACCGGCCTCGCCGCCACGATTGCATGCAAGCGGCCGCATCAGCGTTGCCCCCGCCCGAGACGCACCGTGCGCAGATCAACCATTGCACCCGAGGCCGTGCGAACGCGCAGCGTCACCAGTTCCGGAACCCAGCCAGCCTTTCCAGCAACGGCATCCCAGCCGGCGCCAAGTGGCGCAATCTGCACACGCCAATGCTCGCCACCCGTCGTGCCCTCGATCGCACCGGGCACCAGCTGATCGCGGTCCGGAATGGCGGTCACGACGGCGGCCTGTGCGGCCTCGATCAACGCCACATGCTGCTCGAGGGCGCGCACGCCGCGCACATTGGTGGACACCACCGCGCCGATGGCGGCCAGCGAAAAGCCAACCACCGCGAGCGCGACCAGCACCTCGATCAGGGTGAAGCCGGCCTCGCCGTCGTCAATTGCCGGCATAGGGGCGCGGAACAATGTCGGTCCTCCCGGTCAGCCAGTTGACACGAATTTCAAGACGTAAATCGGCCCGCGCCAGCGTGATGGCACCTCCGCAGGACAAGCCGTCGGGAAAGAAGCTGATGGTCAATAAATTGGGCCGTTGGTTGCAGCTTCGCGGCAGCAGCGCCTCGAAATCGACGTCGTCCGGAAGGCGGAGCGCGGCCGAACTCGCGCCCGAGCGGATCATGCGCGCCGAGGTGTCGACCAGCGTCGCCACTTCCGCACCACGACGGATCGAGGCGGCCCGATCCGACTTCAACAGCGTTGCCGCTTCGAGCGCATAGGCCTGCAGCCGCGCGCGCGATGTCTGGCGCGGGATCAATGGCAGCAGCACGGCGCTCAGCATGGCAATGATCGCGAGCACGCAGACCATCTCCAGCAAAGTAAAGCCGCGCTGGCCAACCTCGGTCATTGTTGGGCACTGGTCTGGATGCCGAGCACGACGTCGGCAGCAGTTCCAGTCCCGCCCTCCTGGCCATCGGAGCCATAGGACAGGATGTCGTAGGCGCCGTGCTCGCCGGGGGCGCGATACACATAGGCCGCATTCCAGGGATCGTTCGGGACGGCGCCGCCCTTCAGATAGGGGCCGTTCCACGACGCCACTCCCGGCGGTCGGCGCGCCAGGGCCGCCAGTCCCTCCGAGGTCGACGGGTAGCGGCCGACGTCGAGATAGAAGAGATCCAGCGCGCCGGCGAAACTCTGCATCTGGATCTTGGCGGTCTTCACCTTGGACTCGCTGAGATAGTTGAGCACCCGCGGTCCGATCAGTCCCATGATCAGGCCGATGATGGTGATCACGACCAGCATCTCGACGAGCGTGAAACCGCGTTCGCCGTTCCGGCCGACGACCGAGCCCATCCGCTGCGCTTCGCCCGCGCGGCACGATCCCAATAGTCCGCGAAACCCTGTCATCTTGATCCTCCAGCGCATCGTCATCCCACCAGTTGCGTCACGGAAAGCAGTGCCGTCATCACTGAGACGATCAGGCCGCCGACCACGACGCTGATGGTCACGATCGCGACCGGGCCGACAATGGCGACGGCCCGATCGAGGCTGCGTTGCAGCTTGGCCTCGTAGAACTCCGCAATCCGGCCGGCCAGCACCGGCAGCTGACCGGTCTCCTCGCCAAGACGAAGCATCCGCACGGCCATGGCGGGCAGTAGATTGGATGCCGCCAGCGCCTCCGACAGCTTGCCGCCATGCCGGACGCGGTCGGCCGCCGCTGTCCATGGCGCAATCGCCGCATTCGCGGCCATGATGTCGACCAGAATCCGCAGGCTTGCGGTGAGATTGACGCCGCAGCCGAGCATCAACCCCAGATTGCGGCAGAACAGGCTGGTCCGGTAGTATTGGAAGATGGTGCCGATTCCGGGCAGGCGCGCGATGGCGCCAATCAGCGCGGCGCGGACCTCCGACTGTCGCAGCAGCCACCATCCGCCAGCCAGCGCGCCCGTGCCTGCCAGCAGGATCGCGGTGCCGTTGGCGCGCACGATGTCCGAAAGACTCATGAAGAAACCGAGCGCGGTATCGGCTCGCCCCCCGAAATCGCGCAGTACGCTCGAGAATTGCGGGAGCACCACGAGCATGAAGAACAGCATCACGCCAAATGCCGCGAGCAGCACGAACATCGGATACTGCATGGCGTCGCTGAGCTTGCGCCGCGTCGTTTCGGCACGCGCCCGCTCGCCCGCAAGCACCTCAAGGATATGATCGAGGGTGCCGGAGACCTCTCCCACCCGCATCAGGGCGACATACATCGACGGGAACAGCTCAGGTTGCGCTGCGACGGCGTCGGCGAAGCTTTCGCCTCCGAGCACGGCCATTCGCAGTCGCGCAACGACCGGGCGCAGCCGGCCGACATCGGAATCGTCCGACAGCAGCTCCAGCGCGTCATCGAGTCGCGCACCGGCTTTCAGCAGAAGCGCGAGGTCTCGCGTGAAGATCGTCACCTCCGCGGCCGACGGCCGGTTGAAGCTGAGGCCGAACAAGCCGCCCGCGTTGGCGGGGCGGTTTTCTTCGACGGCCTCGATCGGCAGCAACCGCAGATAGGCGATGCGGCGCTCGACTTCCGCGAGTGTCGACGCGGTGAGCGAACCACGCACGATTTCGCCGGTCTGCGTCAGGGCGCGGTAGCGGAAGGTCGGCACAGGACACCTCAGCGGGTCGCAATCACACGGAGCAGTTCGGCTGGCGCGGTAAGCCCGGCCCGGCATTTCGCCACCCCGTCGTCGAGCATCGTCATCATGCCCTCACGAATGGCCATGCGGTCGATGGCGTGCCCGTCGGCGTTCTCACCGATGAGTTCGCGCAAACCGCCGCTCAATTCAAGCAGTTCGAACACGCCGATACGCCCACGATAGCCGGTCTGGCCGCAGCGCTCGCAGCCGCGCGCCTGCCAAAGCGTCTCGCCACACTTTATACCCAGATGATCGTATCGCGCGTCAAGGGAACCGTCGTCATCAGAAAGCCGGATTGGTGCCTTGCAATGTTCACAAAGTTGCCGCAATAGCCGCTGCGCGATCACTGCACGCAGCGTCGTGCGTAGCAGATAGCCCTCGACGCCGAGATCGAGCAGTCGCGGCACCGCGGCGGCCGCGGTTTCGGTATGCAGCGTCGTCAGCACCAGATGCCCGGTCAGTGCGGCATGGATCGCAACATGCGCGGTTTCGGCGTCGCGGATTTCGCCGACCATGATGACGTCGGGGTCCTGGCGGACGAAGGAACGCAGCGCACTCGCAAAGGTCAGGCCGATCGCCGGCTTGATCTGCGACTGGTTGATTCCCGGGATTTCGTATTCGACGGGATCCTCGATGGTGAGAATCTTGCGCTCCGGAACGTTCAGCATCGACAGCATGGTTGCAAGTGTCGTGGTCTTGCCACTACCGGTTGGTCCGGTAAGGACGATCATTCCGTAAGGTAGCGTGATGAGACGGCGCAGCGTGGCCTCGTCGCGCTCGGAGAGTCCAAGCCGGCTGGCAACCAGCTGCGAGCGGTCCTTCGGCAGGATGCGCAAAACCGCCGATTCGCCGTGCTGCGTCGGCATGATGGCGACGCGCATGTCGATCTCGGTGCGGCCGGCGCGAACGCGTGCGGCGCCGTCCTGGGGCAAACGTCGTTCGGCGATGTTGAGACCGGCGATGATCTTGATGCGCGAGACGACGGCCTGCGGCAGCACGCCGGCCGGCGCCTGGATGGCGCGCAGCAGCCCGTCGATTCGCAGACGGACCACCAGGCCGGTCGAGAACGGCTCGATGTGGATGTCGCTGGCCCGCATCTCAACGGCCTTTTCGATGAGATCGTTGACTGCGCGCACCACCGGCGCGCCGCTGGCAAGATCGCGCAGGCTCTCGATGTCGTCGTCGCGCAGTTCCTGGACCGGGCTCTGCCGCGCCTCTTCGCCGTCGTCGAGCTTCTGATCGAGGACGATGCCGAGATCCTCGAACGAGGCGACCTTGAAGGCGATCGCGGGGCCGAGCACGAGTTCGGCCGCGCGGCGCGCCGCGTGATCGGTCGGGTCGGCCATGGCGAGCACCGCCGCGCCGTCCGCGGCGCGGTAGGGATAGGCCAGGACTTCGCGCAGGAAGCGCTGCGAGAATTGGGCCGCCGCGGGCTTTGCCGCCAGCATATCTTGCAATGAAGCGCGGCCGAGTCCGAAGAATCGCGCCGCCTCATCGGCAAACGTTTCAGCAGGCAGGCCAACGAACTCCCACAGTCTCGCGGTCCGTTCCCCGACCGGCGCCTTGTCATCCGATTCGACCGGGTGCAACCGGCGGAGATGGTCGAGAAATTGCGCCGATGGTTTGCCGCTCATGACGTGGTCCAATTGCGCCGGGCGTCCTGGCGCCGTTGGCGGCACCGCGCTCTGGCGTGGAGGGTGTTATTGATCCCAATCATGACGTTTGTGCGAACAATTCTTGTACGAAGGCGAGATGCTGTTGCACGACGTCCACACATTGGTCAGGTTCTAATTCCCGGACCACAAGTTATCTCATTTCACGGCTATGCACTCAGAACAGTTACGGTTATGCACTTCGGGACCGCGTGGGCGCGTCCTGCTTTGGTGCGCCGGATCGACAATGAGATAGGTCAGCAAGTCCATGTTTCGTTTCGGCAATCGAGCCTTGTTTGCTGCGGTTGCCCAAGGCATCGCGATCGTCGCGGTGCCTGCCCTGCTGTCGTCCTGCAACGTCGCGACCGTTGGCGGGACGACCACGGCGCCGTCCGATGTCGACGTGCTCGATAAGGTACGCTCTCTTGACATATTGCCGCGCGGCGACCAGCCGGTGTCGTCGATCGACGGCGGCGGCGCGACGACGCGGGCTTCCGCCCGGACCTATCAGGGGACGGAGATCCCCGACGTCGCCGAGGCGCGCGCGCCGCCCGCGGCGCACGGCCGTGGCTACGATCTCAATTTCGAAAACACGCCAGTCGCCACAGTCGCGAAAGTGGTGCTGGGCGATATTCTTGGCATGGGTTACGCGATCGATCCGAGAGTTCAGGGCACGGTCAGCCTGGTCTCCGCGCGTCCGGTGCCCAAGTCCGACATCATCTTTGTGCTCGAGAGCGCGTTGCGCCTCTCCGGCATCGTGCTGGTGCGGGACGCGGCAGGCTACCGCCTGACGCCGCTGGGCGATGCCGTTGGCGCCGGCCGAATCGACGCCGAGGCCGCCAATCCGGAACCCGGTTACGGCGTCTCGGTGGTCCCGCTGCAATATGTCGGGGCCCAGACCATCCTGAAGCTGATGGACAGCTTCGCCACCCGTGCCGGGAGCGTGCGAGCGGATTCAACGCGCAACCTGCTCTTGATCCAGGGCACCGGCGCGGAACGACGCACCGCGGTCGATACCGCGCTGAGCTTCGACGTCGACTGGATGCGCGGCCAATCCGTCGGCATCTATCCGGTCAACAATTCGGCGCCCGAACCGATGATCGCCGAACTGGAAAAGATCATGGACAGCGGCGAAAATGGCCTGAGCCAAAACCTGGTGAAATTCCAGGTCGTCAGCCGGCTCAACGCCATCATGGTGGTCAGCCGCAAGCCGGCCTTGCTGCAGACCGCAGCGACCTGGATCCATCGGCTCGATCGGGCCGATGCCGAGCGAACCAGTGTGCGCGTGTATCACATCCGATACGGCGATGCGCGCCAACTCGCCCGCGTGCTGAATGACATGTTCGTAGGTTCCGCCTCTTCCTCCCTCGACAGCGCCGAAAACCAGGTCGCCCCAGGATCGGGCGGCACGACCTCCTCGGTTGCCGACCGGCTGTCGTTCAACACCAATGCGTCGAACTCATCATCCACCAACCTCAACAACCGCATGCAGATCGGGGGCGGCCTTGGGAACTCCCAGCCTGCCGCTACACCGAACCAACCGGCTGCCACACCTGGCAACAACGGGTTGGACACACGCTCCAGTGGCGGCCAGCCGGTGACGCCGAACGTGCGAATCACACCTGATGTCGTCAACAACGCGCTCCTGATCTATGCCGATCAGGAGAGCTACCGGATGATCAGTTCGACTCTGCAGCAACTCGACCGGCCGGTCCTGCAGGTGGCGATCGATGCGACGATTGCGGAAGTGACGCTGAACAACCAGCTCACCTATGGCGTGCAGTTCTTCCTGAGCAGCAAGACCCTGGGGTCGGTTGTGAATACCCAGTCGGCTGCCAGCACCACCACCAGCGCCGCGACGAGCGTCGCAACCACGGCCGCCAGCGCCGCCATCAACCGCGTGCTTCCCGGATTCAATTTCCTGATCGGTTCGGAGGCATCGCCAAAACTCATTCTCGACGCGCTGCATTCGGTCACCAGCGTCAAGGTCCTGTCCAACCCCTCATTGGTCGTCATCAACAATCAGACCGCGACGCTACAGGTCGGCGACGTCGTGCCGGTCTCCACGGGCAGCGCAACGGTGCTGACGACCAACAACACGGTCGTGAACACGATCGACTATCGCAACACCGGCATCATTCTCCGCGTGGTTCCCCGCATCACCGCCAACGGCAATGTCCAGATCGATGTGGAGCAAGAGATCAGCAACGTAGCGGCCGCAGCCGCAGCGACGCTCACGCCGACGGTCACCGAGCGCAAGGTGAAGAGCTCGATCTCCGTGGCAAACGGCCAGACCGTGCTGCTCGCCGGCTTGATCAGCGAGCAGCAGGACGGCGATCGCAACGGAATTCCGCTGCTCGACGAGATTCCCGGTCTTGGCGACGCGTTCTCGCATCAGAACAAGAAGGGCACCCGAACCGAGCTGATCATCTTCATCCGGCCGCAGATCATCCGTGACGGCAGCGATGCGCACAATGCCGCCGAGGAACTGCGCTCGAAGCTGCGCGGCTCGGTCGGCGCGAGTATCACCGATGATTTACGTGTCCACACAGTTCGCTGACTTTTTCCGTAATGGTGTTCGCCGTTCGCTCGGTCGCGGCCGGCGCCTTTCCTGTTGGCTGCTTTTCCTGGCGGCGATCACGGCCGCGCCCGCCCATGCCGATCCGCTGTCGTCGGCGCGCAACGCCTATGCGCGCGGAGATTATGTGCGTGCCGTCAGGACACTGACGCCGGCTGCGTTGCGGGGCAATGTCGAGGCCCAGGCGATGCTGGGTTACATGTACGAGAATGGTTTCGGCGCGCCGCAGGCCTACGACGAAGCCGCGGACCTCTATGCTCATGCCGCGATTGCCGGCAATCCCTTCGCCCAGGCCATGCTCGGCCTGATGTATGACAAGGGACATGGCGTGCCCCAGGATTTCGTGCTCGCCTATAAATGGATGAACCTTGCAGCCGGTCGCGCCAATTACCGCCAGCGCGGCTATTTTCTGCGGCTGCGCAATGCCATCGCATCGAAAATGTCGACCGATCAGATTGCCCAGGGCCAGATGCTCGCGGTGGCCTGGGCGCCGGGCCGATGGTGAGCCCGCGCCAAAACAAAACCCGAAGCGCGACTTCGCGCAGTTCGGGTTAGACGTCGTCAAACCGGATGTCGTCTCAGTAGCACGCCCGCTCGTCGGCAGGCACATATTGCCCGGACGGATAACGGTAATAGCAAGTGCCCTGCGACCAGTAATAGCCGGGACGCGCGGCTGCGGTTGCTCCGGCAATCGCCCCGGTCGCGCCGCCGACCACCGCGCCAGCGGCGGCGCCCGCCGCCCGCCCGGTCAACAGCCCGCCCAGCACGCCGCCGACAATGGCGCCGCCCAAGGCGCTCGCGCCGGGATCAGGCGCTGGCGGTGGCGGAGGCGGCGCATAATATGCCGCGGGTGGAGGCGGATAGCCGACATCGTCGGCGTAGTCTTCGGAGATATAGGTTGGAGGACCGTCCATCTGCTCCGGATAGAAGTACCTGACGCCGCCGACGTCCCACCACCAGCCGTCGCGGCCGTTGTAGACTTCATGGCGCCAGCGACCGCCTTCCCAGGCGACCCGGCCACGATATTGATGGCCCGCATAGACATGCATGGCCGGCATGCCGCGCCCGGCGACCTGTCCGGGGGGATGCCCGGCCTGTCCGGGAGGATGCCCGCCGGGCGGCCTGGCCGCCTGGACCGGCGGCTTGGCCGGCTGCTGGGCACCGCCCTGTGGCGGTTTGCCGTGCTGCTCTTCCGCCTGCGCCGGCGGCACGAACAGCCACAGCGCTGACACAAGCGGAACGACAAGTCCGGATCGGCTGAAAATGTTCATGTTCAGATACCCCCTCGACAGGCAAGCTTGTAGATCAGGTCACCGGCCGGGCTTGGGCCCTGGCGCCGCCGATTCGAAGTCGCAAAGCAGGTACCGGATTCCCGAGCCCTTCACAAACGCAGATAGACGCCGTCTGCAATGCGGCAGAGCCCCGCCCTGCCCGCTGAGACTGTTACAAGGGCGAAGGGGGGACATAAAGTAACAATGTCGGAAGATGGAAACATTGTGACCCGATTGCCCGATCCCAGCCCTCGCTCCCAAAGGAACGCTTGCAATCAGGCGTCGGGCGCTATCGGGCGGGCTCGATCACATTGCAGTTGGTTCGCCCCGACATCAGGCAATCCTGCATCTTGCTCGCGGCTGTGAGGTCACGCGCGAGCCACAGCCCAACCGCCAGAATGAGGGCCGCAATCACGAGGCCCACCATGGCACCGCGCCGGTTGTCGCCTTGTTCGGGGTCGGTCATCGGCAGGGGCCATGAAGGGCGGCGCGGATCCACCCACTCCTACCATCACGGCGCTGTGCCCGTCACACCCGTCGTCCGACGAGCACGGGTCTGCTCAAACCATGAGCAACGGGGGCGACGCCATCGAGTCGCGTGCAGGTGAGCAGAAAAGCGATCTTGCGGCATTGCCACTCGTCACCGAGTATTTCGCTGGAAACCAGCTGCGAATAGACGGCCGGAATCGACAATAATACCGTTCCTACGAGCAAAAGTGCCGCAATGGCGAGGAGCGCCAGCCTTTTGCGGGTCAACCACGATCCGATCATTGACGCCACTCCTGTCCCATCTCGGGGGAGCATAGGACCGCTTCGCGCTTTGTTTTATGAACGAAATCACCATTTGGCGGTCGTCGGCACGATCGCAACGCCCCTCCTTGGGACATGCCGCGAATGTGATGCCGATGTTTTTACGCGTTACATGACAGCCGTCGGTGGATAATGGGTGGTATCTCGACGCGTAGCGCTGTACACCGCTGTCCGGTCGCGGGCGCTTTTTTTGAGGGCGCGGCGCGACGCAAAACAGCAGATCATTTGCGAACCACGACAGAGAAGTGACAAGGCCTGCTCAATGAGTGGATTTAAGGAACCTGACTTCGCAGACCGGCAAAAGGCGGCGCGAGAGGCGAGACAAAGTCTCCTGAACAAATTCCGTACCCAGCCGGGGCCCGACGATCCCGAAGTGATCAAGAGGCGGGCCGAACGCGAGGCGATCGCGGCCAAACGGGAACAGGCACGACAGGCGCGCGAGGCCGCCTTGGCCGAGCAAAAGCGGCGCGAAGAGGAGGCGGCGGCTGCAGAAGCCACTCGCATCGCCCGCGAAAAGGAAGAGGCTGCCGCGCGGCTGGCCGCCCTCGAGGCCGAGCAGAAGGCAAAGCGCGATGCGCGTTATGCCGCGCGCAAGGGCAAGAGGAAATAACAAAGCCTAAGTCGCGCTCTGAGCTCGCGCTCCGAGCCGGACAGGCCCGCCAGTCGAAAGGCGGGCCTGCGATCGGGTTGACGCCAGGGCGCTCAGTTTTTCTTCATCATGCCGTCGTCTTTCTTCATGCCATCCTTGGACATGGAGTCTTTCGACATGGAGTCCTTGGACGTGGCCTTCTTCATGCCGTCCTTCGACATCGTGTCCTTCTTCATGCCGTCCTTGGACATCGTATCGTCGGCGGCGAAGGCTGCGGGGGCAAGCGCGAGGCTGAGCGTCAGAGCAGCAGCCGAAATTCCGAGTGCGACGCGGGTGCGGATGGTCATTGATTGTATCCCTTCGAAATCTTGTCTCATGGAGCGACGAATGCCGCCTTGGTTGTCGACGGTGGTAGAGCCTGCTTTGTTACCTTGGGACGATGTTTTTTTCGCGAGGAAGGGTTTTCCAGACGTGCTTCGGGGTTCGATTTTCCGGCGCGACCACAATTTCGTCCGTGATAGACGTGTTAGGTCCTGCCCGGCCGGGTGTGCACCGCAACAGTGTTGCGCCTTCAACCCGGCCGCGAACCATCAGACCAGAGGTATTGGAGCCGAGACCGGCTAAGGTGCGCTCAAAGCCAGCCCAAAGCCCATCCACCAGAGTCATCGCAAAGGGGAGTTTTCATGCTGACACGTCGCCATATCCTTGCTTCGACGCTCGCCGCGCCGGCCATCCTGCGGTTCGGGACCGGAACGGCGCGGGCCGCCACAACATTGAAGATTTCGCATCAGTTTCCCGGCGGCACCATCGATAAGGGCGACTTCCGCGACCGTCTCTGCCGCATGTTCGCCGCCGAGGTCGCCAAGCGCAGCGGCGGCGATATCGCCGCTGAAATCTACCCGAACTCCTCGCTGATCAAGACCAACGCGCAGTTCTCGGCGATGCGCAAGGGCGCGCTCGACATCAGCCTCTACCCGATGCCCTATGCCGGCGGTGAATTGCCGGAAACCAATATCGGGCTGATGCCGGGACTGGTCACCACCTACGACCAGGGCCTGCGCTGGAAAAAGGAGCCGGTCGGCAAGGCCTTGACCGATTTTCTCGCCGACAAGGGCATCATCCTTCTCAGTTGGATCTGGCAGGCTGGCGGCGTTGCCAGCAAGCCGCGCGCCATCGTCGCGCCGGAAGACGCCAAGGGGCTGAAGGTCCGCGGCGGTTCGCGCGAGATGGACATGGTGCTGCAGACCGCCGGCGCCGCGGTCCTCTCGGTGCCTTCGAACGAGATCTATGCGGCGATGCAGACCGGCGCCTGCGACGCCGGCATCACCTCCTCCACCAGCCTGATTTCGTTCCGGCTCGAGGAGGTCTCGAAATTCCTGACCTCGGGCGCCGCCGCGTCCTACTGGTTCATGCTCGAACCGCTGATGATGTCGAAATCGATTTTCGACGGCTTGCCCAAGGCGCAACAGGACATCATTCTCGCGGTCGGATCCGAACTCGAGGCGTTCGGCAAGAAGGGCGCGCAGGACGACGATATCGAGGTCGCCAAGGTCTACGAGAAGGCCGGCGCCAAGGTCTCGGCGCTCGACATCGCCACTGTCAACAAATGGCGAGACATCGCCCGCGACACCGCCTGGAAGGACTATGGGGCGAAGACCGCGACCGCCGCCAATCTCCTGAAGCTCGCATCCGACGTATCAGCATGATGCATGGTCCGCTTCCGGATCGTGATGATCTTTCGCATGCCGCGACCGGCCATCCGCTGGTTGTGGCGTGCGAACGCGGACTTGCGATCCTGAACGGCATCATCGTCGTCCTCGCCGCGCTCGCGTTGATCGGGGCCTGCGCCATCCTGAGCTACAGCGTGCTCGGCCGCGCGCTGTTTCACAGCGCCAACTACTGGCAGGACGAGGCGGCGGTGTTCCTCCTGGTCGGCGCGACCTTCATGACGGCGGCCTATGTGCAGAGCAAGCGCGGTCACATCGGCATCGAGGCCTTCGTCGGCCTGCTGTCGCCGCTCGCCAATCGTATCAGGCTCTGGCTGGTCGATCTCGCAAGCCTGCTGTTCTGCGCCTTCTTCACCTGGAAGTCCTGGACCCTCACGCTTGAAGCATACGTCGACGGGCAGGTCTCCAATTCGATGTGGTCGCCGCCGCTGGCAATTCCCTACGGCCTGATGGCCTGCGGCATGACGTTGCTCTGCGTGCAGATTCTGTTTCAGCTCATCGTGCCCCTGAGCGGAGCCAGGGGCCGATGACCGTTTTCGGAATTGGCGTCAGTTACGGCTTGGCCACGCTGTTTGCGATGTTCTCGGGCATGCCGATCGCATTCGCGCTCGGCGCCGTCGCCGTGGCGTTCATGGCCATCTACATGCCGGCCGCCTCACTCGATACGGTGACGCAGAACGTCTACGAGGAAATGGCCTCGATCACGCTGCTGTCGATCCCGCTGTTCATCCTGAAGGGCGCCGCGATCGGCAAATCCCGCGCTGGCCAGGATCTCTATTCCGCGCTGCATGCCTGGTTGCATCGGGTCCCCGGCGGGCTTGGGGTGGCCAACGTATTCGCCTGCGCGCTGTTTGCCGCAATGGCAGGATCATCGCCTGCAACCTGTTCGGCGATCGGCTCGGCCGGCATACCGGAGATGCGCAAACGCGGCTATTCCGGCGGCTTCGCGGCCGGCATCATCGCCGCCGGCGGCACGCTCGGCATCCTGCTGCCGCCCTCGATCACCATGATCCTGTTCGCGGTGGCCGCAGAAAAGTCCCTCGGCAGGCTGTTCCTGGCCGGCATCGGGCCGGGCCTCTTGCTGGTGTCGCTGTTCGCGACCTATGCGGTCTGGCGATTCCGAAGGGAATATGAGGCCGCGAGCGCGGCCTATGCGAAGAGCGGCACGGCCTCGGCGATCCTGACCCGCGATGATTTCACCATGGCGCAGCGCTTCAGCGTGCTGCCGCGGGTCATCCCCTTCGTGCTGCTGCTCACCGGCGTCATGATCGCGCTCTATGGCGGCTATGCGACGCCGTCGGAGACCGCGGGCCTCGGGGGACTGCTGGCGCTCGCGCTGATCGCGGCAATCTACAGCGTCTGGCGGCCGACCGATCTGGCGCCGATCCTGTCCTCGACGATCCGCGAATCCACCATGCTGATGATGATCATCGGCATGTCGCTGCTCTATTCCTACGTCATGAGCTATCTGCACATTTCGCAATCGGCGGCCGAAGCCATCGTCGCGATGCAGCTGCCGCGTTGGGGATTATTGGTCGCGATCCTCGTCATGGTGGTGGTGCTCGGCTTCTTCCTGCCGCCGGTGTCGATCATCCTGATGACCGCGCCGATCTTTCTGCCGCCCTTACGCGCAGCGCATTTCGACATCGTCTGGTTCGGTATCATCATGACCATCGTGATGGAGATGGGGCTGATACATCCCCCGGTCGGTCTGAATATCTTCGTGATCCGCAACGTCGCGCCTGACATCCCCCTGCGCGACGTGATCTGGGGCACCCTGCCCTTCGTGCTGCTGATGATGGTGGCCGTCGCCGTGCTGTGTTTCGTGCCGGGAATCTCGACCTTTCTGCCCGATCTGGTGATGGGGCCGGAGGCGATACGATAGACCTTGTCCTGAGGAGCGGCGCTTGCGCCGCGTCTCGAAGGATGAGGCCCGGGCCTCATGGTTCGCGAGACGACGCAGATGCGCCTCCTCACCACGAGGATCTACATCGCTAACCGGTTCGTCTTCGCATTCATCGCCGCCGCGACGCGGCTCACCGGCGGACGATCGATCAGCCGGCTGATCGCGTTGGTCGCGGCAAGCAACTTTGTCAAATCGACGCCCGTCGCAACGCCCATGCCTTCCAGCATATAGACCACATCCTCGGTCGCGACGTTACCGGTCGCTCCCGGCGCGAACGGGCAGCCGCCGAGCCCGCCGGCGGCGGAATCGATCACCCGCGCGCCCTCCTCCAGGCCGGCATACAGATTGGCGAGCGCCTGGCCGTAGGTGTCGTGGAAATGCATCGCAAGCTTCGCCATCGGCACGTCGCCCGCGACCGCGCGCAGCAGCTGCCGCGCCTTGGCTGCCGTGCCGACACCGATGGTGTCGCCGAGCGAGACCTCGTAGCAGCCGAGATCCCAAAGCGACTTTGCGACGTCGACCACGGCTTGCGGCTTCACCTCGCCATCATAGGGACAGCCGAGCACGCAGGACACATAACCACGCACCTTGATGCCATCGGCCTTGGCGCGGGCCACCACCGGCCGAAAACGATCAATGGATTCGCTAACCGAGCAATTGATATTGGCGCGAGAAAAACCTTCCGATGCCGACGCAAACACGGCAATGACCTTGGCGCCGGCCGCCCGCGCGGCCTCGTAACCCTTCAGGTTCGGCACCAGGACGTGAAACTCCGCACCCGTGATATGGCTCACGCCACGCAACACGGCGTCCGACCCCACCATCTGCGGGATCGCCTTCGGAGAAACGAAAGCCCCGACCTCGACCGTGTGCAGCCCGGCTGCGACCAGCGCCGCGATGAAAGCGATGCGGTCGGCGATGCTGATCAGCGTCTTTTCATTCTGCAGGCCGTCGCGCGGACCGACCTCGACGATGCGGACGGGATCGCTCATGCCGATGACTCCCCGACCGGCTCAATTTCGGCAAGCTCGACGCCTTCGCCGACGATATCGCCGACCTTGCACTTGATCGCCTTCAACACGCCGGCGAACGGCGCGCGCAGGGTCTGCTCCATCTTCATGACCTCCAGCGTCAGGATCGCGGCCCCCTTCTCCAGCATCTCGCCTTCTTTCGCCAGCAGCGCCACCACCGTACCCGGCAGCGGCGCGACGATCTTGTCTTCGCCGACATGGTCTTCAGTCTCGCCTCCGAAGGGATCGACCCAATGCAGGTCGAAGCGGCCGTTGCGCGTTCGCAGATAGAGTTCGTGACCCTCGATCACCGCAACGATCCGAGACTTCACGCCATCGAGCGTGAGATCGATCGTACCATCTTCTGCAACCGACGTCGCGAATGCCAATTCGCGATCGCCGATAGATACCGTCGTCGGGCCATTGCCATAACGCAAGGTGACCTTCTGCTCGGCCCCCTCGGCGATGCGGAACGCGAACAGGCGCTGCCGGCGGCCGACGGGCATCCAGCCGAAGGTCCGCCAGGGCGACGGCGGCTCAGACGCGACCGCCTTCTGCTCCGCGCCGAGAACGGCCGCCACGCCGGCGCAAAACTCGAGATCGTCGGCCTCCGCGGATGATTTGGTCAGAGCAGCCAGTTCGCGCTCGATGAAGCCGGTATCGATGGCGTTGGCCGCTACCTTCGGATGCGTCACTAGCGCCGAGAGAAACGGAACATTGCTCACGATGCCGCGGATGTCGCTCGCTTCCAGTGCCCGATTGAGCCGCTCGATCGCAGTCTCGCGATCCGGCGCCCAGGCGATCACTTTCGCCAGCATCGCGTCGTAATAAGGCGACACGGTATCGCCCTCACGATAGCCGGCATCGACGCGCAGGCCGTCGATTGCCTCCGGCATGCGCCAGGTGCGAATCGTCCCGACCGACGGCATGAAATTCTTGCCCGGATTTTCCGCATAGACCCGGGCCTCGATCGCATGCCCATTCAATTTGATCTGGTCTTGCGTCATCGGTAGCTTCTCGCCGAACGCCACGCGCAACTGCCATTCCACGAGATCAATGCCGGTGATCAATTCGGTGACGGGATGCTCGACCTGCAGGCGGGTATTCATTTCGATGAAGAACACATCCCTGCCATCGGAGACGAACTCGATGGTGCCGGCGCCGACATAATCGACCGCGGCGGCCGCTTTGCGCGCGGCGGCGCAGACCGCTTCCCGCTGCGCGGCATTCAAGGTCGGTGACGGCGCCTCCTCGACCACCTTCTGATGCCGCCGCTGCAGCGTACATTCTCGCTCGAACAGCGACAGCAGATTGCCGTGGCTGTCGCCGATGATCTGCACTTCGATATGGCGCGGATTGATGACGAATTTCTCGATCAGCACATGATCGTCGCCGAAGGCTGCCTTGGCCTCGCGCTTGGCGCTGGTAATAGCGCCTGCGAGGTCCGTCGCCGCGCGGACGATGCGCATGCCGCGACCGCCGCCGCCGGCAGACGCCTTGACCAGAACCGGAAAGCCGATTTGATCGGCGGCCTTCGCCAGCGTCGCCTCGTCCTGGGCCTCGCCATGATAGCCCGGCACCAAGGGGACGCCCGCCTGCTCCATCAGGAGTTTCGACCCCGATTTCGAGCCCATCGCCGTGATCATCGCAGCGGTCGGCCCGACGAACACCAACCCGGCATCGAGACAGGCCTGCGCGAACTCAGCGCTTTCCGACAGGAAGCCGTAACCGGGATGCACCGCCTCCGCGCCCGCCTTCCGCGCCGCCTCGATCACGCGGGCAATGTCCAGATAGCTGTCGCGGGCCCGCGCCGGCCCCAGCAGCACGGCCTCATCGGCCATGGCAACGTGCATCGCGGCGCGATCGGCCTCGGAATAGACCGCGACGGTGCGCAGGCCCATCGCCTTCGCGGTGCGTATGACCCGGCAGGCGATCTCGCCGCGGTTGGCGATCAACAGCGTCCGGAACCGCCGGTACAGTTTGGCGCGATCCATGGTCACATCCTAAACAGGCCGAACCGCGTCGGCTCGATCGGGGCGTTGGCGGACGCCGCGAGACCAAGGCCCAGCACGAGTCTGGTATCGGCGGGATCGATCACACCGTCGTCCCACAACCGCGCGGTCGCGTAATAAGGATTGCCCTGGCTCTCATACTGGGTGCGGATGGGCGCGCGAAACGTCTCTTCGTCTTCGGCTGACCAGCTTTCGCCCCTGGCCTCGATATTGTCGCGGCGCACCTGGCTCAGCACCATCGACGCCTGCTCACCTCCCATCACCGAAATTCGGGCGTTCGGCCACATCCAGAGGAAGCGCGGAGCGTAAGCCCTCCCACACATGCCATAATTGCCGGCGCCATAGGAGCCGCCGATCACGACGGTAAATTTCGGCACGCCCGCGGTTGCCACCGCGGTGACGAGTTTGGCGCCGTCGCGGGCGATGCCGCCGGCCTCGTATTTCTTGCCGACCATGAAGCCCGTGATGTTCTGCAGGAACACCAGCGGAATATTGCGCTGGCAGCACAATTCGATGAAATGCGCGCCCTTCAGCGAGCTTTCCGAGAACAAAATGCCGTTGTTGGCGATGATGCCGACCGGATAGCCCCAGACATGGGCAAAGCCGCACACCAGCGTCTGGCCATAGAGCTTCTTGAATTCGTCGAATTCCGAGCCGTCGACAAGGCGCGCGATGATGTCGCGCACGTCGAACGGCTTGCGGCCGTCGACCGGCACCACGCCGTAGATGTCCTCCGCCGCAAACAAGGGCTCGCGCACCTCGCGCATGTTGAGCAGCGCCGGCGCAGGCGGCTTCAACGTGGCGACGATGCGCCGGGCAATGCCGATCGCATGGGCATCGTTCTGCGCGTAGTGATCGGTCACGCCGGACTGGCGCGAATGCACGTCGGCGCCGCCGAGTTCCTCCGCGGTCACCACCTCGCCGGTCGCAGCCTTGACCAGCGGCGGGCCGCCGAGGAAGATCGTGCCCTGATTGCGCACGATGATGCTTTCATCCGACATCGCCGGCACATAGGCACCGCCGGCCGTGCAGGATCCCATCACGATGGCGATCTGGGGGATGCCGAGGGAAGACATCTGCGCCTGGTTGTAGAAGATGCGGCCGAAATGCCGCTCGTCGGGAAAGATTTCATCCTGCATCGGCAGGAAGGCGCCGCCGGAATCCACCATATAGATGCAGGGAAGATTGTTCTGCCGCGCGATGTCCTGAGCGCGCAGGTGCTTCTTTACGGTCATCGGGTAATAGGTGCCGCCCTTGATGGTGGCGTCGTTGGCGACGATAACGCATTCCCGTCCCGCGATCCGTCCCACCCCGGTGACGATGCTCGCCGAATGCACGTCGCCGCCATAGAGCCCGTGGGCGGCGAGCGGCGACAGTTCGAGGAACGCCGTGCCGGGATCGATCAGGAGATCGACGCGCTCGCGCGCCAGCATCTTGCCGCGCGCGGTATGGCGCGCCCGCGACGCCTCGCCGCCGCCGCCGGCAACGAGATTGAGCTTTTCACGAAGCTCGGCGACGAGGATGCGCATCGCCTCGGCGTTACGGGCAAAGTCGGCAGATGTGGGATCGGTCGTGGAATGGAGCGCCATGTCCCTTGAACAGTTTGTTGTGCGCCGCAATCCGGGGTTGGGCTTGCGTCATGGTGTCATTGCTCCGCGGTCTGGCGCAACCTCAACTTTGCGACCAGCCCCGCGGCGATACCCGCGCTATTAGGCCAGAACCATCATCCGAAATGTCTTGTCCCGGACATTCGTGCCGGCAATTTCATGGCCTTCCCAATGCCAGACGCGCCCCGTCAGTGGGTCCAGGGTTCGCCGCGCCGGAAGGCGAAATTATCGGCATAGGCCATCTGACGGCGGACCGACTCCTTTGGCTCGATCACCTGGTAGGGAATGCCCTTGTGCTGGCAATAGGCTACGGCCTCCTCCTTGCTGTCGAAGCGAAGCGTCACCTGCTGCTTCATGTCGCCTGAGGAGGTCCAGCCCATCAACGGCTCGATCGCGCGCGGCTGCTCCGGCTCGTATTCGAGCTGCCACTCCCTGGTCATGGCTCTCCCCGATTGCATCGCGTTTTTGGCAGGCTTAAAAATGCGAGCGGTCATGGATAGCCGGTCTCCCTGGGACATGCGATATTGAAGCACATGGAGGAAACGTCCAGGATAGACCAGAGGCACCAATCGGGATCGTGACCGGTGATTCCTCGTCCGGGATGTTACCTTTTCGGGACCGGTATAGTCATTATGACGGGCGGTGACAATCTCCGGGATTGCCACGGCGGACGGACTGGCTCGGGTTCGATTTTTTGAACGTATGACAGCGAAACGGCACCCATGAAAATCAACGCAATGCTGCCCGAGAAGGGACGTGACCTTCGGCTCGATCTGTTCCGCGGAATTGCGAACTGGGCGATCTTTCTCGATCATATCCCTGATAACATCGTGAACTGGATCACCACCCGGAATTACGGCTTCAGCGACGCCGCGGACCTGTTCGTTTTCATCTCGGGATACACCGCCTCCTTCGTTTACGCGCGGATGATGATCGACCGGGGCTTCGTTGTCGGCGCCACCCGCCTGTTCAAGCGGGTATGGCAGCTCTACGTCGCCCATGTCATCCTGTTCGTGATCTACATCGTCGCGATCGCGTTTCTCGCGCGACGCTTCGGCGATTCCGAGATCATCAACGAATTCAATGTCGCCGGCCTCGTCGACCAGGCCACCGAAACGCTCGGCCAGGGATTGCTGCTCAAGTTCAAGCCGGTCAATCTCGACGTGCTGCCGCTCTACATCGTCCTGATGGGCTTCTTCCCGCCGGTCCTGTGGCTGATGTTGCGTCAACCCGACCTGACAATGCTCGCATCGATCGTCTTATGGCTTCTGGCCCGACACATGGGCTGGAACCTGGCCGCCTATCCGGGGGGGTCCTGGTATTTCAACCCGTACTGCTGGCAGGTGCTGTTCGTGTTTGGCTCATGGTGCGCGCTCGGCGGCACCAAGCGGGCCGCGACACTCATCAACAAACCGATCACAGTCTACCTCTGCGTCGCCTATCTCATCTTCGCGATGATCATGACCTTCGCGGGCAGGTTTCCGGATTTCGGCGCGATGTTCCCGCGTTGGCTTTACGACGCCTTCAACCCCAACGACAAGACGTACCTCGCGCCCTACCGCTTCCTGCATTTTGTCGCGCTCGCAATCGTGGTGGTCCACTTCATCCCGAAGGACTGGCCGGCCCTGGAGTGGAAGGGCTTCGATCCGCCGATCGTCTGCGGCCAGCAGTCGCTCGCCGTGTTCTGCATCGGCGTGTTCCTGTCCTTTGTGGCTCACTTCTCGCTGAGCTTGAGTTCAGGCTCGCTGCTTACGCAGATCCTGGTGAGCGTGGCGGGCATCGCCATCATGACCACGGCCGCCTACTACATTTCCTGGTCGAAACGGCAAGACAAGCCGCTGCCCAAGGCCGTCGCGCCCAAACCCGCCGGCTGATCGTTGGACCGGTCATCGTTTCGGCTTCGCTGGCACCCCGGGCCTGGATTTGGCCGGGGACTTCGGCCGAGACTCCGCCTCGGAGGTCACGCGGGGTTCTTCGGGAGGCTTGGGCTTTGCGACCAACCGGCCTCTTGACGAAAAGCCGCCCCATTCGGCGGCCCAGCCGAATTCGGAAGCCGAAACGTCGTCGGCGTCTTGCGCGCTCCGTGCCCCCTGCAGCGCGAAGATCGCACCATGCGGATCGACGCAGCGGATGATCGATGTACCGTCCGGCATGTCGAGCGCGCCCTGCACGATCCGACCACCGGCGGCCTTCACCCGCTTTGCCGTCACGCCGATGTCGGCGACATTGAAGTAGTACTGCCAGAATGGGGGATAATTCGCCCTGCGCAGTTTTGTGAAGATGCCGCCGATCATGCGGCCACCGCACGAAACCAATTGATAGGAATCCGTGGCCCCGGCCGGTTCGGCTTCCTTCTGCCAGCCAAAAAGCTCGCTATAAAACGCGAACGCCGACTGTCCGTCGGCTGCCGTGAGTTCGTGCCATCCGACGCACCCCTCATCTCCGGCCTTGCTCGGGCGCAGTTTGAATCCTTCGACCAGGGCGAAGTCCGCCCTTTGCGCATCGGCAACGACGGCGATACGGCCGATATTGCTGTCGGTCGGAGGCACGTACAGCGTGCCACCGAGACTCGTCAGCCGAGCCACGCAGGTATCCACGTCGGTAACGGCAACGTACCCGATCCACCTCGGCGTCGCGCCCATTTTCCGCGCTTCCATGGGCAATTCCATGAGCCCGCACGCGGGTGACTCTCCCGCGACAAACAGACTGTAGGCGAAGCTCGGTGTCGAGGCATCCTGCGCTTCCCAGCCGAAGACGTTTCCGTAAAATGCCTTCGCAGCCGGCATGTTCGTCGTCAGCAGCTCGTACCAGACGAAGCGCCCGCCATCACTGCTCATGCCGATACCTCCGACTGCTGTTGTGCTCAGACGTTCTCTTCACTGTCGCAGCGATGTTTCCAAGAAATCTTCCAACCCTGAGGCGTACTCGAATCATTGCCGTCTCGTGTGGTCGGGTTGCGGCGCGGCATCTCGCGGCCGCTACGCAACAGATTGCGTGCGTCAAAAATTGTGGCGATTTTGTTGAACAAATCGCAGCCCCCAGCGTTCATTAACATGAATGGAAACGCGATCACGAAGATGCGTAGAAACCTATCCCAGCCTTGCAAGGCGCACCTGCCAAGCGTAGAATTACGGTGGGTGGACTCGACACAGACGTTTCTAAGGTATGGAGGATGCGACTATGCCACGGGTGAAGCAAGCTTCTACGAGGAAGCGTGTGACAAAGGCCGCTGTGCCGGCATTGGGTGCCGCCGGGTTGACGTTAGGGTTCGTAGGGGGCGCATCGGCATCTACCTTGCCGGCCACTGACGTTCCGCTGAAGTTGAACTTGGAGCCAACGCACGCGTTTACGCTGGGTGAAGAGGAAATCGCCGATGTGAGTCTGGCGACGTTCCACCTGTTCGATAAAGAGAATGTCGGCAGCAATGTTCAGGTCGCCTGGCGCGGCTGCGGCGGCTGCCGGGGATGCAGGGGCTGCGGTGGATGTCGCGGTTGTCGCGGCTGCGGCTGCGGTGGCTGTGCTGGTTGCGCAGGCTGCTGCTTGTCGTGGGGAGCCTGCCGCTTGTGCTAGGCCGGCGGGCTTTGCGACCGCTTTGATAAACCTAATCAGTCATGGCCGGGTTCGACCAAGTCGACCCGGCCAATTGTCGTCTTGGCCTTCGGTATCGACGGGTTGCTGTGACCCGCGGATTGCCATGCAGGCCACAAACTCTCCTTCAGACCACGCCGGCGCGAGACGATGTTGAGATATTTTCATCGGCAGAAAACATGTGACTTGCTTCACTGGTTGATGGCTGTGCACCACATTCGGGAGTTAACGCCGTGAAGGTTCGCCGCAAGAATGGCGCCGCGGCGCAACCGGCCGCAAAGGACGCGCTGCAGTTCGCGCCGAATTTCACCGCCTATCTGATACCTCCCGATATCGTGTGTTTCTATTCAGAGGACCGCAAATTCTTCCTTCACGGCGAACTCTATTGCGCGCTGGTGTCGGCGATCGCAAAGGGCGGCAGGGGCTTTCGCCAACTCGTCAGCGACCTCGGACGAAGCTTTCCCTCCGACAAGATTGAGGAAGCCCTCAATCGCCTGATCGAGCGCCGCTACGTCTTACCCGCCGTGCTCGATACCGATGCTATTGTCGCGGGCTACTGGGCGAGCCTCGGGCTGCCGCAAGAGGAAGCGCAGAAGAACCTCAAGAATTGCCGCGTGCGGATCCAGTCGATCGACGTGAAAGGCGCGACCGAACTCGGCGCGGCGCTCCGCGAGTTCGGCGTTGGCATCGTGACGCGCTCGCCTGATCTGACGGTCACGCTTGTCAATGATTACCTCGAGGGCCAGCTTGTCGAGCTGAATCAGCAGCGCGTCGCGGACAAGAGTCCGTGGATCCTGGTGCAGCCTTCTGGCGTTTTTCCGCTGGTCGGGCCGCTGTTCAAACCGGGCCACACCGCGTGCTGGACCTGTCTGTTCGACCGCATGATCCGCAACCGCGAGGTCAAGGGATTCCTCGACCGCGGGGCGGCGCAACCGCTTGCGCTGTCGCCTCTCGCCCGCAACACCCTGGGACAGAACGCGATCCAGTTTGCGGCGATCGAGATCGCCAAGGCGATCGCGACCGGCTTTCGCACGGATTTGCGCGATCACATCGCAAGCTTCGACCTGCTGGGTGCGACAATCGCCAAGCATTACGTGGCGGCGCGACCGCAATGCCCGACCTGCGGCAACAAGAAACTGCTGAATCCGCGCCGTGCCGCCGAGCCGATGACGCTCGGTCCGGGAGCCAAGCTGATCGTGACCAGCGGCGGCTATCGCACGGTATCGTCGCGGGCGACGGTGGCGCGTTTCAAGAGACACGTCAGCCCCCTCACCGGCGTGGTCAAGCGGCTCGATCGGATCGAAGCCGATATGCCTATGAACACCAATTTCTTTGCCCAGCACAATTTCTCCGCGCCCGCGCAGAATGTCGATCAGCTCCGCTCGGGACTGAGCGGCGGCAGTTTCGGCAAGGGCTCGACCGCCGAACAGGGCGAGGCCAGCGCGTTGATGGAGGCCATCGAGCGCTATTCCGGGATCTTTCAGGGCGACGAGATCAGGACGACCAAGCGCTTCACGGATTTTTCCGAAGGCGAAGCGATCCGGCCGAACGACATCCTGCTGTTCAGCGAGGCGCAATACCTCGCGCGGCATTCGCACACGCAACATGAGTCCCAGCCGGCCCCCGATCCCTTCGACCCCACAGCAAAGATCGAATGGTCGCCGGTCTGGTCGCTGCGCGACAATCGCTTCAGGTATGTTCCGACCAGCCTGCTGTACTTCTTCTACAGCGGCCCTGCACCATTCCACGCCGATTCCAACGGCTGCGCGGCAGGCAACACACAGCAGGAGGCGATCGTTCAGGGCTTCCTCGAACTCGTGGAACGGGATTCCTACGCGATCTGGTGGTACAATAGATCGCAACGCGCGGAAGTAGACCTGAACGAGTTCGAAGATTCCTACATCCGCGATATCAAGACGCAGTTCGCCGCTGCCGGTCGCAAGCTCTGGGTGCTCGACGTCACCAGCGATCTCGGCGTGCCGACTTATGTCGCGATGATGCACTGGATGCAAAACGGTCAGGAGAACATCGAGTTCGGCTCCGGCGCGCATTTCGATCCGCGCATTGCGCTGCTGCGAACGTTGACGGAACTCAGCCAGTTCCTGGCGATCGGCCTGATGGGCGGCGGCTCCGGCGAAAAGCCCACACTGGACGGCACCACGCCGCTGCGTCTTGAAAACTATCCGTTCCTGACGCCGGCGGGTCTCCCGATGGTCCAGCCCGACCTAGGCATGCAGATACCGCGCGACAATACGCGCGAGCAAGTCGACGCCTGCGTCGAGATCGCGCGGCGCGCCGGATACGACTTCCTGGTGCTCGACCAGACTCGGCCGGACGTCGAGGTGCCCGTGGTCAGGGTGATCGTGCCGGGTCTGCGGCATTTCTACCGCCGCTTCGCGCCGGGCCGGCTCTACGACGTGCCGGTCAAGCTCGGACTGCGCAACGACCCGCTGCCGGAGCACGAGCTGACGCCCTTCCCTCCCCATTCCTGACCGAGGCCAGGCGTGCGCGCGCCACCAGCGAAGACAGCCAAGACCAAGAGCGCAGCGCCACTTCTGTCCGCACGGCTGAACGCGCAGGTTACGCTCGAGGCGCAGGCGGACGGGTCTGTCGGCGCGTCCGTCGATGGCTATTCGGTCGAACTTGGAAAATTCAGCCCCGATAGCGTCAAGCGCGCTGCCGAGCTGCGTACAGGTCTCCGGCTCGCAGCCCTGACCCGGACAGCCGCGAAGAACAGGGATATCGAGCAGCTGGTCCGGCGGCTGGCACGACGCGGTCTCCTGGAATATCCGCTCAGCCATGGGCGCGACCGTCGGGAGCTGGTCGTCATCGAACCGCAGGTCGCCGATTATTGGCCGCAAACGGCGAAGCTTGCCGGCAACGACACCATCGTGCTGTCGCGGTTCGCCTATGTACGCCGGCGCGGAGGCGAGATGGTCGTGGAGTCGCCGCGGGCGGACGCCCTGTTCCGCATTTGCGATCCGACGATCGCAACCCTCCTGGCGACGCTCTCAACCCCGCACACGGTCAACAAGCTCCGGCGGCTCGACGGCTTCCCGGGAACCGACCTCCTCGCGCTTCTGCTGGATTGCCGAATCCTGTTCAAGATCGGCGCCCGCGACGACGGCCGCCGCGCCAGCGAAGGCGACGACGATCTCGTCTTGTGGGACTTTCACGATCTGCTGTTTCATGCGCGCAGCACGGACGGACGGCAAGCCAACCCGCTGGGAGGTGTCTACCCCCATGCGGGCTCGATTGCGCCACTGCCGGCGGTGCGGCCGCGCTGGCCCGGCAAACCGATCAATCTTGTCAGATCCGGGGCTGCGGCTTCCGAGCCGGTCTCGCCGTTTGCGGGCCTGCTGCATACGCGGCACTCGATCCGCAGCTTCGATGACGCCAACCCGATCACGCTCGCTGAGCTGACACGGTTTCTCGAGACCGCCGCGCGCATCCGATCGACATGGACAAGCGATCTCGGTTTTGGCGACGCCGGCCCGACCATAACCTATGCCGCGCGGCCCTATCCGTCGGCCGGCAGCGCCTACGAGCTGGAGCTCTATCTCGCCGTTGCCAATTGCGACGGGCTTGCGCGCGGCTTCTATCACTACGATGCCGACGCCCATGCGCTGGTTCCGATCGCTGTGCAGGACCACCAGCTCGACGCGATGCTGATGGCCGCCACCTATGCGATGGACACGCCCTCGCAGCCGCAAATCCTCATCAACTTTGCCGCGCGCTTTGGCCGCGTGTCCTGGAAATACAGTTCGATCGCCTATTCGCTGATCCTGAAGAACGTCGGCGTGCTGCTGCAGACGCTCTATTTGACGGCGACCGATATGAGGCTCGGCGGCTGCGCGATCGGCACCATCAATATCGAGCTGTTTGCGAAGCTGACGGGGATCGAATTTCACGTCGAAGGTCCGGTCGGCCAGTTCGCGCTCGGCCGCGCCTCGGAGCGGGATTTCGAACAGGTCCCAGGTTCGCCTGACGCGGCTTCCGACGATTGACCTGCATCAAGCGATGGCGTTTCACCACGGCTAATATTCAAGAGTAAATTTGCTGCCGAGCCGTGAGGTTAGCTGAGGTAGCTCGCATCTCATGTGAGCGACCTCCGGTGTCGGCAGCCTGGCAATCACGAAGGACAACAGACATGCCTACCCATTTCCATGCGGTCGTCTGGATCGACCATGCGCAGGCCAAGATCTTTCACGTTGGCCTGACCGGCGCGGACGAGGTGACGCTGCATCCCCACTTGCCGACGCAGCACCTTCACCACAAGGCCAATTCGCTCGGCGGCGGGCACACTGGACCTGACAAGGATTTTCTGACTGAGGTGACCGATGCCCTCAACGATGCCGGCGAAATCCTGATCATCGGTCCCGCCGGCGCCAAGACCGAGCTCGCCAAGTTCATCCGCGCGCATCATTCCGCCATCGGCAACCGTATCGTGGCGGTCGAGGCCGCCGATCATCCGACCGATCGACAGATTGTCGCCTACGCCAAGCAACACTTCAAAATGGCGCCGCCGCGGGTCGCCACCGGCGGAACAGTCGCCAGCTAGTTTGCTGGTTTGGAACCCGCGCTCCGTTGTTGCTGCAGGGTTCGTCAAAAGAACGCTGCACAATGATGCGAACTTCATGTGCTGGACACCTGCACCGCCTGCGTGAAGGCTTGATCGATCATGGATATGAGGGTTGAGATCACGGAAGCCTCGGCTCGGCCAGAGACCGAGATACGGCGCGGGTTTCCGTGGAAGCTGGTCCTTTTCGCGGCCGCTGCCCTCGTTCTCGCCGGCCTGGCATGGTGGTTGCTGCGTGGACCGACGACGTCGGTAGCGCTTGTCTCACGCGGGGCCGCTGCGGAAATCGTCTATGCGACCGGCGCGGTCGAACCTGAAACCTGGTCGCGCTTGACACCGCTGGTGCGCGGCCGGATCGTCTCGCGCTGCCGATGCGAGGGTAAGCTAGTCAAGACCGGCGATATCCTGGCACGCCTTGACGACAAGGAGGCGCAGGCGACGCTGAACGATCTCCGCGCGCTGGAAGGTCTCCAGCTTCGCGAATACGACCGTCAGGCGCAATTGCTGGAACGCGGCGCCACCACGTCGCAGGCCTACCAGCGCGCCGAGAGCGACCTTGGCCGAATCCGGGCGCAGATCGCGGCGCAGGCCCAGCGGCTCGACTACTACAAGCTGCTGGCGCCGATGGACGGCACCGTGATGAAGGAGGATGGTGAAGTCGGCGACATGGTCGAACCCGGCACGATCCTCTACCGCATCGGCCTTGAGAAGCCCTTGTGGGTTGTTGCCGACGTCAACGAAGAGGATATCCCGCGCGTGCAGGTCGGCCAGAAGGCGCTGTTGCGCGCCGATGCATTCGCCAATCAGGCGCTACCCGGATATGTCAAGCAGATCACGCCGGCTGGCGATCCAGTGTCGAAGACCTTTCGGGTCAGGATCGGCCTGCCGGACGATACCCCGTTGCGCGTCGGCATGAGCGTCGAAGCCAACATTATCAGCCGGGAGAAATCCGACGTCCTCCTGGTTCCCGCCAATGCCCTGGTCAACAATAGCCTGTTGATCGTCGAGAATGATCGTGCGCATCTGCGCAAGGTCAAGGTCGGGATCCGCGGCGCCGGTTTCACCGAGATTGTCGAGGGCGCGCGGGAGGGCGAACTGGTGATCTCTCCTGCCACCACCAATTTCAAGGACGGCGAACGGGTCCGGCCCCTGCCGAGGGAAGCTTCTGCGCCATGAACCTCATCCTGGCGATCGCCTGGACCCATGTCCGCAACCGCGCCCGTCAGACGCTGGTGGCGATTGCCGGCGTCATGACCGGGGTCGCCTTTTCGGTGATGATGGCGGCGATGATGGAGGGATCGCAGGACGATTTCATCAAGACGCTGGTCGACGCGCTGCCGCATATTTCGATCACGGATGAGTTGCGCGAGCCGACGCGGCAGCCCGCCGATACTCTCTATGCCGCCGCCGAATATCACGGCCTGACGCCGGACATCCGCCGGCCCGGCATCAAGAATCCGATGGCCACCATTATGTCACTGCAGAGCTGGGTGCCGGGGGCATTGACACCGTCGGTCCAGTCGAAGGCCGTGCTGCGCTTCGCCGGCCGCAACCTGACCGTCTCGATCATCGGAATCGATCCCCGCACCGAGGTGGACGTCTCCAACCTTGCAACGCACATGCGCCAGGGAACGCTGACCTCGCTCTATCGCGAGTCGAACGCAATCCTGCTCGGCGATCGCCTCGCCGCCAAAATCGGCGCACGGGTCAACTCCAACCTCACGCTCGCCTCCGCCGAGGGCATGACGATGAACGCGACCGTGGTCGGCAGCTTCCATTCCGGCTTTCGCGCCACCGACGAGACCACGGGTTATGTTCTGCTCAAGACCGCCCAGATCCTCGAAAAGCAGACCGGCATCGTCAACGAAATCCGCGTCCGAACCCGTGATCCGATGCAGGCGCGGCTCATCAGCGAGCGGATCGGCGAGCAGACCGGATACAAATCGATCTCCTGGCAGGAGGCCCAGGAAGACCTGCTTTCGGCGATCACACTGCGCAACGTCTTGATGTACACGATCGTCGGCGCGATTCTTCTGGTCGCGAGTTTTGGAACCTACAACATCATTTCAACCATCACCCATGAGAAGACCCGCGACATTGCCATCCTGAAGTCGCTCGGCTTTCGCGACTGCACCATCCGCGCGATCTTCATCATCGAGGCGCTGTTCGTCGGCTTCGCCGGCTCCGCGCTTGGCTGGGTGTTCGGTTATCTGCTCACCCGCGGGCTGGCGTCGCTCGAGTTCAAGACGCCGTTTTCCGACTTCAATCACCTGCCGGTGCTCTATTCGGCAAAGCATTACCTGCTGGCGACCGCCGTCGCGCTGGCATCGAGCCTGCTCGCCGGCTATTTCCCGGCGCGCGCCGCCGCGCGGCTCAATCCGGTCGACATCATCCGGGGGGCGACATGAGCGCCGCCCTGATCGAGGCCCGGCAGGTGACCAAGATCCTTCCTGGCATCGTGCCGGTCACCCTGGTCAGGGATGTCAGCCTGACCATCGGACCGCGCGAGTTCATCGCCATCACCGGGCCGTCGGGATCGGGCAAGTCGTCACTCCTCTACTTGCTCGGGCTTCTCGACCTTCCGACCAGCGGCGACGTGCTGATCGACGGACGTTCCACCAGTGCGATGGCGGAGGAAGAACGGGCCGAGGTCCGGCTCTCCCGTCTCGGCTTCGTATTTCAATTCCACTTCCTGCTGCCTGAGTTCAGCATTACCGAAAACGTTGCGCTTCCGATGCGCGCGTTCGGCCGGCTGTCACCGCGTGCGATTACCGCACGGGCCGAGGACTTGCTGGGTTCGCTCGGCCTTGGCGATCACCGCCGCAAGAGCCCGGATCAATTGTCAGGTGGTCAGCGGCAGCGCGTCGCCGTGGCCCGTGCGCTCGCCAACGATCCCCCGGTGATCCTCGCCGACGAACCGACCGGTAGTCTCGATTCCGCATCCACGACCCAAGTGTTCGACATCCTCCATGGCCTCGTCACACAGCATGGAAAAACCGTAGTTTCGGTCACCCACGATCTCCATCTGGCGGCGAAGATGCAGCGCCAGCTTCACATCATCGATGGACAGCTGACGAAGGACGAGCAAATCGCCGCGACGGCTCCCCTCGCCTGACACGGCGGCGCATCGCCCTCGCCATGCTGTTGATCCAGCGCAAAGACGCTGCCCCCGATTTGGTCCCTTTATTGAGTATGCGGACATCCCTTCCCCGGATTTACCCGCGCCACTTTCGGATGCTCCCAGCAAAAGCCAGGAGCATCCGACTTTGATTTTGGTTGTCATCTCTCTCCAGAAACGAAGCCCCAATCCCAGGGACGATCGCGCATCAGGTTGCGCGTGGGTATCCGTTTACAACGCGGACCCTTGCCCTAGCCTTCGCCTGGCTGGCGTTCGGCGTTTCGGAGTCTCGAACACATAGCCGAGCTTACGCACGGTCCGGATCGGCTGCTCGCGCTTACGGCCGCCGATCGCGCGGCGAAGCCGCACGATCTCCGCCGTCACATTGGCTTCCTTGATCGTGGCGTCCGCTCCCCAGACGAGATCCTTCAAGGCCCGGAGCGACACGGGTTCGCCGGCATGACGCATAAAGTGATCCAGCATCTGAAATTGTCGCATCGAGACTTGAAGGGGCTTGTTGCCCCGCCACACCCGAATGGTCTCGCGGTCGAGGAGAAACTCGCCGACCACGGTCAGGTGTTGCGCGGCTCCTCCTGTGTTCGTGAATTCATCCATGGCATCGAGGACGACTAGGTATCCGCCTTCGCAAACCTGTCATCGAGCGCATAGCCGGCTCCGCGCACGGTGCGGATCGGATCCTGCTCGCGGCCCGGATTGAGCAGCTTGCGCAGGCGTCCGATATGCACATCGACCGTACGCTCGTCGATATAGATGTCGCGGCCCCAGACGCTGTCGAGCAGCTGCTCGCGACTGAACACGCGTCCCGGATGCTCGAGGAAGAATTCGAGCAGGCGATACTCGGTCGGGCCGAGGTCGATCGGCCGGCCCGAGCGCGCCACCCGGCGTTTTTCGCGATCGAGTTCGATATCGCCATAGGTCAGCACGGTCGCGAGCCGTTCCGGGCTTGCGCGGCGCAACAAGCCCTTCACCCGTGCCAGCAGTTCGGGCACCGAAAACGGCTTGACGATATAGTCGTCGGCGCCAGTCGCCAGCCCTCTGACCCGCTCGCTCTCCTCGCCACGCGCGGTCAGCATGATGATCGGCAGCTGCTTGGTTTCGGGCCGCGCCCGCAAGCGTCGGCACAACTCGATGCCGGAAAGTCCCGGCAGCATCCAGTCGAGCACGACCAGGTCGGGGATACGCTCCTTCAGCCTCGTGTCGGCGTCGTCGCCGCGGGCTACGGTTTCGACTTCGTAGCCCTCCGCATCGAGGTTGTAGCGCAACAGCGTGGTCAGCGCTTCCTCGTCTTCAACCACCAGAATGCGCGCGCTCATGGTGCAGATTCTCTCCATTTGTCTGGCGTGATCCGATCCGAAAACCGGTATCCGCTTTTCGGCAGCATGCCGCTAGTTTCCGGGCACTGTCGTGGCGAATGTCGTCATGTCGCCCTTCGGGCGCTTGTCGACCATCTGCTGTCCTTCGATCATGTAGAACACCGTCTCGGCGATATTGGTGGCATGATCGCCGATCCGCTCGATGTTCTTGGCGCAGAACATGAGATGGATGCAGAAGCTGATGTTGCGCGGATCCTCCATCATGTAGGTGAGCAGTTCGCGAAACAGCGAGGTGCAGATCGCATCGACTTCCTCGTCGCCCTTCCAGACCACCATCGCCGCGGGCAGATCGTGCGCCGTATAGGCGTCGAGCACCGATTTCACCTGCGACTGCACAAGGTCGGTCATGTGTTCGAGCCCCCGGATCAGCTTCAGGGGATGAAAATCGCTTTCCAGCGCCGCAACCCGCTTGCCGATATTCTTGGCGAGATCGCCGATCCGTTCGAGGTCGGTGGCAACGCGCATCGCGCTGACGATTTCGCGCAGGTCTACCGCCATCGGCTGACGCTTCGCGATGGTCAGCACCGCGCGCTCCTCGATCACGCGCTGCAGGTGGTCAATCTCGAGGTCGGCGGACACCACCCGCTGGCCTAGCAGGACGTCGCGGCGGACCAGCGCGTCGACGGATTCGGTGATCATGCGCTCGGCGAGACCGCCCATTTCGGCGACCAGCCGCGTCAGTTCCTGCAAGTCCGTGTCGAACGCCTTGGCGGTATGTTCAGAAGCCATTGTTCTCTCCTCAGCAATGTGGCGGTTCAGACGTTCTCTGCGGTCTCAAGTCCATCGGGAGGACGTCTGAACCAAACCACATGGAGTCTCTTGAGTTAGCTAATGCCCGTTCGAGTCCGAGGTTCGAAAAAGGGAACGCGCGGCAACCGGGACGACTTAGGATTCGGGCGCTAGCCGAATCGGCCGGTGATGTAGTCCTGGGTGCGTCGATCGCTCGGCGAGGTGAAAATCCTGCTGGTCTCGTCGAACTCGATGAGCTCGCCGAGATACATGAATGCGGTCTTGTCCGAGACGCGCGCCGCCTGCTGCATGTTGTGGGTGACGATGGCGATCGTATAATTCTCGGACAGCTCCTGGATCAGCTCCTCGACCTTGGCGGTCGAAATGGGATCGAGCGCCGAGCACGGCTCGTCGAACAGGATCACCTCGGGCCGCACCGCCACCGTGCGGGCGATGCAGAGCCGCTGCTGTTGACCGCCCGACAAGCTCAGGCCGCTGGCGTTAAGCTTGTCCTTGACCTCATTCCACAGCGCGCCGCCGCGCAGCGCCTTCTCCACGCGGCCATCCATCTCGGATTTCGGGATCTTCTCGTAGAGGCGGATGCCGAAGGCGATGTTCTCGTAGATCGTCATTGGAAACGGCGTCGGCTTCTGGAACACCATGCCGACCCGTGCCCGCAACAGGTTCAGATCGAGCTTGGGGTCGAGAATGTTGGTCTGGTCGAGCATCAACTGTCCGGTGGCGCGTTGCCCGGGATAGAGGTCGTACATCCGGTTGAAAATGCGCAGCAAGGTCGACTTGCCGCAGCCCGACGGTCCGATGAAAGCGGTGACGCGGTTGGTTCCGAGCGCAAGATTGATGTTCTTGAGCGCCTGGTGCTCGTTGTAATAGAAGTTCAGATTGCGCGCGATGACCTTGGCGGATGCCTCGGGCATCGCGGCGGTGCGGGGTGGGGCGACGTCAGTACTCATTGAAACGGAAAGTTCGTTCATTTTGCGGTCCTCTCGGCGCCCAGAATGCGCGCGCCAATATTCAGGGCAAGCACGGTCAAGGTGATCAGCAGCGCGCCGCTCCACGCAAGCTGCTTCCAGTAGGCGTACGGGCTTTGCACGAAATTGTTGATGGTCACCGGCAGGTTGGCCATCGTCTTGGTCAGGTTGAGGCTGAAAAACTGGTTGGAGAGCGCAGTGAACAAGAGCGGCGCGGTTTCGCCGGCGACGCGGGCGGTCGCGAGCAGAACGCCGGTGATGAGGCCGGAGCGGGCCGCACGGTAGGCGATCTTCTTGATCACCAGCGATCGCGGCAAGCCGAGTGCCGATGCCGCTTCGCGCAGCGGATTGGGTACCAGCAGCAGCATATCTTCAGTGGTGCGCAGCACCACGGGAATGACGATGACCGCGAGCGCGAGGCATCCGGCGAATGCCGAGAACCCGCCCATCGGCACCACCACCGCGCCGTAGACGAACAGACCGATGATGATCGATGGCGCGCTCAGCAGAATGTCATTGATGAAGCGGATCACCGAGGTCAGCCGATCGTTGCGGCCGTATTCGGCGAGATAGGTGCCGGCAAACATCCCAAGCGGCGCGCCGATACCGACGCCGATCACCGTCATGATCACCGAGCCGGTGATGGCGTTCAGAAGGCCGCCTTCATTGGAGCCGGGCGGCGGGGTGTTCTCGGTGAAGATCTGGAGGTTGAGGCCAGCGAAACCATTGTACAACAAGGTGAACAGGATCAGCGCGAGCCAGGTGACCCCGAACAGCGCGGCACCAAAGCAAAGGCCGCGAATGATGATGTCCCAGCGGCGGCGGCGGGCATAAATCGGATTCATGGTCTACTTCCCCGCCTTCTGTTCAAGACGCATCAGCATCAGCCGCGCCGCCGCCAGCACGAAGAACGTGAGAACGAAGAGCAGCAGACCGAGCAGGATCAGGCTCGATTGATGCAGTCCGTCACTTTCCTGGAACTCGCTGGCGATAGCCGCCGAAATCGTGGTGCCGGGCGCGAAGATCGATGACGAGATATGGAAGGAGTTGCCGATGATGAAAGTCACCGCCATGGTCTCGCCGAGCGCGCGGCCGAGCGCCAGCATGATGCCGCCGATGACACCGACACGGGTATAGGGAATGACGACGTTGCGCACCACTTCCCAGGTCGTGCAGCCGACGCCATAGGCGGCCTCCTTCAGCACGGGAGGCACGGTCTTGAACACGTCAACCGAAATCGAGGTGATGAAAGGCAGCACCATGATTGCCAGAATCAGGGCCGCGTTGAACAGGCTGAGGTAGGACGGCGGCCCGGCAAAGATCGATCCGAGCACCGGTATCCCGTCGAACACTTTGATCATGAACGGCTGGAACGTGTAGGCGAGGAACGGCCCGAGCACGAAGAAGCCCCACATGCCGTAGATGATGGACGGGATGCCGGCGAGCAGTTCGATCGCAATCCCGATCGGCCGACGCAGCCATTGCGGGCAAAGCTCGGTCAGAAAGATCGCAATCCCGAGGCCAACGGGAATGGCGATTAGCATCGCGATGAACGAGGTGACCAGCGTGCCGTACATCGGCGCCAGCGCGCCGAGCACGGGCGGATCGGCCGATGGCGCCCAGCGCTGCGTCCACAGGAACGCGAAGCCATACTCTCGCATCGCCGGCCATGCCCCGACGATCAGCGACACGATGATGCCGCCGAGGATGAGCAGAACCGAAATCGCGCTGATGCGGGTAATCCAGTAGAAGGTGACGTCGCCGAGCCTGAAGGCGCTGAGCGCCTTGGCGCGGTCATAGGGGCCAGCAGCATCGACCACATCGCTCGCTTCGTTTTGAACGGCCATGTCTGCCACACGAACCCCCTGTCTTGCTCTTACCAGAGTCTGATCTTGCGAACTTCAGCAGAGCCGTTGCGGATGCCTTGGCTGCACCCGAGGTTGTTTGCTTTTTCTCGCTCACGTCCGGCCGGTTGCGGTCCGGCGCGGCCGGAATCCCGTCGGCGCATATCCCGCGCCGACAGGAACCAGGAGAAGGCGAGTACACCCGACTTGTCCTGCGGACCGACCCTTCCCCTTGTCAGCGAAAGGGTCCGTCAGGCGACCCGGCCTCAGCTCTTGATTTCAGCTGTCCAGGTCTTTTCGATCAGCTTCACCACGTTGTCCGGCATCGGGATGTAGTCGAGTTCCTGGGCCATCTTGCCGCCATTGGCGAAAGCCCATTTGAAGAACTTGATCGCCTCCTGGGAGGCGGCCTTATCGGTCGCATCCTTGTGCATCAGGATGAAGGTCGACGCGGTGATCGGCCAGGACTTGTCGCCGGGCTGGTCGGTGAGAATCACGTAGTAGCCGGGAGCGTTGGTCCAGTCGGCGTTCGAAGCGGCCGCCTGGAAGGACTCAACGGTTGGCTGCACCGTCTTGCCGCCCTTGTTGACCATGGCCGCGTAGGTCAGCTTGTTCTGCTTGGCATAGGCGTACTCGACATAGCCGATCGAATTCTTGGTCTGGCCGATGTTGCCCGAGACGCCTTCGTTGCCCTTGGCGCCGACGCCGACGGGCCATTCAACCGCGGTGCCTTCGCCAACCTTGCTCTTCCAGTCCGCGCTGACCTTGGAAAGGTAATCGGTGAAGTTGAAGGTCGTGCCCGATCCGTCCGAACGGCGCACCACGGTGATGGCCTCCGACGGCAGCTTCACGTTCGGATTGAGCTTCTTGATCGCCGGATCGTCCCACTTGGTGATCTTGCCGAGATAGATGTTGGCAAGGGTCTCGCCGTCGAACACCATGTCACCGGGCTTCACACCCTCGATGTTAACCACCGGAACAATCGCGCCCATCACCATCGGCCACTGCACGAGGCCGTCCTTCTCGAGCTGGTCGACCTTGAGCGGCATATCGGTTGCGCCAAACGTCACCGTCTTGGCCTGGATCTGCTTGATGCCGCCGCCGGAGCCGATCGACTGATAGTTCAGGCCGTTACCGGTCTCCTTCTTGTAGGCATCGGCCCATTTGGAATAGATCGGGAACGGGAAGGTTGCGCCTGCCCCGGTAATATCGGCGGCGAACGCCGACGTCGATGCTGCGACCAAGCCGGCCGCCACAAGCGTTTTGATGAAATTCACGGGTTTTCTCCATGGTGAGCGGAGCGTGCTGTCGAGCCATGTCGCGCTCCGAGGCCGCCTCTATAGAGGCCGGGCATGCACCTAATATTGCGGTTACATGACAGTCACATGACAGGGGCCGGGCGGCGAGGTTAACGCTTCATTTATTGAGAAAACGAGCGCAAGTAATTGAAATATGTATATTTATTCCAAACAGGCCTAGCCGCCGGAGATCGTTGCGGCTTGATTCGAGGGTGTGGCACTGCCCGGGAGGGCTGATTTGTGGACGCGCGTTTTCCCCAACAATCGGGAATGCCGCGGAACGATACTCCGATGTGTCTGACACCTTTTGGTGCGTGGTCGGGGCAGCTGGATTCGAACCAACGACCTGCAGTACCCAAAACTGCCGCGCTACCAGGCTGCGCTATACCCCGATAACCACCCAAGAGCCTCTTCCGCTCCGATCGCACCGGAGCGGAGGCTCGCGTCTCGATTGTCACGTTTTCGTGCCACGCTTTCCTGGCGCAAATGCGTTCCCACCCTCTGTTCGAGCGTGAGGGCATGCTTTGCTGGAAAACGCTCTGGTAACCGCTGTCGATACACGCTCAGGGCGCCGGCAGCAAGACACGGTCGCTGCTGCGCGATCGGCTGAGAACACGGATCAGTAGACCGTTTGCGCGGCCGGAAATGGATCGGGCAGCCTGCTGCGCGAGCCAACAGTCAGTGCGAGTGCAGCCCCGGCGAGCCGGTCTCCGGATGAATCTCGGCCGCCATCATGCCCTTCGAGCCGGGCCCGTAGCGAACCAGCACATACTGGCCCGGACGCAGCTCAGTCATGCCGAACCGCCGCAACGTCTCCATATGCACGAAAATGTCGGGCGTGCCCTCACCACAGGTGAGGAAACCGAACCCGCGCAGGCGGTTGAACCATTTGACCTGCGCACGCTCCAGCCCGCTGGTCGGCGTGACGCTGACATGCGTACGCGGCGGCAGCATCTGCGCCGGATGGATGGCGGTGGATTCGTCCATCGACAGGATTCGGAACGCCTGGTAGCCCTTGGCGCGCTGCACACATTCGCAGACCAGACGTGCCCCTTCATAGGCAGTCTGGTAGCCGTCGCGCCTGAGCACGGTGACATGCAGCAGCACGTCCGGCCAACCATTGTCCGGTACGATGAAACCATAACCCTTCGACGCATCAAACCATTTGATCACGCCGGAAATTTCGACGAGGTTTTCGCCGAGGCCCGAAAGCGCATCAATCGTTGGATCGCGACCGGCACCGCTCGAAAACTCGCCAGTCCCGAGCCGGTTCGACGCGGATCCGCCTGATCCGGAAACCCCGAGCTTCTTGGACTCAAATCCGTCCGACCCCATAACCCCGGACCTCACACATCAATTTCGGCCCGCCACCCAGATGGCGGAGCTCAACCGGCACATTCACCAATTCATTTTCTGATGACGCGCCCGCGAATCTCTTCGAATCAAAGATAACATCCCCGCGTCCCGCGCATAGATAAAAAACGAATCTGCGGGAACCTATGAACAGCCCAGGGAACCTGTGAACAGTCTTGCACAGGTACGAATCAATTCCAATTCCGACTCAGTTACCGACAAACGGCCCAAGCGTCTCCCCGATATCATGCCGGATGACCAGATCTGCAATGTCGTCCTGATCGGTGGGCTCCCGGTTGATAATGACCAGACGGGCTCCGGAGTTCCTGGCCATCAGCGGAAACCCGGCCGCCGGCCAAACCACGAGCGACGATCCGATCGCGATGAAGAGGTCGCAACGCCGGGTTAGTTCGTTGGCGCGCTGCATGGCATCCTCGGGCATCGCCTGTCCGAATGAGATGGTCGCGGTCTTGACCGGCTCATCACAGACGGTGCAGTTCGGCGCCGCTCCGTCTTCATCGAACCGCTGCTTGACCCATGCAAGTTCGTAGGCCATCGCGCAGCCGAGACAGCGCGCGTAGGTCGTGTTGCCGTGGAGCTCGACGACATGATCCGCGGCAAAGCCCGACATCTGGTGCAGATTGTCGATGTTCTGGGTGATGACCGCCGGAATCTTGCCGGCCCGATAGAGCGATGCCAGCGCGCGGTGACCGCGTCCGGGCCGCGCCTGGGCAAATGTCGGCTCCATCGCGAAGCGCCGCCGCCAGGATTCGTCGCGCGCATCCTGGCTTGCGACGAATTCATCGAACGGTATCGGACGGTTACGAGTCCACAGGCCTCCCGGCGAGCGAAAGTCGGGTATCCCGCATTCGGTCGAAATGCCGGCGCCGGTGAAAGGGACGATGGTGGAAGCTCCGGCGATCAGGTCGCCGAGCCGTTCCACGCCGCTGCGAAGGTCCGATGCGATCATGCACGACGATCCGAATGGTTTAGCCGTGCCCTTATAGCACGGCCTTTGCCAATTGCCGCCCGATGCGTCCGACGTCTGGTGTCGCTGCGGCTCGCGCGTCCGTCAAGAGAACTTCTGATCTCGCTTCTTTGGTCGAGCATGAACTTGCGATGCCAACGCGTCCTGCTGACGTCGCAGGCGAAAACCGACTCACATGTTGTGCTCACGCGGCCTTGCGCGTCCGCATCATGTTCACTCGCAAACGGGCCCCGTCATGTCATGCGGCCTCGGCGACCACAGTCTCAGAGACGTCGTTGGCGCTCTGGTTCCGGCTCTTCTTTGTCTCGACGACTGGAGGCTCGGCGACGATCGCCTTCTTCACTTGTTTGCCACACCGCAAATGCTCACGGCATCGAGATCAACCTTTGTCGCTTCTGTCTTGCTGGTCTCCCTTTTCCTATTTGGGTACCGCCAGGACGCGCGCGCTGCAAGAAGCACCCAAATCTTATCCACCGCGAAGCATTAACCAACCGGTTCCAAAATTCCCCTGCACATCGCATCTCTTTGACGCGTTCTCCGCAATCACGCCCCAATCGCGACTACATCTGCGCACGGGACGGGAATCGAACTGATTCGACGCAGAGAAGGATGGGCATGACTGACCCCCAAGACCGCCTCGCCAGGGAGCGTGAGGAGATCGCAATTCGCATCGCGCGCTTCAAGGCCACGCAGGAAAAATTCGCACGCGAGCGCGAGGAGTATTTTGTCAGCACCCTGGAGCATGCGCTCAATGGCCCCCCGCAATGGCCATGGCCGAAGCCGTCCCGCACGGGCTGACCTCCTTACGCGAGCCAGCAATGGCCCAAGCAATGCGAAAAAAAGCCCGGAACGTTGTTCCGGGCTTTTTTGCTTACCAGTGATGATGCCAGTAGCGGTGCCGGTAGATGTAGGGACCGCCGTAATAGGCATACGGGCCAGGGCCGTAACCGTAATAGCTATAGCGCGGGCCGTAATAACCGTACGCCGGTCCATAATAATACGGCTCCGAGGCGGCAAGCGCACCCGCGGCCAGCGCGCCGGCAGCCAGACCGAAGGCGAGCCCCGGTCCAATGCCGTGCGCCTGCGCCGGAGCCGGAGCGGTCACTGCCGCCGCGGCAACCGCTCCGGCGGTTGCCAGAACTGCCAATGTTCGTTTCATGAGCAAATTCTCCCTTCACGTCAGCCTTCACGTCAGCGCCCCGGAGTTCCGCGTTCTCGCGGCGCCCCTTCCCGCGCGAACTCGGGAAAGCCGAGGACGATCGCAAATCGATCATTCTAACGCCGCTTTTTGCGTCTAAGTTTCTACGGATCGAGCTTGCCGTCCGTATGCAGGACACTTCACAGCGGCGGCACCCGCGTTAACGCGGAAAACGGACGATGGTTGCTGCGGGAAGCCCTGTTTTCCTCTCGCGCGAGGAACCCAGATCAGCGCCGATCGTTGTACGTCCCACGAGGTCGAGCATGTCTGTGTGGATGGAACTGCTATTGAACGTCATCGGCTTTGCCGGCTTCATCTGCATCGCGTCGTGCAACAATGCGCGGTCCGCGCAAGACGACTCCGAGCCATTTCGCGGCAATCGCAACTGAACCACTTATCGCGTTATTGCGCGTGGCGCGCCTCGCCGGCGGCGCGAACCAGCCGATCAGCCTTCACCAAGACATGAATTTCTTCCGGTTGGGGCCGACGCGAAAAGCTGATCATAACAAACGCCGCGCGCAACATCAGCCCGACCGTCACCACACGTCGATAAGTTTGCCGGTCTGCGGTGTGAAAGGAAGCGGCCAAACGTTGTCCTGCGCGGCTCGTGCGCACTCTCCAAACCGAAACTGCCGCTGGTGCTGCAGGGACTTCAAGTCGGTGGCATGAGGCAGGCGTAACGCAATCGCGGATTGGCGCAATCCGATTTCCATCTTAACCTAACCGGGTAGGGTTATCGGCTGCGCCGAGGCCGATCGACCTCGCCGGAAGGCCATCGCAGGAAAGGGTTAACGACCCTGCGCTGCACCGGCCGCAGCGCAGACGGGCGCGTTTGCCGGTTCTCGCATCAAGGACGGGGCACAAGAATGGTCTCAGCGACCGCCGAAACAGTGCCTCCTCGTTGAACCTTTTTTCCCGCGCGCAGACCTACTAGCGCTGGGGGATTTAAGGCCCAGCCTCGGGCAGCGCCATCTCGCGAATATATTCCGCATAGATGGCGCTGTTGCCTTTTTGGGGGGCGCGGTGCCATGCACCGCGCCCTCGCCGCTTCTATCCGCTCTGTTCGTCGTTGCGATGGAGTCCGGCGTCAGCTACCGGCGGCAGAGGTCTAGCCGACCCTTTCTTCGATGACGACTCGGTTCATGGCCTGGCTCGCATCGGGCTCATTCGCCCCGCGAGAGGGCGTCTTGATGAGCCGCCGCCTGGAAAATTCGAAAAGCCCGCGAAGCGTGAGGTGCATGATCACCTCATGGTGCTTCAGTCCCTTGCCCCCCTTGACAGGACCCAGGTCCCTCAAGAAGCAATAGTGACCGTCGCTCATTCGAGCTAGTCGGCAGTTTCTGAACATACTGAACATACTTCAAGGATGCACTTGCGCGCGATTCCGTCAAATCTTGACGGCGCAGAATCGCTTGGCAACCGCAGGATACGAGAATCGGCGGCGCCACGACAACCGCGGGCGGGCCATCGAAGCTCACATCGGCTTGAATTGCAGGCCAGCGAATCCGCCAGCGCACCCCCCTGCCCTTGGCCGCGCTTTGCTGCTAATTGATGCCCGTCCTGCTTATACCAAAAGCAAATCGCCGAAATAATCTGAACGGGAGCAGAAAAACATGCGTTATCTCCACACCATGCTGCGCGTGCGCAATCTCGATACCGCGCTGAAGTTCTATTCCGAGGCGCTGGGTCTGAAGGAAGTCCGCCGCATCGACAACGACAAGGGCAAGTTCACGCTGGTGTTCTTGTGCGCCGCAGAGGATCTGGTCCAGCTCAAGGCCCTTCCCAAGACTCGCGGCGCACCGCTGGTCGAACTCACCTACAACTGGGACGAGGAGAAATACGGCGAGGATCGCTATTTCGGCCACCTCGCCTACGAGGTCGACGACATCTACGCGACGTGCGACCGGCTGATGAAGCTCGGCATCACCATCAACCGCCCGCCGCGGGACGGCAGCATGGCCTTCGTCCGCTCGCCCGATCTGCATTCGATCGAGTTATTGCAGAAGGGCGACCCCAAGCCGCCGCAGGAGCCCTGGAGTTCGATGCCGAACACCGGGCACTGGTAGGCCTTGTACGAATTCTTCGTCCGTCAGCATCATCCGACCTATCGGCCGGTGGTGCGCCCCGACCGGCCGTTTCCATCCGATACGACAAGGGAAGAGTGGCGTTTGACGCGCGCTCGCGAGGCGTCTGACGTCAACGCCGAGGTCCGCGAGGCCGTCGATCGCTACGGCTATTCGCTGTTTCGGATCGGGCTTTCGCTGGCAAAGATTCCGAAGCCATGAAAGTTCCGGTCGGCGGACATGATTATCCGCTGACCTCCGGAGGAACTTGCTTTCCGCCCTCCCGTTTTCCCACGGTTTTGGAAAACGCGGAGGAGACGATGGGACGAGGAATTCTGCTCTGGCTGTTGGGCGTGCCGATCCCGGTGATCATTCTGTTGTGGCTGTTCTTCGGCCATTGATGCTGGGCGAACGCATCTGCTTTTGATCAGGGCCACCAGGCGCCGGCCCTTTTGCATTTCGACCGCGCGCGCGTTCGAAAACTCCGATATGACCTCTTCAAAAGGGAAAAATCGGAGAGCGAAACGTGGCGAACGGCGATCATGAGCAATTGACGATCTGGGGGCGTGCCAATTCGGTCAATGTGCAGAAAGTGCTGTGGTGCCTGCGCGAGCTGGACCTCAACTACAAGCGTATCGATGCGGGCATGCAGTACGGCAGGAATCGCGAGGCGGACTATCTCGGCATGAACCCGAACGGCCGCGTTCCGACGCTGGTCGACGGCGACTTCGTGCTGTGGGAATCCAATTCCATCATGCGCTATCTCTGCCTTGCCTATGGAGACGGCTCGCCGATCTACCCGCAGGATCCCAAGCGCCGCGCCGCCGTGGATCGCTGGCTGGACTGGACCCTCTCGACCGTGCAGCCGGTCGATCGTCCGGTGTTCTGGGCGCTGGTGCGCACACCCGTCGAGCAGCGCGACATGGTCGCGATCCAGAAAGATGTGGATACTGAGGCCGAGATCTGGCGCATTGTCGAGCATCAGCTCGCCACACGGCGCTTCATCGAGGGCGATCAGTTCACGCTCGCCGACATCGCGCTCGGCGCCTACGCACGGCGCTGGCTGGGCGTCGAAGGCATCACGCGGCCGCAGCTGCCGGAGCTCAACCGCTGGTTCGCGCAATTTTCCCAGCGGCCCGGATTTATCCAGTTCATCGCGCCGCCGATGTCGTGACTAAGGCCAGACCCGCCCGAGCTGCAGCACCGCGATGATCAGGACCACCGTGATGGCGCTGACCACAAACCGCGCGGCCCAGCTCATCCCCTGCCCCACCCACCACAACATGGCGCAGCCCATCAGCGCGGGAATCAGGGTTTCGAGGGCTAAGGGATGCATCAGAAGGCAGCCATCACCAGAACATCCATCACCGTGCCCGGCCCCGAGAATGGGCCGGTCTCGCCCCATCCGGGGCCTTCCGGCCGACCGCCAAAACGGTCCTCCCGGCGGCTTGCCCGCTCGCGCAAACGCCACTATACGTTCGCCCGCACGATGCCGGTTCAAGGACCTCGCGATCTGGCATCGGCACGGCGGTATCAAGGCTCCAACGCGTTGATTTTCCGGCGTTATTGAAGAGTGAATGCGAAACGGCGATGCCGCGCAATCGATGCGTGGTCACGCGCTGGGTTTTGCTCCCTTCGTCTATCGGTCAGGACGCCACCCTTTCACGGTGGAGAGAGCGGTTCGATTCCGCTAGGGAGCGCCAGTCCTTCAACACCCGCTGTCTTTGCCGGCCTTTTCGGCCATTGCCGAAATTTTGAAAACGCGTGCCAGGCGCCTCGCTGTGGAGATGACCAAGGCATCGCCAGGGTGAAATGCTGCGCCCTCACCACGGCGTGATGTAGCGCATCGGCGGAATTTCAGCCGGCGCGGGGTTCTTCTTCCTATGAGGGAGGACTGAAAATGAAGACAGCGATCATCGCACTTTCGGCCGCCGCTCTCATCATCGCCGCACCGGGCGCGCTTGCGGGGGGTGTACCAGGCAAGACACCCGGCCAGCAGCCCAAGGTCGCCAAGAAACATCATCCGAACGTCTCTGGCTACAACTCGCGGCGTGAGACGCCAGCCAAGGGCTCGAAGAATGACTATCCGGCAGCTTCCGTTTACGCGCCTGATCAACGCAGTGATTTTCTCGACAGCGTGAGACGAGGTGGCGGTGGCGGTGGCGGCAGCGGCGGAGGGAGTGGCATGTGAGCCTCGCACGGGTACGCCGATCACCGCGCGACATCCGTTCCGCCGTTCAGGGTTGGGGACGGCCAAAAAACGCTTTAGAAAACAGCGGAAGATACGTTCTCCAGCAGTCCGTCTAACCCACTGTTTTTTCAGGTACCGGAGGCTCCGTTCGAACGCGCTGATCCTTGAACAGCTGCGTGCAAAGAGGCCCGGCGCAACTTCTCCCACCCCCCTTGCATTTTCCCGAGAGAATGTCTAGGTTGTTGGCGTTCGATTAGCCGCTGTGCCTTGTTGAATGCGCCCGCGGGCTCTTCTTTCAAAGACATCGTCGATTGAATTCGAATCGCGTGATCGGCACGCGAAACGCGCGCGTGCGCTTTGGAGAACACTATGCCTACAGGTACAGTTAAGTGGTTCAATGGCCAGAAAGGCTTCGGTTTCATCCAGCCGAACGACGGCGGCAGCGATGTGTTCGTTCACATCAGTGCAGTGGAACGCGCAGGTCTGTCGGGCCTGGCCGAAGGCCAGAAGGTCTCGTTCGAGATCAAGGCCGACAAAATGCGGGGTAAGGTAAGCGCCGAAAACCTGTCGCTGGCCTGAAGCCTCCACGCCGTTTCACGGATGAACTGGAATGGCGTTGCTACCCGCTCGATCCTCGGATTGAGCGGGTTTTCTCTGTTGGAAATCGGGTAGGCACATGGTTGGCAAGAAATCAGAAGAACCCTCGCCCGAAAGCATCGCAAGAGCCAATCGGCAACGCATCGCCGCCAGGGAGGGCTTGCAGGCGATGGTCGATATTGAAAAAGAGGCCCTCGCCGTGCGCAAGAATATGCAACGTTTGCGTGCCCTGAGGGAAGCCGAAGCGGCCAAAGTCAAGGACGAACCGGTTTCTGGCGAAGCGACGGCGAAACCCAAGCGCAAAAAGCCCGCGTCTAAGTGAGACGAAGCGCTTTGGTATGCGACCATGCCGCGCCGATATCGCTTCGACGTAACCCCGGCTGCGCTCTGCGCATCCTGGGTGCTCGTTCCGGCGCGCCGCACTGAAAGGCCTTATTTGGGCCGCCGACGCGGAGCAGGGAATCGTTCTGCCTGATCAGGGGGAGCGCCGCCATGCGAGTTTTCTTTGCCGCAACCGTGATCATGTCGCTGCTGACCGCGACGGCTTTCGCGCAAAAAGCGGTCCCGCGATATGGGGATACCGACAAAGACATGACACCAAGCGAAATTGCGGCCGAGAAGGATGCCGAGCAGGCCTACAAGAGATCTCTCGGCAACATTCCGAACCAGGGTTCCAGTGACCCCTGGGGCGCCGTGCGCGACACCGATGCTCCCAAGACAGCCGTCACCAAAACCAGAGGCAAGCCCGGCACGGTCCACAACTAGCGAAGCGAGATCAAGTCCCGATCAATGTGGACGCCGCCCCCAATGGATGGCGGCCCAGATCCGCTCATGAAAGTAATACCAGGCGATCTTGGTGAGCAGCTCAAGTCCTGCAATCGACCCGGCGATTTCGATCCTGCTCGTCATGAACCAGCTGATTGCGAAGGTGTCGACCGTACCCAACGCCCGCCAGCTGATGGCTTTGAGGATCGACCTCGCATGCGTCTCGGCTCCGCGGAACGATCTCAAGCGGGCGGTCTCCTGCTGCGACGGTCACTCAAACGACACAGTTGATGCATCCAGGTGCCCTGGCAAATTCGACGATCGCTGATGCGTGGCGACAGCTGTGGTTTGCCGCGAGGTATTCAAGAACCCGTTGTGCACTTGGATGATTCTGACACAAGCGAGGGGCATAACACCATTGATATCAGGGCCGGGCTGACATGAGGTTGTTGTTTTCACTGGGCGTCCTTTGCGCCCTCTGCCAGGTCGCGCTTGCGCAGGGGGCGGAGGAGTGCCGATCGATTCCGGACCGTGTGGCAAGGTTGGCTTGCTACGACCGCGAGCGTCCTCCCGCGACATCGCGCGCAGCCGCGACGCCCGCCCCACGGGCCGCGCCAACCTCGCGGGTCGAGTCCTCCAAAGATATGGATTCGCTCGGCGGCAACGACGAGGTTGTCAATGCGCGAATAAATGGCATCTGCCGCGGCTGCTAACGGTCCCTGGTTCCCACGTTTCGTCATTCGTGGGGCGAACCCGCGCGCAATGGTTGCACGAACTTCAGATCTTCGCCTGCGATATTGCGGCGATGAATGACCTGCGGCGACACGCCGCCCCGCTTTCTGCGGTGGATGCCGTCGAAAAATGGCATATCTTGCCATCTTGATGAGTATTCTGGAATCGCTCCCCACCGTCATCGGGACCGCAGCGGTCGCTCCCGCGCTGCTGATGCTGTGGATTGTGATCGCCACGGGCGAGCGCCCCGGATCGCCCGCCAAGGTCTGGATGGCCTTTCTGCTCGGCGGCGCCAGTATTTCCCTGCTCGGCCTGGCGCGCGCGCCGTTTGCGCGGATCCTCGCCGCCCCCGAGAACCCATGGGTCGAACAAGCCATGCACTCGGTCTTCGGGGTGGCCCTGCCGGAGGAGGCCGTCAAGATCCTGGTGATCGCCGCGGTGTCGACCCGGCGCCGGCCGTTCGCGGATCCGATGGATCCCGTCGTCTACGGCGCCGCGGCGGGACTCGGTTTCGCGGCCTACGAGAACCTCGCCTATCTGGTGCAGCATGCGGAGATATGGCGGTCGCTGGTCGCACTGCGGACCGTGCTGACCGTGCCATTCCACGGCGCACTCGGCATCATCGCCGGCGCCTATATGGCGATCGCCCGATCCGGCACCGCGCTCGGCGCCCACCGCCACAATCGCGACTGGGCCCGCATCTCCAGTTGGATCCTGATGCTGATGGGACCCTTGGCGCTTCATGCCGCGTTCGACTTCCCGCTGCTGACGCTGCAGAAAAATCCGGACCTCGATCCCTCGATCCGGCTGTGGCTTGGCGTGGCCAGCATTCTGGTCGGCTTTTCCGCCATCGCCTTCGCTGCGCGTCTGGTTCGCCGGGTCGCCCGCCATCACGCGCCGCGCACCGAGACGGCGCGCGAGCGCCTGAGCCAACTGCGAAAAATGTGGGCGCTGCTGCTGCTCGGCGGAGGCGCCGGATTTGTCGGTCTCGCCTTCGTGCTGACGTCGATCCACCATTGGTTGCTCAATCCCGACCGCAACATGACGCTCGTCCTGGTTCCCATTGGTCTTTCGGCCATCCTGCTCGGCAGCGCCCTACTGGTTGTCACGACCGCGGTCTATATTATGGGCCGCAACCGCCTCCGCACCACGGCTGAGGGCTTTTCGTCGGTCCCCGGCGGTGGTTAGAGTAAGTGCACAAATGCCGCGGATTTGACGTTCCAGCACCTGCAAGCGACGCGCTCGAACCAGGAACTTCAAATCGAAAAGCGGCATCGGGCGCCACCCGGCATAACCGTATCGGGAGAGTTCCATGACCATTCCCCAGGATATCGAAAAACTGAAATCCGAGATGAGCGCGGCGGTGCGCGAGCACTGGAAGGCATTCCTGATCGAGGGCATCCTGCTGACGGTGCTGGGCTTTGCCGCCATCATCCTGCCGCCGCTGGCGAGCCTCGCTGTCACGATCCTGTTGGGCTGGATGTTCCTGATCAGCGGTGTCGCCGGGCTCGCATTGACTTTCTGGGCGCGCGGAATGCCGGGCTTCTGGTGGTCGCTGCTGTCGGCGGTGCTGGCGATCGGCGCAGGCATCGTCCTGCTGGCGCAACCGGTTCAGGGCACGCTGACACTCACGATCGTGGTCGGCGCCTATTTTCTTGCCGAGGGCGTTGCAACCATCATGTACGCCCTGGAGCACCGCCGCGAGCTGTCGGAGCGCTGGTCGTGGCTCCTGGTTGCGGGCGTCGTCGACATCGTCATCTCCGGCATCATCATCGCGGGACTGCCGGGCTCGGCGCTCTGGGCGGTCGGTCTCCTGGTCGGCATCAACCTGTTGTTCGGTGGCGCCTCGCTGATCGGGATGGCGCTCGCGGCCCGCAATTCCTGAAATTGGACCGCGTGATCAGCTTCGGAAGTTCGCGGCCCGTTTCGAGCGGCGATTTGCGAAGGTGAGAACATTTCGGCTCGGTTTTGAGATGACAAGGCACAATGCGTGCGCTATAGGGTGACCATGATCACGCTCGCCACCAGCTCCTATTGGTACTTTAGCTTCGACAGCTCGGTGGCTGGAGGATCGCGCTCAATCTGAAGAATTGCAGCAAGAAGTCCGAACAGCCGCCCGACTTGGCGGCTTTTTGTTTGGCCGGCAGGTCCTTGAAACGAGCAGGAGCCATAGCCGTGTTGAGCACCACTGACGACCTTCGCATCAGGGAAATAAGAGAGCTAAGTACGCCGGACGAGGTGATGCGCGAAATACCGCGCACCCTGACGGCGACGCGCGTCGTGATGGCGGCGCGCAACGCCATCCACGCGATCCTCAATGGAGCCGACGATCGCATTCTCGTCATCGTCGGCCCCTGTTCGGTTCACGATCCGGTCGCGGCCGTGGACTACGCCACGCGCCTTGCGGCGATGCGCGAGCGGCTTGCCGACAAAATCGAGATCGTCATGCGGGTCTATTTCGAGAAGCCGCGCACGACGGTGGGATGGAAGGGGCTGATCAACGATCCTGACCTCGATGGCAGCTTCAACATCAACAAAGGCCTGCGCCTCGCCCGCAACGTGCTTTCTGCCGTGAACAATCTTGGCCTGCCGGCGGGCGCGGAATTCCTCGACATCACGACGCCGCAATACATCGCCGACCTGGTCGCCTGGGCGGCCATCGGCGCGCGGACGACGGAAAGCCAAATTCATCGCGAACTCGCCTCCGGGCTGTCCTGCCCGGTCGGCTTCAAGAACGGGACCGACGGCAATGTGCGCATTGCCGCCGAGGCGGTGAAGTCGGCCTCGCATCCCCACCACTTCATGGCCGTGACCAAGGGCGGACGTTCAGCCATCGCAACGACGACCGGCAACGAGGATTGCCACATCATCCTGCGAGGCGGCAGCAGGCCAAATTACGACGACGCAAGCGTCGCTTCCGCCGCGGCCGAACTTGCACGTTCCGGCGTGGCGCAGCGGATCATGGTTGATGCCAGTCACGCCAACAGCGGCAAGAAGCCGGAGAATCAACCCATCGTCGTGGCCGATGTCGCGCGCCAGCTATCCGACGGCGAGCGGCGCATCGTCGGCGTCATGATCGAGAGCAATCTGGTCGCAGGTCGCCAGGATGTGTTGCCGGGCACGGCGCTGACCTATGGGCAGAGCATCACCGATGGCTGCATCGACTGGAACACCACCGTTGCGGCGCTGAATCTGCTGGCCGACGCCGTCGCGGCGAGACGAGAGGTGCGCTGCCGCGAAGTCCGGGAGCGTCCGGCCTAGGGAGGTCTCAAACCCCGATCATGAGGCGCATGCAGCCAAGTTTACGCATCCTTGCGTAGACATGCCTGCAGCCCGTGTGTCTCGAACCAAGCGGCCATAAATCGGGCCGACACGAAGACGGGCTAGCAGCCGCGGCAGATGCTCTTGATCTTGCGGTCGAGCGCGGCGTCTTCCTTGTTCATCGCATCGTCCGGGTTGCTCAAGTTCTTCTCGTCGGGCACGTCGCCGGCCCGCGGTTGCCGATGGCCGACCGGCGCCTGGACCGTGGAGCGATCCGGGTTGTCGGTCGATCCCATATTATTCTTGCGGCTCTGTGCGAGCGCGGTCGCCTCGCCTGCCACGACCAGAATGGCCATCGCGATGATCAGCTTCTTCATGTTGCTCCTCCCGTCTTGAAGACAGGCCTTTTCCACGAACACCGAATATATGCCTGTTAGATGCCTCGGTCACGGCTCCGGCGGGTAGAGATGCACGTCGCCGCAATAGTCGGTGACACAATAACGCTTTTCCTGCGACCGATCACGATCGTCCGCGCAAGAATTTGCCGGTGCGACATAATTCGGCCCGACCGGCGACTTGCCATGGCCGCCGGGAATGTCGAGCACATAGTCCGGCTGGCACAGGCCGGACACCCGCCCTCGCAACGAGCGTATCAGTTCCTGGCCTCGCGCCAACGTGGTGCGCAGATGCGCGGTGCCGGGCGCGAGGTCGCCATGGTGAAGATAGTAAGGCTTGATCCGGCATTCAACGAAGCCGCGCATCAAGGCCTCCAGCGTGGCCGCGTCGTCATTGATGCCGCGCAGCAACACCGACTGGCTCACCATGGGAATTCCAGCGTCGATCAGGCGCGCACAGGCTGCGCGCGCGCTCATTGTCAATTCCCGCGCGTGATTGGCATGCAGTGCGACCCAGGTCGTGGCGTCTGCGACCTTCAGCGCGGCGACCAGTTCGGCGCTGACGCGGGAGGGGTCAGCCACCGGCACGCGGGTATGAAGGCGTATGATCCTGACATGATCGATCGCAGCGAGATCGGTCATGATGTCGGCGAGCCGACGCGGCGACAGCATCAAGGGATCGCCGCCGGTCAGGATGACCTCCCAGATCTCCGGATGGCTGCCGATATAGTCGAGCGCGTTGCGATAGCCGGCTTCCGAGAGCGCATTGTCTTTGCCGGGACCGACCATTTCGCGGCGGAAGCAGAAGCGGCAATAGACTGCGCAGACGTGAACGAGCTTGAACAGCACCCGGTCCGGATAACGGTGGACGATTCCAGCGACGGGAGAATACGCCTGATCTCCGATCGGATCGGCGCGTTCGCCCGGCTGCGCCACCAGTTCCGCTGCTGTCGGAATGAATTGCCGGGCAATCGGATCGTTGGGGTCGCTCCGATCGATCAGCGCCACAAGGTCAGGTGTCAGCGCCATCGCGTAGCGGGAGGCGACCTTCTCAAGATCGGCCAAGTCGTCCGCAGACGCAAGCCCGTGGGTCACGAGTTCGGCCGGCTGCCGCAGTGTTGTCGCGGTATCGATCTTGCTCATGCGTCATCCAATGGCGGCGTCCAGACCACCTGGTCGATCCGCAAGGCCCCGCTTGCGAGCATGACAAGCCGATCGAACCCCAGCGCGACGCCGCTGGCCTGCGGCATATGCGCGACGGCATCGAGGAAGTCGGCATCGAGCGGGTAGCGTTCGCCGTAACGCCGCTCCTTTTCGTCCATCGCATGCTCAAAACGGCGGCGCTGCTCGGTGGCATCGGTCAGCTCGCCGAAGCCATTAGCCAGCTCGACCCCACAGGCATAAATCTCGAAACGCTCGGCAACGCGCGGGTCGGACGGCTTGGCGCGCGCCAGCGCCGCTTCCGGAGCCGGGTATTCAAACAGAATCGTCAAACGCCCCTCACCCAGATTTGGTTCGACGTGTTCGACCAAAACCTTGCTGAAGATGTCCGACCAGGTGTCGTCATCCGAGATCTTCACCTTGCTCCGTGCCGCATCCGCCAGTGCCCGGCGATCCCCTTCCCCATCGAAGATCGTGGCGAGCAGGTCAAGGCCGGCAAACCGCGCGAACGCTCCCGCGACCGTCAGGAGCTCAGGCTCGGCGAAGGGGTCCGCGATCCGGCCGCGAAACGAGAACCGCCCGATGCCGGTCGCTTGTGCCGCGTGCGCGATGACGACGACGGTATCGGCGATGACGGCATCATAGGGCGCATCGGCGCGATACCATTCCAGCATCGTGAACTCCGGCAGGTGCAGATCGCCGCGCTCGCGGTCGCGGAACACCCGCGCCAATTCGAAAATCCTCTGCTCGCCCGCGGCCAGCAATTTCTTGCAGGCGAACTCCGGCGAGGTCCGCAGATAGCGCGTCATCCGCCGGCCGTCTGGATGAGCCAGTTCGGTGCGTGGGGCATGCAGATGGGTCTCGTTGCCGGGCGCGACCTGCAGGATCGAGGTTTCGACTTCGGTAAATCCCTGCTCATCGAACCAGGCTCGGACCGCGCGGGTTACCGCAGCCCGGGCGGCCAGAAACGGCCGGATATCGGCGTGGCGCGCCGGCGTCCACCATGACGACGGTATTTCAGCAGCCTCGCCTGCAGGTTTTTCAGTCATTTGGTCCATTTGCGCTGGCGCGTCCCGCGGTTCCGAACCTTTGGCGCCAATTCGGTGACTAACCGTGAACTGGACATCATGCAATGTTTGACCACCGCTTCCGAGAAGCCCGGATGGCGCTTTGGCTTGTTCTCGCCACCGTCGCGCCGGCCTGCGCCGAGGGCCCCGGAGCCGGCTTCAAACTGGACCGGCAGGCTACCGCATTTGTATCCCCGGACCGGACAGTGCGGTTGGAGCAATACGCCAAAGACACCAAAGACGACGGAATCCTCTACCAATTCTGGACCTTCGACCGTGATCATCGGCATGCCTTCCTGCTGAATCCCGGCGAAGGCGACGAACTGGCCGGCTATGCGGCTGGATTCCGATTTAGCCGCGATAGCCAGTGGCTGATACGCATGCAAAAACTTGGAGCGGGCTATCAGACGCTCTTCTTGTATCGCAGGAACGGGTATCAATTCGCAGCCGCGACCGCCAAACCGCTCGGTGATCTGGCCTGGGATTATTTCTTCACTACGCCGGCGTCAAAGGGGATGCACCGCGACCCCAAGGACCCCTATTCGCTCGACCACGCGTTTGTGGCGCTGGTCAAGGGGATGGACGACAATTACGCCTGGATGGGGCAGCATTGGCCCGACAGCCGCTACGTCGTGATCAGCCTGTCGTTTGACATGCAGGGTGAAGACGTCAAGGGCCCGTGGATCGAAGACTGGTACTGCATCTACGATCTCAAGACGGGTGCATTTTCGGTGCCTGCCGACTTCGCCGAGCGCAACGCCAAGGCGATCACCGCTCCCGGCCCGGCGTCACAATGACCGGCCAAAAGGGCATCGGCCGAGCGCCGCTCGAACGCCTAAAACGCTGGCATAGATCGACAAAATCAGTATGTTGCGGCCCGAAACCGCTTCGCTGGCCCTAAGGACGCCCATTGTCCTGATCGGTCCCGGGCCAGAACATCAGGAAAAAACGCCTTGAAAGTCATCGCAAGTTCTATTCGCAAAGGCAATGTGATCGAGCAGGACGGCAAGCTTTACGTGGTTCTGACCGCCGAGAACATCCATCCCGGCAAGGGAACCCCGGTCAGCCAGATCGAAATGCGACGAATCAGCGACGGGGTCAAAGTCTCCGAGCGCTACAAGACCACCGACCAGGTGGAAAAGGCGACCATCGAGGACCACAATTTCAACTACCTCTATCAGGACGCCGACGGCTTCCACTTCATGAACGCCGAGACCTACGATCAGGTCCAGGTACCCAAGGACGTCGTCGGCACATCGGCACCGTATTTGCAGGAGAACATGACGGTCAAATTGTCGATGCATGATACGACGCCGGTCGCCATCCAGTTGCCGCAACGCGTCACGCTCGAAGTCGTGGAGACCGAACCGGTGACCAAAGGCCAGACCGCGTCGTCGTCCTACAAGCCCGCGATATTGTCGAACGGCGTGCGCACTGCCGTACCTCCGCACATCGGCGTGGGCACCCGGATTGTGGTCCTGACCGAGGACGGCTCTTACTCCGAGCGCGCCAAGGATTGATGCATGACCCGAAGGGCCGCATTAACGCACAGCGGAAACCGATTTTCGGTGAACATCGTGCGCCAAGACACAGTTGAGATCATCGATCCACTTCGATCTAATCGGATCATGATCTAGGTTAGGTTTGGATACGCTGGCTCGGGGGAGAGCGACGCGGTGGGAAGAAAGGCTGTTCGGGTCGTCGCGTGCGCGCTGGCATCCTTGGCTTTTCTTCACGCCGGAGCGGTTCGGGGCGCGGACGAGTTCCGCACGCCGGCGATCACGGTCGTCCCCGTCGAATGGCGCGCGGTGCTCGATCAATTCCGCGGCGAAATCTTCGCATCCGCCCCTGATCTCGCCCAGGATTTCAGTTTTGCCACGCAGCGGCGGCTGCGGTCCTATGATCCAAGGTCGATGCCGGCATTGGTTCAACTGAACGCGGCGACATCCCGGATCTTCCCGGGCATCGGGCGCAGCCCCGTGCCGGTTCTGCTGCCCTTCGATGCCGCGACTTGGCTTGACGCGCAGCGCAACGGTGTTCCAACCAGCCTTCCGCTGCCGCGCTTGCAGGCGGATTTCCGCCCCGTCGACTTCTTTGACGCCGGCGCTGCCGGCTATGATGCGGTGTTTTCGCTCGAGCCCGGCGCCGGCGACGGTCTGCCGCAACGAACCTTTGCCAGGCCCGTGGAGGTTCAGATCACCGGGTCGCTCCTGAGCTACGACATTGCCGATCCGCAGGGCGGCAGGGGCGAACCGGTCAAGACGTTGGCGGCCCAATACCCGGATATGCGACGCTTCATCCGGGAAGGTTATGTGCGCTACGCCTTCACCCGCTTCGGCGTGCCCTATGTGGTGTCGATCCAGTGTCTCGACAGCGCGCCGCGCCCGCGACGGCTGGCTTGCCGCGAGGCCTATCCGGTCGCCGAACGCTTTCTGAGAGCCTTGCGCATCACGGGCGGCCTGCCGGCGCGCCCCCGCATGGACGTCACCGCCGGCTTTGTCGCGCGGCCATTCGAAAGTTCGCCCGACTTCAGCTACCGGCCAGTCGGCGACATCATCGCCAACAGCGGCCATCGCAGGCAGAGCGGCACTGCCGACCTCAACGCCTATTCGCAGATCCGCTTTCCCCTGGACGCTCCGACGTTCGTCCATTCGCAATCGTTCGGCAAACGCAACGGAGGCGACAAATCCGATCTCTATCCGTGGCGGGATAATTTCTGCGAAGCGCGCAGCTTCAACGTCGGACAATGTGCCTCTGGCTACGGACATCAGGGCGAGGATCTCCGCCCGGGCGCCTGCCCGGATCCGGGCGACGGCCCCAAGACCTGCGATCCCAAACAGCAGCCGATCTTCGCCGTCCGCGACGGCACGCTGATCCGGTCCCGAGGCCAGCAGGCTGCGACGCTTCAGATCAACACCCGCAACGAACATGTTCGCTTCCGCTACATGCACATGAATCCATCCAGCATGGACGCCGATGGCGTGCTGAACGGACGCGTCGTCGCGGAGGGCGAGAAGATCGGCGTGGTTTCCAATTATCTGGACCACCCCAACGGCACGTCGCGCCATCTGCATTTCGACGTGCAGGTGTTCACCCGCGACGGCTGGATCTGGGTCAACCCCTATACCACGCTGATCTCGGCCTATGAGCGCTTGATCGGCGGCCGCGGGCGGGAGATCGGACCGGAGCTTGCGGCCTCTCCCACGGTGGCCCACGCCCAGCCCGAGGACGCCGTGCGTCCGGACGCGCAGGAGGGCGGAGAGAACTAGTACCTGTTCCGTTGGCGGAACAGGCTCCGGTTCCACGGCCGGGCGGCTGCTTTGGTCATGCCGGCGCGCTAGACTGCGGCGATGGAACAACCTGATTCCCTCAACCATCCGACGCGCCGGGCCGTGCTGCAATCCGCACTCGCCGTCACCGCCCTGCTTGCGCAACCGCTTGCCGCGCGTGCCGCCGCCCCGCCCGGCTTCGATCAATGGCGCGATGGCTTTCGCGCCCGCGCGCTCGCCAAGGGCATTTCGGAGGCGACCTGGACGCGCTGCATGGGCCGCGTCGAACCTGACATGTCGGTGTTCAAGCAGATGCGGAGCCAGCCGGAGTTCAACGAGCAGATCTGGCAATACATCAACCGGCGGGTCTCGGACTGGCGCATCATCGCAGGCCAAGAGGCGCTGAAGAACAACGAGGCGGTGTTCGCACGGATCGAAAAGGATTTCGGCGTCGAGCGCGGCACGCTGCTCGCACTGTGGGGCGTCGAGTCCGCCTTTGGCGATCCGCTGGTGCAGCAGAACCACATGCGGCCGGTGTTTCCCTCGCTCGCAGCGCTCGCCTGGAACGAGCCGGGCCGCAAGGCCTATTGGGAGACCGAACTGATCAACGCGCTCAAGATCGTCGATCGCGGCTGGAGCACGCCGGACGAGATGCGCGGGTCGTGGGCCGGCGCCATGGGCCACACGCAGTGGATGCCGGAGGTCTGGCTCAATGTCGGCTTCGACTACGACCACGACGGCAAGATTTCGCCGTTCGGCAAGCCGGACGATGCGCTCGGCTCGACCGCGCGCTTCCTGGTCAATCGCGGCAAATATCATCGCGGCGAACATTGGGGCTATGAGGTCCGCGGGGCGAGCGCAGGAGCGAGCGGCAGCCGCAGCTATGCGGCGTGGGCGAGCGCCGGCGTCACCCGCGCCGACGGCCAGCCGTTTCCGCAAGCCAACGGATCGGCACAGGTGTGGATTCCAGTCGCGGGCGGGCCGGCGTTTCTGCTGGGGCCAAATTTCTACGCCGTGCGCAGCTACAATCCCTCGATGAACTACGCGCTCGCGATCTGCCATCTCGGCGACCGTATTCTCGGCGCCCCGCCCTTCATCCAGCCCTTCCCGGGCTCGGAGCGGGCGCTGACGCTCGCCGAGGTGCAGGAGATGCAGGTCCGGCTCACCAAGGCCGGCTTCGACACCGGTGGCACCGACGGGCGCGTCGGCAACGACACCATGCAGGCGATCCGCGATTACCAGGCGAAGATGGGACTCGCGCCGGCCGACGGCTATGGCGGGCTGAAGGTGCTGGCGCGCTTGCGACAAGGCGGTTAACTCGCCTCACCCGTCATGGCCTGCCGGGCAAACAGAACATAGTCGCGGTCAACGATGTTAGTGAGCAAGGCCATTTCGCTGACGTCGAACCATCTGAGTTCGGTGTGTTCATCGCAGACATTGGCGGGGTCGCCGCCCTGCCAACCAGTCACGGCATAAACGTGATGCAATGCCTCTCCATAGATTTCCGGCTGCCGCTCTTCGACGGTCGCAATCAGCCTGAATTGTGTAGGCGTGACTCCGACTTCCTCCCTGATCTCGCGGACCAGCGCCGCATCGAGGCTTTCGCCAGCTTCAACCCGTCCGCCAATCGTATCCCAATGACACGGCCATACTTTTTTCCAGGGCGCCCGCAAGCCAAGAAGGATTCTTCCCTCTCGGCTGATGAACAGCGCTCCCACGGTCCTGGCGATTTGATCTGGCATTTGCTTCCTGTCCGATCACTGCCGGACCCATCACGTCGCGCGTTTAAGGCCCATCACACCCTCCGTGCCACCCCGCCCGCGTTCATGCCGCCGTCGATCACGAGCTCGGTTCCCGTCACATAACGTGATGCGTCGGAGGCGAGATACAGCACGCCCGCCGCGATCTCCGATGCCTGGCCGGGCCGACCGAGCGGCGTCGCCAGTTTGCTGAGTTCCTGGAGATCGACTGGTGCGTTCTGCCCGGCCCCGCTCGCATCAGGCGGAAGCTTGCCCCAGATCGGCGTGTCGATGATGCCGGGATGCACCGAGTTGACCCGGATGCCGTCGCCGAACGATGCGCACTCCATCGCGATCGCCTTCGCAAACAGCCGCACGCCGCCCTTGGTCGCGCAATAGCCGGCCAGGTTGGCTGAGCCGCGCAGGCCCGCGAGCGACGATATCATGATGATGGAGCCGCCGCCGGTCCTGCGCATCACGGGCAGGCAATGCTTCACCGAAAGAAAGACGCCGTCGAGATTGATCGCGGTCTGCCGGCGCCAGTCCTGAAGCGACATTTCGACGATCGACGGCACGGTGATCCCGATGCCGGCGTTCGACACGAGAATGTCGAGCCGGCCGTAACGCTTCTCGACCTCGGCCACCACCTCCACCCAGCGGCTTTCGCTGCTGACATCCTGCGGCACGAAGATCGCCTCGTGCCCGGCCTTCTTGATGCCGGCGGCAACTTCGGGACCTCTGAGCTCGTCGATATCGGTGACCGCCACTGCGGCGCCTTCGCGCGCCAGCAGTTCGGACACCGCGGCGCCAATGCCTGATGCTCCTCCCGTAACAAGCGCGACCTTGCCCTGAACCTGCCCTGTCATTTCTTTTGCGCTCCCCTTTTTTGTTCAAACGTTTGTTGACGATTATCTGATCACGGCCGGTCCCTGATCCGGTACCGCGACATCGAGCACGCGCAGCTGCACGCGCTCGGCGCCCTGATAGCGATCGACCGCGAGCGATCCGGCGACATGCAAGGGCTGGCCGCGATGCGCAGCCAGCGCGTTGCCGAGCTGCTGGCCGATCGCGCGAAACGCGATGCCGTTGACGATGGCACCGTCGCCCGCCTTGAAGCGCACGCGCAGATGCGCCTGACCGACCTCGTCGGCATAGACAAGCTGATGCGCCGGCAGCGCGATCACCGGCTCCGGATTGCCCGCCCCGAACGGCCCGGCGCGGTTCAGCGTCGCGACCAGTTCCGGCGTCACCGCGCGTGCACTCACCGCGCCATCGATCAGGAGCTCGTTGACATGGCGCGACTGCGCGACGTCGTGGGCGAGCGCGGTTTCCAGATAGGCGCGAAATTCCGCGAGCTTTTCCTTGCGCAAGGTTACGCCGGCGGCCATGGCATGGCCGCCGCCCTTCATCAGCACGCCGTCACGCACGGCCTGACGCACCACCTTGCCGAGATCGACGCCGCCGATCGAGCGGCCCGAGCCGGTGCCGATGCCGCCCGGCTCCAGCGCAATGGCGAAGGCGGGACGTGCGAACTTCTCCTTCAGGCGCGAGGCGACAAGGCCGACAATGCCTGGATGCCAGCCTTCGGAGGCCGTCACGATCACAGCCCCCTTGTCTTCGAGGCCGAGCGAGGCCAGCGCCTCGGCTTCGGCCTGGGCCTCGGCGGCCTGCTCGATCACGCGCCGTTCGCTGTTGAGACGATCGAGTTCGGCGGCGATGCGTGCGGCCTCCGACACATCGCCTTCCAGCAAGAGGCGCACGCCGAGATCGGCGCGTCCGATGCGGCCGCCGGCATTGATGCGCGGCCCGAGCATGAAGCCGAGATGCCAGGCCTCGGGCGGGCCGTTCAGCCGCGCCACATCCATCAGCGCGGTGTGGCCGACATGGTCGCGCCGGCGCAGCGCGATCAGCCCCTTGGCCACAAACGCGCGGTTGAGCCCGATCAGCGGCGCGACGTCGGCGACGGTGCCGAGCGCGACATGATGCAGCATGCCGAGCAGATCCGGCTCCGGCATTTCGCTGCTAAAGAATCCGCGCCCGCGTAATTCGCGGTTGACTGCGACCAGCGTGACCAGCGTCAGGCCGACCGCGGCGAGATAGCCGAGGCCGGAGAGATCGTCGGGGCGGTTCGGGTTCACCAGCGCATCGACCTCAGGCAGTTCATCGCCGCATTGATGATGGTCGATGACGACGACCGACATCCCGAGCCGCCGCGCTTCCCCTAGCGGCTCGAGGCTGGTGGTGCCGCAATCGACGGTGACGAGCAGCGTCGCGCCCTTGGCGGCCAGCGCACGCACCGCCTCGGTGTTGGGGCCATAACCCTCGAAGATCCGATCGGGGATATGGATCAGCGGATCGAGTCCGCAGTGCCGCAGGTGCCAGGCGAGCAGCGCCGCCGAGGTCGCGCCGTCGACATCATAGTCGCCGAAGATTGCGACCTTCTCGCCGCGCGTGACCGCGTCGGCAATGCGGCTGGCGGCGGTCTCCATCTGCGTCACCGTGGACGGATCGGGCATCAGCTTGCGAATGGTGGGATCGAGGAAATCGGCGACCTGATCAAGCTCGACGTCACGACCGGCAAGCACCCGCGCCAGCATCTCCGGCAACTGGTAGCGCTGGGTGATGGCGAGCGCCTTCGCCGCTCCCCTCGCATCAAGCCGGTCGCGCCACAATTTACCCGTCAGCGAACGCGCCACGCCGAGAAAGGCGGGCGGGGCTTCGACAGGCAATGCGGATGCGGGAAGCGTCATGATGCAGAGGGAAGATAGGCTCGTTCCACCCGCCGGGCAAACGCATATCGCCATGAAACCAATGCCCGGGACAAGCGTGGCTCGGTCCGCAAGAAGAGCCGCAAATTCGGTGTCATCCCCCGCGCATGCAGGGGATCCAGTACGACGCGGCTCATCGATTCCATCGCTGAGGTCTCTGGAATGCTGGATCGTCCGCTTTCGCGGACGATGATAGTTGAGAGTGCGGCATCGTCGCACGCCATTGTCACATGCTTTCGCGCCCCGCGGCGCCATGCGCCCGAGCCTTGTCAGAAACTCATCGCCCTTTGAGAACAGAGGGCGCGGGGAATGCCGGGTGCCCAATGCACCCGCAGCCTGGTGCGCGCTGGGGGTAGTAAGTATGCGCACCAGTATTCACAGCGGAGGCACCGGAATCATCCGGCATTCCCCACGCAATGGTT